>Ga0190274_10000013_pt1 | contig 383208 bp, 306 predicted proteins | sample Popmic531T_FD_133002 | JGI IMG/M metagenome (GOLD analysis project Ga0190274, IMG submission 133002) | Populus adjacent soil microbial communities from riparian zone of Yellowstone River, Montana, USA - 531 T | ecosystem: Environmental > Terrestrial > Soil > Riparian zone | place: USA...
CGCTCACATCCAGAACACCAACACCCAGTACAACCTCCCGCCTCTGGAGCAACGAGTCCGAAAGACCAAGGATCGAGGGGCCGTGATCGAGCACTTCGAAGAAGAGAGAGTCCAGATGTCGGTGGCCGTGGACGTCGACCTCCTGGAAGCTCACGACAAAATCATCCATGAGCTGGAGCTCTTCCTCATCCACGAGGTCAGAAAGGACCACAACGCTGGCTTCTTCCTTCTGCGATCGATTCCAGGGATTGGCGAGATCCTCGCCCTGACCTTGCTCTACGAGATCGACGACATCAAGCGCTTCCCGCGAGTCCAGAACTTCATCTCCTACGCACGCCTGGTCAAAGGGATCCACGAATCGGACGGAAAGACGAAGAAGTCGACCGGCGGCAAGATGGGCAATGTCCACCTCAAGTGGGCTTTCTCGGAAGCAGCCGCGCTGTTCTTGCGAGGGAATGTCATCGGCCAGAAGTACTTTGCAAAGCTTGAAAAGAAACACGGTAAAGGGAAAGCCCTGAGCATCCTGGCGGCCAAGCTTGGACGGGCCGTCTACTACATGCTGCTCCGGGGTAAGCCCTTCGACCTGCAAAAATTTGTTTCTGGGTAAGGAGGGGAGCGGGTGAGCCAGCCGTCTAACTCGAGCCATCAGGGCCGAACCATCGGGGGCCTTCAACTCAGGCACGCCCATGCGCCACAGAGCGCGTCCATGATCCATGGCAAGGGCCCGGCAGCGCATGGCTGTGATTGGACACCCGCTCCCGCTCCGCTTTATCTCAGGATCACGAAGGGCCAAGAATGACTGCTCTGCCCCTCCCCCGAGCCCGGGCACTAACTGGCCGAGGTCCAAGGACCGACGAGTCAATCCTTTGAATGGGACGGAACGAGGGCACACAACAGTTTCTAGGTGGCGGGTTCGCCGAGCCCGCACCGCCGCTCCGCGGCGGCTGAGCCTCGATAGGTGTTTGGTGCAGGCAGTCCCTGCACCGCATTGAAACAAAGCAGGGGAGCTCATCTTTGGTCGCGCGAGATCCTTACTCTGGTGGTCGCTTCAAGCGTCGCCCTTGCTGAGCCTCTGCGCCTTGACAACCGGGGGCCTCATAGGTGTTGGGCGATTTTCCCAATGCCGATACCGCCTTTACGCCTTCTCCTCCTGGACTGAGGGAAGCTTGGGCCCATACAGCAAGAAGTAAGACTCAGTGACTATGGAATCGCCAAATAGTCGCCATGTATAAAGATAGCTTGAGTAGAACCCTGCAACAGCCCCCAACGAGGCTACAAGCAGTACAACGAGGAGCAGCCAATTGGGTGTCATGTGATCGCCGCCAACTAATGCTCTTGTCACGAGACAGCCAACCGCGCTTAGAAAAGAAGCCCAGAATAGAGCTACTGAAACGGCTGCGAGGGTCCGATGGAGAGTGTACTTATTTTGGTAAGTGGCTACCAGCGAATACTTAACATGTTGGCTTATCAGTGCCTTTGCTACTGGGTAGAATTCCCGCCACAATAGCGGTGCCCCATCTGGGGATAGCTTCGCAGCAGCCGCATCGAAGAGCCTAGTCAGAGATGTATCAAAGGACGCTTGAGGCTTGGGGAAGCGTAGCCGGAGCAAATGAAAGATCCGCCTCAAGCGGCTATCCGACTTCCCAGATTGGTCCGGGATTCCTCGCGATACCCAATTGAGAGCCTGGCCTAGAAGATATAGAGACACAACAAGGCAACTGACTGCCGCGACCCGAGCAGTCCCGTCGAGAGTATCAATCCTGCTAAGCAGGCTGGCATTGAGAGCAGGTATCTGGGATGCGGACCAAAGCTCAACAACAGGTCCCAGCGCAGCCCACAGGAGACCAATTGATACGAGTGCAAAGATGCCCGGCAGTATAACGCCGAACAGCTCGTAGGCTAGGTTCGTTAGTTTGCTTAGCAGTGTATCCATGCAAGCTTGCTCAATTTACTGTTAGACGCCCAACGCCGTGACGCTTCACCGGCGGGCGGCGAAGCCGGCCGTCCGGTGGAAGCGAGGGTTCGGCGTCAACTCTCCTTTGCGCACTCTTTAAGAGTGCCTTCCAGCTTCTTAGAGATGTCAAATGACTTTGCCTTATTAGCTTGATCCAACGCGGTTCTGCCCTTTTTGTCCTTAATGTTAAGAACCCGACATCTTCTTTCCTTGGGCCACGGAGCAATCGTCTCTAGAATCTGGTCCACTGCTTCTGCACAGACGTGCTTGGCTGCCAAATGTAAAGAAGTCTCACCGCCCTTATCTGCTTCCTCTACACTCTTACCTACTTCCTCGACTGAATCTGCGACCTTAAGGAGTTCCCCTAATAGGACATGCTGATTGCCACGTGCCGCCAGCATTACTCCCGTTCGACCTTCGTTGTCCCTAGCCGTGAAAACATCCTTCCACATAGCTGCATCCAGATTTTCTCTCAGAAGATTTACTGTATCGTCTCTCCCCTTTGGCAGCCTCCAGGAAGACAAGCCGCAGAACAGCGCGAAGAGGCCGAGGATTATGAACCCTATCATTTTGAAGTAGCTCTATACATGCCACTGCGGAGGCCTTGTCAGGCTTTAGGCCAGCAAAGCTCGCTGCCACATCTGGCGTTGAAAGATGCGCAACTGCCACAAGCGCAGCCGCACGCTCATCCTCTCGACCTGCTAGGTAAGGAATAAGCTTCTGTACAGTCTCAAGTTCCTGCAGCCTCTTGCCTCGCTTATTGAAAACGTGGGTAAACAGAAGTCCGACCAGTGCAATCATCACGCCAGATAGACTAGAGGCGTTGCTGATCAATGCTTCCCAATCAACGCCCGAAGATTCCTCAATAGTATGCTGCAAGAGAGACTGGGGTCTTGCCCCTGCTGCCAATAGACGCTCCGCGATCTTTCTCCGTCCTTTAGTTGCCGCAACAACAATAAGCGGATCGCCATCACTACTCCGCGCATTCGCATCTGCGCCTGCTGCAAGAAATAGATTGACCACATCGGCGTCACCCTCTCGAACGTACTTCGCAAACGAATCATCCGTGAAAGGAATACCTCTTCGGGTGAGTTCTTGGCGAGCGCTGTCCGCAGCCGACTGCGCCCAAGACGCCGAAACAGCCGCCATTATGAGGAAGAGACCGACTGTCACTCTTATCGTCATGTCCACTCGCCTGTCAGGTGCGGACGCCGAACAGCTTACCTGACCGTCATCGTATTTGGGCTTATGCGACGTCCTTGGCCCTACTCCGCCCACCGACTCGTCGGATATCGCACCCAAGCCCCAGGTCCGGTCCGGCTGCTTGGCCGTCGAGGGCCTGCCGTGTAAGCGTCTCGGGTGCGGAGCCGGATTGCCTCGATGTCCTTTTCTGTCAGCCGGTTACCTTCAGCTTAGCCGAGTTGCAAAGGTGCGTCAATGACATTTTCTGGTGCGTATAAGCTTATTTCCGCTGGCGTGCTTGGGGACGAGCCGCCGGACCGGCACGTTGTCGGTACGTACCCCGGAGGCGCAGACCGGCCTGCTGAGTCTGAGGAGACTGCTCGCGGGCCCATCCCTTGCGACCTCCGGCCGCCCTCGCGTAGAGTCCGCTCATCATGGCTCGAAACGACGGTCTGGATCTGGTGCGTGCGCTGTTGAGCATGGCTCTGGCCAAACTGCCCATTTCTCCCCGGCAGATCGAGGATTCGCTGCAGATCGGCCATGGGACGTTGCCGCGGCTTCTTGACGGCCGCATGGACCTGAAGCTCCACCAGATCGGGCAACTCGAGAGCCTCCTCAATCGGGCGAGCGACCTCATCGCCCAGCAGGCGGCGCTGACGGCTTAGAAGCAGGAGGGTCTCGAAGGCTCTGGGCGAGGTCATCAACGAAAGCCGGAAGATGATGACTTTCCTGGATACCGGGCTGCGGCTGCACTACGTAACTGCTCGGAGCGGTTGGTGGCGTTCGGGCAGCAGCCTTTCCGCAGTCAGCCTCGCGTCCGCATCGCCGGGCCGGACGGCCGGCCGATGGAGTAGCCGATCGAGTAAAAGCTCCGGCTGCCCGCGGGATCTCTCCCTGCCTCAAGGTCTTCAGACGTCTCCTCCCCTTCCCAGGTCGTGCTCAACGGAGCTCCGGTCGACCTCGACGGGAGAGGAGTACCGTTCAACGGTACTGGAGGACGGTTGAACCGTACTGGAGTACCGTTGAACGGGACTGGAGTACGGCTCTGCTGTACTCCAGTACGGCTGAACAGTTCTGGCGTACGGCTCAACGGTCCTCCAGTACCGTTGAACGGTACGGCAGTACGGCTGAACGGTACTGGAGTACGGTTCAACCGTACTGGAGTACGGCTCTACGGGGAAGGAGTACCGTTGAGCGGTACTGCCGTACGGCTGAGCCGTACTGGCGAACTGTTGAACGGTACTGGAGGACCGTTCAACCGTACTGGAGTACCGCTCTACGGGGAAGGAGTACCGCTGAGCGGTACTGCCGTACGGTCGAGCCGTACTGGCGAACCGTTGAACGGTACTGGAGGACCGCTCAACTGTACTGGAGTACGGCTCTACGGGGAAGGAGTACCGTTGAACGGTACTGGCGTACGGTTGAGCCGTACTGGCGAACTGTTGAACGGTACTGGAGGACGGCTCAGCCGTACTGGAGTCCCGTTCAACGGTTCTGGAGGACGGTTGCGCGGTACTGGAGGACGGCTCAACGGTACGGGCGTACGGCTCTACGGGACTTTAGGTATGGAAGCTCGGGGGCCCGGCAGGAGGCCGACGGTCCCAGGGGGTGGGCCCTGGGACCTTGGGGTTATCTCGTCACTTCCCGGTGATCCGCCGTCTCTTCGGCTCCGGCCGGCTGGGGACGGCGTCCCGGCGACGACGCGGGGCGATCTGGCGGAGCACGACGACGAGGGGATCAGACGCCGTTTTCTTGTCGTTGGATCCGTCACTTTCCGGTTCTGATGGGCAATGCCACGAAATGGATGAGGCTCCACGGCTCTTCCGAGATCCACACGCCGGTGCCCCACGCGATCTCCTCCACGAAACGCCTCAGATCCTTCCGGCTCGGGAACGCGGTTAGGAGCTCGAGGTGAACGCCGAGTTGGTCGGGGCCTTGGCAGAAGGCCCGCAGTTGCGCGAGCCGCACCATGTCGATCGGCCCGCTCGAAACTACGGCTTCCACCACGAGCAACTTGTTTTCTTGCGCGCTATAGATCACTACATCGGGCAGGGATTCCGTAACGTCGATCGGCAGGTTGAGACGGCGCATGAGAGGACGGTCCTGGTATCCGGCGCGGGGCGCCGTGTCTCCGAGGTACACGACCGAAGGGTTTGCCAGAAGAGCCGGCGCCAAGGTTTCGACAATCGCCCTCTCGAGCTGATTGTGGATGCCTGGGCTCAATGTGAAGCTCCGGTCGGCGGAGAGGCGGACGATGACGTCTCCGTCGCTGCTCCCCTTTTTCCGAGGATTCTTTCCGGTCATCCGCAGCTTTGCGATCAGCCGGTCTCTCTCGGGGCCCGGCTCGGCGGCCAGGAGCTGGGCCAGCTCACCATGCAAGCGATAGTGCGTGTTCGGATCGTTCGTGCTCAGACGGTGACGGATCACCCATCCGGCATCCAGAAGAGGGCGCAAAGAGGTCTTGCGGTAGGACTCCCGTGTGTTTTCCGCAACCTTCCGGCCAAAGTCCAGACGGACAAAATCGAGGATGTCATGGATGCGGGCGCCATCGGCGAGGCACGAGTGGCCCGGGAGAAGCCCTGTCCTGGGCTTCCGATCGACGAGAGCGAGGATCGTCAGCGCCGTCTGGTCCGAAATTAAGCCCTGAGGAAATCCGAGCTCTCGCAGGAGCTCCTTGATGCTCTCGATCGTCACGCAGGAGATCTTTCAAAGGCGGGATTCTCGCGCAGGATCCGCTGGAGGAAGCTCAGATCCCGGCTCGTCAGACCATACGCTCTTGCGATCCGCTCGTGCAGATCCGCTTCGAGACCTGCTCTCTTTGAACGACTCCGGGCGTCCTCGAGCTCCGACATCAGCTCGGCGATCTCGGCCTCGAATCCGCCACGAGGAACCGGCAGGAGGTTAAGCTCGGTGGCAGACACCTGCGTGTTGCCGTTCATTGAACGGAAGAGAAACTCCACCACGTCGGAGGACAGAACGCCCAGCAGATAGCGCAGATCGATGCGTGCGGATGGCGCCGGCTGCAGCACATTGAGGTGATTTTCGACGAAGTATCGCTGATGGACCGGAAAACCAGAGCGGCTCACCACGATCCGGCGGGCCTGCTCATCCGCTGTGACTCGTTGGATGAGGAGGCTTGCTCCCACCGTCGCAAGATCGCGGAGCTTCTCTGTCGCTTCGAGATAGGCCGGCCGGGTGTCTCCAGCGGTCGCGAACTCAAATCGAAAACGTCCCACGTCAGTGGCCCAAACGAGGGGAAATCTCCCCTCGGCGGCCCGAGGGCGTAGCAGCGGCTTGACCCGGTTCCAGACGATCGGCCCCGTCCGAGCTGGACAGGCGACCACCGGTCCTCCCAAGAGCGGATGCCGGCCGATGAGCTTATCGAGGAGGGAGTAGGTACGCTCTTGGTCCGAGACGAACCAAACGGTGGTGCCGTTCAGCCGCCGTGTGACCTGAGCCGCCCGCGCGGTTACATAGGAGGGGCCGCCGTTCCCGAGATCTGCCGCTGTCCGAAGGACGCTGGTGCGTACGGGCGAATCCGTGGCCGGCGCCTCACCGATCGCCGGCTTCCGGAAAACAATGATCATGGTGCCTTGGAGCACCTGGGGGAAAACATTCTTCCGCTCCGCCAACAACGAGAGCTCTTCGATGTACGTCCTCTCCTCGATCACCCGGCGGAGGTTCTGGAAATAAAGGCCGGACAGCATCGAACGGGGAACGATGAATCCGAGCCGGCCTCCGGGGCGCAACATCTCGATGCCCGCGTGGAGGAACATTCCGTAGGCGTTCGGATGTCCGTACAGCGAACCTTGGAATACCTCCCGGAGGGTGGGAGAGAGCGGGCTCACCTTTCGATAGGGCGGATTCCCGACGACGAAATCAAATGCGCCCATCCGTGGGGTCGCGACCCTCTGGCCACCGATCTCCGCGGCCAGAGTCTCCAGAGTGTCGCACTGGAAGATAGGAAGAGGCTCAGGAAGCTTCCGCGGGTGGGCCTGCATCCATGAGAGCAGCGCGCCGGCGAGCAAGAGGCTCAGGTTGAAGCGCGCGTAGAGGCAGGCGAGGGGATCGACATCGCTCCCCTCGAAATGCGAGACCGCACGTGCATACCACTCGGCCGGCGGCACCCCTTGTGCGCGAAGAGCGCTCAGATAAATTCGGATGGCCTCGACGAGGAACACCCCGGAACCGCAGGCCGGATCACAGAGAGTCCGCCCGAGGATCTCTTCATCAGCCCTGTACCCGGCTGCGCGCAAGATGTACCGGACGATCGGCTGGGGCGTCATCACCTGCCCGAGCGCTCGCCGCATCTCCTCTGGAACGAGGTGCAGATAGTCGTGCGGCTCGAAGCTCTCCTCGGTGACAGGGAGCGGAGCAGCATCTGACAACTCGATTTTGGAGTCTAGGACCCTCGGCTCTCCCAATCCACCGAGCAGCCGACAACTCGCCTCCGCAATGCGCGTCGGAGCCATCCTCAAGCCGAGGCTCTTCGCCGTCACCAAGAGCTGGGACGCGAGACGACTCGCGAGGGCAGTGGCCAGTGATTGCGGATCAAGGTCTGGAGGGCAGGTCGTCATCGGAGCAGTCGACTCCCTCAAATTGTACTCCTTGGCGGGACCGGCTGCCGTCCAGGGAAAGAGGCAGGGTTGCAGGACGATCTCAAGGCTCGACATGGCGGGAGACTAGCGTAATTACGGCGTAAATTGCTAGTCCCCCGCTTCCCCCTCTGACCTTCTACGGCCTCGCCTTCCTCACCGATCCCCGCCACAGGTACACGCAAAGCCCGATGAACAGCACCGCCGAGACGGTCTGCGAGATCGGCTCGTTGGCGAAGAACGGGGTCGTGATCAGCTCTTCGTTGTACCAGGGGAAGAGGCGCAGGCTCGCGCCGAAGACGCCGCCCAGGGCGCCGCCGGCCATCAGACCCGAGGCGATGATCACGCCCCGCTCCATCATGCTCCGGCCTTCCTCGCCTCCGACCCGGTCCGCCCGCTTGCCGACGTAGTGCGCCAGGAATCCGCCGACCAGGGCTGGCGTGTTGAGCTCCAGCGGCAGGTACATGCCCAGGGCGAAGATCAGCGCCGGAGCGCCCAGCATCTCCAGGATCAGCGCGATGACCCCGCCGGCGGCGAAGAGGACGTAGGCCACCGGCGCCCGGCTCATGAAGCTCTCGACCAGGGCCTTCATGATCGAGGCCTGCGGCGCGGCCAGCACCTCCCGCGCGTCTCCCGGGGCGGTCTCTCCGAACTGGAACGCCTTGGCGAGCAGCACGACGGTCAGCGCCGCGGCGATCGCCGAGGCGAGCACGCCGAGGAACTTCACCCGCTCCTGGGTGGCCGGCGTCGAGCCCAGCCAGTACCCGGCCTTGAGGTCGGTGATCGTCTGCCCCGAGACAGAGAGCGCCGTGCAGACCATGCCAGCGATCGCCATGACGAAGAACATGCCCGTCGTGCCCGAGAGGCCGAACTCCAGCAGCACGACGGACGAGACGATGATCGTCAGCATCGTCATGCCCGACACCGGGTTGCGCGCCGTGGTGGCGATCGCGTTCGCCGCCACCGACGCGAAGAAGAACGAGAAGACCAGGGTCAGCAGGAGGCCGACCATGGCGACCAGGAAGCTCGCCCCCTGGAGCGTGGTGAAGAAGATCCCCGTGACCACCGTGGCCGCCACCACGCCGATCAGGATGGTCATCACCGAGATGTCGCGGTCGGTGCGCACCAGCCCCTCGTCCTCGCCGTGGCGGAAGGCCTTGGCCGCGATGGCGAACGAGCCGGCGACGATGCGGAGCGACTTGATGATGCCGAAGATGCCGGCGGTGGCGATGGCTCCGACGCCGATGAACCGGACGTACGTGCGGAAGATCGTCGCGGCGTCCATCCCCGAGATCGGCCCCGTGCCGGGATAGACCGTCATGTCGGGAGCGCCCTGGCCGATCATCCAGATCAGCGGCACCAGGACGAAGTTCGAGAGGAAGCCGCCCGCGCAGAGGATCATCGACGAGCGCAGTCCCATGACGTAGCCGAGCCCCAGGATGAACGAGATCGCGTCGAAGCGGACCACCATCCGCCAGCGGTCGGCCAGGTCCCGCATGGCCGGGATGAACTGGAAGTCGATCACCTCGCGCCAGACGTGGAAGGTGGTGACGAAGAAGTCGTAGATCCCCGAGATGGCCGTGGCCTGGAGGAGGAGCTTGGCCTGCGAGCCCCCCTTCTCACCGGTCACCAGCACCTCGGTGATGGCCGTGGCCTCGGGATACGGGAACTGGCCGTGCATCTCGCGCACGAAGAAGCGCCGCAGAGGGATGAGGAAGAGGACCCCCAGGCAACCGCCGGCCACCAGGATCAGGGTCGTCTGCACCGGGTGCGGGCTCAGATTCAGGATATAGAGGGCCGGCAGAGTGAAGATGGCGCCCGCGACGATGGCTCCGGACGTGCCGCCGATGTTGGTGAGGATGACGTTCTCGAGGAGCGTCGAGCGCCGCCGGTAGGTGCGGGCGAGACCGATCGCCAGGATCGAGATCGGGATCGAGGCCTCCATCACCTGCCCGACCTTGAGGCCCGAATAGGCCGAGGCGATCGTGAAGATGACGCAGAGGAACAGACCCCAGCCCACCGAGCGCGCGGTGGCCTCCCGCAGAGGAGCAGCCGCCGGGATCATCGGGGCGTAGGTTTCGCCTTCGGCGAGCGACCGATAGGCGTTTTCGGGCAGGGACTTGGTCTCTGGAGCGTCCATCCGTCCTCCTCTAATCCTGATCTGGCCTGGTCTGGCAAAAAGCCGCACAACTTTACCCCAGATCCCCGCGTAGACGCTCCCTCCCGATCGCACGTACAGAAAGATCGAATAAGCTCCTGCAAGATGACGACGTCCCGCCGTCTCTCCCTTCTCGCCGGCCTCGCCATCCTTCTCCTGGCGGCCTGTCTCCGCGCGTCGTCGCTGACCGCGGCCAGGCCGTACATCAACTACGTCGACGAAGGGAATTACCTCCACCCGGTGGCCAAGATGCTGCGGGCCGGCGAGTGGGATCCTCGCTGGTACATGTATCCGCAGCTTCCGACGACCCTGGCCGCAGTCGCGGCCCGGCTCTATGCGCCGTTCCACCCCCTGCGCCACGAAGGGCGGACGTTCCAGGAGGACCTCTCGGTCGGCCGCGCGACGTACGACCTGCTGGAGCCGTTCGAGCTCCTGCTCGCCGGCCGGCTCCTGAGCTTCCTGGCGGGTCTCGGCGTGGTGGCCCTGACCGGACTCTATGGGCGGCGGCTGCTCGGGACGCCCTCGGGCCTGTTCGCGGCGTTCCTGGCCGCCTGGCTGCCCTGCCTGGTGATCCGCGGCAGCATCGCCACGGTCGATCCCTGGGCCGCCCTCTTCGCTCTGGCCTGCTTCTTCTTTGCCGACCGCCTGCGCACCTCGGCGCGGCCTGGCCGTGCAGTCTTCCTCGCGGGGGCCATGGCCGGCCTCGCCTTCGCCTCCAAGTACCCGGCCGTGCTCGCGGCGCTCGGCGCCGGGCTGACGCTCCTCCTGGACGAGCGCCCCTTTCGGGAGAGGCTCCGCCTCCTGACGATCGGCGGAGCCGGCACCGTCGCCGGGATGCTCGTGGGCATGCCGGCGCTCCTCCTCCACCCGAAGGAGGTGGCGATGGCCATGCGGAATCAAAACGATCTCTACACCCACCTCGCGCAGACTCCTCGACTCTGGGAGCAGGCGATCCTGCGGGCGGAATGGGATCTCCCCTACGAGCACCCCGAGCTCGGCATCCCCTTCCTCCTCCTCGCCGCGGCGGGCACCTGGGTCGCCTTGCGCGACCGCCGCCTAGCGAAGACCGTGCTGGGCTGGCTGCTCTTCCTGGTCGTGTCCGTCGTCCTCTACCTGCCGAAAAACTTCCAGGCGTTCCGCAACCTCCTGCCCCACGTGCCGCTGCTCTGCCTCCTGGTGGCGGTGCTCCATGCGCGCATCCGCGAGCGGCTCGCCCGTCCGGTCTGGGCGGATGCCGGCGCGGTTGCGATGGTTCTCGCCTTATTTGGCGCGCCGGTCGTCGACTGGACCTGGAAGCGGGCGGAGCTCGCCGACTCGCGCCGGCAGGCGATCGACTGGCTGGTGGTACATGGCGGACCGGATCGCTCCATCCTGGTCCTGCGGGAGCTCGCGTTCGTCCAGAGCGACCTGCGCCGGCTGAAGGGAAAGGTGGTGCAGAGGCGCTGGCCGCTCTCCGAGGTGGCGATCCGCAGCCGGCGCCCGCAGCTCCTGCTTCTCGGACAGCTCGATCAGAAGGAAGGTGGGGTTCTCGACACGGCGCAACACCCCGCGGTCCGCCGGAGCTACGTGCTGCGTGCCCGCTTCGGCGAGGGCACCACGATTGCCACACCTGACTGGTGGAAAGGGAACCGGCAGGTGGTGTACGTGTTCGAGAAGAAAGCGCGCACCGGAAGAGGGGGAAAAGGAAAAGGCCGCCGGGTCGCGGCGGCCTCTGCTCCATCAGGATCGTGATCGCGGTCTATCGTGTGCAAGTCACCGGGCGACCGTCACCGGACCGCCGCCGCCCTGGCTCGGGGCCGCGCAGGAGTTGAGGGACGAGGACGCCTTCTGGTACCACTCCCCGGTGCCGGAGTAGGAGAAGACGAAGGTCCCACCCTTGATGGTGTCGATCACCGGCCGGGCGCTCGCCTCGGACAGCGCCGGGCAGCCCCAGCTCCGTCCGAGCCGGCCCTGGCTGCGGGCGTGCTCGGGGCTGACGTACCAGGCACCGTGCATCACGATGTGGCGCTCTTCGGCACGGTCATTGAACCCTTCGTCCAGCCCTTGGAGCTTGAGCGAGTAGCCGTTGCCTCCCTCGTAGGTCCCCGCGGTCCGGAACAGGCCGAGGCTGGTCTGCCGGCTGTCCATGACGTTGGAGAACCGCGTGGCGTAGTTGTCGCCACTGCCCGACCCGTGCGCCACCAGCTCGTGGAAGAGCACCTCGCCACGCTCCAGATCGAGAACCCAGAGCCGCGGCTCGGTCGAGGGGAGGGAATAATCGATCACCGTCAGCAGGTCGTCCCGTCCGGAAACGCCGCGGGCCTTGGCACAGGCGACCGCGTCGAGCGCCATCGCGAGGACCTTGGGCGAGAGGCCATCGGCACCCTTGGCGAAGGCCATCGTGGCCGGGGTGGCGACCGCCGGGACCGCGACGGCCACAGACGCGGGAAGGACAGCGGAACGGGTCGCCGGAACGGCTTTCGTTGCGACCGTTTCGACGGCCGGGGGGGTGGCGATCTTGGGGGCCTCGGCGGCGGACCGCGGGCTGGCAGCGATCAGTGAGACGAGAAGGGCGAGCAGGACAGCTGGGGTCAGAGATCGGTTGAGCATCGTTGGAGCATGGCCTCCAGAGTCGGTCGCGTCAGATCCGCGGATTGTACACCCTGTTTTCACAGGTCCGGCAACGAATTCAAGGGGTATAACCCTCTGGAGCATATGAGAATTCCGCGGAGATTCTGTAGATTTTACACAGTTTGCCGCCCTCAAAAGACGACGGGCGAGAGCCGGAGCCCCCGCCCTCGAAGCGGCTCTAGAAGGGGAGGCCGACTACCGGAAGGCGGCCACGGTGCCACGCGTGTTGTTCAGCACGCGGGCGTTGTCGCTGGTCGAGGTCGTGCCCATGGGCAGGCCGTTGTAGAGCTTGTTCGGGTTCGACCAGTAGTTGAGGCGCGGGCAGCCGCCCGAACAGGCATAGGCCATGATCGTGCGCCACTTCGGGTTGCCGTTGTACTGGTAGCCGTGGCCGTAGGAGTATGGTGAGGTGGACGGGTCGTTCGCGGGATCGTGCCGGGCGGACTGCAGGTGCCCGATCTCGTGCGCGAAGGAGTAGTAACCGGTGATGCAGTCCCAGTGGGCGTCGGAGAACGCGGTGCTCGCCGTGGAGCCGATGCCCGACGCGAGGCCGCAGGAGGAGCTGTTGTTGATCACCAGGAGTCCCACGTCCGCGGCGACCGAGTTGCGCGTCGTGTGGATCGAGTCCATGTAGCCGTCGCTGGTCCCGCGATAGCGGCTCAGATCGGTGCTGAAGCTGCCGCTCTGCGTATAGGTGACCTGCGACTTGTGGGCGAGCACGAGATCGATGAGCACTCCGCTGTTGTCATAGCCCTGGTTGGACTCGGCCACGGCGAGATCGATCAGGCCGCTGATGTTGCCCGAGGCCGTCGCGGCGGACGAGGTGTAGTGGACCATGACGCGGATGACCGTATCGCCGACGGCCTTGTCGGCCGGCTTCTCCTGCATCGGGATATTGGGCAGCCGGGCATACTCCTTCGGATGATCGGGAGGCATGGCCGCGTGGTTCACCGCGACGATGGCATGGCCGCCGGTCTTGAGCGGGCGGATCTTGTACCACTCGCCGTTGAAATGCACGTTGCCGGTGATCGTCTTCCCATTCTTCACCAGCATCACGGTGTTGATGGGATCGAACTCGAGAGAATCCGGAGAGAACGGGACGTTCAGCAGCCCGGGGTTCTCGATGATGCCGTACCAGACCGTCGAGCCCGTGTTCATCAGGTAGGAATTGACACGGTGCGCCTGCAGATCCAAACCTCTCTCCAGGTTGAGGTCCAGGGTCGCCGTCTTCACGTTGATCAAATTGGCATTGGCCTGCACGAGCTCCAGGGACGCGGTGGCGGGGCTGTCGGCCAGCGCGTGGTAGGACGGGTCCAGCGCCAACGCCTGCCCATTGGGAGCGTAGAGCTCGAAGCGGGAAAAGAGTGCATCACCTGCATGAGCCGAGGCGGCGAGAAGACCGAGCACAGCCGCCATTCCGAAGGAACGGATCCAACGCTTACTCATCATGATCTCCTTACTGATAAAAAGAAGGCACCAGCTCGATGGCGCTCGCGGAGCGCCTCCTCCTCCTGCAAGGGATCCCTCGCAAAGGTATGTGCGTGACGTAGGAAAAAGCGCGCCCTCGTGCGGCGAGCGCTATACTCGTAGGCAATGCCTCGTGCGACACCCGTGCTCGCGCTCGCCGCGCTCCTCGGCCTTCTCCTCGCCTGCGCAGCCTGGGGGCAGGCGCCTCCCGTCATCGCCGCGGCCGGTGACATCGCGTGCGATCCGGCGGATGCGAGCTACAGCGGTGGCAACGGTACGGCGTCAGCCTGCCGGATGAAGGCGACGTCCGACCTGCTGCTGGGTCTCGGGCTGACGGCCGTCCTCCCGCTCGGAGACAACCAGTACGAAGACGGCGCGGCCACCAAATATCAAGCGTCCTACGATCCGAGCTGGGGGCGTCTCAGGGCCATCACCCGCCCAGTCCCCGGTAACCACGAGTACGCCACGCCTGGAGCTGCCGCCTATTTCTCCTACTTCGGCGCGGTGGCCGGCGACCCCGCCAAGGGCTACTACAGCTACGACCTCGGCGGCTGGCACCTGATCGCCTTGAACTCCAACTGCCCCGGCGGATGCGGCGCCGGCTCGCCACAGGAGCAGTGGCTCGCCGCCGATCTCGCGGCCCACCCCGGGGTCTGCACCCTCGCCTACTGGCATCATCCGCGCTTCTCCTCCGGCCCGCACGGCAACGACGCCACGTCTGATGCGTTCTGGCAAGATCTCTACGCCGCCGGCGCGGATGTGGTCCTGAACGGGCATGACCACGTCTATGAGCGTTTCGCTTCGCAGAGCCCGGCCGCGGCGGCCGACCCGGCCGAGGGAATCCGCCAATTCACAGTTGGCACGGGCGGCAAGAACCTGACCTCGATTCAGGTGGTGAAAGCCAACAGCGAGGTGCGCAATGCGAGTGCCTTCGGCGTTCTGGAGATGACGCTCTACCCCGTTGGCTACAGCTGGCGGTTTCTTTCCGCCTCGGGCGGAACGGTGCTCGATCAGGGGGCGGCCTTGTGCCACAGCGCCCTGCCGCAGCCCAACACAGAGCTCTACACCGTCCCACCCTGCCGCGTGATCGACACGCGCAATCCAGCCGGCGTGCTCGGCGGTCCCGCGCTGGCCAGCGCCGGCACGCGGAGCTTCCCCATCGCCGGGACCTGCGGCATCCCGGCCGATGCCGTGGCCGTGGCCGTGAACGTGACGGTTCTGGGACCGACCGTCTCCGGCAATCTGGAAATCCACCCCACCGGCGGGCCGCCGACGAGCACGAGCACGATCAACTTCACGGCCGGCCAGATCCGGGCGAACAACAGCCTCCTGACGCTCGGCGTCGGCGGCGAGATCTCCGTGACCCCCAATCTGTCCGCGGCGGGCACGGTCCAGTTTGTGCTGGATGTGACGGGGTACTTCCGGTAACAGCCGGCGGGTCAAGCCGGCGGGACTGTCTCCGGCTCCACTGTCTCCGGAACCGGCTCGGCGTGGAGCTGGGTGAAGATCTTCCGGCCCATGGACTGGCCCAGGGCCTCCTGGAGCTGCTCGATCGTGGCCTCCCGGACTCCGGTGACGCTCCCGAAGGTGGTCAGCAGGAGCTTGCGGCGGCGCGGGCCGATGCCGGCCAGCTCGTCGAGCTTGCTGTGCAGGGTGCGGGCGCTCCTCCGGGCGCGGTGGCGCGAGACGGCGAAGCGGTGCGCCTCGTCCCGCACCTGCTGGAGGAGGCGCAGCCCCATGTCGTCCCTGGGCAGGCGCAGCGGCTCGGGGATGCCCGGCACGTAGATCTCCTCCTCCCGCTTGGCGAGGGAGACGATCGGCGTGTCCTCCACTCCCAGCTCGGCCAGAGCGTCCAGCGCGGCATTGAGCTGGCCGCGGCCACCGTCGATCATGATCAGGTCGGGGAGGTTGCCCGTCTCCTCCAGGATCCGGCGGTAGCGGCGCTCCACGGCCTGGCGGATGGAGGCGAAGTCGTCCGGCTGCTGGAGCCCCTTGATGTTGAAGCTCCGGTAGTCGCCCTTCCGCATCTTCCCCTCTTCCCAGACCACCATGGAGGCCACGGTCTCCCCTCCCTGAAAGTGCGAGATGTCGAACCCTTCGATCCGCCGCGGCGGCTCCATGAGCTCGAGGTGCCGCTCCAGGGCCGAGGCGCCCGGGTATTCCTGGCCGCCGGCGCGGAAGCGCCGCTTGTGCGCCAGCTCGGCGTTGTGCATCGCCAGCGCCACCCGCTCGGCCTTGAGCCCGCGGGACGGCATCCGCAGGTAGACCTTCTCGCCCTTCTTCTCGCAGAGCCATTCGAGCAGCGCCTCCTCCCCTTCGATCGGCACCGGCAGATGGATCTCCTTGGGGATGAACGTCGTGCGGTCGTAGATCTGCGGCAGGATCTCGGAGAGGAGCTGCTCGGCCGAGACCCCGCCGACGCCCTCCCAGAAGAGCTCGCGGCGGTCGAGGATCTGGCCGCCGCGCATCACCAGCACGGCGACGGCGGCGTTGCCGCCGCTCACGTGGACGCCGTAGACGTCCAGATCCTCATCCTCCACCGACGAGAGCTTGCGGCGCTGGGTTGTGACCTCGATCTCGTTCAGCGTGTCGCGGAGCTGGGCGGCACGCTCATAGTCTTCGGACTCCGCAGCCTCCCACATCTCCTTCTTGAGCCGGCGGACGAGCTGCTCGGTACGGCCGGAGAGGAAGAGCCGCGTCTGCTGGACGGCCTCGTCGTAGGCCTCCTTGGTGGTCAGCCCGGCGACGCAGGGGCCGAGGCAGCGATGCATGTCGTAATAGAGGCAGGGGCGCGGCAGGCTGCCGTCGATCTCGATGCGGCAGACGCGGATCTGGAAAAGCTTCTGGACCAGCTTGATGGCCTTGCGCGCCATGCCTCCCGGCAGGAAGGGACCGAAGTACTCGGCCTTGTCCTCGCGCACCCGGCGGGTGAAGGCGATGCGCGGGTACTCGTCCTGGAGGGTAATCTTGAGGTATGGGTAGGTCTTGTCGTCGCGCAGCAGGATGTTGTAGCGCGGCCGCTTGGTCTTGATCCAGTTGTTTTCGAGGAGCAGCGCCTCGGCCGCCGAGTCGGTGACCACGAAATCGATGTCCGTCGCCTCGGAGACCATGGCGGCCAGGCGCGGCTCGTGATCGCGCGTCATGTACGACGCGGTCCGTTTGCGCAGCGACGTGGCCTTGCCGACGTACAGGATCTTCCCCTCGGCATCCTTGAAGATGTAGATGCCCGGCCGGTCGGGGAGCTCCCGGACGCGTTCGGCGAGAGGATGGATAGAAGGCGTCATGTGCGTACGCCGGGAGCGGAAGTGGAGCGGCCCCTCCCGGCTGGCAGGGATCTTAACAGGGGTAGGCGCGGACAGATTTCAGCGAGGCACCTGCTTCGTGTTAGCGTCTTCCGTCAGCCGTTCGTCCATCGCAGCGACCTTCTCGTAAGGAGAGTCACCATGAAAGTGCCTCTAGCGAAAACCCGGCCGAGAGTCCTTGCCCTGATCCTCATGCTCGGCGTGACCGTCCTCGGCACCGGCTGCGCCAGCGTGGATACCGGTCCCTTCACGCAGTTCGCGACATCGGTTCAGTCTTTGCGCGACGGCAGCGACTCGCAGGCTGGCGCGGCCGCAACGGCGAGCCGCCAGGATCTGGTTGAACAGGTCGCGAGCGGAGAGGTCAGCCCGGCGGATCTCCAACTCCAGTTTGACGAGTCGAACCCTTTTGTCACCTCCTATGGCTTCGCTGAAAGTGAACCCAACTTCGTCAAGCTCATCCGGTTTCGCCAGGGGCTCGCGGCACTCAATGACGCCATGGTCAGCTATGCGCAGTCCCTGGTCCTGCTGTCGGGAGGCGGGCAGGGAGGAGACATTCTTCCCACCTCGGCGCAGTTCGACCAGATGGCTCAGAGCTTGAACGCCAACGCTGGCACCGCAGCCTCGGCGCTCGGCGTAAAGATTGGCTCCGGGGAGCAAGCGCTCCTGAGCACGGCCGCAGTGCAACTGTTCAAGGCCTACATCGAGAACAAACGGCGCAAGGATCTGGCCCAGGCGATTGAGGAAGTTCAGCCTCGGGTCGACGAATTCTCGCTCGCGGCTCAGCAGGCGGTTCATTTCCTCGCCTCGATGGCCCAGACCGACTACGACGAGGAGATCCTGCCGCTGGCGACAGCGACCCCTGCCAACGCGACGCCGATCCTGACCCTCAACGACACGACTCAGGCCACGCTCGCGACCCTGGAGGCGCTTTCGAGCAGCTACGGCGCCTTGCCGGAGGCGCATCGCGATCTGAAGGCGGCGACCTCGAAGAAGCCCGGCGGTCTGTCCGGCCTGATCGCACTCACCAATGAAGCGATCCGGCTCCAGGGCTTCGTGACCCAACTGGCCAAGGCGAATGCGGCTGCCGCGGCACCTCAGTAAAGAAGGAGATCCCCGATGGCCGATACCATGGAAGACAAGCTCGCCGTCCTGGACGCGATGAACACGTCGCTGGGCAAGATCACCAACGTGCAGATTCGCCTGACCCTGGCCGGACAAACCGATCTGGCCAACCAGCTCGACGTCCACCGCAAGGCGCTTCTCGCGCAGATCGAAGAGTTGCAGGGCCAGGTGGCCGACCAGTGGACGGTGGACGCCGCCACGCTCACGGAGAAGCTTCGAGAGGCCAACGGCGATCTCCAGACTCGGATCCGGAACATCAAGAACAACGTCAATGTGGCCAACAACGCCGTCCAGATTATCGGCCTGATTGACGGTGCCTTGAATTTCTTGAAGGCCGTGGTGCCGGGCCGGCCGGATCCTCATCCCGCGTAGATCTGCAGCTCCCGCAGCTCGCGGATCTTGTCGCGCACGGCCGCGGCCTCTTCGAACTCCAGGCGCTTGGCGTGGGCGCGCATCTCTTTCTCCAGTTGGGAGATCCGCTCGCTGATCGGGAGGTCCGTCCCCTCGGCGGCGTCGGAGAGGCGCTGCGGCCCGGCCGAATAGAGGTCGAGCTGGCTCATCTGGACCAGCGGGTTGTGGATGTCCTTGAGGATGGTCGCCGGCTCGATCCCGTGCTCCTCGTTGTAGACCCTCTGCCGGATACGGCGGCGCTCGGTCTCGTCGATCGCCCGCTGCATGGAGTCGGTCATCGCATCGGCGTAGAAAATCACCTTGCCATTCAAGTTGCGGGCGCCGCGGCCGGAGGTCTGGATGAGCGCGGTGGTGCTGCGCAGGAACCCCTCCTTGTCGGCGTCCAGGATGGCCACCAGGGAAACCTCGGGCAGATCGAGCCCCTCGCGCAGCAGGTTGATCCCCACCAGGATGTCGAAGTCGCCGCGGCGCAGGCCGGTGACGATCTCGACCCGCTCCAGGGTCTCCACGTCGCTGTGCATGTAGCGGACCCGCATGGCGAGCTCCTGGAGGTACTGGGTCAGCTCCTCCGCCATCCGTTTGGTCAGCGTGGTGACCAGGACGCGCTCCTTGCGCGCGACGACCTTGCGGATCTCCCCCACGAGGTCATCCACCTGCCCCTTGGCCGGCCGGATCTCGATCACCGGATCGAGCAGGCCGGTGGGACGGATGACCTGCTCCACCACGACGCCGCCCGTGCGGACCAGCTCCCACTCGGCCGGAGTCGCCGAGACGTAGATGCGCTGGCCGACGCGGGCGTCCCACTCCTCGAAGGTGAGCGGCCGGTTGTCGAGAGCCGACGGCAGCCGGAACCCGAAGTCGACCAGGGTCGTCTTGCGCGAGCGGTCGCCGTGGTACATGCCGCGCACCTGCGGGATGGTCTGGTGGCTCTCGTCGACGACCAGGAGGTAGTCGTCGGGGAAATAATCGAACAGGGTCGGCGGCGGCTGCCCCGGGGCGCGGCCCGAGAGGTGGCGCGAGTAGTTCTCGATGCCGTGGCAGTAGCCGATCTCCTTGAGCATCTCCAGATCGAAGCGGGTGCGCTGCTCCAGCCGCTGGCGCTCCAGGTACTTGCCTTCGGCCTCCAGGAGGACCAGCCGCTCCTCCAGCTCCGCCCGGATGCCGACGATGGCGCGCTCCAGCCGGTCCTTGGGGGTCACGTAGTGGGTCCGGGGATAGACCGCGATGCGGTCGACCTCCTGGAGGACGTCGCCGCGCAGCACGTCGAAGCGGGTGATGCGCTCGACCTCGTCGCCGAAGTACTCGACCCGCAGGCCGACCTCTTCATAGGCCGGGAGGATCTCCAGCACGTCGCCGCGCACCCGGAAGCTGCCGTGGTAGAGGTCCATGTTGGTGCGCTCGTACTGCATCTCGACGAGCCGCCGGAGGACGGGATCCATCCCTTCCGTGTCGCCGACGCTGAAGAACTGGAGCATGCCGAAGAACGCTTCCGGCGAGCCGAGGCCGTAGATGCAGGAGACCGAGGCCACGATGATCACGTCGCGCCGCTCGAACAGCGACTTGGTGGCGCGCAGGCGGAGGCGGTCGATCTCCTCGTTGATGCTGGTCTCTTTCTCGATGTACGTGTCCGTGGCCGGAACGTAGGCCTCCGGCTGGTAGTAGTCGTAGTAGGAGACGAAATACTCGACGGCGTTGTGCGGGAAGAAGCTCCGGAACTCCTGGAAGAGCTGCGCGGCGAGAATCTTGTTGTGGGAGAGAACGAGAGTGGGGCGGCTCAGGGTCTCGATGACCTTGGCGATGGTGAACGTCTTCCCCGATCCCGTGACGCCGAGCAGGACCTGTTCCTTGTCACCGCGCTGCACTCCCTCCACGAGCTGCTCGATGGCAGCCGGCTGGTCCCCCTGGGGTGTGAAGCGGGATACGAGCTGAAAACCCGACATGGCGGAGATTGTAACCGCGGCGGAAGTTCTTGTGTTCCCGGAGGACGGGAGCCCTCACCCCCGGCCCCTCTCCCGCAAGCGGGAGAGGGGAGCACAGCAAAGACAGGCCAGTGGCTCGGAGCTCGGAGCTGGCGAGCTTTTCACCCCTCGCCCGCTGGCGGGAGAGGGGCCGGGGGTGAGGGCTTCTTCCCCGCCACATCCTCCAGCACCCGGGTGAGCTCCTGGACGTCCTTCCGCGAGACCTTCCGGCCGGCCGGGGCCACCTCCATCATTTTGCCCTGGAAGGCCTGAACCTTGGTGAGATCGCCCTGTTTCGTTGCCAGGGCGTTCCGGGCATCCTCGAAGGCGGCCGCGAGATGGGCCCGATCTTCTGGTGTGACATCGGGGCCGAGGCGGCTCATGATGTCCTGCTCCATGGTCCGGAAGGTCCACTGCAGGACTTTCGGGATGTTGGCGATCATGACGACCAGACCGATTCCCAGGAGGACGAGCAGAGCCCCGCAGCCGATGAGCACCGGCTTGCTGCAGCCGGATCGGCCCGGCGGACGCTCAGGCACTCCGGGGCTCACTCCCGGCGGATTGAACGGGCTGGGTGGAGGAGATGGGGGCTGCTGAGGAGGTTCCGTCATCGAGGTCTCCGGTTGGCCGCCGTCATCCTATCCGACAAGCCCCTCTATAATGAACCCGTGCGATACGATCCGCTTCCTTCCGGCTCCGCTCCCTCCGCAAAATCCCCAGCGCCTCGCCCGCCGGCCCGCCGGCTTATGCGTTGGACCGTACCTCTGGTCGTCGCGCTGCTCGTCGGCGCCGTCGCCGGCGTAGCCGTGGCCGCCGCCATTCACGTTCCCCGCGTGGAGTCGCTGGTCGGCTACACGCCCAGCCTGGTGACCCAGCTCCTGGCCGCCGACGGCTCGGTCTTCGCCACCTTCGCGCGCGAGCGGCGCGTGATGCTCAAGGAGGCGGACATCCCGAAGATCCTGCAGCAGGCGGTCCTCGCCTCCGAGGATGCCAACTTCTTCCAGCATGGCGGCGTCGACGCCCTGGGCATCGCGCGCGCCGCCTGGACCGATCTGCGCGCCGGCAAGGTGGTCGAGGGCGCTTCGACCATCACGATGCAGCTCGCCCGCAGCCTCTATCTGACCCGCGCGCGCACCTGGAGCCGCAAGGTCGAAGAAGCCTTCGTGGCGGTGGAGCTGGAAAAGAACCTCAGCAAACCGCAGATCCTCACTCTCTACCTGAACCTGGTGAACCTCGGGCACGGCAATTACGGTGCCGAGGCGGCCTCCCGCTACTACTTCGACAAGCCGGCGGCCAAGCTCAGCCTCACCGAGGCGGCGACCCTGGCCGGCATCATCCCGGCGCCGAGCCGCTTCAGCCCCTATCGCAACGCCGAGCAGGTCAAGCGCAACCGCGACCGGGTCCTGGGGCGCATGCTCAAAGAGCGCTACATCACCAGCCAGCAATACGAGCAGGCCATCGCGCAGCCGCTCCTCGTCTCGTCCCAGCAACCCGAGGAGGTCTTCGCCCCCTACTTCGCCGAGGACATCCGCAAGTACCTGGAGACGAAGTACGGCGCCACCACCCTCTACGAAGGAGGCCTGCAGGTACAGACCACGCTCGATCCGCGGATCCAGCGGTCCACCGAGAAGGCGGTGCGCCAGGGGCTGCTCCGTATGGACCGCCGCCGCGGCTGGCGCGGCCCGATCGCGACCCTGGAGCCGGGCGTCATCGAGACGCAGCAACTCCCCACCTGGAGCCACGGCAAGCCGGTACCCGGCCGCTGGTACCAGGGCATCGTCCTGGAGAGCGGCCCGGCCACGGCCGAGGTCAAGATCAGCAGCGAGGTCTACACCCTGGACGCGGCTGGAATCGCCTGGACCCGGCGCAGGCACCCGGACGACATCCTGAAGCGCGGGGCGGTCGCCTGGTTCAGCCTCGAAGCGGTGGAAAAGAAGAAGGACAAGAAGGACAAGAAGGACACGCAGGCAGCCCCGGAGGAGCAGCCGCAGGAACCCGCGAAGCTGCATCTGCGGCTCGAGCAGGAGCCGCGCATGGAAGCCGCGGCCGTGGTGCTCGACAACCACTCGGGCGCGGTGCTCGGCATGGTCGGAGGTTGGGACTTCGCGCGCAACAAGTTCAACCGCATCACGCAGGCGCGGCGGCAGGTCGGCTCGGCGTTCAAGCCGTTCGTCTACGGCACCGCCCTGGAGGCCGGCTGGACCCCTTCGGACACGCTGCTCGACGCCCCGACCTCCTTCCTGGGGGGCGACGGCCGGATGAGCTACCGGCCGGAGAACTACTACCACAAGCACGCCGGCATCGTGACCCTGCGCCGTGCCCTGGAGCAGTCGATCAACGTCCCCGCGGTGAAGCTGTGGGACCTGGTCGGAGGCAGGCGGGTGATCGACTTCGCCCAGCGCTGCGGCATCCGTACGCCGCTGCCCAACTACCCGAGCATCTCGCTCGGCGCGGCGGACCTGGTCCCCCTGGAGCTGGCGGCGGCCTACGCGACCATCGCCAATCAAGGGGTCCACGTGGAGCCGCACCTGATCAAGAAGATCATGGAGCCGGACGGCCACGTGGTGGAGCAGCACTTCCCCGCCTCGTATCTCTCGACGAGCCCCGGAGTCGCCTACGTGCTGACCCACATGATGGAAGGGGTGATCGACCACGGCACGGCCTACGACATCCACGACCTGCCGATCGACATCGCCGGCAAGACGGGCACGACGGACGACTTCTCGGACGCCTGGTTCGTCGGCTTCACGCCGCAGTACACGATCCTCACCTGGATCGGCTACGACCAGAAGCGTTCGCTGGGCGGAGGAATGAGCGGCGCGGTCGCCGCCCTGCCCATCTGGCGCACCATCGCCGAGGACGGTCTGGAGACGGGCTGGATGACGAAGGGCGAGACCTTCCAGGTGCCGCCTGGCGTGACGGTCAAGGACATCGACTACCAGAGCGGGCTGCTGGCCAGCGGCGGCCGGGTCATCAAGGAAGCCTTCGTCGCCGGCACCGAGCCCGCACGGGAGTCGAGCTCGCAGTGGTCCACGATCACCAGCCTGCCGTGGTACCAGCAGAAGGCGTTCTACATCCCGAAGGAAGGCGAGAAGATGCCCGGCAAATCCGGAGGGGCGCAGAGCGTGAACCCGCCGCCCCAGGGAGAGGGAGAAGCGCCTCGGCAGCCCGAGGGGCAGAGCCCGCCTCCGGAAGGGCAGCCGCCGGCACCGCCCCCGGGTTGAAACCCGGGGCTGTCGAGAGTGCCGTCCCTGACGGGACGGAGTTGACGCGTATGGGTTCTCCGTCCCGTCAGGGACGGCGGCGCTTAGCCCCGGGTTTCAACCCGGGGTGGCCGCCGCCCCACCATCCCGAAATCCTGGAACCCGAACAGCAGCTCGTCGATCCGGTCCCGCAGCCGGTTGACCTTATCGGCGAGCTGTTTCTGCTCCTCGGGCACCTTCGCGAGATCGATCTCGGGGAGGCGCTCTTGGTCGGGAAACGCACGCAGGTCGAGGCGCTCGACGGGGTCGAAGCCGGCGAGCTCGTACATCAGCTTCAGGCTCTCGGGGTGGACCGGACGCACGTGGGTCGGGTCGAGCCAGAAGTTGCGGGCCGCGACGAGCAGCGAGAGCGGGCTTGGCGTTTCCAGGATCAGGACGCCGCCGGGCTTCAAGGCCCGGTAGGCGAGACGGACCAGGCGGTCCAGCGAGCCGGCAGGCAGGTGCTCGATGACGTGGAACGAGACTACGCCGCCCAGGCTCCCCTCCTCTGCTCCGGCCAGGGTGCCGAAGAGGTCGCCTTCCGCGGCATCGAGGCCCCTCTCGCGACAGAGGGCGACCATGCGGGCGCTGCTGTCCACTCCTCGCGCCGGAATCCCCTGGTCGCGCAGCAGAGCCAGCGACTCGCCGCGGCCGCAGCCGAGGTCGAGGACGGACGCTCCGGCGGGGATCGTCTTCAGCCAGGGGAGATAGACCGAGATACGGTCGAGGATCTCCTCTTCGGTGCCGCGGTAGCGGCGCTCCAGCTCCAGATAGCCGTGCTCTTCCACGGCTCGTCCCAGAATCTCCCGGGTCTCCGTGGCGGGCGCGGATTCAAGCTGCGCCAGGGCGGAGCCGAGGCTGCCCAGGAGATCGCGGACCTCGCGGCGGTAGCGGTCGATCTTCTGGTCGGCGCGGGCGAAGAGGGCGTCGTTGTGCCGCATGATCTCGTGGATACCCTCGGAATTCAGGGCCTCCAGATATTCGAGACGGCGACGGTGGTCGCTCCGGTGCTCTTCATTGCGGATCAGGTGCTCGAGGAGGATCAGGTTGAACGTCCGCTGGCGGTCCCAGAGGTCCTGCTGCGGCGTCTTGACCAGCGGCCGGAGGAGGCGCTTGAACAAGACGACGAGGCGCCCCATCAAACCGCGATGGCTCTGTAGAGGGAACGGGTGGTCCCCCCTCCAGAGCCATTGCCAGTCGTGCAGATCGCGCGTGGGCTCGACGAGGAAGTCGTCGAGGAACGGCGCGCGGCGCTCCGGGGGCTTTTCGTTCGCCTCCATGCGTCGCGCGCCCTGAGCGGGATTACTCTTCGCGGACGACCGCGACGGTCACCTCGGCCTGCACCTCCGGGTGCAGGTCGATGTGCACGGTGTGGTCGCCGAGCGTCTTGATGCCGCCCCCGAGCTCGAGGCGGCGCCGGTCGACGACGACACCCTTGGCTTCGAGCGCCGCGGCGACGTCGCCGGCGGTCACGGAGCCATAGAGGGTGTCCCTCTCGCCGACCCGCTTGGGAATTTCGATCCGGAGCCCCTCGAGACGCGCCTTGATCTCCTCGGCGGCGCCGCGCTCCTTGTTGTGCGCCGCCTCGATCTTGCCGCGCTGCTGCTGGAAGACTTTCTGGTTGCCTGGCGTGGCCTCGAGCGCGAGGCCTTGCGGCAGCAGATAGTTGCGGCCGAAACCCGGCTTGACCTCGACCGTCTCCCCGCGCTTGCCGAGGTGCCGCTGGTCACTGAGCAAAATGACTTTCAAGGCCGCCTCCTAGTCCGTGGTGAAGGGGATCAGCGCCAGATGGCGCGCCCGTTTGATCGCCTGCTGCAGGAAGCGCTGGTGCCGGGCACAGGTCCCGGAGATCCGCCGCGGCAGGATCTTCGAGCGCTCGGGGATGAACTGCTGCAGGAGCTTCACGTCCTTGTAGTCGATGTAGTCGATGTGATCCGCGCAGAACTTGCAGACCTTGCGGCGGCGGAAGAAGACCTTTCTTGGACGCGCCATGGTCAGATCTCCTCTCCGGGCTCGATGTCATCGTCGTCGCGATCCTCGGTGACGGCGGAGCTGCCGCCAGCCGAAGGCGCCGCATTCCGGCGGGCCGCGCGCTTCAGGTCCTCATCCGTCCGGACCGTGAGGAAGCGCAGGATCTTGTCGTTCTGCCGCATGCGGTGCTCGACCTCATGCAGGTTGTTCTTGCCATCCGGGCTCTGGATGAAGAAGAGGACGTACTTGCCCTCGTTCACCTTGTTGATCGGATAGGCGAGCTTGCGACGGCCCCAGTTCTCCTCGGTGGTGATCTCGGCGGTGTTGCCCGCCGTGATCATCTGCCGATAGTCCTGGGTCATGGTGACCACTTCTTCGTCGGAGACGCGGGGGTCCACGACGAACATCAGCTCGTACGTACGCATGTTTCTGGAGAAACCTCCCTTTGGCCTGGGCAGTCCCGCTTCTCGCGGAACAGAGAGGAACAGGAAAGCGGATCCGGGCACACCCGGTCCGCGGCTTGGGACGACATATTATACGCAGAACCCCGGGAAAGGCAAGGGTTGATCACCCGTTGAACCGGTTCATCGCCACCTCGACCCCTTCGGCAATCCATGCTTCGCAGGCGTCGGCGGCGCGCCGGATCATCTCGGCGACCTTCTCCTGCTCCTCCGCGGCGAAGGGCGCGAGGACGAAGTCCGGCAGGCCCTCCCCCGCCGGCGCTCCGGTCTCGGGGGCGATGCCGAGGCGCAGGCGCGGGACCTGGTCGGTCCGCAGGTTTTCCAGGATCGATTCGAGACCCCGGTGGCCGGCCGGGCTCCCCGAGCGGCGCAGCCGCAGGCGGCCGAGCGGCAGGTTGAGCTCGTCGTAGACCACCAGGATCTGCTCCGGCTCCAACCCGTACCGCTCCAGCAGGCAGCGCGCGGCATAGCCGCTCCGGTTCATGTAGGTCTGCGGCTGGGCCAGCCAGGGCCGGCCCTCCACACCCCCACCCACCAGAGAGTTGCACTCCAGGTGGTCGACGGAGATTCCCCAGCGGCGGGCGAGCTCCTCGACCACCTGAAAGCCCACGTTGTGGCGGGTGTCGCGGTACTCCGCGCCGGGGTTCCCCAGGCCCAGGACGAGGCGGGACAGCCTCAGGCCTCCTCGGTCTTACCGCGCTTGATGACCTCGGGCTCGGCCCGATCGCCCTCAGCGCCCGTATCCTCGGTGCGGACGTGACCCAGCGTGACGATGACCTTCTCGGCATCGTCGAAGAGGGTGACGCCCTCGGGCAGCTTGATCGCACCCGCCTCGATGTGCTGACCGACGTGGAGGCCCGTGATGTCGATCTCGATGTGGGCCGGAATGTCGCCGGGCAGGCACTCGATCTTGAGCTCACGCGTGATGAACTCGAGCAGGCCACCCTCGGTCTTGACGCCGACGGCCGTGCCCTGCAGCTCGACGGGGACGGTGACGTGCACCTTCTGGTTCATCTCGATGCGCTGGAAGTCGAGATGGATGATCATCCGGCTCACCGGGTCCTTCTGCAGGTCCCGCAGGATGGCATGGCGCTCCTGACCGCTGTCGGAGAGCTTGAGCAGGAAGATGGGATTCTCGCTGTCCGACTTCTTCATCAGCTCGAGGAAGCTCTTGCGGTCGAGCTGGATCGCCACCGAGTCCTTGCCCGCGCCGTAGACCACACCGGGAATCATGCCTTTGCGGCGGGACTCGCGGCTGCCGCCCTTGCCCGTCCTCTCCCGCTTCTCGACCTGGATCGTCATTTCGCTCATGGTTCGGTTGTCCTCACTTCTTTCTTCTGTGTTCGGTTCTATACGAACAGGGAGCTCACAGAGCTGTTCTCGTGAATGCGGCGGATGGCCTCTCCGAGCAGGGGCGCGACCGAGAGCGGACGCAGCTTCTGCGAGCGGGAGAGCTTCGCCTCCAAAGGAGTCGTGTTGGTGATCAGCACGGATTCGAGCGGTGACTCGTCGATCCGCTGCAAGGCCGGTCCGGAAAGGATGCCGTGGACGCCGGCCGCGAGCACCCGGCGGGCTCCCTTGGAGACCAGGGCCTCCACGGTCTTGGTCAGCGTGCCGGCCGTATCGATGATGTCGTCCACGATGAGGGCGTTGCAGCCGTCGACGTCGCCGATGACGTGCATCACCTCGGCGGTGTTGGGCGCCGTGCGGCGCTTGTCGACGATGGCAAGGCCCACCTCGAGCCGCTTGGCGATCGCCCGGGCGCGCTCGACGCCGCCGGCGTCCGGCGAGACGATCACCAGATCGGGGACGTCGAGCTCGCGGATGGCCGAAAGGAGAACCGGCGCGGCGAACAGGTGGTCCACCGGCACGTCGAAGAAGCCCTGGATCTGGTCGGCGTGGAGGTCCAGCGTCAGGACGCGGTCCGCGCCGGCCTTGGAGATCAGGTCGGCGACCAGCTTCGCGGTGATCGGCACACGCGGCCGGTCCTTCTTGTCCTGGCGGCCATAGCCGTAGTACGGGATGACCGCCGTCACCCGCGAGGCCGAGGAGCGCTTGAACGTGTCCAGCATGATCAGCAGCTCCATCAGATTCTCGTTGACCGGGTCACTCGTCGGCTGGACCACGAAGACATCCGAGCCGCGGACGTTCTCGTCAATCTGACAAAAGATCTCTCCGTCCGAGAAGTTGTAGGCCATCACCTTGCCGGAGACCAGGTTGAGAGACTCACAGATCTCCTGCACCAGGGCCGGATGCGCGCGTCCTCCGAAGATCTTCAATTCGCCAGGCATATCCCCTCGTTTGAACACAGGAAAAGAAATCCCGCCGCGATCGGCGGGAATCTTATCGAATCGGGCAGGTTCGTGCTTGCGCTCTCGATCTGGTTGGGGCGGGAGGATTCGAACCTCCGGGTGCCAGATCCAAAGTCTGGTGCCTTACCGCTTGGCGACGCCCCAGTCTCGGGTGCTCCCACGGATCACCACCCGGCACCCCGGGCGGCCTTCCGTTTCTGCCAGGAGCCCGGCACCCGTTCCCGGGGGCCGGAGCTCAGGTCACTGTCCAGAAGGAGTCGCGGAGGTGGAAGTCCTCCACCTCCTCGAGCGTCCTCTCAGGGGACGCGCTGACTCCCATTCCTGCCGATACCGACGGTGAGGTCCGGATCTCTCCATCCCCCGCCAGGGATGCCACCTGCGGCATCCTCTCTCCGCGCTCCCCGAGGATGCGCTCGTACTCGCCCAGAACCTTGTCCTCGATCATCCGGCGCGTCTCATTGTTCAGCGGATGGGCCACATCCTTGAACTCGCCGTTCTTCTTCTTCCGGCTGGGCATGCTGATGAACAGCCCCTCGCGGCCTTGGATGATCTTGATGTCATTGACCATGAAACACTGGTCGAAGACGATCGACACGAAGGCTTTGAGCTTGTCCTCCTGAATCGGAAAGACCTTGACCTCTGTGATCTCCATGTGCGTCCCTCTCCGTCGTCCCTCTGTCGGCTCGCGTGTGCGGCACGGCTCACGGGATATGGAACCGCTGGCGGTGCCGAAGCGCACCGCCGGCTCGCAGGCGGCGTCTACCGGTCGGACATGACGGCGGACCAAGGGCCGCGTTGCTTCCCGAAAGAGCCGCTCTGTTTCACGCGCCAGCTAGTTCGAGGATTATATACCAGCGCGGCTCTCGGGAACGTCGAAAGATCGTCTCCGTGACAATCAGCCTCCCCGCACGAAGCGGGAGGCAATATGCTAGAGGGCTCGCCCCCGGCTGTCAAATATCGCGGGGCGAAGGACTTCCGTCCGGCGGCTGCGGCGCCTCCCCGTCCGGGTCCTCGGACAGGGCGGGGTTGCGGCAGGGCCCGGCGCGGTAGCCGGAGGGAGCTTCCAGCGCCGCCGGCTCCCCTTTCAGCGGCTCGCGGAGCACCTCCCGCCAGCGCACCTGCACGTTCCGTTCGCGGTCCGACAGGATGGACCAGCCCTCTGTGCGCACCCACCAGATGGACGGCGCGCCCGATTCCGCCAGCGTCCAGCTCTGGACGACGCCATCGCCGCCGACCACGGCGGTCCACCCCCGTCCCGCTCCGTCATGGAAGTTGATCTGGCTCCCATGCTGCTGCGGCGGCTCGGCCGGCGTGGACGGCACCCGGCCGATCAGCAGGGACGGCAGGGTGAGCAGGGGAAAGGGGCCGAGCGCGACCCCCGAGAGGTCGAAGCTCCCTTCGAAGAGGCACGAGCTGCGGTTGCGGTGGTTCAGGAAGAGCCCCTGTCCATGCGTCACGTCGAGGCTCCAGAGGGATCGTCCCACCGGGTCGACGGCCTGGAGCTGGTAGCGTTCGGGCGAGGTCAGGCGGAGCGTCACCTTGAAGGAGCCTTCGCCTTCGGGTCCGGAGTAGTGGACCCGATAGAGCCTCTGGGTGTGGAGCGCCTCCGCCGGGAGCTCCCAGGCGGCTCCACCCGGACCCGACACGGGGTGCGGGCGCGGGGTACTGGCGCAGCCAGCGGAGACAAGAGAAAAAATCAGGAGAGCTGTGAGATCACCCCGGAGGCCGGCGGTGACTCCGATCGAGATCCTCGATCTTGCGGCGCACTTCGTCTGCGTTGTCATCCCCCAGCTCGAGCGCCCGGCGATACGCCGCTCGCGCCCGATCGTTCTGCCCCAGCGCCACATAGACGTCCCCCAGATGCTCGTGCAGCGTCGCGTCCGTGGGCTCGAGACGGGCGGCCCGTTCGAGATACCCGCGGGCCTGCTCGTGACGGCCGAGCCGATAGTAGGTCCACCCCAACGAGTCGACGTAAGAACCGTTGTCCGGATCGAGGGCCACCGCCCGGCTGACCAGCCGCAGCGCCTCGTCCAGATTTTCGCCCTCCTCGGCGTACGTATAGCCGAGATAGTTCAAGGCCGCGTGGAAGTCGGGCTGGAGCTCCAGCACCCGGCGCAGTGCGATGACCGCCTTCGGCCGCTGCCCGGTCCGCTCGTAGGCCGCACCCAGCAGGAAGTGGGCCACCACCGCGTCCGGAGCATCGGCGATCACCTTCTCCAGGACCGGGATCGACTCCTTGTAGCGGTCCATCCGCTGCCAGGCCTGGGCGGCGGCGACCGACGACATCGAATCGCCCCGGCCGATCAGGGCCGAGAGGGCTTCGCGGCTCTCGCTTTCGCGGCCTGCACGGAACAGCGCCTCGGCCCGGCGCCCCTGGACGGCCGGGGAGGCGCCTCCGGCCTCCAACGCCGTCAGAGCCTCGTCATACCGCTTCGCCTGCATCAGCGCATCGCCGCGGAGCAGGATCGCCTGGAGACGGGTCGCTTCGTCATCGGCGGTGAGCAGCGGCGCCAACGTCGACTCGACCCCGTTCCAATCTTTTCCCTGAAGCTGAAGCTCCGCAAGCTCCAGGCGGACCTCTCGCTCCTCGGCGACCTTGTTCTGGCGTGCCAGCTCGGCGGCCAGCGAGGACAGCATCTCCGTCCCTGCCCGGTTCTTGCCGGCGCGCTGCAGCAGGCGCGCGACGGTCACCGCCAGAGGAGCGTTGGCGGGCTGCGCTTCCTGGAGAGGCCCGAGGAGATCCACCGCTTCGACGTTGCGCCCCTCGGCCGACAGGACCAGCCCCTTGAGCAGGCGCATGGAGGGGGCCTCGGGATCTTTGGCGCCCTCGCCCTCGAGCAGCCCGTCCACGGTCGTCAGAGCGGTCTCCAGGTCGCCCGTCGAGTAGAGCTCCCAGGCGAGCTTGCGGCGGATCCTCGGCTCGTCGCGCACATCTTCGGGCGCCGCATGGAGGGTCGACAGAGCCGCATCGTGGTCCCCCCGGTCGCTCTCCAGGTCGGCCAGAGCGAGGCGGGTCTCCAGAGAGCCGGGATCGAATCCCAGGACCTCCTTCAGGGCCGACTCGGCCTCGCCGCCGCGGTTGGCGCGCAGGAGCGCCTCGACGAGCAGAGCGTACGCCACGCGCTGCTGCGGGACCCGCGACACCAGCTCGCGGAGAACCTGGACGGCCTTCTCGGGCTGCTTGTGCTCGAGGTAGACCTGGCCGAGCGAGAGCGACGCCGGCACGTCGGCCGGATCGCGGCGCCGGACCTCTTCCAGAGCCGTGATCGCCGTGTCCTGGGCGGAGGGGTCGACGAGCGAGAGATCCAGATAGATGGAGCCCACGGCGCGCAGCACATCCAGATTCTCCGGCGCGAGCTTCCGCGCCTCGTCGACCTTGGCGGCGGCGCGGCGCATGTACTCCTGGCGGGCCCCGGGGGCGCGGGAGTACTCGCCGACGCGCGCCAGGAGCTGGGCGTGCTCGATGCGCACATAGGCCGCCTCCGGAGCGAGCCGCTCGGCCTCTTCATAGGCGGCCAGGGCCTCGGGCACCGAGCCTTCGACCGAGAGCAGCTTCGCCAGGCTGAACTGATATAAGGCAGCGGGCGACGCATCGGCACCGGCCGGAGCCGGCGCGGCGGCGGGCGTCGTCTGGGCGGCGAGCGTCGGACTGGCCAGGAGGCCGGAAAACCCGGAGATAAGGGACAGTGCAGCGATAAACCCCTTCACACCCAGCAGGATAGCCGGACGGGAGCCGCTTTACAAGGCCGACGAGCCGCCCATATAATGGCGCCCTTGCTGGTAAGTAACGCAAAAACAAGAAGTTAGAACAGACAATGGCAAAGCTCGGGCAGCTCCTCGTGGCGCGCGGCTGGATCACGGTCCAGCAGCTGACCCGCGCTCTGCAGAATCAGAGCATCGTGGGTGGGCGGCTGGGCACGTGCCTGGTCGAGATCGACGCGCTCACCGAGGATCTCCTTCTAAAAGGTCTTTCGGAGCAGCTCGGAGTCCCGTCGGCGAGCATCGACGATCTGCGCAAGATCCCCGAGGAGGTCGTGGCGCTGCTCCCTGACAAGCTGGCCCGCCGCTGCCGGGCCGTCCCGTTCCGGCTCGAGGGGAGCCGCCTGGACCTGGCGCTGCTCGAACCCCGCAATCTCGCCTGCCAGGACGAGATCGCCTTCGCCACCGGCAAGCGGGTCAAGATCCACATCGCCCACGAGATGCGGATCCTCGAAGCTCTGGAGAAGTACTACCGGGAAGAGAGCCCTTCGCGGTTCAGCCTGCTCGTCGAGCGCCTGAACCGGGCCCGCTATTTCTGGGAAAAGAAGGAGGAGGAGCCCACCGAGAGCGTCTCCACGCTCGCGGCTCCCCTCAACGACCTGTTCGGAAACCGCCACCTGAAGATGCAGCCGCCGCCTCCGCTGCCGGAGCCGCCGCGCATCGTGCGGCCGATTCCGGCCGCGGCTCCCGTCTCCAGCGCTCCGGCGGCGTCGGCCGCTCCGGCGGTGAGCGACACCCCCAGGCCGGCGACGCGGCCTCTGACGATCCCCCTGACCGAGGAGGAGCGGGCCGCTCTCGTTCCCAAGGCGGAGCCCGCGTCCGCTCCAGCGCCGGCGCCTGCTCCGAGTCCAGCTCCGATTCCCGCTCCGGTTCTTTCTTCCACGGCCGCTCCGGCGCGTCCCGAGCCCCTGCCCGACCTGTTCACGTTCGAGCAGGTCGAGAAGGCGTTGGAAGCCACCCAGGACCGCGAGCACGTCGGGCGGATCGTTCTGTCCTTTCTGAGCAAGCACCACCGCCGCGCCGCGCTCTTCCAGGTGGCGCGCGACAAGGTCATCGCCTGGATGGCCCAGGGAGACCTCGACCTGAGCCGGTTCGAGAGGTACTCGGCCAGCTTCGACCAGCCGTCGGTCTTCCTGAACCTTCGCCAAGGGACCTCGTTCTATATCGGTCCCATGCCGCCTATGCCCGCGCACCGGCAGCTCGCCAGCTCCTGGGGCGGCGAGCTGCCGCGCGACTGCGTCGTGCTGCCGGTCCGCATGAAAGACCGCCTGGTGTCCGTGATTTACGCCGACGGTGCCGAAAAGGGGCTCTCCGGGATCGACCTGCCGCAGCTACAGCGTCTCGCAGCGTCCACGGCCGCCGCCCTGCAGCGCTGTATCCTCCACAAAAAAAAGGGTGAGGCGGGAGCCTAGGAGTTCTTTTCGTTGACTCCTTCAGGACCCGTTGTTAGACTCGCCGCCGCTTCGGAGCAAACATGATCAAGTCGGACATCGTAGACCGAGTCGCGGACCTCACCGAAGTTCCCCGGGTCAAAGCCGCCCAGGCGGTGGACGTCATCATCGACGCCATGAAAGAGGCTCTGTGCGCGGGCAAGCGCATCGAGCTGCGCGGCTTCGGCGTGTTCCAGGTGCGGGATCGCAAAAAAGGCGTGGGCCGCAATCCCAAAACCGGGGTCGAGGTGGCCATCTCCCCCGGCAAGACCGTCCGTTTCAAACCCGGCAAAGACCTCAAGAACCTCTGAGGCGGGACCTGCTGTCGTCGGTGGTATGAGCGAGCCCCCGCCGTTCGCCTCCCCTGAGGGGCCGCCGCGTCCGGTCTTCCGCCCCGTGCTCGAGCTGGTGCCCCCGGCCGGCGAGAGCACCGCCGACGCGCCGGCACCGCGGCCGCGCTACGGCCGGGCGCTGCTGCTCTTCCTGCTCACCCTCTTCACCACCACGACCGTCGGGCCGGTGATGTATCTGATGAGCCGGACCGACGTGACGACCGATCTGGCGCCCAATGGGTTCGCGCTCCTCACCCCGCAGCTGGTCCAGGCCGTCTGGCGGGACCCGGCGCTGCTCCGGATCGGATTGACGTTCTCGTTGACCGCTCTGATCATCCTGCTGGCCCACGAGCTCGGCCACTACATCGCCTGCCGGCGCTATGGCCTCGCCTGCACCCTCCCCTACTTCCTGCCGGTTCCGATGGGCTTCGGCACGTTCGGAGCGTTCATCCGGATCTACGCACCGATCCGCGGCAAACGGGAGCTCTTCGACGTGGGAGTCGCCGGCCCGCTCGCCGGATTCATCGCCCTGATCCCCTTCCTTCTGTATGGAGTAGCCCACTCGCATCCCGTAAGCCTGCCGGACCTCCCGAAGATGGAAGGCATGGTGCTCTTCGCGCCGGGCCGGAGCCTGGCCATCGAGCTCGTGGCCCGCTTCTTCCACGGCCCGCTCGGTCCGGACACCTACCTCGATCTCCACCCCATGGCCCTGGGAGCCTGGCTGGGCCTGTTCGCCACGGCCCTCAACCTGCTCCCGCTCGGGCAGCTCGACGGCGGGCACATCCTCTATTCAGCGTTGGGGCGCTGGCAGCGCTGGCTGGCGGTCCCGCTCTGGATCACCCTGGCCGTGCTCGGGATCTATTGGCCCGGCTGGTGGCTCTGGTGCGTCATCGTCTTCGCGATCGGCCTCTTCCATCCGCCGGTGCGCGACGAGCGGACGCCTCTCGATCTGAAGCGGCGAGCGCTTGCCGTGCTCGCGCTGCTGATCTTTGTTCTGTCGTTCATGCCGGCGCCACTGGAGGTCATCGAGCTGCCGTGACCTGAGCCTCGCTCCGGCACTGCAGCTCGAACAACGTCAAGAAAAACTGCCAGGGGTCCGTCCCGGTCAATCGTAAAATCCGGAAAACGTGCCCGACCTGCAGCTCGACCTTTCCCGCGAAGAAGAGATCGAGAAAGCCTCTCTTCATCCTGAGCGCCTGCTCGATCTGTGACGGGCTCAAGTGGCTTCGCTGGACCACCCAGCGCAGGAGCTCCCGCATGCGTTGCACATCACCTCGAACGTCGTCGGGCAGGCTGGTTTTCATCGGCATCCTTTTCGATCGATTCGAGATCGCGCTGGGCCGGCGCGAGGCAATCGTGAAGAACGCAGCGCAGGCGGTCCCCCACCACGGTGCGCCGCGACGAGCGCCGCGCTGATGCGAGACAGGCGATGAGCAGGCTCCACCGCTTGCGCAATCCGCTCAGGTCCGCCTTGAGCCCCTTCAGCTCGGCGAGCTCTTCCGCCGACAGAACCTCCCGTATCGTCCGAATCACTCCAGGTCTCCTTTCGGTTCGACCGCCCAGCGCGTCCGCAAGCCCGCCACGAGCGCCTGGAGCAGGCGGATCAGCGGCGGCAGATCCTCCGAAGGGATCATTCGGAGGGCTTTGCGCACGAGATCATCGGCCTCCTCCCGGGGCGCGCCCATGGGTGGAGCGAACATCAGCTCGTCGATGCCGAGCCCGAAAGCCCGGCTGAGAGCGACCAGCTCGTCCACCCGCAGCGGCGCCCCGCGCTCCAACCGGGAGAGGCGGTCCGCCGAGATGCCGGACCGCTGGCTGAGCTCCCGCTGCTTCCATCCGCGGGCGCCCCGCTGTTCCTTGATTTGGGCAGCAAGGTGCCGATAGTCGTCTTGCGTGAACCTCGAGATCACGTCCGTTTCTGGCTTGATGGCGGTCATTGCGCGGCAGATTAAGACGCACTCGCACCTGTGTCAAGCAGAAAACGAAAAGTCGCAGTTTCTTCCTGAAACCACGTAGAACTTTCTGCGTGCGCCGTAGCTCCCGCGCAAGACAAAGGGCAGTGCGGCGGAATTTGCTCTACCCGATCAACGTGCCCTAGATTACGTCGGTGAGCTACGTGTATTCGAGCGTGGACACGCCGGGATTTCACCGGAAGACGGAGAATCTGCGGCAAACCGTTCCACACTTGGAGCCGCTCGTGCCGAGGCGCCCTCCGGCCAATGCCGGTCCTGCGAGGGTCTCCCCGGCCGGAAGGAGGGCCTGATGCGTCGGAGAGGAAGGTTGTGGCTCGTCGTCGTCCTGCTCGCGCTCGCCGGACCCGTGGCACCCGCCCGCGCTGCGGAGCCCGGCTGGGCGGATCTGGGCCGGGTCTGGGCCTGGCTGGAGTCCTGGCTGCCCTGGACGGTGGAGACCGGGGATCAATGCAGCCACATCGATCCGGACGGGCGGTGTCGCGGCGGCGTTGCGGCAGACATCGGGGATCAGTGCGCCGGTATCGATCCGAATGGGAGGTGCCGCGGCAGCGTTGCGGCAGACACCGTGGATCAGTGCAGCCACATTGATCCGAATGGGCGCTGCGGAGAAAGCAGCTCGGCCACATCGGATCAGGGAGCATGGATCGACCCCGACGGCTAACCGCCAGCTCCACCCCGGAGGCGTTCGCGGCGCCTCCGGGTCCCCTTTTCCCGGAACAATACGTGGAAAAGTGTGAGACAATCCCCGGTACTGATGTAAGCCAGCGAGGAGGGATTTGCGCGTGCCCCATTCCCATGTGACCGCCGAGGACGTTGCCCTGTTCGTCTCGGGCCGGCTGGAAGGGCCGGCTCTCCGCGGCTTTCTCCGGCAGGTCCTGAGCGGCTGCCGCGCCTGCGAGGAGGCCCTCCGTTTCTACGCTCCGATGCTGCGGGCCGAGGAGGCGCCGCCGGAGGACGCCCAGGCGCCGGCCGGATACGAGGCGGCACTCGATGCCGCGCTCGAGCGGGTCGAGGCCGGGCTCAGCCAGCACGTCGCGCGCTGGGCCGAGGAGAAGAAGGGGCTCGCGCGGCTCCGCGCCAAGAGCGGGGACAAGCCCTTCGACGGCGACTACAAGCGCTTCAAAGCCACCGCGCGCCGGGTCCCCGGCTGGGCCCGCATCCAGCACCTCATGGAGCTGAGCCACGAGCTCCGCTACCGCGACCCCGGGCAGATGTGGCTCCTTGCCCGGGGAGCCGCCTCGGCCGCGAGCAACCTCGGCGTCCTGCCGATCGACAAAGGTCGATACACCCAAGCGCAGAAGGACGACCTGCGCGCCCGCACCCAGATCGAGCTCGCCAACGCCCTCCGTCTCAACCACAACCTCGACCATGCGGAGGATTGCCTGGAAGAGGCGGCCGCTCTGGTGAAGGAACGGCACTGCGATCCGCAGACCGAGGGCCGGCTGATGGACGTCTACGCCTCCGTCCTCATGGACCGGCGGCAGCTCGACGAGGCGCTCGTGGTTCTCGACAACCTCCACCGCCACTATCTCAAGTACGGAGAAACCCACCTCGCTGGCCGCGCCCTGATCAAGAAAGGCATCGCGCTCCATGCCGGTGAACGCCACCACGCCGCAGTCGATGAGCTGCGCAAGGGCCTCGCGGCTCTCAGACCGGAGAGAGACCCGAAACTGTTCGCCTCAGGGCAGCACACTCTTGTGCTCGCGTTGGTCGGGGCCAACGGTTTCAGTGAAGCCGGCAAGCTGCTGATGGAGAGCGGTCTTCGCCACGCCTTTAAGGATGATCCCCTCAATCTCCTGAAGCTCCGCTGGGTCGAAGGCAAGATCTTCGCCGGTCTCGGTAAGCTCCGGCGCGCCGAGCAGATCTTCATCGATGTGAAGGAGGAATTTCTCCGCCACGACCGGGAGTACCTCGTCGCCATGCTGAACCTGGAGCTGATGGCCGTGCTGCTCCGCCAGGGCCGGCCGGACGAGGTCGAGCCGCTGGCCGCAGAAGCTCTGGACATCTTCCGCGACCTGGAAGTCAGCCGCGAAGCCCTCAAAGCCCTGAGCTACCTGCGCCAAGCCTGCCGCCAGAAGGTGGCGACGGTGGAGATCGTGCAGCAGGTGGTGACGTTCCTCAACCGGCTGGAACAGCAGCCGGGGTTACGCTTTGTCCCGTAGCTGATCCGCCAGGATTCGAAGAAGCGCGCGGCTCACCCGGGAATCGAACTCGGGCGAGTCCTCCTCCTCCGGCTCGCCGTTGATCTCGCGCAGCTTCACCAACGCGGGGTGTTTCTTGCCGCGCACGGGGAAGACCTCGGCGAAGAACTGGCCGGGCGGGATCTCCAGCACGTCGAGAATCCGCAGCACGTGGTCCATCTGGAGGCGGACCACGCCGTGGAGAACCTTGCTCAGCCCCGAGCTGCCCAGCCCGAGGAGCGGCTCTAGAGCCCGTTGCGAGCGGCCGTCGATCTCGATCAGCTGCTGGAGAAACCGGGTGGTGCGGGCGACCTGTTCCTCATGCGTCGGGTCTTGGTGCTTCATCCGTCGAGTATAGCTCAATCTGCCGCAGATGCTTGACAATGCGGCAGGAGATGCCGCACTCTTCTCCTCCCATGCCCAAGATCTCTCTCGCCGATCTCATCCTGGAGTGGAAGCAACTCCTCAAGGCGGCCACGCCGTACAGGGACCAGAAGGAGCTCTACGTGCAACTCCAGAAGCTGGAGGTCGCGATTCAGCAGTTCGAGGAGCTCGAGGCCTTGCGGGCCGAGCTTCAGGCGCGGCGTCAGCAGGCGACGCAGGAGCTCGAGCAGGTCAAGACGAATGGGAAGGACGCCGCCATGGAGGCCCGCCAGGTGCTCAAGGCAATCTTTGGCGTCAACAACGAACGGCTCGTGCAGTTCCAGATCCGCCCACGCCGCAGCCGCCTCAAGATCGCGGCGTTGCCGCCCACTACGGACGTCCCCGCGCCCAAAGACTGAGCTTCCACAACCTTGAGGGAGGCGAGCCCCCGCGATCTCGCCGGTTCCCGCTCCGCGATCTCCGCCTCCCGCCCCGCGTTAGAGACCTCCGCAGTCTGGAGGGCGGTGAGCGCCCCCGGGCGCGGCGCTGCTTTTTCTCAGAGGGCGCTCACTGCCCTCCAGCCGTGCGAAACGTGACCCTCGAGGGCGCCCACCGCCCTCCAGACGTGCGTCATCTGCCCCACGAGGGCGCTCGGCGCCCTCCAGAATTTCGCCACCACCGCACCGGGGGCGCTCGCCGCCCTCCAGCCGTGCGAAGCGTGACCCTCGGGGGCGCTCGCCGCCCTCCATCGGTGTGCCATGTCGCTACGGAGGGCGGCGAGCGCCCTCCAAGGCGCGTAGGCTCAGAAGTCGGCGATGAGGGTGACTGGACCGTCGTTGACCAGCTCGACCTCCATGTGGGCGCGGAAGCGGCCGGTCTCCACCGGAAAGCCCCGGTTGCGCAGGTCGTCCACCAGCGCCTCGACGAGGGGGGCGGCTTCGTCGGGGGGCGCGGCGCGGTCGAAGGAGGGACGGCGGCCGCGCTCGATCGAGCCGGCGAGGGTGAATTGGGAGACAATCAGGAAAGCGCCGCCCACGGATGCGGTGTCGCGGTTCATCTTGCCGTCCGCGTCCTCGAAGATCCGCAGGCCGGCGAGCTTCTCGGCCGCGGTCCGCACGCGTGGGAGGGCGTCTCCGCGCTCGATGCCGGCGAGCACCAGAAGACCGCGGCCGATGGCGCCCACGATCTCGCCATCGACCCGCACCGACGCGGAGCTGACTCGCTGAATGACCAGGCGCACGACACCATCCTTTCTTGCGGGCCTTTCTTGCGGGAAAGAAGGAATCTTTTCCCTCTCGCCGTTCCCGCGCGAGCGTGCTCCGCGCGGGACGGTGTGATACGGTACCTCGATCCAGACGCGGAGGAGAACGATCCATGTTGAACAAAGTGCTTCTGATCGGCAACCTGGGCAAGGATCCCGAGATGCGGTCCCTTCCTTCGGGCCAGCCGGTCGCGAGCTTCACCCTGGCCACCAGCCGCCGCTGGCGGGACAAGAACGGCCAGAAACAAGAGCAGACGGAGTGGCACCAGATCGTCATCTTCGGGAAACAGGCGGAGATCGCGGGCCAGTACCTGACGAAGGGAAAGCAGATCTACGTCGAGGGGCGCATCCAGACCCGCTCCTGGGATGACCGCACGAGCGGCGAGAAGAAGTACCGCACCGAGATCATCTGCGACAACTTCCAGATGCTCGGAGGCCGCGGCGGCGGCGGCGAGCTCGAAGGCGCCGGCCCCTCGCCGGGCGCGGGCGGCGGCGGCTCGTACGGCGGTGGCCCCTCCTACGACGACCAGGGCGGCGGCGGTTTCGGCGGCGGGCCGGACGACGACGATATTCCGTTCTAGAGCCCTCATTTCACCCCGGGTTGAAACCCGGGGCTACCCAGACGGCCGTCCCTGCAGGACGGGAGGAATGCCGCGGTGCTCCTCCGTCCCGGAGGGACGGCACTTTCCTCAGCCCCGGGTTTCAACCCGGGCCCTCATGCTAGACTCCCTCCACCAACTCGGCCGGGACCAGGAACGTGCAATCTTCTTCCAACCCCTCCCCGTGGAGGCGTGTCTGGAGCCCTCCGGAGCCGGAGATCTCGGAAGCCGGCTTCGGCGGCGAGCTCCTGATCGCGGGCATCCGGCTGCTCCTCGTCCTCATCCTGGTCTTCATCCCGGCCCAGGAGTACATCTCCAGCGCGATCCACGAAGGTGACAACCGCGACCCGCGTGCGCTGCTCGCCGCGGCAGGGGTCGCCCTGCTTGGAGCGCTGATGATCTACGCCGCCACCCGGCGGCACAGGGGGCGGTCGTGGATCGGCTTCGCCAGCAGTCTCCTGGACGTCAGCCTGGTGAGTGGAACGCTCGCCATGCTCGTGCTGCTGGGGCGGCCGTCCGAGGCGACGAACAGCCTGGTGGTCTTCCCGGTCTACTTCCTGGCGATCGGCGCGACCAGCCTGCGCTATGACGCGCGCATCTGCCTGGTGACCGGGGTTCTCGCCCTCCTGCAATACGCGGCGATCGTCGCCTGGGTCGTCCTGCGCTGGGATCTGGCTGCCGACGGGGTCTTCCGGTGGAGCGATCAGGGGTGGCGGATGGCGCACATCGCCGGAGCCATGCTGCTCTCGGCCACGATCGTGGTGCGCTCCCGCGAGCTGCGGCTGCTGTCGACGCGCGACCGCTTCACGGGCCTGCTCAACCGGGCGGTCTTCAACGAGCAGCTCGAGCGCGAGGTGGCGTTCTCCCGCCGCGAGGGACAACGCTTCGCCGTGGCCATGGTCGACATCGACCACTTCAAGCGCTTCAACGACACGTACGGGCACGCGGGCGGCGACGAGGCGCTGCGCCTGGTGGCGGCGACGCTGCGCGGCACCTGCCGGGAGAGCGACGTGGTGGCGCGCTATGGCGGCGAGGAGTTCGCGCTGATCCTCCCGGCGGTGCGGAGCGGCCGGGCGCACGACCTGCTGGAGCGTTTCCGGCGGGTGGTCGCCGCGACGCCGATCCATCTCTCGGGCCGGCCGCGGCCGGTCTCGGTGACGATCAGCATCGGCGTGGCAAGCTTCCCCGAAGATGGAATCACGGCCGCCGAGGTCCTGGGCGTTGCCGACCGCCGGCTCTACGAGGCCAAGGAAGGCGGGCGCGACCGGGTCGTGGGGCCGCCGCGGGCCACGGCCCGGCCCGCCGACCAGCGGGGGGATGAAGAGGAAGAGGAGCCCTCACCCCCGGCCCCTCTCCCGCGAGCGGGAGAGGGGTGAACAGCAAGAAACTTCTTCTCTGACTTTGCTTTGCTCCCCTCTCCCGCTTGCGGGAGAGGGGCCGGGGGTGAGGGCTCCCCCTATTTCGCGCTGGCCTGCATCGTCTCCATCGCTTGGCGGATGCTGTCGAGGCGCTCGCCGCGGCTCGCTTCCTTCATCATCCGGATGTAGTCGCGGGCTGAGCGGAGGGTGCGCAGCCGCTGCCGGTAGACGTCGAGCCGGCGGTTGGCCTCTTGCAGCCGCTCTTCGTAGACCGGATTCTCCAGTCGGGCGATCACGTCGGGGAGCACTTCCAGCGTGTGACAGATGAGGAGAACGTCGCAGCCCGCGGCGAAAGCGGCTTCCGAACGCTCGGCCAGGTCTCCCCACTCGTCGAGCGCCTTCATCTCCAGATCGTCGCTGAAGGTCAAGCCCTGGAAGCCGAGCCGCCCCCGCAACAGGCCGCCGATCACAATCGGCGACAAGGTCGACGGGCGGCTCGCCGCGTCGTAGCCGGGATAGATGGCGTGACCGATCATGATCGCGCCCGCGAGGCGGTTCAGGGCCTCGAACGGATCGAGGTCCGCCCGCAGCACTTCCGAGGGAAGATAGACGCTCGCCACCTTGAAGTGGGTGTCGGCTTTGGCGCCCCCGAGCCCGGGGAAGTGCTTGAGACAGCCGCCCGCGCCGCCCGCGTGCAGGCCGCGCAGGAAGGCCCGCGCCCGCGGGATCACCTCGGCGGGAGTCGCGCCGAGATAGCGGCCGTCCAGGGCGTTGTCCGTCTCTCCCCGATTCAGGTCCACCACCGGCGCGAAGTCGACGTCGAGGTCGAACAGGCGCAGCGACTGGGCGACCCAGGTCCCGGCCTGGAGCGCGAAGCTGGCCGGATTGCGGGCCAGGACCCCTGCGGCGGGCGCCGCGCCGACCACATCGCGCAGGCGGTCGACCCTCCCCCCCTCGGCATCGATCGCCAGGGTCGCATCGGGAAGCACCCGGCGGATGGCGTTCACCAGGTCGTTGAGCTGCTCGGGATCCTTGATGTTCCGGCTGAACAAGACGAGCCCGCCGGGCTGATGCTGGGCGAGCAGTGCGGTGGTGGCCGAGTCGAGCTCCGGCCCTGGGATTCCAACGAAGACCTGATCTGAGGCTCTCATCCGAGCCGGGATTTTAGACTATGGAGGAGGTTCAATGCCGCCAAAGGCGTAATTCTCTCGATATCGAGGTCGCGCAAGAGCGAGGCGACCACCTGCTCCGGCGGGGCGAAGAGGGTGAGCTGGGCCGGCTGATCGGTCTCCGGCGCGCGGCTTCCGCGCGCCAGGCGGGGCGTACCGGTCAGGTCGTACTCCTGCGCTTCCAGGTTGGACAGGATCTCGCCGGCCCGCTCGATGACCTGCGGCGGCAAGCCGGCCAGACGCGCGACGTGGAGGCCGTACGACTTGTCGGCGCTCCCCGGCACCACCCGGCGGAGGAAGACGATCCGGTCCTCCCACTCCTTCACCGCCATGGTGCGGTTCACCACGCGCGGCAGCAGCGAGGCCAGCTCGGTCAGCTCATGGTAGTGGGTGGCGAACAGGGTCTTGGGACGGCGGTGCTCGTGCAGATACTCGACGATCGCCCAGGCCAGCGACAGGCCGTCGAACGTCGCGGTCCCCCGCCCCACCTCGTCGAGGATGACCAGGCTGCGCTCCGTGGCGTGGCGCAGGATGTTGGCCGTCTCGATCATCTCCACCATAAAGGTCGACTCGCCGCGCGCCAGGTCGTCCGACGCGCCGACGCGGGTGAAGATGCGGTCGACCGTGCCGATCACCGCCTCGTCGGCCGGCACGAAGCTGCCGGCCTGCGCCATCAGTACGATCAGGGCGACCTGCCGCAGGTAGGTCGATTTGCCGCCCATGTTCGGGCCGGTCAAGAGGACGATCTGCGCCGCCTCGCCGTCCAGCTCCGCGTCGTTCGGCACGAAGGCGTCGCGGCTCGCCTGCTCGACCACCGGGTGGCGCCCCTCGCGGAGGATGATCGGGCCGCCGGAGGTCCCCATGATCGGCCGGACGTAGCGCTGGCGGGCCGCGACCTCGGCGAAGGAGGCGAGGGCATCCAGAGCGGCCACGGCCGACGCCAGGGCGGTCAGGCCGGCCGCCGCCTCCGCGATCGTCTCGACGAGGCTGCGGAAGTGCTTCTGCTCCAGCTCGATCTGCCGCTCCTCGGCGGAGAGGATCTTCTCCTCCAGCTCCTTGATCTCGGGCGTCACGTAGCGCTCGGCATTGACCAGGGTCTGCTTGCGGATGTACTCCGCGGGCACCCGCTCCTGGTTCGCCCGGGTGACTTCCAGGTAGTAGCCGAAGACCTTGTTGTAGCGGATCTTGAGGGACGCGATGCCGGTCCGCTCCCGCTCGCGGGTCTCCAGAGCCAGGATGTGCCGCTTGCTGTCGCGGGCGAGCGAGCGGTACTGGTCGAGATCCTCGTCGATGCCGGAGGCGATGACGCCCCCGTCCTGGAGGGTCGGAGCCGGCGCCTCCTCCAGCATCCGGGCGAGCTCGGCATGGAGGCCGGCCAGGGCGTCGGTCGTGGCGAGCTGAGCGAGCAGGGGCGCATTGGCGCCGGCAATCTCTGCAAGGATAGCGAGGGCGGCCGGCACCTCGGACAGACCGTCGCGCAGGGCGGCTGCCTCGCGGGGCGACATGGTCCCCAGCACGGCGCGGGTGAGCAGGCGCTCGGGGTCCCCCACGCGCGACAGGCGCTCGCGCAGGCTGTCGCGCCGGGCGTTGTCCGCCACCAGCGCGCCGACCGCGCGGTGGCGCTCGGCGATCGCCTCGGGGTCCACCAGCGGGCGGCGCAGCCACTCGCGGATGATCCGTCCTCCCGGAGGGGTGACCGTCCGGTCGAGGACGGCGAGGAGCGTGCCGCGGCGGCGGGGGCCTCCCCCGATCTCGGCGCGCTGGCCGCGGAAGACCTCCAGGTTGGAGAGGGTCGAGGCGTCCAGGATCATCCGGTCGCGCGCTTCCTGGACCGCGAGGCCGCGGACGTGCGAGAGCTCGCTCCTCTGCGTCTCCTGCGCATACGCCAGGGCCGCCGCCGCCGCGCGCACCACGGGCTCGCCATCCTCCAGCCCGAAGCCGCGCAAGGTGCTCGTCTCGAACTGGCGGAGCAGCAGGGCGCCCGCTCGCTTGGGGTCGAACAGCCGGTCTTCGGCCAGCACGGTCCGGCAGGGGCACTCCCGCTCGGCCCAGTCCACGATCTCTCCGGGGAAGCCGTCCACCCCGTGCGCGCCATGGAACAGGATCTCGCGCGGGCGCAGCAGGGCCAGGTCCTCCATCCCCTCCTCGGCCGCGCTCCAGCGGCGGACGAAGAAGCTCCCGGTCGAGAGATCCAGAAAGGCGCCGCCGCCCGCCTCGCCGTCCCAGACGAGAGCGGCGAGCAGGTTGTCCTCCTTGCCTTCGAGAAGCTCGGGATCGCTGACCGTGCCTGGGGTGACCACCCGGGTCACCTCGCGCTTGACGAGCCCTTTGGCCTGGGCCGGATCCTCGACCTGATCGCAGATCGCCACCTTGAGACCGGCGGCGAGGAGCTTGCCCAGGTAGGTTTCGAGCGCGTGATGGGGGACGCCGCACATGGGCGTCTCGTTCTCGGTCCCTTTCTGGCGGGCGGTGAGCTGGACCTCGAGGATCGGCGCGGCGCGGCGTGCGTCTTCGAAGAACATCTCGTAGAAGTCGCCCATGCGGTACATGAGCACGGCATCCGCATGGGCCGCCTTCATCTCGAGATACTGGCGGAGCATGGGGGTCATCCCCCCCAGGGAGACGGCAGGAGCGGTCGACGACATGGAAAGGGAGTATATAACCCTATCCGCCCTATACCCCCGGGTTGAAACCCGGGGCTACCCAAGGCCGTCCCTGCGGGACGGGTCGGGCGTCCTATACTCCACCGCCATGACATCCCCGCCCGCCCCCGGCTCCCTCGTTCTCGCCCTCGACACGGGCTCCCCCTGGGTCAGCGTGGCGGCGGCTCGGGGGGACGAGCTCGTGGCTGTCCGGGCGGCGGCGATGGAGCGCTCGTCGAACCAGGTTCTGGAGATGATGCGCGAGGTTCTGGCCGAGGCGGGCGTCCAGCCGGCGGGCCTGGGCGGGATCGTGGCCCTGCGGGGACCCGGCAGCTTCACCGGGGTGCGGATCGGGCTGGCCACGGCATTCGGCTTCTATCAGGCGCTGGGGCTCCCGGCGACCGGGCTCTCCACCTTCGAGGCTCTGGTCACGGCGGCGGAGGCTCCGAGCGGCGCGGTGGCTCTCGCGATCGTCGACGCCCTGCGAGGCGACTGGAGCGTGCAGGCTTTCGCGGCCGGCAGAGCCCTCACGCCCCTGGGCGAGCCGGAGCTCGTTCCTGGCGGGGAGATCCCAGCTCTCTTCGACCGGCTGGGCGCGCCGCCCGACGACCGCGTGGTGGCCGGGTTCGATCTGGACCGCCTGGCGATCCTCCCGGGCTGGCCGGCGGCGATCCGCCTGTTCACCCCGGGTCCGGACCGGCCGCTGGCCGCGGTGGCGGCGCGCCGGGCGGCCGATCCGTCGCTTGTCTGGGATCCCGGTCTGCTGGTCGCTCCGCTCTACTCGCGCCCCCCGGCCGTGACCCTCCCCCGCCCACGGGACGCTCCATGACTCCTCCGGCACTCACCATCCGTCCGGTCCGGGGCGCGGACCTCCTGCGGATCGCGGAGATCGAGGAGGCGTCCTTCGCCGATCCCTGGCCGGTCGAGCTCGTGGCGGTCGAGCTGGCCCATCCCCAGGCGATCGTGCTCGCGGCGTGCCGGGTGGGAGCGCCGGTTGCCGGGTACGCGGCGTTCCGGCATGTTGCCAATGAGGCCGAGCTGCTGCGCCTGGCGGTCGATCCGGCGGAGCGGCGGCAGGGGCTCGGCCAGGCCCTGGTCGAGGCCGGGCTGGAGCGGCTCCGTACGGTCGGAGAGATCGAGGTGTGCCATCTCGAGGTGCGTGTCGACAACCATTCGGCGATCGCGGTCTACGGAGCCCTCGGGTTCGCGCCGACGGGCCGGCGGCGGGGGTACTACCGGGACGGAACGGACGCCCTGATCTATACGAAAACCCTCTGACCCCCTCCCCTACCCAACCGCCGGGCGCGGTGCTATCCTCGGCTTCGAAGCATGCGTACCGCACTTCCATCGACCGCTTCGGCCCGCATCCGCGAACGGGACCGCTGGCCGAGCTTCGTCCAGGAGCCGGTCCAACGGTGAGCGTGCTCGCCGCTGGCCCCCTCCTGTCGTTTTCCTCACCCTTCGCAACGCCGGTCCACCCCACGGACCGACGCCATCCACTTGCCCATCAGGCGAAAGGAGGCTGACGTCATGCCGAACCGCGACGATCTGCTCAAAGAGGAGCTGGTCCAAACCGATGACGAGTTCCGCCGCTTGCACGAAGAGCATCAGGAGTACGAGCGGCGGCTCCAGGAGCTGAGCCACAAGTCGATGTTCTCCCAGGAGGACGAGGCCGAAGAGAAGAAGATCAAGCTCCACAAGCTGGTGCTCAAGGACCAGATGGCAGAGATCTTGCGGCAGCATCGCGAGTCCCGGGTCAGCGCGTGAGACCCGCCACGGTCTGAGATCAACTGCCTGGATCCATTGCCTGCGAGCCGATCACCGATGACCTTCGCCAAAGAGGCCTGGCCTTTCGTCCTGCCGTTCGTCGTCGTGGCGGCGATCCTCTTCCTGTTCCGGCATCCGGGATATGGAACCGCCGCTCTCGTCGTCGCTCTCGTCATCCTGTTGTTCTTCCGGAATCCGACACGGCGGTACAACGGCGGCGTGGAGATCATCCTCTCCCCGGGGGACGGCGTGATCACGCGCATCGATGTCATCGAGGACCCCGAGATCGGCCCTGGCCGCTATCAGCGGATCGTGACCTTCCTCTCGGTGTTCAACGTCCACGTCCAGCGCGTGCCCGCGGCGGGTGAGGTGACCCTGTCCCGCTACGCCGCCGGCCGCAAGGTCGCGGCCTTCCGCGAGGACGCCGGGGACGTCAACGAGAAGCATCTGACGGTGATCCGCCGCGCCAACGGCGACCTGATCGGGGTGCGGCAGATCGCCGGGCTCCTGGCCCGGCGCGTGGTTTGCTACCTGAAGGAAGCGGATCGTGTGGAGAGGGGGCAGCTCATGGGAGTCATCAAATTCGGATCGCGCGTGGACGTCCTGGTCCCGGAGAGCTACAAGGTCCTGGTGAAGATAGGCGACCGGGTCCGGGACGGCCTGACGCCGTTCGCCGCCCCGCCGGCCGCCGGGGAGAGCCCGCGGTGATCGAGGACGCTGTGCGGCCGCCGCGCCAGATCCCCCGCCGGCTGCGACGCGGCGCCTACCTGCTGCCGAGCCTGTTCACCATCGGCAACATGCTGCTGGGCTTCTACGCCATCGTCCTCGGGCTGCGGCAGGAGTTCCGGATCGCGGCCCTGCTGGTCTTCGTCGCGGCCATCCTCGACAGCCTGGACGGGCGGATCGCCCGGATGACCGGGACGGAGAGCGAGTTCGGCAAGGAGTACGACTCGCTGGCCGACGTGGTCACCTTCGGGGCCGCGCCCGCCCTGCTCTGCTATCTCTGGGGGCTGCGCCCGTTCGACCGCGACGCCTGGCTGATCCCGCTTTTCTACATGGTCTGCGCGGCGACCCGGCTGGCCCGCTTCAACGTGCAGACCAAGGTGGTGGACTCCCGCTACTTCGTGGGCCTGCCGGTGCCCGCCGCGGCCGGGATGATCTGCTCCATCCTCTTCTTCGCCCCGGACAATCACTCGGGCAGCGAAGCAGTGCGGGTGTGGATGCAGGTCTTGGTGGCCATGGCGCTGCTGTTGATCGGCGTGCTGATGGTCTCCACGTTCCGGTATTACAGCTTCAAGAAGTTCGACCTGCGGAAGCGCTGGAGCTTCCGGGCGCTGATCCCGATCGCGGCGGTCGTCCTGGTCATCTACTACCTTCCTCATGCCTTGCTGCTGGTTGCCGCGCTGACCTATACCCTCTCCGGCCCCTTGAGCTGGCTCATCGGCCGGCTGCGCGGCGGAAACCGGCCGGAGGAAAGCCCGCCCCCGCCTGTCCCGGAGATGGGGCCGTGAGCGGGATCGCGATCCTGCACCCCTCCAACCTCCTGGGCAAGGAGCTGTCCGAGACGATCGAGAGCCGCGCCAAGCAGTGGCGCGAGGTCCGTCTCCTCAGCACCCTGGAAGACGAGGTCGGCAGCCTGACCCAAGTCTTGGGCGCCGCGGCCCTGGTGACGCGGTACGAGCCGGACAGCCTCCAGGAAATTTCGACAGTCTACTTCTGCGGCCCCATCGCCGCGAACCGGCCCCTGTTCGCGGATCTCCCGTCCGGGACCACCGGGGTGGTGCTCTCTCCGGATGCGACGCCGGAGGATGGAGTGCCGGTGGTGGCCGGCGTCAACACGGAGGCGGCCAACCTGGGGACGGTGGTGGTCTCTCCGCACCCGGCGGTGGTGCTCCTGGCCCACCTGCTCTATCCGCTGCGTGGGCTGAAACCCGAATCAGCCATCGCGACCGTGATCCAGCCGGCGTCGATGTACGACAATCCGGGTCTCGAGGATCTCTTCGAGCAGACCCGCAACATCGTGATGATGTCGGGTCCGCGGCCGTCGCAGCTCTTCGGCACGCAGCTCGCGTTCAACGTGATCCCCGCCACCACCGACGCTCTCCCGCTCGGTGTGGCACTCCGGACCGTGCTCGGCGGCGATCTGCCGGTGGCGCTGCAGGTGCTGCAGGGGGGAATCTTCCACAGCCTGTCGGTGAGCCTCTATCTCCGGTTCTCGGAAAAGACCACGGCTCAGGCGATCCGCAAGGCCTTCAACGGCCATCCCTACCTGGAGATCGCGGAACATCCGAAGCGGCTCGGTCCCATCGATGCCGCGGCCCAGGAGAAAGCCATTTTTGGCACAATCCACAAAGACGACCAGGGCGGCTTCTGGATCTGGGCCGTGATGGACAACCTCACTCGCGGCGGCGCGCTCAACGCGGTCGAGATCGCCGACGCGATTCAATAAGTCTCAGTCAGGAGAATTTACGATGAATGACCTCGTCCAGCGTTTGACCCAGGAGCAGGAAATCGTAGTGAGCCTGCGGCCGGAGCCGACCCTCCAGGCTTTCAAAGCGGCCGTCGACAGGGGTTACGTCCATGCGAAGTTCACCGGGACTCGCGGAGGAACCGAGCTCGGAATCCCAATCGACCGGGAGATGAGCGATTTGAGCGGCGCCGACTTCGAGCAGGGTCAAGGGAACATCAAGATCGTCGGCCAGCTGACGCTGGACTATACGAAGGTCCGCTTCCACGGCACCATCGACCTGGCCACCCTGAAGGGCACGGGCCGGCTCGAGCCGCTGGAGGAGGTTGGCTGAAGAGGAGAGCGCTCACCCATCGGAGCGCTCTACGCCTCCTCCCCCGTCGGCTGCAACACATACCCAATCCCGCTGGTGGTGACCAGATAGCGCGGCTCGGCCACGTCGGGCTCGATCTTCAGGCGCAGGCGGTGGACGAGCTGCTTGAGGAGCTGTCGGTCATCCGAGACCCGGTTGCCCCAGACGTGGCGCAGGAGGCGCTCGGTGGGGAGGGTGTGGCCCGCGTTGGCGAAGAGGAGCTGGAGCAGACGGAACTCCAGCTTGGTCAGCCGCACCGGCTCGTGCCCGCCGACGCTCACCGTCTGGCGCTCCGTGTCCAGGATGAAATCACCGGTCTCCAGAGGAGCCGGCCGGTCCCCTCCGGCGGCGGACCGGCGCAGCAGGGCGCGCACCCGCGCCAGCAGGGTCCGCGGGCTGAAGGGCTTGGTCAGGTAATCGTCGGCGCCGAGATCCAGGGCCTCCACCTGATCCTCCTCCGCGGAGCGCACGGTCAGCATCATGATCGGGATCTTCGAATCCGCCCGGATCTTCCGGCAGACCTCCAGACCGGAGAGGCGCGGCAGGTTCACGTCGAGGATCGCCAGGTCGGGCTCCTCGCGCTCGAACACCGCCAGGGCGGTGACTCCGTCCGCGGCGTCCACCGTCCAGTAGCCGGCCTGGCGCAGGGCGTAGGTGATCAGCCCCAGGAGCTCGAGATCGTCGTCCACCACCAGAATCTTCATGCCGTAGCCCTTTCCTTCGCGCGGCACCGGGGCAGGGTCAGCCGTACGCGGGTTCCAGCCCCCTCTCGCCGCGCCTCCACCGTGCCGCCGTGCCGCTCGACGATCGACTGGACGATCCAGAGGCCCAGCCCCATGCCGCTCTGCTCCGGCTCGTCCTCCCGCCCCGGAGCGCGCACAAAGCGCTCGAAGAGCGAGCGCCCTGCGCCTCCCGGAATGCCCGGGCCCTCGTCTTCCACCCAGAGGAGGACGACCTCCGGCCGCACCTCGCCGCCGATCCGCACGAGCGAATCGGCCGGAGCGAACTTCTGGGCGTTCGCCAGCAGGTTGACGAACACCTGAGTCAGCCGCGGCGCGTCTCCCTCCACCTCCGGCAGCGGATACGGGAGATCGACCTCCAGCCGCTGGCCGCGCTGCGCGAGAAGCGGTGCGGTCATCTCGACCGCCTCCTCCACCACCTCGTCGAGCGCCACGGGGTTTCGCCGGAGCGAGGCGTGCCCGGCTTCGATGCGCACGCTCTCCAGGAGGTTGTCGACGAGTTGCGTCAGGCGGAGGCTGCCGCGCTCCAGCGAGAGGACCAGGCGGCGCACGGGGGTCTCCGCTCCCTGGGCGTCGCGGTCCAGCTCGTCCAGCCTTTCCCGCAGCAATTCGAGGGAGGCCCGCTGCGCCGCGAGCGGCGTCCTGAACTCGTGCGAGATGTTCGCGAGGACCGCGTCGCGCAGGCGCCGCGCCGCATCCTGCTCGGTCTCGTCCGAGAAGACCTGGAACTGCAGGTCTTCGGTGGGAGGCGCGCTGGTGATCACCACGACCTTCTGCGTGCCATCCGCGAGCTGCAGCCGCTCCGTCGACCGGGTGGCGCCGCGGAAGCGGGCGTGGAGGATCGGGCACTGGTCGTCGCAGGGACGGGCGCCTCCCGGGCCGGGCGCCGGCTTCAGCACGTCGCCGCAGAAGCGGCCGATCGCCGCCTCGGGCGCGATCCCCAGGAGCCGCGCCGCCTGCGGGTTGAGGTAGCGAATCTTGCGGTCGCGGTCGACGCTGTAGACCCCTTCGGAGATGCCGGTGAGGATCGCCTCCCCCTCGGCCTGGCGCCGCCGCAGCTCGGAGGTCAGGCGCAGGAGCTGGCGCCGCGATTCTTCAAGGGTCACAGACAAAGTGCCCAGTTCCTCGCCCGGCGCCCGCGGGACGGGCGTCGCGAGATCGCCGCGGCCGATGCGCGCCGCCGCGGAGGTGAGCGCTCCCACCGGGCCGGCCAGGCGCCGGCTGATCAGCAGGCCGGAGAGGCTCGCCAGGGCGACGACGACGAGGGCGATCCAGAGAAGGTTGCGGATGAGCCGCGCGAGCGAGGAGGCGACCGGAGCCGTCGGCAGGGAGGTCTCGACGAGCGCTACCACGGCGCCGTCCGGACCGCGCAGCGGCTGTACCGCCAGATAGACGTCGGCGAGCTCGCCGGAGGCGCTCTCTCCGGTCTCCAGAGCCCGCTCGCGCAGATCGCGCCGCGGATCATCCTCTGAAGCGGCGGCGACCGGCAGGATCGTCACGGGCAGGCCCACCTGGCGGGCGATCTCCCGCACGAACCGGTCATCGAGGCTGAGGGCCGTGATGGCCATGCTCCCGGGGAACGTGGTCAGGGGGGCCGCCGCCCCGAGGATCAGCCGGCCGGAGGGGCTCGCGACCACGGTCGAGCCGTTGCCGCCGGTGGCACGCCGCAGCTCTTCCCAGGGAAGGGACGCGCCGCTGCCGGAGACGAGACGCCTCTGCATGAGCACCGCGCAGCCGGAGAGCCGGCTGGTGCTGCGGAAGCGGTCGAGGAAGGCGGTGAGCCCGCGCGCGTCCCCTTGCCCGAGCAGGCGCCCGACCGTGGGGCGCTCGCCCAGCAGGTGCGCGGAGACCGCCACGTCGCGCGACGAGCGCTCGACCGCCTGAAGCGCGTTGGTCCCGGCGAGGCTCACCCGCGCCAGGGCCTGCTCGTCGCCCAGGCGGCGGAGCAGCCGCACGCCGGCGATCGACACGCACAGCACGGCCAGCAACACCAGGCCGGTGTTCAAGCCGATCAGCAGAGTTCCCAGGCGGACCCGGCGCATCGGGCGAAGTCTAACGCCTGAGGGAGGCGGAGCCGTCTACCGGCTCGTCCTCCACTCGATCAGACTCTTGAGCATCAGGGTGACCAGGGCGAGCAGGGTGAGAAGCGAGGCCGCGGCGAACGACGCCGCGAACTGGTATTCGTTGTACAGGATCTCGACGTGCAGAGGCAACGTGTTGGTGAGCCCGCGGATGTGCCCGGAGACCACCGAGACCGCGCCGAACTCGCCCATCGCCCGGGCGTTGCAGAGGACCACGCCATACATGAGGCCCCAGCGGACCTTCGGCAGACTCACCCGGAAGAAGGTCTGCCAGCCCGAGGCGCCGAGGGTCAGCGCCGCCTCCTCCTCGTCGTCTCCCTGGGCCTGCATCAACGGGATCAGCTCGCGCGCCACCAGCGGCGCGGTGACGAACATGGTCGCGAGGACGATGCCCGGCACGGCGAAGATGATCTTGACGTCGTGCTCCGCCAGCCAGGGCCCCACCCACCCGTGCGCGCCGAACAGGAGGACGAAGATCATGCCCGCCACCACCGGTGAGACGCTGAACGGCACGTCGATCAGGGTGACCAGCAGGTTCTTGCCGCGGAAGCGGAACTTGGCGATGGCCCAGGCGGCCGCCAGGCCGAACACGAGGTTGACCGGCACGGCGATGGCGGCGACGAGCAGGGTCAGGCGAATCGCCGCGGTGGCGATCGGGTCGCGGAGAGCCTCCAGATAGGTGTGCCAGCCTCCCTCGAACGCCTTGACGAAGACCAGAGCCAGCGGAACGATCAGGAAAAACCCGAGGAAGACCAGGGCGATCCCGATGAGGAGCCAGCGCACCAAGCGCGGCTCGGTCAACGGGCCGTAGCGGTCATTGCCGACAGCGCGCTGCGCGGCCGCCCCGAGGCGGTTGCCGACCATCATGACTCCACCTCCGGGGCTTCGCGCCGGTGCCGGCGCCAGGCGAGAAAGTTGATCAAAAAGAGAAGCGCGAACGAAGCAATCAGGAAGACCATGGCGATGGCCGTCGCCCCCGCGTAATCGTATTGCTCGAGCTGGATCATGATGAGCAACGGGACGATCTCCGACTTCATCGGCATGTTGCCGGCGATGAAGATCACCGAGCCGTACTCGCCCAGGGCCCGCGCGAAGGCGAGCACGAACCCGGTGGCGATGGCGGGCACGAGATCGGGCAGGAGGACCCGGAGAAACGTGGTCCACCGCCCGGCGCCGAGGCTGGCGGCGGCCTCCTCCACCTCCGGATCGATGTCGCGCAGCACCGGCTGCACCGTCCGCACCACGAACGGCATGCCGATGAAGGTCAGCGCCACCATGATGCCGAGCGGTGTGTAGGCGACCTGGATGCCGAGCGGCGCGAGCCACTGTCCGATCCAGCCGTTGGCGGCGTAGATCGAGGCGAGGGCGATGCCCGCCACGGCCGTGGGCAGGGCGAACGGCAGGTCCACCAGCGCATCCACCAGCCGGCGGCCCGGGAACGGATAGCGCTCCAGGACCCAGGCGACGATCACGCCGAAGACGACGTTGACCGCCGCGGCCACGAACGCCACGGTGAAGCTGAGCCGGAACGCGGCGAGCGCCCGCGGCGCCGTCACCTTGGCCAGGAATTCGGCCCAGGTGAGCGACGCCGTCTTGATGAACACGGTCGACAGGGGGATCAGGATGACCAGTCCGAGATAGAGGAGCGTGATTCCCAGAGAGAGACCGAACCCTGGGAGCACGCTGCCGCCCGGCAGCCGCCGCCCGCCCCCGCGCCGCGCAGTGACGCGAAGGGGGGTCGGCAAGGGGGCCGGCAGATGGCCCGCATCGGTCTCGAGCACGGTTCCACGCTCCTCCATCACGTCCATCGTCCTAGCGACCCGCGCCGGAGATCTGGTCGAAGATGCCGCCGTCGGCGAAGTGCTCCTTCTGCGCCTTCGTCCAACCGCCGAACACCTGGTCGATGGTGAACAGCTGCACCTTCGGGAACTGCTGCGCGTACTTGGCCGCGATCTGCTGGTTGCGCGGCCGGTAGTAGTTGCGCGCCGCGATCTCCTGACCCTCGGGGGTGTACAGATACTCGAGGTAGGCCTTGGCCACGGCCGCGGTCTTGTGCTTGTTGGCCACCTTGTCGACCACCGTCACCGGCGGCTCGGCCAGGATGGTCAGCGAGGGGGCCACCACCTGGAACTGCCCCTTGCCGATCTCGCGGACCGCCAGCAGCGCCTCGTTCTCCCAGGCGATCAGCACGTCGCCGATCCCGCGCTCGACGAAGGTGATCGTGGAGCCGCGGGCACCGGTGTCCAAGATCGGCACGTTCTTGAACAGGCGCTGGACGAAGTCCTTCGCCTTGGCCGGATCATTGCCATACTTGCGCAGGGCATAGCCCCAGGCCGCCAGGTAGTTCCAGCGCGCGCCGCCGGAGGTCTTGGGATTGGGAGTGATCACTTGCAGGCCCGGCTTGGTCAGGTCGTCCCAGTCCTTGATCTTCTTGGGGTTCCCCTTGCGCACCAGGAAGACGATCGTCGAGGTGTAGGGAGCGCTGTTGTTGGGCAGCCGGGTCTGCCAGTTCTTCGGCGCGAGCCCGCCGTTGGCGACGGCGTCGACGTCATAGGCGAGAGCCAGGGTGACCACGTCCGCCTCCAGGCCGTCGACGACCGAGCGCGCCTGCTTGCCCGAGCCGCCGTGCGACTGCTGGATTTCGACGTCCTGGCCGGTTTTCGCCTTCCAGTGCTTGGCGAACGCCGCGTTGAATTCCTGGTAAAGCTCGCGCGTCGGGTCGTAGGAGACATTGAGCAGCTTCACGGTGGCCGCGAACGACGTCGCGGCTCCGAGGAGGAGCACGGAAAGGAGAACGGGAAGAGCACGGAATCTCATGATGCAGGTCGCTCCTTTTTACTCTATTTCCATTCAAAACGCGATCTGAAAGCGGCTGAGGAGAACGTTCTCATCCTCCCGGTCTCCCGAGGAGGCGCCGCCTTCAAACTGGGTCCGCTCGTAATCGAGGTAGACCCGCACGTTCCGGTTCAAATACCAGTTGAGGCCGAGACCCCACTCCTCGGCCGCCTCGGCCGCGCTCGCCAGGTTGGCGAAGATCGGAAAGGTGTCGTCGTCGATCTCGAGCCGCCCATACCGCGCTTTGATCTCGAAGGCTCCCCAGGTCTTGGCCTCGCGGTCGAACGGCTTCTTGGGGGAGACCGCGCGGAAGCTGGGCTCTCCGCCGAAGACCCACGAAGCCTCTGCCTGCCAGGCGGTGTTCTCGAGCTCCGCGGACACGTCCGCCCGCCGCACTTCCTGGCGGGAGATCGCGTACTCGGCGAGCAGCCCGAACGACCCGCGGTAGAAGTGGCCCTGGGGCGAGAGCCGGAAGCGCTCGCCGTCCGCGATCACGGTGCCGGCTGCTGTCCCATCCGAGCGGTAGCTGAAGAACGTCTGCTGTCCAGGCGTACGGTAGCCCGCCAGACTGGTCGAGGTCAGCGTTCCTTCCTGGTCGCCCGTGCTCGCGGCCACACCGAAACCCAGGCCCTTCCAGGCACCGTTGTCGGCGAGGAACGGCTGGAAGAAAAGGCGGGCCGCGTAATCCTTGCCGTCGTTGTTGTCGAGGTCGCCGCTCCCGCCGTCGGGCACGCCGTTGAACACCCCCAGGGCCCAGCTCACGTTGCCGCGGGCCAGATCGCCGAAGAGCTGCACCCCGAGATCGCGGTTCGGCACCAGGTTGGTGGGGAATCCGCGCTCCACGAACAGGATGTCGGTCGCCGACTGCAATCGCTCCAGGCCGACCGGAGGCTTGAACTTGCCGGCCCGCAGCTTGATCTTCGGCGAGAAGCGGGCGTCGATATAGGCATCTTGCAGGACCGTCGTGCCGCCGCCGAAATCGGGCATGACCCGGAAATCGAAGATCTTGAAGACCGTCCCCTCGAAGATGGGACGGACGCGGCGCAGGATGAACGTGTCGGTCGCCGGCCGCTCGTCGTCGCTCTGGTAGAAGCGTCCGTCGAGATGCACGTAACCGCGGATCTTGAGCTGATAGGCGCCGTCGGCCGAGCGCAGGGAGAAGCCGTCGCGGCCGGACGTCGTGCTGGTCGCGGTCTTGGCTTTCTCCGTGGCCGCCTCTTGGACGATCTCGTCCTTGCGCTCCAGGATGCGGATCTTTTGATCCAGCTCCTGGACCTTCTCCTCCAGCGTCTGCTGATCAGGCTCCTGGGCCTCCTCTTGGGCCTCTTCGGGCTCCTGGGCCGCCGGATCCTGCCAGGCCCGGACCGGGCTCGCCGCGACCAGAAGCAGCAGCAGGGCCGCGAGCCACCATCCACCGAATCGATTCATTGGAAATGTCTCCGCAATCGTGCCACTTCCGGTGGTCCGGTCAGCCGACACAAGAAATTCGAGAGGGAAACAAGCAAGGCCTCCAGATGTCTGGTCGGCCTCGCGAGGAGGGATGTCGGTGGGGCTCATCGGGAGCCCCCGGCCTGCCGGTCGAAACGCACCTTCTCCCGGCGCTCGATCTGGACCACCCGCGAGTCCTGGATGACGATCTCGATCGAGCCGAAGCGGATTTCGGACAAAGCTTGCATCAGCTCCCCTTCGATGCGGCGGAGCTCTTCCTCGCCAAGCCGCGGGGCGCCTTCGCGGCGCAGGAGGGTCACGACGCCACCTCCGGCGAGCGGATGATCAGCACCGGACGCTCGCCGAGCTCCGGCAGGAGGCGGGGCAGCAGGGTGCCGAGAGAGATCTCCCGGGTGCGGCCGGGCAGCGGAACGCCGACGACTACCAGGTCGTGCGCCCCCTCCTCCACCTCGGCGACGATCTCCTCGATCACCGGGCCGTAGCGGACGCGGGTCTCGACCTGCACGCCGAGGCGGGCCAGAGCCCGGCGGTTCCCTTCGAGGAACCGCGCGGCGCGCTCGACCGCTCCCGACTCGGCCGTCGCGCCGCCTTGGCGCTCGCCCTCGGGCAGGACGGTGACGATCGTGGCCTCGGCCTGGAGATGGCGCGCCAGGCGTCCGGTGAACGCCACATCCTCCTTGCCGGGCTCGCCGACTGCTACGCAGATCAGGAACCTGGAGGGCACCCGGACCGTGGACCCGGCCGGAACGAGCAGGACGTGATGGCGTCCTGCCGCGAGGACCTCCTCGGCGAGAGCGAGACCCTCGGTCGGGGTCTTTTCGGGCAGCACGAGGACGACGAGGTCGTGCGGCTCGCGCTCCGCCTCGGTGGCAACCGCCTCGCCCGGCGGCTCCGGCGACTGCCGGACATTGACCGCGGCGATCCCGGAGCCGAGACGCTCGCGCGCCGCGCGCACCGCTTCCGGCTCCGCGGCCCCACCTCCGCAGCCGAGGAGAGTCACCCGGGCGTGGGAGAGGCGGGCGATCTCGGCACCGATGGAGAGAGCGGCGTCGGAGCGGCTCGTGCAATCGGTAAGCAGCAGGAAGCGCATGCCCGGGTGGACCAGGGCATGGACGCGTTGCACTCCCACCCAGGTGGAGTCCCCCAGGCGCAGCGGGAAGCGGCGTGCCTGGTCCTGCGTACGGCTCGCCTCGACCCAGATCTCGCTGCTGCCGAACGGCGGCGGCGGCGCGATGGCACGCACTCCGCGCAGCGGAGGCAGGCGGAGGCGCAGCTTCTCGAACGAGCCGATGAACGCCCGGTGATCGACCACCGCCTGGCCGAGCACGGGGCAGGCCATGTCATCGGGGCTGTCGCGGAGCGCCACGTCCTCCGGCCGGAAGAGGACCTGGACGCGGCGGGAGCCGCCGCCTTCCGCCTGCGTGGACAAGGGGAACTGCACCGGCCCCAGGCGGACGCCGTCAGCCGTGCTCTCCCCTACCATGAGATTGGCCGAGCCGAGAAAGTTGGCGACAAGCTCGGTCTCGGGCCGCAAATAAAGCTCCTCGGGCGGCCCGGCTTCGAGCAGCCGCCCGTAGGAGAGGACAGCCAGCCGGTCGGCCAGCTCGAACGCCTCCTCCTGGTCGTGGGTGACGAAAATCGTCGCGATCTTGAGCTCGCGCTGGATGTCTCGGATGGTGCGCCGCAGCTCCGTCCGGACCTTCGCGTCGAGGGCGCCGAACGGCTCGTCGAGGAGCAGCACCTCCGGCTGGTGGGCCAGGGCGCGGGCGAGAGCCACGCGCTGCTGCTGGCCGCCCGAGAGCTGGCGCGGCAGGCGTCCGCCGAGCCCGGCGAGGCCGACCATTTCGAGAAGCTCGTCGCGCCGGCCGCGCCGCACCGCCTTGGGCACGCCGCGGATCGAGAGAGCGAACTCGACGTTCTCCGCCACCGACATACCGCGGAACAGCGCATAGCTCTGGAAGACGAACCCGACGCCGCGCTGGGCCGGCGGCAGGTCGGTGACATCGCGGCCATGCAGGAGGACGCGGCCGCCGTCGATGTCCGTGAGGCCGGCGATCATCCGCAGCAGCGTGCTCTTGCCGCTGCCGGACGACCCGAGCAGCACGAACAGCTCGCCGTCCCCGACTTCCAGGGTGACGTTGTTGACGACCGGATGCCCGGCGTACCTTTTGATCAGGTCTTCGACGACGATGGACATACTCCGCTCCGACCTCCTTCCGGGAGGATAGGGAGCGGCGGTGACAGCGTCAGTCGAAGAGTGGTGACAAAAAGGGCGGGGTTTTGGAACCTACCGGAACCTACCCCCGCGGCGGGAACAGGTCGCCGACCAGGATCTCAAGGCCAGACAGCACGGCCGAGCGCACCGTGTCCCCCTCCCCGCCCCTGCACAGCTCGTCATAGCGTCGGCGGTCGTCGCTTAAAGCGTAGATCAGAACCGTACGCTTCCAGGGGTCGACAAGCCAGTACTCCGGGATGCCCACGTCCCGGTAGGCGTCGCGTTTGAGAGTACGGTCACGGTGGGCTGTGCTCCGGGAGAGAACCTCGACCGCCAGATCCGGTATTCCGGAGAAGCTCCCATCCACCTCCCACCGGGGCTGATTGCCGGTGCGGAGAAACACGAGGTCCGGCTGCACCGGATCTCCGATCCTTCGAGGAAGGCGGACATCCATGGGCGCTCCCAGCAGGACTCCGAGTCCCTTCTCCACGATGAATCCGCCCATCAGGAGATTGAGCCGGAAGAGCACATACTGATGCAGAGGGTAGGGCGCGGCCGTCACGTAGAGAGATCCCCGGATCACTTCATAGCGGTTGCCGTCGTCGGGCAGGCGCAGATAGTCCTCATAGGTCCAATCCCCCTGGGCGGGCCAGGCGTGCCCGTCCAGAGTTGCGGGAAGTGCCGGGGAACGTGCCGGTTCGGCCATCGAAGTCCTCCAGAGCCGAGAATAGCGGCCCGGGCGGGAACCGTCAATCCACGTCGAACGTCGTGTGGAAGGATGACACAGGTGTCGGCTCGCCGCAATCCGGGCTGACTACCTTGTGCGAGCGAGGAGGGAGTAGGATCAGCTCCATCTTCCAGGGAGGCGAAAATGAAAAAGAGCAAGAAGCCGGGCCGCGAGAACGTCACGCCGGTACAGGAGAAGGATCTGCCGCTCGCCAAGGGTGCACAACACGTGGACAATCCCGGCCAGACTCCGATGAAGGACGACGGCCCCGGGTAGGCTCAAGTCGCGTGGGAGGGGCCGGGGGTGAGGGCTCACGCACCGTCACAGCCGCGCGTGTACACTTCCCCCCCATGCGCCGTCCGCCCTTCGTCTCGCTGTTCTCCCTCCTGCTCGCCTGCCTCGGCTGCGCCTCGCTGCGTTCCTTCGATGAGATCCGCCGCAAGGAGCCCGAGGACCGCTTCCTGCGGATCCGCGATCAGCTCGTTCATTTGGAGATGGCCGGCTCGGGCCCGCCGCTCGTGCTCCTCCATGGCTTCGGCGGCTCGACCTACTCGTGGCGCCGGGTGATGCCTGATCTCGCGGAGTCATTCCGGGTGGTTGCGGTAGATCTCAACGGCTTCGGCTACACCCAGCGTTCGCGCGACCCCGCGCGGTACACCCGCGAGGCGCAAGGGGAGCTCGTCCTCGCGGTGATGGATGCCTTGGGCTTCGAGACGGCCCATCTCATGGGGCATTCCTACGGCGGCGGCATCTCGCTCTGGATCGCCTGGAAGCATCCCGAGCGGCTGCGCTCCCTGGTCCTCGTGGACAGCTCGGCGCCCACCTATGCCTACGATCGTCGCAGCCGCGTGGCGTCGTTCCGGCCGCTCACGGCCGCCTTCCTGCGGTCCTGGATGCTCCGCCCTTCGACCGTGCGCAAGGCCCTCCTCCGCTCCTTCTATGACGATTCGCTGGTGACGCCGGAGCTGGTGCAGGCGTACTGGGAGCGCATCCGGATCGAAGGGGTGGTCGACGCCTACTACGGATTGACTGTGCCGGTCCGCGGCCCGGTGGACCGGGTGGCCCTGGAAGACATCCGCGTCCCGACCCTGGTGCTCTGGGGCGCAGAGGACCAGGTGATCTCGATGGAGTCGGGCCGGCGGGCCACCGCGCGGATGCCGCAGGCGGAATTCGTCGTGCTCGACAAGACGGGGCACATCCCCATGGAAGAACAGCCGGAGGAGGTGCTCCGCCACGTCCTCCCCTTCCTGAAGAGCCAGGGGGACTGACGCGGATGATGGTCCAGATGCCACCGCTCTCTCTCGTCGCGACCTGCGTCCTCGGCTTGGAGGAGATCCTCGAAGGAGAGCTGCGCGCGCTCGGCGCGGCCGATCTGACTCGGGAGAAGGGCGCGGTCACCTTCACCGGCTCCTGGGAGGACTGCTGGCGGGCCAACTGGCGCCTGCGCACGGCCAACCGAGTGCTCGTGGAGATCGGCTCCTGGGACGGCCGCGACGGCGCGGAGCTGGCCGCCGGCGCTCGCGCTCTGGTCTCCCGGCAGCGCGATCTCGGAACGCTCTTTCACCCTGACCGCAGCTTCGTGATCCAGGCGACCTGCACGGCGTCGACGATCCATGACGCGCGCTGGGTCGCTCTCTCGGTGAAGGACGGCCTGGTGGACGGCCAGCGCGACCGCTGGGGGCGCCGCGCGTCGGTGGACCGCGAGGACCCGGAGCTTCACCTGCGCGTCCGCCTGATCCGCGACCGCGCCACCCTGCTCCTCGACACCTCGGGGGAGCCGCTCGACCGCCGCGGCTATCGCGCCGTGACGACGTCCGCACCCGTGCGCGAGCAGCTCGCCGCCGCGTGCGTCCTCGCGTCGGGCTGGGACGGCCGCGGTCCGGTGGTGGACCCGATGTGCGGCTCGGGCACGCTCCTCGTGGAGGCCGGCTGGCTCGCCCTGGGCCGCGCGCCCGGACACCTGCGTCAGCACTGGGCCTTCGAGCGCCTCCCCGGCTTCGACGAGCGCGCCTTCGCCCGGATCCGCCGTGAGCCGATTCCGGCGCCCGGGCCGGACGTGCGCCTCGTAGGCAACGACGTCTCCGGTGAGGCGATCCGCGCCGCCCGCGCCAATCTGGAGAGGGCGGGCGTGCTCGGCCACGCCCTGCTCACCCGCGGCGACGCCTTCGAAGTGGAACCGCCGCCGGGACCTGGTCTCGTCGTGGTCAACCCGCCCCACGGCGAGCGCATCGGCACCGACACGGAGCGCTGGAAGGCGCTTGGAGATCTGCTGAAGCAGAGGTTCAAAGGGTGGAAGGCCGCGGTGCTCGCGGGAGGCCCCGACCGCGGCAAGCATATCGGCCTGCGGCCCAAGAGGCGGATTCCGGTGATGAATGGGCCGCTGGAGGCGCGGATTCTGGTGTTCGAGCTGTTTTAGGAAAGGACTTCAAGGACAACAAGGTCGCCAAGGACAAAGAAGAGGGTTTCCCCCCTTTGCTGTCCTTGAAGTCCTTGCTGTCCTTTACAGCACAGGTTCCAGACAAGCCACCACCCGCTCCATCTCCTCGACCGTGTTGTAGTGCGCCATGCTCACCCGCACCACGCCCTGCCGGTCGGCCAGCCCGAGATCGTGGATCAGCCGCCGGGAGTGAAAATCGCCATAGCGGATCCCGATCTTGTGGGGATCGAGCGCGGCCGGGATCTCCGAGGCGTTGCGCCCTTCGACGGCGAAGCTGATCGTGGCGATGCGGCGCTCGCGGTCCGGCGCGGGCTCGCCGAGGATGCGCACGCCGGGCTTCGTGGCCAGGTATCCGAGCAGGATCGCCGCCAGCTTTTCTTCGTGCGCGGCGATGGCGTCGAAGGCGCTCGCCAGGGCCGCGCGGGGCGTGGCCGCATCGGGTGAGATCCGCTCCCCCAGCTCTTCCAGATAACCGACGACCGCGGGAATGCCCGCGGCCAGCTCGTAGCTGATGCTCCCGGGCTGGAGCTTGTAGGGGATCGCGTCGCGCGCGATGTAGACGTGGTTGACGTTGGCCAGCTCCACGAGGTGCTCGCGCTTGCCCCAGAGCAGCGCCATGTGCGGCCCGAAGACCTTGTAGAGGCTGAAGACGTAGAAGTCCACGTCCCAGGCGCCCACGTCGACCAGCCGGTGCGGGGCGAAGGCGACACCGTCCACGCAGATCCGGGCGCCGTGCGCGTGCACGAGGCGCGCGATCTCGGCGACCGGGTTGATCGTGCCCAGGATGTTGGAGACGTGCGGCACGCAGACCAGCCGGGTGCGCTTCCCGAGGAGCCGCTCCAGGTCGTCCAGGTGGAGCCGCAAGGTGCCGGGCCGGACGCGCCAGAAGCGCACGGTGATGTCCCGGTCTTCCAGGCGGACCCAGGGGGTGACGTTGGCTTCGTGGTCCGAGTTGGTGACCACGACCTCGTCGCCGGGCCGCAGCTCGTCGGCGAAGGCCCGTGCGAGGTTCTGGAGGAGCTGCGTGGTGGACGAGCCGTAGACGATCTCGCCCGGCTCGCCATGGACCAGCGCGGCGCCGGCATGCACGCCTTCGGCCACGCGCTCCGCGGCGAGACGCGAGACGTCGTAGGTCGCGCCGAGCTGCACGCTGCTCGAAAGGAGATAGTCGCGGACGCGATCGGCGACGGTCTCCAGGACCTGGGAGCCGCCGGCGTTGTCGAGAAAAATCCACTCCCCCGCCAGGGCGGGGAAACGGCTCCGCACGAACGCGAGATCGAGATCTTGGGAAGAGAGAAGATCCGGCCGCATCGTGGGTGCGGAATCCGGTGTTTCGGGCAAGATCATGGACGCAGGGACGCGGACGTCGCCAGGCTCAGCGATCCGGGATCAGAAGATCAGAGGCTGCGCTTCTTGGCACGAAGACCGCGACGGCTGCCGCCTTCCTTGCGCTTGGGGGTGCCGCTGCCACTGCCGCCAAAGCCACCGCCGAAGCCACCACCAAAATCGCCGCCGCTGCCGCCCTGCTCGCCCCAGCCACCGCCGCCGCCGAAGGGATCACCCTGACCGCCACCACCGTAGCCGCCGCGGGAGCCACCGCCATATCCGCCGCCACCGCCGCTGCCGCCGTAGCCACCACCACCGCCATACCCACCGCCGCCGCCGGGGCTGTAGCCGCCACCGCCACCACCACCAGCGTAGCCGCCACCGGCATAGCCACCGCCGCGGGGGGCACCTGCACCGGCGCCCGCGCCGCCGCCACCGCCGGCCGTGCGCTCACGGGCCTCGTTGACGTTCAGATTGCGGCCCTGGAAGTCATGCCCGTTGAGCTGCTGGACAGCCTTCTGGGCCTCCTCGTCCGTTCCCATTTCGACGAAGCCAAAGCCGCGGGACTTGCCCGTCAGGCGATCGCTCATCACCGTGGCCCACTCGCAAGTTCCGGCGCTGCCGAACAGCTCCTTCAGATCCTCGCTGGTGGTCTTGAAGTTGAGGTTGCCCACGAAAAGCCTTCTACCCATCGATCCGTCGTCTCCTGGCGACCTCCTTGGGGGCCGCGGTGTGCTGGCCGGAGGGCCCGGCCGGTTTGCTGGGGCGGTCGACTCAACGCCGGATGACGGAGAGACCTCGCCTTGGTCAGTGCATGAAAGAGTAGCAGACCTTCAATGGTGCGGCAATCAAAACCCTCACCCCCGGCCCCTCTCCCACAAGTGGGAGAGGGGAGAGGGTTAGAGGGCGATGTTCACTTCGGATCTGCCTTGGCTAACCTGCACCCCTCTCCCGCTCGCGGGAGAGGGGCCGGGGGTGAGGGCCTCTTCCTACGGACACGTCGCGAACGCGGACGTATCCGTCACCAGCGGCGAAGGCCTCCCCTGCGGGTTGAAGTACACCTGCACCTGACCCGTCTGGGTGTCGACCACGGTCAGCGTGTACTCCACGTCGGTCACCGCCACGAAGAAGACCCAGTAGTGGTTGTTGACCGAGCAGCCGTCGAGCGCCTTGACCAGCATCTCCCAGTTGTCCTGCTCGAAGAACCAGAGCAGCCCGGAATCGTCCGACGGTACGGCCACGTGGGTCGCGACGCCCGTCTGTCCGGCGTTGGTCTTCCAGCTCACGGTCACCTTGAAGCGGTTGTCGTTGAGGCAGAGGGTGTGGCTGTCGGCCACGCAGGTCGCCACCGGCGCGAGGGTGGCGGCGGTCGCCTCGTTCGAGGGGACCGAGGACCCGGTCTCCCCGATCGCGACCACGCGGAAGGAGTATCCGGTCGCCGGCGTCAGACCACCCACCACGGTCGAGGTGCTGTTCGCCGCGGCCGTGGCGACCTGGGCGTAGGTGCCGCCGAGCGTCTTCGCCTCGATGCGGAACCCTGTCTCATTGGTGGCGACGTCGTCCCAGGCGAGCTTGATCTCGGTCGTCGACTGCGGCGTCGCCGTCAGGTGGACCGGCGCCCCCGGGACCTGGCTGTAGAGCTCTTCGATGGCCGCCTTGTCGTCGGGGGACAGCCGTGCACCGCGCTGGTCGTCATGGATGAAAGCGCGCATCAGCGCCTCGTCGAAATCCGGATTCAGGCAGTTGGGATCGGGACCGCCGGAGTCGCCGCAGGAGTGGCCGAGGCCGAGCGTGTGCCCGAGCTCGTGGCCAAACAGCTCCTGCGCCGCCTTGGTGGCGTCCGGGCTCCCCTCGAAGAAGCAGGCGAGGCCGCTGTTGATGACGATGTCCGCGTTCAGGATCTTGTGGAAGGCACGGCCTCCGAAGTCCGTGGTCTGCGTCTGGTACCAGGGGCCGCCCAGGGCCAGCACGCCGCCGGACCCGCAGCTGAAGGCCGGCAGGACGTTCGTCGGGTCGTTGAAGACGATCGAGTTGAGCGAGTCGTAGGTCTCCAACCCGTTCTTCGAGGAGGTCTTGCCGTCATACCGGTAGTCGATGGGAGTCCCGGAGTGGGAGTTCCAGGCCTGCAGAGCGTTCTGGAACTGGCCATAACCGCCGCCCGGCACGCCCGGCTGGCCCGTGGAGTACGCCTTCCAGGTAACGTTTCCGGCCGTATCGAATTCGAACCAGCGCATGTTGAAGCCGTCGTCGCTGTCCTCGAACAGCGTGTACTTGCCGATGATCTGCCGCAGGAGCTGGGTGTCGACGTAGCCGACGAGGTAGTCGGGCTCGGGGCGGGCGCCCGCGCCGCGCGCGGCCACCCAGCGGGCAAAGGCGTCGAAGTCGCGGACGCGGTCATTGCCGGGGACCGTCTCGACACCCGCGGCGGTCTTCCGCACCTCGGTCGCCTCGCGCAGATTGCGCACGGCGAGGGAGCGGTCGCCGGCCCGGACCTCGCGGAACGCGCCGAGGAGCAGGTGGGCCGGCCGCCAGGCGCCATGGCCGTCCGGCTCGAGGAAGACCAGCGTGCGCTCCCCCAGACGGAAGCTGGGCATCCCGAAGATCTTCAGACCGGCCCCGTCGGGCGTCACGCCGCCGGGCAGGCGCATCCGGAGGACGCGGCTCGGAGTCTCGCCCTTGAGCGACTCCTCGACCTCCAGCACGTACTCGGTCACCAGCGCCGAGCCGTTGCGGTCCTTGACCACCACCGAGCGGTCGACCGACGTGACGCGCGCCACGACGGCGAGAGGAGATTCGTCGACGAGCGCCTCATCGCTGACCCGGACGTAGCTCGTGGCGGACAGAGGACTGGTGAGGGCCGCCGCGGCAAGGACTGTCAGCAGGGCGCGCCGCGAAATACTCTGAATGCTCATGCCATCTCTCCCGTAAAGGGGGTTCAACATCGAACGCCTGACGAATCTGAACAACCGAACGGGACCGATGAGCGAAGAAGCGAAGGGAGCTCGGAGTGAAGAGGCTCGACGCACTTCGGACGTCCGGGAACAGATCGAAAATTGTACACCAGTCGCTGCCTCCGGCCCCCACGGCACCGGAGCCCGTCCGTGCTAGGATTCTTCTTACAGAAAACAGGATCGAGGAGATGTGATGCTGTGCACCCCGGGTACCGGCCCCGCGAGCCGTTGGATCCTCTTCGTAGCTGTGCTCCTGACGACCGTCCAGGCTGCCGCGGCGGCGGAGCCGTGGGATGGCCCCGCCTTCGCGGCCACGCCGGCGGACATCGTGCGCGCCTCCGCCGGCGTCACGACCGGTGCGGAGGGAGTCACCGTGCTGCTCTCCGAAACCCGCTACGCCTACGATGCGGCGGGCCGCGAGACGTACACCCAGCGCCTCGTCTACAAGATCGGCAGCGCCACGGCCCACGAAAGCTGGTCGGCCGTGGAGGAGGCGTGGTCGCCCTGGCGGCAGGAAACGCCGCGGCTGCGGGCGCGCGTGATCACGCCCGACGGCGCCGAGCACCTCCTCGATCCGGCGACGATCGCCGAGAACGGCGAGGCGGCCACCTCGCCCGACATGTTCGAGGACGGCCGCGTGCTGCGCGCTCCCCTGCCGGCCATCTGCCCCGGAGCCGTGGTTGAGCAGGAAGTGGTGGTCCGCGAGAAGAACCCCTTCTGGGCAGCGGGCGTCGCCCACTACCAGATCCTCGCCGCGATGGTCGACGTGCGCCACGCCCTGCTCTCCGTGGAGCTGCCCGCCGGCGTGCCGTTCCGCTGGGTGGCGCGCCGTCTCCCGGACGTGACGCCGCGCGAAGAGGTCGCCGCGGGACGCCGGAACATCGTGTTCGAGGCGCGCGACCTCCCGCCCTACAAGCGCGGCGAGCCGGGCCTCCCGCCCGAGGTGGCGCGGACGCCTTACGTGGGCTTCGCCACCGGCCGGTCATGGAGCGATCTCGCCGGGAGCTACTCGGAGATCGTCGACCGGACGCTCGCCGGGGCCGACCTGAAACCCTTCCTGCGTACGATTCGCGTCCCCGCGGCCTCGCAGGTCGAGACGATCGGCCTGGTCCTCGCCCGGCTGCATCAGGAGGTCCGCTACACCGGCCTCGAGCTGGGAGCCGGCGGCCTCATCCCGCGCACCCCGGCCGAAACCCTGCGGCGGAAGTTCGGCGACTGCAAGGACAAGGCGGTCCTGCTCACCGGCCTGCTCCGCGCGCTCGACATCCCGGCCTACGTGGCCCTGCTCTACGCCACCGACAAAGACCAGGACGTGGAAGAGTCGCTCCCCGGCTTCGGCCTGTTCAACCACGCCATCGTCGTGGTTCCGGGCAAGCCCGCGATCTGGATCGATCCGACCGACCCGTACGCCCGCATCGGCGAGCTGCCGATCGCCGACCAGGGCCGGCTCGCCCTGATCACCGCCCCCTCGACCTCGGGCCTGGTGCGCACCCCGGCGGCGCTGCCTTCCGACAACCGGCAGGTCGAAAACCGTGAGATCTATCTCGCCGACCTCGGGCCAGCCCGCGCCGTCGAGACCTCGGACTACCTGGGAGGTGCGGAGAGCAGCATGCGCGCGTACTACACCGCGCTCGCGGCCGACAAGCTGCGCGAGAACCTCGCCTCGTACATGAAGAGCGAGTACCAGGCGGAAGACCTGACCAGGATGGAGTACTCGAATCCCAAGGACCTCTCGCAGCCGTTCCGCCTGCGCTTGGAGGCGGACCGGGTCTCGCGCGGCGTCACGGACATGGGCGAGGCGGCCGTGGCCGTCTCCCCGCGCGACCTTCTCGACCGCCTGCCGGACGAGCTCGTGCCGGACGACGAGGATGCAGACATGGCGCCGCGCCAGGCCGAGTACGTCTTCACCCAGCCGTTCCAGGCCGAGGTGCGCTACCGCATCGTCCCCCCCACCGGCTTCGTGCCCCGCGAGCTTCCGAAGGCGCGCGAGCGGCGGCTCGGCCCGGCCCTCCTCACCGAGGCCTACGCAGCCAGCCCGGACGGCGTGGTCACCGCCACCCTGCGCTTCGACGTGGGCAAGCGGCGGCTGAGCCCCAAGGAGTTCGACGACCTGCGCTCCGCGGCCGGCGAGATCGTGAAAGAGGACGCAGCCCTCGTCACCTTCGAGCAGACCGGCGAGGCGCATCTGACCGCCGGCCGGGTGCGCGAAGCGCTGACCGAATTCGAGCGCCTGGCCGCGGCGCAGCCGCGCAAGGCCCTCCCCCGCACCCGGGTGGCGCGCGCGCTCCTCGCCGGCGGGCTCGGCGAAGCGGCGCGCCAGGAAGCCGAACGGGCGATCCGCCAGGAGCCGGGCTCGGCGCTCGCCCAGCGCACGCTCGGCTGGATCCTCCAGCACGACAAGCTCGGCCGGCGCTTCGGCCCCGGCTACGACCGCGCGGCGGCGATCGCCGCCTACCGCAAGGCCAAGCAGCTCGATCCGAAGGACTACGTCGCGCGCGCCGACCTCGCCATCCTCCTGGAGCACGACGCCGACGGCGAGCGCTACAGCGACGGAGCCGACCTCCCTGCCGCCATCGAGGAGTACCGCGCCCTCCGCAAGGACCTCCAGGTGGGGGACATGGACGATAACCTGGCGGTGGCGCTCCTGCGCGCCGGGCGGATCCAGGAGATGCACGACCTGCTGGAGGAGCTCGCAACCTCGGAGCAGCGGCAAACCTTGAAGCTGGTCGCCGCCGCGGTGCTCGACAGCCCGGACGCCGCGCTGCGCCTCGCCGAGCGCGGGGCCTCCACCACGGAGGCGCGCACCACCCTGCTCCGCAACGCCTCCCAGAACCTCCTGCTCCTGCGCCGCTACCCCGAAGCCGCGGTCCTGCTCGACCGGGCGAGCCGCCAGTCGGCCAACCCCGCCGAGCTCCTGGCGCTGACCGAGACGATCCGGCGGGCACGCCGCCACGAGGACATGCAGATCTCCCTGAAGGAGCCCTCCGGGCCGGTCCGGCGGCTCTTCCAGCTCCTCGCCGCGGGCGAGACGGACGGCAAGGTCCTGACCTCCGTCCTGGCCCGGAGGGTGGTCCAGGGGTTCAAGGACGGCGGAGTGAGCGCCGATCAGGGCCTGGACCTGATCTTCTCGATGCTGCGGTACGGCTTCCGCTCCCAGGACCTCCCCCTCGCCCCGGCCCTGGAGATCGGCCTCGCCTCCTTCCGCGACAACCTCGCGGGCGACCCCGCCATCGGCTACCGGGTGCGGCTGGCCAACACCGCGGGCCAGGGTCCGGACCAGCTGACGAGCTTCGTGGTTCCGGAAGGTGGCGAGTACCGCCTCCTGATCATGTCCGAGGGGTTCGAGCAACTGGGCTTCGAGGCCCTGGAGCACCTGGACCGGAACGATCTGCGCGGCGCCCGCCAGTGGCTCGACTGGGCGTACGAGGAGCTCGTCAAGCAACCTGCGACCGATCCCCTGCTGAACGAGCCGCTGGCCGCCCTCTGGGAGAAAGGCCGGGAAGCCGGCACCGAGGAGATCCGCTGCGCGGCGACCGCACTGGCCCTGGAGGCCGAAGCCGCCGAGAAGCTGCTGCGTCCGCTGGAAGCCTGCCGCGAAGCGGCCGCGGACCCGGCGCGCCGCCAGGCGCTGGATCAGGCCTTGTTCGGTGGCTATCGAGATCTCGGGCGCAACGAGGACGCCGCCAAGGCCGCGGAGCGCCTGACGGCCGCCGCGCCCGGCTCCACGTTCGGGTTCATCCTGCGCTCCGGCGCCCTCCTCCGCCTGAACCGGAACGACGAGGCGCGCCGCCTGGCCGAGGAGCGGCTGCGCGCGACGCCCAACGATCCGGAAGCCCTGCGCCTCCTCGCCTCGCTCGAGGACAAGGCCGGCCACTACGACCGGCGGGACGAAATCCTGCGGCAGGTGGTGGATTCAGGCCACGGCGAGGCAGGCGACTTCAACGAGCTCGCCTGGATGGCCCTGATTCGCGGCCAGGTGGACGACAAGGCCATCGAAAACGCCCAGCGCTCCGCCACCCTGCGCAACTATGGGAGCTACCCGTCCCTCCACACCCTGGCCTCGCTCTACGCCGAGGTCGGCAAGACCGCGGAGGCCTACCAGATCATCCTCCAGGCCCTGGGGACCCGGCTCGACGAGGAGCCGGCGTCGAGCGACTGGTATATTTTCGGCCGCCTCGCCGAGAACTACGGCCTGCCCGACATGGCCCGCGTCTATTACGGAAGAGTCGAGCTGAGGCCGGGCGAGACCGATGCGACCTCGACCTACGCGCTGGCCCGCCGCCGGCTCGCAGCGCTGGGCAAGGCGCCGAAGACGGGGCGGGCGGGGAGCTGAGGGGCGGATCCGGGATCGTGGCAAGACCAAGGGCCATCACAAGGGTTGCCCCTACGAAAATCATGGATACGGGTCGACGCTCTGCGTGCTATATCGTGGCGGCAACGCTGATTCGCAGCTGCGGACGTATACGCTCCGGCTCTCCCTGGATGGGCGCCGCGATAACACCGCAGCGAACCGCGCCACACGCCAAATAGAACGGCTCGGCATTCGGATCAGCATCGATCATCATCTGCCTTGCGCCGCAGCGTGCCGCATGCTCGACCGCATGAGCCAGCAGGCTTCGTCCGAAGCCTTTACCCATGAACGACGGATGAACCCACAAGTGCTCGAGAATGCATTCACCTTCGCCAAGGATGAGCTGATAGAAACCAGAGAGCTCCCCCCGCACCTCACAGGCGAACGTTGGATGCCGCGCGATCGAATCTGCGGAGACTGTCAGGTCGGCCCGCCAACTGTCGAGCACCGCCGGCGTGTAGCCCCAGTGGGCCTTGGAGGCATACGCGATAGCGCTCAGGGCGTCGCTCTCGGCTGGTTGTGCTTTGCGGATGTGCATGGAGATTGGCGAATCGTTGCTGGTAACACGTGAGAGGCATCTTACCAAGGACGCAAGAGGCAGTGTAGAGACGCCCCGTGGGGCGTCTCCTTCCGAGGTGCCTGCCGCACCGCAGGGATCTCTGGGAATGAACGGTGCCGCCGCAGGAGACGCCCCACGGGGCGTCTCTACAGTGGGGACGCCGCAGATCGCTCGGCGGCAACGTTAGCGCCTATGGGTCGTATAGCCCGCCCGGCAGGAGAGGACATAGGGATGCTCCCGTCCGAGGGTCGTCTCGAACACGGCGCGGGCCTGCCGGTAGAGCTCCTCGGCTTCGGCAAAGCGGCCCTGGGCGTCGAGGATCGCCGCCAGGGCGGCCTTGTCGGCGGCCACGTCCGGGTGGCCGGGCCCCAGCGCACGCTCGCGGATCCTGAGCCCCCACCGGGCGACGGGCTCGCCCAGGGCGGCCCGGCCGCGGGCATGCTCGAGCCCGGCGAGGTTGTGGTAGAGGCTCGCTGCCTGGAGGTCATCGGGCCCCAGGAGCGCATCGACGATGTCCAGAGTGCGGCGGTAGAGAAGCTCGGCTTCATCGTACCGGCCCTGGCATTTGTGGAGAACTCCCAGCTCGTTGAGCAGCGCCGCCGTCTGGAGGTCGTCCGGGCCGAGGGCGCTCTCGCACAATTCGAGCGCGCGGCGCAGCAGCGGCTCGGCCTCGCCGTACCGCCCTTCGGCTTGGCAGGCGAGGGCCTGTTCATGCAACTGGCACGCCGTCGCGATCTCGTCGCCCGGGGGCTCGGGCAGGCGCACGTCGTGAATCTCGTGAGGCACGACCACGGGCTCCCAGGCGAGGATCGTCATGGCCCACCTCAGCTCGCCTTCCGGACCTGCGTCTGGTTGTGGTTGATCCGCTGGCCGGGTGCCGTAGTGACCAGCGTCTGGTTGTGGTTGAGCCCGATGCCACCGGCCTTGATCTGGGTCTGGACTTTCATGTTCGTTCCTCCGTCGAAGCTTGGTTGGATGGGTCCAGGAACATCGCGTTCCCTGGCTCTCATCCTGTAGCTGTCGCCAGAGGAGCGGTTATCTCACCTGAAATTTTCCTGCGTGAAAGCAGTCAATGAGGGTCCTGAGATACCATCCCGGCCAGCATGAACGTCCTCGGTCTCTCCGCCTTCTTCCACGAATCCGCCTGCTGCCTGCTCCAGGACGGCCGGCTGGTGGCCGCGGCGGAGGAGGAGCGGTTCACGCGGGTGAAGCACGATCCGCGGCTGCCGGTGCATGCGTTCCGCTTCTGTCTCCAGGCCGGGGGGATCGGGATCGACGAGATCGACATCCTCGCGTACTACGAGGACCCGGTGCTCAAGCTGTCCCGCCAGCTGTGGTCTGGCGTTCCGGCGGGCGCTTCGGAGGACCTGGCGTGGATCGATCCGGGACAGCCGGAGCGGGCGATTCGCGAAGGGTTGGGGTATGAGGGGCCGATCCGGAGGTTCGATCATCACGCGTCGCATGCGGCGAGCGCGTTTTTCTTCTCGGGGTTCCCGGAGGCCGCGGTGCTCACGGTGGATGGTGTGGGCGAGTGGGCGACGACGACGTATGGCGCGGGGCATGGGGCGCGGCTCGACCGGTTCGAGGAGGTGGAGTTTCCGCATTCTCTCGGGCTCCTCTACTCCACCTTGACGTCCTATCTCGGCTTCGAGGTGAACGACGGCGAGTACAAGGTGATGGGGCTCGCGCCGTATGGCACGCCGCGGCTCGTCCCCCAGATGCGCAAGCTGATCGCGTCCGGCCCCGGCGGGCAATACCGGCTCGATCTGTCCTATTTCGATTTCGTGCGCGGCCGGCGGATGTACTCCGACCGGCTCTGTGCGTTGCTCGGCGCGCCCCCCCGTCCGCGCGGCGGGGAGATCACGCCATTCCATCGCGACGTGGCCCGCAGCCTCCAGGAGGTGCTGGAGGAGATCCTGCTGGAGAAGGCGGTCTATCTCCACGAGAAGACCGGGCTTTCCGATCTCTGCATGGCAGGGGGCGTAGCTCTCAACGTGGTGGCGAACGGGCGCATCCTGCGCGAGGGGCCGTTCGAGCGCCTGTTCGTGCAGCCCGCGGCGGGCGATTCGGGCGGCTGCCTCGGCGCCGCGGCTCTCGCATGGGCCGAGGCGACGGGCAGGCCGCCGGAGCCGCTCCGCCACGTCTATCTCGGTCCCCGGTGGACGGCGGACCAGGTGGCGGAGATTCTCGCAGCGACCGAGTTGCCGGCCATCGACTTCCGTGGCCGTGAGGCGGAGCTACTGGAGGCGGTGGTGGACCGGCTGGTCCGCGGCGAGGTGATCGGCTGGTTCCACGGCGCCATGGAGCTGGGTCCGCGGGCGCTCGGCGCGCGCAGCCTGCTCGCCGATCCGCGAGATCCCGGGATGCGCGACCGGCTGAACCGCCTGGTCAAGAAGCGCGAGGCCTTCCGTCCGTTCGCGCCGAGCGTGCTCGCGGATCGCGCGGCCGAATGCTTCGCGCTCGATCACCCCTCCCCCTACATGCTGGAGACGTGCGCGGTGATCGCGCCGTACGATCTGCCGGCGGTCACGCACGTAGACCGCTCGGCCCGGCCGCAGACCGTCGATTCCGCAGTGGCCCCGCGCTACGCCGCGCTGCTGGAGGCGTTCCGCCGTCGCACGGGCTGCCCCCTCCTGGTGAACACCTCGTTCAACGTGGCCGGCGAGCCGATCGTCTGCTCGCCGGTGGACGCCCTCTTCAGCCTGGGAACCTCGGGGATCGACGCGCTCGTCCTCGAAGACTTCCTCCTCGACCGCGCCGCCCTACCAGAGGGGTGGCCGGAGCTCCTCGCCGCCTGGCGCTCACGCGCCCGCAGCCCCTTCGCGCGGGGGCGGAGCGCGATCAGCGAGGAGCTGTATACGTTCGTCTGAGGGTTCAGCCGTCGGTAGTTGAGCGCAGAGACAGATTTCGATCCGTCTGTCCCCCTTTTCGGCGGCTCGCGCACTCCCCAACCGGAGCATCTGGAGTTTTTGTGATTTCGCGGCCTCCCGGCCGCTTCATTTCGAAGCGCTTGTCGCTTCTGGAGGGGACAACCAAATGAGTCAGGAAAAGTACGACGTTGCCGTGCTCGGTTCGGGTATTGCCGGTTCCACGTTGGCGGCCATCCTCGGCCGTCAGGGCTTCCGAGTGCTGCTGCTGGAGAAGGGCACCCACCCCCGCTTCGCCGTCGGCGAGGCCATGCAACCGCAAAGCTCGATGTTGATGTGGATCCTCGGCGAGCGGTTCGACGTGCCGGAGATTCAGAACATCAGCAGCACCGAGAGGATTCTGGAGCATGTCACGAAGAACTGCGGCGTCAAGAAGACCTTCGGCTTCCTGTACCACGAGGAGGGGAAGCGGCAGGACCCGGCGAAGGCGCACCTGCTGATCCCTCCCGCCACTCCGCTGGTTTCCGAGAGCCACCTGTTCCGGGAGGACATCGACCACTACCTGATGAAGACGGCCATCAAGTACGGCGCCGACTATCGCGACAGGACCGACGTGCAGGACTTCACGATCAACGAGGATGGCGTCGTCCTGCACACCACGGCCGGCGAGGAGCTCCACGCGCGCTTCCTGGTGGACGGCAGCGGCCACAAGTCGGTGGTCGCCAGCAAGTTTGGCCTGCGCCAGGAGGCGCCGGAGCTGCGCACCCAGTCGCGGACCATCTTCACCCACATGACCGGGCTCGAGAGGTACGACGACACGCTTCCGCCGGAGGAGAGGCCCGGCCTGTCGCGCGGGTGGTATGAGGGGACGCTGCACCACATGATCGACGGCGGCTGGTTCTGGGTCATCCGCTTCGACAACGTTCCGGGTTCCGAGAGCAACATCACCAGCGTCGGCTTGACTCTCGACATGCGGAAGTACCCGCAACGGACGGATGTCACCCCCATGCAGGAGTTCTACGAAATCGTCGAGCGGTACCCGAGCATCGCCAAGCACCTCGAGGGAGGCGTAGCGGTCCGGCCCTGGGTCGGCACCGGCCGGCTGCAGTTCTCCGCGACAGACAGCGCGGGCCCTCGCTGCTTCCTCATGTCCCACGCCCACGGCTTCATCGACGCTCTCTATTCGCGCGGCATGATCAACACCTTCGAGCAGATCCACGCCCTGGCGCCGCGCCTCATGCAGGCGCTGCGCGACGACGACTTCTCGCCCGCGCGCTTCGAGTATCCGCGCCAGCTCCAGGCCGCGATGATCAAGGACAACGATCGGATGGTCTTCAACTCCTTCCGCGGCTTCGGCGACTTCGACGCCTGGAACGCCTGGCTGCGGCTCTGGCTGGTCAACATCATCTTCGGCGACCTGCGCATGTTCCGCGTCTGCCTCAAGTACCTGGAAACGGGCGACAAGGCCGAGTTCGAGTCGCTGGACCGCGATCCATTGCCGCTGAGCACCCTGCCGGGAGAGAGTCTGAGGGAGGATCTCTACAACTTTGGAGACAAGACCTTCGACCGTTGGGAAGCCGGCGAGATTTCCGCCCAGGAAGCGGCGGCGGCCATCTTCGAAAGGCTCGGCCAGACGTCTCTGCCTCCCATCCACGACTGGAGCGATCCCGCGGCGTGCCACCTCGACTTCCTGCCCGAGAAGCTCGTGCAGATGGTCGGCTGGGGCAAGACCGTGGCGCCGCCGCTGCTCAGCCGGATGTTCGACTTCGATCCCTCGGTGCTCGGCAAGCTCGCTCCGCCGCCGGTGGCCGAGCCGGAGCTCGCGCTGGCGGATGGCGTAGCCCCTGGCCGGGTTCCCGCTGCCCCTCCTCTTCCGTCCACCTTTGCGCCTCAGAAAGACCGCGCGCTGCCGGTCCAGCTCTCCGAAGCGGCTGCGCTTTGCTTTAACGCTCCGACTCCGGACTGGATGCAAGCGCCAGAAATCAGTGCGCAACAAGTGGCACCCAAAAGGTCTGAGCTCGCCAAAGACTCGGAGCGGGCAGAACGCCGGCCCCGAAACGTGAGCTCCGCCGTTTCACCGCTATCTCGGCCCGTTAACGGCTAAACGGCCGCGAATCGCCGTGAACCCGGCCGAGAACCGGCTGGAATTTCGGGTGCATGGTTCGAGGCGGGGCCTCGGCCATGCACCTCCTCGCTTTTCTTGACGCACGCCGTACCTGGCGCATGCATCGCCTCAAACATCTCGTTGCACCTGGGGATCGAGACGGGTTGTCTCTTCAGGCCCCCGTTGAAGCACTGTTGTTGACGGGGAAATGTCTCCTCGATCGTGGATCCGACCGCCGCATGGGCGGTGCGTCCTTTTCTCGTGAGGCTCTTCAGATGACCCGACGATTGTGTGCCGTGCTCGCGTTGTGCCTGATCCTTCCAGCCGTCGCCGCGTGGGCGCAGACGGCCCCGGATGCCAGCGGCTTCGGTCCGCTCGCGACGACCAGCTCCGAGTACAAGCTCCCCGCCGCCGTCGACCCCAACGTCACCACGGAGCTCGCGACCGAGCTGTGGGCCCGCGTCTACCGCCCGGCGACGCTGTCGGGCGCGCCGTTCCCCCTGCTCGTGTTCCTGCACGGCAACCATGCGACCTGCGGCCGTTACGAAGGGATCGGCCCCGGCCGCTTCGACACCAACATTCAGTACACCTTCTCCGGCACCTGCCCGGCCGGCTATGTGGTCGTGCCCAGCCACGAGGGGTACGCCTATCTCGCCGAGCGCCTGGCGTCGTGGGGCTACGTCGTCGTTTCGATCAACGCCAACCGCGGGGTCACCGCGGCCCCGGCTGTCGATGGGGACCGCGGCCTCAACCTGCGTCGCGGACGCCTCGTCCTCAAGCACCTGCAGACGCTCAGCCAGTGGAACACGTCCGGCGGCGCGCCGGCGAGCCTCGGCTTCGACGTGCGGAGCACGCTCGACTTCTCACATGTCGGCCTGCTCGGGCATTCGCGGGGCGGCGAGGGGGTGCGCGCCGCGTACAACCTGTACCGCGACGCGGGAAGCCCATGGCCGGCGCGCATCGGACCGGTCCGCTTCGAGGGCATCTTCGAGATCGGTCCGGTCGATGGCCAGACGTCGCGCGTCCTCAACGCGGACGGCACGGCGTGGAACGTGCTGCTGCCGATGTGCGACGGCGACGTCGCCGACCTGCAGGGGGTCCGCCCGTTCGACCGCATGATGGCGATCCGCTCGGAGTCGCCGGCCTTGCCGAAGTCCACGTTCACCGTCTGGGGCACCAACCACAACTTCTACAACACCGAGTGGCAGCTCAGTGATTCGCCGGGCTGCCTCGGCCACCAGAAGCTGTTCGGCAACCTGCTCGGCTCGGCCGACCAGCGGGTGACCGCGCTCGCGAGCGTCCTCGCCTTCTTCCGCGCGAACGTCGGGGCGGACGCCGATCCGGCGCTCGGCGCCCTGCTCAACCCGCAATTCGAGGTGCCGGCGAGCCTGGCGGACGTCACCCGCGTCGACCGCGGGTACACCGACTCGGCCGACGCGTCCGTCACCACCACCTTCGACGATTTCGACCGGCCCACGGGAATCAACAGCGCGGGCACGGCCAACACCGCCAGCCGCGTGACCGTCACCCACGGCGGCATCGCAAATCACGACACGAGCCAGCGGGTGGCCCAGGTCGCCTGGAGCTCGGCGGGCGACGACACCTGGTTCCAGAGCAACTGGACGGCGCCGGGCACCGGGCGCAACGCGAGCGCCTATAAAACGCTCGACTTCCGCGTGTCGCGGCAGTGTGGCGACGCCGCCTGCACCAACCGGGGAGCCCAGTGGGCGACCGACACCAGCTTCTCGATCCGCCTCGTCGGAGCGAACGGCGAGCTGTCGGCGCCGATCCGCCTGAGCGATCTCCTGACGCTCACCGGCCCGGTCGGCGGCCTGGTCCGCTATGGAGGCGGCGCCTCGCCGCATCCGATCCTGCAAACCGTCCGCATCCCGCTGTCCGCGTTCGCCAGCAGCGCGATCGTCAGCCACCTGCGCGGCGTCCGCTTCACCTTCGACGACACGCAGAGCGACCAGATCTTCCTCGGGAACATCCGGCTGTCCAAGCGGACCGGCGCGACCACGCTGGCGTCCTCCTCGCCCGTCCTCGCCGGCGACGACTCTCTGGTCGACGACAGCTCCACCACGGACGACGTCAACCAGGTCAAGTCGATGCGTCAGGTCTCCGTGAGTGGGACGACCGTCGTGGAGATCGAGCTCAAGAGCAACCGTGCGCTGCTGCCCCGGGGCGAGCTCCTCATCCTGCGCATCGGCGACCAGGAGCTCGGGCTGAGCCGCTATCCGGCGAGCGGCGACACGACGACGGTGATCTTCACCCTCACCGCCCAGGAGTTCGCGCAGCTCCAGGACGGCGCTTCGATCACTGTGCAGTACGGCTCCGGGCCGAACCGCCCCAACTGGAACTTCGGGAAGATCAACAAGGGCCAGCTCAAGTAGACGCGGGAGACAAGGCCGGGAGGAGGGCCTCCTCCCGGCCGGGTGCCCCCGTAGAGCTCGTCGCCGAGGTCCCCCCGGGGGGGGTGAGATTTTCCGCGGCCCGCCATCACTCCTCTAGTAGAAGGCCTGCTGCCGTACCTTCCGTGCGCTCCTGCACAGCGGGCTTCAGGGAGGAATCATGCAACAAAAAGTGCTTGTGTACTACACAGGTGGCACCATTGGAATGACGGCAGAGCGGCCACGCCGGCCGGACCCGAATTTCCGGACCAACATGGCCAATGCGCTCCGAGCTGTTCCTGGAATACCGGAGTGGGATTTCGACGCTCTGCAGACCCCGCTGGATTCTTCGAGCATGACTCCGAGTCATTGGGAGAGCATCGCCAGATACATCGAGAGCCGGCAGCATCAATATCGTGCCTTCGTCATCCTTCACGGCACGGATACGATGGCGTATACCACGTCTGCCCTGACGTTCATGATCCGAGGATTGACGAAGCCCATCATCTTTACGGGGTCGCAAGTTCCCTTGGCCATGCCAGGCGGCGATGCCCGGGCCAATCTCATTGCTTCTCTCAGACTGGCGGGCGATTACAGGCTCCCCAGGGCCGAAGTATGCCTGGTTTTCGGAGGCAAGGTACTGCGGGGCTGCCGTGCGACGAAAGTCTCCGCCGAGGAGTGGGCTGCTTTCGATTCACCGAATTTCCCGCCTCTCGCCCGAGCGACCGAGGACGGGATCGAGCTCGGCGAGCAGGTGGGATTGCCACCCGTTGAAGAGGCCGGCGTTGCCCTGCAGGTGCAGGAATTCACCCAGACCGAGGTCGGCCTGCTGAGGCTGTTCCCCGGCATTTCAGCCCGGATCACGGAAAACTTCCTGCGCAGCCCATTGAAGGGAGCGGTGCTCCATGCTTTCGGATCGGGCAACGGCCCGAGCGATCCATTGTTCCGGAGGGTTTTGCGGGAAGCGATTCAAAGAAGGGAACACAGGGTGGTGATCGTCGCCTGCACACAATGCCTGCGAGGCAGCGTGGACTTGAGCCTCTATGAAACAGGGCTGGGTGCCGAAGGCGTCATCAGTGGATACGACATGACCGCCGAAGCCGCAGTGGCCAAGCTCTTCTGGTTGTTGAGCGTAGAATCGGACCCCCGTGAGGTCGAGAGGCGGATGCAACAGAACGAGCGAGGCGAGCTGACCCGCCCGAGGTGACCCTCCCCCCCGGGGAGGGCTGCCCTGATGTCATGAGCGCCGGCCGGGTGCCCGCCGGCCGGCGAGAGCGTCACCGGCGCTCCTCCACACGCCACAAGAGAAGCGGGAGTCATCGCAAGGAAAGGAGAATTCGTTCACAGTACCCGAGTCGTTGCGATGCCGACTCCTTCCCTTGTCGCAGGTAGTCCTTTCCTTGTCGCATCCGCGCCTTCTTCTGCTGCATCTCTTGGCCAACCGCCCAACACGCCCGGCTCCTTCGTCGCCTCGCCCTTCTTCTCTGCTTCATCATCTGGATACTTCGCGACGATGATGAGGCACGATGCTACACATGGCGCGATGGATGCGACAGATGCACCTCTAATCGTCGCAGATTTCGGACGATTCGTCGCAACTACGACCGGAGGCAGGACAGATGACCGCGTGGATGTCGCTCGTGCTCCCGTAAGGGGATATGCAACGCGAAGACGGCGCGCAAGAAAAGCTGTAAGCGTCGCAAGGATACCCTTCGTCGAGGGAAGGAGGAGTGTACGGGGGCGAGGTGGGTACGGTATCATCGCAGACTGCATCGCACTCCCTACATCCCGTGGTGTCCCGGCGGATCTGCGCGTCCGATTTGTCGCAAAGATCCGGTCACCTGCGACAAAGGGAGGAGACCCGAAGCCAAGGAGACCGCATCCGATGAGCCGAGAGCTTTCCGTCGCCCGCATCCTGACCGAGCTGAAAGAGCAGATCGAGCACTCTCGCAGCCAGGAGGCCTTCCATGCGAAACAGGAGGTCTTCCACGGACAGCAGAAGGAGCGCTATGCCGCGGACCTGCAGGTCGCTCTCGAGCGCTTCGCCACGTTCGAGGCTGCGGCAGATGCCGCGGGCGAGCTGGTGACGCGGGCTCGAGAGGCCAAGAAGCAGAAGGTCGTCGTCGACGATTCCATCCCGCCCGGCAAGCAGGTCCTGAGCAAGCTGATCGACCGGATCGTCTTCGCCAAGGACATGGAGGAGGCCTTCGGCGCCAGCGACCTCGCCCGGGAGATCGTGGAGCGCTACGGCGCCCGGCTCAAGCGCAAGATCGACGTCCGCAGCGTAGCCGCCAAGCTCCGCCGCCTGGCCCGGAACCGGCAGATCCACCGCATCCGCGAGGGCCGCTCGTTCCACGAGTCGCTGTACAGGAGGGGGCCGGGGGTGTGAGGCGGGGCCGTTGACCGGCACCGGCCCCACTCGGCCGCTGCCGGCCCCAGCCTTCCCCAAGCTCGGCCGAAGCGAACGAGGGCCTTTGGTGGGAGGCAGCCAGGCGTCTTGACGCGTAGGCATCAAGACGCCCGTGGCACTGACTACGCCGAGGCTGACACTTCTTTACTTCTGTCCCGGGGGCTTCGGAGGTTCTGGGAGCAGCTACTACCTCAGCCTACGCCACCTCGCCCACCGTCGACTCTTCCCCCAATTAGCAGAATATAGCAATGAGCGCTTCAAGCGTCTCAGACGTGACTCCCGTATCTGCTTTCCCCTCCGAGAAGGCGTTTATCAAACCCACCACGAACAATAGAATTGCATAACCAATGCAGGCTCTCTCGGAACCAAGGACCTCTTGGGATGCCAAGAAACTTCTCAAGGCTGCATCGCGAGCTCTCTTGACTGCAAGGCGACGGGCGAGGAAGAGAGTCGCCCGGAGCACAACTAAGGTGTCACCTATCTCGGACAGTCCCGATGGGTCAGTGAAGTTTATGGGGTCGGCATGAGCGTAAAGATACTTGTGCAGGGAAACGGGATCGTAGGTCCCGCCCGGGTATGGGTCCATTGAGAAGAACCGGCCCCGGTCAGCGTTGTAGTAACGCGCCCGCAGGTAGTACAGGCCGAGGTCCGCGTCGAACCGCTCGCCGGCGTAGAGATACGGGTTGGGAGTCGTTCCGGTTCTCGCGATCAGCTTGCCGAAGGCGTCGTAGGTGTAGGTGTCGGTGACGGTCCCCGCCTCATCGGTCAATTGGCGGATGCTGCCGTGGCCGTCTGTTGAGTAGAAGCGGACCCCCCAGCCGTTGGCGAGCCGCAGCCGCTGACTGAGGATCATGTGGCCATAGGTGTACTGCCGTTGCACCTGCCCGTTGACAATCTCTTCAACAACCTGGGAGTAACCTGTCGGGTTCAGGTCGTCCACCAAGTATGTGGTCGTGACGCCGCCGACAGTCTTGGCTGCGAGGTTGCCGTCGCCGTCGTACGTGATGCGCACCGCACCGTTGTTGGCGCTCTTGATCCGATTCTCGAAGTCGTAAACGTAAGCTCGACCGTCGGCGCTCAGGGTGTTGCCATTGGAATCGTAAGCGTCCGAGAGCAGCCGGTCATTGGCATCATAGACCGAGGTCGCCGAGAGCACTCCTTCCAGACTGGAGATGCGCGAGAGGCGGTTGCCAACGAGGTCGTAGGCGTAATCGACGACTCCATTTCCTGCGCTGTTCGGAACGCCGGAAACCGCCTCACGCGTCAGCCGATATGCCGCGTCGTAGGTGTAGTTGACCGTTCGCCCGCCGCCCTCGGTGACAGAGAGGCGGCGCCCTGTCCGATCGAGCGTGTAGGCGTAGCTGGCCTGCGTCGTACCACCTCTGGTGACACCGAGGTCGGTCAGGCGATTCAGCGCGTTATGGATGTAATCCGCCCGTACCCCGTTCGGCCGGGAATCACTCTTCAGGTTGCCGACTGCGTCGTACGTGTAGGTTGTCGTACCAGCGGCCAGTCGGTTATCGATGACGTTCTCGAGCCGGTGAATATTGTCGTAGGTGTAGTCAACCGAGACGCCGTCGGCGTTCGCTGAGCGCATCGAGGTCAGATTTCCGGCCAGGTCGTACGTATAGGTGAGAGTCCCTTGCGGCGTCTGCTTGGCGAGCAGCCGGTCGCGCTGGTCATAGGTGTAGGTGGTGGTCCCCGAGGCGTCGATCATCGAGCGACGCATACCCGTCTCGGTGTAGGAATAGAGGACGGCAGGCTCACCAAGGCTCGGGTCTGGTCTCCGGGCTGTCAGCCGGTTCATTGGGTCGAAGTCGTAGCTGGTCTGCTTGCCCCTGAAATCAGTCCTCGTCGCCCGATTGCCGACCTGATCGTAGGTGTAGAGCTCCGCCATCCCGAGCGGCAGCACTCGCTTGATGAGGCGGTTGAGGGCGTCGTATTCGAAGCGCGTCGTGTGGCCGTTCGCGTCCGTCGAGGAGAGCAGATTCTTCAGCGCGTCATAGGTGTACTGCGTCGTCGCCCCGTTTGCGTTGGTCACGGACAGCAAGTTGCCCACTTCGTCGTAGGCGTATCTCGTGACCCGGCCCTCCTGATCCGTGGAGGTCAAGGAGCGCCCCATGCCGTCGAAGGTGGTCTCCGTGAAGGTGCTGTCGGCGAACGTCGTCTTGGTCAGACGATTGCGCACGTTATACGTGTAGCGGGTCTCGCGATTATCGGCGTCAGTGAAGGAGATCCGCCGGCCGGCAGCGTCATACGCATAAGTGGTGACGTTGCCGTTCGAGTCGATGATCTTCGCCAGACGGTCGCGGCAGCCGCAGGCCGGGTCGTACTCGTACCGGACCGTTTTGTTGAGCTCGTCCGTGATTGTCTTGACCCTCCCGACCTCGTCGTAGGTGCGCTTGATTTCGCTCTGGTCGGGGTGAATGGTTCTCACCAACTGGCCCGCGTTGTCGTAGAGGTAGGTGGTCGTCCGGCGGAACGGCTCAGCCGCGTTGAGCGGGCCGGCGACAGTTTCGGTTTCCTTCTGCCCACGGAAGCTATAGGTGTAGCTGTGGGTGGTCCCGTCAGGGTAGGCGATCTTGCTGACGCGGTTCCCGGCATCGTATTCGTACCGGGTCGTGCGGCCCTTGGCATCAATGACGGCCGTCCGGTTGCCGTTGGCGTCGTACTCGTACCGCGTCTCGTTCGAGAGTGGGTCAATGACCGAGAGCATGCGTCCCATTGCGTCATAGCCGAAGCGAGTGACGCCGCGAGGATCGGTCATCGTCAGGACACGGCCCATCATGTCGTAGGAGTAGGAGGTGGTATGGCCGAGCGGATCGGTCTTGGAGAGGACGTTGCCATAGGCGTCGTAGCTGAAGCGGGTCACCTTGCCGTTGGCGTCCGCACGCGTCAGCGGGTTTCCGCGCTCATTCCAGGTGAATGCTATCGGCACGCCAAGCTCATCGCTGATGCTGGACAGGTTGTAACTCTCGTCGTAGCTCAGCGTCCGAACCTTGCCAAGCTGGTCCGTGGTGGTGACCGGCTGGCCGACCTCGTTGAGGGTGAATTGCTGCGTCTTGCCCAGCGGGTCCGTGACCGACCTGAGATTTCCGTTGGCATCGTAGTCGTAGGTCGTCGTCTTGCCGAGCGCGTCGGTCTCCGTACGCTTGTTGAGGTTGGCGTCGTAAGTGTAGGAGGTGGTGCGGCCGAGCGGGTCGGTCGTGCTCAGCAACAGCCCCCGGGAGTCATACTTCTCGACGGTGGTACCCGTGTTGTCGGGGTGCGTGATCCTCGTCGTATTGGTCGCCAGATCGTAGGCGTACGTCGTCGTCTTCCCCATCGCGTCGGTCTCGCTTTGGAGACGGCCGTCCGCGTAATAGGTCGTCGCCGCCTCCGTATTTCCACGCGCGTCGATCCCCTTGAGGAAGAAGTGGCCGGAGGCATACTCGTACTTGAGCGGTGTCGCGACGTCGGGCAGGTTGACGCCGACGAGATCGCCCGCCGCATCGTAGGTGTAGAGGAAGGTCTTGCCCTCCGGATCGGTGATCTGCGTGATGCGGCCTTGCGCGTCCCGCACGAATGGCACGGTGAGGCTGCCCATGCTGCTCGTGATGCCGTCGCGTGTGAACGTCAGCGTATTGCCCTTCAGGTCCTTGATGGACTTCATCTGGCCGTCGCGGCCCATCACGTACTGCCGCCCGTATGGGTCGGTGTACGTATAGGTCGATGGCGCGAAGCTGCCCGGCACATCGAGGAGACAGGAGTACGTCCCTCCGGAGTAGGTAAGCGTCCCGCAACCATCGCTCGTCAACATTCCAAAGGTGCCGGCGTCGGGCACCCATTTCGGGGAGAGCAGGAAGGGGAACGGGAAGGGGCCGGACTGCGGGTTGAACCGGAAGGTCTGGCGGCGGCCATTGAAGTTGAACGTGACGTCGTTCTTCTTGCTGACCTCGAGACGGACACCGGTCTGCAGCGACCACCCGTAGCCGAAGTCGCCGACTTTGCCGCGCTCCAGGCTGTCGTAGCGCCGCGCAATCGTTACCGGCATGCCGGCGACCGGAACGTGGAGGTCCGTTACCTCGAGCGTGAGACGCCCCGGCTTGTTCTCGCCGGTGACGTTGACCGTGACCAGGCTCGTCAGCTCCGTGCCGTTCCCCTGTGCGCGCAGACGGATCGTGTACTCGCCGTTGGCCAGCACCGTGGGATCGAACGTTCCGATCGTACCGATGGAGACGTTCGGATTGAGGACGCGGATCTCGGCCGGGTTCGAGGTCGGCCAGAAATCGAGGATGCCGCCGTAGATGGAGACCTGGGCGGTGGTGATCGCCGTGGGCGCCTGGAGGGTGCTGCCGTTGAGTGGCCCGGCGATCCATCCCTGCGTGACGATCGACCCGACATTTCCACCCGGCTGATTCGGGTCTTCCCCACCGCCCGTGCCGACCGTCCAATTTACATTGACGACGTTGGAAAAAGTCCCCAGGCCGGCGACACGGCCGATGGCCTGCAACGAATCGGTGCCGGCCCTGCTCCCGGTGTAGGTGAAGGTGGCGTGGCCGGATGCATCGGTGGTCGCGTTGATCTCACGCGCGTTCGGCCCGTTGATGACCAGAGCGAGGCCGACGTTGGCCACCGGCGCGCCGGAGCCGTCGAAGGCGTCGACGGTGAACGTCTGGGAATTTCCCGTCGGTTTGGCAACAGGGTTGATCGGGCCGAGCTTCAAGGAGCCGGTCGGCGCCACACCCCGGCCGGTGACATTCCCGGCGGCGATGGTCAGCGCGAGCTCGCCGGAGCAGCACTCGGAGTAGTCGACCTCGTAGGAGTAGGTTCCCGGCGCGGGGAACCGTACGACGACGCGCCGCCCCGTCGGTCCAGATCCCGCATTGTAAGCCCCAACCACAGGCAGCTTTTCGAACTCCGTCACTCCACCGGCCGGCACGTTGAACATCGGGCCGCTGACGCGGGTGGCGTCGCCGCCGATCCCGAGCACGAAGCCATCGTCGGAGAAGACGTCGATGATCATGTCGCCCGCGGAGGCGACGATGAACGAGCCCGTGAACACGGCCTGGAAGTTGAAGAGGGAGCCGACGCCGGCCTGCAAGGCATTCCCCTGCGCGATGATCGTGCCGGTGAAGTTGCCGTTCAGGTCCGTGGTGACATTGGTGAACGGCCGGGTCGAGGTCCCGACTCCGGACGTATTCCCTGGGATCGTGCCGCCCGGTGGATTGAAATTGATCGTCGGGAACGCCTGGATGAACGCCGGTGTCGCAGTCGCGGGCGTGTTGAAGGTGCCGGAGCCGTTCGTTGTGAAGAAGCGGGCGAACATCGGTGTCGTCGAGACCTTCTGGACCGGCTTGATCCAGTTGATCGAAGCACTGTTCGACACCGCGGTGCCCGAGGTGGCCTGGACCGTGTCGGCTCCCACGTTCGTGCCCGAGTAGGTGAAGGTCGCGACGCCCGCGGCGTCCGTCGTTCCGGTGCCGCTGGTCGGGTTGACTCCGGTCACATTGAATTGCACCGCCGCGTTGGCGACGGGAACGCCGGCCAAGTCCTTGAGAGTCGCCGTCATCGTCTGGCTCGTTCCTGTCACATTGGGACCGGCGATGGCCGGAGTGAGGACGAGCGAGTTGAAGAGGGTCGAATTCGTGACGTCGGTCGATACCGAGGCCGACAGCGGTCCGTATGCGTTGTATCCCGCATCGGTCCATGCGGCCGAAGCGTCGGCGTGGATCACGCCCGCCGCCTGCGTGGTCGGAATCGCGTAGTCGATCGTGGCCTGGAAGGTCGCGCCAGGGGCCAGGCTGCCGACCACCGGCGTCTGGACGTTTCCGTTGGGCAGCAAGACCGTCAGGTCGACTTCCGGAGCCGCCGCCGAGCCCACGTTGGTTGCGATGACCGTGTAGGTGATCGTGCTGCCGGCCGTGGCAGTCGCCGGGCCGCTCAACGTGACCGGAACGATGGAAAGGATTTCCTTCGACCGGGTGCTGGCGGAGGTCGGCCCGTAGGTCACGGCACCGGCCGGATCGGACCAGTCGAGGGCGATCTGGAAATCGAGGTCGCTGCCGTCGACGCCCTCGAGGCGAGCCCGGTACTGCGCGTCGGTCTCGCCGTCGTCATCGCGTTTCGGGACCTGCGGCACACGCCACGACGTTGCCACCGTGGTCGATTCGTTCGCGGCCAGGACGAACGGCGGCGCGGTGGTCGTGGTCCCGTCCGGGTTCGTCACCACGAATTCGCTCAGCACGGCCGTGCAGCCGCCGGTGTTCCGGACCGCCAGGTCAACGTTCGTCGTCTGCCCGGGCAGCAGGGTGGCCGGCGTCTGGGCCGTGAATTCGAGAATCGGCACGCGGATGCGGCTGGTGAAGATCCGCTGTCCGACGTCACCATAGAGATTGCCGTTCGCGTCGCTCCACGCGACCTCGGCGGTCGTGGTCAGGAGCTCGCCGTCGGCGTCCGCGAGGCGCGCGAGATACGCGGCCGTAGCCTCGTTCTCTCCCTTGGGCTCGATGGCGGGCGGAGTGAACGATTCGATGTGGGTGAAGCTCGATCCCGCCGCAAGGTTCGACACCTCGAACGTCCGTGGCGTGCCGTCCGGCATCGTCAGCTCGACCGTCGCCGTCGCCGGAGCGGACCCGATGTTCGTCACCACCGCTTTGTACGGAGCGGGTGCGCCGGGGCTCGCGACCGCAGGTCCAGAGAGGGACAACGTAAGGATCGGGATCGCCAGGGTGCTCCGCGAGGACACCTCGACCGGGAGATAAATCTGACCGTTGGGATCGCTGAACGTCACCTTGCCGCTGGACGTGTAGACGCGGCCATTCAAGGAGGAAAGCCGCCGGATGTAATCCGCCGGGCTCTCGTTGTTCTCGCGCGTCGGGATGTCGGGAACAACCGCGTGAAATTCCACCGTCCGGCTGGCCCCCGGATTGATCGTGCCGAGCGTCTCGGAGCCCGCCTCCGGCGAGAGGCCGTCGAGCTTCTCGGTGAAGACGACCCCGGTCGCCGCGGTCGCGGTCGACGTATTGGAAATCGTCGCCGCCACGGTGATCTGCTCGTTCGGCAGCACGGTGCGCGGCTGCGTCTGCGAGGCCTTGATCACGGCAGGAGCCGGGAAGATGTCCGTATCCTCGATCACCGCGACGATCACGCCATAGCCGGGCTTGCCGGGGTCCGGTCCGTACGGGGGCTGGGGATCGACCTTGACTACGGCCGCCCCGGCGATGTTGCCGTAGATGTCGGTCCCCGCCTTGGCGATCACGGTCGAGACGATCACCTCGATGTAGGCCGGCACGCTGATCGGAGGCGGCCAGGTCTGTCCTCCTTTGGAAACCCAGCAGGTCGGGGTCAGGCCCTGCGGTGTCGCGTTCGGCTGGCAGATGTGGATTTGGGAGACCGGGTCGGCGAGGCCCTTGAAGCTGGGGTTCGTGTGGTACTCGCCCTGAAGCACCTGGGATTCCCACTGAGAGCCCCAGAAGTTGACGCGCTGGCCGAGCTTCAGACCGGCGTCGTTGCCGCCCCAGATGACGAAGGAGGAAGAGAGATAGATCGTCACCGCGACCGTGCGGAACGCGGGCTCGTAGAACACGTCGCCGGCAAACGAGACGGTCAGGGACGAGGGGCCCGACATCTGGTTGGGGCCGAGGGTGATCGTGGTGGCGGCGACGCCGTTCGCGTCCGTCACCGCGGTCGCGGTGACCGTGCCTACGCTGAACGTGACGGGCTTGCCCTGAATCGGGGCGAGCGAGTCGGGGTCCCTGAGGCGTGCGGAGACCGGCTGCGGCACGGCGGTGCCGAGGAGCGTCTTCGCCGTGTATTCGAGGAGCACGTCCTCGCGCTCGACCGTGACGGTCTGCGTGGCACGAAGCGCGGGCAGGCCCGATCCGCCGGCGAAATCGACAACGACCGGGAGCTCCGCGGGGGACGCGGTCGCGGTCACCCCCACACGAGCGATCCCGGTGGCGTCGGTCGCAGCGTTGAAGGTCTGGCCGCCGAACGCGAAGCTGAGTGTCCGCCCGGCCACAGGCTCGCCCGTGGGATCGCTCAGAAGGGCGGCGAGATCGATCGGATCGCTGTACTGCACGCGCGTGCCGCCGGTGTAGAGAAGGCTCGCTTCGTCGCTCGGCGGCAGCGGCACGTCGGGGCCGCAGGAGGCGGTCTCCCAGGTCACTGTGACGTCGTTCGACTGGACGGTCGCACCGCTCGCGTTGGCCACCGTGGCGCGGACGACGTCGGCGCCCTGCGCGGTCCCCACGTACGTGAACCGCGCGTTCCCCTGGCTGTCCGTGACTCCCGCGCCCGACTGACCCGCGTTGGGGCCGCTGACGGCGCGGAAACCCACCGTCACGTTCGGAAGCGGCGCGCCGGTGGCGTCCTGGAGATGAGCCCGGAGCGTGACCGGCGAGCCACCGGAGCCGGAGGTGTTCGAAGGACCGAGGATGAGATCCCCGGAGGGGACCTCGATACCCTCAGTGCCGATCTGGCGCCACTGCACCGACTCGTTGCCGCGGCACGAGGAGTCGAAACCCCCGGTGTCAAGCACGTGAGCGCTATCGAGGAGCGTCACGGAGCTACCTCCGGACGTGACCGTGATCTTCGGGATGCGCGTTTCACCGGCCGGCAGCGTGCCGCCGCAGGGCGCGATGGGATAGGCGCTGGTGTCGAAGTTGCCGGGGGCCGTCTGCGTCAGGATCGCGGAGCCGCCGGCCGGGATCGTGAACCCCTGCCAGAGCGAGAACTGTGCGTTGGCGCGCTGCAGATCGACGTCGACGCGATCGATCGAGAGGGGGGCGCCGGAGTTGTTGTCGAGCCGGATCGCGCCGGCGTTCACCGGCGCGCCGCCGCCGATGTAGGCCACTTTCGGCGAGCCCTGCCAGGGAGTCGGGAAATCCACGCTCGGCGTCGCGCTGTCCGCGAACCCGACGGAGACCGCAAGCCCCAGATCCTCGGCGGTCGCGAAGTCGAGTGCTTGAGCCTCCCCCACCTCCTCCTGCCCGGCCGCTCCGGGCGCTGGCTCCGCGTCGTCGAGGACCGATGCCGCATCGGGCTCGGACGGCAGCCCCGCGAGACGGACGGGCGGCTCCGAGGCATACAGCGGTTGCAGCACTTGCTGGACCGGCTGAAGCACGAGCCCCTGGATCAGGAGAATGGAGACGAGCTTGCGAAGAACGTGCATGAAGAAACCTCCGGCGTAGCCTGGATCGGAACAGGCAAAAGTCCTCGAGCGATGGGCAGAAACCGCGGAGCCTCCTGCGAGGCTCCGCTTCATCCCTCCATGGCTTCCTGTCTATGGGTAGCGACGTTCGTGGGCGGAAAGGGTCAACGGATGTGCAAGAAGCTATCGGCCGTCGCCGACGAGCTGCAGGGCGGCCCAGAAGTACGGGGCGGCTGCGTTGCGCTCGGTCCAGCCGCCTCGGCCGTCCCGGGACGCGGAACGGGCTCCGGATCAGCTCGAGCTGGGCTGTCCGCAGGTCGCACAGGAAGGTGAAGCGGCGGCCGCCCGTGGGAGGAACAGCCGCCGCCTTGAGGGCTTCTGCTGGAGCGACTACTCTTCGTCGAACGGCTCGACGCCCTGCATCTGGCTCGCTCTCAGCGATTCCAGCAGCGCATGGTACTCGGCAAGACTGGCTAGAATGCCTTCGACCTGCCGCCCCTCCGGGAACGAGCCGACCAGCCTCTCCAGCGTGGCCTTCAGCTGCTGGCTCCGAGGAGTTTCCGGGGAACTCTTGGGGCTGCCCGTTTGCACGAAAAATCCCAGCTCCGGATCCTCGCGGAGCACCTCCCAGATCGAGCGGTCGGCTCCCTGCGGCTCCCGGATTTCAATTTCGAGAGCTTCCGACTCCAGTGTCCTGTCTTCCTTCTGCAGGACCGCCTTCAGGCGGTAGACGCCCGGCCGCACGAAAGCATAGTCGGTTCCCAATCGCTTCCTGTTGATCTCTCTGACGTACATCTCACTCAGTTGGCGGGTCTCCATTCGGTGGTTATAGAGCACCGCGGCGGCCGTCTCGATGCTGCCGCCCGGCGAGATCTCGACCTGGGGCGCAGCCATGACGCATCTGAGCCCCCAGCCCGGTCCGAAATACTCCTTGAAAGGCCCTTCCCCGGAGGCGATGAAAACCTTAACCGCCCCCGTCCAGACATCGGGAGCCCCGGAGAGAGAAACTGCCTGGCCGGTCTTATTGGCCACCTTGATCTTCAGTTTCACCAACTCGCCCAGGACATAGCTCGGCTGGGATGACTGGAGAGTCAGAGCGAGGCCATCAAAGCCATCTTTCAAGGGAGCGGCCAGCACTATATCCACAATGCTGCCCATCAATGCGAGCGCCAGCAGCGCGCAGATTATATTTCGTTTCATCGCGTTCTCCTCATTGTCTTTCGTAGCAGCGCGCCTACGGATGCGTAACCGTCCTGATTTTTTCCAACGTGGTGTCCGAGAAGGACCTGCTGAGCGTATCCATCAGTCCTCCCTCGTTATGCTCGCCATTGAACAGATGCCCGAGCTCGTGCGCGGCTACTGACGAGTGGTTGACGATGTTGTTAATCGCGGCCTCGCGCGGGCGAATGAGCTCGTTGAATACACTGGCCCCCATTCCATTGATGTTATCGACGACGCCGGCGATGATGCCCAACGGATTCTCACCGTCCGGATCACCATCCCACGATGTTGTGAACTGGTAGGCTCCCAGCAGGTAAACCGTCCAGAAGTCCGTGCTGGCTTCCGTCGCCTGGTTGTCGAAGTCGTAGAGCGCGCTTTTCGCTGCCGGGGTATCGTCCGCAACATTGGCGACGAACCCCACGAGATCGTTGTTGTCGCCGATGTCGTAGGTGGGCCGGATGTATGCCGGAGCGAAAGCGTTCTCGGTCGGGTTGTCGCTGTCCTGGGCCAAGGTGGTATCAGGAGCCGGCAGGTTTTCACCGGTATCGCCATCCAAGGCGGTGCCATCGTCGGTGTTGAAGTCGTCGTCGTCTACCAGCTCGAAGGACCTGCCAGCCGCGTCTGCGTTCTGAAGGAGGCCATGGATAGTAACGGTATTCCGGGTGTTGTCGAACACCGTGCCGGCTCCGATTCCGGCGATTGTCATCAACCCACCCTTAAAACGGCTGGGTTCGAGGTGGCCTCGGAAGGCGATTTCCGTCAACTGCGTCGCCGCGTCAGGCCGCGCCCGCCGGATCGTTCCCGTCACTCGGTTCCCCGTCACCGGACCCATCGAGTCCACCTCGACGTGCACCCGCCGCCAGACGGTGAGCATGTCTGTTACATTCACCCGCTGGGTCGGCAAAGTGCTTCCGCTGCCGTCCTTCAGGTCCGTGCCATTCACCACCACACCACTGAAGTAGTTCGAGTTGCACGTTGCGGCGATCCGGAAGTTGTCGCCAGGCTGCATGGTGACCGTCAAGTCGACCTGTGTGACCCCGCTGGCATCGGTCTTCGCCGACGCGGCGCTCAGGGTCCCTGCCTGCGGCGTCCCCCGGTTGTCGTTGCCGGCCTGCGCGCCGTTGACATCGTTCCTGTCCACCGGGGCGCCATTCGCCGACGGGTCGTCGACATCGAAGGATTGGAAGTAGATCGGTATCGTCGCAATCTCACTCGAGAGTGTCGCCTTGACGTGGACCGTACGGCGATTAACAGTGTCGCCAGGGGTCGTCTTGTCAGGAAACATCCGCAGGCCACCCCCAGGATTGGGATTCGTATCCAGAGGACTATCGGCCCCCTCCAATTTCAAGGCGGTCACATTGACAACCAGGGCAGACACTTGATTGAGCGTACAGATCTGGGGTGAGCACGCGGAGAAAACCGTCTGCCCAAGGTTGGCTCCCTTGATATAGAAGGGGTCGCTTTGGCCAGTCCCATCAGCCCCCAAGGTGACCGTCACTTCGATCGTGTCGAAAAAAGGACCTTCCCGCGAGACTTTCGAGAACCCCAGGACACCGGAAACGGTCTGCGTTACCTGGAAGGTTTGAACACTGAAAGGAGTTCCATCCTGCCCTCTGATGGCGAAGGCCCCAACGGTGTCCTGGCAAAAGGTGATATCCGCGGTCACCGAGCTCATCGTAGCGACCGAGGTTTTTTGTTGGACAGCTTGAGCTCCACGGCTGTTTGAGAGCGGTATAAGTGTGAATTCTGCGAAGGCAGGAGAAGCAGCCAGTAGATAGACCGTCGCAGCGATCATCGCTCCGGCGAGATGCAGCAACCTGCTCGTTTTCATGCACAACCTCCTAGATCCGTTGAATACTCAGCGGAGGCCCTCGGTCCAGCTCGAGGCTGAAACCGCGGAGCCTCCTGCGAGGCTCCGCGTCATCCCTCCACAGGGTCCTTATCTGTGGTAGCGACGTTCGCGCGCCGAAAGGGTCAACGAAGTTGCGGAGAAAAAACTACCGCCCGTCGCCGACGAGCTGCAGGGCAGCCCAGAAGTACGGGGCGGCGGCGTTGCGCCGGGTCCAGCCGCCTCGGCCGTCCGGGACGCGGAGCGGGCTCCGGATCAGCTCGAGTTGGGCCGCCCGCAGGGCCTCGTCTTTGGTTTTGCCGGAGCGCAGGTGGCGGTAGAAGCGCTGCATCAGCTCGGCCGTGGCCTCGTCGTCGACGCGCCAGAGGCTGGCCAGCACGGAGCGCGCTCCCGCGTATTGGAAGGCCCGGGTGAGCCCGATGATGCCTTCGCCGCCGCGGATCTCGCCGATTCCGGTCTCGCAGGCCGAGAGCACCACCAGGTCCGCGTCCAGCCGCACGCTCTCGAAGATCTCCCAGACCTGGAGAAGGCCGTTGTCGCGCCCCTCGGCGAGCTCTTCCGGGATGCTCAGCACCAGCCCTGAGTCGAACGGCGAGCGGTCATCCACGTAGGCATGGGTGGCGAAGTGGACGATCCGCGCGTTTCTTCCGACCGACTTGGCGCGCTCTTCGGAGGCTTCGCGATCGAGGTAGGTCCGGCGCCGGCCGGGGGGAAACAGCGCGGCGATCTCTTCGACCTCCCGGCGGCTCTGCGGCAGGCGCTTCCATGGGAGCCGCGCACGGGTGGAGATGGAGCGCAGCCGGGCCTCACCGATGTCCTCGGGCCGGCCCTGGGCCAGCCGCGGCGGGAACCAGGGGTCGCCGAAAGCCACCCACTGCCGCGAGGCGGGCTCGGCCGCGGCGACGGCGACGACCGGATCGCGCCGTTGCTTCTTCAGCTCGGCGAAGACGGTGCCTGACAGGACCGTGGACAGCGGTTTCCATTCCACCAGGTGCCGCCCATCCTTCCGGGTCAAGGCGGCAAATGGCAGCAGGTGCAAGGGGCCGTCCGGAACGAGCACGATGCGCTTCCCCGCCGCGATCCACGGCTCGGCCGGCGCGACCAGCAGGTCGTAGAGCTTGCGGCTGAACCAGTCCTGGCCCTGCACGCCGAGAGTCGAGCCGGCCCGGGTCTGGTCGATGAGCTGCCGGTAGCGGTCGACGTCTTTCTCCAGAGCCTGCCGCCCGATCTCGATTTTCTCGACATGGAGATCGCGCCCCGGGGTCACGATGAACAGGAAGGTCTGCTCTTTGCCCGTGCTGTAGGAGAGCATCACCGTGCCGGGGTCGAGCGCCTCGCGGACCTGCTCGAAGGTCAGGGCCTGGGGATATTGGAGGGCGGCCAGCCGGGGAGCGGCCCGGCGCATCTCGCCGGCGATCTCGTCGCGCCGGCGGCGCAGTTGGACCTGCTCCCGCTGGAGCGCCTCGATGGCGTCCCGGTCTTTCTCCGGATCGAGCGCGGTGAGCTGCAGCTCGTTGCGATCGTAGGAGACTACGAGCTGGCGACGCTCCTGATCGAGCGCGGGAGGGAGATCGCCCGCAAAGGTGAGGTCCCGTTCCGCCAGCAGGGCCAGGAAGGCCTGAGCCCGAAACCGTTCCAGAAGGTGGAAGGCTTCCCGTGGATGGCCCAGCTCCAGTTGCAGGCGCAAGGCGTCGCGATAAATGTTGCCGTACCGCCCGCGGACCTTGCCCTTCTCCTCCTGGGACCCCCCGAGCTTGTCGATCCGGGCTTCCAGGGACTCGATCGAGAGGTTTGCGTACCGGGCCGCCTGCTCCAGCCGCCCCATCCGGCGAAAAACGTCTGCCAGAGCCTGGAACGCGATGGTGTGTCCCGCGTCTGCCGAGGGCGATCTGTCGTCGCTGCCCAGGTACTTCCGCAGGTAGCTCTCGGCCTCGTTCAGCCGGCCGAGTTGGAGAGCTGTCTCCCCCAAGGAGAGAAGGATGGCCCTGCTCGCCGTCCGCTGCTCGTATTTCAGGGAGCGCCGATAGTAACGTTCAACCGCCGCCAGGTCTCCGCGTTCGCGGGCGATTTCCCCCAGGCCGATCAAATCGTCATCCACCAAAGAATCCCGGACATTGGCTCGTTCGCAGGTCGCCAAGGAATCGAGGTAATAGCGCTCTGCCGCTGCGAGGTCGCCGCGCTCTCTCGCCACGTTGCCCAGAAGGCTCAGGCTCACCGCCACGTACAGGCTTCCGGGAGCCATTTGCGAACGCAGCTGCAACGATCTTTCGAAGTACTCCTGCGCAGAGTCCAGATCGACCCGCTCGAGCGCGACCAGACCGAGACTGTCCAACAGATTCGACGTGCTCAGATTTTCCGGTGTCCGCTTCGACAGGAGCAACATGGCTCGCCGCAAATGCTCCTCTGCCCCGACCAGATCCCCGCGCAATAGGGTTATATTGGCCAGGGTGGTCAGAATCGTGTTCATCCACGAGCTTGGAGAAGGATTGCGGCCCATCGCGGTCAAGGCTTGCTGACATAGAGCCTGAGCCTTCGCGAGGTCTCCTTGGATGAGGGATATGGCGCCCTGATGGAGCAGGGCTATCGCCATACCCTGACTGACAGGCTGCAGCACCAGGCTGATCGAAATGGATTTGTCGAAGTACATCGCCGCCTTGTCCAGATCTCCTTGCTCGTAGGCGATCAGGCCGAGCTCGTCGAGGTTTCCGGCTGCCGCAACTCCTCCGGGAGCCCACCTTTCCCGCAGGGCCAGAGACTTTTCAGATTGCTCCTGAGCCACTGCCAGCCGTTGTTTACGTTGCTCGGGTGTCGCTGCCATATAGCTCCCGAACAAGGCGATCTCGCCCGCCTCCTGCAGGCTGCCGGCCAATTGCAAGCTCTCTCCCCAGGTGGACTGCCTCAGCTCGAAGGCGGAACGGTAGGCGGCCTCGGCCTCCTCCAGGCGGAGCTGCTCCACGAAGCTCCCACCCCTGGCCTCCAGGACGGCAACCCGGGAGAGAGGATCACGGCTCTCGCGTAGCGCCGCTTCGTAGGCTGTGGCGGCCTTCTCGGGGCTACCCGCCTTGTCCCAGGCCGTGGCGATGCGCAGCCACATCCAGGCCCGCAGGCGCCAATCCCCGCCGTCTCCGGCACGCTCCGCCACCTGCTGCCACCAGGCCACCCCCTCCTCGACCTTCTCCTGGTCCACCAGCTCCTTGCCGCGCCGGTAGAGGTCTTCGAGCTCGGCGGGAAACACGGGGCGCACCTGAGCCTCCCAGAGCCCGATCGGCACCTGGAGGACGAGCGGCTCTCCCTGCCGCTCGCCGCGGAGCTCGACGGTGCCTCGCGGCGCCTGCTCGATCTCCAGCCATTGCCAGTCGAATGGTGACTGAAGCGTCCCCGAGGCGGGCTCGGGATGGACCGGGGGATTTGCCAGCCGCGTCCAGGTATGGAAGACGTCCCCCTCCCGGGCCCCAGCCTTCTCCGGTGCCGAGACCTCGGCCACGGTCTCGATCACGATCCCGCCGGCACTCAGCCGGGTGGCCAGGGAGACGAGCAGGATCAGACCGAGCAGGGGACAAAGCTTCTTCATCTTGCATTCTCCTTCAGGCGAGCTTCAAAGACAGCCAGCTCGCGGCGCTCGCCTCCGCACAGACCCTCGAGCCGGAGCCGGTAGGAGCCGTCCGGCAGCTGCGTCCGGGGGATCGCCACGCTCACCTCCTGGCTGGGCAGCGGCCGCAGATCCCGGACGGTGAAGGACCCGGAAGATGCGCCGCGGCGCGCGACCTCCAGTCCGTACTCGCGGCACGGTTCCTGGTCGCCGACGTAGAACAGCAGGAAGAGATGTGTCGCCTGGCGCGGGACCGCGATCTCACTCTGGTCTCCCCGGGCCTCGCCGGGATAGAAGCTGGCATAGGCCAGATTGACCAGTGGCTGGAGCGGCGCGGGAGAGGGAGGCGGCGGCTCGGGAGGGCGCTGGGGCTGTGCCCGGACCTGGGCCTCCCGCAAGGCGGCGAGCTGCCGCTGGTGCCCGGCCTCCAGCGCCTGGCGTTCCTGCACCAGGCGATCGATCTCGCTCCGCGCCTGGAGCTCTCCGCGGTGGAACTGCCAGGCGAGCGCCGAGAGCCCTCCCAGAGCCGCCAGCAGAAGGAGGATCGCCGCCAGGGCCGCCGCACGGCGGACGAGGCGACGCGGCGGCGGACCGGGCGCTTTCAGCTCAGGGGGGAGGAGAGCGGCGCGGGCTGGTGCCAGCACCTCGGCGTGCCAGTCCTCCAATTCAGGATCGGGAGCGGCGTCGAGAGATCCGGCGGCCAGGTCTTCCAGGTGCCGGCGGACCGGATCGAGGATCTCCGGATCCACGGCGCCCGTGCGCTCTCCCCGCCGCAGGGTCTCGATGCCGACCTCGAGGCTCACGGCACAGCGCACGCTCAGCGGGCCGCCTGCGATTTCCGCGGGGACCGGCACGTCGGCGTTGCCGAGGGCTGGATGGGTGTCCGCGGCGACCACCCGGCACCGGCCTGATGCGGCCCGTTCGACGACCAGCCACTCGACGGGGAGGCCCGCGGTCTCGGAGAGCGCGTACAGGTCTCCCGGCCAGGGCTCCGGTCCGCGCGCCGCCGACCGGGCGCGCTCGTCCTCATGGCGGTCCATGGCCGCCTGCAGGGCTTCGAGGCTGCGGGCCTTCGGGTCCCGCGGTTTCATGACGATTCCTCCCCGGAGAGCTTGCGCCGGCAGGTCTCGGCGAGATCCAGCAGTGTCTGGAAGAGACCGGGCAGGCGGTCTCGCGGAATGTCCAGAAGAGCGGCGAGCTGGCGATGGGAGGGCAGCTTCTCCCCGCTCGCTCCTCCCTCGTCCGGAGAGTCCGTCGCATGGCTTTTCAGGAACGCGAGCAGCCGCCGGAGATAGTCGCGGGAACGGGCCGGCGGCTCCGGAACCCGCTCGACCGACCGTTCCAGGCAGGCGAGAAGCTTGTGCACGCTTTCGTTCTCGTCCCAGAGGGAGAGCGGCTCGACCAGATGCACCACGGCGGTGAGGCCGTCCTCCTCCAGCCGCGGCGGAATCCCCTCCGGCGTGTGGACCCAGGCGGCGCGCCAGCGGGCGCGGGCATCCTGGCGCAGGGCATCCACCAGATCGTGGAAGCGGAAGGCGCGGATCCCCGCGGCCTCCAGGCGGTGGAGGTGCCGCTCCAGCCGGGCCGTCACCTGCCGCACGTCCCACCCCCGCGCCGTGATCAGGTCGGGCAACAGGTCATCGTTCCAGGCCAGGACGTGCGGGCGTAGCTCGTCGAGCCGGGCGGTCTCCTCGGAGGGGGCTGCGCGAAAGGCGAGCACGGTGTCGCGCTGCACGCCCGGGCTCCCCGCGATCACCTGGAGCCCGCCGGCGGACAGGGCATTGCGTACGGCGCTCCGGAGCAGGGTGAAGACGCGGAAGCCCACCGGATCGTGCCGCCTCTGGGTCTCCTGCAGGAAGTTCCGCACGTTGCGCAGGACCAGTCCGTCGATGTCCGGCTTGGAGCGCAACTGGGCCTTGAGGCTGCGGAAGCGCTCCGCGAAGGTGAAGACGAAGCAATCGGCGACCAGCTCCTCGAGCGCTTCCGGGTCGGCCCAGGTGGCGCAGCCGTAGATCCCCAGAAAGGAGGGAGGAAGGGACCACAGAGACCGCCGCTTCAGCTCGCTGACCAGCAGCCGCCGCAAGGCGGTCCAGGCCTCCTCGAACTCGCGGCTCTCCCGATCCAACGGGCGGCCAGGCTCGAGGTTCCGCAAGAAGGGTGTGAACCCGGAGTCTTTACTCACTGTCTGCACATACCGAAGCGATTCCGCCGCCAGACGGGACTCGCCGCAGTTATTCAAGGGCGAGGAGTCCCGAGGATGATACCTGAAGATGAATCTCTAGAATTGCTGCGGTCGTGGGAAGCAGGAGATCCGACGGCGTTGGCCGAGCTGATGCCTCTCGTCTGCGATGATCTGTGCCGGCTCGCGAGATCCCTGCTGCGGCGGGAGCCGGAAGGCCACACACTGGAACCAGGCGCCCTGGTGAGCGAGGTCTACCTGCGGCTCCATGCGATGCGGTCGGCGCGCTGGGAGAGCCGCACCCATTTCTACAACTCGGTCGTCTGCCTGATGCGCCAGATCCTGGTCGATCATGCCCGCACCGGCAAGCGGATCAAGCGGGGCTGGGGAATCCAGCACCTCCCCTTGGAGACCGCGGCCGGCGAGGCGGCCGCGTCCGGAGGCGAGCAGAGAGCCTTGAGCGACGCGCTGCTCGATCTCCGCAAGATCCACCCACAGCGCTTCAAGATCGTCGCGCTGCGGTGCTTCGTCGGCCTGACGGCCGAAGAGACGGCGGCGACGTGCGGCGTCTCGCTGTCGACCGTCAAGCGCGATTGGAGCGAAGCCTGCCTCTGGCTGCGGCGGGCGCTCACCGGAGGACCGGCCTCGGAGGAGCGCCTGCGATAGCATCGGGGCGATGAAGCCCCTCTTCCGCGAGCTCGCCGAGCGCCTCGCCACGCCCGAGGGCCTGCGGCAGGCCCGCCTGTCGCAGATGGCCGGCCTGGCCGGTGCTCCGGCGCCGGGGCCGGCTCCGGTTCCCTTTCCGCGCGGGGCCCACCCGATCTCCATCTGGCAACCGGCGGAGATCGATGGCGAGCGCGCGTTCGTGCGGCCGGAGCCGGGGCCATTCGGCGACCATTACGCGACCACCAAGGTTCTGCGTTCCAAGAGCGCGGAGCTGCCGTTGCGGGTCGTCTTCTTCGGCGAGTCCGTGGCCGCGGGCTATCTCTATGCGCCGCACCTGACGCCGGCGCAGGTGCTGGAGGAGCAGCTCCGAGCCACCGGCGGACCCGCCAACTTCGAGGTCATCGACCTGGCGCGGACGAACGAGACGCTGGCCGGGTTGCGCGACACGGTGCGGAGCTCGCTTCAGATTCAGCCGGACGTGCTCGTGCTGTTCGTGGGGAACAACTGGAATCTGCTGGAGACGCCCGAGGTCTCGCCCTACGCGCCGTCGGTGCGGGCGCGGCAGGAGGTGGCGCTGGCTCTGCGCGACGGCGGGCTCGGCGGACCGGTCGAGCTGGCTCGCGGCCGGCTCCGGGAGACGGCTACGGCGACGTTCGACGAGATCGCGCTCCTCACCCGCGCGGTGGGCATTCCGGTCATCGTGATCCTCCCCGAGGTGAATCTGGCGGATTGGGAGACCCGGCAGCCGGTCCCCTGGCTGCCTCGCGACGGCACCTCCCGCTGGCATGCGGCGTACCGGATCGCCCTGGATCTCCTGGCCCAGGGAGATGCAGCCGGCGCGGCCGGGATGACGGAGCGGATGCTGGAGCTGGACGGCGGCGCCTGCCCGTCCACCTGGCGTTTGCGCGCCCTGGCGCGGCGGGCGCTCGGGGACGAGACCGGCGCCGTGGAGGCGTGCCGCGCCGAGATCGACAGCGCCGCCTACCCCACTCTCGCGTTCCTGAGCGCGCCACAGGCCACCACGCTCGCCCGCGACCTGCTGCGGGAGTCGGCGCGCCGGCACGGCTTCGTCGCGGTCGACCTGCCGGCGGTCTTCGCGGAGCACACGGGCTCTCTCCTCCCAGGCCGCCGCCTGTTCCTCGACTATTGCCACCTGACCCTGGAGGGAATCCGGGTCTCGATGGCGGCGGTGGCGGCGGAGGTGCTCCGGTTGTCGGGGATGATCGAGGGAGAGCCGGACTGGCGCGCGGTTCTCGCATCTACGCCGGAGCCGCGGATCGCGCCCGAGGCGGAGGCGACGGCCCGGCTCGGCGCCGCGATCCATGGCGCGCACCGCTTGCTGACGGTCGGCCCCAAGCGGCCGATCCTGGAGCACTGGTGTGCCGCGGCGCTCGACGCCTCGCCGGGTATCGCGGAGACCTTCCTGGACCTTGTGGAGGCGCGCGCCGCCCCGTGCCCCGCCGTGCTGACCGCGGCGCAGCAGCGGAATCTGGCGTCGCCGTACCGGCTGCTCCTCCAGCACGGCTGGCAATGGGATCACCTGGACGTGGAAGTGCTCAGCGCCCTCGGCGGCCTTCTTGGCGGAGACGAAATCTCCCGACGTGTGGCTCGCCGTGCCCTGCCGCCCGGCGGGGTTGACCTGGTCGATTCCTACTGGCACTGGGAGCCGCTGGAGCGTTTTTTCCCCGAGGTCATGCGCTTCGAGGACATCGCCGAGCGGGCCACCCTGCGCGCCCCCTGGCCGGAGTCCTCGTTCTGCCTGGTGGTGGACGGTCCGTGCGAGGTCGAGCTGGAGCTGACGGCGCGCGCGCCAGCTGGCAATGCCGGTGAGGTCGGCATCTTCTTGGATGGACGGCCGGTGGGCACTCTGCGCGTGGGCGAGCGCTGGACGCGGTCGCGGCTGCGGTTCCCGTTGCGGTCACCGGCCGGCGGCAGTCTCCACCGGCTCACCCTGCGCTGGCCGGACATACCGGCCCAGGGCGACAACCCGCTCGTTCCGGCGATCGAGCGGCTCGAGCTGGGGTTGCCGGCGGACCTGCACCCGGTGTTCGGGGAGGTGTGGTCGCTGGTGGCTGCTCGTCCTTAAGGTCCTTTGGGTCCTTTCGGTCCTTTGGGTGCTTTGGGTCCCTTGGGTGCTTTACGTCCTTTGCTCTTTTCCTCCTGCGCGCTCTCCGGCCGCACCGGCGTCGCCACCAGCCCCCCCACCGGGGTCAGCACCGTTCCTCCTCCCGTGATCACCGGCCCCACCACCGCGGTCAGCGTGACCTGCGCGGTCGCGGTGACACCTCCCAACTGGGCGCGCAGCGTGTAGTTTCCCGCGGCCAGGCCGGCGAAGCGGAAGGCCCCGTCTGTATTGGCCTGCGCGGTCTGCGTGACATTGTTGGGGCCTCCGGTCAGGGTCACCGTCAGGCTGGTCAACGGAGCTCCGGCGGCGTCTTTCACCGTGCCGGCGATCACGTTGCGCACGCCGGCGGCCTCGATCACGAGGCCGGGTTGCGGCTGGGCCGGCGGGGCCAGCCAGAACCACATCTCGAAGTCGCCGCCCCGCCGACCGTCGCCGCTCGGCAGGATGACGTCCACCCTCTGGTTGCGATCGGGCCGGCCGAACGAGCTCCCGTCGAGGAAGACGTCGGGCCGGTCGCGCTGCCAGATGTAGCTCCCTTTGACCACGAGATGCCCCAGGATCGGCGCGAGCTGCCGCCGGTCCATGACCACCCGGAACCGGCTGACCAGCCAGTCGGACACCTTCGGCTGGAGCGCCCAGACGATCTCGTTCTCCCGCGCCTCCACGGTGGCGGCCAGGATCGTCGGCTGGAAACCGATGAAGCCGTCCATGGCCAGGATGTCCGCCTCGGCCGGATCGAGCGGATACGGGAGATCGAGAGTGACGAAGCAGGTAGGCTTCCAGGGCACGTTCGGAGACGAGCCCTCGATCTTCGAGAACGGCTCCGGAGCCAGCGGCGCGCTGCACGAGATCGTCACCCCGCGCGCCAGGCGGTCGACCGAAACCCGGCTGTCGTTCTCCAGGGGCGCGTCGGCCATGGACACCTTCTCGATCCGGATCCCCGGCTCCTGCGTCTCTGTCGACAGCAGAAACCGCGCATGAAAAAAGATCGGCGTGCCCACGGCCTGGCCAGCCACGTCGACGAGACGGGCGGTCACCTGGAGACAGGCGGTGTCGTCGCCCCGGAAGCGGTCCGGCAGCTGCCAGCGGCACGACGCGATGCCGTCCGCCGAGGTGACGGCGATCAGCGACGCACGCCGGCTCGCGTCGGTGAAGAGCGCGCCCTGACCGGCGGCCACCTCGAAGAGCACCCGCGCGCCCTCCACCGGCCAGCGGCCGTTGGTCACTCCCACCGCCAGGCTGCACGGCAGCTCCTTGCCGGGTGCCGCCTCCTGCCCGTCGCCGCCGGCCGGGAAACAGTGCATCAGCTCGGTCAACGCCGGAAATAGCGGCCGGCAGTCCAGGACGTTCTTGAAGACGCCGCCGTCGAAGACCGCCACGGCGAGCTTGCAGTAGTGGTGCTCGATGCCGTCCGGCGGCAGGGCGAGCGGATTGGCGCCCTGGCGCGGCCACTCGATGCTGCCGGACTGCTCGCCGATGAAGGCGCGGGCCGGGATGAGCCAGTGGTCGCCGGTCTGAAAATTCGTCCCCTCGAAACGGATCTGGATGCCGTTCTCCAGCTCCAGCCAGCCGCCGTTCGCCACCGGAGTCTCCACGAGGCGCGGCGCCCCTTCCCAGCGGCGCACCCGCGGGTGGCTGGGGAAATTGGCGCGGAGGATGGTCTGCCCTCCCGGATTGACCGTCAGCACGTTGCCTTCGACCCGGTCGATCGCCACCATCACGCCGGGCTCGTTGCGCAGCTCGCGCCCGTCGTCGGTCAGCTCGACCTGGCTCCCCTCGGCGAAGCCGAGCACGCGGTCGCGCCCCGGGCTCTCCACGGTCAGATCGTTGCCGTTCTGGCCGGTCCACCCGGTGACCACCGAGCCGTTCTCGCGCGACCATTTGAAGGTCGCCTTCCCCAGGGCGCCGCCGTCGTGGATCTCCACGCGGTAGAGCTGGTTTTCGAGCCGCGTGTAGCCCGCATCGGCGGGGACGACGCACGGGTCGGTCGGGATGGTGGCGGCCTGCGTCCGCGCGCGCATCCGCGCCGCGCTCGGCGCGAGCTTCTGCTGCCACGCCGCGGGGTCGCTGAGGCAGTGGAGCTTCGCCGCGTCGGCGACTTCGGCCACCCTGAGCAGCTTCACCTGGCAGACGGTGCGGGTGCGGGTCGCGGTGTCGGGGCCGCCCAGGGCGGACTCGCGGATCTCCGGGTCTTCGAGGGCGGTGACATGGTGGCGCCAGACGTCCAGATAGACGAAGTGGACGCCCGCCGCGGCGGCCGGCGGATTCGGCAGGTCGGGTTGCTTCAGATAGCTGGCCGGCGCGTCGAGCTCGCAGAGGATGCCGTCGACGTAGAGGCGCCCGGCCGAGAGGGTGAGGTCCTTGCCGTCGCCGCTGGGCGCGACCTGGAAGCCGCCGCCCTGGCGCGGCGCGCCGCTCTGCCCCACGAGGTCGCCGACCCCGGTCTCGCGCAGGTGGGCGTCGATGTCGACCTGCTCGTTCCAGTCGGCGTCGAGCTGCACCCGGCCCTGCTGCAGGCGGACGCCGCTGTAGTGCTTGCCGGGCTTCCAGGTGGATCGGGTGAAGTCGCCTCTCATGATCGGTTCCCTTCTGATGGATCTGATCGTCGGTCAGGTCACGAAGAAAAAGCCGGCCTCCAGCCCCACGCGGAGGTATTCGTCGAGGCGGACGCGCAGGTCGTCCTCGCGCTGGGGCTGCTTCAGGCTCGAAAAAGCTCCCATCTCGGATTCGTCCTCGGCGCCACGGCGCACCTCGTCCGGCGTGTCGCGGCGGAGCTGGGCATAGCCGGGCTGGCCGTAGCGGAGAGAGGTGAAGCGCGGCGCGAGGCGCAGGGCCTCGGACGCCGTCGCCTCCTCGGATGGCTGGCAATGGAAGCGGCGCGGCACGCGCGAGCCCCGGGGAACCCAGGAGAAGCGGACGCACCCGGCCTGCCGACGCGCCGCGGTCGCGATCCCCAGCAGAAGGCTGTTCTCGACCAGCGGCAGCTCGCGGGCGTGCACGGCTCCGACGATGGTGACGCGCGCGAGCGTCAGCGCGCCGTCCTCGGCCGCGCCGTCCAGCCCGGCGAAGGCGACGGCCTCGCGGGAGCCGGCGTCCACGATCGAGTCGCGGATCTCGACGCGGGCCTCGGCCGCGGCGCGCACGGTTCCCAGGATGGAGCGCTCGACGACCACGTCGATCTCCCCCGAGCGGATCACCAGGCTCGCGCTCCTCGGGTCCAGGGTGCAGTGGCGCACGTGCAGCCGCTCGAGATCCCCCCGGGCCTCCACGGGGCGGCCGGCGATCAGCAGGCCGTTCAGCTCCACCTCGCTGCCGGCGCCGCCCGCGACCCGCAGGTCGGCGGTCAGCCGGAGCGTGGGGCGCTGCTCGTTGGCCGCGCGGATCTCCAGGCGCGCGTCGGCCTCCAGGGTGACGTCGACGCCCAAGTCGTAGGTGGCGCTGTCACCGATGACGATCACCGCGGAGCCGCTCTGGCCCCAATCGGCCACGGCGTCGTTCAGCGTGGCGAAGTCCTCCGGGATCTGGATCACCCGCTCGCCGGCCACGCGGGTGAAGGTGGCTTCCCGCTCGTACGGGCCGCCCCCGAGGTCGTCGGAGAAACCGTACTGATAGGTCGCCCGCAGAGGACCGCTTGGCGCCTCGCCGGCCGGGAAGGCGATACGGCCCAGGACCGGATCGATCGCTACGACTCCGGCGGGGAGAGGCCGGTTCCAGGTGCGCAGGTCCGCGGCAATAGGCCGGTGCGGCAGGGAGCGGCGCGTTCCATCGGGCTCGACCGTAAAGAGATTGAGACTGCCGTCGGGTCCGGCCAGGGAAGCCAGAGACTCATGGAAGCCGCGGCGGCGGATCGGTCCCGGCACGTGGCGCTCCTCGGCGAGATGAGCTCCGCTCTCCTCGGTCTCCGGGCGGTAGAACAGCGGCTCGTCCAACCCCAGTGGATTGAACGTGAAGCGCAGGCGGCCGCTGCCGGGGTCCTCGCGCGGCGTCACGCCGTCGAGCCGGTACGAGCCCAGGCGCCAGAGGAACAGGGCCACGTTCCGGATGTTGTATTTGCCCTGCTCCACCGCGATGCGCCGCACCTCAACTGCGTGCGCCGCGTCCTCGAACGGGCCGCCGAGGTGTTCCAGCGGGGTGACGGTGACTTGGCGCAGGTCCGGCGTGCGCAGGCTCTGCGGGCGGACGTGGTTGAGGTGCTGGGTCGTGGAGAGCCGCTCGAACATCTCCGCGGCGCGGGCGGGCCAGCCCGTGGTGTCGCGGGCGAGCAGCTCCAGGACGGCGAGCGTCCCCTTGGCGCGGCGATAGGCCAGGGTGTTCGCCACCTCGGCGCGGCGGCTGACCCGCGCCGCCTGGGTGGCGCGGACGCCGATGAGGTCGCCGAGGTAGGGGACCGCCCAGGGCTCGCAGGTCTCGATGAACCAGTCGTCGTAGAGGCGGGCGATGTCGCGCTCCACCACCTGCGCCTGCCCGGCGAGGATCTCGACCAGTTCGCGCAGGGCGCCCTGTCCTGCTTCTTCATCACGCTGGCGGTAGACCGCGGGCAGCAGGTGGTACAGATGATCGGCGTCGTAGCGGCTCACCGCAGCACCTCCAGGGAGACGGGATCGGACGCCAGGGTCAGGATCTGCGCGGGCCGCGCGGTCCCCTCCTCGTCGAGGCGCGCCGGATGGGCAAAGAGGCGGGGCTCCAGGGACGGCGGCGCGGCGCTCACGTGCAGGGACTCCACGTCAACGCCGACGACGCCGTCGACCGCTTGGAGCACGGCCATGACCTCAGAGAGGGCCACGCCCTGGCCGAAGTCGCGCGCGGCGAAGGAGAAGGCCTCGCGGAGCGCCGCTTCGGCCCGGGGGAGCACGTCCTCTTTGCGGAAGTCCGGGTCCACGCCGACGCGCGCGCTCACCCGGAAGAGCACCGGCTCGAACGAGCTCACCTCCAGCGCTTGGTGGGGGTCGCGCGCTCCTTCGAGGCTCGCCACCAGGTTGCGGAACAGCTCGGACGAGGGCTGCACGGTCCTGCCGTCCGCCGCGGCCACGGTCAGGTGGACGCTGCGCAGGCCCTGTTTCCAGAGCATCCGCGCCTGCGCCTTGCCGATGCCGGCGAAGCCGCGCGCGTAGTCCTCGAAGTCTCGGAGCGAGACGATCCGGTCGAGAGTGAGCACGGTGCGCGGAGCGTTGCGGCGCGCGTCGTCGCGCACCTCCGGATCGGCCGCTCCCGTGGCCGCGACCGGGTTGGTGACGCTCTTCACGCCGAGCGGCCGGGTGGCGAGGAGGGCGATGCGGTCCTCGCCCACGGACCCAACGGCGCCGATCCCCACCCGGTAGACCGCCTCCACGTTCTCGATCCCGCTGGCCGGCCGCGCACCGTGGACGCCGTCGCCGAACTGCGCGGTGACGGTGCCGTCGTCATCGCGCCGCAGCACGTAGGCGCGGTCGCGGGGACCCAGTTGCAGGAGGTCCGGCGCCTCGTGCCAGAGCACGCCATTGACCCGCAGCTCCAGGGTGCTGGCGCCGCCGCTCGGCACGGGGGCGGAGACGTAGGTGAGCGGCTTCTGGCGCAGGCGGAAGCGCTGGAACGCCCGCGCGGCGTCGCCGCTCCCCAGCACCTCGCGCTTCGTCTCGCCGTGCGTGGCCTTCCCTACGTTGGCGTGGACCGTCACGCTCGCCGGGTCGTAGACGTTGGCGAGAGGCTGCTGCAGCACGAGCACGGTCCGCCCCTCCTGGTAGAAGGCATCGTCGAGCACGGCGACCTCGGAGACGATGGGGTCGCCCTGGTCCGCCGGAGCCAGCGCCAGGGGCTCGTCCGGGATCTCCTCGAGGCGCGGCGGGATGTCCTCGGTGCGCCCGCGGCGCGGCGGAGTCTTCGTCCCCCCGGGGAACCGGATCCGGTCGGGGGTGACGAAGATGTCCGTCAGCACGAAGTCCGTGAGGTTGACCGTATCGCGGCGGGAGGCCGCCGCAAGGGCGGAGCCGGCGCTCACGGCGAAGGCTTCCGGAACGCTCTCGCGGATCCCCAGCTCCCGGTCCGGCACCTTGGCGAAGCCGGTCGCGCCGCGCACGAGCACGGTCCCCTCGACACCGTCGTCGCACCGCAAAGTCCAGACCTGCCCGCGCCCGGAAATGAGGAACGGCACGGCGAGGACCACGAGTCTCTCGGCCGGCTGAAGCTCGCGCGGCGCCGAGCCGTCGGCGGGCTGGAGCTCGAGCGGCTCGGGGCCTACGACCGCACGGGAGCGCCGGCCGCGGACGATCACCGTGCGGCCGGCCGCGAGCCCCTCGACCTGCCGGTCGAGCGTCAGGCGCGTCCCTGCCACCGGCCGGCTCACCGGCTGGTCCGCGATCGCCAGCTCCTCGCTCTGGGCGAAGATGGTGGCCTGCCGCGGGTTCAGCTCGACGCCCGTCGCGGCATCCAGCACCAGGTGGGTCCGTTTGGTCGACAGCGTGAATTCCGGCCGGCTCGTGGTGGAGACGCCCCGCACCTCGAAGAGCTTCTCGCCGGCCTGCGCCACCACGGCCCAGCTGCCGCGGACGATCCGCGGGTATTCCCCGTCCAGGTCGATGCCCACCGCCTCCTTGGGGACCTCGATCCCGGGCCAGTCCGACAGGCTGTCCGGATTCGCGGAGTACCGCTCGCGCGTCTCCTTGGCCAGAGCCTTCCAGTCCGGCGCGTTGTGGCCGAACAGCGAGGCGCGCTGGCGCAGGACGTAGACGCGCAGCGCGCGCGCGCCGACCTTCTCCAGTGGATCGGCCCAGGCCACCCGGGTGACGCCGTCCTCGCTCCGCAGCTCGACATCGGTGAGGGTGCGGAGGTCCCAGTGATCACGGTCCGCCATCCAGAGCAGCGCGTCGCCCCGTCCCAGGCCGAGCGCCGCGCCGGCCAGCAGGGCCTCGCGCGCGCCCTTCCTGATCTTCTGGACCTCCGTGAGAGCAGGCTTCAGGGTGTTCCACTCCGGCCGCGCCAGGATCTCCTCGGCCGTCTCGAAGCTCTGGGGAAGCTCGATCTTGCTCGGCAGGCTCTGGGCGCGGGTGGCCGCCGGGATCGTCACCTCGCGCGGCGAGCCGGGCGAGTCGTCCAGGGTGAAGGCGAGCCACGTGGAGGCGGACACGCCGGGTCCCAGCTCGTAACCGATCGTCCGCGCCAGCTCCAGGATCGACCGCCGCTCCGTGGCCGTGCGCAGGTACCCCTCGTTGGCGATCCGCTCCTGATAGAAGGTCAGGACGTCGAGTACCGCGGCCCAGGCGTCCGCCAGCGCGATCGTCGTGTCGTCGTCGCCCCGGGTGGTCAGTTCCCGCAGGCGCTCCAGGGTGGAGAGCCGCGCCAGCATCGACTCCTTGAAGCGGGCGTGCGTGCCGGTGCGGAAGGCCAGGGCCGAGAGCCCGGGCCGGTTCTCGACCAATGCCGGAGTCAGCGCGGTCACTCCGCCGCAGCACCCGCAGGCGTCGTGAGGAGATGCGTCGCTCATCGGCCCCCCCTGAGCTCCAGCTCCAGCCGGCCGTTTTCCCGGAAGTTGGGATCGTTGTCGAGCCGGACGATCTCGAGGCGCGCAGGCCGCAGGACGCCGTCCTCCAGCTCCCGCTCCGCCGCCCGCCCCTGGCGCTGGAAACGCTCCACCTCGACCGAGTCGATTCCTTCGACCTCGGCCGCCGCGGCATAGACGCGGGAGAGCCAGACCGGCTGGCCGAACGTCCACTCGTCCGGATGGAAGAAGCCGCGCCGGGTTTTTCCTTGATTGCCAGGTCCGGGCAGCACGTTGCGGCCGAGCCGGTCGAGCAGCGCGCTCTTCACCTGGCTGCGGAAGTGCCCGGCCGCCACGCAGACGTGGAGCTTCAAGTCGAGCGGCACGAAGCGCGGCGCGTCGATCTCCAGGTCGTGGCCGGCCATGCGGAAGCGCTCCATCCAGGCGCGCAGGCGGCGCTCGAAGTCCGCGTCCACCGGCCGGCCGCCGATCCGGTCCACGGTGAGGAAGACCGTAATCCAGCTCCCGGTCCAGCGGAAGGTCGCGGCGGCGCGCTGCACCTCCGGATGACGCTCGGCCACGGCGGCGTAGTCGGCCTCGGTCACCGCGCGCTGCTGCACGCGGAACGCCTGCGGCGCGTACAGGCGCGCCTCCTCCAGGCTCTCGGGAGCGGCGCCGCCGAAGGCCGGCAGCGGATTGCGCACCCGCTCGATCCCGGCCGGCGCGCCGAGCACCACGTGCTGGAGCACCTCGGCGCCCACGTTCCCGGCCGCGCCGTTGCCCACGCGATAGCGGGCGGTGAAGACAGTGCCGGCGGCGGGTGACTTGCCGTCCACGTCGTCGCCGAAGCGCACCCAGGCGCGGCCGTCCTCCTCCACCTCCAGCACGAAATCCGCAGCGAAGCGGTCGCTCGCCAGCAGGTCGCGCCGGGGCGTCCAGTCCTCGCCGGTGGCCGGCACGCGCAAGCGCACGGCCGGACGGGCGTCGCGTGGCGCAACCTCCGCGAGCAGCGCGGCGGGCGCCGTGGCAGAGCCGTCCGGCAGCGGTACGGCCCAGGTGACCGGCCCCTCTGCCAGCACCGGCCGGAACGGATTCTCCTCCGGGTTCTCCGGCACCGTGCCCAGCGCCTGCTCCACCGTCACCCCGTGGTCGGCCAGCACCACGTTGCCGCGCGCCACGCTCACTCCTTCGGTGAAGACCGAGCCGTGCGCGTCGTCCGTCACCACGGACAGGCAGAGCGGGAACGGCAGCGCGTCCGCCGGGTCCCACTCGACCTCCACCACAGGCTGATCGTTCAGCGGATCGGTCCCGCGCTCCACCCGGGTCAACCGCACCACGTGCCGGCGCCGCGGATCGGCGTCCGCGGCCTGGCCGGTCTGCGGCCCCAAGGCTTCCTCGAAAAGGACGAGCGAGCCCGGCCCCAGATCGGCCAGCTCGCCCGCGAACGTCGCCGCCGTCGAGCCCGCCGGAAGGCAGCATTCGCGGTCGCTCCAGGTATAGAAGGCGATCGTGTCGTGGGCGAGGCGGAGGGTCAGGGGGTGCAGCGTCTCGAAAACCACGGCGCCGGCCGCGAGCGCCGGGTCCAGGTTCTCGGGGAGAAGGACCGGCGTCGATCCGACATCAGGTCCAGAGCCGCGGCTCACCACGGGCGTGCCGGCCGGGATCACCAGGCCGTCCGCTCCGGCGCCGGCCGTGACCACGATCCAGGCGCGGGCGTTCGAGCCCTCGTGCAGGAAGTAATCGACGAGGCGCGCGTGGCGCCGCACCGAGATCCGCTTGCGCGCCGTGCCCAGGTAGGCCTCGGTGGCCACCGCGTCCTGGTAATAGCTGAGCTGATCGCCCACGTAGGCGAGGAGCTCGACCAGAGCGATCCCGAGGTCGGCCGGATTGCGCTCCCGCCAGTCGGGAGCGATGGCGCTCAGACGGTCGAGCATCAGCCGCCGGAAGCTGCCGTAGTCCTTGGCCAGGTAGCTCAGCTCGGGCTCGTCCAGCGCGGGCGGTGGACAGACCGCGTCGCGGCGGCAGTCGAAATCGCTCTCGCACTCCACCTTGAACGAGAAGTCGACCGCCGACAGCCGCGGATCGAACCCTGCCGGGGGCCGCAAGTCCGTCGACGAGGCCGCCAGCCGCAGGCGGTAGGTCGAGGCGTCGCCGGTCGCGTCCGTGCGCACCACGAGGATCCGGCCGCGCTCCGCGTTCGTGAGTCCGGCCAGGGCCGCGTCAACCATGGCCTTCTCCGGCGCGGTCACCGCCGCGACCGGCCGGGCCCAGAGAACCTTGACCGGCACGCGTACGCCGCCTTCGAGGCGCACGCGGCTCGCGTCGAAGCCTGCCGGGACCGGCAGGAAGAGGCGCACTAGGAGGATCTTTTGGCGCAGCGGCTCCCCGCCGGGGATCCTCAGGAGCTGGCGGTCCAGGACCTCCAGGAAGTCGATCCCGTTGAGCGCGCCGCCGTCCTCGTTGTGCTTGCGCACCGCGGCCCGGCGCTGCTCGTCCCCGCAGGCGTAGACGGCGGCCACGCTCACACCCTCCGCTCCAGCTCGGCCGTCCGGCTCTGGCCGTCCCGCCGCAGCCGGTACTGGACGGTTATCCGGAGCGTCGAGTCCTCGGCCGCGGCGGTCACGCTCTCCACCTGGATCAGATCGCCGAGCCACTGCTGGAGCGCCCCCTGCACAGTGAGCTGGAGCGCCGTGGCGATCACGTCACTGTTCGGAGCGAAGACCATCTGGAGGAGGCCGGTGCCGAAGCTGGGACGGTTGACCCGCTCGCCGGGCGCCGTGAACAGCACCTGCTCGATCAGGTCGCGGACGTGCTCCTCCTCGGAGGTCGTGGCCGTCCGCCCCTCCGCGCCGATCCGGTAGGGAAAATCGATCTGCATCACATCCCCTTCACGCGCGGCTGTGTTGCGATCACCGTCGGCGGCCCCTGCGGGATCTGCTCCGCGCTCAGGCAGAGACCCACGCTGTCCTGGAGGAGCACCGGCTGCCCGCCGGCCCGCACCCGGATCGCGGGGACCAGCCACTGCACCCGGACGCACGGCTGCGGCTTGGGGCCGGCAGTGAACGCGCAGGCCGCCACCAGGCTCTGGTCCGCCATCGTGGCCGCGAGCTGGCTCGAGACCTTCACCCGCGGATTGCCCGGCGCCGTCGAGATCTGGCCGCCGTGGGGGCAGATGGCCGAGGCGCCCACGTGATAGAGGAAGCCGGGCATCACGTCACCTCCAGGGCACCGTCGTTGACCGACACGCCGGCGGGCGAGATCTTGACGCTCCATGGCGTATGGCTCAGCTCGACGCCCGCCGGGCCGAAGACCAGCTTCATCGGCGCCAGCACCACGGGCGGGCTGACCTCCAGCGTGAATCCGCCGGCTCCGGGGAGGCTGGAGAAGGTCAGGGTGATGCCATCCGTCTTGAACACTTTCATCTGTTCGATCGCCGGCAGCGCCGGTACCTCGCCCACGCCCCAGAAGCAGCCGCTCCAGATGGGATAGTCCGGATCGCCCCCTTCGAGCTCCACCCAGACGTTCGCTCCCATCGGCGGCAGCGCGAAAAAGCCGACACCCGGGCCGGCGAAGACCGCGCACGGCAAGGCCCATGCGAGCGAGCCCTCGCCGAACACCGCCGGGCAGCTCACCTGGAGGCGCCCCAGCTGCAATGGATCGAGATTGTTCTCGACCTTGCCGCGGTATTTGCCATAGAAACGTGGACATTCGCTGCTCGTACCATTCATGACGGGAGCACCGGAGAGAGCGAGCCCACACCGTCGCGGCGCAGCTCGAAGCTCTGTTTGTATTCACCGATCTTCAGCGCGTGGGTGACGCTCTTCACGTAAAAGAAGCCGTCGTAGCTGTAGCCCGCGCCGCGCACGCCCACCAACCCGCGGGGCTGCAGGAGCGCGCCGTAGCGCAGCGCGTCGAGCTCGCCGCTGCCGGTCACCGCATCCACCGAGGCATCGGTCTCCCCCTGCGCTCGGGCATAGGACTGGACCACGTTCAAGCCGCTCTGCCGGAACTGCCGGCGGCGCACGTTCGGCTGCTGCAGGAGCCAGGAGGGCTGGCTCGACAGTGGCGGCCGAGTGCTCGCGAAGGTCATCACCGGCATCGCCTGGTTGGTCGTGCGGTCCTGCACCTGCCCTTCCAGCAGAGCCGGCCCGCGCGCGTTGTTCGAAAAATCGATCCGCTCGGCGTTGCTCGACGACCCCATGTTGATCGAAAGCGCCTTCTGCGGAATCCCGAGCCGCGGTGGCGGACCCCAATATGCCGTGCTCGTGCCCGGCGCCGGTCCCGGCGTGACGTAGAAGACATAGCCGTGGCGCGCCGCCATGCCGCGCAAATAGGCCAGGTCGCTGCACTGCTGCACAGGCGTGCGCTCCACCGGGATGGGCGGATCGATCGCGACCGGAGGAATGACGGTGGGAATCACGCCATATTGGGCGTAGCTCAGCAGGATTTTGTTAGCAATGATCGTTTCGTCCTGCGCCGGATGCTCGGCCGAGACCTCGTCCATGTCCATGCGGACGCTGACGTCCTCGACCGTCACAGTCATCGTCGAGGTGCCGGGATCGTTCCCCGGGCTGAGCTCGGTGTGCGTGATAAATCCATCCATCAGTACCTGCGGCACGATGTCGAACGTCACCAGAAGGATCACCCGGTTGAACGGCCGCAGGAGCAAGGGATTCGACAGCAGGCTGTAATCGATCAGATCGAACGGGCTTGCGCGGCCGACGCGCAGGCGGATCTGGCAGGCCGACGCCTGCTCGTCACTGTGTGTGACCCGAACCTCCTGGATCGATTCCAGGAAGACCGGCGGCGCCGGCACCGGCACGGTGGGACCGATCAGCACCGTGAGATGGATGCCCAGCAGGTTCACCGCTGCTGGCTCCCATCCGCCTGCGGCACGGCGATGCGCAAACGCCGTCCCGGCTGCTCCGCCAGCTCGCCGGGATCCATCGCGTCATTGGCGTCCGCGACCCGCCAGAACTGCTCGGGATCGGAGAGCGTCCGCGCGGTGATCGTGTCGAGCCGCTCGCCTTCGATCACGGTGACCTCGGCGAGGAGAGGCATCGCGCTCCCCTGCGGCAGGAAGCGCCGCCGCTTGTAGGTGACCTCCCGCCCGTCGGGCGTCGTCAGCACGGCGGTCTCCAGGTTGTAGTAGCGGCTGCTGGGATCGAACACGCTTCAGCCTCCGATCGAGATCGAGCCGGCCGCCGAGCCGACTGCGTTCAGGCTGCCGATCACGGCCATCGTCTCCTTGACCACCTGATGGGCCAGGAACACGTAATAGCCAGGGTGGGTCACGGAAAAATCGTTATAGGAGAGCACCCGCAGGCCGAGCGAGACCTTGGCGCGAATCGGGTTCAGGTTGGGATCGTAGGCCTCTTCGGTGATGCTGAAATCCGAGATGCGCACCGGCAGCACCCGCTGCGGCCCCCAGACAAACAGAGTGAAGGGGGCCACCGGCGGGATCACCTCGATCGTGCCGGCGAGGAGGAGCGCCGTGTTGGTGATCACCAGCGCGCTCTTGGGATAGATCAGCATTTCGAGCGACGAGAGCTGTGGATAGATCCCCACCGAGCCGGCGAGGCCGTCCCCCTTCTCGAGCTGATCCGTGGCATCGATTTCGATGTCGAGAGAGATGTTTTCGATCGGCGCTCCCTTGAGCCGGAACGCCTCGGTGCGATCCCCTTCGCCGCCGCCCAGGGTCTGCGCCTGGAGCCGGCGGGTCATGGTGTCCGGGTTGTACTGGAAGACGATCACGCTCCGAGCGGATTGAGGATGTCCAGCCCGACGAGGGCGCCTTTCATCAGACGAGGGGATCCGGGGAAGCTGGTCATGCCTCTCGTAGGCGCTCCAGGGGAGTGATTCGTTACCTCCTCAGCCACTCCCGCCAGAGGGCCACGGCGTCCGCCCGCGAGGCTTCCGGTGCATCCCAGTCGAGATCACCCAGGGACTTCCAGAAGCGGCGCCAGTCGTCCTCCCGGCTCTGGTCGTCCCAGCCCTGGCCCGGCCGGAAGCCGTGCAGGCGCAGCGTCACCCCTTCGAGCACCCGCTGGGCGTGCATCCGCGTCTCCCGCCCGGGGGACAGCATCAGCTCCAGGACCGGCCCCAAAGCGGGCTCGCCGATCTCGATCAACGCCTCGACGGCCGGCGTCATATCGCTGTGGAGCTTGTCCGGCTCCTCGTCGATTCTCGCAAGCAGAGAGGGGATGTCCTGGCTCATGGGTTCTTATAGTAGGTGTCAAATTTTCCCACCGCGGCCTTGAACGTCGCTGAAGGCACACCATGCTCGAAGCTCGTCGTAGCCGTCGCGTTTCCGGCCGCATCGGCCGTAAAGCCCCAGTCCACGCAGCCCAGGTACTCGCCCGTGTCGTTGCACCGTGCGCACGTCTCAAATTCGAAAACGTCGTCCTTGTCGCCGCGAGGGCGGTCCCAGAGAGAGGCATGGACCGCTGTCTTTCCGTCGTTCGATCCATCCTGGGAGTGCGTCGCATTCGGCCAATGGTCCCGGTAATAAACCGAGCACTTGTTCCCCTTCGAGCAGCCCGCCGCCTTGTGATCCACGAAGAAATTCGGCTGGACCCCCTGTTTCTTGTCCTCCGTGGTCTTGACGTTTTCCTTGGGCGCCTCGGCGCCCGGCCAGGGATAGTCGACGCCCGGTGACTCCGAGATCCGCAGCACCTGGACCAGCCGGATCAGGTTGCACTTCGGGCAGCTCTTGGCGTCGGGATAAAACTCGATCGTTCCCTCGAGGCCTGTCTTGTAAGGCGTCATCTTCACGGCGAACCAGCCGCAGCCGGCGGTCGGCCGGATGGGCTCCTCGCCGAGCACCTCCCGCCGGCAGTACTCGGGATCTTTCATGATCTGGTTGCACTTCAGGAGCTCGGTGGCTTCCCGGTAGGGCAGGGTGGAGCCCCTGAAGCGATCCTCCGGCAGGCGCTGCAAACCGGGCCCGGCGCTCCGTCCGGGGTCTGCCGCGCCACCATGGAGGGCCGCCTCGGCCGCGAGATCGGCGCGCGATTCGAGCGGGTCGTGCGCTGGTGAGACGGCGAGCCCGCCCGGCTCCGGGAGTGAGCTTCGCGCTCCTTGCTGCACCACATGCGCAAGCTCATGAGCGAGGAGCTGCCGCCCCGCCGGCGAGCCCGGAGCATAGCGGCGGTGGCCGAACGCTACATGACTCCCCACCGTATAGGCCAGCGCCCCCACCGCCCGCGCCGACTCGGCGGCCCGCGGGTCGGCGTGCACACGCACACGGCTGAAGTCATGGCCTAGGCGGGCTTCCATGAACGACCGCGTCTCCGGCTCCAGCGGCCGGCCGGGCGAGCTCAAGACCTCGTGCACGATCGACGGCGCGAGGCCAGGTCCAGTGGAGAACGAGCCCGCCTCTTTGCGCTGCAGTCGCTTTCTCCGGCACTCAGCGCACTCGCCCGTGGGGCAGGGCGTGCCGCCGCAGGCGCACTTGCGCTGGAGAGAAGCGTGGGATGGGAGGGTGGAGCCCCCCTGCTTCTGGGGAAGGAGACCGTCTTTCATGCTCACCTCACAATGAACGTCTCTCCTGGTTGTGCGGTCCGTCCTTCACTTCCCCATCCCCCGGAACACCGACTGCGCGATCTGCGCCCCCACCCGCTCCGGCCGCGCTCCCGGCTTCGCTTCGAACGTCCCGCCGTCCAGCCGGGGCGCCTCCCCTCCTCTCTCCCAACTCGCGGGCACTCCGCGTTCCGCCAACAGCCGCGTCAGCTCGCGCTCCAACGCAGCGCCGATGCGGTGACGGTCGCCGGGCGCGAAGCCGTCCAGCACCAGCTCCTCGATGTGCAGATCGATCGGTCTCATTCGATCCACCCCCGGATTTCGGACTCGGAGAGGGGTCTCTCCAGCTTGGTGAGCTCGCCGCGGGCGGCCCGCAGCAGATGCCCCATGCGCACAGGCCCTCCGCCGTCGGCCGCCAGGAAGGCCGCGGCCAGGGCGATGTTGCGGATGTTCCCGCCCGTCACGCTCAAGCGGGCGAGCTTCGCGGGATCCAGCCCCTCGGTCGGCGTCTGGGGCGGGAAGGCGCGGCGCCAGATCTCGGCTCGTTCCGCCACGTCGGGGAACGGGAACTGGACGATGAAGCGCAGCCGCCGCAGGAACGCCTGATCCATCGAATCTTTCAGATTGGAGGTCAAGATTGCGAGGCCCCGGTAGGACTCCATCCGCTGGAGCAGATAGCTGACCTCGATGTTGGCGTAGCGGTCGTGGCTGTCCTTGACCTCGCTGCGCTGGCCGAACAGGGCGTCGGCCTCGTCGAACAGGAGGATGGCCCCGCCTTCCTCCGCTGCGTCGAAGATCCGGCGCAGGTTCTTCTCGGTCTCGCCAATGTACTTGCTGACCACGGTCGCCAGGTCGATCCGGTAGAGGTCGAGCCGCAGCACCCCGGCGAGGACCTCGGCGGCCAGGGTCTTGCCTGTGCCGCTCGGGCCCGCAAAGAGCGCCGAGATCCCCAGCCCGCGGGCGCTGCGCGCGGCGAAGCCCCACTCCTCGTAGACCTTCTGGCGGCGGCGGACGTGGACCACCACCTCGCGCAGGATCTGCTTCTGGTAATCCGGCAGCACCAGGTCGTCCCACTCCGCCCGCGGCTCGATGCGTTGCGCCAGATCGTCCAGCCTCGGCCGGCTCTGCGCCCGGCATGCATCCCAGAGGGCGCGTCCCGGATCGTCCACCGCGGCCGCCTGCGCTCCGGCCGACCGGATCGCCGCGGAGCCGAGCCGGAACTGCGACACGACATCGTCGAGCCGCCCGTCGAGACCCGCCGCCACCTCCGGACCGAGCACCGCCTGCCAGAGCATCCGCTGCTCCGCGGCGGTCGGTCCGGGGACGTCGAACGTGGCGAGCGGACGGGAGCGCGCCCGGCGCCGCTCGCGCGTGGAGATGAAGAGGACGCTCCGCAGGTCGTCGATCAGCCGCGCGACGGCCGCCTCGCGCGCCGTGTCGCCCTCCAGGTCCCAGGTGTCGAGGAGGAGCGCGCAGCCGCCGAGCACCGCTTCCCGTTCCCAGAGGCGCAGAAGGCCGTCCAGCTCCGCCGGAGACCCGGGCACCGCCGCGGCCGGCAGCACGCTCGCGCGCATCCCCAGCTCCGCGGCCACGGCCGCCGCAAGCTCCCGCTGGGCCGCGGGGTCCGCGCCGCACAGAACCACGGCTGGCAACGGCCCACGTCCCGCGGCGTCCGCCAGGACACGAGCAGCCCGCCGCGCCAGCTCCGCCTGCGAGGGGACCAGATCGCCCACCGCCTCGATCGGACGCACCAGCCCTGCCAGACGCTCGTCCGGAGCATCCACACCCGCCAGGTAATGGAGGATCCGCTCATCGATGCGCAGCGGGCTCGCCGTGAGAGAAGTGCCACCCACCTCGATCAGCCGCCAGTACCGCAAAGGCCGGCCCGGGCTCAGAGCGGTCCAATGCGCCTCGGGAAAGGCAGCCAGCGCCAGGCTGAATGAGGAATAGGCCTTGGACGGATCGCCCTGCGCCGCGGCGCACACCGCCGCGAAGCCGGAATCCAGCTCGACTCCCGCGCAGAGGAGGAGGACCTCGCGTTCGAAGGGGGAGAGGCCGAAGCGCTCGACCAACACTTCCAGCGCGGACCTCACCCCTGAAGCCCTCACCCCCGGCCCCTCTCCCGCGAGCGGGAGAGGGGTGAAAGGCTCGCCCTCCGCAGCTTCTGTGGTCGGCATTTCTTTGCTGTTCTCCCCTCTCCCGCTTGCGGGAGAGGGGCCGGGGGTGAGGGCCTTTTTCACCCGCGCCAGCTCCTCCATCAGAAGCCGCTGATTCGCCTCCGCCCAGCTCGCCGGCTCGCTCATGGAACTACCACCTTCGGCCCGGCGAAGTGCCCATCGCCACCAGTTTCGAGCCGGCTCTCCGCGCCGTCGATCCGCACCCGGATCAGGTGCTCCTCCGCCGCGGTCAGCCCGGAAACACGGAAGGTCACGGTGCTGGAGTCCGCGACCCGTGGCTCCGCTTCCACGGAGACCGCGAAGGGCGTCCCGCCGCCCAGGCGGTGCAGGAGGAGAAGGGCGTGCTGACGAACCCCGACCCGCGGCTCCAGGGCAACAGTCACCGTGCGCACTCCACCGGCATCCGGAGCGGAGATCTGCACGTCCGGCACGTCTCCGGGGAGCATCCGGATGCGCGGCTGCAGCACGAAGGGGACGGCGTTCGACGTGAAGCCGGTATGCGGCACGGGCGGCTCGCCCAGGAGGAGGCGGTGGACGACCTGGGCGGAGAGCACGCCAGCGCGCAAGGTGCCCGCTGCGAACGGAGGCTCCGCCAGACCGATCCGGATCTCGCCGGCCTGGACGTCCTCGGGCCGCGGCTCGACCTCCAGCCCGCCGATCCGGACGTGCGTGGTGCTGTCCTGGGGGCCGCGCAGATCGCGGCCGCGCAGGACGAGCGTGTCGCCGAGGCTCAAGGGAGCCGTGCCGGCCGTCTCCAGGAACGGCTCCTGGAAGGGGATGACGAAGAGCCGGCGCTCGCGGACCGGCAGGGAAGGCCGGGTCTCCACCTCGGGCTCGACGAGGACGACCGAGCCCTGCCAGGCCATCGAGAGGCGATAGGGCACCTGGAAGAAGACCGACCAGAGCTTCGAGAGCTCCTCCAGATTGAGCCCCATGGGCGAGAAGCGCACGCGCTCGATCTGGCTCGCCAGATCGGACCGGCCCAGGAAGTGGGTCGGATCGCCGCTGGTGGCGCTCTGCACCGCCGCGCGAATGATCTCAGGCGACAGAACGGGCTGGCTGTGCAGGAGGCTCACCACGCTCCCCAGCAGACGCTGTGGCTCCTGGTCCTTTTCGCTGCCGAAGAAGGAGAGGATGTAGTGGACGTCGAACGCCGCCTGCGGGCGCTGGTTGACGGAGCCATCCGCCCGCCGGGTCGGCAGGTCGTTGTTGCGCCACGCCGCGTTGGGCGTCACCTGATAGAGGAAGAGATTGACCCGCGGCTTGTCATCCTTGATCGAGTCGGGCCGCTCGATGGTCGCCGCGGCGCCGGGCACCGCCTGCCCGGCTACCGGGTCGAGCAGGTGGCGGAGAGCCGCGGTGACGGTGGCGAAGGCCAGGGAGTTGCTCACAGCTTTCCCTCCCTGCGGCGGCGGAGGTAGTCCTCCAGGTTCATCCGGGGTCCCGCCACCGGGCGTGGCGGGGCGGGAGGGGGCGCGGGGGTGGTGGCGCGGACCTCGATACGACCGATGGTGACGCGGATGGGGGGGGTGGGGGCGGGTGCGGACGGGTGTGCTGCGGGTGACGCCTCGGAGCTCGAAACAGCCGACCGCCCGGGGACCTCACCCCCTGGCCCCCTCTCCCATCTCCCACCCTTCCCTCCGGGAGAGGGGGAACTCCCGTCCGCGGGTTCAGAGCTTTCGCTACGTGGACGAGCTCTTTCGATTTCGCGGCCTCGGAAGGGATTTGCCCTGCCGGATTCCCCACGGGCGGTTTGGTTGCCTTCGATGGAGGTCCCCCCCTCTGTAGAGGCGCCCCGTGGGGCGTCTCCTCCTCCAGGGACGCCCACGGCACCGCCGTGCAGATCCCTTGGACCTGCATCTCTGGGGCGTGAATTCAATGGATGCAGATCTCTGATTCGAGGATCTCTCGGCTGCAGATCCGTGGGACGCGGATCTCGGGGACGCAGATCCCGGAGACCCGGATCTCTGGGATGCAGATCTCTGGGGCCAGGATCTCTTGGATGCAGATCCCGGGGGCCAGGATCCATGGAACGTGGGGCCTCGGGACGCGGATCTCTGGGACGCAGGTCCTCGGAGATAAATGGTGCCGCCGTAGGAGACGCCCCGCGGGGCGTCTCTACAGTGGGGGACGCAGCGTTCCGCCCGGCGGCAACGTTAGCGCCGATGGGATCATGCCCTTCCCCCGGAGGCGAAGCCATGAGGCGAGAGAGGGTATCCGCGGCCAGTGGTTCCCCCTCTCCCGGTTGGAGGGGTGTGCGATGGGAGAGGGGGTCAGGGGGTGAGGTCTCCGGCTCGAACCGCGACGCCACCCGAGGCCGCAGCGGCACCTCCGTCCCCAGCGCCCGCGCGGCGAGACGGCCGAGAAAATCGCTCATACGCTCACCATCTCCAGATACATCCGCCGCCGCCGCGGGCTGAGCGCCAGCACGTCCGGCTCCCGCCAGCCATACGCGCGGGCGAGAACGTGCACCTCCCCCAGCACCCGGCGCGCCTGGCCCTCCAGCTCCTCCCAGACGAAGGCCGCGATATCCAGCACCTGCTGCCAGACGGCCTCGCAGGCCGGACAGCGCAGGTCGAACAGCAGCTCGGCCCCGGGGTCGGCCTCCGCCAAGGCCTGCGAGAGGTCCGTCATTTCCTCTTCAGACAGCGCGCCCGCGTCCACCGTCTGCTCGCCGCGCCGCGCCTCCAACAGGCAGCGATCCGCCAGCCGGCGGCGGGCCTCCTCCACCTCCCCGCACCGCTCCACCGCCAGAACGTCCGCGCTGCTCACCGGCCGGAAGCGCAGCGCGAGATCCTCCCGCGCCAGCTCCCCTTCCGAGAGGGCCGGCCCGCAGGCGGTGAGCAGAGCTCCCCCGTCCAGCGAGAGGTCCAGGGGCTCGCCGCAGGATGGACAACCGGCGAAGGCGTCGAGCCGGCGGCCGGCCGTGACGATCCGCAGGTCCAGGAGCCGCCGGTCCCGCTCGCCGAGGGGGAGCGCCTCCAGCTCCTCCCAGGGCTCTTCCGAGCAGGCCGCCGCGAGGAGCACCAGAGCGCGGACCGTGGGGCCGTACCCCTGCCCCTGCTCCCAGACGTCGAGCACCTCGCGGGCGGCCAGCGGGCGCATGGTCTACGGCTCCGGCTCCGTGAAGGACGGCTCGGTGGGCTCGCCCACCTCGTAATCCCGCTCCCATCCCTCGTTTTCGAGCTTGATGTGCTGGATCGCCACGGCATTCGCATTGGCGTCCAGATCGGGCAGCGCCTGGTACTCGGAGACCCAGCAGCGGTAGATCTTGTAGCGGAGCGCGAGCTGGCCGGCCTCGTTGTACAGCTCGATCAGGACGTTGCGGCGGAAGTCCTTGAGCGAGACCTCCACTCCCAGGCCCGAGCCGTAGTTCCAGACCTTGTTCGCCCACCTCTCGAACTCGGTGTCGTGGGTCACCCCCCGCTCCAGCGTGATGGCCTCGTACTTGGTCCGCCCCGGCGACTTGCGGGAGCTGCTCGGATCGCCCCCCTCGCGGTGCTCCACCACCTCGGTCGACCGCTTCAGGCCGCCGACCTTGCTGATGCCGGCGACCGGCGCCGTGCTGCCCTCCCAGAAGACGCGGAACTTGAAGTTCTTGTACGGATCGAATCGTGTCGGATTGGCACTGAACTGGGCCATGTCTCTCTCCTAGGCCTGGACCTGGCCGGCGAGTTGCTGGATCTTGATGATCACGAACTCGGCGGGCTTCAGAGGCGCGAACCCGACGAGGATGTTGACGACGCCGCGGTTGATGTCGTCCTGCGTGGTGGTCTCGCGGTCGCACTTCACCAGGTAGGCCTCGCGGGGCGAGCGCCCCTGGAAGGCGCCCTGGCGGAAGAGAGTCTGCATGAACGCGCCGATGTTCAGGCGGATCTGCGCCCACAGCGGCTCGTCGTTGGGCTCGAAGACCACCCACTGGGTGCCGCGGTACAGGCTCTCCTCGATGAAGAGGGCGAGCCGGCGCACCGGGACGTACTTCCATTCGGACGCCAGCCGGTCGTCTCCCTGGAGCGTGCGCGCTCCCCAGACCACCGGGCCGACAGCGGGGCGTGCGCGAAGACAGTTGATGCCCAGCGGGTTGAGCTCGCCGTTCTCGCCGTCCGTCAGTGGGACGCTGAGCTGCGTTACCCCCGCGAGCGTGGCGTCAAGCCCGGCCGGAGCCTTCCAGACGCCGCGCTGGGCGTCCGTGCGGGCGAACACGCCGGCCACGGCGCCGCACGGGACGAATTCCTCCAAGCTGTTGTTGCGCAGCGGGTTGGGCTCGATCAGCCGGGGGAAGAAGAGGGCCGCGTTCTTGCTCGTGGTCCCCACGCCCGCGGCGATGCCGGTCTTCGCCTGGTCCTTGGATTTCCACCCGCTCGGCGGATCGAGGAGGAGCATCGCGCGCCGCCGCTCGCAGTACGCCGCGGCCTCGGTCACCAGCGCGGTGTCGACGTCGCCGGTGGGGGTGTAGGGCGGGATGCAGAGCAGATTGAAGAGGTCGGTCTGCTCCAGGGCATAGAACCCCTTCTTCTGGGTCTGCGCGCTGTCCGGGAGGAACGCCGCCGAGGTCAGAGGCAGGCCATCCGCCCCGTTATCCGCCGTGTTGTCGCTGCCCGCGGCGACCACCGGCAGGGGATCGGGGGGCCACGTCCCGTTCCAGCGCACGAGCCGCGATTCGGCGGCCAGCACCTGGTCGATCCGCCGGGCGCTGTTCTTGACCGTGAGGTTGCGGAACGTCTCGGTCACCCCGGCGCCGGTGTCCTCCACCGAGAGATTGAAGACGTCCCCGGCCCCGACGCCGAGGCGCTCGGCCACTCCCGGTCCCACGTTGGTGTCGATCGTGGCGCGCAGCCGGCTCCCCCACGAGCCCGGCGAGGCGGCGATGAGCGGGACCGAGTTGGGTCCGGCGCCGATGCTCAGGGTGGAGCGCGGCTCCGGGGCACCGCCGGCGGTGTCTCTCAGGTAGACCCGCACGATGATCGCCTGGCTCCCTCCATTCAGGAAGAAGTCGCGGACGGCGAAGCCGAGCGAGCTCTCGGCCCACAGCCCGCCGTAGATCCGCTCGAAGTCGGCGAACCCATTGATGGTCACGGCCTCGTCGACCGGACCGCGCCTGGCGCGACCGACGAAGGCCGCGATCGAGGTCGCCACTCCTGTGATCGTACGGACCCCGCTGGGCACTTCCTCGATGTAGACGCCCGGATAGGTCGGTTGGACTGGCATCTGATCCTCCGTTTCGATGGTTCCACGAGCCTTGCGGGAACGCTTGCACGGAGGACAGGCGATCGAGGCCGCCGGATCGTTACAGGGAGGATTCAGGATCAGCGATGCTGATGGGAAGAGGCTGATTCGAAGGAAATTAAAAAAAGTTGGGGGTGGCGTGTCAAAAAAACCGGGGCAGCGGCAACTATATAGAGTGAGAGGCCACAACCTCTTTCAACCCGGACTCACGGGGACGACACTAACATCCTCCGGTCGTCCCCGCTTTTTTTTCTCCCCCCGTTTTTCTCAGGCACCCTGCTGATAGCATCCCCTCCGTGGACACGGCTCCCCTTCTGATGATCCCCGGACCGGTCGAGGTCTCGCCGGCCGTCCTCGCCGCGGCCGCGGGTCCGCCGCCCGGCCACACGTCTCCCCGGCTGATCGAGGCGTTCGGACGCTCCCTGGAGCTCCTGCGGGAGGCCGTCCAGGCGGATGCTTCGAGCCAGCCCTTCCTCCTGGCCGGCAGTGGGACGCTCGCCATGGAGATCGCGGCGGCCAACCTCCTGGAGCCTGGAGAGGGGGCGCTGGTGGTGAGCACCGGCTACTTCTCCGACCGCATGGCCGAGATCCTGCGCCGCTATGGCGCCCAGGTCGTGCAGGTCGCGGCGCCGGTGGGTGCGGCCCCCGCGGCCGAGGAGGTGCGCGACGCGTTGGCGCGCCAAGGTCCGTTCAAGGCGCTGTTCGCCACGCACGTGGACACCTCGACGGGCGTGCGGGTCGACCCCGAGCCCCTGTGCCGCGTGGCGCGGGAGGCGGGCGTCCTTTCGGTCTTCGATGGAGTCTGCGCCACGGCGGGCGAGCGGTTCTTCCTGGAAGACTGGGGCGCCGACGTCTACTTCACCGCCTCCCAGAAAGCGCTCGGGCTCCCGCCGGGGCTCGCTCTGCTCGTGGCAAGCCAGCGGGCCCTGACCACCCGGACGTTGCGGCAGGCCCCTCCTCCCCCGCTCTTTCTCGACTGGGACTCCTGGCTGCCGATCCACCGCGCCTACGAGGAGAGGCGGCCGAGCTACTTCGCGACGCCGGCCACCTCGCTGGTGATGGCGCTGGAGGTCGGGCTCGACGAACTCCTGGCGGACGGCATCGACGCCCGGGTCGAGCGCCACGCCCGGGCCGCCTCCGGCATGCGCGCCGCCTGGAAGGCTCTCGGCCTGCGGCAGGTCCCCCGGAGCGAAGCGGAAACGGGGAACACCCTGAGCGTCCTCCTCTACCCCGACGGAGTGGACGCCGCGCTCCTCCCGAAGGTCGCCGCCCGCGGTGTGGTCATCGCCGGCGGCCTTCACCCCGCGATTCGCACGACCAGCTTCCGGGTCGGCCACATGGGGTACGCGGTCACCCGGCCGGACTACCTCCGGCGGACCGTGGAAGCCGTGGCCGAGGCGCTGCGCGAGTTAGGGGTGTCGGTGGACCGGGAGGGGGCGGTGGCGGCGCTGGAGGGAGTCGTCAGGGGGTGAGGGTCACGCGGCCCATAGCCGCTCCAGCAGCACCGAGAGCGACTGCAGCGTGATCGGCTTTACCAGCACGTCGTCCATGCCCACCTGGAAACAGCGCTGGCGGTCGGTATCCAGCGCGTAGGCGGTCAGCGCCACGATGGGCGTGCGGCTGGCGACCCACGCCTCGTGGGTGCGGATCCAGTGAGTCGCCTCCCAGCCGTCGAGCTCCGGCATCTGGCAATCCATCAGCACCGCGTCCCAGAAGCCGTCCCGCCAGGCATCCACCACCTCGCGGCCGTTGCGGCGGACGTCGACCGAGATCCCCAGCAGCTCCAGCATGGCCTGGGCGACCTGCTGGTTGATGGCGTCGTCCTCCGCCAGAAGCACCCGCTTGCCCTGCCACGGCCGGCGGAGCGCCGCCTGCCATGGTGCCTCCGCCTGCGGAGCCGCCAGCAGCGTCGACACGGGTACCTCGGCCCAGAAGGTGGCCCCTTCTCCCGGCTCGCTGTCGTACCCCACGCGCCCCTTCATCAGCTCGGCCAGCCGCCGGCAGATGGCGAGGCCGAGCCCGGTGCCGCCCCGGAAGCGCGCGTCGTCGAGCTGCTGGAACGGCAGGAACAGACGGTCCCGGCCCTCGCGCGAGACCCCCACACCGGTGTCCGCCACGGCGAGCCGCAGGAGCCAACGCCCCCCCTCGGCCGGCCGACCGGAGAGGGTCGCCTGCACGGTGCCGCGGTCGGTGTGCTTCACGGCATTGTCCAGATAATTGAGGACGATCTGCCGCAGGCGCAGCTCGTCCCCCACGGCTTGGAGATGGTCGGGCCAGTCGATCTTCAGCTCGAGATCCAGGCCGCGCTCCAGGGCCGCGGGGCGGATCAGATCCGCCGCGTCGGCCATCAGCCGGCGGGGTGAAAAGGGCGCCTCGGCGAGATCCATCCGCCCGGATTCGATCTTCGACAGGTCGAGGATCTGATTGAGCACCCGCAACAGCGCATGACCGGCGGAGCGCAAGGTCTCCACGAGCCCCTTCTGCTCGTCCGTGAGCCCGGTGTACAGCAACAGGTCGGCCATGCCCAGGACGCCGTTCATGGGAGTACGGATCTCGTGGCTCATGGTGGCCAGGAAGGTGCTCTTGGCCCGGTTGGCGGCCTCTGCGCGATCGCGGGCCTCGCTCAGCTCGATCTCGACCTGCTTGCGGTCCGTCACGTCGTAGTTGATGCCGCAGAAGGACACCGGCAGGCCATCATCGCCGCACACCGCGAGACCGTCTCCCATCAGCCAACGGATGCTGCCGTCCGGCCGGATGATGCGAAATTCATTGCGGCTGCGTCCGTAGCTGCCCGCCTGGCGCTCCGTCTCCGCCCGGAGCCGTTCCCGGTCGTCCGGATGGACGAGCTTCAGGAAGTTCTCGACCGATCCATCGAACTGGTCCGGCGTGAGGCCGAAGAGCTCCAACTGGCGGTCGTCCCAGACCAGCCGTCCCTTGGTCGGGCTCCACTCCCAGGTCCCGATCCTCCCGGCTTCCAGAGCGAGGCTCAGACGGCTCTCGGCCGCGCGCAGGGCGGCTTCGGTCCGCTTCTGGGCGGTAATGTCTACACTGACGTAGAGGGCCTCGGTGATCTGCCCGTCGCGGATGACCGGTACGGCGCGCGCCAGGAACCAATAGTCTCCCATCCGGGCTTCCCGGGAGCTCCCTTGCCCCGTGGAGAACAGGACGTCCAACTGGCGGAGCACGCGCTCCAACTCGTCGGGCGCCAACAGGGCCGCGATGTTCTGTCCGATCACCTCCTCGCGCGTCTGCTCCGGCACCGTGCGGTTGATATAGAGGATGTCGCCGGTCCGGGAGAGCAGAAGGTTGTAGTCAGGCGAGCATTCCAGGAAGATGTTGAACCGCTGCTCGCTCTCCCGCAGGGCCTCCTCGGCCTTGCAGCGGGCCGTGACGTCCACCTGGGTGCCCACGAGATACATGACCCGCCCCTCCGCATCGGGCAGCGGGCGGAGATTCAGCTCGCTCAGAAAAGGAGACCCATCCTTGCGCTCGTTGAGGATCTCGCCGCGGTAGGAGTGCCCCTCGGCCAAGGCGGCCCGGATCTCCCGGACCGTATCCGGATCACTGCCGGCCCCTTGCAGGATGATCTGGCACTCGCGGCCCAGGAGCTCGTCGAGCGAATACCCGGTCAGCTCGCAGAACGCCCGGTTCGCCGACACGATAGGACGGCCCGGCTGCCGCGCGTCAATGACACAGGCGGCTACCGGCAGGACGTCGAGCATGGCGAGCCCGAGCTGTCCGAAGGGAAGCTCATCCGCGCCGCCGGGGGCACCGCGCGCCCCTAGGGGCGTCTCGTCGATCTGGTCCATAGAAGAAAACATCCTGCATGGACACCCCACCTCGAACGTCCACCCCGAATCCACGCTTCATCTCGACTGAATAGGTGCCCTCAGGGTAGCAGGAGGACCCGCCGTCGGCAAGAGGACAGACCGGCTACTTCCCCGCCTTCCTCGCCTCGATCCACCCGCCTGGACGAACAGTTTGTTTCAGCTCAGACCACGTAGAGCAGGATGGCGAAGAAGTGGAGCACGCTGCCGGTCAGCACGAAGAGGTGCCAGACCAGGTGGTTGTACGGCAGCCGTCTCCAGGCGTAGAAGGCGAGGCCGGACGTGTAGACCACCCCGCCTAGCACGACCAGCACGAGGCCCCCGACTTGCAGAGCGCGCGACAGCGGCACCGCCGCAATGAGGATGAGCCATCCCATCAGGACGTAGAGGATGTAGGCGAAGGCGCGGTAGCGGCGCCACGGCGACCAGGCGTGGACGATCCCGGCGGCCGCCAGCACCCAGTTCGCGGTCAGGATCCCCCAGCCCCAGGGACCGTGCAGGGTGATCAGCGTGAACGGGGTGTAGGTGCCCGCGATCAGCAGGTAGATCGCCGTGTGGTCGAGCTTGCGGAGGATCGGCTTGAGCCGCGGGTCCGAGATGCTGTGATACAGGGTCGACGCCACGTAGAGGAGGAGGAGCGTCGTCCCGAAGACGGCCGAGGCCACGACGTGCCGGACGCCCCCGTCGCGGAACGCCACGGTGACGAGGACGGTCAGCGCGATGATGCTGAGGAGGATGCCGACGCCGTGGGACACCGCGTGCGAAATCTCTTCGGCCAGGGAGAAGACCTTGTAGACGGGGACCGGCTGGGCAGGCGCCGGCGGATCGGGGCTCACAGGCGTCCGCACCATGCGCGATGGTAGCATGCGCTTCATGATCGCGTCCCGCGCCGTTGCCGGCCTCGTCCTCGCGGGAGCGCTCGCGCTCCCCTTGCCCATGAACGCCACCCAGGATTCCTCACCCGCTCCAAGCTTTGACGCCGCCGCGGCCGAGCGGCTCGCCAATCTGGCCCTGGCCTGCGTCCACAAGGAATACCCCAACAAGATCTCGCACGTTCTCAATGGTGACGTGGACGTCAAGCCGCCCCGCGAGCTGACGCCCGCGTTCTACGGCTGCTTCGACTGGCACTCCGCCGTGCATGGCCACTGGCTGCTCGCCCGGCTCATCCGCCAGTTCCCGGAGGCCCCCTTCGCCGCCAAGGCGCGGGCAGCCCTCGACCGCAGCCTGACGGCGGACAACATCGCCGCCGAGGTGCGCTATCTGAAGGGCGAGGGGCGCAACACCTTCGAGCGGCCGTACGGCCTCGCCTGGCTCCTCCAACTCGCGGCCGAGCTCCACGAGTGGGACGATCCGCAGGCCCGGCGCTGGGCCACGACGCTCGATCCGCTGGCCAAGGCCGCGGCCGAGCGCATCCGCTCCTGGGCGCCCAAGCTCTCCTTCCCCATCCGCACCGGCGAGCACAACCAGACCGCGTTCGGCTTCGGCCTGATCCTGGACTGGGCGCGCGCCGCCGGCGACCGCGAGACGGCGGCGCTGCTGGAGTCGCGCATCCGCGACCTCTATCTGAAGGACAAGAGCTGCCCGATCGAGTACGAGCCTTCGGGCGAGGACTTCCTCTCCCCCTGCCTGGGAGAGGCGGACCTCGTGCGCCGCATCCTGCCGCCCGACGCGTTCGCCGCGTGGCTGACCACGTTCCTGCCGAATCTCCCACGGGATGGCCGGGGGGACTGGCTCGCTCCCGGGGTGGTCACCGATCCCACGGACGGCAAGCTCGCCCATCTCGACGGTCTCAACCTGAGCCGCGCCTGGATGCTGGAGGGGATCGCCGCCGGCCTGCCGCCCGCCGACCCGCGCCAGGCGTCACTGCGTGCCGCCGCTGCCGCCCATCGCGAGTCCGGTCTCCGCGCGGTCACCGGCGAGCACTACGAGGGCGGCCACTGGCTCGGCAGCTTCGCGACCTACCTGGTGACCGGCCGGGGTCGGTGACGGAGCCATCATGCGGCTTCTCCTGTCCTATCTCCGCCGGTATTGGGTGCTCGTCGCCCTGGCCCTCCTCCTCGCGGCGGTCAACCAGGTCTTCTCTCTCCTCGACCCGCTGATCTTCCGCCACGTCATCGACGAGTACGCGACCCGCTACAAGGAGTACACGACCACCGAGTTCTTCCGCGGCGTTGGCCTGCTGCTCGCCGCCGCGGTGGGGGTCGCGTTCGTCTCGCGGGTGGCCAAGAACTTCCAGGATTATTTCGTCAACGTGGTCACCCAGCGGCTGGGTGCGCAGCTCTACGCGGACGGCGTCCGCCACTCCCTCGGGCTCCCCTACTCCCTGTTCGAGGACCAGCGGAGCGGTGAAACCCTCGGCAAGCTGCAGAAGGTGCGGACCGACGTCGAGAAGCTGATCGGCGCCGCGGTCAACGTGCTGTTCACGACCCTGGTGGGCGTCATCTTCGTGATGGTCTATGCCTTCACTGTGCATTGGATCATCGCGCCGGTCTTCTTCCTCACCGTGCCTCTCATCGGCGTGCTCAGCTCGGTCCTGTCAAAACGGATCAAGAAAATCCAGAAGATCATCGTCGCCGAGACCACGGCCCTCGCCGGCTCGACCACGGAATCGCTGCGCAACATCGAGCTGGTGAAAAGCCTCGGGCTCGCGCGCCAGGAGATCGACCGGCTGAATGCGATCACCGGCAAGATTCTCCGCCTGGAGCTGCGGAAGGTCCGCTCCCTGCGGCTTTTGAGCTTCATCCAGGGCACGGCGGTGAACGCCCTGCGCACGTCGATTCTCTTCCTGATGCTGTACCTGATCTATACGCAACAGATCACGGTCGGCCAGTTCTTCTCGCTCTTCATCTACTCGTTCTTCATCTTCGGGCCGCTCCAGGAATTAGGGACGGTGATCAATACCTACCGCGAGACCGAGGCGTCGCTCGAAACCTACCAGGCGATCCTCGACCTGCCGCAGGAGGTGAAGCCGGCGAATCCCCTGCCGCTGGGCGAGCTCGGCGCGCTCGTTTTCGAAAACGTTGTCTTCACCCACCAGACCGCCGCGGTCCCGGCGCTCACCGGCGTCTCCTTCGAGGTCGGGCGCGGTGAGACAGTCGCCTTCGTCGGCCCCTCGGGCTCGGGCAAGACGACTCTCGTCAAGCTGCTCGTCGGCCTCTACCGGCCGCAGAGCGGGCGCATCCTCTACAACGGCAAGCCGGGCACGGAGCTCGATCTGGACGAGCTGCGGGCGCAGATCGGCTTCGTGACGCAGGACACGCAGCTCTTCTCGGGCTCGATCCGAGAGAACCTGCTCTTCGTCAACCCGCGCGCCACCGACGACGAATGCCTGGAAGTCTTGAAGAAAGCCGCCTGCGACAGCCTGCTGGCGCGCGCCGACCGCGGTCTCGACACGGTGATCGGCGAGGGCGGCGTCAAGGTCTCAGGGGGAGAGAAGCAGCGGCTGTCGATCGCCCGCGCCCTGCTGCGCCGGCCGCGCCTCCTGGTTTTCGACGAGGCAACCTCCTCGCTCGATTCGCTCACCGAAGAGGACATCACCGAGACGATCCGCGAGGTGGCGTCGAGCCAGGTGATCACCATCCTCATCGCCCACCGGCTGTCGACCGTGCTCCACGCCGACCGCATCCACGTGCTGGAGCACGGCCAGATTATCGAGTCCGGCCGCCACGCCGAGCTGCTGGAGCGGAAAGGGCTCTACTACGCCATGTGGCGCCAGCAGGTGGGAGAACGCCGGCCCGGTCCGGCCACTCTGCGGGGAACCGGCGTCGATCTTGCGCCGGTCCGGAGCGTGGGAGGAGCGCACTCATGATGCAACGACGGCTCGGGCATACCGTGAAGCAGCTCGTGCCGGCCTGACGACCCCCACCAAGACCCCGCCAACCACCCCCCTGGGACCGCCGGCGTCCCGCCGGCCTATCAAGAAAAATGGGCCGAAGGCCCGGCCTCTTTGCAAGGCGCGCCCTTTGCCGGCCACCGTGGTCACGGAAAACCTGTGCCGGCGAGACGCCGGCGCTCCCAGGGGGCGATGCTCAGCCCTCGTGCCTCAGCCTCATCCCTGAGCTTGTCGAATTTCCCGCACCAGCCCCTCCACCCACTCCCGAAGCTCAACCGGCAACCCATCGGGAATCGGCGCCACCTGTCCCGAGGCAATCTGGCGGAGAAAGGCGGCAAACTCAGGAAACGGGGCGGCAAATCCGTCGAGTCGGGCAAGGGCTTCTTCCTCGCCCGGGCCGAGGTCACCCTCCCCGAAGCCAGCCTGAGCACAGGCGAAGGTCAGAGCTTGCAGGGCCTGGAGCATCTGGGCAGGCAGCCCACCGCCGCCGCCGGCGCGGCGCTCAAGCTCGGCGTCCAGGTCATCGCGCTTCTTGGCCCACTCGGCGGCGGCGGTGAGGTCGCCGCGGGCGTGGGCGATCTCGGAGAGGGTGTTGTAGGTCAACCAACCTTCCTTGAGGCCGAGGGATTCGTGGATCTGGCGGGCTTCGTGGGCGTGGCGTTCGGCAATGGCGAGGTCGCCGAGTAGGAGATGATTTCGTGCAAGTTGACCCCAAGAGGCGGCCTCATTGGGCTTGTCTTTCTGGGCTTGCCAGACCCGCAGGCTTTCCTCCACAGAATGGCAGGCTTCCTCGAAGTACTTCCGAGCCAGAAGCTCGTCACCCTGCTCGCTGGCGATGTCGCCTTCCCGTTGCCAGACGATGCCGATGTTCTGTGCAGCTTGGCCTAGGCCGACCTGATCCTTCAACTGCACTGCCAGCTCATGCGACTTTTCGTACCACCCTCGCGCCTCAGATAGCCGGTTAGCCCTAAATTCAACTATCCCAAGGAGATTGTAGGTCCGCATCATCGAACCCTGATCGCCCGCTGCCCGAAAGAGCTCAAGCGCCTGCTGGTAGAGCTGGGCGGCGCGCTGAAGGCTGTTGCGATCGCTGGCAAGAGCTCCTTGATTCTGGAGAAGAGATCCCTCCAAATTCTTGTCACCCGCATGACGGGCGGCAGCGAGGGCCCGGTCGTAGCGGGCGTCGGCCTCGTCGTAGCGGCCCGCTACCATCAAAATTTTGGCGCATTGACCGTGACCAGCGGCGATATCTCGTTGGCTGCCTAGCTTTTCCTGAATTCCGGTAGATCTCTCCGCTAAGATGAGAGCCTCGTCGTGCTGGCCGACATTGCGTAGTGCATTTGCCAGATCGCCCATAGTGGCCGAGAGATTGCCCAATTCGATCGCAGCCTGCGCATGGCCAGGCGAGATCAAAATCTCATCCCAAGGCCGGCCTCCTATTTTCTCGACCAGCCCCTCAAAATGGACAATAGACTCCCGCAGAATAGGGATCGCTTGCACGGAGGCGCCTGCCGTGTAAAGCACCCGACCCAAAGTGTGAGTCGTCGTCGCCAACTGAAACGCGGAATCGAACTCGGTAGTGTGGCGGAGGCGCTCGATGAGGGCCTGAAGCTGATCCACCGCGCCCTGTGGGTCGCCCTGAGTGAAGCGTGTCCAGGCATGCTGCCGCTCATAGGCGGCGGCTTCTTCCGTGAATCCCTGTTGGCCCACCGCGTCCATCAGCCACTGCACCCAGGCATCGCGTTCGCGGAGGCGGCCTGACCTTTCCAGATAGCCGCGAAACGTGTCACCCAGCACCGCGGCGGCCCGGAGCTCCTGATCGGCCACGGCCCACTGGACGGCGGTACGGTAGTTTGCCTCCTCGCGGTTCAAGACTTCCAGCGCGGCACGTGATTGCGAGCCCGTCAGTGCCTTGTACAGCGCCTGCATGAGGGAAAGATAGGCGCTGATGAAGCGCTGCCGGATCTCCGGGTTCTGCGCGAGAGTGGGATCGGCGGCGGCAGAGGCGAGGGTGGGATGGAAGCGTAGGAAGGGACGACCGGCGATCTGGAGGTCATCTTCCGCGCGCAGGAGGGCAATACCTTGCAGATCCCGCCGGATGGGTTCCCAGGCCTCCGGGGCGAGCTGGCTCACGTCGAGCAAAAGCTTCTCGAACACTCCGCCGCTGAAAAGGCCGAGCCAGGGGAGGGCCTCGCGTGCGGCAGGGCTCAGGTGCCGGCGGGAAAACTCCAGGGAAGCGAGCAGGGATTGATTTCTTCCCTCGGGAGCCTCTTGCTGGAACTTCGCGAGGAGCTGGCCGAAGTCCGCGCGGATTTCCTCGGGCGAGAGGGTGCGCAGATGAGAGCCGACGAGCTCCAGCGAAAGCGGGTGATCGGCCAGATCGCGCAGCAGTGGATCGAGTTTGTCGCGGCTCAGCCGTGGATCGGCGAGGGTCAGACCATCGCGCCTCAGAATGCTTGCGAGCAGCCACAGACTGTCGGCGCGGGCCAGGCCTTCGAGCTCGTACCTCTGTGCGCCGGGCAGGCCAGTGTCCCCGGGCCGGCAGGTGACGAGCAGGCAGCCTTTCCCTGGACCGGTGGTGAGATCGCGGAACAGCTCGGCGAGGCGGCGGCGCTCGTCGTCGGTGTAGGGGCTGCCGTGGGCGGCTGCGCCGTCATTGAACTGCGGCAGGGTGCTCTCGAAGTTATCCCAGACCAGGAGCACGGCGTGCTGCTGGAAAATCTCGATGGCGCGTCGGCGCTGCTCGACGGCCGGGAGCTGCTCGAATCTCGGCCCGGCGAGGTACGTGCCGAGCACCTGCACCACGCGGTCTGCGCTGGCGAACTGCTCGAAGCTCAGGAAGCACGCGCCATCGCGGAACAAGCCGCTGCGCGTCCACCAGTGTGCGGCCTCGGTGGCGAGCGCGGTCTTGCCCATGCCGCCCATGGCGTGCAGCACGATGCCACGTTGGGAGCGAAAAACGCGCTCCAACTCGTACAGCTCCCGCGCCCTTCCCTGGAAACCATATTGCGGCGGAGGGGGAAAGGGGCCGGGCTCTTCGCGCTGCGCCGGGTTGCGGAACCCGCGGCGGCGGCGCGCGTCCTCGGCGTCAGCGCTGCGGATGAGCCGGGCGAGGTAGGCGGCGGCGGCGTCATCCTGGGCGGTATCGGTGAAGTCCACCCAGAGCAGGGCATCCAGCTCGGGAGGAAGATCGAGCGGCTCGAATTTGATCGGGATCAGCCGGTCATTCTCGGGGTTGAGCTCGGTATGCTTATCGATTTCCCACTGCACCCACTTCGACCGCAGCGCAGCTTGGGAACCGGCGACGACGGTGAAGCGGCTGTTCTTGATCCCCGCCTCACATTGGGGCTCCAAGCGGCCCGGAACGACCTCCCACTTGTCCAGCCAGACACGAAGGCCGTGCTTGTCCATGAGCCGGCGGGCGAGCGCCTCGACGCGGGTGGAATCGTTGTGGTTGTGGCTCAAAAAGAGATCGAACTGCCGCACCCGCTGCTGCCGGACGGCATCGGCCGGGACGAGCGCGTCATCCGCCGCGCGCTGGTAGAGGTGCGGCAGGAACCAGTCGCTCAGCTCGACGGTGCGTCCACCGGGACCGGATTCAATCCAGCGCCCGGGACTGGACAGCAACGCCTTCCGGGCCTCGGCCACAGCCTGTCCGATCGTGGTGCCGCGGACCAGCTCGCGATAGAAGCGGTCGAGCAGCCGCCGCGCGGCCTCGACGTGGACGGCATGGCCCATCGAGAGAACGCTGTCCACGCCCGCCTGGATCAGACGCGGCGCGACGGAGCGGAAGACGGCGGTCTTGCCCACCGTGGCGCTGCGGCACGCTTCGAGCACGACAAGGGGGATGTTGTAGCTCGCCAGCAGATTGCCGAGACGATCGGCCGCGACGAGGTCGGTCGTCGACGTGCCGGAACCGTCGTCGGGGTTTTCGAAACACAACGCACCGATCTGCGCCTGCGGTAGGAAGGTGCCGTGGCCATCAAAGTGCACGAGATCGTACGGATCACCGGCCCGCTGCTCCTCGCGCAGCATCTCCTCCATGCGCGCCAGAGTGGGAGGCCGGCAGAAATCCACCCGCACGCTGCCGCCGAGCGGATCGAGGGCATCGAAAAGCGCCTTCGCCGTGAGCCGCGGATCGATAAAGTCCGCATCGGTCGGGCGGCTGACGATGTAGAGGATGCGCAGCGGGAGCTGCGCCGGACGCGGTACCGTCGTCTCCGGCTCCTCCAACTGCCGGCGCATCGACAACCGCTGCGCGAGGCTCCCCGCCTCATCGGCCATCAGCTCCCACGGCAACCGCAGCAGCGCCGGGTCCTGCGTGGCGATGGTCAGCCGGCGCGGCTCGGGACCGGCGAGAAGCTCTCGCAGAAAATCGCAGTTGTCCGTGACCGTGAACAGGGTGTCATACAACTGCTGGCCCCACCGCTCGAGCTCCCGTTCGATACGCTGCGCCCGGATGACCGCCCCGCCATCGGGCAGCTCCATGTACTCCTCCAGATACCAGCGCAGGTCCTCGTAGTCGTCGTCGGTCAGGAAAGGTGGAAACGGAACTTCGACGCCGAGCCTGCGGCCTCTGGCATCGGCGAGTTGAGCGCGGTAGCCTGTGCCTGCGGCGCCAGCGAAGAGGACGCGGAGCTCGTTTATCATGGTTGGTTGTTTCGCAGTATTGATTTTACCACGGTAGCGACCGTGGGGCCGGGCGTGAGTTGACCCGCAGGTCGAGTGAGTTGACCTGCAGGTCAGGCTCGTTGACCTTCAGGTCAGGTTGGTTGACCTGCAGGTCGGGTCAGTGGACCTGCGGGTCAAACCGCTTCCGCCGCAGGTCAAGAACCGGCTGGCCCGGGTCGACTGAGGTACGCCGAAGGGCGGAAACGACCCGTCGGAACGGCCAGGCCCCACGTCGGACGAGAAGCCGCTTCCGCCGGGGGTGCCTTGGCCGGCGGCCGTGGTCACGGAGAGTGTGAGCCGGCGGGAGGGCGGCGGTCCCAGGGGGCGATGCTCGGCCTTCGTGCCTCCTGCTCGATCTTTGAGGTGCACGCGCCGTCAAGAGCGGGCGAGGCACTCCTGAAGGGCCTTCTCGATCGCCTTGGCGGTTCTCGCGCCCACCCCCGCGAGACGGGCATGGGCACGCCAGTGCGCCACCGCCGAGGCTACTTCCTCGAGAGTCGTCTGAGCATCGCGACCCGAGATCCCCGCCAGGTCCGCCACTTTCAGGAGGTGACTGCGCGCCGGCGCGCGTCCTTCTCCGGCGATGGTCATGGTGTGCTCGCCACCCGGGCCGGGAGCGAAAACGAGATCGTACGCGGGTGCCAGCTCCCAGGCTCCTTCGGCGGTCATACGGAAGGCGAAGTTCTTCACGTGATCGTCCCGGTTCTGCGCCAACACGTTGAAGACCATCCGGCGATAGCATTCCAGAACGACTTGGTGATTTTTTGTCAGGATGCGCGCCACCTCCAGAAATTGGTGGTAATCGCAGCTCGGAATGCGGAAGTTGGCTTGAATGAGATTGCCGAAGGTGTGCACGTGAAAGCGGCGGTTGCCCTGGCGATCAAACCGCTCGGCCCCGAAGAACCGCTCTCCCTGAGCCGTCTCGAAGAGACGGGTAGGCGGCATGTCGATGCCCGCTTCTCGCGCCATGAGGGAGTAGGCGAGCTCTGCCGGTCCCGCGTCCGGCGCGTCCTGCCGGGTGTGGAACTTGACGATCCAATGCGTGTACCCCGGAGGCAGGTCGTCCTCCCCCGAGAGGATCTCCTCCCCCGAGACGCCGACCAGCACCTTGGGCCGCGCACCGCCCGGGCTGCCTCCTGCGCGCAAAAGCTGCGGTAGAACCTCTTTGGCCGTTCCTTGAATCACATCCTGGGACGCGCGGGCCATCGCGTGCAGGTCGAGCCGCCGCGCCTCGCGGTTCGAGGAGTCGGCGGGCGGATGATAAGTGAGCGCCCCCATGGTTCTCGTTCCCAGATAGGCCAGTCGATCGAGCACCGACACCTCGGCGAGGGCCAGACCTTGCTGCTCGAAGAACCGGTCCATGAGCAGCAGCCCCCACCCATCCGGCAAGGAGTCGTCAAAGAGACCGAAGATCGGACCGAAGGCATGATCCCGGTGCTCGGTGAGACCCGGCTGCGGAGGCAGCTTGAAGGGAGACAGCCACAGAGGATCGCGCAGGAAGGCCGGATCGTACTCGAAGTAGATCTGCCGGCTGGCCGGCCGCGGCCCGGCTTCCGCCAACAGGCCGACCACGCGCTCCCGTCCCGGCTCCTGGACGAAGCGCACCTTCAGCTTCTTCATACACGGCCTCGCCGCCGCGCAGGTCGTGTCTCCGCCGCTTCGAGCTCGGCGATCGATGCTGCACGGGGCGTCTGTAATAGCGCGTCGAAATCATCCAGCCGGTTGAGGGCGAACGCGAGGAGGAGCAGGTGTTGGAGCGACACCCGGCCCGATGCCTCGAAGCGCCGGAGCGAGGCCAGACTCACCCCGGACCGTTCGGCCAGGGTAACCTGCTTCCAGCCCTTGGCCAGCCGCAGTGCCTTGACCCGGGAGGCCAGGTCTTTGCTGACCTGCTCGGGTGTGTGGAGTGAAAACCTGTCCATGGCGCCGTTCCTCCCGCAGGAAGTGCAAGCTCGCTAACGGCCATTATAGTAGCGTTAGCAGGCACTATGGAGCATAAGCGTTCAAATATTGGCGCTCTCATCCACCCTTCCGGCTCAAATCTCCAACTTTAACCGCGTGCTGAACGTCTCGCCGCTCGCCGTGTCCACCACGGCGAGCAGCACGTCCTGCTTGCCGCGGCGCAGCACGATCGAGCTCCGGTAGACCACCTTCTTTCCGGGCTCGGGCAGCTCTTCGACCGCCAGCGCGGCCGGCGTCACAACCAGGTCCGAGCGGCGGCCCGACTCGTCGATTGCGGTCATCCAGATTTCCAGACGGGCCACGAGGCGTCCCTCCTCGGGCAGCAGGGTGATTGCTTCGACGGGGAGACGAAACGCCAGCGGCACCGACTTGGTGAGCAACCCACGCTCCTCCGGCGTCCCGACCTCCACATCCAGAGGCTTGGCCCCGGGCAGGTCCTTTCCGGTCACCAGCGCCCCTTCGACGGACATGGCGGCGCGGGCCGGCCGCGACAGGGGGACGAAGCTCGACCGCGAGCGGATTTCGAGGCCGTTGCGGAGGACCTCGACCTTCAGGTCCCGGCGCCGGTTGTCTCCTGTGGAATTGGTGAAGCCCAGCCAGTAATAGGAGCGGGTGTCCTCCTCGATCCGCTTCAGATGGGCTGCGCCGGGGCGCAGCAGCCGGCCGCCGGTCTCCTCGGCCGCGAAGACGAGGGAGCCCTGGCGCACGCCTTCGGCCATGGCCCCATCGTTGAGAGAGAACGCGGCGGGCCGCTCCGTCGTCCGGTCGGCCGCGCTCGGGAGGAGCGTGTCCGCCAGGTGGATCGGGTAGACCGTGTAGCCCAAGCGGTTCGCCTCGTCGGTGAGCGGCCGGAGCAGCGCCAAGGGGTCTCCCCACGACAGGTATTCCTGGACCTGGTCGTACCGGTTCGCCGAAGCCCGCGGATCGAGCTTCCATCCTCCGGAGAGGATGAGCGCGACTTTGCGGCCGGGGGGCGGCTCCAGGGTGCGCAAGGCCCCCGCCGCTCCGACGAGCACCTTCCGGGCCAGCGTGCTCTCGGACCGGTCGGCCTCCATGTCTCCGGGTTGCAGGCCGGTGTCGACCATCAGAAATCCGTTGGTCATCTTGAGCGGCCGGAGGTCCCGGATCCCCCCGAGGTCGGCCACGTTGAGATAGCCCTTCCGTTTGGCCACCTGGCGCAGCGTGTCCGCCAAGGCGGGCGACGGCGGGCTCCAATCGGCGACGACGCGGAGCCGCATGCCTTCGAACGCCACCACCGCCATGCGGTCGCGCGGCCCCAGGGTGCCGAGATCGCGGGCCAGCACCTTGAGCGCCTCGTTCCGCAGCTTGTAGGGGGAGAAGAACTCGTCGATGAAGACGAGGTAGTTGGTGCCCACCTCGTCTCCGGCATCCAGGTCGGTCAGCGCCGGGGGAAGGGCCACCGGGCCTCCACCGGGCTCGGGAGGCGGCGCCACCGCGCGGCCGTCGCGGATCTCGGCGAAGTAGTCCACGGGGACCGGCTCGCCGTCCACCAGGAGGCGGAAGTCTCCTGCCTTGAGATCGGGCACCCGGCGGCCCCGGCGGTCGGTGACCACGACTTCCACGTTGACCGCCTGGATGTCCAGGGTGTCGACGAAGGCTCCCCCGATCTCCTCCTCCTGGGGGGCCTGGGCCAGGGCCGGGGAGGCGAACGAGGCGATCGGCAAGGCGGCGGCAAATAGAATCGAACGGACGGCTCTGCGCATGGGCTCCTCCAAAAGGGACGGCGCAGCGCCTCACGCCACGCCGAGAATCCAGCCTTCCAGTCGCGCCCGCTCCTGCTCGCTGTCCGAGAGCGGAGGGGTTAAATAGGGCCGCAACAACCCGAGCCGGTCGCGCTCCTGCAGCCAGGCGCAGGTGGAGTACGCATCGAGCTCCTCCGCGTTCAGGCCGTCCTTGGGATAGCGATGGCGGAAGCGCGCCGGCCGTACTTCGGCCACGACCGAGCGCCCGGCCGGCACGCTGAAGCCGTCGAAGGGCCAAATGTGGACGCGGTCGCCCCCGGAGCGGCGCACGTACTCCAGCCACGGCAGGCCGGCATGCGTGGCGCGCGCCCGGCTGTCCTGGAGATCCCACGCGAACACGCTCCGCGGGAAGGCGGTCCACCGGCCGGTGAGGCGGTGCTCATCCGGATCGCCCGTCCGCGGGTTGCCTGGCAGCAGCTCGCGCACCGACAAGCGGTCCGTGGGCCAGAACCCCTCGAAGTCGTTCAGAAACTCGTCCCAGCTCTTCAGGCCATTGCGGTCCATATAGCTTTGCGGGAACGAGAATGCATGGTCGATGCCCACGATGACCGGGGAGCCGCTCCCGATCTTCTCGGCCAGCCACTCGGCGAGCTCGCGGCGGCTCCACAAGCCGTGCTCCTCGGCCGTATTGCCGTCGAGATACGGTTCGTGATCTTCGTGAGCGGAGAAAACCCGCAACTGCGCGATGCGGTCGCCGGGGCCCTTCCGTCCCGAATAGTGGACACCGATGTACTGTTGGAAGTCGGTCATGGATCCCCCTTGGACAGGGGGATCTTATCAATCGCTGGCGCCCTGGAGGCGATCAGGCGGCGGTCGAGTCAAGCTTGGCCGCGACGAGCTGCTCGAGGACGGCGCGGTCGCGCCGCGTGATGCGCAGAAACTCGACTCCGACCTCGTGCTCGCTCGGGCTCTTGCGCTTCTCCCAGGCCACCCGGCCGTCGGCGCGCAGGAGCTGACCGTCACACGAGATCGTGACCTCCATCAGGGAGCCGAACCCGATCGAGCGGTCGCTCACCAGCATGCATCCTCCCGCGCTGACGATCTGAGTCAGCGTCAGCGCCTCCGGACGGCGCTCTCCGAGGATGCGCAGGCGGACAGGCAGTTGCGAGGAAACGCGAGGGAAGCGGCGGGTGGGTCGCTGGGATGGTGTCATGGTCTCCCTCCAAGGGAGCACACTCTTGGATTGACTCATGAGTCTAGCTCAATCTTACAAGGACCGCAAGATGCCCCTCCGGGTAAGGCCGGATGAAACGTTTTGGGCGGATCGAGCGTTATGTTGTTGGAGGGATGGATACGTCTACGGTGCCTTTCTACCCCGAAGTCCACGTCTCGATGCGCAGCCGCAACCGGTTCGCGCTGGTGAGCGCCATCCGGTTGGGGCTGCGCAAGGCCGGAACCTCGCCCGCCGAGATCGAGCGCTTCAGCCGCGAAGCGCTCTCCGAGCAGGACACCCGCCGCTTCGAAGAGATCTGCAACGCCTGGGTCCGGCTGGAACGGCTCTGCTGAAGGCCCTCCCTCACGGCTGTAGGAACGCGATCATCGCCCCCATCGGGTCGCTGGTCATCGTGAAGCGGCCCACGCCCGGGATGTCCCGCGGCTCGACCCAGACTTTCCCACCGAGCTCCCTGGTCCGCGCGGCCGTGGCGTCGGCGCTCTCCACCTGGACGTAGGGGACCCAGGACGACGGTCCCGGCGCATCGCCCGGCATCTGCAGCATGCCGCCCGCGTCCTTGCCGGTGTCGAGCCGCTTGAAGAGATAGTAGTTCCCCATCTCCCCCATCGGCGCCTCCTCGATCCGCCAGCCGAAGATCTCCGCGAAGAACTTCCCGTCCGCCTCTTGATCGCGGGCCAGCAGCTCGTGCCAGACGAATGTGCCGGGCGCCGGCGCGGGGTCGGGGGGCGTCTCGCCTTGCCGGGGCTCGGGCGTGAACGGCGAGACCGTGCCGCCATTCGGGCCGACGATGTAGGCGAAGCGGCCGACGGTCGGGATGTCCATGGCGGGAACCATCACCTGGCCGCCCTTCGCCTGGGCCGCGGCGACCGCGGCATCCACGTCCGGCACGGTCACATAGGAGACCCACTGCGGGGACCTCCCCGGATCGGCCGGTATGAAGCCACCCCATTCCGTGCCGCCCGCGTGGATCATCGGATACTTGCCCCCCTCCCCCATGTCGAAATCCTTGTACGTCCAACCCAGGAGGTCGGCGTAGTACTGCTGGGCCTTCGCGATGTCGGTGGTCATCAGGTCGTGCCAGACGAACCGGCCGACCGGCAGGACCGCCGCGGTCTCCGGCGCGGCGGCATCCGTGATCTGGCTGTTGACGGGTGTGGAATCTGCCATGATGCCGTCCTCCTCTGCGGTAAGGGTTCCAGGCCAGCATACCGCAGAGGGGAAGCGGCGTCTTCCAGCAGCTTAAGTGGCGGTCAGAGCACCATTTGCACGTGCCCTGGAGACTCCTGGCGCCGGCGCAGCCACGCCACCAGACCCACCAGCGGACCGGTCATGAAGGTGGTGACCAGGGCCATCAGGACCAGCATCGCGAAGATGCGCGGCGAGAGGATGCCGAGGTCGTAGCCGATGTTCAAGACGATCAGCTCGACCAACCCCCGGGTGTTCATCAGGGCGCCGAGCGAGAACGAGTCCGACCAGCTCATCCCCGTCCAGCGCGCGGCGATCATGCTCCCGCCCAGCTTGCCGGCGATCGCCACGGCGATGATCCCGAGGCACATGAGCCAGCCCTGCCAGTCGTTGAGCAGGCCGATCTGCGTGCGCAAGCCGGTGAAGGCGAAGAACAAGGGGAGCAGGAACGCCGAGCTGAAAGTCTCCAGCCGCTCGCGGAGAAACTGGCGCAGCTCGCGGTCCGGGGGCATGCACACCCCGGCCAGGAAAGCGCCGAACAGCGCGTGGATGCCGATCACCTCGGTGGCCAACGCCGAGGCGAAGACGAGCGCGAACATCGCGGCGAGCAGCCCCGAATTCCCGCTCCACGGCAGCGCCCGCCGCTGGACGATCCACGCGAGGCGCGGGCGGACCAGGAAGAGCATCCCGGCGATGAACAGGAGGGCCATGCCGATCGTCCACAGAGCGCCGCCAGGCCCTCCGGACTTGACGATGGCCACCACCACCGCCAGGAGGCACCAGGCCGTGACGTCGTCCACCGCCGCACAGGCGATCGCCGTGGTGCCGAGCTTCGTCCGGGACAGGCCACGCTCTTCGAGAATGCGCGCCAGCACCGGGAAGGCCGTGATGCTCATCGAGACACCGATGAACAGCGCGAACGCGCTGAACGGAATGCCGGCCGGAGCCAGCGGACGGTACAGGAAGAGCGCGAGCCCGGTGCCCAGGAAGAACGGCACCACGATGCTCGCATGGCTGACCATCACCGCCGAATCCGCCTTGTCCCGCAGGTGATCCAGGTTGAGCTCAGTCCCCACCACGAACATGAACAGGATGACGCCGACCTGGCTGAGCAGCTTCAACGGATCCAGCGAGTCCACCGGGAACACGAACGACTGCGCCGCGGGAGCGACCCAGCCCAGAAGCGAGGGGCCGAGCAGGATGCCCGCCACCATCTCACCGATGACCGGCGGCTGGCCGATCTTGCGGAACAGGCTGCCGAGCGAGCGCGCCGCCAGGACGATGAGGAGCACCTGGAGGAGCAGCAGGCTCAACGGATGCCGCAGATTGGCGAGGAGGGCCCCCAGGGGACCCGCCGGGAGCGCTCCCTGCCCGGCCGCATGCGCTGGAGTTGCCGCCGTCGGGCTGGCAGCCGCCTGCGCAGCGGGCTGCAGATGCGAGCCCTTATTGAGGATGAGCCAGATGCCGGCTCCGAAGACGAGAAGGATGGCAAGGTAAAACAGCGCGTTTCTGAGCTTCACGACGTTCCCCTCCATCAAAAGAGATGATAACCCCATTCAAGTGTCAGCAGAGGGCCTGAAAGGGACACTTGGGCCAACATCTTCATCTCTACGGGCGTCTTCCACGCCCTCGCCGTTACGGTCGAGCTTCAGAGAAATGGGGGAAGGGCTGCCACGGCCTCCGCAGGAAAACCGGACCACCGCCCGCCCGGCTCCCGGCGGAGGTTCATGCGGTCCCGCGCGGCGCGTCGGCCTCGACCAGGCAGGCTTCGAAGACCTCCAGAGAGGTGCCGTCGAGCAGGCCGGGATCTCCCGGAGCGCCGTCCTTCCAGAGGCGCAGCGCATCGCGGAACGTCTCGGCCGCGGCGGGCAGATCACCCAGGGAGAAGCGCGCCTGCGCCAGGTGGGCTAGAGCGAATCCTTGCAGGCGCGACCGCCAGCTGTCCTCGCCCGGCACCCGCAGGGCGATGCGGACCGCCAGCTCCGCGAGTCCCATCGCCTGCCGCGGGTCCTCGGCGGAGAGGTCGGCGCTCTGCAGGCAGATGCGCTCGCAGAGAGACCAGTGCGCGAACTCCGGCGCGGCGTCCACCAGCAGGTTGCGGTCGCGGGCGGGGAACCGCTCGAGGCGCCCCCAGAGCTCCGCACCGTCGAAACGGTCCTCCGGACGAGGGTGCCAGACCTCCTCCCACTCTTCGCCCTCGCGGATCAGCATCTCCAGGAACAAGCGCCCCCAGACCGACTGCACGATCCCGGAGAATCCCTGGAGCGGCCCGGCCACCCGCGTGCGCCTCTCGCTGTGCACCTCGCGCCCGATTCGTGCGGTGAGGTGCCCGATGACGCTCCTCTCGTCATCCGAGAGGTCCGGTCCGGATTGGATCCAGGGCCGCGCCCGCGGGATCGACGCGCCGAGCGCCAATGCGTCCTGCTCGGTAAGCTGGAGGCCGGCGATCATGTCCTCAAGAATCTCCCGCGTCAGGTTGCGCCGCCCTTCCTCATAGTCCACGATCGCATCCAAAGGGACTCCCGTCGCCTCGGCCAGATCTTCCCGGCTCCACTCCCCCGCCGAACGCAGGAGCTTGACGCACCACGATGAGATGGTCTCTCCGGTCACGGATACCTCCTTCCCGACGCTCTGTCCTCAGAAGGAATCAGGATACGCGACCGGATCGCTTCTGTCCACGATCCGTCGGTGAGCGTGAAAAAACAAAGGGCCCCCTCCCGCAGGAAGGGGCCCCTGAGACAAGCCTCGAGAGCTCGTCAGTTGGTCCGGAAGTCGATCTCCCAGAAGTTCAGCGTCCCGATGTCCGCCGCGGCCAGGTCGCGCACCTTCAGCTTCCATGCGCCGTTGGTGGCCTTTCCGGTGAACGCCGAGAGCGCCTGCGCCGGAGCGGTCAGATCCGCGTAGACGGTCTGGATGTTGTCGGTGGTGCCGCCCGTCCGGTTGTGCAGCAGGACCGTCGTGTTGTCCGGACCGATCAACGACACCTCCAGGTCGCCCTGATAGGTATGGGTGACGTCCACCCGCACGCGCAGGCTCACGATCGTTCCCGTGGCCGCGACGTTGATCGTGCTGGTGATGCCCGTCGTGTTGTTGTCGGGAATCGCCGTGGCGGCGGTCAGCGTGGAGTAGCCGTTGAAGGTCACCTTCCACGAATTGAGCGTGCCGGTGTCCGCCGCGGCCAGGTCGCGGACCCGCAGCTTCCAGGCTCCCGACGTGTTCTTGCCGGTGAACGCGGAGAGCGCCTGCGCCGAACGGGTGGTGATGTGGTAGGTCGTGTTGATGTTGTCGGTCCCGGCGCCGGTCCGGTTGTGCAGCAGGACCGTCGTATTATCCGGACCGATCAGCGCGACTTCCAGATCGCCCTGATAGGTGTGGGTGATGCCCACGTTGACGCTCACGCTGGTGATCGTCATCGAGTTGGGCACGTTGATCGTGCTCGTCACGCCCGTCGTGTTGTTGTCGGGAATCGCCAGGGCGGGAGAGGACGAGAAGGTCAGCACCTGATTGCTGCCAACGCTGCAGGCATTGGTGGTCGCCGTGGCCTGAGCCGAATTGGCCGAGGCGCAGGCACCGACCGCCTGGACGACGTAGAAATACGCCGTATTGCAGGTCAACCCGGTATCGGCGAACGACGTGGTGGGCGAGGTGCCGACCAGGGCGTACGGGCCGCCGCTCGTCGTCGAGCGCAGGACGTTGTACGACGTCGCGCCCGCGGACGCGGTCCAGGAGACGTTGATCTGTGTCTGGCTCGCGGCTGTCGCGGTGACGCCGGTCGGCGCCGCCGGCGGCACGCAGGCCGCTCCGAAGTCGACCACGGCGAAGCCCAAGTTTTCCTTCTGGGCGTTGGTGGACGAGCCGGGGTAGAAGTGCCGCGTGTCGACCCAGGCCATGTAGGCCTTGCCGTTCTTGACGTCGAGGCCCATGTACTCGCCGTACTGGTTGGGGTTGCGGTTGGGGTTGTCGGTGCTGTTCTCGTCGGTGTAGCTGATGCCGCTGTTGTTGAACTCCGCCGACGGCTGGCTCGCCTTGACGTTCGCCTCGAAGCTCACGCCGCAGTTGGTCGAACGCGCCGTGAAGAGCTCCACCTTGCGGTTGTTGGCGTCGTTGCGGGCGTCATGCCAGGCCACCACGACGTTGCCGGTGGACTGGTCCACCTGCAGGAAGGGATGGAACTGCGTGCGCCCCGCGAGCCCGTCGTCATTGACCTTGACCGGCGTGCCCCAGGTGGTGCCGCCGTTGGTCGACCGGGTGACCCAGATGTCGGTCTCGGTCGCCCCGCCCGAGGTGTAGTCGCCATAAGTGGCATAGAGCGTGCCGTCGCAGGCGCCGCCCGAGTTGTCCACGTCCACGGCACCGAAGGGCGCGATGCCGCGCTGGTCGGCGACCGGCGGCTTGTTGCTCCCGGAGAAGCCGGCGAGGTTGTGGTCGTGCACCTGGACCGGCGTCGACCAGGAGACGCCGCCGTTGGTCGACCGTGTATAGAACATCCGCTCGTCGGTGCAGGTGGCGCCGCAGGTGAGCGACTCCCAGACCACATGCACCGTGCCGTTCTTCTGCACCGCGATCTCGCAGCCGAGATCGATACCGCCGACCGGCGCGGTCGGCAGGTCGACCTCGGTCCAGGTCACGCCGTTGTTCGACGAGTAGGCGAGCTTCTCGTTGTTGGAGCGGTCCCAGCAGGTGTAGTGGCGGCCGTAGAACGGGCTCGCCGGAGTGTTGTCGATCACGTAGAAGTTTTTGTCTTCGAGGGTCCCCGTGGCCCAGGCGTTCTTGATCACGCCCTGCTTCACCCACGTGGCGCCGCCGTCCGCCGAGCGCGCGACCACCATCGAATACTGGGTCGTGGTAGCCGTGCTGCAGAGGAGCATGTAGTTGAGGAAGACCTCGTTATTGTCGTTCCAATAGAGCGCCGGATCGGAACCGAAGACCGTGCCGGAGCAGGTGCCCAGGGTGAACACGTTGTTCGACGGCGCACAGGTGTAATCCCACGTCGTTCCGCCGTTGCTCGAATAGAAGATCGACTGCGTTTGGTTGCTGTTGCAGGCTGCACCGGCATTGCCCCAGGTGTTGGCCGCAGCGACCATCTGATTGGTGTTCAGATGGTTGACCGCGATCTGGATCTCACCGTCGTATTCATTCGGTGCCGGGACGTCGGTCGACGCAGAGTTCCGGTTGGTGCCCACCGTGGCCGCCCGGGTCAGATCATCGGTGATGTCGTTGCCGGTGTCGACGGGCCACCGGGTCAGCACCTGATTGACGTACTCGTCACCATACATCTGGCGCGCCAGCGGCTCGCGAAGCTCGATCCATCGGACGTGGAGATCTTGGATGAAGCGGGGCACGAAAACCTCGTAGTGCCTCACATCCATATCCATTTGCCAATATTCGAGCGGAGACAGAGGCATCTTCTTCAGGAACGCATCGACTGCAGCGCGGTCCTTGAGATTTGCGGTCGCTTTTCTCCCTTCCTCCTTGAGACCGGGATTGCTCTGGAGGGCATCGTAAGCGGTACGCAGCCTCCTCTCGAGAGCTTTCGACCTCGCTTCTTCCGCACGCGCGGTCCCGGTCGCCGCCACGGCGACGACGCACACAGCGGTCAATAGTTTACGTGTCCTTTGTTGCATAGAAACCAACCTCTCCGTCTGGGTTCCAGCCGAGCCGGGTCATCCGGCTCGGTACAACGCACAGCAGCAGGACTGGCTCCACCCCCTGGATCCGGCGTGAACAGCCACGCCGGCCGATGTCCGGGGTTCCGAGCGCGATGTGGATTGGGTGGGAAAACTCTGGCCCCAAAAGATCTGGTGCGCGCCGGGGACTAAAGCGAGCCGGCGCGCTTCGAGAGAAGCCAGCGGTAGATCCGCTCATCCTGGTAAGCAAGCCGCGCCGTGCCCACGTGATCCTGCCCCTGGTCCACGTAGACGCGATCGCCCAGCTCGGCGCCTTGCAGGGGCTCCAGGCGAAGACGCTCGATGAAGGCGCGTTCAGAACGTCTGGAGATATCTCCGGAAGAGAACCAGACGGGCCGCCCCGGATCCTCCCGCGGCACCCGGGTCGGATCGACCGGCCAGAGCGCAGCCCAAAGATCGCGCTGCTCCAGCGCAAGGTCAAAGACCCCGTTGCCGCCAAAGCTGAAGCCCGTCAGAAACGTCTGCCTGGGATCTGCCCCGTGGAGCGTCTGCAACTGCCGTACAATCTCCTGGATGGCATTACCGTGCAGATGCCACAGATCGCCGCGCGCGGGCATCTGCGCGGCGACGACGATAAAATCCGCTGTGGCCCTGGGAGAGCTCGCCGCCGCAAGAGGACCATGGAGCTTGAGTCCCAGCTGGATCGGCATCGGAGCCCCTTCGCCATGGCCGTGCAGAAAGCACAGCAGAGGCCAGGCTCCGGAGGCCGGCCGGGCAGCGTCGGGAACCGAAAGCAGGTACGGCAGCGGAGCGGTCTTTGCCAGGCGCAATTCCGATGGGCTCATCCGACACCGAGCCTCGCTCGCGCCGCGTCCGCCGTGGCGGCGAGCTCCGCCTCGTTGGCGACGCACACGCCGAGATCGCGCAGCAAACCATCGCCCAGGTCATAGATCCAACCATGCACCGCCAGCGCCTTGCCGCGCGTCCAGGCGTCGCGCACGACCGTCGTCTGGCTGACGTTCACAACCTGCTCGATGACGTTCAGCTCACAAAGACGGTTGTGACGCTGCTCCTCTGTGTCCAGCGCCTCCAGGTGCTCCTGGTATCTCGTTCGCACGTCCTGGACGTGGCGCAGCCAGTTATCGACGAGGCCAAATCTCTCACTCCGCAAAGCCGCCAACACTCCACCGCAACCGTAGTGACCGGAGACAATGATGTCGCTGACGCCGAGCACGTCCACCGCGAACTGGATGGTCGAGAGGCAGTTCAAATCGGTATGGACCACCAGATTGGCGACGTTGCGGTGCACGAACATCTCCCCCGGGAGGAGGCCGACGATCTGGTTCGCCGGAACCCGGCTGTCGGAGCAGCCGATCCAGAGATACCGCGGCGCCTGCTGATCGGCTAGGCGCTGAAAGAATTCGGGATCGGCACGGGTCATCTCGGCGGCCCATGCGCGGTTGTTTTCGAACAGGTGAGCAAGAAGCCGCATTTCGTTCCACTCCTCCCTTCTATCGGCTTTTGGGCGCGGGCCCGAACAAAGAGCGCAGAACCTGCGGCGCTAAGGTGCGGTAGATGTTATCGTGGCGCAGATCCGGCCGCGGTTTGTACTCCCAGCGCAGCCCGGCCGGCGCGCCCGCGCGGAGTACGTCCGCCAGACGAGTGGTGGCGGATACGATCTCCTCTTCATTGGCGGACGACAGATACAAGGTCTTGGGCAGCTCCGTCCGGGCCTTGAGCCGCTCGCCGGCCTTCCGCACCAGCTCCTCGTGGTTCCACCAAAGGCTCGGGCTGAGAGCGATATACGAGTCGAACATCTGCGGTTCCAGGAAGAACGTCTCGACGATGAACAGACCCGCGAGAGATTCGCCAATGATCGCGGTCTCGTCCGCCACCCGATACCGGCGGCGCACCTCCGGCATCAGCTCATCGCGGATGAACCCGCGGAACGCGGCCGATCCGCCGACGCGCGGCGCGATCTTCCTGTCCTCCTCCACCTCGGTCGGACCGGTCACGTCGCGCCGCCGCTCGGTGTTCTCGATCCCCACCACGATCATCGGCCGCATCTCGCCGGCCCGGATCCCGGCATCGACAGTGGCGGCGATGTGCGGGAAGTCCTCCTGCACCCCTCCATCCGGCATGTACAGCACCGGGTAACGCACGGCGGCCGCCGCGTCGTAGCCCGGCGGCAGATAGACGTTGATGCGCCGGGTCTCCTTGAGCCCCCCGGACTCGACCGTGAACGACTCGTGGGGCGGCACCGGCTCGTCCGCAGCCATGGCTGGGACGGCCCCGGCGGCCACGATTGCGGCGAACAGGAACAGGACAGCCAACTTCATCAATTTCGGCATCAAAATTCTCTCCTGGGCGGATGGGTGGCGCCCGGTGCCGGATTGTAGTAGTGGGGAGGCAGGTGATCAACCGCGGCAGGCGCCAGCGAATACATCCGCGACCCGCCGTATGAGGTCAGGGATGTCGGGCTGGCCTTCGGTGCTCACCTCGACCAGAGAGCCCAAGCGCAGGGGTCCTAAAGATGCCTGCGGATCGAAGTTGGCAACCAGCTCGGTGTAGGACCACCGGTCATCCAGATGACCCGGGTGTCGCTTTCGCGCCAGGAGCGCTTCCAAGAACTGATCTTTGTCGAGCAGCGGAAGGAAAAACGCCTGAGATAATGCTCGGGCGAGCGTTGACTTGCCGCTTGCGGGAAGGCCACTGAGGACGACGTAGCGGTTCATGGGAGAGGCCTGATGTTTTTCTGGCCTACTCTACTTCTTCGCTGACACTGCGCGCATTCGAGCCTCGGTTCACCATCGTGATCTCCTTTGTTCCTGAGCGGCTCGGTTTCTACCGAGCAGGTTCTACCGGGTGTGACTACCGGGTGTGAACGGTCGCGCCGGCCATCTGCGCGCAGGATTCCGCACAGCGCAGGCAGACGTCAGCGCATTCCTGCATCTTCGGGTCGTTACCCAGCCGCTGGCAGTCGCTGGCGCAGCGCTGGCACACCTCGGAGCAGGCGCGGCAGGTCTCCATGTGCAGCTCGGAGCCGCGGATCATGAAGTTGGCGCTGGTCGCGCAGATCTCGGCACAGTCGAGCAGCATCCGGATGTGAGCGGCCTCGGCATGCTGGCCGCCCTTCTCCAGGCAGTGGGTGACGGTCTGGAGACAGACCTCGTGGCACTCCTGGCAGAGCGCGATACAGCGTTCTATCTCGTGGGTTGGTTGTGGCATGGGGGCACCTCCTTGCGGTCGGGACTGCTTCACCACAGTCGGTGTTGGGGACCTGCGGAGGCGGGCCCGCGCAGAGGGGCCCGTTTCCGTGGAATCTCAGGTTGGAAAGCTTGCAGAGAGCTTGCCAGAATCGGATCTCCACCTTGGAGCCAAGACTGGAGGGCCGGCTCGAAGCGCCAGGTGCGAACCACCTTCAGCGCCGCCCACTGGATGGCTGCGGAGACCGTCCAGGTTCTCATCGCGTGCCTCCTCGGAGGTGATTGCTCTATTCTACCCGTCGGCGATGACCCCGCACTCTCCGCAGTCCGCGTCAGATGCCCGCCGAGCCGCTCTTGCCGAGCCGCGCCTGGCCGCGTTCCTTCCTCTGGTCTATGTCGCCTGGGCCGACGGAGACCTCGAGCCGGGCGAGTTCGAAGGGATCCGCTCCCGGCTGGCGACGGGCGCCGAGCTCCCGGCGCCGTGCGGTGATCTCCTCGCGGCCTGGCTCGATCCGGCGGCGGCGCCGTCGGCCGGCGAGCTCGCGGCGCTCCTGGCGTGTCTCCAGCGCGCCGGGCAGAAGCTGCCGGAGGACGAGCGGCGCTCGCTCGCTTCTCTCGGCGAGGACATGGCCCTCCAGCGCGGCGCGACGCTGCGTCCCGCCGAGCGCGAGGATTTGAGGGCGGTCGAGGCCGCTCTCGGCGTGGATGGTGCCGAGGCCGCGCGGGGGCTGATCGCCGAGGCTCGCAAGGAGCCGGAGGCGGCGCGGGTTGCGGCGCTGTTCGATGTCGCGGCCCTCGCGCGTCTCCTTGATGGGGAGCAGGGCGGCACCCGCGAGCGGCTCCGCAGGCTCCTCAGCTCTGCGGACTTCGCCTATTGCTCCGAGCCCGATCGCGAGGCCTATCGCGCTCAGGTCCTCGCCTGGTGCCGGCGGCTGGCGGCCGAGGAGATCGGGATGCTGGGACTACCCCGCGAGCAGGGCGGCGGCGGGGACCCGGCGGCGTTTCTTGCCGCTTTCGAAACGATCGCTCACCACGACCTCTCGCTGCTGGTCAAATTCGGCGTCCAGTTCGGGCTCTTCGCCGGCAGCATCTATCAGCTCGGGACCGAGCCTCATCACGCGGCGTATCTGCGGGCCGCGGGACGCCTCGATCTCCCCGGCAGCTTCGCCATGACCGAGACCGGGCACGGCTCGAACGTCGCCGATCTGGAGACGACGGCCCGCTATGAGCCCGCCGAGGGGACGTTCGAGATCCATACCCCGCACAGTGGGGCGCGCAAGGACTACATCGGCGGCGCGGCGCGCGATGCCCGGCTCGCCGTGGTCTTCGCCCAGTTGGAGACCGGGGGCGCGCGCCACGGTGTGCACGCGTTCGTGGTGCCGGTCCGCGACGAGGCGGGGCGCGCGCTTCCGGGCGTCCACATCGAGGATTGTGGCGAGAAGCTCGGATTGAACGGCGTGGACAATGGAAGGATTTCTTTCGATCGCGTGCGCGTGCTGCGGGAGTCTCTCCTCGACCGCTTCGCCGCGGTGGCGGCGGACGGCACCTATTCGAGCCCGATCGCCAGCCCCGGCAAGCGCTTCTTCACCATGCTCGGGACGCTCGTCGGCGGCCGGGTGAGCGTCGCTCTCGCGTCCCTGTCGGCCACGAAATCGGCGCTGTGCATCGCCGTCCGCTATGCCGAGCGCCGGCGCCAGTTCGGCGCGCAGGGGACCCCCGAGACGCTGCTCCTCGATTATCCATCGCACCAGCGGCGGCTGCTCCCCCGCCTCGCCACGACCTACGCGCTCCACTTCGCGCTGCGCGATCTGGGGGCTCGCTACGTCGAGACGCAGGTGACCGGTGCGGAAAACCGGAGCGTCGAGGGTCTCGCCGCGGGCCTCAAGGCCGTGGCGACCTGGCATGCGACGGAGACCATCCAGGCCTGCCGCGAGGCGTGCGGCGGACAGGGATATCTCGCCGTGAACCGCTTCGCCGCGCTCAAGGCGGACAGCGACGTCTTCACCACGTTCGAGGGGGACAACACCGTCCTGCTCCAGCTCGTGGCGAAGGGGCTCCTGTCCGACTATCGAAAGCAATTCGGCGACATGGACTTCATCGATCTGATGCGCTACGTCGCGGCCCGTGCGGGCACGGCGGTGCGCGAGCTCAACCCGGTGATCACGCGCCGGGCCGATCCCGAGCACCTGCGCGACCCCGAATTCCATCTCGCGGCGCTGCGCTGGCGCGAGGAGCATCTGCTCGAATCCGTCGCCCGCCGCCTGCGGAAGCGCCTCGGCGCCGGCATGGAGCCGACGCAGGCGATGCTCCAGTGCCAGACGCACCTCCTGGCCACTGCCCGCGCCCATGTCGAGAGGATCGTGGTCGAGCGCACCACCGCGGCCCTCGCCGCCGCTCCCGGCGCTCTCGCCACAGTCCTCCGCCCGCTCCTCGCCCTCCACGCCCTCTCCCGCCTCGAGGCGGACGCCGGCTGGTTGCTGGAGCACGGCGTGCTCGAAGCCGGGAAGGCGCGCGCGATCCGTAAGCAGATCGACGCCCTCTGCCTGGAGCTGCGCCCCGCGGCCCTCGGCCTCGTCGACGCCTTTGCAATTCCGGATGAGCTGCTCGCGGCGCCGATCGGGATCTGAGCCCGCTCAGACCAATCCCTTGCGCTGCGCATAGACCGCCAGCTCCAGGCGGCCGTCGATCGAGATCTTCTGATAGATGTTGTGCAGGTGGATCTTGACGGTCCCTTCGGTGATGGAAAGCTTTTCGGCGATGGCCCGATTGCGCAGGCCGCGGGCGACCATGCGGACGATTTCGAACTCGCGAGGGGTCAGGGTTGCGTCTGCTTCCCGGTTGCCTTCTTCCTTCTGGGGCAGACGGCCGAGAGCGCGGTCCATGGAGCCTTTGTCCAGCCAGCGGCGGCCCGCGTGGACTTCGCGGACAGCCTCGACGAGGCGCTGCGGCGCCATCTCCTTGAGCACGATGCCGCCGACCCCGAGGCGCAGGGCCTCGAGGATCTGCTCTTCCCCCAAGGCCGCGGTCAGCAGCACCACCCGCGTGAGCAGCCCGCCCGCTACGATGGACCGTAGAACCCCGAGGCCGTCGCGCCCCGGCATCCGGACGTCCAGGATCAGCACGTCGGGGCGGTGTACCTGAAGGGCGCGCAGGGTCTCCTCTCCGTCCCGGCAGCGCGCCACGACGTCGAAGTCCGGCTCCAGCCGGAAGAGCTGCTCCAGTCCGTCGAGCACGATCGGATGGTCGTCCGCCAGAAGCAAACGGATCGGCATGTCAGGTCCTCGCTCCGGAAGGCAGTGCGATGTCCAGGCGCGCTCCGGCCGGGCTCGACTCCAGGGAGAGGAGCCCGCGCAGCGCGGTGACCCGTTCGAGCAGGGTACGCGGCCCGAAGCCGCCCGCGGTCAGGTCTGCGTGCGTGAATTTCCCCGCGACCGGGAATCCCCGCCCATTGTCCGCGACGGAGAGGGACAGCTGCCCGTCCTCGCCGCTCGCGATCTCGACGCGCACCACCGTCGCCTGGCCGTGCCGCACGGCGTTGACCAGGGCTTCCCGCACGACGAGATACACCTCGCGCGCCAGGGGCTCCGGAACGTGTTCCATCTCCTGAGTTTGCAGCTCGGCCCGCAGCCCCCATTCCAGCTCCATGCGCTGGACCAGCTCGGCGATGCGGACGCCGAGGCTGCGCTCCTCGTACACCGGCGCGAGCGGCGGCGGCTTGAGCTCCTGGATGAAGAAGCGCAGGTCGCGCTGCTCCAGGGTAATCAGCTGCTGCAAGGCATCGAGCGCTTCGCGGGCCCGCTTCGGGTCTTCTTCGAGAAGTCCCCGCACCGCGGCGAGCCGCAGTCCGATCCCGGTCAGCGACTGGAGGACGCCGTCGTGCAGATCGCGGGCGAGGCGGAGCCGCTCTTCGGTCGCCACGGCCTCCTGGAGGCTCTGGTTGAGGTAGAAGAGATCGAGCCGCGCCGCGACCACCCCGGCCACCACTTCCCCGAGCACCAGGTCGTCGGACGTCATAGACACTTTGTCGGCGACGAAGAGACGCCCCTCGACCGACTCGCCCTGGAACGGGAGCGAGAGGACCGCCCGCAGCTCGTATCGATCGCGCAGCTCTCGATCCAGCGGCGCGCCGCGCCAGCGCTGGAGCCCTTCGGGACCTCGGCGGAGCACGGCCGGCTCGGGCACGGTCGCATCCAGGCAGAGGAAGCTGTACTGCCGCAGCGGTTCGGCGACCAGGCCGCCAAAGGACTGCGGAGCGGATCGGCTCCATGCGAAGGCACCCGCGCTCCACGAGGCGAGATAGAGCCAGGGCTCTTCGCGCTCCACCCAGGCGAGCAGCACCCGCGGAGCCCCCATGGACTGGGTCGCGTGCTCCAGCAGTCCCCGAACCAGCGCTTCGATCTGCCGCGGCACGTCCTGCGGCCAGGCAGCCAGCAGCGCCATCTCGCGGCGCGTGTGCTCCTCGTGATAGCCGAGATAACCCAGGAGGACCGCCACGACGATCAGGTAGACGCTGCGCACGATGACCGGATAGACCTGGAACGCGGGATCGTCCACCACGAGGGCGACCCACAGGTTCACCGCGAGGAACATGCCCAGGGAGACGATCCCCGTCCAGAGCGTGCCGCGCCACTGCCAACGCAGCGTGGCGCAGACCTGGGCGAAGACGAAGTAGGCGGTGAACGGGCTCGCCGAGCCCCAGGTGAAGTAGATGAACAGCGAGAAGAAGACGAGATCAAAGGCGTGCGTGACCAGAGCCTGCCGGTCCGATGGAGCGTCGGACCGCCAGACGAGGAGGGCGATGGCGACCGCGTACACCACGTAGACGGCAAGCAGTGCATAGGCCACGTCGGCGTATTTCGCCGGCTCCGCCGGATCGAGCCAGACGGCGAACAGGGAAGAGACCGCGAGCACCACGCGGCCGGTGGCGATCAGCCGCTCGGCACGGCTCTGCGGTGAATACAGGGGTTCCATGGCGGTCAGGCTCGGGTCATTCCGAGAACGCCTTCATCATAGCGCCGGAGCGCGCTGATGGAGGCGCCGAAGCCCCCAAGGCGACGCAAGACCGAAGATCCCATAGGGGAACCGTTCGGTAAACGGGCTGAAGTTGTCCCAATCCAGCATCTCCCGCTTGGAGGCCTGGGTAGGTGCTCCCAAGCACACCTGTCGTACCCTTTAAGGGCCCGGCAACCGGCTGAACTCCTCTTGATTCCAGACGACGGGACATTCTCTGTCGTTGCACCACCAGATGCCAAGATCGAATCTTTCGGCGGCTGCGTGCGTCAATCGGCCCTCATGAAAATTGACTGATATTTCAAATCCTGGCCCAAAATCGAGCAAGGTCTGCTCGCCATAGCTCCAACTCCAATCCCCCTCCCAGGTGGGCTCCTTCCCAATTGGGTGCGGCCCAAAATTGTGTTCCCTAAAAAGCGGTTTCCCCAGAAGACTGACCACTTCGGCTTCCGTCATTCCTGGTCTGAGGGCAAGCAGACCAGACCTGGTTACGTCTTTCCCCAAACGAGGCACAAAAGTCCACCAGCACAGAAAGGCTATCCCCAGCACAAGGCTGAGCCAGATGACTAGCCTATAGATAGAGGGCCGTGAAACTGCCAAAGCTAATCTCCTAATTCGAACAACCACACCCCTCTGGAAACGGTGGAGTTCTCCAGTCGGGGTGTCTGTCTTCCCAGCCAGGACCCTTACGACCCGGAAGATGGTCAAGAACTTCATAGCCGCTCGGGTGTGGGTACGGAATTTGCGGCGTAGAGACAAGAACATTATCTGGCGCAACAGGTGGAAAAAGAATAGACCCCGGGCCGCTTGCGTCCGGCACGCCGTCTGGGTTGATCGTGACGTTGGTAAGGTCGCTTACCTTAAACCAGTCTCCGTCCCAGGCAGGTGGACGAGCTCCATCGATCGGCTTGTCATAAAAGCCTCCCGGCTCAAGCCAGAAAACTGGAGAGCCAAAATCTTCCGGCTTTACCGCTACGGGCACTCCGCTATTGTTCCTACAAGCGAGACCAGACGGATCAATAAGATTAACCGGATCACCCGAAGTATATCCATACAAGTTGGCGCCACCTCCCGAGAAACGAATCGGGTCCTTTAGAATCCACCGCCCCACCTCCGCATCGTAATCCCTGGCTCCGAACCGGACCAATTTCGTCTGCCGTTCGTACAACCCACCGGAGAAGCCGAAGGTTTGGAAGTCGGCATTGTTATCCAGGACCGTCCTTCCCAACTCGTCATAATCGATCCGCTGGGCTGTGGTGCCGTCCGCGACGTTGACAACGAGCCGTGGGCTGCCCAAGTGGTCGGCAACGAGCCGGTACGTCTGGCCGCCCTTCTTCATTACGTCCGGAAGGTTTGGCTGGCTGGCGTAGATGAAACGCGAGTCCCCATCGGCGCCGATCTCTGCCACCGGCTCAAGCTGGTCCTTGTACAGGAACCCCTGCACCAACACCCCACCCACCCGCCTCCCCACCCGCCGCCCCTGCCCATCGATCACATACTCGACCTCGATCCCATCCGGAAGGTCCACCTTCACCAGATTCCCCAGCTCGTCGTACTCATACCGAACCGTGTGCCCGTTCTGGGTCTTCGTGGCGAGCTCGCCATTGGCGGTATAGGTGTAGGCGATGTCTCCGTAGGTGAGCAGGCGGTCCTGGTCGTCATAGGTGGCGGTGATGGTCTCGGTTGGGGTGATGTGCTTGAGGCGGTTGCCGTTGGTGTCGTATTCGTAGCGCGAGAGGCGGGCTCCGTTGCGGTAGACCTCCTCGAGGCGGCCGGCGGGGTCGTAGGTGTAGTCCCAGGTGTCGGTGACTCCTTCGACCGTTTCGGTTTTGCGGGTGATGCGGCTGAGGAGGTCCCGGGTGTAGTCGGCGAGGAAGACGGCTTGGCCCAGGGACTTGGCTTCCTGGTGGATCAGCTCGCCGAAGGTGTTGTAGGCGTTGGCGGTGGTGACGACGCCCAGGGTGGTTCCGGTGACGAGGCCGGTTTGCGGATCTCGCGTGATCGTCAGGTCTCCGGCTTTCACGAGGAGACCGTCGGTGTCGTATTGATAGGTGATCGGCGCTCCTCCGTTGACCTTTTCGGTGACGACCCGGAAGTTGTTGTCGTAGGTGCGCTCGATGGTTCCGGTGACCGGACCGCTCCAGGTGGTGCGGGTCAGCAGGGAGCCGTCATAGGTATAGGTGAGCGTCACTCCGCCGGGCGAGCCGAGAGTCTTGAGCTTGCCGGTTGCAGGATCGTAGGTGTAGGTGATGCGGCCTCGCGAGAAGTCGAGGGTGGAGAGACGGCCGGCGCCGTCGTAGCCCAGGATGACGGTCTTGCCGTCGGGTCTCTGCACGTTCGTCAGCTTCCGATCGCGGTCGTATGCGTACGCAGTGTCCACATCGCCAATTCCAATATCCGGTGGACGGTAGGCTTCCTGGAGGTCGGCGGGCGTGTAGCCGAAGGCGTGCTCGGGCCGGCCGGGGGGCGTGATTCCAATGACGTTGCCACTCGGGTCGTAAGAGAAGTCGATGGCCCGGTGGTCCGGCAGGTTCTGGCGCAAGACGCGGCCAGTGGTGTCGCGCTCAAAGCCCAGGCTTCGCGAAAGGGGATCGGTGAGGCTCGCCAGCCACCCCTCGGCATCGTAACCGAAGGCGAGGACCCGGCGGTCCACTCCCGTGCCCTGCTCCACTCTGGTAAGGCGCCCTGTAGTGTCGTAGGTGAAGGTCACAGGCGCCAGGTTGCCGATCTGCAAGGCGACCGGCCGTCCCCTGGCATCGAGATCGAGGGTCCGCCGGCGGCCGGCGGGCGTGGTCAGGGTGTAGCGGCGCTGGGTGGCGTTCCAGGTGCTCGTGTAGGCGCGGCCGTTGACCCGGATGGTCTCCTGCAAGGTGGTGGGCAGGGAACCCGTCGTTGCACAGGTTGCGGTGCGCTCGCTCGAGAGAGTCCAGGTGCGGCCCGCGGGGGTGCGCACCTGAAGGCTCTGCGTGACCGGAGCTTGAAGGCCGAAGCGGGGGTCGGGACCGGAGGTCTCGGTAATGACCGTGCCGTCGGGGAAGCTCAGGCGGCGCGAGCCGTCCTTGCGGAAGATCGTCTCGGAGGTCAGGCCCGCCGGGGAGGTGTTGGACCAGCGCTTCTCCTCCGTCGGCAGAGTTTCGACGGTGTACGAGCTCGTCCGCCCTTCGGCGGTGGTCAGGTCGACCCGGTAGGCGTCCTTCTGCCGCGTTCGGGTCACGGTTTTGAAGCCCTCGGCCGGATCGGCGTCGTGCTGGAGCCGGCCGAGGCTGTCGTAGGTGAATTCATGGAGACCGTCGCGCGCGTCGGTGAGGCCGGTCAGCAGGCCATCGGTCCTGGTGGCGAAGCGGACGGTCTCTCCCGCCGGGTTGCGTAGCGAGGCGAGATAGCCATTCGCATAGGTCAGCTCGGTGTGCTGGCCGAAGGGGGCCAAGAGGGCCAGGGCCTGGCCTCCGGCGTCCCGCTCGATGCGCGTCAGGAGGCCGTCGGCGTCCTCGACCTGGGCGAGGCGGCCGGCGGTGTCGTAGTGGAAACGCAGGCGCACGGACCCGGTCAGGCTGTCGAGGGTTCGCAGGTGCCGGCCGTAGCCGTCGAAGACCCAGATTTCGGAACCGTCGGGCGCGGCGATAGGGATTTCGGAGGGCGAGACCGAAGGCAGGCTCGGCGTGACCTTCCGGACACGATGCCAGGTAGCGATGTAGAGAGTGCCTTGGCCGTCGAGCGCCAAGCCATCAGCCCCGGGCCAGGCGGCGCTCGCGAAGATCCCATCCCCGAGATCCCGGCCGCCGCCCGCCAGCGTCGTGATGGTCCCCAAACGGGTGACTTTGCGCACCCGGCCGTAGCTCGTGATGAGGAGGTTGCCCACGCTGTCCGTGAGGAGGTCCCCCGGGTAGGGAACAAAGGTCTGCGTGGCCGGGACACCATCGCGGGTGAAGCCGCCGAAATCCACCAGCCCGTTGCCCGCCACCAGCCGGGCAACGCCGCTCGGCTCGATCCGGTAGACCGCGTGCCGGTTGGTCGAGGTGACGTAGATCGCGCCGTCCGGCCCCACGGCCACGCCGCCCGGCGTTTCGATCGGGAATTCGAAACCAGGGAACACGGGATGCTGGAAGACGCCGTTGCCAAGGCTGTCGATCATCCCCGAGGGGGTGATCCGGCGGATTCGATCATTGCCGAAATCCGCGACGTAGAGGTTGCCCTGCGCGTCCAGGGCAAGATCCATGGGCTGGTAGAGCCGCGCAGAGGTGGCCGGAAGGCCGTCGCCGTTGTATCCGGCGGTGCCGGTGCCCGCGACCGTGGTGATGATCCCCGCCGGAGTGATCTTCCGGACACGGTGATTGTAGGCGTCGGCGAAGTAGAGATTGCCTGCGCCATCCAGGACCAGGCCTCGCGGGTAATCGAGCTCCGCCTGGAGGGCCGGTACGCCGTCGCCGCGGAACCCCCGATTGGTCTGCCCTGCGATCGTGGTGATGCGGCCCGTGGCGCGGTCGATCTTGCGGATGCGCGTCCGCTCCCCCACATAGACGTTGCCCTGGGGATCGACGGCGACGCTCTCCGGGTAGTAGAGCAAAGAGGTAGAAGCAGGACCGTCCGGGCTGTAGCCCGCGTCGGTGGACGAGCCCGCGACGGTAGTGAGGATCTGATCGAGCGGACCGGCGCCCAGGATGCGGCCTCCGTCGCCCCTCTGGAGCACGCCCAGCGGGTCATAGGCGTGCTGCGCGGAAAGGGTCCACCCTCCGAAGCCCTGGGGCTGGGCGCTCCACTGGCCGAGAGTGCTCTCGAAGGTCCTCCAGAAGGTGATCTGCCGGCGCGTCTCGGAGCCACCAACCGTAATGCTTGCGCCGGGCTGGCCGAAGCTCCGCGTTCCGGGGAGGGGCTGGCCATAGACGCCGTCGTAGACGTAGCCGATCTCCACTTTGACCAGCTGGCGCCCCTGGAGCAGGCGACCATAGACGTCGTTGCCGTCCCAGGTGAACTCGTGGACCTGGTAGGCGGCCGCGGGGTACCGCGCGGCGAAGGAGCGGCCTGCGATCGAGATCTTCAGCTCGATCTGCCGCAGGCTCGCCGGCACGCTGTCTCCCGAAAGCGGAATGCGCAGGCTGTTCGCCGTCCTGCGGCCCGGGACGCGGTCGCTGCGGTAGACCAGGGAGTAGGGCGTGCCGGTGACCGGCAGCTCTTCACCCAGCACCTGGTTCTGGCACTCGATGATCGAGCCCGGCTGCTCGCAAGCCTCTTCCTCGGGCTCTTCGGTTTCGGGTTCATCTTCGGGATTCGGCGCGTCGGCGTCGTCCGGCGGCTGGAAAGGCCAGTTGAAATCCCATGGCGTGAAGTGCGCGACCGGCACGCGCCACAGGCTCTGGCCGGGCGCATAGAGGATCGCCAGAGCACGCCGCTCGTCCTCCGTGATCCCCAGAGTCGACAGGGCGGATGGATCGGCGGGCGTGCCGGTGCCGTCCACGTCCAGGTCCGCGAGACCGTTGGCGATCCCCAGAACCTGAAGGACCAGGCCGTTCTCGGACGGGATCCACGCGGCCAGCTTCCGGTCGTAATACCCCGCCGGAACCGCGCTTCCCACGGGGAAGCCCAGGAAGCTCTCCACGTAGTGGATCAGGGGCCGGTCGAACACCACCTCGGCCGCGCCGGCCGCCAGAGCTTCGTCCACGCTCAGCTCGACCGCATAGGTGTAGGCCGAGGTGGGCGGCAGAGGCGCGGGCATGGCCTGGGCACCGTTCGGGCCCACGGTGTATTCGGTGGCGCGGACGGTAAGAGTCGCAAGCGTCTGCTGGGTGCCATCGGGGAGGACGAGGTGCGCCTGCGTGCCCGCCGGAATCAGGAGGGTCGAACGGCGGACGCCATCCTCGTCGTCGCTCCGGCTGCCGCTGGCGACCTGGAGCGCGGAGGCGCCCGCGGTCACGACCGTGGCCTCGGTATCCAGCGGGACGAGGGCCACGTCCTCCACCATGATCCACTGGCGCCAGCCCGCCTGGATCTGGCGGTGCGCGGTCAGGTGGCCTTCTTTTTCGATCTGGACCGTCAGGAAACCGCCGCCGTTGGCCGCCAAGTCGAAGGCACCATCCTCGCGACTGAGGGTGGAACCGAGCTCGGGATGTCCAAAAAGCGAGACGCGCGCGCCCGCCAGGGGCTCGCCGCCGCGGGTGAGGACCCGTCCGCGGACCACGGCGATGCGCTGCGGGTCGATCGCTCCGGGTGCCACACCGGTCTGGACGGGCCGGCTCCCGGTCCACAGGAACTGCACGGAGGTGAACAGGTCGGTAGCGACCGTGCGGTCGAGCAGCGGCGCCACGCGAGCCGGAGTGGGCGGCAGGCCACCGCCGGCCGGAGGCTCGTAGGTGACGGTCACGGTGAGCGCGCCGGCGTTCCCGGCACGGTCGGTCGTGGTGAACACGAACGAGCTCTCCCCTTCCGGGAGGAGGACGGGGCCGTGGACGAACGAGCCATCCGGGCTCACTGGAATCTCGGCACCGGCCAGGGTCAGGGCCGCCGGCTCGCTGAGGCTTCCTTCGAAAGTCAGCTCCGGCTCCTCGACCACGGCTCCCGCGGCAGGACGCAGGAGGGTGATGACCGGCGGCGTGGCATCGATGCGGAAGCGGATTTCCGCGGGCGTCGCCAGGTTCCCGGCGAAGTCGCGGAGCGTCGCGGTCAGGAGGTGATCCCCTTCGGCGAGCGGCGCGGCCGGATCGCAGGAGGCCCCCTCGACCCGTCGATCACAGGTGATTGCCAGAGGAGCGCCGTCGAGACGCAGCTCCAGGGTGGACGGATCGGGGCCGGTGCCCCGGTCGGCGTACGCCACCTCGATCGCCGGCGAGCGCTGCGGGAGAAGAGAGCCGTCGCGAGGCGCCAGGATGTCGATGGTGGGTGGAACGGCATCGGCGAAGAGCGCGAGGTCACGGACGGTCGCCCCTCCTTCCACCGGGAGAGGGGGGAAAAGAAAGATTTGGCCTGCGGCATCGATCTTTACGAGGCTCGCTCCGGCGGCTGCCCAGACCGAGCCATCGGCCGGATGCGCGGCCAGGGCCGAGAAGCTGCCCTGGCCGCCGAAGGGCTCCACACTGAAGCGGTCGCGGCCCGCGGCGTCGACCCGGCGCAAGGACTTGGCGTCGGCGAGCCAGGCGCCGCCGTCCGGTGCGGCGGCGAGCGCGACGAGGTCGCGGCTCGCGACGGTCCGCAGAAGCGTGCCGTCCGGGGTGAAGATCCGGGCATCGTCGCGCAGGGCTACCCAGATCGAGCCGGCCGGCGTAAGGCCGAGCCCGCGCACGTCAGGGGTGCGGCCGAGATCGAAGGCGCGAACCAGCGCTCCGCTCACTGCGTCACGCGCCTCGACGCTCTGAGCCGTCGCCACCCAGAGAAGGCTCGCGGCCGAATCCAGGCCGAGCTCCACGGCCGGCTGGTCGAGGTGTTGGGAAGCGAGCAGCGCACCGGTCGCGGAGAGGCTCCGGAGCTCGTGTCCAACGGCGAGCCAGACGGCCCCGTCCTCCGGCCGCACCGCGAGATCAGCATGGATCGCGGCGGGCAGAGCGAGAGGTACGGAAAAACGACGGGCTCCATCGAAACCCAGAGCGAGGAGAGACCGGCCGGTCCAGGCCCAGACGGTGGAGCGCTCCGGGTCCACGACCACGGCGCGGGCGCCGCCGGGTTCGAGGACCGAAAAAACCACGCGCCCGTCGGCCAAGGAGACCTGGCGAACCCCTGCCGTGTCAGCGATCCACAGAGACTCGACCTGCGTCGAGCCCTCCGCGCCGCTGGCGCGGGACCCCGTGAGGGAGCACAAGAGGAGAAAAAGCAGCGCACCTAGAAGAACTACCTTTCTTCCACCCATAAAACAAGTCCCCTCTCGTCCCGCAGCCGACACCTCTCCCCTCGAAGCGCAAACGGCCCCTTCTTGGTCAAAGAAGTTCTGTTTTAGCGTCCGATGCTCAGTGCGTGAAGTCCGTGGTTTCGGGACAAATGGATAAGCCCCGGCTCGCGCATGCGAAGCCGGGGCCCGATCTGCCGCAAGGATTGTGCGGATGGACTACGGGTTGATGATCGGCTGGACGGTCGAGTAGTAGAAGGCGAACGCGCCGTCCACCGTGGCATTGGCTTCACCCGGGCCACCGGCGCAGGCGTTGCTCGCGTCGAAGCCGCACGCGCCGCTCAACTGACCAACGACCTGCGAGGAGGCATTGATGACCGGCGAGCCGCTGCTGCCGCCGTCGGTCGCGCCAGTGATGTCACGGCTGTAGATGCGCTCGCCGCGCGGCCAGCCGGTGCAGGTCGGCGCGCTCGTATCCACGTTGTGCTGCGAATAGACCTGCGGCCCGAAGTTCGGGTTGCTGATCCGGTAGAGCTGCGCGCCGTTCGTGTTGGCGACCGGGGCGCTGGTCCAACCCAGGAAGACCGAGCCGGCCGGCGGGGCCGAGCTGAGCCGAAGCAGCGTGAAATCACCCTTCCGGTTGGTCGCGGACACGCTGGCGCCAGTCGTCTTGTACGGCCAGCCGGAGTTGGTCGGGCAGGTCCCGTTGCAGGAGGCCGTGGCGAAGCGCCAATAGAAGCTGACGTTTGCCGCCGTGCTGCTCTTGCTGAGGCAGTGGTTGGCGGTCAGGAAGAAATTGCTCTGCGTCGGATTGTTGTCGGTGATGAGACCGCCGGTGCAGGTGTAGATGAAAGCGCCCGAAACCCATTCCATCTTCGCGGTGGCGGACTTCGCCGGATTCGCGGCGGCGACGTTGGAGCAGGTCGCGTCCACGACGCAGCTCGGGTTGTCGCAGGGGAAGCTCGCGGCCCCGACCTCGAGGGACGGCTCCGACGCGAAGATGTCCTCCTGCAGCTCTCCCGCGAACTTGCGGGTCATGAGACCGGCTTCCGCGACGCGGAAGGAGACGGCGCGCAGATCGGCCGCACGGGCGACGCGAACCTGGAGGATCGCCTCGGGCCCGAAGACCGCCGTGGCCCAGAATTCACCGGTGCCATTGGGGCCGGTGAGTGTGTACGGTCCGAACGCCTCGCCCTTGCGGCTGTAGACGTAGAGCTCGGCATTGCGGGGCAGCGACATCTTCTCGATATGGAGCCGGACGGCGCCCGCGTTCTCGGAGCGCACCACGGCCGCCCACACGAAACCGCCGTTCCTCGGCTGGACCTGTCCCCGCTTCAGCCCGGAGACGTCGATCTTCGACGCGAGGGCCTTGACGAGACCGACCTTGAGCGGCGACACCCAACGCGGGGCCTTTTCGATCGAATTGATTTCCGCGGCCGACAGGGGCACCTGGACCGCCTTGTCCAGAGCGCGCTCCGGCAGCTCGGCCGCCAGGCTCCGGCTCAACTTGACCTGCTCCTGCAGGTGCTCCTCGACCGTCAGGCCTTCCCACTGGGTCTGCATCGGCGCCTCGGCGTACGACCGGCTGCCCGCAAAGGCGGGAGCAGCGCCGCCCACGACGAGGATCGCCGCGACGAGACCCAACAAACACAACAGAGACACACCTCTCCTCCGAACGGTACATACCATCATTTCGTACTCTCCTTTCGGGTGGATTGACCTACAACAGGTTCACCTCTAAAGAGCAGGGTGTCTGTCCCATCGAAAACGAGACACACTCGTTGAGCAGCCATTGGTGACGATGTCCGCGCCATAAACCTGATAGGTTTCTATCCGCCCATTCGTCGTAGAGGTTATCGTTCCTTTCCGAAGCGCTCGTCGTTACGGCCGACCTGCGCGGCTTTCGCAGCTATCAACATCTCCCTAAATAACTCCAACCTTGTCTCCTTTTCGCCGCCTCCTGCACCTACACAGTTAGAGCTGGATGAAGATGGACTCCGAGATCCGAAACTTTCCCGCCGATGGCGGCGGTTGCAGTTATCGAAAGAAGTGCATGTGCCGAGAATTCAAGCCTCTTCGAGCGCAGGCGACCCGGGCGGGTCAACACATGAGCCATGGGTCAGGGTTTGAACCCGCTCCTGGGTCAACCAATAAGCCAGTCATGGGGGCAAAGTGCGTGTCTCAAGGGGAGCGGCCAGTTGGCACATCCCCTGCACTTCGATCGGCCGGTACGTTTTCAGAGTCCCGATTGTCCGCAGGTGCGGACAACGGATTGGTGAGTGAAACCTGGATAAGGAGGAGTCATGTCAAATCGACAGAAGTCGTTCGTGGCGGTTCTGGCCTTGGTTCTAATGTCTGCATTTTGCCTGAATGTCTCGGCAGGCCAGATCACTGGAGAGAGCCATTCGTGGGGCGGCTACCATTGGGCGCGCACGAGCAATCCGTTTACCCTGAAGGTCGGTGACAACGTGGGGACGGCTTGGGATTCGTATCTCAATACCACCATCTCGGACTGGACCTCGTCGACGGTTCTCAACCTGACGAAAGTCACGGGGGGAACCACCCCGAGAACCTGCAAGGCTACGACCGGCCGGGTCGAGGTCTGCAATGCGACGTACGGCTTCAACGGCTGGCTCGGCATTGCCGGGATCTCCATCACGAGTGGCAACCACATCACCGCAGGGTACGTAAAGCTGAACGACTCGTATTTCAACACCGCGACCTATAACACCCCGGCATGGCGCAATCTCGTGAGCTGCCAGGAGGTCGGCCACACGTTCGGTCTCGACCACCAGGACGAGAACTTTGACAACGCCAACCTCGGCACGTGCATGGACTATACGAACAATCCGAGCACGAACCAGCACCCGAACGCGCACGACTATGACATGCTCGTGTCGATCTACTCCCACCTCGACAGCACCACCACGGTCGGCATGCCCGCGCCGAAGGACATCTCTCCGGCCATGCAGAACCTGATCCTGGAGAACGTCAAGCAGTGGGGCCCGGTCGCCAAGTCCTTCCAGAAGGATGGCATGCTGTTCACCACCCACGTGCAGGACTTCGGCCACGGGAACAAGGTCATCACGCACGTCTTCTGGGTCCCCGAGTCCAACCACGGGCACTAAGTCGATCCACCGCAAATACGGGGGCAGGGGACAAACCCTGCCCCGCGCTTCGATAAGCTTGCGGAGCCTCTCTTAATTTCTCTTCGAGAGCCGGCGAATCCTCTTCCTCCGGCTCCAGGCCCAAGGCCGCCCGGGTACGCAAGATCAGCGGACCCGGGCTTTTTCGTCTTGAGATGAGCCTTGCGGCTCCCTCCTCCTCAGAAGATCCGTACGAACCTGCCGATCGAGGGCACTCCGTCGGAATCCACGAGGAACAGCATGTAGTAGCCCGGCGGGGCGATGTTCCCATCCGCCGGAGCGGTCACGGTCAAGCTCGCCGAAGCGCGGCTCACGATCGGAATTTTGACGTAGCGCGCTCCCCCATCGGTGTGGTGCGTGATCGAGGTGGGCCGCAGGAGCGCCACGGAATCGATGCGGGAGGCGTCCGGCGTGCCGATGGCGAAGCCGGCGCCATAGGCGATGCTCGCCGGCGCGGCGGTGATCGTGGGCCGCGTCCCCATCGAGAGATAAGGCGGGCTGAAGATCTCCATGTTCCGCTGGTCGCGCGGCGTGCCCGCGGGATCGACGCCGCCGGCCGTCAACACCCGGCCATCCGGCAGCAGCACCGCGATGCTGTGATATTGCCGAGGGAACGCCATCGGCGCCGTCGGGGTCCAGGTGTCGTTGGGCGGATCGTAGATCTCGGCCTCCAGGACCACGCCGGGGTCGGCGTTCCATTTGCCGTTGCGCTGGCCGCCGATCACCAGGATCGTTCCGTCGGGAAGAAGCACGGCGGTGACGTTGGTGCGCGGAAAACCCAGATCGGCGGTCCGTGACCAGGCCGCGCCGCCGAGCGCAGTGAGGTCGATCTTTTCCCCCGTCTGCGGGTTGCGGGCGGTCGCCGGCCCGGAGACGCCGCCGCCGAGGATGGTGACCTCGGCCCTGGGGGGAGTCACCGTGGCATCGATCTGCAGGACCGCCATGCCCTCCTGCCGGTCGTAGAACTGCTGCTGGCCGAGATCGCTCCAAGCGCCGGCCAGGGGACCCGACAGGGAGAGATAAGCGGTCCGGGTCTGCGCCATGTCCGCGCCCGACCAGCCGGCCCGCGAGTAGAACACCTGCCCCGAGGGCAGCAGATGCAGGCTTGGGTAGAGCTCGCTGAAGACGCGCCCGGCGCCGGCGACGAGCTGCCACGCATCGGCGGCGGGATCATAGATCTCGATCTGCGAGGCGCCGGAGCCCGAAGCCGCGAGGATACGGCCGTCGGGCAGGGTGAGGAGCGTGGGATACCAGCGCGCTTCGATCATGTCGGCCCGGCGCGTCCAGGTCTCCGGCCCGGGATCGAAGATGTACGTGGTGCGCAGCGTGCCGCTCGGCGCGCCGCCGCCGATGCACAGGCGGCCGTCGGCCAGGAAGGCGTGGCCGCTGCAGAAGAGATCGTGTCCGTACGTCTGCGTGGTCATGGTGCCCGTGGCGGGATCCCAGACGCGCGACTCGAGCGGGTCCCCGACCTCGGCCGTACCGGCCCAGAGCAGCACACGGCCGGTGGGCAGCAGCGCGGCATGGACAATGAAGATCGGGGAGTCCGGCAGCCGCTCCCAGGAGCCCGTGCCGCCGTGGGCGCATGGGTGGACCGGCACGTCCGGGCAGACGTCCCCCGTCGCCAGCGGCGGCTCGAACCCCAGCACCGCCGCGAGCTCGGGAGTGAGATCGACCTCTTGGATCGCGCGGACCACCGCGGCCATGCCTTCCATCATGTGCATTTCCACGTGACAGTGGATGAGGAAGTCGCCCTGGAGACGCACGCGGCGATGGCTCACCGGGGTGTCGCCGGGATCGTGAGGCTCGGTCCCGTGCTCGGGATGAGCCCCACCACCGTGCGCCGCGACAGGGGGCACAGCGCCTGCCATCGCATGCCCCGCGCCTCCATGACCGATGACGGTGCCCCTCACATCCTTTGGCAGTACCGGCCTCTGGATGCGCCGGTGTCCGAGCCGGTCGCCGCAGCCGCAATCCTCGTCGCGCCGGTGCTTGTGATGGGAATCGCAATCTCCCTCCAGAGGAGGGAGGATGACCGGCGGCACGATCGTGTCCGCCACGAAAGATTCCGCAGGACCCAGGCTGCGGACATCCATCCGCTGGTCGCCGACCTGCCAGCGCTGGCCGTGCACGTGGAAGTTGTGCCACATGGCGGAAAGGTCCAGGTCGAACAGGTACCAGCGGATGCGCCCGCCGGTTCGGGCGACGATGGTAGGCGTGTTGCCGACGAAAGAGCGGCCATTCAGAGCGTACGAGGCCAAGGCCGCGCCGCCGGTCTCGGTCACCGTGTGCGGCTCCGCGGCCGCATGCGTCCACGTCACCGTGCCGCCGGCGTGGATTGTCAAGTCGGCGGGATCGAAGCGGCTCGGCCCGTCGAGGATGTTCACGTTCGCCGCCGCCGGGCCGGTCGCCGTGACGCGGACGACGCCGGCCATCGGGTGGAAGCGGCACTGGTAGTTGAAGGTGCCCTCCACAGTGAACGTGTGGCTGAATGTGTTGCCGCGGGTCAAGGTGCCGCTGTCGAAAACGGCTTCGCCGCGCTGGGGCACCAGGCGGTGAAAAAACAGCGGCACCTCGTAGTCCGGCTTGGGACAGCTCGCATCGCGCACGACGATGCCTCCGAACAGGCCGCGGTCCACGGCTTCGGTGATGTGCATGTGATGGTCGTGGAAGGGCCAGGCCCCGATCGTGTCCTCGGTCACGTCGAGCACGTAACACCAGGTCTGGCCAGGGCAGATGGCGTCGCTGCGCCGGCCGAGGGCGTCCTGCACGCCGAACGGCCAGGAGCCGTCGGAATCGACGCCGTAGATCAAGCCGTGCGGGTGGAAGCTGTGCGGCTCGTCGTCGGCGTTGCAGACGTGGACGAACAGCCGCTCGCCGGGCGCGGCATAGATCACCGTGCCCGGGATGCGGCGCTCGGCGCGCGGCTCGTTGATGTCCGCGGGTATGAGCGGGTCTGTCTTGAGGATCGTATAGCTCGGATCGAGATACTCCCGATAGACCAGGGCATCGAGGCGCCGCCGGTCCACTTCGCTCTCGGGGATGCGCGTGTCCTCGTGGCCCGGGTTGCGCATGCAGTCGCGGCGGTATTTGTCGTGCTCCGCGTCGTCCGGCGCCACCGGGCTGTACGCAGGAAGCTTCTCGATCTTCAGATAGATGTCACGGCATCGGGTAATCGGGGTACAGACGCTGGGCTTGTGGTGCTCGTGACAGCAACCTTCCCCTTTGTGATCGTGATCGTGCCCATGCCCGTCCGCGTCGTCGCACGGCAGCTCACAGGCGATCGCGTGCGGGATCTCTACGACGAAATATTCGAGATGGCTCGCGTTCCATCGGATGCCGTGGCGTGTATTGAGGATCTCGCGCGGAGCGGTGCCTGCCGGCCCCGGACAGAGGACTCTCAGGAAGACGTCCGGGCGGACGTCCAGGAAATCCCGAAAGTCTTTCGCCTCGCTGGTGATGCAGAAGCCGCCATCGCATCCCGTCCGGGCCTCGCCCATCAGATCGTCATAGATGGCATCCTTGTCATAGGCTCGAACGATCAGCCCTGGAAGGCCGACACCGCTCTCCTTCTCGCGCACAAGACCGGTCACGACGAAAGTGTCCATATCGCCTCCCTGTTCGCGAGCTCCGGTGGTTTAGAGGAGCTTTGCCCGTAGTAGGCGATGCGATGACAGACTTCGTTACGTTGGGCGAGCCCCACCCGAGCCCGGTGCCTATCAAAGCCCGATTGCCGAGCGCCCCGGGTACCCTCCAACGCCTGCGCCGGGGGATCGTCCAGGGCCACGGAGTCGATCGGCGGCGGTACCAGCAGCGAGAGCGGCAAGATCTACTTTTCGGATGCGTCCGACCGACAGACTCACTCCCCCTTCCCACCGCGTGAGTACACTCCCTCGCGGGGTCCCCGGCCTTTCTCGATCTGGAGGATGCGGCCGGCGGCGGCCATCCTACGCAGGGCGGTGGCTACGGTGCGGGAGTCGGCCGGACGGCGGAGCCTTTTGCCGTAGCGCTGGTTGACCTCCCTGGTGATCGAGGCGGCGCCGAAGGTCTCGGACGGTGTCTTGGTCGCCACGACGCGCGCGGCGAGCCGGCTGACGAGGACCGGCGCTCCCGGCGGAAGATCGTCGTCCAGGGGTTTCGACGGGAGCTGCGTGCGGGCCACAAGCTCTCCTGCCGCCTCGGCTGCCGCCCGGTACGCCACCAGCCGCTCACGCGCGGTCTGGAGGTCGGCGGCATGCAGCGCTTTCTGCTCGCGGTGGAAGATCTCCTGCTCCGCGTGATGCACTTCCTGGCTCTCATGGTGCTTCACCCGCGCCTCGAGCTCGGTCAACAGCTCCGAAACAGACATTTCTTGTCGCACTGTACCTTCCTCTCCGGTCATTGCCCTCCTCAACTGCCGCAGTCGAGGGATTGAAGCCGGCACTGCACCAGAACACTGTCGCAGTATAGCTCTTGATTGGCGCGATGCCCCTGTGAGGATCGCGATTGTACTCCTTCGGTGTAGCGCGGAACAGTGGAAACAGCCCAATGTACCGGTACATTGCGACAATGTACCGGTACCGCCGGCCTCTTCTCCACTCGATCGCGCCGCATGACAGCTCGATCCGGCGCGCAGATGGGTTCATCGGCACGAGGCACCCGTTGACTGTCGCAGTGCGTCCCTATTGTGTCGCAATCCGAAGAATCACCGCGACACTACTCGGCCATGTTGACGCACTGTACTGGTACACTGAGGGAAGCCAGGAGATCAGCGCGTCAGCCTTCCAGTATAGTGTCGCATTGCAATGGTACATTGCGACAAAATAGCTGGCTTGGGCGTCAAAAGAAGAGACGAAGCAGACGCCGGACCTTTCGACTGCACCATTCGACAGAATGAACGCGCCAGTGTACAGGTGCAATGCGCCAATCTAGCGGTACGTCGTGACACTGTACCGGTACAACGCGCCAGCGTACCGAGAGATTGCGCCAGTGTCCCGGTACGTTGGCGCATTGCACCGGGGCATTGCGCCAACTCCCCGGTACATTGCACCATTCGACCCATGCGTCCTCCCGTCAGACGACCTCATTGCGACGAGAGATCAAGCAGCCGCAGGCGCAGGGAGTTGGCGATGACCGAGACCGAGCTGAAGCTCATCGCCGCCGCGGCGAAGATGGGCGACAGCAGAATGCCGAACCTCGGATAGAGGATTCCCGCCGCGATCGGCACCCCGAGCGCGTTGTAGATGAACGCGAAGAAGAGGTTTTGACGGATGTTGCGCAGGGTGGCCTCGCTGAGCCGCCGTGCGCGCACGATGCCTCGCAGGTCTCCCTTCACCAGCGTCACGCCGGCGCTTTCCATCGCGACATCCGTCCCCGTGCCCATGGCGATCCCCACCTCCGCCTGCGCCAGGGCCGGTGCGTCGTTGACGCCGTCGCCTGCCATGGCCACGATCCGTCCCTCTTTCTGGAGGCGCCGCACAGTTTCGACCTTCTGGTCCGGCAGCACCTCGGCGATCACCTCATCAATGCCGATCCGCTGGGCCACCGCCTCCGCCGTGGTCCGGTTGTCGCCGGTGAGCATTACGACGCGAAGCCCCAGCTCATGGAAGCGGCGCAGAGCCTCCGGAGTGCTCTCCTTGATCGGGTCCGCCACTCCGAGGAGCCCCGCGGGCCGGCCATCCACGACGACGAACATGACGGTCTGGCCATCGCGGCGCATCTCATCGGCTCTTTCCGAAAAATCCCGGAGGTCGGTCCCGAGGTCCCCCATCAGAGCCCGGTTGCCGAGCGCCACGGACCTCCCTTCCACTGTGCCCTTGACCCCCTTGCCGGTGATCGATTCGAAGCCGGAGGCTTGGGCGGCACCGGCGCCGCGCTCCTCCGCGCCCGCCACAATGGCCGCGGCCAGCGGATGCTCGCTGCCTCTTTCGAGAGCTGCCGCCAAGCGCAGGAGGTCCTTTTCCTCCCATCCCGGAGCCGGCAGGACGGAGACCAGCTTGGGCTTGCCCTCGGTGAGCGTGCCCGTCTTGTCGACCACCAGGGTGTCCACCTTGCGGAGCACCTCGAGCGCCTCGGCATTCCGGAAGAGAACTCCGGAGGTCGCTCCCTTGCCTGTGGCGACCATGATGGACATCGGGGTCGCGAGCCCCAGGGCACAGGGGCAGGCGATGATGAGGACGGCGACTGCGTTGACGATCGCATAGGCGATGGCCGGCTCGGGCCCGGCCACCGCCCAAACGATGAAGGTGACGATGGCAATCCCGATGACCAGGGGGACGAACCAGCCCGCGACCTGATCGGCCAGCCGCTGGATCGGAGCGCGGCTGCGCTGCGCCTCTCCCACCATTCGGACGATCTGCGCGAGCAGTGTCTCTGAGCCCACCTTTTCGGCCCTCATGATGAGCCCACCGCGGCCGTTCACGGTGGCACCAATCACCCGGCCCCCCTCCCGCTTCTCGACCGGGATCGACTCGCCGGTGACCATGGACTCGTCCACGGCACTCGCGCCTTCGAGCACGACGCCGTCGACCGGGACCTTCTCCCCCGGGCGGACGCGTAAACGGTCGCCGGGTTGGATCTGGTCGAGAGGCACGTCCTCCTCGGCTCCATCCTCGCGGAGCCGGCGGGCCGTCTTGGGAGCCAAGCCGAGGAGGGCCTTAATGGCCGCGCCCGTGAGGCTGCGCGCCCGCAGCTCCATGACCTGCCCGAGGAGGACGAGCGTGACAATGACGGCGGCGGCCTCGAAATAGACCCCCACCTCTCCATGCTGGTCACGGAAGGACGCGGGGAACAGCCCCGGCGCCAGCCGGGCGACGACGCTGTAGACGTAGGCCACACCGACGCCGAGAGCGATCAGGGTGAACATGTTGAGGCTGCGGTGCACGAGCGAGTACCAGCCGCGGACGAAGAACGGCCAGCCGCCCCAGAGGACAACGGGCGTGGCGAGGATCAGCTCGATCCAGCCAATGGTCTGCGGCGAGGCGACCCCTTCGAAAGGGTTCCATCCCAGATGGGGCGCCATCGCGATCAGCAGCAGCGGCAGGGAGAGCAGGGCGCTCACCCAGAACCGGCGGCTCATGTCGCGCAGCTCGGGATTCTCCTCCTGGTCCGCGCTGGTGACCGTCCGCGGTTCCAGCGCCATTCCACAGATCGGGCAGCTCCCGGGTTTGTCGCGGATGATCTCCGGGTGCATGGGGCAGGTCCACTCGGTTCGTGCTGCGCCGCCCGGAGCACCGGCCGCAGCCCCAAGCACGGGCTCCAAGGCCATACCGCACTTCGGGCAGAACCCGGGGCGGTCACTCCGCACCTCGGGGTGCATAGGGCAGGTGTAAAGCATGGAGCTCGCAGCCGCAGCCGGCTCGGGAGAAGAATGGGCGTGGTCTTTCATTGCTCAGTCTCCAGAGAGGGCGGCCCAGCCTCGAGCGCCCAGGAATGGCTCAGCCAAGCGAGGCCGAGCGGGATCAAGATCATCTGCAACACGGGAACCAAGCCCACGTTCAGAAGGGGCACCCGGGGCATGCCGGCGCGGTAGATCCAAGCGCCCTCCAGGAGCGCCCGCAGCTCGATTACCGTTGCCACAAGAAAACCCAGCACCGCGAGCAGCAGCAGACGCCAGCGGCTCAGCCGTACGAACCAGATCCAGTCCTCGGCGGCGCACGCCATCAAGCCATATAGCAGGGCGAGAAGGGCAACATCTCCCAAAGAGGCCAGGAAACAGGTCCACCAGCCCCCCTCGAAGTTTCCATACAGCGACATCTGGAGCATCTCCCAGGCAAAATTGGCTACCAGGCCTCCGCCGGCCCAGATCAAGCAAGTCCTTCCTGCCGCTCGACGCATGTTGCCAATCTCCGTGCAAGATCCGTGACCCCGCAGAGGAGGGCGTGCGGACGAGGCGCCCGGGTGAGGCTCCTTGGTAGATGCGGGCAGGGGACCCGGCGCAGGCAGGGGTTGACTCCGTACCGCGGTACAGGGTCTATGCTTCTCGTCGAGGAGGTCGGGATGAGCAGGTCGACCATGACGATCGGGAAGCTGGCGAGATCCGCCGGTGTAGGAGTTGAGACCGTCCGCTTCTACGAGCGGAAGGGACTCCTGGACGAGCCGGCCAGAGGTGAGTCAGGGTATCGACAGTACGTGCCCGGGACTCTCACCCGGCTGCGGTTCATCCGGCAAGCCAAGGAGCTCGGCTTCACCCTTCCGGAGATTCAGGAGCTGCTTTCGCTTCGGGGGAGTCCGGCGGCCTCGTGTTCCGAGATCCAAGAACGGATCCAGGCCAAGCTCGGCGACATTCAGGAGAAGATCGACTCGCTCGAGCGGATGAAGAGGGCTTTGCACCGGATGGCGGGGATTTGTTTATCAGGAGCTTCACCTATCAGCGAGTGCCCGATCTTGGATGCTCTCGAGAAGGAGACGGTGCAGGATGCCTAAACGGCCGCCGGTTCACTGGCTCAGCTCCCTGGGAGGCGTTCTCGCAGTGCTCGCTCCCAAGGGACTCTGCCCCATTTGTGTCGCCGCCTCAGGTGGCGTGCTGTCCTCGATCGGCCTGGGATTCCTGGCGGTCAACAGCGTGATTCAGTGGGCTTTCCCGATAACACTCAGCCTTGGGCTTCTCGGGCTGTTCTTCGCGAGCCGAGCCCATGGGCGGTGGTGGGTGTTCGGGTTGGGAGTCGTTGGTTCAGCGGTCCTCTATGGAGGATGGCTCGCCACGGCTACGCCAGTTCTCTACAGCGGCATGGCTGTGCTCCTGGCCGCGACCGCGTTCAACTTCTGGAGTCAACGTCACCCGAGGGTGGCTCTTGTCAGAATCGGAACAGAAAGGACGGTTCAACGTGGCTAAACGAACGATCGAGATCTTCAGCGCCGGGTGCTCTGTGTGTGACGAGGCCGTGCAGGCGGTCCGGGAGGCGGCTTGCTCGTCCTGCGACGTTCAGGTCCGCTCGATGGCCGACCCGCAGGTCGCTGCGGCGGCCAAGCGCTACGGCATCCAGAGCGTTCCTGCCGTGGTCATCGACGGGAAGCTCGCGGGTTGCTGCCAGAGTGGCGGGATCGATCTGGCCGAGCTGCGTAGCCTGGGGCTCGGTCAGGCGTAAGCCGCACTCCCTGGCCCCGACGCGCGCGAGCGATGCCCGCGCGCGCCGGGTGCAAATCAAGCAAGACTCAGTCGTAAACGCAGCAGCCCGTTTGAGGACAGGCGAAGTTGCACTTGCCTCCTGGGGCGGCGGTGCAATCGCTGTGCTGCGTGCACTGACTGGTGACGCAGAAGGGGTTGCAGACCTCTGGGTCAGCGGAAACCTCCCCGCTGCCACCGAAGGGGACGCCGGCGCTCAGCGCCAGCGCGAGAGTCAGAGGGATCACCGACTTGACGATCTTCTTCATGATGCGACTCCTTTCATGCTGACCGGCAAACCGCGGGAACAGCCTGGTCCACCGGTGATCGTTTGCCGGGGCGGCTCGCACCGCCCAAGGAAAACCCTGAGATCGGCGCGGGTTTCTAGATTGTCTTCATGCACTCGTGGCACAGCTCGATACAGCGCGAGCCGGCCCCGAGCGAATCGAGCTTACGTTTTCTTCCTGGACGACCAGTGCATGTGACGAATTCTGTATGCGCTGTTCTCACGCACCAGCACGAACGTGACCGTTCCCTTGCTTTCCACAGCCTTCCCGTCCTTGAGGACGATCCGGTACTCGATCGGCCAGGCGACCATCGCCATGCTGCCGTCCGCGCTCACCTCTTCCTCGGGCTTGCCTTTGGTGGTCTTGAACGACGAGAACTCGGCCAGCTCGGGACCGATGTGGTGCTCGCGGTAGTGCTGCCAGGTGCCTTCCACGCCACCGGCTTCGAAGATCGAGGATTCCTTCGCGAACAGGGATTCCGCCCGGTTCAGGTCGGCCGTATCCATGGTATCCAAATAAGCGGAAGCGACCTCAAGGGGCGTGGTGGGCCGGGCCGCGGCCTGCTGGCCGGCGGCCGGCGCGGCGAGAAAGGCGGCAACGAGAAGTCCGAGCGAGATCTTTCTGAATCTCATATGCTTTCTCCCTTTCATTACTTCGCCGTCGCCTTGCCGATCTTCACCTTGACCGCGTTCTTGTTGTCCTCGGATAGTTGGATCGACACGCGGGCGCCTGTTAGGAGGTCGGACCGCTTCGCCGGCTTCTTGTCTTTCTCATATTGGGTCTTTGGGGTGAGCATCACCATGGTCTCGTGACCATCCGTGGCCGTCACCATCAGATGGTTCTCGTGCAGCTCCTTGACGGTGCCGAGCAACTGATGGCTCTTGCCGCCATGGGCGAAGGCGGAGCCAGCGGCGAACGCGGTGACAAGAAGAAAGATCAGAATCTTGCGCATGAGTTTCCTTTCAGTGTGAATGGTCAGTGCTTGAATGATCCGCGGAGGGCTCTGCCTCTCCAGAGAGAAAAGCTTCCTCGGCCTGGATCTGTTCCCACTCTTCGGGCGTTTTCGGGTTGAGCGCCTCCATCTCGGTGATCTCCTCAGGAGTGAGCTCGGGCAGATGTCGCATGAAGTGCACCAAGGTCCAGCTTCCATATCCCGACTCGGCCGAGCCGTCGCCCCAGCCGGGCATGCCGGTGAGACGGATGCCGTTTTCGATGATGGAGAACAGCTCGCCGTCCGAGAGCGACTGCGTCGCCGGGAGTGTCATGTCGGGAGCGCGTGGGTACATGCGTTGCCCGAGATCCGCCTTCCCCCGGCCGTCGTTGGCGTGGCAGGAGGCGCAGTGGTCGGCCCAATGCGCCCGCGCCTCGCCCAGCACCTGGGGCGTGAGCGGCAGCGGATTCTTTTCATTCCGCAGGTCAGCGGGTGCCGACCAGTGCCTGATCGAGCGCGCGACCACGGCCTCCATGCGCGAAGGCTCGTCGTGGGTGCTGAAGCCGCGGCGAATGGTGCTCAGAAACAGCGCTCCGCCCAGCAGCACCAGCGTCCCCAGGAGGAGCAACGTGAGCTTGACCGGCCGGCGCATGGTCACCGCCCCCCTGGGAACTTACCGCAGCTTTCCGCCCTGACCACGTCGAACGCGGTCTCGCCGCCCGGCGAAGCCCACCCCGGGTGACCGGGGCGCCGTGGCGGCAGGACGGTGGTGGGTGCGACCGCCTGCCGCTCGCCGACCGGCGTTGCCAACGTTCCCGCGGGATGCTCGTACCATCCAGGGTCTTCGTCGTAGCTCCGCAGCCCCTCGCGGATCTTCAGGATCGTGAACATGCCTCCCATGAAGATCGAGCCGAAAGGCCCCTCCCCCGCGCCCATAGGCAGCGAGTTGCGCGGCGTCCCCATGTCCATCGTGTGCCCCATGCCGGTGCTGCCCATCGGCATGTAGCCGGGGACGAGATCCTCGATCTTCTCAGCCACTCCGGACTGGTCCACTCCGGTCATGATCGGCAGGTTGTGCCCCATCTGGTTCATCGTGTGGTGCACCTTGTGGCAGTGCAGCGCCCAGTCACCGGGGTTGTCGGCGACGAATTCGATATCGCGGGTGGTGCCCGGCGGGACGTTGATGCTGGTCTCGGGGATCCACGCCGTCTGCGGCAGCGGCCCGCCGTCGCTGCCTGTCCAGCGGAAGGTGTGGCCGTGGAGATGGATCGGGTGGGAATCCATGCTGATGTTGGCGATCCGGATGCGGACCCCGTCGCCGAGCCGGGCGAGCAGCGGCTCGGTGCCGGGGAAGACCCGGCTGTTGAAGGTGAAGACGTTGAAGTCGAGCATCACGGACGGGTCGGGGACGGAGGTGCCCGGCTTGATGAACCACTCATTCAGGAAGATCGCGAAGTCGCGATCGATCTGGCGCTGCGGCCGCTTGGGATGAAAGATGAGAAAACCCATCGTTCCCATCGACTGCTGCACCATCTCGTCGAAATGCGGGTGGTACATTTGGGTCCCGTGCTGGCGTACCACGAATTCATACTTGAAGGTCTCCCCTGGCTCGATCGGCCGCTGGTTCAGGCCGACCACGCCGTCCATGCCATTGGGCAGGAGGACTCCGTGCCAGTGCATGGAGGTGGGCTCGGGAAGGCGGTTCTCCAGGTAGATGCGGACCCGGTCCCCCTCCACCGCCTCGATCGTGGGTCCGGGCGTCTGGCCGTTGTACCCCCAGCAGTTCACCCGGAATCCTGGGGCAAACTCGCGCATGACAGGCTCGGCGATGAGATGGAAGGTTTTGCAGCCTTCCTCCCAGCGCCAAGGCAAGGCCGAGCCGTTGGGGGTCACCACCGGGACGTGGTTGCCTCCGCCTTCCGGAGCAGCCTGGCGCCGGGTCTGGGCGGCGAGCAGCGGGGTGCGCCGCAGCAGTCCGGCGGCGCCGGCGGTGAGCATCGCCACCCCGGAAGCGAGCACGTTGCGTCTCGAAATCATGGATGTCTCCTCAGTGTTCCTTGCTCTCTTGTTGGGGGGACGATTCGAACAGATCCATCCGCGGTACTTGCGACCGCTCCGGACGCGCCGAGAAGTCGAGCACGCCGCTCGCCGCGGCGTCGAGCTCGGTGCGCGCCAGCCAATAATCGCGGACCGCCAGCACCTGCTCGCGCTGGGCATCGGAGAGTCCCTGCCGGGCGCGGATCACATCGTAGACGCCGCGCAGCATCGCGTTGTATTCCAGTTGCGTCAGGGACAGGATCCGCTGCCTGCGCGGTACGACGACGTTGCGGAGATAGTCGGCGCGCGCTCTCGCCTCGAGGAGCCGCTCATGCGCTGCCCGCGCCTCCGAGCGCGCATTGACAGTCAGCGCGTGCAGCCGCTGCTCGACTATACGCAACTTGGCGGCCGCCCGTGTCCGCCCGGCGAGACCCCGGTCGAAAATAGGGATGGGGACAGTTACGGCGGGTCCGGTTGTGCTCTCGCCCTCGGGCTCGCGCTCGCGGTGGACGCCGAGCGCAAGCTCGTCGTAGGCCGACGCGCGGGCGAGCGGCAGCGCCCGGCGGGCCTCCTCCACCTCCGCCTGCGCGAGCGACACGTCGAGGCGGCGCGAAAAGGAGGCTTCCAGCTCTTCGAGGGAGCGCTCCTGCTCGCCCTCAGCGGGCGGCGTCTGGGCCGGCAGGGTCAGGGGCAGGGTTTGGAGCGCTCCGACATCGGCCAGCAGCCGCTCGCGGCTCTGGATCTCGTCGAGCTCGGCGCGGGCGAGGTCGAGCTTGGCTTTCTCGTACATCGCCTGCTCGTTTTCGAGGTCGAGGTCTGAGATGTTGCCCGCATCATGCTGCCGCCGCGCGAGCTCGACCGAAGCTTCTGCCGCGGTGGTGATCGTCCGTTGCTGGGAAAGCGCTTGCTGGGCAGCCTGCGACGTGTAGTAGTCCGCCCTCACCTCGGCGGTGAAGCCGAGCACCGCGCCCGTCACCCGCAGGCGGGCGGCTTCGAACCCGGCCTGCCCGAGGGCCCGCCGCTTGGGGAGCTGGATCAGGTCGATCAAGGTCTGCGTGATCCCGATCTCGAATGGGTTTCTGGGTTGTCCAGGGAACCGGATCTCTCCGTCGAAAACAGGGTTGCGGATGGTGCTCGCCGCGATGAGATCGGCGCGCGCCACTCCAAGCCCTTCGAGGGTGGCGAGAAGGTCCCGGTTGTCGGCGAGCGCGATCTCGACCGCGCGGTCGGCGGTGAGCTCCCCGGTGAGCAGCGGCCGCAGCCGCTCGTCGGCGGGAGGCTCGATCGGCTGCTCCGGACTCCAGGAGATTCGTTGGCCGCTCTGCTCCTCGACCGCCTTCTGCACGTCACCGATGCCGGCGTCGCGCGGCACGGAGGCGCAGCCGGCGGCGAGCAGGGCCGCAAGGAGCCAGGCTCCACGCATCCATCGTTGCCTCATCCCTTCCTCCTCTGGTCTGCTGCGCCAATGCCTGGAGGGTGGTGGGAGTGCTCCCCCTCCTGGCCGGAAGGCGGCGGCGTGGCCGTGCCTTCATGGTGGTGCGGCTCGGCGGCGGGTGTCTGCGGCTCGGACCCTTGGCCAGCCTCCGGCCTGCGTCCGGCGTCGAGTTGGCGATAGGTGCCGCTCCCGTGAGCGCCGTGCCCCTCGTGCCCCCCGCCTGCCATTCCTGGCATTTCTTGGCTCATCTCCGCCGATCGTTGCGCGTCGAGCACCGAAGTCGCGGCGGGAGCGTCAAGGGCGTCGGGACGAAGGGTCCTTGCCGGTTGCCCGGCCGCGGGGACCTGGAGCGCCGGAGCGGGGATGGCCGGCGGCATGGTGTGTCCCATCTCGTGTCCGGCAGAGTGGTCCATGCCCGCCATACCTTCCTTCTCCCCGTGCGCCATCCCCGAGTGATCCATGCCGGCCATGCCGTCGTTGGCATCGTCGGCCATCCCGGAGTGGTCCATGCCGGCCATCCCTTCCTTGCCCGTGTGCGTCATGTGGGAGTGGTTCATGCCGGCCATGCCTTCCTTGCCTTGGTGCGCCATGCCGGAGTGGTCCATTCCCGCCATGCCGGCCATACCTTCTCCCGCCATCCCTTCAGCGTTCGCACCAGGCGAGGGTTCCGGCATCTCGTGCCCTTCGCCAGGAGTTATGGCGCCATGCCCGTGCGAGTGCTCGGCACCCTCGAACGTCTCTCCCTTCTTCTGGGCCTCACGAAATGCAGCCGCGCTCTTGCTGGCGACGCTTTGTTCTCCCCCGCAGGCGGCAAGGGCGGCGAGCGCAACAAACCCAGCCACCACCGCGGGATACATCTTCTTCGCGGTTCCAAACATCGTCGTACTCTCCCGTCCGCCAGCCTGGACGGCCGGCTCAGACATCAAGCGAGTCGGGACACCTCCCCCGGCGCTCCGCCAGGAGGGTTGCGAGCGAACAGCTTCGAGGGGAGAGGATCAGGCCAGGGGGATGTGATCGATCGGGGGCACGAACAGCGGCAGAGAGCGGTCGATCGCGGGGGCGACCAGCTGTGCCTGAGGCTGCACGGCGAACAACAATGTCTGGGCTCGAACGAGCGCCACCATATGGCAGGCGTGTTGGCAAAGGGAGCCCTGCCCGCCGGAGCAGCAGTCGTCCTCGTGCTCGCTCGATGACGAGGCGCCCTGTCCAGTGGTGGAGTCCGCAGATCCTGCGTGATGACAGGCGGTCTGGCTCTGCTTGACGGGCTCCGGAGCGGTCCCCTGGGCATGGCAGGGATGGGGACCCGCGGCCAGGCTCCCGCAGAAGACCAGGAGGAGCAGCAGGGCGATAAGGCGGTCTCTCATTTCAGTAGTCCACGGTCTCTCTGGTAGAGCACCGTCCGGCGAAGTCTAGCACAAGCAGCCAAGGCCGCTGGAACAGGGAATGGCGCCTCGGATAGGCTGCACCTATGAACACACTCATGAAGCGCGCCATCGTTCTGACCGCCCTTCTCTCGCTGGTCCTGGCCATCGGCTGCGCTTCGCGCGGCAGCGCGGAGGTCTCCAAGGAACGTGCGATCGAGCTCGCCCGGGAGCACGTGAGCTTCGAGCCCGGCAAGATCGAGGCGGAGAAGGACACCGAAGACGGGCGACCGGTCTGGCGAGTCACCTTCTATGGTAAAAACGTCAGCGCTGTGCATCCTGGCGAGGTCATGATCGTGACGCTCGACCGCCGGACGGGCGAGGTCGTCGCGCTGAGTATGGCCTGACGGCGAAAGACCGTCGCCATCAAACCCTTTTTTCATGAGGCCCTGACACATGAAACCAATCGTTTCGATCGCCGGTCTGTTGCTGTTTCTGTCCTCCCTGGCCGCGCCTCTGTGGGCGCACGGCGTCTTCGTCCCGCTCCCGCGCAACCCGAGCCAGGGCGCTCTGGAGTACAAAGTCAAGATCCTGGCGACCAACCAGGGGAACCAGACGCGGCGTTTCCAGGTCGCCGAGGTCGTCCCGGAGCCATCCGAGCCGCCGAGCGAGGAGTTGCTCGCCGACCTCGCCGTGCCCGCGCGGAAGGTCGGGGTCTTCGAGATGCTGGCCACGGAAAATGCCTCGGGCCTGCTGCGCGTCACCGGCGCGCCGCAAATGGTCATCGGCGCCGTCCTGGAGGTCCGGGAGAACGGCGAGCTCATCGATACGGTCAGCCTGCCAGGGGTCACCGCCCCTGAGGAGGACGACCATCAAGAATCGGGAATCCTGAGGCACAGCGGCTCCCTCGATCACCATGCCCAGGTGCAAGGGCTCGCCCTGGCAGCGGACGGGAGCGTTTCCACCGATCTCGTCCTGTTGAACCTCGACGAGGAAGAGCGGGCGGAGTGCGCCATCGAATTTTTCACCGCCGAGGGCCAGAGCCTGGCCCGGCTCGCGGAGATCGTCGGCCCGATCGGCGCCGCCACATCGCTCGACCGGGTCTTCGAGGCAGTCCTCCTTCCGGAGAACCGGAGAGACCTGGAGAACATCCGGGCCAAGGTCGACTGTGCGGACGGGACGTTCTACACATGGGCCGCTGTGTACCGGAATGGAGGCCGCGACGTGGTGTTCCTGACGCCTTCGGTATCGACGAAGTAGGCGGGAGTGGTGATTGACCGCACCACACCATCGAATAGCCAATAATTGAATCAGTTCGAGAGATTGGCATGAATCTTTCTTAACTTTCATCTGGACGCGATGGCAAGACATACGCCGCGTCCCGTCAAGAAAGGGGTGGAAGTATGAGAAGCATGAAAAAAATCTGGAAACTCCTGGCGCTGGTGTCGGTTCTCGGCATTACGCCAGCCTTGCAGGCGGACCCCCCGGTCTGCTCGGTGTTCTGCGTGACCTCCCCCTGCTCGTCGAACAGCGACTGCACGGCGGCTCCAGGCGGCCGGTGCAACTTCGCGTGCCCGCAGACCGGCTGTTGCGTGTACGAGTAAATCCTCAACCCCGCAGGTCCCCGGCCCGGCCGGGGGCCTGCTTTCCGAAACTTTCTATTCGTAACGGATCGCCAGGAGCGGGCTCACCGAGATTGCCCGCAACGCCGGGATCAGGGTGGCGCCAAAAGCCACCAGCGCGAGGACCGCGGAGGTGACGCCGAAGGCCATGGGGTCGGTCGGAGTCACGCCGAAGAGCATCCCGGCGACCAGGCGCGTCGCGCCGAAAGCCAGCAGCAGACCGGCCAGCAGGCCCACGCCCACCACGGTCAGACCCTGGCGCAGCACCAGACGGAGCACGTCCCGCTGCTGCGCCCCCAGCGCCATGCGCACTCCGATCTCCCGCGACCGCTGGGTCACCGAGAACGACATCACGCCGTAGAGCCCCACCGAGGCGAGAGCCAGCGCCAGGATGCCGAAGAGGGCCAGCAGGGAGGCGCCCGTCCGCATCAGCCCGAGGCTGTCGTTCAGGAGCTCCGGCACGGCGGCCACGTTGACCAGCGGCATCGTGGGAGCCATCTCGCGCATCTCGCGCCGGATCGCCGGCAGCACGTTCTCTGGAGACCGCTGCGAGCGGACCACCAGGGTGATGTTGGTCACGTAGCGCTGGGCGAGAGGCTCGTAGACGTACGGCTGAGGCGGTTCCCCCAGGGCGTTGTATTTGATGTTTTTGGCGATGCCCACCACCTCGACCGGATCATCGCCGAAAAAATGAAATCTTTTACCAATCGGGTCCTGCCCCGGCCAGAACCTCTCGGCCATGGTCTCATTGACGACTACCACCCCCGGCGCTCCCTGACGGTCCGCCTCGGTGAAGGCGCGGCCGCGGACGATGCGCACTCCCATGGTGTCGAAGAGCTCGGGCGTCACAGTGTTCACCTGCATCAGGACACCGTTCTCCGCGCTCTGCTCCCCTTCCAGGAAGACGGAGCGCAGGAACGACCCCTGAAACGGGCCGGCCTGCGCCAGCGCCGCCGCGGTCACTCCCGGCAACGCGGCGATGCGCTCCCGCACGTCGCGGAAGAACTGTTCGCCGCGGCTCTGGTTCCATCCCTGGAGCCCGACGTCGAACGAAGCGACCGCGAGGTGATCGGCGGGGAAACCGGGATCGATACGCCGCATCTCCCCCAGACTGCGGACGAAGAGGCCGGCCGCGATCAGCGACACCAGGGAGAGAGCCACCTGGCCCGCCACCAGGGCGCCGCGCACCCCGAAGCCCCGGATTTTCCCGGTCTCCGCCTGATCCTTGTTCTTGAGTGCCGAGACCAGATCGGCCTTGGAGGCCTGGAGCGCCGGCACCAAGCCGAAGATCAGTCCGGTCAGGAGCGACACGCCCAACGTGAACGCGAGCACCCGCATGTCCAGAGAGAGCCCGAGGTCCAGCGGAAAGGGGCCTCCCTGAGGGACCAGCTTCGGCAGGAGCGCCTGGACCCAGTTGGCGATGAGCAGGCCGACGGCACCGCCGAGCAGCGAGAGCAGCAGGCTTTCGGTGAGGAGCTGGCGGATCAGCCGGCCGCGTGCCGCGCCCTGCGAGAGGCGGACCGCGATCTCGCGCCGCCGCGCCGCCGCTTGTGCCAGCAGCAGGTTCGAGACGTTGGCGCAGGCGATCAGCAGCACGAGACCGACCACGGCCATCAGCAGACTGGTCCCGGCCCTGGCGGCGTTCCGGTTCCCCGGGTTGAGAGCCGCCTCGGCGAGAGGGACCAGTTGAGCGGTCCGTCCCTTGTTGTCCTCCGGATAGTCGCGCTGGAGCCGCTGGCCGATGGTCGCGATCTCCGCTTGCGCCTCTTCGGGGGTCACGCCCGGCCGGAGGCGGGCGATGGCGTTCATCATCAAGCCCCGTCGCTTTTCGAACCAGTTGAACGCCTCATTCGGCTGAATCTGGCGGTTCATGGCCATCGGCACCCAGAGATGCGGCGCCGCGCCGATATCCGTCCCGGTGAACGACTCGGGAGCCACGCCGATCACGGTGTAGCCGCTGCCGTTGATGGTGAGAGGCTTGCCGACCGCCCGCGGATCGCCCTCCAGGTTCTCCATCCAGAACCGGTGGGACACCACGACCACGGGATGGGCCCCCGGCTGGCCGTCCTCCTCGGGAAGGAAGGTCCGGCCGAGCGCCGCATGGACGCCGAGCAGATCGAAGTAGTTTCCGGAAGCGAGCACACCGAAGGCGAGCGCCGGCTCGCCGCCAGTCTGTACGCTGACCGGCGCGAAGCTATAGCCCAGCACTCCGGAAAAGCTCCGGCTCATGTCCCGGTAGTCCTTCCAGTTCAGATGGGAGAGCGGAACGAAGCCGGGGTTCTTCTCGTCCTGGGTATAGAGACGCACCAGGGTCTCGGGATGGTCCACCGGCACGCTGCGCCAGAGAAGGGCGTCCACCAGACTGAAAATCGCCGTGTTGGCACCGATCCCCAGGGCCAGAGACAGAACGGCCACCGTCGTGAAGACCGGTTGCTTGATCAGGATCCGGATACCGTACCTGATGTCCTGCAGCAGATTTTCCATAGGAGAGCCCTCCTGTGTGCATAACGCCTGGGGAGCGGAGAGGTTTCACCGAACCTCAGTAAATCTACTACTCCGGTAGTTGTTGGTCAAGAGGACGGGCGGAGAATGGCGGAAGCGCATGGGAATCGAACCCACACCCCGGACCGCAACCGGCCCGGGACAACGGTTTTGAAGACCGCGGAAGGCACCAGCCCCCGAGCGCTTCCGGGGGAATCCTACCACCAGTGCCTTTGCGATAGAGTTCCGGGAGCATGCCTCTCACCCTCCGCGCCATCCCCAAGGTCGACCGCCTTCTCGCTTCCGACGATTTCGCGCCGCTTCTGGCGCGGCACCCGCGGACCGCGGTCGTCGAGGGGCTCCGCGAAGTGCTCGAGCAGATCCGCGCCGAGGTTCTCGCGGGTGGGGACCCCGAGGTGACGGCGGCGGTTCTGGCGGAGGGGGTGGAGCGGCGGCTGGCGGAACGGGCTCTCCCATCTTATCGACGGGTGGTCAATGCCACGGGCATCGTTCTCCATACCGGGCTGGGCCGGGCCGCGCTGCCCGAGGAGGCGGTGGCGGCTCTGGCGGAGACGGCGCCTCATGCCCAGCGCCTGGAGATCGATTTGCGGAGCGGCGAGCGCGGGGGGCGGGATGAGGGGTGCGCCGAGCTTCTCCGCGAGCTGACGGGCTGCGAGGCGGCAACCGTAGTCAACAACAATGCGGGGGCGACGCTTCTCGTGCTCGCCGCGCTCGCCCGCGGCCGGCAGGTAGTGCTCTCCCGCGGCGAGATGGTGGAGATCGGCGGGTCCTACCGCATCCCGGACGTGATGGAAGAGAGCGGCGCGCGGCTGGTGGAGGTGGGGACCACCAACCGGACGCACCTGGAGGATTATCGCCGGACGCTCGGCTCCGAGACCGGCATGCTCCTCAAGGTCCACCCGTCCAACTACCGCATCGAGGGGTTCACCGCCGAGGTGGAGATCGAGGATCTCGTGGCTCTCGGCCGCGAGCACGGCGTGCCGGTGGTCCACGACCTCGGCTCCGGCTGCCTGATCGATCTCGCCCGCTTCGGTCTTCCGGGCGAGACCGCGCTGCGGCGCTCCGTGGCGGCCGGGGTCGATCTCGTCTGTTGCAGCGGCGACAAGCTCCTGGGCGGACCGCAGGCGGGTCTTCTCCTCGGCCGCGAGGAGGCGGTGGAGCGCTGCCGGCGCCATCCCCTCTTCCGCGCGCTGCGGCCGGGCCGGCTTATCTATACGGCCCTGGAGGCCACCCTGCGCCTCTACCGGTCCGGCGAGGCGACCGCGTTGGCGCGCATCCCGGTCCTCCGCAAGCTCCTGGAGCCGCAGGAGGTCCTGCGGCGGCGGGCCCGCCGCCTGCTGCGCGAGCTCGCCGGCCTCCCCGGTCTGGACACGGCGCTCGTCCCTTGCCAGTCCCAGGCGGGCAGCGGCTCGATGCCGGCGCGCGATCTGCCGAGCTGGGGGGTACGGCTCCGCGTAGAGGGCCGGGCGATCGAGGATCTGGCATCCGACCTGCGCACTGGCGAGCCGGCGATCCTGGTGCGCATCCAGGATGGCGCTCTGCTGTTCGACGTGCGCACGCTCGACGATCCCGAGATTCCCTGGATCGCCGCCAGGCTCCGCGGTCTCCGCTAGCGGGAGAGGCGAGCAAAGCGGAAACGTTTCCACCTCCCCGTCAGGGCTTTCTCCCGGTCCATGGTATCTTCCTGCCGCCGTGCCAACCGACACTCAAACGCCGGCTTCGCAGATTCATCCTTCCGGCTTTTTCGTGTTCCGTACGCCGCTCCTTCCTTTCGAGGAGCTGGAGGCGTGGAGCGCGGGGCTGGAAGCTGTCCATGTGCCCTCCGACCGGCCGGAGGAGCTGGAGCGGGCTCTCGCCGCGGACCGCGAGCGTCTGCGCGAGCGCCTGCGCTCCCTGTGTGACCGTCCGGAGATCCTGGAGGCTCTGTTCCTCGCCTCGCCGTCTCTCGTCGACGGTCTCCCCCTCTGGCTGAGCCAGCCCGACAGCAAGAAGGGGCAGCGGGTGGAGCGGGTGCTCGTGCGCTACTTCTACCGGATGACGGCGCGCGCCACCCCCTTCGGCCTCTTCTCCGGCTGCTCGCTGGGTCCCCTCGCCGCGGAGACCCGCCTCGCTCTCGGACCGCGACCCGCCTATGAGCGGCACACGCGCCTCGACATGGACTACCTCTTCGCGCTCTGCGAGGAGCTCGGGCGCGACCCGCGGATCCGCGAGGGGCTCCTCTATCGCCCGAACTCGAGCCTCTACCGCGCCGCCGGCCGCCTGCGCTACGCCGAGGCGCGGCTGGTGAAGAAGGTCCGCTCGCACCACCTGGTCGCCGTCGAGCCGACGGACTATCTCGAAGACACCCTCGGCCGCGCCTCCGCGGGAGCGCGCATCGCGGATCTCGCGGCCGCGCTCGTGGCCTCCGACCCCGACGGCGAGATCTCGGTCGAGGATGCGTCCGAATACGTCAACGAGCTGATCGACAGCCAGATCCTGGTCTCCGACCTCTCGCCTCTGGTGACCGGCCCCGAAGCCATTCACGAGCTGATCGACTTGCTTCGGGGGCTCCCGGGCGACGCCCCTCTCGCCTCGACCAAGCTCGCCCAGGCGCGCGACGAGCTGGCGGCCCTGGACGCGGGCGGGCCGGGCTCTTCTCCGGAACGGTATCGGGCGCTGGCCCAGGAGCTCGAGGCGCTGCCGACGCCGGTGGAGCTCGCCCGGCTCTTCCAGCTCGACATGGTCAAGCCGGGGAACCAGCCGGCGCTCGGCACCGCGGTGCTCGAAGAGGCCTTGCAGGGGATCGACCTGTTGCGCCGCCTCTCGCCGAAGCGGCAGGACCTCCTGGATACGTTCCGCAAGGACTTCTCCGAGCGCTATGGCGAAGGGCGCGAGGTGCTGCTCGTCGAGGCTCTGGACGAGGAGATCGGCATCGGCTTCGAGCGCTCGTCGGACGTGGGGGCCGAGGCGTCCCCCCTCCTCCACGGGCTGCCGCTGGCGCCGCCCGCGGCCGACGCGAGCGTCACCTGGGGGGGGCGCGAGAGCTACCTGCTCGACCGGCTGACGCAGGCGCTGGCCACGGGTGCGCAGGAGATCGAGCTCACCCCGAAAGACGTCGAGCGCCTCTCTCCCTACTCCGGCCCCAACGGCGGAGAGGTCCCCCATCTCGCCGACGCCTTCCAGATGATGATCCACGTGGCGGCCACCTCACCCGAGGCGCTGGCCGCCGGCGACTTCCAGATCCTCCTGGGGGGCGCGGTAGGGCCTTCCGGGGCGCGGCTGCTCGGCCGTTTCTGCCATGCCGACCCCGAGCTCCACCGGCAGGTCGAAGCGCACCTGCGCCAGGAAGAGGCGCACCGCCCCGACGCGATCTATGCCGAGATCGTCCACCTGCCGCAGGGGCGGATCGGCAACATCCTCTCCCGGCCGGTGCTGCGCCAGCACGAGATCCCCTTCCTGGGGCGCTCCGGCACGCCCGCCGAGAATCAGATCCCGATCACCGACCTGACGGTGACCGTGCGGGGCTCCCGGATCATCCTGCGCTCCAAGCGGCTCGGCCGCGAGGTGATCCCGCGGCTGACCAGCGCGCACAACTATCGCCGGGGCAGCCTCGGGATCTACCGCTTCCTCTGCATGTTGCAGACGCAAGGGACCCAGGGAGGCGCCGTCTGGTCCTGGGGCGCTCTCGACAGCTCCCCGTTCCTGCCGCGGGTGACCGCCGGCCGCCTGGTCCTGGCGCGCGCCACCTGGGTGATGACCGGCGACGAGATCAAGGAGCTCGTGAAGCCCACCGGGGCCGCGCGGCTCATCGCTCTGCGGGCCTGGCGCGAGCGGCGCCGCATCCCCCGCCTGGCCACCTTGACGGACGGGGACAACGAGCTGCTGATCGATTTCGAGAACGTCCTCTCGGTCGAGACCTTCCTCGATCTGGTCGAGGAGCGCGACCGGGCCCGCCTCTCCGAGCTCTACCCGGACCCGGACCGCCTCGTCGCGCGCGGTCCGGAAGGGCGGTTCCTCCACGAGATCCTGATCCCCTTCGTCACCCTCCCCCGCGAGTCCACCCGCGTGGCGGCCCGCGAGGCGACCGGGGCGGCGGGCGCGCCGGCCCTCCGTCGCTCGTTCCCGCCAGGCTCCGAGTGGCTGTACGTCAAGCTCTACACCGGCACCTCCACAGCCGACGGCCTGCTGCGCGACGTGGTCGGGCCGGCGGTGCGCGAGGCTCTGGCCTCGGGAGCGGCCGATTCCTGGTTCTTCCTCCGCTATGCCGATCCCGAGTGGCACCTGCGGGTGCGCCTGCACGGCGATCCCGCGGCCCTGCACGGCCAGGTGCTTCCGGCGCTTCAGGAGTCGCTCGCCGGATTCATGGCCGACGGCCGGTTGTGGAAGGTGCAGCTCGACACCTACGACCGCGAGGTGGAGCGCTATGGCGGTCCGGAAGGGATCGAGCTCGCCGAGCGCCTGTTCCGCGCCGACAGCGACGCGGTGCTGGAGATCGTCGAGATGATCGAGGGGGATGAGGGCGCGGACATCCGCTGGCGCCTGGCCCTGCTCGGCTGCGACCTGCTGCTCTCCGATCTCGGCCTGACGCCGGAGGCCAAGCAGACCGCGATCGAGCACCTCCGCACGTCGTTCCTGCGGGAGTTCAGCGGCGGCAAGCCGCTGCGCGTCCAGCTCGATCAAAAGCTGCGCGCCGAGCGCCGGAGCCTCGCCGCCCTGCTGGAGGGAGGAGCGGGAGTGGACGACATCCTCGCGCCGGCCTTCGACGTGCTGGCGCGGCGCTCGCGGGCCATCGCCCCGATCGCCGAGGAGATGCGGGCCCGGGAGACCGCCGGCCGCCTGACCGTGCCGGTGGCCGAGATGTCCACCAGCTTCGTCCACATGTTCGTCAACCGGATCATCCGCTCCGCCGCGCGGGCGCACGAGCTGGTGCTGTATGACTTCCTGCACCAGCTCCATGCGTCACGGGAGGCGCGGCGGCGGAAGAATCCCTCACCCCCGGCCCCTCTCCCGCAAGCGGGAGAGGGGTGAGGGTTACGCTCTCCTTCGCACGCCGATCGTTTCCTGGAACAGCGAACCCCTTACCTACACCCCTCTCCCGCTCGCGGGAGAGGGGCCGGGGGTGAGGGCTCTGAGGTCTACGGGCAGAAGCAGGTGTAGCAGGAACGGCAACCCGAGTTGGCGCAGGTCATCGAGGTGGCCACGCCGGCGCCGGCCTTCTTCATGTCTTGGCCGGCGAGCTCCCGCAAGGTCTCTTTGGTGAGACTGAGCTTCTTGACCTTCTTGCGCTTCTTTTTTTCCATGACACTCCTCCTCATAGGATACGAAGGGATTCACCTTTACCGTTAAGGTGCCCGCGGCGTCCAAAAGCGTGCCCATCGGCGTCAAAGAGAGGTTTTGCTATCCTTCGGGGTATGCGCCGGCTCCATCTCACCACCGGCGGCGAGAGCCACGGTCCTGGCCTCACCGCGATCCTGACCGGTCTGCCCGCGGGTCTGCGGGTGGATTTCGACCTCCTGGTCCGCGATCTGGCGCGGCGGCAGCACGGCTACGGCCGGGGCAACCGGATGAAGATCGAGAAGGATGCCGCCGAGATCCGCGGCGGCGTGCGCGGCGGCGAGACGCTGGGTGGACCGCTCGTCCTCTGGATCGTCAACCGGGACTACGCCAATTGGGAGCCGATGATGAGCCCGGTGGAGGTCGATCCCCGGCGGGCCGAGCAGCGGCGGGTCCACATCCCCCGGCCCGGTCACACCGATCTCGCCGGCGGCCTCAAATACCTGCGGAGCGATCTGCGGGACATCCTGGAAAGGGCTTCGGCCCGGGAGACCACCGCTCGCGTCGCCGCCGGAGCCTTCGCCAAGATGCTCCTCGCCGAGGTCGGCGTGGAGATCCGCAGCGGCGTCCGCTTCCTCGGTCCCATCGGCGCCGACGCGCCGGTCCCCACCTGGGAGGACCTCCTCCGGGTCGACGACTCCTCTCCCCTGCGCGCCATCGACGCATCGCTCGAAGAGGAGATGGTCCGTCTCGTGGACCGCGCGCAGCAGGAGGGAGACACTCTGGGCGGCGCCGTCACGGTCATCGCGCACAACGTGCCGGTGGGGCTCGGCTCGCACGTGCAGTGGGACGAGAAGCTGGACGGCCGGCTGGCCCAGGCGGTGATGTCCATCCACGCCATGAAAGCCGTGGAGATCGGCGCCGGGGTCCGGGGCTCGCAGGGCTTCGGCAGCGCGGCGCACGACCCGATTCGCCGCGGACCCGACGGCGGCTGGAGCCGTCCCACAAACCGGGCCGGAGGTCTGGAGGGAGGGATCACCAACGGGGAGGACCTGGTGATCACCGGCTACAAAAAGCCCATCGCCACCCTGCGCCAGGGGATGCCGAGCGTGGACGTCGATACCCGGGAGGAGATGACCTCGGAGTACGAGCGGAGCGACGTCACGGCCCTGCCCGCCGCGGGCGTGATCGCCGAGTCCATGGTGGCCCTGGTGCTGGCCGACGCGCTGCTGGAGAAGGTGGGCGGGGATTCGATGACGGAGTTTCGCTCCCACTTCGACGCGACGTTGGGGCAGCAACGGGGGTGGCCGTAGACTGGTCCCATCCATGAATCCCCCGGCTGGTGGCACGACCCTCGATTCAGTCAAGCCGGGCTCGCCGGAGCCGCCGGAGCGGGAGAGCCTGCCGCCGCTCCCGGCGCTCACCGTGCTCTCGCATCCGGATCTCGCGCGCATCGGCGACCGGGTGTTTCTCGGCGAGCTGGTGCGGGGACGGGAGCTGCTGCTGTCCCGCCAGGAGCCCCGGTTCGCGGCTCCCCGGGCTGCCTCCGGCGAGCCTCTCGCCGATCCCTTCCTGAGCCGCCGTCCTCTCCGCTTCGCGCCTCTCCCGGACGGCGGCGTGGCCCTGCGGCGGGACGACAGCCCGATCCAGGTCGCCGCGAACGGCGTGCCGGTCGAAAGCGACCGGGCCTTCTCCGCCGCCGCTCTTCGCGAGGGGGTGGTCCTGGAGCTCGGCGAGCGGATCGTGCTCCTCCTCCATCTCAGGCCTCCGGCATCTCCGTCGCCTCCGGAGACCGGCGGGCTTCTCGGGGAGAGCGCGGAGATCGAGGAGGTGCGCCGAGCCATCGCACAGGCGGCGCCGCTCGCCGTGCCGGTCTCGATCCGCGGTGAAACCGGCACCGGCAAGGAGCTCGCCGCCCGCTCTCTGCACGAGCAGAGCGCCCGCGCCGCGGGGCCTTTCCTCGCCGTGAACCTCGGAGCGCTGCCGCCCTCGCTGGCCGCGGCCGAGCTGTTCGGTGCCCGCAAGGGGGCGTATACCGGCGCGGTGCAGGACCTGCCCGGCTGGTTTGGCCGCGCCGACGGCGGCACCCTCTTCCTCGATGAGATCGGCGAGGCTCCGCCCGAGGTCCAGGTCATGCTGCTGCGGGCGCTGGAGACCGGCGAGATCGTGGCGGTGGGGAGCCAGGTGGCGCGGCGGGTGGATGTGCGCGTGGTCTCGGCGACCGATGCCGATCTGGAGGCGGCGGTGCGCCGGGGGGCGTTTCGCGCTCCCCTTCTCCACCGGCTGGCCGGCCTTTCGATCCGCCTGCCCCCTTTGCGCCAGCGGCGCGAGGACCTCGGCCGCCTGCTGATCCACTTCCTGGCGATCGAGCTGGCGGCGCTCGGCGCGGCGATTCCGCGGAGCCATGCCGGCGCGGAGCCCTGGCTGCCCGCTTCGCTGATGGCCCGGCTCGCCCGTTCCGACTGGCCGGGCAACTTCCGCCAGCTCCGCAACGTCGCCCGCCAGCTCGCCGTAGACGGTCGCGGCCGGACCTCGCTGCGCTCGGGCCCCTGGCTCGACGACCTGCAGCCCGGAGCCGCCGGACCCACGGAGATCCCCCCGGTCGAAGAGCCCGCCGGATCGTCTCCGGCGCTGCCGGCCGCCCGCCGCCTGCGCAAGCCGGCCGAAATCTCCGAGGACGAGCTTCTGGCGGCGCTGCGCGCGAGTCGGTGGAATCTCAAAGCTGCCGCCGCCGCGCTGGGGATCGCCCGGACCTCTCTCTACATCCTCCTCGACCAGTCGCCGCGCGTGCGCGCCGCCGCCGACGTGCCTCCCGTGGAGATCCAGGCTGCCTTCTCCCGCTGCGGCGGCGACGTGGCGGAGACGGCCGCCGCATTGGAGGTCTCGGAGCGGGCGCTCCGCCAGCGCCTCAAGGACCTGGGCCTCAGCCGGGAGAAGTTTCTCGCCGTTCTCGCCAAAGTACCGGATGTCCCCCCCGAACCAGGGGATGAGCTGTAGAGAGCGGACGCTTCGCCGGGACCTGGGACTCCGGTAGACTCGCTGGCGAGCTCTGCCGTGAATGTTCCTGATCCAGCATCGATCGGGCCCTACCGGGTGATCCGCCGCCTCGGCGCGGGCGGCATGGGAGAGGTCTTCCTCGCGCATGATCCGCGGCTCGACCGCCCGGTGGCGATCAAACGGATCCGCTCCGAGATCGGGACCGATCCCGCGCGCCGGGCGCGGTTCCTGCGCGAGGCGCGGGTGACCGCGAGCCTCAGCCACCCTGCCATCGTTCAGGTCTTCGATCTGCCCAGCGAAGGCGGCGCCGATCACATCGTAATGGAGTACGTGGCAGGCACCACGCTCCACCGGCTCTTGGAGCAGGGGCCTCTCCCCGTCTCCGAAGGCCTGCCCATCGCTCTCGCGCTCGCCGAGGGGCTCGCCTGCGCGCACCGGCACGGCGTGGTGCACCGCGATCTCAAAGCCGAGAACGTTCTGCTGACCGCTGACGGAGAGCCGAAGATCGCCGACTTCGGCATCGCCCGTCGGCCCCCCGCTGCCGGCGAGGAGACGCTGACCGCCGAAGGCGCGGTTCTCGGCACCTACCGGGTGATGTCGCCGGAGCAGGCGCGCGGCGAGACGACCGACGCCCGGTCGGACCTGTTTGCCCTGGGCGTCCTCCTCTATGAGATGTTCACCGGCCGCTCCCCCTTCCTGGCCGAGAACGGTCTCGCCACGATGCAGCGCGTCCTCCACCACCGACCGCCGCCCGCGTCGGAGGTCGATCCCGAGATCCCCGGCGCGCTGTCCGAGCTGATCGACCATCTGCTGGAGAAGGAGCCGGTGCTGCGTCCCCGCGACGCCGGGGAAGTGGCCGACCGCCTGCGGGCGCTCGACACCGGGACCGACGCAGGAGAGCCGACCCTCCAGCCGGGCGCCCGCACGCCGCCAGAGCCACGGCCGGCCGCGGCCCCGTCCCCGCAGCGCTGGGGCCGGCTCCTCTTCGCCCTCGCCCTGCTCGCGGGACTTGCGGCGGTGGTCTGGCTCGGTCTCCGCGTCCGCTCCTCCGAAACCGCACCGCCTCTCTACGTCGCGGTGCTCGCGCCGCGGCCCTCGGAGGACGCGTTCCTCGGATTCGCCGTGCGGGGAGCGTTGCAGAGCACGCTCACCTCCTTCGAGGGGGTGTTTCCGAAGGGGACCTCCGAGGTGGACGCCGTGACCGGCACACCGCAGGGGGTCGCCCGCGCCGTGGCCGCGGACGAGGTCCTGGAGCCCGCCGTCGCCTGCGAGGGCGGCTCCTGCCGGGTGGCGGTGAGCCGGTTGCGCGGCACGGACGGGGTGGCGCTATGGAGCGGCTCGATCGAGATCCCGCGCAGCGAGCCCTTGACCGCGGCCCGAGCTCTCGCCGTCCTCCTCCGCCAGGCCTACCCCGAGCGGCACGAGCGCGTCGGCGTACCCGCGCTCCAGGTGACGCCGGCCGACTACGCCGAGTACCTGACCCTGTTGCGCGCGGCGACCGACCGGCGGCACAGCATCGACGGGTCGGAGATCCTTCGCCGGCTCGCCGCCATCCGCCGCCGCTCGCCGGCCTTCGTCGAGGCCTATCGTCTGGCGGCCACGCTCCAGGTCAACGACTTCAGCTCCGCGACCCGTGATCCAGCCCTGGTGGACCGCGCGCTGGGCCTTCTGGAGCAGGCCCGCGAGCTCGCGCCCGGCGATCCGGACGTGTGCTACACGAGCGCCTACGCCGCGATCCAGGCCGGCCGCCTCGACACGGCTGCGACGGCGCTGGCCACCTTCGAGGAGCGAGCGCCCGGAGACGTCCGCCTGCTCGACCTCCAGGCGGCGCTCGCGGAGCGGCAAGGCCGGCCGGCGGAGGCTCTCGCGCTCTCCCGGACCGCGGTGGAGCGCCAGCCGTCCTGGGCGCGCCTCTACGAGCACGCCAACCTCGCCCGGCGCCAGGGGGAGACGGCGGAAGCGCGCCGCAGCCTGGAACAGCTCCTCGCCCGCTTCCCCGGCAATGAATGGGGGCGGCGCCTCCTGGCCACCTTGGAGCTGACGAGCGGTGATCCCGCCCGCGCCGCGGCCCTCTACCAAGAGCTGCTCGCGCGGTCGGCCGAGCCCGACCTCCTGGCGAACCTCGGCCTCGCGCGCATGCTCCAGGGGGACCACAGCGGCGCCGCGGCGGCCCTGGAGCGGGCCGTCGCCGCGGCGCCCCGCAACTACTACTTCCTGCTGAACCTCGCCCAGGCCCGCCAGCTCGAAGGGAAGAAAGCCGAAGGCGACGCGCTCTGCCGGAGGGTCCTGGCCCTCTCCGCCGAAGACAAAGCCGAGGAATGGCAGCGCCTCACCGTCCGCGCCCAGGCGCTGGCCCAGCTCGGCGCCGGCCAGGACGCGGTGCTCGCCGCCCAGGAAGCGCTGCGCCTGGCCCCTCGGAACGGCCAGGCCGCCTTCGAAGCCGCCCTGGTCTTCGCCATGGTCGGCGACCGCACCCTGGCGCTCGCCAACACCCGCCGCGCCCGCGACCTCGGCTTCAATGCCCCGGCCTGGTTCCGGCTGCCATGGTTCGACCCGCTGCGCAGCGACGCGGGATTCCGCCGGCTGGCGGGGGGTTGAAAGGGTCCTTTCCCCTACACCTCGCGCGGCGGGCTGCACACGCCGCTCGCATCACAGGCCGGCGGCTGAATCACCGTGGGATCAACGCTGGTGTTGGCAATCACGGCAGCCAGCTCAGGCCGCAAGGCACCCGGCGGTCCGGGATCGAGCTGCGCGTAGAGATTGGCCGTCCTCCCCTGGCTGCAGGTGTCCGTGTGGGCATCCGGCGTGTGGGACACGCAAGAGAGCAAGGGGTCGCGGCGCCACTCGATCGTGCAGAGGCAGTTGTCCTCGCTGGCCGGGGTTCCCAGGAGCTCCCCGGGCTTCCAGCCAGGTACCGCGAGCGTCATCTCGACCTGACCGTCGGGAGCGGTCTTGAACCGGACTCCGGCATAGGGCTCGGGCAGATCCAGGGCGAGGTGGAAATCTCGGTGCTCGCCGTGGCCCATGCGGAACGCCGGCTCCAGCGAGATCTCCGGAGGAACGCTGAAGTCCTCCCGGAACAGGTCGTAGACCGGCCGGCCGTTGGCGAGCCCCACCACCCGGACCCTCTTGCCATTCCGCGCCCCGGCCGGATTCCGTACCGGCTCATGGTCGATGCACGTGGTGCAACGATCGATGATCACCAGGTAGACGCCGCCTTCGACCCGGGTCAATGCCCACTCGTCGGTGTCCGGCGGCGGTCCACCCTCGGCATGCCGGCAGGCGACGCGCAGTGCCGTGAGAGGTGCTCCCGAGCGGCGCCAGAGCACGCGGCACGTCCGCGGATCTTCGTCCCAGAGCGTCACCGTGACGTCCGGGGCCGGTGTCTCCGCGTTGGGCGGCACGAGGAGCTGCCAGCTCACGTCGCCGCCGAGGAGCGTCTCGAACACGGCGTCCTCCTTGTCCGCGATCCGGAAAAAGACCTCCACTTCCTGATCCGGATCTTCCGAGCAGACCTGGAACGCCGGCTCGAATTGGAACCCGTGCGGAGAATTCTCACCGATCAAAGACGAATAGCGGGCTTTCCAGAGGCTGCCCCCTTCGAAACGGACTGGATCGAGGGTGAGGGAAAGAGACGTCTGGAGGGCTCGGACAGGCTCGGCCATCGAATTCCCCTTTCAAAAAAGTTTGTCGCCTGGTGGAATCGCAAGCAGTGTGCCACAGCTCCGGCCCCGCGGAGCATCCCTCGGTGAGCCCATCTCGTCGTGTCGCGTCTGCCGTCGTCGTGTCGAAAGGCCCCGCCGTCGTGTCAACCAGCCTGAAACATCCGGTCTCTCTCGGAGCCGACGCCTGGCACGTCCATTGCCTTGTCGAGATGGCGAACGACGTCCTTTCGAAACGAGGAGACTGCCATGACAAAGATCTGGCGTTGGATTCCGCTCGCCGCCGTGACAATCGCAGCGGGTTGCTCGACCGCGCAGACCCCGCCCCCGTCCGCCGCGGAGCCGGCGTCGCTGTTTCAAGGCAGCGGCCCGGAGCTCCCGCCGCTGCGCTCCGCAAGCCTGCAACCGCTGGAGGTCCGGCGCTCGTCGAACGGAGTGCTCGACACCAGCCTGACAGTGAGATACGGCGACAACGTGATCGGCAACGACAAGGTCCACCTGCGCTCCTACGAAGGAAAACTGGTCGGTCCCACCTTGCGCGTCCGCCCGGGCGACACGCTGCGCGTTGCATTTCGCAATGAGCTCCCGGGAGACCCGAACGCCGCCCCCCATGCTCACCACTCGAATACCCCGACCGCCGCCGTGTTCAACGATACCAACCTCCACACCCACGGCCTGCACGTGTCGCCGCAAGATCCCGCCGACAACGTGCTCCTCGTCCTCGGACCTGGCGACAAGCATGACTTTGAATTCAAGATTCCCGCGGATCACCCCGCCGGCACCTTCTGGTATCACGCCCACGTCCACGGCGCGACCGCGATTCAGGTCAGCAGCGGCATGGCGGGCGCCTTGATCGTCGAAGGGGGGCTCGACGAAGTTCCCGAGATCCAGGCGGCCGCGGACAAGACCTTGCTCTTCCAGCAGATCCAATACTATTGCGGCCTCGATGATCAGGGAAAACCGATCTATGATTGCACGGGGAAGGTGGGAGAGATCGAGCAGCTCACGAACGTCTTCGGGAACGGTACCTGGGCCCCGTCCGGAAGGTACACCACGGTCAACGGGCTTGTGCAGCCGGTCATTCAGATGAAAGCGGGCGAGGTGCAGCGCTGGCGCCTTCTCCATGGCGGCGTGCGGGAAACCCTGAAAGTCGCGGTGTCTGACAAGCAATATGCCATCCAACCGGGCTGGCTTCACGAGATCGCTCAAGACGGCCTCGCCACCGGCCGTATCGACGCAATCGACAGCGACGAGCTCGAGCCCGGGTACAGGAGCGACGTACTGGTCCAGGCCCCCACGACAGCCGGCCGCTATTATCTGATCGATGAGGAAACGGCGGCCAATGAATCGCTCCTCTCCGAAGCCGAGCCGCGCAAGGTGCTGGCGGTGATCGAGGTCTCCTCAGATCAGGTGACGATGAGCTTACCGACCAGCGCACAGCTCGACCACTATCGTCCGTTCCGCGACATCGAGGACGCCGAGCTGACCGGAACGCAGAGCGTCTATTTCAACGTGAACGGCTTCACCGTTGGAACGAATTCCACCGACGGCAAGGCCTATGATCCGAACGATCCACCGCGCACCTTGAAGCTGGGAGCCGCGGAAGAGTGGACCGTCACCTCCTCCGCTCAGGCAGGCCACCCGTTCCACATCCACGTCAACCCGTTCCAGATCATGGAGAAAGGCGCCGACGGCAAGCTCCACCCCGGCAACTGGAAGGATACCCTGATCGTGCCCGCCGGACAGTCGATCGTGGTCCGCAGCCGCTACGAGGACTTCGACGGCGCCTTCGTCCTCCACTGCCACATTCTCGATCACGAGGACCAGGGGATGATGCAGGAGGTCGAAATCGTACGTTGAGGGCCCCTCACCCCGGCGCTCAACCTGTGGGTTGGGCGCCGGTCTTTTCGTACACCGAAATGTGCCGGGCGCTGTCCGCCCTGATTTCGTTCCGCTCCCAGTTGCTCCACCGGTGGCGGAGGCGGAGGCCGGCGATCTGCGCCATCAGGTCGAGCTCCGCGGGCCAGGCGTAGCGGACCTCGACCGGGTAGAGCCGGACCTCGCCGTTCCGGATCACGATGTGCTGGCTCTTCAGCCGCTGGCGCACGGGATCGTGCTCGGACACTTTGAGACCGATCCGCTCGTCCGTCACCGCTGTGACCTTCAGCCCGCCGGTGAAGTTGGCGCTCTGGGGCACGAACGCCTCCAGCACGAAGGTTCCGCCTTCCGCGAGATGCGCGGCGACGTTCTGGAAGCAGAGCACCTGCTCGTCCTGGGTCTGAAGCGCGAAGAAGCTGTTGTAGGCCACGAAGATCAGGGAGAACTCGCCCTCGACGGCCACGTCGGCGAAGCTCCCCATCATGACGGGGATCGCCTCGCCTCCCGGCTTGGCGCGCAATTTGGCGACCATGGCCGGCGAGAGATCGATGCCGTGCAGCTCGATGCCCCGCGCCGCCAGGGGAAGCGCGATCAGGCCCGAGCCGATGCCGAGCTCCAGGACGCGCCCAGACCCCGCCAGCTCCGCCAGGCGATCGATGGCCGCCTCCTCGCAGGAGCCGAACCACTGGTCGTAAACATCGGCGCAGGCTTCGTTGTAGGTGCGGTCCTCGGTGCTCATGATGAGGCACGTTTATAGCATGTGTGGCATAGTTCACAGTGCCGGCGTGGTGCGCATGACAGCGCCCTCCTCCCGCCGGCGCTACTCTCAACCCGTCCGACAAATGTCCCTGAGGAGGAGATCGACATGAACATGCCCCGACGGAACCAGCCGTACCGTCTACTTCTCGCCCTCGCGATCGCCGCGGCGGCCTTTGCCAGCATTCCCCAGGCCAACGCCGCCGGATCAGCGCTCGATGCCACCAAAGGCGGCAAGGGTGGAGGCAATGGGCACGGAGGTGGCGGAGGCGGCAAACCCGGCGCCTCGCTTTCGGCCGAGCTCCAGCCCGACGTCTGGAACACCAACTACGATCACAGTGAGGGCACCGTCTCGGCGGTGATCCGCGGCGACGGTCTCGGCGACGTCAACCTCGACAGCATCGTCCTCATCGGCACCGACGACGCCGAGGAGCCGGTCGCGGCGCTCCGCGCGACCCGCCAGGGCAACCAGATCCGCGCCTTCTTCGCCAAGGACGACGCGATCGCCAGCCTCGACACACCGACCCGCGGCGAGGTGCACGAGGTGACGATCCAGTTCACCGTGGGTGAGGACGACACCGAGAAGAGCCTCACCGACAAGGTGCGGATCGTCGGCGAGGATGGCGGTGGCGACGACGACGGCGAAGAGGAGGCCGACCTCGACCTCGCCATTCAGGCCGATCACTGGAACGTCAACTGGAAGAACAACGGCAACGGCACCGTGAGCGCCCTGATCCGCGGCGAAGGCCTGGAGGACATCGACCTCGACAGCATCGAGCTCGTCGGGACCGATCCGGACGCCGAGCCGCTGGAGGCGCTACGCGCGACCCGCACCGGCAACCACGTCCGCGCCTTCTTCGCCAAGGACGACGCCTTCGCGACCCTCGACACGCCGAAGCCCGGCGAGCAGCACGAGATCACCATCAAGCTGAGCGTCGCCGACGAGGACCAGGAGCTGACCGACAAGATCCGTGTCGTCGGCCCCAATCGCTGATCCCCTTCCCCCAGGGTAGCCCCTGCCGCGGCGTCCCTCCCTCGCCGCGGCAGGGGCTTCTCGCTCCTCCCCTGCTCACTCTCCGGCGTACGCCCGCTTCATCGCCTCGATGTCGGGCTTCTTCATCTGCATCATGGCCGAAAGGGCCCTCTGGGATTTCTCGGACTTGGGGTCGTTGAGCAGCTCGGGCACGATGGTGGGGACCACCTGCCAGGACAGGCCAAACTTGTCCTTGAGCCAGCCGCACTGCTGGGCCTTTTCATCCCCGCCTGCCGTGAGCTTCTCCCAGTAGTAGTCCACCTCGTCCTGCGTCTCGCAGCTGATCTGGAACGAGACGGCCTCGTTGAACTTGAACAGCGGGCCGCCGTTGAGGGCGGTGAGCTTCTGCCCGTCCAGCTCGAATTCCGCGACCATGACGCTCCCCGGAGGTCTTCCGTGGATCTCCTTCCCCGCCTCTCCATACCGGCTGATCTTGGTGATGCGAGAGTTCTTGAAGATGGACACGTAGTACTCGGCAGCGTCCTCGGCCTGATCGTCAAACCACAGGCAGGGGGCGATTCTCTGAAGCTTCGGCATGGCGTCGTCTCCTGGTTGGGTCCGGCCCAGCCGAAATGACCGGGTCCACCAGATAGTCGTCCCAGGAGGCTCGAAATCGACAGCGCAAGACACTGGCTTGGGCGCCACTTGTTTCTGCTTGTCTTCGGCATAGAATGTTATTAGATCGTGCTGGTTCCTTAATGCAGTCTCCCTCCGATGGAAAGGAGAAGCCTCATGGCATTGAAGAAGCTCCCGTGGTTGCCTCTGGTTGTCGCGGCGGCGTTGCTGCCGGCGCAGGCTCGAGCCCAGGCATGCAATGTCATCAACGGCACGTCGGGCAACGACATGCTATCCGGCACGACCGGCATTGATTGCATCTACGCCTTCGCCGGAAACGACACCGTCTACGCCGGCGCAGGAGACGACTGGCTCTACGGCGACTTGGGGCGCGACCAGCTCTACGGCGAGGACGGCAGCGATGTCCTCGATGGAGGAGGGGGGATCGACAACCTGAGCTGCGGCAACGGTCACGACATCTGTTCCGGAGGGACCGAAAACGATCAGGTCTACGGCGGCGCGGGCCAGGACTTTCTCTACGGCAACGCAGGCGACGACTTCGTGTCCGGTCAAGGCGACGCGGACGAGCCCTTTGGCGACGACGGCAACGACACGCTGCAAGGCGGATGGGGGAACGACTACCTCGATGGCGGGGCCGGAACCGATGATGTCGACGGCGGGACCGGGACGGATATTTGCGTCGGGGGAGAGACGTTGGCCAACTGCCCGTAGAGCGTAGCGCCATATGCCGGCAGTGCTCGCCCGTCACCTCGGCTTCGCAGTCCTGGTTCTCACCTCGGCGGTCTCCGTGCCGGCCCAGCCCCTGGTGAGCGGCAGGATCATCGGTCCCTCCGAACGGCCTCTCGCAGGCGTACGGGCCGAGCTGCTGCCGGTTCCGAGCAACTTCGAAGCAGGCCGGCTGCGGCTTGCGGGCGGGCGCGACCTCGCTCCCGTGGCAGAGGCGCGCAGCGACGCAGCCGGCCGCTTTCTCCTGCGAGCCCCCGCGAGCGGTGCCTTCCGGGTCGTGGTCCGCGGCGAGGGCATGTTCCCGCTGCAGTACTCTCCCCTCCTGCTCGTGGAGGACGAGGAGCTTCCGCCGGCCGTGCTCGCGCCCGACGCGGGAGCCCGTTTTCATCTCACGGATACGTCGGGCCGACCCTTGGCCGCTGCCTGGGTGTTCGCTGTAGGCGCTGCCGAGCGGGAAGCCGAAGGGCGGGCCGGCGGCGGCTGGCGGCCCGAGATCCGGATCGGGAGGACCGGCCCGGACGGGACGGTCACGCTGCCGCGGCTGCAAGGAGAACGGCTCGATCTCAGCATTCTTCTTTCCGAAGGAACCGAGAGCAGGGCGACCCGCCTGGAGGGAGGGACTCTCGCGCTGCCGGCCGGAGGAGCGAGCACACATAGCCTGCGGGTCGTGTCTCCGCGGGGCGAGCCGGCCGAAGGAGTCCTGGTGCGCGGAGGCCCCCTGGCCTGGCCCTTGGGTTTGACGGATGCGGAAGGCCACCTCCGGTTCCGCTGGAAGCCGGGAGAGGAGGCGCGGCTCCGGCTGGTGGCGCGGGACGGCCGGCAGCAGATCGTGCAGCTTCCCGCCCAGACGCACGAGGGAGCCGAGGCGGTCCTGGTCCTCGCTGATCCGGTCGTCCTCTCGGGACGCGTGACCGGCCGGACCGGCGCCCAGCCCCTTGCCGGCGCCCTCGTCAGCACTCGCAACGATCCAGGGGCATTCCTCCTCACCGACGCGGACGGCCTGTATCGACTGGTGGCGCCCAACGCCCAGGGGCTGTCGCTCGAGGCCCGGGCACCTCTCCACCTGCCCCGGGTGGTGCGGGTCACTGGGGGACACCTGCGAACGCGCAGGGCGCCCGCCCTTTCCCTGTCGCGTGCGGCCATGATCCGCGGGCTCGTGGTGGACCCGCAAGGAAAGCCGGTCCCCGGGGTCGGTCTGGCCGCGGTCCCGGACCCAGGTGCCGAGGCCGGCCCGGCGGGTGCGCCCGTCGACCTGGCCATCGGTCGTGGCTCCACCGACGCCGCTGGCCGGTTCGAGCTGCGGCGGCTGCTTCCGAGCGCCTTCTACGAGCTCCGGGTCGGCAAGCCGGGCTATCTGCCGGCGAATTCCAAGGTGATTGCGCCGCTGCCCGCCCAGGATGCGCAGCCCTTGCGGATGGTCCTGTCCCCGGCCCGCTCCGCCCGCGGCCGGGTTACGGACTCCCACGGCCAGCCGGTCACCGGCGCGGAGGTCCGCCTGACTCCGGCCCCGCTCCCCGGCGAGCGTCCTCGCAGGCCGAAGCGCGCCGAGCCCGCGGCCGAGGACAATCCGTTCGCGGCTCGCACCGACTCCCGGGGGCAGTTCGTGATCGCCCAGGCTCCGGCGGCGCGCGTCGACCTCGGAGCTCGTCAGCACGGCTACGCGCCATCCGTCCTCCGGGGCATCCGCATCGCTCCCGGTCCGGGTGCCGCGGATCTCGGGACGGTGGTGCTCCGTCCCGGTGCCCGGATCGCCGGCCGGGTGATCGACCGCGCCGGGAAGCCGGTAGCCGACGCCGGAGTCCACCTCGTCGAGAGCCTCGACCGCCTCGACGACCGGAGTGCCCGATTGGATGGCGAGGCGCCGGACGCGGTCACCGGTGCCGACGGGCGGTTCGTCCTGGAAGACCTTGCTTCGGACTTGCCATTGAACCTCCTCGTCCGTGCTTCCGGCCACCTGCCGGCAAGTGTCCGCAACGTCCGTGCTCCCCTCCCGAAGCCGTTGACGGTCCGCCTGGACGCCGCCGCCCTCCTGCGTGGCTGGGTCGTCTCCTCAGATGGAGAGCCCGTGGCGGGCGCCTCCATCAACTTCCTCTGGGAAGCCAGCGTGCCCGGCCGGCCCGATTGGAAGGTGGGCGGGCCCGTCGAGCGGGCCACCGCCTCCGGCCGCGACGGCCGCTTCGAGCTCCGCGATCTGCCGATCGGCACCGCGACCCTGACCGCCACCGCGCAAGGCTATGTCGCCGTCGAGGGCTTCGAGGTCCCCGTCCCCTGGGCCAATCCCGACCGGGAGCTGACCCTCACCCTGGAACGGGGTACGGTCCTCTCCGGCCGCGTCACGACGACGGCAGGTGACCCCGTCTCCGGCGCCCAGGTGTCCGTCGCTGCCGCCTCGGCGGTTTCGGACGATGAAGGGGCCTACTCCGCGGAGGGCGCTCCCCTCGGTCCGGCAGCCGTCTTCGTCTTCCACCCGGATTACAAGCCGTTCCGCCAGGAGATGGTCCTGGAACCAGGCGCCAACCATCTCGACGTCATCTTCGAAGCAGGTGTGGAAGTCGCCGGCCGGGTCGTCGACGAGCGGCGAGCGCCGGTGGCGGGGGCCAGGGTCGCCCTGCGGTCCCTGGCTCTCCGGGAGAGGCAGGAATACCAGGGAAGAACCGGTATCGACGGTGCCTTCCGCATCTCCCCGGTCAGCCGGGGCCACTATCGGCTGTATGCCGAGAGCGAGGGCTACTCCCCGGCCGAGGCGCGGGAGAATCTCGAGGTGGCCGACGAGTCTCTCGACGGAATCGAGGTGGTGCTGGAAGCGGGCGGAGCCATTGTCGGCCAAGTCGTGGGCCTGAAGCCGGAGGAGCTGGCGCAGGTGGAGGTCGAGGCTCACAGCGAAGATTCTGGAAGCGTCTCCGCGGTGATCGATGCCGAAGGCCGCTATGAGGTCCGCCATCTCCGGCCCGGCGACTACCTGGTCCGGGCGTCCCTGGCGGCGGGTCAGCGGCAGGCGCAGGCGCGCGCCTCCCTGACGCCGAGGGAGAGAGAGGTGAGACGCGACCTCGAATTCGCCCGGCGTCTGACCCTTTCCGGCCAAGTGCTCTATGAAGAGGAGCCGCTGCCCGACGCCCAGGTGTCGATCCGCGGGCATGGGCTCGCCGTGGAGCGCTCGGTGACCACCGATTACGAAGGATCGTTCCGTTTCGAAGACCTCGAGCCCGACACCTACTGGCTTGGCCTGAGCCACACCCGCGAGGCCCTCGTACACAATGAGACCGTCGAGCTCCCCGGAGACCGCGACATGGTCATCCGGCTCCAGCCCGCCGCGGTGAGCGGCGTGGTGAGGGACGCGGAGAGCGGACGGCCGGTCGGCGGAGCCTACGTGATGCTGCGGCATGCCGCGCCGGACTTCCTGGTCGCCGACGCCGCGAAGCAGGATGGGGACTTTCGGCTCTCCCGGGTCCCACCCGGGACCTACCGGATGACGGTCCGCGCCGAGAGCTACTCTCCGGCGGAACGGGAAATTTCCGTGGCGGCGGGCCAGGACCTTGCGGGACTCGAGGTCGCCCTCGCGCCCGCCAGCGGCTTGGATCTCGCCGTACGCCTCGCCTCGGGCGGGATCCCCCACCTCGTCCATGTCCGCGTGCTGGATGGCCGCGGGGCTCCAGTCGTCGCCGAGAGCCTGCGGCCCGAGAGCTCCGGAGCCGCCCGCCTGTCGACCGTGCCCGCGGGGAGCTGGAGCCTGGTCCTGAGCGCCTCCGGAGGCGCGACTGTGGTCGTCCCGGTCGAAGTGCCCGGCGAGCCGCTGAAAGTGACCCTGCCGGCTGCAGGCCGCCTGCGCGTCCGCGTGCAGGCTCTCGCCTCCTCCGACATGCGCGCAACCCTCTCCCTGAGCTCCGGCGATCAGCGCTTCTGGACCTTGGGCCCAGGAGGAAACGTCCAGGAGCAATGGCCTCTCGTCGGCGGGACCGCGGTCGTCGAGAGCGTCCCGGCCGGGCTCTGGCAAGTGCGGGTAGAAGCCCCCGACGGGCGCGTTTGGACCGGGACTGCGGCCAGCTCGGGGCAGAACGATCTGGAAGTGATGCTGGAGTGATCCTCCGCCTGGCTCACGCCCGCGTCGCACCGACCACGTCGAACGGCCCTCACTCCCGCGCGCCTATCCCCCGCCTCCTCCACTCCACGAAAGCGGCCGCCGTACGCTGCATCTGCGACACGTCGCTTCCCGTCCCTCAGTACGGCTGGGCGACGGCTTCGACCTGTGAGGCGGCGCTGTCGCAATGCCAATCGATGGCCACCAACGAGGCCGCCTACTGGTGTGAGCCCTACGGCCTGTGCTACTCGGGCGACTTCACCTCCGGAGAGTGTCTGCGGAGCAATGACGGGCAATACCACGTGGACTGCACGATCATGTACCAATGCTGGGACTGCTCGCCGGATTAGCTCCCGAATAGTAGAATCACCCCAGCTCATGTCCTCTGAGAAAGATCTGGCGGAATTCCGGTATGTCCTGCGCGAGCTCGTGCGCATGGTGCGCATGCCCGTGCGCGATCTCGAAAGGACTCTTGGAGTCGGCCACGGGAAGCTGGAGCATCTGCTGGACGGGAAACTGGAGATCCGGCTGCGCCATGTTCTCGCCCTGGCCGAGGTCTTGGGCGTCTCTCCAGGGGACCTCCTGACGGTTGGATTCGCGGAGGCCACGCGGCGCGCCCGGAGCCGCGTCGTCGACTGGCTGCCCCATCTCGCCCCAAAGCAGGAAGGGACTCCGCTTCCGGCGACCCGAGAGGAGCTCTCCGAAATGATCCGGGAGATCCTGCACGAGGAGCTCGACGCCCGCGCGACAGCCACGGCGCCAGGGCGGTTTTCCGCCGGCCGCAAGAAGTCCTGATCTCGCCGCAGACGGTCCGTTTCTGACTTCGATATGTCCCCAGACCGGGGCTCTTTGGTCCCAAAGTAGGTAGAAGTGGTCCCCGCGGAACCTTAAAAAGCCCCCGCGGAGCTAGGTACGGTCCGTTTTCCGCTAGGAATGGTCCGATTTCGGATCAAAGCCGGAGGAAAGCCCAGCCTGTCGGTCCCGACTAGAGAAGGAATGGTCCCGGCATAGCTATTTCTGTCCCAATCCGAGAGTCGATTCCCGGCTTCTAAGCTCCGGTGGTCCTGAAATTCGTAGGTACCGTCCCGATAGAGCTCGAGTCGGTCCCGATCAAGTTGGAAGTGGTCCCGCGGCGGACGCCTCGTTCTCGCAAATCCGCCCGGCCGCCTTGCCTCCCGGCGGAGCTTCGGAAGCCGCCGGGAGGCAAGGTCCGACAATCAGCTCTTCCCACCCCCATGCTCGTGGTGCGGCCGCACCGGCGTGGCGGGCGGCTCCTTCGAGGAGCTGCTCCCCTTCTTGAGCGGAACGACCGTCAGAGTGGCATCGGACTGGTCGGCGCCGTAGCTGGCCGAGATGGTGGCTGGCGACGGGCCGTTGTGGGCGTGGTGCACGGCGATCTCGAACGAGGCCTCCTGCTGCCCTTCCGGCACCAGGACGCTCTCGGGCACCACGGCGGCCGCGGGGTTGCTGCTCGCCAGATGGATCACCGCACCACCCCTGGGGGCCGGCGCGGCCAGGCGGACGGTGCCCTTGGTGAAGGAATGCTCGCTGAGCCGTCCCACGGCGAGATCCACCTTGCCGAGGCGCGGACAGCGGTCGCAGGGAAGCGGCACGTCGAAGCTCGTGCCGGCCGCGGCGAGCCGGACCCCGGGCGCTCCCGGCGCCGCCTGGATCGCCACGGTGTAGGTGCCGTCGCCATGATCCGTCACGTCACGGGGATCGACCTTGCACGCCTTCTCGGGCTGGCAGCCGGCCAGGTCGAGCCGTCCCGGCCCCAGGATGTTGCCGAAGCGGTCCGCGGGCCGGAGCCGCAGCAGCACCCGCCAGCCGCCGTCGGCCGTGGGGGTACGCTCCAGGATCTCGGGACGGCTCGCCTTCGGATCGACCCGCACGTCCACGTAGACCGACTCCACGGCCTCGCGATGGGTGGTGCAGCCGTTCCTGGTGAAGTCGAAGATGTAGCGCAGCTTGTACATGCCATCGACCGCGCCGGCTCCGTTGAGCGTGCCCGTCCAGTAGGCGTTGGCCGGATGGAGGTCGCCGTGGGTGCCGTCGTCAAACAGCGGGAAGGTCGCGGTGGTCGTGGGGATGACGAGGCCGGTCAGCGCGTTGGCGCGGGCGTCCAGCACCTCGCCCTTCACCTGGCGCTGCCGTTTCGTGTCCTGCCGCGCGATCAGGGTGCCGAGGCCGACCGTGGGGAATTCCACCTCGACCCGCGCGTCCACCCGGTCGAATCCGCCGGATGGAACATAGGACGGCAGGATGCGCGCTGTCGCCACCAGCTCATCCCCGGCCCGCCAATCGAGCGAGCGGTTATGGACCTCCAGCTTGGAGAGGCCCCGGCCGAGGACGTCCAGGTACCAGCGGTGGTCCTTGCCCGGCTCGATGCGCGCCAGGACGGCGATGGCCTTGCCCGAGGCCATGGTGGCCTGCGGCCGGCTCTGGGCCGAGGTGGGGCGCAGGCTGTAGCTCATCACCGGATGACCGGGGTTCCGCAGCTCCAGGCGCCCGGTGAGGAGCTGTCCGTCTCCCTGGAAGCTGTCGAAATTGACGAGCTCATCGCGCAGCGCTCCGGCGCAACGGAGGATGGACTGCCCACTCTTGCGAGTATCCGTGATGATCGCCCGCTGCCGTTCGCACAGCAGGCTCGCCAGCCGCTGGTCGTAGGGCTCCGCGTTGTCGTCGCCCATGCGCGCATAGACGATGAGGTCCCAGCGGACGGAGGTCAGCGCCTGCGCGAAATCGTTGGAATCGGTGATGGTCTTGACGCTGCCGAGGAGACCGGCGGCCTGCTCCGCCTTGACGGCCCGCTCGTAGACCGAGTCCGGTCCGCGGCGCTTGGACTCGAAGTAGACGACCCGCTTGCAGCCGTCGGGGCAGAGGCGGTGGATCTGGCGCCGCACCAGGAGCTCGCCCGCGTCCGGATCGACAAAGCTGTCCGGGGTGAAGCCGTTGACGATCACGCGATGCGGGCGGACGAGCTGCGCCCGCCAGGTGCCTTCGTTGGCGCCCCGGAACGGCAAGGGGACCCGCGCGAATTCCCACGTTTCTTCCCTGGACGCCTCGATCCCGGGCGTACCGCGGGTGATCAGGTCGCCGGCCGGGCTGGTGACCTGCAAACGCAGCTCCCCGGGCGTCGCCGGAGTGTGCCACCCCGACGCGAAGGTGAGCTTCTGGTCGCCGCAGGAGGTGTACTCCACCAGCGTCGAGGCGGCGTCGTTGGCCGCCAGCGTCCCCTCTGGATCGATCAGCAGGAACTCGTCGGTCAGCCGGCCGAAGGCCTTGGTGAAGAAGTGCTTGAGATCGTCGCCGGGGCCGCCCGGGTTCTGCATGTAGATCCCGCCCTGGCGTTCGGCCAGGAGGGTCAGGAGATCGCCATTGAGCGAGCCGGCGTTGCCGAAGCCCACGGCCACGGCCTGGGTGAACTCGAGCTTGTTGTAGTCGAGCTGCGGTCCGAAGCACTGCGTGCCGCAGCCTGGGCCCGCGGCCCCGGCCGGCTGCAGGCAGGGCGCCTGGTTCTCCATCCCATCGGTCAGAACCAGGATCGCCTTGCGGTCGTTGTCGCCCGCGGCCGCGAAGCCCTGGCAGTTGCCGGTGGGCGGACAGAGCAGCTCCAGCGCCTTTTGGATGCCGGCGCCGATGCCGGTACAGCCGCCCGGTCCATTCGTGGTGAGCGCGTCGAGCGCGTTCCGGAAGGGGCTTCCTGCGACGCGCAGATTGGCGTCGGCGTCGGTGAGCGCCAGATTGGACGTCGCCGTGTTCGAGTAGGAGACGATCCCGATACGATTGACCTGGCCGTCGGTGCGCGTGTCTTCGAGGAGGTCCGCGAAGTTGTCGACCGCCGTCAGGGCGGCCTGGAACTTGGGGACGCCGCTCGAATCAGGATCGGACATGCTCCCCGAGCGGTCGATCACCATCACCACGTCCACCGCCTTGCCGTCCTGCCAGGCGCGCACCACGTCGTCGAGGGCCTTGTGGAGCCGCCAGAACATGGGGTCGCGCGGCGAGCAGCTGCTGCCGTTGGAATCGCCGTTGTAGCAGCCGGGGCAGTCCGCGTCGGCGACCGCGCCGTGCATGATGCCGTGGAATTGTCCATCAAGGATCTTGGCGACGTCGTCCACGTTGGGGAACTGATCGAGCGACGTGTGCGAGAAGCTGACCGTCCCATCGGGGGTCTGGCAATTCGAGCTCGGCGCCCCCGGACAGCCGATCGGTCCGCCGCCGGGCTGGAACAGGCACTGCGGAAAAGCGATGCATTCCGGACAGGGGACGTTGTCCGGCCGGGGAGCACCGGTGCCGCAGCCGGATGGGTGGGCGCCCGGTAGCAGCTCCGGCCCGGTGCCGACCGGCAGGTTCATGCTGGGGCACCAGTCGAGCGACTCGATCGGCGGGAACGAGATCCCCCGGCGCCAGATGTTGAAGTCGTGCTCGAACTGGCGATGGAAGGCGTACCAGCGCTGGCTGCGGCCGGCCGGCGGCGTGGAGCCGCCCACGTTGCCGAAGCACTGGTGCCAGATGGCATGCATCTGGAGGATCGTCTGCGCCCCCGCGGCCGGCACGGTGGTGCAGTCCGTCGGCCATGAGCAGGGCGTGGTGAGATCGCTCTTCTGCACGCACCGGATCGGCACCTGGGCCTGGACCGTATCGGAGTAGACGAAGCAGGTCTGGGCGCCGGCCGGGACCGAGGCGAGAGGCGCCAGGATCCCCACGAAAAAACCAAAAAACGCACTTCTCCTGATCGCGATGACCATACGGCCTCCTTTCGCGGAGCACTTCTTGAAAGTAAGGCGATGCGGAGGACGGCTTTGTTACGGACTGGTGCTTTCGCTACACTCCGCACCATGAGTCAACTCACGCGCCGCGACTTCCTCGGGGCGACCGCCGCGTCGGCGGCTGTGCTCGCCTTCCCTCGGGTGCTCTTGTCCGACGACCAACTCGATGCCATCCAGGCGGAGATCTCGAAGCGCCATGCCGAAGGGGTGCGGCGCCTTCAGGAATGGGTGCGGCAGCCTTCGATCGCCGCTGAGAACCGCGGAATGGACGAAGGGTGCGAGCACATGATGCGCCTGGCGCGCGAGGCCGGCTTTCAGCAGGTCACGCGCGTGCCGACCGACGGCCAGCCCGCCGTGTTCGCCACTCTGGATGCCGGAGCGGCGAAGACGGTCGGCCTGTACTTCATGTACGACGTCAAGCAGGTCGATCCCGCGGAATGGTCCTCGCCGCCCTGGGAGGCCGCGCTGGTCGACAAGCCCGGTTTCGGCAAGATCCTGATGGGCCGCGGCGCGGTGAACCAGAAGGGGCCGCAAGCCGCATTCCTGGCGGCCCTGCACGCGATCCATGGAGCGGGCAAGAAGCTGCCCGTCAACCTCGTGCTCGTCGCGGAGGGGGAAGAGGAGATCGGCTCGCCGCACTTCCGCCAGGTCGTGCAGCGTCCCGAGGTGAGCGCCGCCCTGGAGCGCTGTATCGGCATCTTCATGCCTTCCGCCGGGCAGGACCCGGACGGGACCGTGCTGGTGTCGCTCGGCGCCAAGGGCGTCGTCGAGCTGGAGCTCGTGGCGAGCGGCGAAAAATGGGGCCGGGGGCCGAAGAAGGACGTCCACTCCAGCAACCGGGCCCGGCTCGACAGCCCGGCGTTCCACCTCGTCCAGGCGCTCGCGACGCTGGTCACCCCGGACGGCGATCCGGCGATCGACGGCTTCGCGGACGCCGCGCGCAAGGCCTCGGCCGAGCAGCGGGCGATGCTCGACGCCGCGGCCGCGCGCCTCAACGAGGCCACCACGAAGAAATCACTGTCGGCCGACCGTTGGGCGCACGACCTGCCCTGGCGCGCCTCGCTGGAGCAATTCCTCTTCACCCCCACCGTGAACATCGAGGGGCTCGTCGCCGGCTATACGGGACCGGGCGGCAAGACCGTGCTCCCCCACCGCGCCGTCGCCAAGCTCGACCTCCGCCTGGTGCCGGACATGACGTACGACGGCGCCATCGCGGCCCTCAAGGCGCATCTGGCCAAGCGCGGCTTCGGCGACATCGAGGTCAACCCCAGCGGCGGCTACGATCCGACCAGCACGCAGGCGGACGCCGCCGTGATCCGCGCGCAGATGGCCGTCTACCGCCGTGCGGGTCTCGATCCGATCCTCTGGCCCCGGAACGCGGGTTCCTATCCGGGATACGTGTTCACAAGCAAGCCGCTCGAGCTGCCCGCGGGCCACTTCGGCCTCGGCCATGGCAGCGGTGCCCACGCTCCCGACGAGTACTTCGTGATCGAGTCGGCGAACCCGAAGGTCATGGGTTGGGACGGAGCTGTGCGCTCGTACGTGGATTATCTGTACGAGCTGGCCACGACCGCGTGATCAGTGGAGGGCAAAGCGCACGGCGGTCCGCACGACGCTCGCCTTGGGGGATACTGGCCGAGCGACCGGAGTCAGCTTGGCCTCGCTGGGGCGTTTCCAGGTGCCGCCTTCCTCTTCTCGTGCATGGCTGCGTAACGAATTGCCAGCTCCTGACCAAGAGAATCCAGGTCGCGATAGATTTCGAATCGAGACAAACCCTGGAGGCTTGCCAGATACTGCATACAAAACACCGCGGCCTCGGGTTTCACCTCCAGCTTCATGATGCAACGAATTCGACCAGCGACCTGGGTCTCCATTGACCCCTTTTCATTTCCAAACACTATGAAGTAACCGCGCTGGTGACGTATGCGCTCGATCCGGGCAGGAGGATAAATTGGTATGGGCTCATCGAAGGGCCAATCCCGGTCAACGAGAAGGCGAGAGTAATAGTCATAAGCAGGCTCGCGAGCGATATCCCAGATCGATGTCCGTTTCGTTACCCTCTTCGAGAGCACATACGGATTGAGAACCCAGATACAAGGAATTGGAAGACTGCGAGCCCTTTCGAGAAAATCACCCCTGCCTCCTGTCAGCTCCCATTCATCGCGGTATCCCTGGAGAGCAAAATAGAGAGCAATGTCAAGGCGATCGGTCCAGTCCAATAGCCTCGTCGGAGCACCGTGATGTCTCATTTCGGCGAGGACCTGCCAGGAGGGATCGGCATGGGACTTTCCCGCCCGAAAGACGAATTCATCGAACAACTCGCGTTCGGCCTCAAGGGGCGCAAGGAAGCGGAGCAACTCCTGCTTGGCCACCGCGATCTCTCTTTTCCTGGCGTTGGCCCGCTCTACAGAATCGTGATACTCAAGCCTCGTCGAGCCGGTGTTCGAAGCCTCCTGACCAGGCTGTAACAGCTTCTTGGCATTCTTCTTTGCAAGCAGCTCTTGCTTCCAGCTTTCTTCGAGAAGCCTGATGCCTTCCCGCCGGCGCCGAATCTCATCCTCGTCGTCCTTGTTTTCAAGAGTCCCGAACCTGAGGATACTCGGCGTCAGCGGCCATGATTCAAGCGAGTGCCCCCGAAACCAAGCCGCAGAGTTCGTACATCCTATGTACCGGCGCGCACGCTCCACCTCCGCAAGAAAATCTACCCACGCTGTTGCGAGCGAAGCATTTGTCTGCATAGAAATTCGTACTTTCAATGGAGCGCGTGGACGGATTCGAACCGCCGCCCGCGTGGCAGAGCCACGCTGCTCTCGACCACCTGAGCTACACGCGCAAACGGCATTTATACTACACTCAATTGGAACACTTGCGCTAGCCTTCGAAGGAGACCACTACGAGCTGGCCGCGACCACCTGATCAGTGGACGGCAAAGCGCACGGTGGTCCGCACGACGCTCGCCTTGGGGACTCCATTGAGCCGCGCAGGGACGTAGATCGATTTCCGCGCGGCGGTGACCGCCGCTTCGTCCATGGTGGGCTCCAGGGGTGACACGACCTCGACCTTGAGGATCTGGCCGGCGTCGTCCACCGTAATTTCGAGCCCCACTTCACCCATGAGACGCTGCTTGCGCGCCTCGATCGGGTAGACGGCGGGAGGTCGCGACCGGAGAACGGGAGGATCGACCTTGTCCCCGGGAGCGGCGGCGACGCCGTCCAGAAAACGCCATCCCTCCTCGAACGGGGGCGTGGGCAGAGTCGTTCCGTACTGTGTTGCGACACAACCGGCGACAACGAGACTCAGGACAACCAGGACCAGCTTCCGCATCGCGGCCTCCTCTGCTCTCGGGTGGATATGCTGCTCGATGAAGTGGATTGTAAGGTTCTTCCCCCACCCGAGACTACCCAGGATAGAGGCGGGAACTCACTCCCGCCAAGGAGATCCTGGAGATGTCCGAACCCGGAAGGCTGTTCCGCTCCGCACGCTGGAGCTTCGTCTTTCTCTTGCCCGCTCTCGCTCTCGCAGCGCCAAGCCGCGAGGGAGCGCCCCGCCGGATTGCCCTTGCGCCGTGCCACGTCGAGGATTTCGAGGAGGAGATCCGCTGCGGCATCCTGCGGGTCCCGGAGAACCGAGCCACCCGCGCCGGCCGCACGATCGACCTTCACGTCGCCGTGCTGCCGGCTCTGCGCCCGGAGAGCGCTCCCGATCCTCTGTTCATCCTCGCCGGGGGACCGGGCCAGGGCGCCCGGAAGTATGCGTCCTTCGTCCAGTCCGCGTTCAAGGAGGTCCGGCGCGCCCGTGACATCGTGCTCGTCGACGTGCGCGGGACGGGCGCTTCGAACCCGCTCGACTGCGACCTCGGCGATCCTCTCGAATTCCTGGAGGCGGAGACGGTCGATCCCACGCCCTGTCTCAAGAGGTTGAAGGGCGATCCGCGCTTCTACACCACCGAGCTGATCGTGGCCGATCTGGACGACGTCCGCGCCGCTCTCGGCTATGAACGGATCAATCTGTGGGGCGGGTCCTATGGCACCCGCGCTGGCCTGGTCTATGCCCGTCGCCACGCGGACCGCGTGCGCTCGGTGGTGCTCGACGGCGCCGCGCCGTTCGAGATCGAGCTGCCGCTCTACAACGCCTCGAACGCCCAGCGCGCCCTTGACCGCCTGGTGGCCGACTGCACCGCCGCGCCGGAGTGCCGCGCCGCGTTCCCTCGCCTGAAGGAGGAGCTCGGCACGGTCCTCGCCCGGCTCGATCAGGGGCCGGCGCGGGTGACGCTGCACCATCCGCGGACCAACCGCCCCACGGAGATGAGCCTCTCGCGCTCCGCTTTCGCTTCCGGGTTGCGCGGCATGCTGTACGTGCCGACACACGCCAGCCTGATCCCCTACATGATCCATGCGGCCGCGCAGGGGGATTTCTCCCCGATGGCCGCTTTGAGCCTGGAGACCGCCGCCTGGTCGACCGAGACGATGAGCCTCGGCATGACGCTCTCCGTCCTGTGTGCCGAGGACGTCCAGCGCATCACGGACGAGGAGGCCGAGCGCGAGGTGCGCGGCACGTTCCTCGGGCGCTCCGAGATCGATTCCTGGCGGCAGATGTGCTCCAAGTGGCCGCGCGGTCCCCTGCCCGCGGACGTGGACCGCGTCCGGCCGCTCCAAGTGCCGGCCCTGATCCTGTCGGGGGACCTGGACCCGGTGACGCCGCCGCGCTGGGGCGAGGCCATGAAGACCCACTTCCCCGGCGCCCTCCATGTGGTCGTACCCGGCACCGGCCACAACACCTCCACCACCGGCTGCGTGCCGGACCTGATCGCTCAATTTTTCGACAAGGGGAGCGCGGCCGGGCTCGACATCCGATGCGTCCAGAAAGTCCGCCGGCCGCCTTTCGTGATCGATCCCTCGGGAACGGCGCCGTAAAGGAGACGACGATGCTCGAAGCACAAAAGCTTCAGAAACGTTTTGGCAAGACGGTAGCCGTGGAGGACGTGTCGTTCACGGCCCGCGATGGCTGCGTGACCGCTCTGCTCGGTCCCAACGGAGCGGGCAAGACGACGTCGCTGCGCATGCTCTATGGATTGTTGCAGCCGGACGCCGGACAGGCGGTGGTGGACGGCGCCAACGCTGCGGCCGAGCCGCTGGCAGCGCAGCGGCGGCTCGGCGTGCTGCCTGACGCTCCCGGTCTCTACGGGCGGCTGACCGCCCGCGAGCATCTGCGGTACGCCGCACGGCTCCAGGGGCTCTCCGCACGGGAGGCGGAGACGCGCGCCGCCGCGCTCATCGAGCGGCTCGACATGGGCGGCATCGCCGACCGGCGGTCCGCCGGGTTCTCGCAGGGCGAGAGACGCAAGGTCGCGCTCGGCCGCGCCCTGATCCACGACCCGCAGAACGTGGTGCTCGACGAGCCCACGAACGGTCTCGACGTGCCGAGCACCCGGGCCATGCGGAAGTACGTCCGCTCTCTCGCCGAGGCAGGCAAATGCGTGCTGTTTTCGACCCACATCCTCCAGGAGGTTTCGGCGGTGTGCGACCGCGTGGTGATCATCGCGCGCGGCCGGGTGGTCGCCGAAGGGACTCCCGACGAGCTTCTGGCGCGCACCGGCCAGACCAATCTGGAAGACGCGTTCGTTCAACTGATCGGCACCGAGGAGGGCCTGGGAGCATGACCGCCAAGGCACTGGCCGTATTTGCCAAAGAAGCGCTCGACGCGGTGCGCGACCGCCGGTCGGTCCTGTCCGCCCTGAGCTTCGCGCTGTTCGGGCCGCTGGTCCTCGCCATGGCTCTTTCCACCATCGCGAAGAGCAGCGACGACAAGGGACCTCTGCGACTGACCGTGGCCGGCGGCGGGCATGCGCCTTCGCTGGTCCGCTTTCTGGAACAGAACGGAGCGGAGATCGTCCGCCCCTCGGGTGACATCGAGAGCGCGGTGCGCCGTGGGGATCTGACTCTCGCGCTGGTCATCCCGGAGGACTATGGAAAGAGTTTCCGCTCCTCCCGGCCGGCGCGGGTCGAGCTGGTGTACGACGCGTCGCGGATGGGCTCCAGCACGCCGGTCCGCCGGGTGGAAAAGCTGCTCGAGCGGTACAACGTCCAGGTCGCCGGTTTGCGGCTCACAGCGCGGGGGATCAGCCCGCAGGTGGCGCTGCCGGTCCGGCTGTCCGCGGTCGACCTTTCGACGGCGGCCTCGCGCGCTGCCTTCGCGCTCGCCACGTTCCCGATCTTCCTCCTCATGGCGGCCTTCATCGGCGGCATGAACGTGGCGATCGACACGACGGCCGGCGAGCGCGAGCGGGGCTCGCTGGAGACACTCCTGGTCCATGCCGTGCCGCGGATGGATCTGGTGGTGGGCAAGTGGATGGCGGCCGTGGTCTTCAACCTGGCCGCCGTGCTGCTGACGCTGCTCTTCTCGTTCCTGGTGCTGCGCTGGGACGGGCTGCAGGGCATGGACATTCCGGTGGCGCTGAGCGTCCGCGACGCCCTGCGGCTGCTCGTGCTCCTCCTGCCGCTGGCGCTGCTCGCCCCGGCGCTCCAGATGCTGATCGCCCTCTTCGCGCGCAGCTTCAAGGAGGCGCAGACGCAGCTCTCGCTCCTGATGTTCGTGCCGATGATCCCCGGTCTGCTCCTCTCGTTCCAGAGCTTCGAGCCGAAATCGTGGATGCACGCCGTGCCGATCCTCGCCGAGCAGGTCGTCATGCGGGATCTCCTCTACGGCAAGGTCATCGCGCCCTCGACCCTGGCGTTGACCGTGGGCGCGACCGTAGCGCTCACGGCAGTCTGCCTCGGAGTCACCTCCCGGCTGCTGCGCCATGAGCGGATCGTCCTCGGCCGCTGAGACCCTCACCCCCGGCCCCTCTCCCGCGAGCGGGAGAGAGGAGAAAGGCGTGCCTTGCCCGCCCGGGGTAAACTCCCGGGCACATCCGGAGATCTCCTTGCCGCGAACATCGCGAGACCTGGAAGAGCGGTACGATCACATCCTGCGGGAGCACGGTTCCGCGCTGCGGCGCGTGGCGGCCACCTACGAAGCCGATCCCGTTCGCCGCGAGGACCTGTTCCAGGAGATCTGCCTCGCCCTCTGGCAGGCCCTCCCCCGCTTCCGCGAGGAAGCTTCGGAGTGGACGTTCGCTTTCCGCATCGCCCACAACCGTGGCCTCACGCACGGCTGGCGGGCGCGCGGCTCGATGACCGCGGACCTGGACGAGGCCGAGGAGCTCGTTGATCCGCGGCTGGACCCGGAGAGCGCGCTTCATGAAGGCGAGCGGCGCGACCGGTTGCGCGAGGCCGTCCGCCGCCTCCCCTTGATCGCGCGGCAGGCGATCGTGCTCAGCCTGGAGGGTCTCAGCCAGCGGGAGATCGGAGAGGTGCTGGGAATCACCGAGAACAACGTGGCCGTCCGCCTGACCCGCGCCCGCAAGCTGCTGCGCCAGGTGCTGGAGACGGAAGGGAGCCGGAGATGAGCGTGACGCCCGATCCCGAATGGCGCGATCTGATGGAAGCCTGGCAGTCCGAGGCGCCGGAGGAGCGCGCGCCGGCTCCCCTCTCGGACGAGGTCCGGCGACGCATCCGGAAGCGCGTGCGGTGGGCGAGCTATCGGCTCCTCCTCAAGGCCGCGGCGAACGTCATCACGTCCGTGGGCATGATCGTCTGGCTGTCGCTCATCTTGGACTTCCGGCAGACGGCCGATCTCGCCGTCATGATCGCATCGGTCATTTTCATCATCGCCGGTATGACATTCAGCTTCTGGAACTTCCGCGGCACCTGGTGGCCCACTGCTGAGTCGACGGCGACCTTCGTCGACCTTTCGCTGGAGAGGTGCCGGCGCAAGCTCGTGGCACTGCGTTTCTGCTACATCTTCCTGGCCGTGGAGCTCGCTTTCATGATCCCCTGGGCGGTCTGGGCCTTGCTGTCGCGGGCCGATCCCTGGGCGCCCGGTGCGTGGTTTGCCGTTTTTGGCTGGATGGCCTTCTTCTCCGCCGCGATGTCGGCCTGGGCGGCCTGGTACAAGAAGAGAACGCTTCGCGAGATGGCGGAGTGGGAGGAGCTGCGGCGAAGCCTGAGCTGACCCTCCCCAGGAAATGCCCCCCGGGGCTATCGTGTTATCCTGGACGCCGTATGCGGACCCGGATCGCTCTTCTGCTCCTCCTGACCCTGAGCCTCACCCTGGGGCTGGGGACGCATCCGTGCGGCGCCGCCGCCACGGAGGAGCATCCGAGCGCCGCGATGAAGGCGACGAAGGCGCCGGCCGCGATGCCGGCCTGCCACGCGCGGATGGCCCACGCCCAGGCCTCCAAGGAGCCCGCGCCCCAGCCGGGCCATTGCGGCTCGGAGCCGGGCGCGCCCCACCACTGTCCGCACCTCTGCCACGCCACGGCCTTACCGGCGGTCGCGCCGCCTGTCCCCACGATCCATGGAGTGGCCGATCTGGCCATCCAGCCCGTCGAGAGCGCCCTCGCGTTCCCGGCGCGGTCGATCGATCACGTCCCCCTGGCCTGATTCCGAAGCTCCCTCAGCGTTGACGTTCGTTCCGCCTCCGGATTCGGTGGTGGTGTCTCTGATTTCTTGGAAGGAGCTTTCTGTCATGGCCAAGAGCCGCCGTGATTTCCTGCGCCTCGGCGTGGCGACGGCCGCCGGTCTGGTCGCGTCCCGCGCCTCGGCGCAACACGAGGGCCATCAACCCCCCGCTCCGGCCGTCCGGACCTCGCGGAAGTCGACGAGCCCCCGGCCGTATGTTCCGGTCGAGGTCCCCGACGTTCCCAAGCTGCCCTGGCGCCTGGAGAACGGGGTCAAGATCTTCCATCTCATCCCCGAGGTGATGAAGACGAGCTTCACCCCCTGGAAGACGGCCAACACCTGGGGCTACAACGGCTCGACCCCCGGGCCGACGATCGAGGTCCAGGAAGGGGACCGCGTGCGGATCGTCGTCGAGAACCGCCTCCCCGAGGCCACCGTGATGCATTGGCACGGCCTGGAGGTGCCCAACGAGATGGACGGAGTCGAGGGGCTGATCCAGGACTTCATCGCCCCCGGCGAGACGTTCGCCTACGAATTCACGATCCATCAGCACGGGACCTTCTTCTACCACTCCCACCGGCCCATGCAGCAGATGATGGGGATGATCGGCCTGTTCGTGGTCCACCCGAAAAAAGCTTACGAGCCCCACTGCGACCGCGATTTCGGGCTCATCCTCCAGGAATGGGCCACGCTGCCGAACAATCCGACGCCGAACACTCTGGCCATGGAGTTCAACTGGCTGACGATCAACGGCAAATCGGCCCCGGCCACAACGCCCATGCTGGCCAAGCTCGGCGAGCGCGTCCGCCTGCGCATGGTAAACCTGGGGATGGACCACCATCCCATGCACATGCACGGGCACACGTGGGTCACCACCGGCACCGAAGGAGGCCGCATCCCGCGTGCCCTCTGGCGTCCGGGTAACACCGAGCTCGTCGGCGTGGCGCAGGCCCGCGACGTGGAGTTCGTGGCGCACAACCCGGGTGACTGGATGCTCCACTGCCATCTCCCCCACCACATGATGAACGCCATGGTCTCCATGGTGGGGCCGATGTCCGAGCCCGGAGGTGGAGTGCCCACCGGCGGCGGCATGGAGGAGGGCATGGGGATGATCACGGCCGGGCACGCCATGTCCCACGACCTCGGCCCGAGCATGGGAAGGACGACCGGGGTCGACGCCGACCAGCCGGTCACGCACCTGGTCGGTCCGCAGGAGCAGGGCGGGCAAGAAGGGCACGGCGGACATGGGAGCCATGGCGCCGCCGGAGTCGCTCCCAACGCGCGGCAGGTGCCCGGCTATCCGCAGGACATGTGGATGGTGATGGACAAGGAGGTCGAGAAGCCCGAGACCTACGGCCTGCGTCCCACCTGGACCGGCGCCATGATGGGCATGATGACGATCATCCGGGTTTTGAAACCCGAGATGTTCGACAAGATCCAGGAGCTGAAGGCGCAAGCGGCGCAGGGAGGTGGGCGATGAGGGGGCGGATGGCGCTGGCCGTGGCCGTCGCGAGCCTGGTGGCGTTGCCGGTGGTGGCTCAGCACGAGCATCATCCGCAGGCTCAGCCTCCGGGGACCCTCACCCCCCAGCCCCCTCTCCCACCCGCACTCACACCCTCCCGGGAGAGGGGGAGCCAGGCGGCGCCTTCGGATCTTCCGGTGTACTCGCTGGAGGAGCTGGAAAAGCGGGCTCTGGAAAAGAATCCGGCTCTGGCTCAGGCGGAGGCGGTGATCCGGGCGGCGGATGCGCGGCGGGTGCAGGTGGGGCTGCTGCCCAATCCGGTCGTGGGCTACACGGCGGAGGACGTGCCGGTGGATGACACGTCCGAGGGCAAGCATGGCGTGTTCGTGGCGCAGGAGATCCCGCTGGGCGGCAAGCTCCGGCTGAGCCGGGATGTGCTGGAGCAGGATCTGGCGCAGACGCGCCTCGCTGCCGAATTCCAGCGGCTGCTGCTCGTCTCCGAGGTCCGGCGGCTCTACTACCGGACGCTGGCGGCACAGACCCGCATCGAGCTCCGCGAGCGGCTGGCGGAGCTCACCCGCGAGGCGGTCGACGTCACGAAGCAGCTCTACAACACCGGCGCCGCCGACGCTCCCGACCAGCTCGCGGTGGAAAACGAGGCTTTGATGCGCGAGTCCGACCTCTCGGCGGCCCGCATCGAGCTGGACCAGACCTGGGCCGCGCTCCGCGCCGTGGTCGCCGATCCGGACCTGGAGCCGGGCCGGCTCGCTGGCGATCTCGCCCAGATCCCCGATCTCGACCGGACCGAGCTCAGGACCCGCCTCCTGGAGCAGAGCCCCGAGCTCCAGGTGGCCCGGGGACGGGCGGCGCGGGCCGAGGCGGTCGTGGCGCGCGCCAAGGCCGAGCGCATCCCCGACCTGGAGATCGAGGCCGGCGTGCGCCAGCCCCGCGGCAACGCACCCCGTGGCACGGACGAGCGCGAAGCTTTCGCCGATATCGGCTTCCGGCTGCCGATCTTCAACCGCAACCAGGGCGGCATCGCCGCCGCCGAAGCCGAGCTGGCGCGAACGCGGCTGGAAGAACAGCGGGTACGCCTCGCGCTGGAGGGGCGCTTCGCCGAGACCTTCGGCCGCTATCGCCAGGCCGCGCAACGGGCCCAGACCTACCGCGAGGGGGTCCTCGACCGCGCCCGTTTGGCCTACCGCCAATACCTGGACCAGTACCAGCAGATGATGGCCGCCTACCCACAGGTGCTGATCACCGAGCGGATGCTGATTCAGACCGAGGAGGCCTACGTCGACACCCTGGCCCGAGCCTGGGATGCGTCGGTCACCCTCCAGACCTTTTTGCCGGCGGAATCCTCCAGCTTGTTTCCGAGTTTTGATAATGACCTTGGCGGAGTCTCCGAGGCCCGCCACTGACCGACAAAGGAGTCAATCATGAAAAACCATTCCAAGCTCTTCATCGCGGCCGTGGCCGCTTTCCTCCTCAGCACCTCGGTCTTCGCCCACGATCACGACCACGGCAAGAGCGAGGAGCACGGCACGTGTCCACACCTTCAGGGCACCGAGACGGCCGTGAGCCAGGCGATCGCCCTGCTCGATCAGGCCAAGACCCAGACCGGCGATGAGGCCAAGGCCACCTTGGAGCAGGCCCGCCAGCAGCTCGCCGAGGCGCAGATCCACATGACCGCTTGTGGCGAGATGTGCAAGACCATGATGGGCGGAGACCACGCGGAGCACGGCGGTCACGCCATGCACCACCAGGGAGACCACGAGATGCACAACGACGCCCCGGCCGCGGAGGCTCAAGCAGAGCTGGTCGCCGATCCGGTCTGTGGAATGGAGATCGATACGAAGACCGCCGAAGCCAAGTCGGTTTATGCCGGCAAGACCTACTACTTCTGCTCCAAGGAAGACAAGGCGAAGTTCGATAGTGATCCGGAGAAGTACTTGAAGAAGCAGGGGTAAAAGGCCTGCTGAGCTCAATCCTCCTCGACCTCAGGAGGCGGGTGTATCCCTTCCTTGCGAAGCACCCGCCTCATGTTCACGAGCCCGTCGCGGTTGAGGCGGAGCAACTCAACGGTCGCTCGTCCTGTCGGTGTGATGCCGACAACTCGTGCCGCATCGAGACTCCACGCGAAGTGATCCCGCCACCGCTGGCGCCTCGGATGGAAAAGGGGAACCATCTCGCCGGTTTGCGGGTCTGGAGCCTCGGTGCTTCGGTATTTGTGGTTGTTGCACCCCTGGCAGGAACCTGCGAGGTTCCCGGGGGAGCCGTCTCCTCCCTTGCTCCGCGGCACGATGTGCTCGACCGAGAGAGGGTCAGGCGAGTAGCGCTCGATGGCGCGGCAGTACTCACACGTCCACCCGGCGCGGCGCAGGACCTGCCCTCGCAGCGCTCTCCCGATGTCAGGCATTCAGGCCGGTTGAAACTTCAGATCCTCGGCGAGCTTGGCGAGCGAGGTCCGGCGGAGGTGCGCCAGCTCTGCGAGAGACTGGACGCGCTCGGCCTGGAGCTGCTCGCTCTCGTCTGTCAGGCGGATCAGCTCGGCGTGCTCGGCGTCCGTCAGGAGCTCGGCCCGCCGCTTTTTCATCAGCGCCCGGTAGCGTCGAGCCGCCCCGGCAGGGAGCTGGCGGCGAATGCTGTACAGCAGATCGACTTCCGTCGCTTCGCGGGTCGAGGGGTACGGCTTGGCCCGCTCGGCAACTTGAAGCATTTCCCGCTCCGGCGGGACCGGCAGCCGGGGCAGAAGAAAACGGCCGAAGGTATAGAGATTCTCAAGGGCTGGATCTCTGGAGGGCGGGTCCCAGGGCAGTGACGGATAGAGCCGGACGAAGGCTGAGAGAGCGTTGTGAAGATCCACCTGCGCCGGCTCATACATCTCCCGGACACGGTCAACCACCGGATCGAGAAGGTGCGCAATCTCCGCCGGATCGCGGGTCGCGACGACGGCTTCGATCTCCGAGGAACGGTAGACCTGGAACCTGTCGAGTCGCCGCTGAAGCTCGTAGAGCTGATCGTGTGTGCTCACGCCGGGTTCCTCCTCAACGGACAGGATTTTACCACAAAGCGCGCGGAGATGGTGGTCCGGCGGTATTTAGGTCGAGATCACGGCCGGCACCCCCCGCCCTGCCCGAACCGCTCCGCCACCTTCTTCATCTCCCCCAGAGCCTGTTCCGGAAACCCAGCCTTCTGCGCCGCCTCGATGGCGGTCTGTTCCCAGCGGGCGGCTTCGTCGCAGCGGCCGAGCTCGGCCCAGGCCAGAGCGACGGTTTCGGCGTAGGCAGGGATCGGTTGCGCGTTCCAGACGGCGAGGGCCAGCTCCAGGGCTCGGGAGCCGTTGCGGAGGGAGAGATCGGGGCAGGCGGCCAGGAGACGGGCCAGGCCGTGCGCCAGGAGACCGCTTTGGGGCAGGGCCTTCAGGTCTTCCTCCAGGAGATCGCGCGCCGGTGCGTACTGTCCTGTGCGCACGAGGGTCTCCGCCCGGCCGAGCCGGGCGGCTTCGTCGGAGGGCGCCTTCTCGATGGCCTGGGCGTACTCTTTCAGAGCCTCTTCGGTGCGGCCCGCGTCGCGCAGCAATTGCGCCAGCGCACGGTGCGCCTCGGCGTCCTGGGGGCGGGCGGCGACGGCGGCGGTCAGGTGCTCGATCGCCTCCGGGATGGCCCCTCCCGCGGCCAGCAGAAGGCCCAGATTGTACCGGGCGGTCGGGTTGGCCGGCGCGAGCTTCACGGCTTCGCGGAGGTTCGTGATCGCCCCGTTCGTGTCCCCCTGGCGCGCCAGGGCCGCGGCGAGGTTGATCCGCGCTTCGACGCTCTCCGGCCGGGCTTTCAAGGCAGCGCGAAACTCTTCCGCCGCTTCGGACAGCCGCCCGGCGTTGTAGGCCCGCTTGCCGCTTTCCAGACGGGCCCGTTCTCCCGTCCGCAGGCTCTCCAGGCTGTCGAGGATGGGGTCGTCCGGCCGGACTCCCACCGTGCCGACCTTCCCGAGATGCTCGGTCGCCTTCTCCGCCTGTCCCAGACCGCGGTAGGCCCGCGACAGCGGATAGTGGAGCCGGTTCGCGCCGGGTGCGGTGCGGAGCGCGGCTTCCAGCCGATCGACCGCCTCGCGGAAGTCGCCGCGCTCCACAGCGGCCTGCCCGAGGAGCGCGTTCGTCGCCGCGTCCTCCGGCACCGCGGTGAGGGCTTTGCGGAGCGCCGCCTCCCCCTCCTCCCTTCGCCCCTGGAGGAGATGGATCTCCCCGAGGTGCACCAGCGCCGGAACGTCCTCCGGAGCCAGCTCCAACGCCCGGTTGTAGGCCGTAACCGCTTCGTCGAGCCGGCCGGCGTCCTGGAGCAGACCACCCAGGAGGTGCGGCCAGCGCGGGTCCTTCGCATCGAGGGCCATCGCCTTGCGGTACGACTCCTCCGCGGGACCGGTCAGCTTGTAGGCCTGATAGTGCATCCCGAGATCAGCCCAGGCGCCGGCGAGCTCTCGCGGGTCCGGATCGCGGCCGTAGAGATCCCTCAAGGCGTTCTGCCGCTCCTGGATCTGCTGGGCCACGGCGGGCTCGAGGCTCGAGAGGTCCGGCGACGGGATCGGGGGAGGCGCGGCGGCGAGGGTTGCCGCCAGGGCCAGGCCGGCGAGCGCGAGGAGGAACGTCCCAAGCCTCAAGGTGAGCCTCACGGTTTCTTCTCCGGTTTCTTCTCTTGGACGAGAGGCTTGCCCGTCCCCTGGATGAGCGTCGTGTACGTGCGCAGCGGAGCCGGCGGAAAGACCTCGGTCTTGCCGTCCGGCCAGACGACCCGGATCTCGGTCACCTCGGCGGCGTCGCCGAGCCCCACGAGGACGCGCGGATCGTTCGCCGCGGCATAGCTGCCGTCGGTCGCGGCCCGCCGCCAGAGGATCGGTCCGCCTTTGCGGACCACCGCGACCCGGGCACCCAGCAGGTCGCGTTTCGCGTCCATGAGGCGCAGGCCCAGCCACGGACGCCGGTTGCCGGCCTGATTGATCAGCAGGCGCGCGGGGCCGTTGGTGTTCACGATCAGCACGTCCATGTCGCCGTCATTGTCGATGTCTCCGAACGCCGCGCCGCGGCCGATCTCGCGCTGCTGGAAGGGGGCTCCAGCCTCGCGGCTGACATCCGCAAAACGCAGTCCATCTGAGGAGAGACCCAGGTTCCGGAGGAGCTGATGCGTCTGGGCATAGGGGTAAGCGTCGCCCGCGCGCACCCGCTCCTCCACCTCGGTGACCGCGCCGTTCGCGGCGAGCAGGTCGAGCCAGCCGTCGTTGTCGTAGTCGATCCAGGCCGTGCCGAAGCCCGTCGAGGGAAGGCTCGGCGCGCCGAGGCGGGTGGCGTTCGTGCGGTCCTCGAAGCTCCCCTTGCCGTCGTTGACCCAGAGCGTGTTCGTCTCGCCCGCCATGTGGGTGACGAAGAGGTCGTCGTCGCCGTCGGCGTCGAAGTCTCCGGCGGCGATCCCCATGTTGGCCTCGGTCTCGCCGTCGGCGTTGACCGCTACGCCCGCGGGGAGGCCGATCTCCTCGAAGCGCAGTCCTCCCTGGCGGGTGCCAAGGTTGCGCCAGAGGAAGTTGAACATGCCGTCATTGGCCACGAAGAGGTCCTGCCAGCCATCGCCGTCGAGGTCCGCGGCCACGACGCCCATGCCGCGGCCGGCCTTGCTCGCGATTCCGGACGGCAGCGAGACGTCCTCGAACGTTCCATTCCCACGGTTGCGGTAGAGGCGGTCGAGGGCCGAGGGGAAGGCGGACGGCCCGCAGTAGTCGCGCCGGCTGCTCGATGCATAGCAGGTGAGGTTCTGCTCGACGGCGAAGTCCACGTAATTGGCCACGTAGAGGTCCAGCCAGCCATCCCTGTCGAGATCCGCGAACGAGGCGCTCAGGCTGAAGCGCGGATCATTCACGCCGGCCGCCTTCGAGGCATCTTCGAAGGTACCGTCGCCACGGTTTCTCCAGAGCTGATTGGCGCCGAAGGCGAGGACGTACAGATCGAGATCGCCGTCGTTATCCACGTCCCCCGTAGCGGCACCCGTGCCGTAGACGAGGGAGCGGATGCCGCTCGCTTCGGTCACCTCCACGAAGCGCGGCACGTCCTTCCGGGTCTCCTTGGAGATCAGGTCGTTGCGGAACAGGCGGCCGCCGGGCTGGGCGGGCGGCGGAAGCGTTGGCTTGCCGGTGCCCAGCGGCGCTCCTTGCGGGAGGAAGACGTCGAGGTCGCCGTCGTTGTCGTAATCGAAGAGCGCGGCTCCTCCGCCGATGATCTCCGGGTAGTAGTACTGGCCGGTCATTCCGTTCCAGTAGGAGAAGGAGAGGCCCCAGTCGGCGGCCCGGTCGAGGAAGAGGTCGTCGGCGTAGGCGAAAGAAACGAGGAGCCAGCAGACGAGCACAAGGAGGAGGATCTGAGGTCGCGGCGACCTCTGTGGACCCGCGCTCACCCGACCACCCTCGCCTCGCCCGCCGTCCCCTCCACCGCCTCCCGGAACCGCCGCACGATCTCCGCCACCGGCTCGACCTCGTGGATCCCCGCGACGCTCTTGCCCGCCTGCAGATAGTCCTTGTACGAGAAGGAGCCGCGGACCGACTTCTTCAGGCTCCAGAGCGACCGGACGGAGTAGATCATCCGCATCCAGTGCTTGGTTTTGCGCCCCTTCAGCATCCAGCGGCCGATCGGGCCGGCCTTGGTCCCCATCTTCTCGATGTACGGGGTGCGGATCACCGACACGGGCACGCCGGTCAGCCGCTCGGTCAGGATGACGTCATCCTCGTCCGCGTCGAGGATGGCCTGCTTGTACTCCGCGGGCGCCGTGCATTCGGCGGTGGCAATGAAGCGGGTGCCCATCTGGACGCCGTCGTAGCCCAGGCGCAGGGCGCTCACGAAGGCCGCTTCGTCGCCGACTCCGCCGGCACAGACCAGAGGGACTCCCAGATCGTGCAGCTCCTCGTAGAGCGCCTCGGCGCTCTGCGGTCCGGCGTGGCCGCCCGCGCGGTTGTTCACCGCGATCAGGCCGTCCACTCCCGCTTCGAGCCCCTTGAGCGCCCAGCGGCGGTCGGTCACGTCGTGGTAGACCCGGCCGCCCATGGCGTGCGCCTTGTCCGCTACCCAGCGCGGATTGCCCAGCGAGGTCACGAAGAAGCGGATCCCCTCCTCCAGGGCCAGATCCACATACTTCTGCATCCGCTCCTGGTAGACCTTCGAGGACTTCTCCACGATGACGTTCATGCCGGCCGGCTTGGCGGTGAGGCTGCGGATGAGCCGCAGGCCGGCGCGGAACTCATGGCCATGGACGTAGACCAGGGAGAGCGGCTGGATCACGCCCATGGCGCCCGCCTCGGAGGCGGCGGCGACCAGCTCCGGGTTGCTGCAGGGATACATGGCGCCGCAGAGGAGCGGCACCTCGATCCCGAGCTGCTCGGTGAGAGGAGTCTTCAAGGGGGACATGGAGGGATTCTATCTTCCGCCGTCGTTATCCGCGTTCATAATCCACCCCCATGGACTTCGTCTGCAAGAGCTTCGACGAGCTGACCCTCCGCGAGCTTCACGACCTGCTGAAGCTCCGCTTCGACGTCTTCATCCTGGAGCAGCGGTCCCTTTATCCCGATATCGACGGGCTCGATCCGGAGTCCGTGCATCTGCTGGGCGTGGAAGACGGGCGGATCGAGGCCTGCGCCCGCTGGTGGGAAGAGGACGGCGTGATGCGCCTGGGCCGGATCGTGGTCAGCCCGCGCTGCCGGGGCGGCGGCACGGGATCGCGGCTGATGCGCGAAGCCCTGGCCCGGATCGGCGACCGCCCGGTCCGCCTGCACGGCCAGGAGCACCTCGCGCGCTTCTATGAATCGTTCGGCTTCGCGACCGAGGCCGGCCCCTTCGACGAGGACGGAATCCCGCACCTCGTCATGCTCCGGCCGTAATCCCGCGCTCATGCTAACGCGACGATCCAAAATCTGCTATCCTTTGTTCAGCTAAAACCGGCAGAACCACTTGGAGGTGTTGTCATGAGGAGCCTGGCTCGGCTTTGGCCGATCCTCACGCTGTCGTTCCTTCTCGTCCCCCTGACGATCCACGCCCAGACTCCGTTCCCGGGTGAGGAGATGACGCTCTCGCAGCGCGTCACTCTCGCCGTGGAGGCGAACGACCTCGAGGGGCTCCGGGCGATAGGCCAGGAGGCCATCCCCGCGCTGGTCTTCCATTACGAGACCGGCGACGACGCGCTGCGGCTGCAGATCGCCCAGCTCTTCCATGAGCTGGCGTGGCAGTCTCCCGAGGTGGAGCGCGCCCTGATGACCGACATGCAGTCCCGCAACGTCGAGCTGCGCCTCGCCGTGTTCTACGCCCTCGGGCGGGTCAGCAGCGATCCCGAGGTCGTCGCGACGCTGCTCGACACATTGCAGAACGATCCCAATCCGCTCTTCCGCGACAAGGCCGCCTGCGCCCTCGCCTACGATCAGATCCACCTGCAGGAGCCGCAGAAGGTGCAGCTCTATGCCGGGCTGATCAAGGCGCTGTCGAGCCCCGAGCGGCAGGTGCAGGCCCTGGCCATCCAGGCGCTCAGCATCCTCACGGGCGAGACCAAGGGGTTCCACCCCGCCTTCCCGCCCGAGCGGCAGCAGCGGAGCATCGAGATGTGGGAGCGCTGGCTGACCGAGGTCAAGGCCGGGCTGTAGGCGGGCAAGAAGGAAAAAAAGGCCGGCGTACGGACCAACCGGTTCGAGCCGTACGCCGGCATCATTCTGGAGGGACTCCCGGTCTCGGCTACGCCCGTCCGCTGTCCCGAGAGCCCGTGCCTCGACCTCTTACCAAGGCAACCGGCATGCCAACTATCAAACTACTGAAAACACAGAGTTTTGCCGAAAAATAGCCGTGTCGGCGGTGTGTCAGCCGCCGTGTCCGACGTGTCGGTGACACGTCGGACACTCCGCTCTGCTATCCTGTTCCCGTAGCTCCCCCACAACGAAGAACGGAGGCGGCATGGGACGGTGGCGTCATCCAAGGCTCTTCGGAATGTTCCTTCTGGCCCTCCTGGCCGGCTCCGCCGCGCTGGCCGCTCCGGCCGTGCGCGTGGCCGGGCTCGTAGCGCGCGACGACGCGGCGGCTCTCCGCGAGATCGGCCCGCCGGCGGCCGCCGAGATGATCCGCCTCTACCTGGCCGGCGACACCGCGCAACGGACCCGCATCGCCAACCTCTTCTACCAATTGGCCTGGAAGTCCCCCGAAGCCGCGAACGTCCTGATGCGCGACGTGCACACGCAGGATCCTGGGCTTCGGATCGCCGTGCAGTACGCATTGGGCCGGGTCAGCGACAACCCGAAAGTTGTGGACTCCCTGCTCCAGACCATGATGCGCGACCCGAATCCGGTCTTCCGGGACAAGGCGGCGTGCGCCCTGACCTACGACCAGGTCCATCTCTCGGAGGCCGAGAAGGTACGGATCTACGCAGGACTGATCCAGGCATTGGCGAGCGAGGAGCCGCAGGTGCGGGCGATCGCGATCCAATCCCTTCACATCTACACGGGACAGACGAAGGGCTTCCACCCCATCGCTCCGCCCGAGAAGCGCCAGCAGAGCATCGCGCAGTGGAAGCGGTGGCTGGCGGAGTACAAGGAGAGCCTCTGATGGGCAGTGCCGCCGCTCTCCTGCTCCTCCCTCTCCTCGCCGCGCTCCCGGCGGAAGCCCCGACCTCGCCGATCCTGGTCAGCTACAGCTTCGACGACGGCAAGACCGACACCGGTCCCGACACGTTCTCGGTCTTCCGCAACGCGCGCGGCAACGTCCAGCTCTCGAACGCGTTCCGGGCGAGCGGCTATCAATCCGTGGAAATCCGGGACGTGGCGGGCGACGGCGATTTCCCGGAGCTTCAGGGCTACTTCCCCGAGCGCCGGGACGGCTGGCTGGTGATCCATTTCTCGCTGCTGGTGATCGATCCGAAAGAGGAGCTGAACATCGCCCTCGCCGGCCCGGGCTGGTTCAACCTGAACGAGAACGGCATCTCCTTCTGGCTCTCCACCCGCGACGGCGACCTCCTCCACACCACGGACAGCATCCCCAAGCGGCTGCTACGCCTGAAGCCGTTCACCTGGTACGGGATCGACGCCGACTACGACATCGTCCGCGGGCGCTACAATCTGCGGATCTTCGAAGAGGGGATCGAGAAACCGGTGGTCTCCCTGAAGGACGTGCCCAATGCGGGCTCGCACCCGGGCTCGACGGTGAGCATGTTCTCGTTCATCGGCGACAAGGGGGAGGACAGGTCGAACGTCGTCTACTACGTGGACGACGTGGTCGTGGCCACCAACCGCGCGATCGCGCTGCCGCCGTTCGTGGCGCCGGGCCGGCGCCGGTTCCTGGCGGATGCCCAGCCCGCCTCCCCGGAGCGTCCGAAAGCTCCGGTCGCGGTCCGCCTGGAGCGCCAGGGCGATCAAGCCTTCCGCGAGCGCGACCTGCGTGAGGCGCGGCGGCTTTATGAGGAGTCACTGAAAACGTCCGAAGAGAAGTCAGCCCTCCTCCTCAAGCTCTCGGACGTTGCGTTCCTGCTCGGCGATCTGGCCTCCGAGAAGGCGCTGCGGGAGAAGATCTTTGGCAGCCTGGATCCGCGGTAGCGCGCTGCTGCTCGCGGTCCTGGTGCAGGCAGCCGCCCTCCAGGCCGGCTCCCCTGCCGTCCCGCCCGGCGAAGATTGGTATCCGGCCGACGTCGCGCCTCCTCCGGGGACGCAGTATCCCTGCGCGCTCACCGCGCTGCCCCGCGAGCTTCCCGGCATTCCCGCTGGAGACCGCCGCTTCATCAATCACGTCTACAGCATGCTGCTGCGCGCGACGCAGGCCAAGCTCGTCCTTCAGAAAGCGCTCGCGGAGAACCAGGGGCCTGCCCTGGCTTCGGCTTACGGCCAGTACCGGCGGGTCACCGGCGATGCCTTGGTGAAGATCCGTGCCGAGCCCGTCCCGGCGGGGCTCGACAAGTTCAGGGAGAACGTGACCGCCGTGCTCGATCTTCAGCGGACCGTTTTCGCGCAAGCGGTCCAGGCGCGACTCGGCGGCGGCCCGGTGGGCGGGGAATACAAGGTCCCCGAAGCCCGGGGCGCCTCCCAACAGCTCATCGCCGCCTGGACCCAGATGATGCAGCGCTATCCGGACTGGTCCGCGGAGATGAAGGACAGCATCTACCACCACCTTTGCGCTCTCGATCTGTTTTGATTTACCGCACCACCGGGATAGCGGCGGGTGGACGAGGCCTCCAGGACCTCACCCCCCCGGCCCCCCTCTCCCATCGCCCACTCATCCCCCGGGAGAGGGGGGAGACTGCTCGTCCTCGCCACGCAAGCATGGAAGTCCGCGGGCGGTGGCGCCCCTCTCCCGGTTGGGCGGGTGGGCGATGGGAGAGGGTCGGAGGTGAGGTTGGGCGGGGGAAAGCCTCCACTACGATAATTTGACGGAAGAAGAGGGGCGGGGGTGAGGTCCGATGCGGCGGTTCGATAGAATCCCACTCAGGAGAAAAAAGACATGCCCAAAGGTGTCCTTCCAGAGACCCGAGAGATCAGCGACAGGGCGCGCGAGCTGCGAAGAAACGCTACAGAGGCAGAAGCCGCGATGTGGATGTTGCTCCGCCACCGCCGCCTCCGCGGGCTCAAGTTCCGCCGGCAATTTCCCATCGCAAATTTTGTTGCGGATTTCTGCTGCTACAGCCTGCGTCTGGTTGTGGAGCTCGATGGAGACGTTCATCAACAGCCGGCCCAGGTCGCTCATGACGAGAACCGAGGCGAATATCTGTCGTCCCGAGGCTATACGGTCCTGCGCTTCCCCAATCACCGCATCTTTCAGTCTCCAGAGGCAGTTGTCGACGAGATCTGCAAGGCTGCCCTACAACGTGGTTGGCAGCCACTCGAACCAGTAAACGGGCGGGCTTCCCCCTCTCCCGGGGGAAGGGTGGGCGATGGGAGAGGGGGACCGAGGGGGTGAGGTCGGGCGGGGGAAAGCCCCGACTACGATGACTTTGACGGAGGAAGACGAGCCCGCCCACCCTACCGCACCACCGGGATCTCCAACGTGCTCGGGTGCTCGGCGTCGTGGTACAGCGTAATGTGCGCGGTGCGCGCGTCCTTCGCGGTCTCGTCCGCGACCACGCCGCCGCTGTTGTAGTTCTTCTCCAGAGCGATCGAATTCGCGGAGGCGACGACCAGGCGCAGGCGGCTTCCTTTTGAAATCCTGCGCGAGAACCAGGTGAACCCGTCGAAGACGTAGCGCTGGATCTCGCCGGGCGGGACCGGCTCCACCTTCTCCAAGGAATTCCGGTAGCGCGCCCGCAGGACGTCCGACGTCAGCACGACACTCGACCCATCGGGCAGGATCTCGTACAGGGTCACGGCGAAATCCGTGTCCGGCACGTCCAGCGCCAGATACGCCGTGAGCTTCACCTCACCGGAGATTTCGGTCGGCTCGGCGAACGGCTCGCTGTGATAGATCACTCCGGCGCCATCGAGCGTCAGGACTCCGCGCTGATCAATGTTGTCCGGAGCCGGCTCGCTCTGGATTTCGGCGGGACGGACGTCCAGCGGGTCATAAACCCAGCGGTCCGGCGGGGATTGCCGCGGCGTTGCGGTGGCGAGCCGGCCGGACTGGAACACGTCGTTGGCCCGGCCTCCATCGGAATCCAGATAGAGCGTCCGCCTCTCGGTGGCGATCGCTTCGAGATCGTCGGCGTACTTCCACGTTTCGGCGCCGGGACCGACCACGTAATAGGCCACGCGCTTCTTCAGGAAATCCGGCTTCGCGCCGCCCTTCATCGTCCAGTCATACCAATCCTTGTGGAGCTTGTTCAGATCGAGGAGGCTCGCCTCGCCGAAGGTCAGGCCGGCGACCTCGGCGCTCGGCGTGCGCGTTCCGGCGTGGTCCCAGGGACCGATGATCAGATAGTGCTTCTCCCGCGCCGCCGGGGTGGCGTGGCGCATGAACTCCCGGTAGAAGTGCAGGGCGCCCCCCTGGTCGCCGTCGTAGTGGCCGGTGATCGAGAGGATCGGCACGTCCATGCGGCCGTAGTCTTCCGGCTTCGGCACCATGGATCTCCAGTAGTCGTCCGGCGTCGGATGGGCGAGCCACTTCTGGAAGATCGGGCTGCGGTTCCCGACGATCTGGTCGAGCTCGCGGAAGGGGCGGTGGGCGAGATACATCTCGCGGAACTTCTGGGTCCAGAACGACGTTTCGTTGAAGAGGTTCCGGTTGGCCAGGAGGCCGCTGGTGTAGGTCAGCCACTGGATGTCATAGGACCCGAAGATGTTTTTGACCATCGGGAAGTCGACGCTCGGATAGGGAGAGGCGACCGGCACGATGGTCGCCAGGTGCGGCGGCTTCTGTCCCAGCGTCGCCCACTGGTTGTGGCCCGCATAGGAGCCGCCCCACATCGTGACCTTGCCGTTCGACCAGGGCTGGCGCGCGAGCCACTCGACGATGTCGTGCCCATCGCGCCCCTCGTTGATGAACGGCTCGAACGTCCCCTCCGAGTTGCCGCGCCCGCGGACGTCGACCAGCGCGTACACGTAGCCGTTGCGGGCGAAGTACAGGGCCCGCTCCAGGTAGGAGTCGGCCGTGTAGGGGGTGAGCGTGAAGACGACCGGCAGCGGATCCTTCTGTCCCCCCGGCCGGAAGACCGTGGCGTTCAGGCGCACCCCGTCCCGCAGAGGGATCTTCACCCCCCAGTCGAGATCGACCGGAGCGGGCGGCTCGTCGGCACGGGCGGCGAGCGGCGTTGACACCAACACCAGGGCGAGAAGCGCGAGGGCAGACAGCGAACGGCGGAACCGCTGAACCATGAGAAGCACCTCCGGATCAATGCTGGACGAATTCTATGGGAGGGAAACTGGTTTGATAAGGTGATGGAGGGAGGAACCACCGTGAACCGCGAGCAGATTCTGGAGAGATACCGCGCCACCCGGGCTCTGAGCCTCGAGCTCTGCCGGCCGTTGCGCCCCGAGGACTACCGCGTCCAGTCGATGCCGGACGTCAGCCCGCCCTGGTGGAACCTCGGGCATACCACCTGGTTTCTCGCCAAGAACATCCTGGAGCCGTTCGGCCATTACCGCGAGGAGGATGCCCGTCTCGAATACGTCCTCAACTCGTATTACGAGACTCTCGGCCCGCGCATCCGCCGCGACCACCGCGGGCTCGTCACCCGTCCCACCAACGAGGACGTCTTCGAGTTCCGCCGGTCGGTCGACGCGCGGATGGAGGAGCTGATCCGCACCGTTCCGGACGCGGACCTCGAACGGCTCGGGTTCCTGGTCGTCACCGGCATCCATCACGAGCAGCAGCACCAGGAGCTCCTGGTCACCGAGGTGAAGCACATCCTCGGCTCCAACGTCCCGGACCTGCGCGAGCCCTATCTCCCGGAAGCCTCCAACGGCCACCGGTCCGCCCCGAAGCTGAGCTGGGTGCCGTTCGCCGGCGGTCTCTCCGAGGTCGGCAACGTCGAGGGGGGCTGGTGCTGGGACAACGAGGTGCCGGTCCACAAGACGTATCTGGAGGACTTCACCCTGGCAAGCCGCCTGGTGACCGTCGGCGAATACCTGGAGTTAATCCAGGACGGCGGCTACAGCAACCCGCTCCTCTGGCTCTCCAACGGCTGGGCCAAGGTGCGCGACGAAGGGTGGATCGCGCCGCTGTATTGGGAAGAGAGGGACGGCGCCTGGAGGCTCTGGACCCTGGCCGGCGAGCGGGACCTCGATCTGAACGAGCCGGTCAGCCATGTGAGCTTCTACGAAGCCGAAGCCTACGCCCGCTGGAAAGAGGCGCGCCTCCCCACCGAGCGCGAATGGGAGCACGCGGCACGGGCCTCGGGCTTCCCCGGCGACGACGCCAACTTCCTCGACAGCGGCGCGTTTCATCCCCGCGCGGCGAACGGAGCGGCCGGCCCGCTCCTCCAGATGGCCGGCGACCTCTGGGAGTGGACGACGAGCCATTACGAGCCCTATCCCGGCTACAAGCCGTTCGAAGGCCCGCTGATGGAATACAACGGCAAGTTCATGGACAACGTGCGAGTCCTGCGCGGAGGCTCCTGCGCCACGCCGGCGAACCACATCCGCCCCAGCTACCGCAACTTCTGGGCGCCGGAGACACGGTTTCAGTTCACGGGGATTCGGCTGGCGCGGTAGGGGGACTGTTCGGATAGTCCTCATCGGCTGGGTCTCGCTCCCCCCTGGGGCCGCCGGCGGTCCCAGGGGAGCGCAAGATCCTCATAGGCGTTAACTTATCCGCCTCCACGGCGGGTGCCCCCCAATGTAGAGACGCCCCGTGGGGCGTCTCCGCGGCGGCAACGACGGACCGAGGGGACAGGTGGCCGATCGGGCGCGAGGGGTCGACGGTCCGATCTGAAGAGACCTGGCGAAGTACCTGCGACGAGTACTCCTCTGGTTGCGACACTCGCTTTACTCTTTGTCGCAGGGTGGAGGGAGCTTTCACCACCCCGCCGACCCCGTCCCTCCCTTGAACGGCCCCACGACGTCTTTGGTGATCCAGCCGCCGTAGAAGTCGCCGGGCTGCGGGGTGACCTCCTCGCCGTCTACGAGGCACTGGTCCACGCGCTGCGGATAGAAGGCGATCCAGCCTTTCATGTCCTCGTAGATGCGGGTCGGGAGGGGGAAATACCAGGCGGCGGAGGGGATGCGGCGGCCGTTGACCTCGAGGTCGTAGTAGCGGGCGAGACCCTTCCACTCGCACCAGCTCCCTTCGGGGTTGTCCCGGAGGTACTCCAGGCGGACGTCCTCGGGCGGGAAGTAATAGACGGGCGGGTGGCTGGTTTCCAGGACGCGCTTGCCCCGGCGGGTGTCGGCGATCACCACGTCGCCGAAGAGGACCTGGAGATGGCGGGAGGTGTCCTCGACGCGGGGAGGGCGCGGATAATCCCAGACGGATTCCTGTCCGGGAGCGGGCTCGGTGGGCTTCACTTCGATCATGACGCGGATTCTACCCACGCCAGTGCCGCGGAGGGACAGCAAACCCTCCGCGGCGCCCTGCCTAGCGCTTGTTGACCGTCTCCGGCTGCTCGACCGGTGTGATGGTCTCCCGGGGAACGCTCCGCCCACGGGAGCCGGACGCACCGGACGTGTCGCTGGTGCCGCCCGTCGTCGCGCTCGGGGTTGTGATACCTCCGGTGGTCAGGCCGGCGCCCTGCGAGCCGGACGTGCCCAGGGAGCCGGTGAGGTCCTGGTTCTTGACCTCTTCCTTCACCGCTTCCTTGGTCTGGCGGCCGACCTCACGGACCTTGTCCGCCAGGTTGCTCGCGGTGAGGCCCGCGTTCTCGGCCTCCTCCTTGAGCGTGTCGACGGCGGTGCCGGCGACCTGCTTGCCCTTGTCCAGGGCCTCGCGGCCGACCTCTTCGATCCGGTCGACCACGCGGTCGCGCGTCTCGCCGAGGAGCTCGTCTTCCTTCCGGGTCGACGGCAGAGCGAGCCCACCCAGGATGCCGAGCGTCAGAGTGGCGACGCCGACGGCCAGGGGGTTCTCTTCCATCATCTGCCAGAAGCCGGTCTGCGCCCGCCGCGCCTGATACCGGGTCTGGTGCCCGAGCTCGGACGCCTTTTCGCGGGTGAGACCGCCCAGCTCCGACGCCTTCTCGCGGGTGCGGTGGCCGAGGTCGGAGGCGCGCTCCTTGACGCTTTCCGCCACGTCCGCGACCTTGTGGCCGGCCGTGGAAGCAGCGTCCTTGACCGAGTCCTTGGCATGGACGGCGGCATCCTTGACGGAGCCGGCCGCCGACGACAAGCGCCCGCCGGAGCTCTCGGATTCCCAGCTCTCCTGGTAGTCCGTGTTGTAGTCGTTGGGATATGCGCCGTATCCGGCGCTGCTGTCATACAGGCTCGAGCGGCGGTCGGTGTAGTTGCCGCGGCCGACGCGGGTGGAACGGGACGAACGGCCGTCGCCGCGCGAGCTCTCGACCAGCAGCCAGCCGAGGCCGAGGCCGATCACAGTCGCCGGCAGCGGATGCTCCCGGGCGACCTGCCAGAGCTTGCTCGCGCCGGCACTGGTGCCGCCGCGGGTCAGGTGCCACGCTTCTTCGAGAATCTGTCCTGGGGTCATTTTGCGCTCCAGTGCATCGAAAGTTGAGTCCATCTCGGCGCGGGTGCGTTCGATCTCGGTCCGGATGTCGGCCGATGTCGGTTGGCGCCCAGTATCCGTCAGTGCATCCTTGCTTTCAGCCATTCTTTGTTCTCCTGCAAGGTCTGGGTGGTTTTTATGGGAGTGATTCTCTCTTGCCTGAGAGTTGCGAGGGCTTTCTGGACCAGGCTGTAGCCGATGGCGGCGAGCGCGACGCCCACGATCAACGGGGCCAGCCAGATCGCCACACCGACGGACATGAACTGATTCAGGAGCGAGGTGAGACCATAGATCACCGCGGCGAGCAGCGCCAAGGCGCCGAGGAAAGCCACGCTCCCGCCCACCGCCAGCGAGCCGAGGTTCGTCCCGACCCGCGATGCCTTCTCGGACATCTCGGTCTTCGCGAGATCGACTTCCTGCCGCAGCAGGGTCGTCGTCTCGTCGCGGAGCTCCTTCAAGAGCTGACCGATGGAGCGTTCTTCACGGACTGCCTGCATGGCTCAACCCCCCACCGGAGGAACCGGGCCACCTGGAGTCCAGGTGTTTTCTGAACGCTCCCCTTCATAGGTCGAGCCGGTCGTGGAACCAGCGGTCGATCCGGAGACGGGGGACGTCCCGGTGTTGTAGGTATTGCCATACGAGCTGCCGTAGGAGGTTTTAGAGGTCCCGGTCCCGTAGGACGAGCCGTACACGTTTTCGCGTCCATAGTCGTCATAGCGGGCCGTTTGCCAATCCTCGTTGGTGCCGCCGTCGTTGCGGCGGTCGGACGCCTTGAAGAACCGGGCGAGAATCAGGCCGGCGATGAAGGTGCCGCCGAGGAAGACATCCGGATGCCGGCGCGCGAAGGTCTCGGCGTCGCGGACGAACGACTTGAGGTCGCGGTCCCGCAGGTACTGCGAAACGCGGTCGACCTGATCGGCCGCGGTCGTGGCATAACGGCCGAGAGCCGTGGCCCCGCCCTCCCCGTCTTCCAGCTTGCGGGCGGCATCGCGGAGCGAGCTGGCGAAGCTGCCGATCTGCTCGGCGGCTTTATCCTTGCGCTCGCCAACCAGGTTCTGGACGTGCTCCTTGGCCTGGCTCGCCATCCCGGTGACCTCTTGCTTGGCTTCGGAAGCGAGCCCCTTGGCCTGCTCCTTCACCTGGGTGGCCGCTCCCGAGGCGCCCGTCTGGGACTCCTCACCAGCGCGCTGCCAGTTGGTCGGATTCGTGGTGCCGGTCCCGGTGCCGGACGTGCCGTAGCCGTAGGTGCCGGAGACACCGGAGCTGCCCAGGGCGCCAGCGCCAGAGGTTCCGGTCGTTTCTGTGGGTTCAAGGGTCGTGCTACGGGAGCTCGAGTTCACGTCGAGCGGATCGGGATTGGAGTCTCGTCTCGCCATTGCGACCTCCTTCCAGGTGGGTTGTTCTCATGCGGCGTGTCAAACTCCAGGTCGAGCAGACCACCGGGCCCGTGAGGGCCACACTGCAACTGATCAGGTTCTCCGCAAGAGGTGTGCCAGGTCGGATCAGGCGGGATCGGCGAGAGCGACGAGCGGCAGGGCGCAGTCGCGGCAGGAGGCGAGACTCTCGCGGTATTCGGTGTCGCAGTACGGGCACCAGGCCACGGCCTCGGGGTCCAGGCCGGGTGGCGCGAGAACCTCGCTCTCCGACTTCCCGAGCCGGTCCAGGGTGCGCCGCAGGAGGCCCCGCCGCACAGCCCAGGCAGCGCTCCATCCCGCGTCTCCCTGCGTCTGCGCCCAGGCCGCGGCGTGCAGCTCGCCGCGCAGCCAGGAAGTGAGCTGATCCCGCGGGAGCAGGACCGCGGCCACCGCCACGGCGTCGAAATCGTGAAACAGGTCCCGGCCGAGGTGCGCGGCCGCGCGCGCCGCGGCCGGTGGCGTGAAGAGCACAGACGATAGGGGGGGCTTCCTGCGCAGAACCCCCTGGCCGCGCAGATGCGAGCCTGCCCAGACCAGGGCCGCGACAGTCACGACGAACAGCGACAGGGCCAGATAAAGCTGAGGCTTCAGAAGCTCCGGAGGGAGCCCGAGGTAGAGAACGGCCGGAAGTCCGGCGAAGAGCACAAGGAACAGAGCGAATCCCAAGATCCGCACCGGAGCGCCGCCGCCTGGAACGTGACCAGGCGGGTCCGGATCGCGTCGAGGTCGAACGCCGCGTCGCCATCCCGGGCGATCCGCGCGTTCCGCTGGGCCGCGGAGGCCTCGCGGACCTCCCGGAGCCGGGCCGCGAGGCTTTCGGCGTGGGATCGCGAGGGCAGGCGGAGCCCGCCCCCAGGGCCGATGAGGAGCTTGTCCTCCTCCACCTCCAGCCGGCCGATCCGTTCGTACGGCAGCAGCGTCCAGCGCTCCGGGTCGTACACCGCCGCGCCGTGCGCCTCCGGGTCCGGCAGGTACACGCCCTCGGGCGTCAGGAGCGGATCGTGCCGGGTGACCGCGAAGGCCACGTCCACCGGCAGCAGGCCGGCCAGACGGATCCCGGGCTCCCGCACCCTAAACCATCGTCCCGCCCGCGAGACGAGCAGGAGGTGCCCGGCGCGCACCCAGGCGACGGCGTCGAGGGCATAGAGCGCCGCGAGGATCGGGAACAATTCCCGGAGAACGGCAAACAGCATGGCGCAAGACGGCCTACGCCACGCCCGTCGGCTCCTCCTCTTTGCGGCGGCCGGAAAACAGCCGCTGGATCCAGGCGGCGAGGGCGGCGAGCCCGATCAGGATCAGCTTGCCGCCCTTGGCCAGGAGCTTGCCGAGCTTGGCGAACAGGCCGAGCTTGGCCGCGGCGGCGCCCGCTCCGCCCAGCACCAGGGCGGCCAGACCGTACTCGGCCACCTTGTCGCCCTGCTTGAACTCCGCGTAGCGCTCGCCCGACTTGAACGAATAGGCGGCGAGCAGCTTGTGGACCTCGGGCTTGCTGGCGGCCATCTCGCCCGGATCCGCCACCAGGGTCGCGGACATGTATCCGCGGCGGCCGAGCAGGCGCACGTCGTAGTTGACGACGCCGTCCGCATCCCCGTCGGACTTGCCGTCGATCGCCCACACCAGGTTGTGCGTGGTCTCGTCGTAGTGGGGCTTTTCGTTCCAGCCGAGCACGTGCATCGGCGGCGCGCCCATCTCCTTGCGCTGCTCGTTGGCTGCCTCGGTCCCTTCCTTGATGGAATCGAGCAGCGCGTCCGCGTCGATCTCGTCCTTGTCGTCGTCCTTGATATAGCCGGCCTCTTCCCACTCGAAGATGATGAACCAGCTCTTGTCCTCGGCCTCCGGCGTGATCAGCCCCATCTCCTGGCCGGAGGTGGGGTTGCCGTTCATCTGCATGAGCTTCTGCGCGTCGGCGGCATTGGCGAACAGATAGCCGGCCGGAAGGTCGACCTCGGCCTTGTCGCCGAGGCTCACCTTCGCTGGGCCCTGGGTCCACTCCACGGGCGGGCCCTGCGGGGCCTCGGCCGGCGGGGCTTCGGCCTCCTGGGCCTGGGCCGAACCGGTCAGAATCGGACCGGTGAGGAGCGCGAGCAGGGCCAGAGCAAAGATCGGACGAAGAAGATGTCGCACCACGTGTCCTCCAGCGCCTCCGGAACAGAGTCCGGAGGCTCGAGATGGGTTCAAGCGGGATGACCGATCGACGGCTTTCGTTTCGGTCATTCTAACACGGCCCTCTCCTACTGGTCGTTGTGCAGCTCGATGAACTCGTAGATGAAGTTGCCCGTTCCCAGCGCATCCGCGAATTCGTTGATCACCACGCCCTTGGCGCAGCCGGCGGCGGCGCCGGTGCCCGGCGTGGCGCTCGACGCGGCCGCCGTCGTCCAGCTCGTGCTCAGGCTGGCGGCCAGGCAGGGGTCCTTGCGCTGGAAGGTGCTCCCGGCGCTCGATCCCATCGCGACGGTGCGGCCGTCGATCTTCGTGCCGGCCGCGTTGTAGAGGTCATAGGTCTCGCTTCCGTTGATCACCGGCATGGTGTCCGCGGAATTGAGATAGAGGACGTTCGACGGCAGCGGCGAGCCGCCGCGCCAGAAGCTCTCGAAGGCGCTCTTCGTGGCGTTCCGGCCGACGATCAGATAGCCATTGGCCGGAATCGAGGTCCCGGTGGGAATCGTGTAGTTGAACGTCGAATTGAGCTGCGAGAGCCGCCAGCCGCCGACGTTCACGCTCGTTCCTCCTCCCCCGCCCGGGCCGTAGGTGATCCACATCGGCGCCGACCAGAGATCATGGCCGTCGGCCTGCACGGCGTGCACGTAGTAGTAATAGGTTCCGGAGGTGAGGCTCTCGGTGAAGCTGAGCGTCGACTGATTGCTCGCCGTGCGATAGGCGGACGCAGGCACGCCGCCGCCGATCTGGCCGCGCCAGACTTCGATCGTCGACACCCCCTCGTTGGCCGGATCGTAGATGGCCACCCGCAAGCTCGCCGTGCCGGCCGCACTCCAGATGTCACCCATCACGTGCGCGCCGTCGGCGGTGGCGAAGACGAGCTGCGCGTTCGAATCTTCCGAGGCGAAGAAGTGGCGTGCCTTGTGGGCCTGAAGGAGCGCCGTCTTGGTGAGAGGCGTCGCCGTGCCATTGGGGAGCAGGTAGACGGTGCGGTTCGGAATCCCCGCCCCATAATTGTTGCAATGCGCGTCGTGATCGGCCACGGGTCCCAGGTGAAAGCCGCGGTTCAGCGCATCCCGCCAGCGCGGCGAATAATCGGTCGAGGCCACGTTGGCGTCGGCGCAGGTCGCCGCGGTATTGAACGCGAGACCGCTGCGCACCGCGATCCCCTGGAGCGCCGCGTCCGCATCGGCATTGAACGCGTAATTGTCGAACTCACCGGAGGAGGGATGGCAGAGGATGCCGAGCGCGCCGGCGACCGAAGGGTTTTCCACCGACCGTTTATACAGTGTGAGATAACCGAAGCGCTTCGGCGTGAACACATCGAAATAGCAATTCGTCCCGGGCGTGCACTCGGCGCTGGGCCCGTTGCAGGTCGAGCAGGTTTCCCAGCCGAACAGCTTGGGCGTTTCGAGCAGCGTGACGTGTCCCTGGTCGGCGTTCGTGGTCACGCCCCACTCCATGCCATAGATCCCGACAAAAACGCCGTTCACGGTCGCCGCGTTCGCCGCCGCGCGGCCGTCCGCGTAACGCTGGCGGACCTTGGCCTCGGTGACCGGCGGGCTGTTCGTTGCCATGGCGTCATTGATCAGATGGTTGTGCTCGTTGATCACCCAATAGTCGAGGCCGGCGGAATTGCGCGCGAAGTCGTAGACCGCGGCCGGATTGTAGGTGCCGCTGCCATAGGCGTTGCCCGAGGAGCAGCCGGTAGTCGGCTGGCCGCCGTCGGACCAGTTGGAATGGCTGTGCGTCGAGCCGTAATAGTAGTTGTAGGCGAAGCTCGTCTCGATCGGCGTGTTCTGCTGCACCTCGCAGGCGCTCGCCGCCAGGCTCTGGCGGAGGCGGGCCGCGGTGGGCTCGTCCAGGCCATAGTCCACGATCACCGCGTCGGTCGAGGCGAAGGCCTCGTCGATCGAGGGCGCGCGGTCGAGGTCCTCGTACCGCGAAGGCGCAACGATCGAGCGGATCGAGTCGGAGAGATACCGGCCGCGGAAGGTATAGAGATAGCGGCCGCCTGGCACCAGCTTCCCCTGCTCGTCGCGGCCATCCCACACGAAGTCGGCCACCGCCTGCCCCGCGTCGTCGATGCGGACCTGGCCACGGCCGGTGCGCACCCGGGCGCCGGCCTCGTTGCGGATCTCCAGGAGCCAGAACGCCTTGCCGAAATCGCGGAAGGCGGCGGCGCGCTGGTTGGAAAGCACGGTGAACAGGCGCACCGTGCCGAGCTCGCCGGCGTGCGCCGGGGAGAACTGGTACGCCTCGGCGCCGAGATAGGCGATGAACTTGGAATCGCACTCGTCATAGGCGGCGGAGGAAGGGGGCGTCTCGGCGAAAGCGGAGAACGCGGCGAGCAGCAGACACACGGAGAGCATCCAACCTTTCATCGCGCAGTCTCCTCACAGAAAAAACAAGCCGGCCGCCCCGGGATGAGGCGGCTCCTACCTTGAAAGGTGCGTGTTGCGACGAAACGGTGCCAACGGAACGGGTGCGCCGTGATAGGGTTTCGCCACGGAGATCCCGCATGAAGATCAAGACATTCTGGATGTCGAGCCTGGCTCTTCTGGCAATGCTTCTGACGGTCGGGTCGCCCACCGCGGCGGTCGAGCACCGTCTCGGACTGGGTGTCCATGCCTGGAAGCCGGCGGGCGAGCTGTTGGACGACTTCTCGGTAGACGACGAGAGAGACCTGGCGGGCGTGCTTTCGTACCAGCTCGTCGTCCTCAATCCGCTCAAGCTGGAAGTGGACCTGGAGTACTTCCCGAACGGCTTCGGCGGCGCGGGCGAGGAGGCCTGGGCTCCCCAGGCCCTGGTCGTGCTGGGAGACCGCTGGTACGCCGCCGCCGGAGCCGGCTGGGTGTACTCGCGGGAGCTCGCGGGGGACTTCTCCCCCACGATCTACATCGCCCGCCTGGGAGTCGATCTTCCGATCCTCCCCCGCCTGCGCCTGGACGTCTCCGCCGACGAGCGCGCCGCGGATCTGGACCAGCTGACCGAATTCGACGAGGACACGATCACCTTCGCCGCGGTGCTGCGGTTCCAGCTGTAGAGGCTTGACAGCTTCTCAGCGTTCCATGATGCTCGCGCCGTGAACATCAGGTCCGAACCGGAGCCGACCCGATCTCTTTCCGAGGTCCACGGCTCGATCGAAGTGCCGGGGCATCTCTCGTTCTGGCGCCGCCTCTTCGCCTTCAGCGGCCCCGCCTACCTGGTCAGCGTCGGGTATATGGACCCGGGCAACTGGGCCACCGACATCGCCGCCGGGTCCAAATTCGGCTATGCCCTGCTCTGGGTGCTCGTGATGTCGAACGTGATGGCGGTGCTCCTCCAGAGCTTCTCCGCCCGGCTGGGCATCGCCACCGGCATGGACCTGGCGCAGGCCTGCCGCGCCATGTTCTCCCGCAAGATCTCCTGGATCCTGTGGATCCTGGCCGAGGTGGCGATCGCGGCGTGCGACCTCGCCGAGGTCCTGGGGTCGGCGATCGGTCTGCAGCTTCTCTTCGGCATGCCGCTCCTCCTCGCCGTCTTCGTCACGGCGCTGGACACCTTCGTGCTGCTCCTCCTGCACCACCGCGGTGTACGGCTGATGGAAGCGTTCATCATCACGCTGGTGCTCACCATCGGCATCTGCCTGGGGATCGAGGTCTTCCTGTCGCGGCCGGAGTGGGGACCGATCGCGAGCGGCCTGGTGCCTGCCCTGCCGGGAGCGGGCGCCCTCTATCTCGCCATCGGCATCCTGGGCGCCACGGTGATGCCGCACAACCTGTATCTGCATTCGGCTCTCGTGCAGTCGCGGCGGAATCCGCACACGCCGGCGGGCATCCGCTCCGGCATCCGCTTCAACACCATCGATTCGGTGATCGCCCTGAACGGCGCTCTGCTGGTCAACGCCGCGCTGCTGGTGATGGCGGCCGCGACCTTCTACAAGGCCGGCATGTTCGACGTCGCCGAGATCCAGGACGCCCACCGGCTGCTCGAGCCCCTCCTCGGCGCTCACGTCGCGCCGATCGCCTTCGCGATCGCGCTGATCGCCGCCGGCCAATCCTCCACCATCACCGGCACCCTCGCCGGCCAGGTGGTCATGGAAGGGTTCGTCCGCATCCGCCTGCGCCCCATCGCCCGGCGGCTCATCACCCGCAGTGTCGCGATCATTCCAGCCGTGGTGACGATCGTCGTGTTCGGCGAGAAGGCGACCGGCTCCCTGCTGGTGCTGTCGCAGGTCGTGCTCTCGCTGCAGCTCTCCTTCGCCGTGATCCCCCTGCTCCAGTTGGTTTCGGACCGCCGCTGGATGGGCCAATACGTGATCAACCGGTGGCTGCAGACCGCCGGCTGGGCGGTGGCGGGAGTGATCGCCGCGCTCAACCTGAAGCTGGTCTTCGACGTGATGGTCGAGTCGATCCAGGGGGCAGGGAGCCGGGCCTGGCTGCTCTGGGTCACCGCGGTGCCGCTGGCGCTCGGGCTGATCGCGCTCCTGGGCTATGTCATCGTCAAGCCCGCCCTGGAGCGGCGGCGCGGCCAGCCGGTCGAGGCGCTGGTCGGCGTCCACGGACCGAGCGCCGTGCCCGAGATCGATCCGCCGCGCGCGCCGCGCCTGATCGCGGCGGCCCTCGACTTCTCCCGGGCGGACAAGGCCGTCCTCTCTTATGCCGTGACCCTCGCCCGCGGCGCCAGCCGCGGCGCCAAGCTGCTGTTGTTCCACATCGTCGAGTCGGGCGGCGCCCGGATCATGGGCGGCGACCTGCGCGACAGCGAGGCGCGGGAGGACCAGGAGAGGCTGGAGCTCTATGCCAAAGAGCTGTCCGAGCTGGGCGTGGAATCCCAATACGACCTGGGCTTCGGTGAGCCCGCCGACGAGCTGGCGGCCCTCGTGGAGCAGCACCGCCCCGACCTCATCATCCTGGGCAGCCACGGCCACCGCGGCATGGGAGACATCGTCCACGGCACCTCGGTGGAGCGATTGCGGCACCGCGTGCGGGTTCCGGTGCTGGTGATTCCGGCGGGGGAGTGAGGCTCGGCTTCATGTGCTAGACTTTTAGTCTACTCATGAAATGTCCCTACTGCGCTGAGGAGATCCAGGACGAGGCGGTCTTCTGCCGTCATTGCAACCACGATTTCGGCCTCGTCAAGCCCTTGCTCGCGCGGCTGATCTCCCTGGAAAGGGAGATCGCGGCGGTCAGCGCCGTCGCTCATCGGCGTTCCGCGGACACGGCTTCCTTCCCCCTGCTCGCCGCTTTTCTCTCGGTGGCGCTTTGCACCGTCTACACTTCGGGATATTTTTTTGTCACTGTGAATCCGCCGGTGCAGGGTCAAAGTTGGCCCTACATCTTCGCCATCGCCGTTCCGCCGGCCATCCTCGGCGCTCTGGTAGGCGTGCTCTGGAATCGCCGGAGCCCGCGAGGCTACTTTCTTTCCGGGCTCTGCGTGGGGATTCTCAATCTGGTTCTCATCTGGTGGATCCTGAGCAGCCTCGAGGGCGCAAACATCCTTTTGCTGTTGGTCCTGGTGACGTTCGGGATCGGCCAGCCCCTCACCTTCGCCACCTTCGCGTTTCTGGGAAATACGCTGCGCAAACGATGGTCCCCCAGTTCCTCCAATCGCAAGGACGACGCAGGCGGCAAGGGCCGAGCCGCCACGTTCGCTCTCATGCTCGATTTTCTCAAGGCAGCGGTGACACTGACGGGGACGATCGTCGCCGCCCTCCAATTGCTCAAGGGAATGGTCTCATGATCTCACACCGGAGGATGTGGGGCCTTGTGGCGATCTTCCTGCTGGCTCTCTCCGGCGACGCTGCCGCCGGTCCGCCGGCGGCCGGTCCGCGCTGCGAGGAAGAACGCGCCAAGGAGGCATTTTCCTCGGCGATGGAGCGCTATTCGAGGAAGCGGTGGAAAGAGGCGGCTCCCGACCTCGGCGAGGCGGCTGCGGCGTGCCCTGTCCTCGACTGGTCGTACAAGCCAAATCCCTTTCTCGAGTTTCCCTATCTGCCTTTCTATTTCCTCGGCAAATGCAACTACAACCTCGAGAAGCTGCCGGATGCGCTGCGCAACTTCTACCTTTCCAGCTGCACCGGCGAGCCCGCCAGAAACAAGGAAAGCACCAAAGACCTGAGCTCATTGACCGAGAGCTGCCGTCTGCGCGCCAGGAGCAAGCAGCGGCCCTCGGCCCACCCTTATTTCGCCGAAGGGTACGCCGCCTCGCAACAGAAAGAATGGGAAGAGGCGGCGGATAGGATGTGGGATGCCCTGCAGGTCTGGGAGGAAGACGGCAAGACGACGAGCTCGTCGGGCCGGTGGACGGCCCCCTACCTTCCTCGCTTTCGCCTCGCCGACGCACTTTTCCAGCTCGGATGCTACCAGGAGGCGTGCGACCAGCTCGACCGATCCAGATTGGAGCAGATCCGCCCACAAGGGAGTGAGCAGGAGCTCAAGCGGATGGCGGAGCTCAAGCTCCAATGCGAGCGCAAACGGCGCGAGGGCTCTCAAGGCAAGGAGATCTGCCGGCAATGGCAATGTTTCCTTCGCCAGGGAGGGCCGTAGGCCGCATGCGCCCGTACCGGCTCGGCGTTTGCCTGGCGCTGGCGAGCCTCTGCGGCACGGCGCCGCTCGTGGCGCAGACCAACCTGGAGACCAACGCGGGAGTGCAGTTCAATTTCTCCACTCCGGGAGCCGGCAACCTGGCGCTCGGTGGAGCGTTCCTCGGCCTGGCTTTCGATGCCAGCGCCGCCTACACGAACCCGGCCGGGCTCACCCTCGTCGCCGCACCGGAAGCCCTGGTGGAATCGCGCCACTGGCGGTACACCCACGTCTTCACCGACCGCGGCAGGATCGCGGAAGCGGCTCCCACCGGGCAGGCTCCTGATACCATCTCCGGCCTGCGCGATGGCGAGGCCGAGGACCAGGTCACCGGCCTCTCCTTTCTCTCCTATGTCTACCCCCGCCGCAACTGGTCGTTCGCTGTGTACCGCCACGAGCTGGTGAATTTCGCAGCCAACTTCTCCACCTTCGGGGCCTATCTCGAGCGCACCCGTGGCCGCAACCCCCTCGGCATCCCGGGGACGCTCGACGGCCGTCTCGCCGCTCTGCGCAACCGCATGGAGGTGGACGTCGTCGCCTACGGCGGCGCCGTGGCGTATCGATTGGGTGGCGGGCTCTCGCTCGGCGTGGCGGTCTCCTCGTTCGATTTCTCCATCGACTCCACCGCGGACCGCTTTCTGCCGAGCCTTTTCTCCGAACCCGATTTCAGCTCCGATCCGCTGGTGAACTACCAGACCCAGCAGGGGGACGATCGGGATTGGGGCGTCAACGCCGGCTTCCTGTGGGAGAGCCCCGAGAACAAGTGGAGCGTGGGGGGCGTCTACCGGCAGGGGCCGGACTTCACCTTTCGCGCCCAGAGCCGGCGCGGCCCCGGTGCCCTCGTCGAGCTCCACGAGGCGGACCGGACGGCGTTCTTCCACGTGCCCGACGTCTATGGTCTCGGTCTCGGCTTCCGGCCGAGCGACGCTTTGCGTCTGGCCTTCGATTACGACCGCGTCCGCTACTCCCAGCTCACGCAAGGGTTCGTCGACATCTTCGACCTGCCGGCCATCTCTCCCGGGCAGCCCGAGGAGCTGGACAAATTCCGGATCGACGACGCCGACGAGCTCCATGCCGGCTTGGAGTACGCGTTCCTCCAACGCTGGCCCGTCCTCACGGTGCGGGCAGGCGCGTGGTACGACCCGGACCACAGTCTGCGGTTCGAAGGGAAGAACGTGGGTTTCCGCGCCGTATTCCGGCCACGCGGCGACCAGATGCATTACACAGCGGGGGTGGGAGTCGCCCTGCGGCGCCTCCAGGTCGATGCCGCGGTCGATCATTCCGACCGGGTGAGTGTGATCGCTCTGTCTGCAGGTTTCCGTCTCGATTAGAGGAGCGAGCTATGCCACAGGCCCGCGCGTTCCTGCTGTCTCTCTTCTGGACCGCCGCGGCCGGCACCGCTCCGGTGTGGGCGCAGGCCCCGGCCTCGCAATGCCCTGCCGAAGACGCACCGGCCCTGATCGAGGTCCTTCCCTTCACCCATACAGGCAACACCTGCGATGGCTTCAAGGACATCGTGAGCTCGTACGGTGGCGCCTGCCGCATCCAGCGCGCGACCTATTCCGGGCCGGACGCCATCTACAAGGTGCGGTTGAACCCGGGGAATCAACGGGTGACGTTCCACCTGGAGATGGAGGGGCCGTCCGACCTCGTGCTCGCTCTGCTCCGCCAGTGTGGCCAGGGCACGACCTGCGTGAACAGCTCGCCGGATTACATCGGCTCGCAGGCCGAGGAGTTTTCTGCGGCGCCGGGCTCCCTCGGCATCTACTACCTTGTCGTCGACTCCGCCGAGGACCTCGAGGGGCACTGCGGCGCCTATACGCTCACCGTCACCGGCGTCAACCCGACGCCCGACCTGGTCCTGGAGCTGACCGGCTCCCCGCAGCCTGTGGTCGCCGGCGAGGTCCTGACCTATACCATGACGATCGCCAATGCGGGTGCCCTGGAGGCCACGGACGTCCGCGTCACGCAGCCCCTCCCCGCGGGCGTTACCTTGCTCCGCGCGAGCTCAGGCTGCACGAGCACCGAGAAGGGGAAAGTCGTTTGCAGCCTGGACCGCCTGGCGATCGGTGCCCAGGCGACCTGGCAGACCACCGTCAAGGTGAGCCCGGCGGCGCGCGGCGTGCTGGGCAGCACGGCAACGGCGCGGGCCACGGAGGGCGACCCTACGCTCTCGAACAACGAGAGAACCGTGACGACCCGGGTGATCGCGCGCAGCGACCTGTCGATCGAGAAGAGCCCATCGCGCGACTCCGTGATCGCCGGCGGCCCCCAGTCCCTCGTCTATACGCTCCGGGTCCGCAACTCCGGCCCGTCCGACGCCGCCCGGGCTGAGGTGACCGACGCCCTGCGGAGCGACGTGGATTTCGTCTCCGCACCTGGTTGCACGGAAAAAGGGGGCAAGGTGACCTGTGGGATCGGCCGGCTCGCCGCGGGCGGCAGCATCGAGAAAAAGATCACCGTGCGAGTGAAGCCCTCGGCCCGTGAGCTCCTCGAAAACACCGCTCGCGTCGACGCCCTGGAAGCAGGGCTCGAAGAGATCAACCCGGCGAACAATGCGGCCACCCGCACGACGCGCGTGATCCGCAGGACCAACCTCTCCGTCACCAAGACCGGCCCGGCTTCGGTGGCGGCAGGGGAAAAGTTGACCTACAAGATCCTCGTCGAAAACCGCGGTCCCTCCGATTCGACGGGCGCGACGGTGACCGACGCGTTGCCGCCGGGCGTGTGCATGGTTCAGACGGACGGTTGTGCTCAGGGGATGGCGACCTTCTCGACCGGCCCCATCCCCCGCGGCGGCAAGAAAGAATTGAGCTTCCAGGCCCGCGTCGATTCGTCTTTGCGGCAGCCGGCGATCTCCAACAGCGCGAGCCTCGCTCCCCTGGATCCGCGCGAGCAGGATCCGAACGGGCTCGACAACACGAGCCGGTCGGATGCGTCGGTGACGATCGAGGCCGATCTTGAGCTGGTCGACAAGACGGCCGTCCCGGTGTCCGACCTCGCCGACCCCGGTTCGGATCCAGTCGCCGCCGGCGAGAACCTGCTCTACACACTGACGGTCCGGAACAATGGTCCCTCGGATTCTCGCGGCGGAATCATCACCGATCCGCTGACTTCGAATCTCAGGTTCGTCTCCTCGCCGGACGGTTGCCAGGCGAAGAACGGCGTCGTGAGCTGCCCGGTACCCCCCTTGGCGGCGAACGACGGCTCGCACGGCTGTGCCTCCTCCACCCCGACGAACTGCTTCCGCTTTGTCGTGAAAGTTTCTGCGGACGCAGCCGGAGCGATCGACAACCGGGCGTCGGTCGAAGGCCTGGACGGTGATCCCAAGCCCGACAACAATGCGAGGAGCTCCATCCCGACCGCCGTGCAGCCGGAGGCCGACCTGGCGGTGTTCTTGAGCGGCTCCTCGAACCTGGTCAGCGGGCCGGGAGAGCTGACCTATACCCTCACAGTCGCCAATGCCGGCCCTTCGGACGCTGAAGATGTGAAAGCCGTCCTCGAGCTGCCGGAAGGGGTCTCCCCTTCGGTGCTGGCCCCGGACTGTACGGCGAGCGCCGGGGGGACGGGATTTGTCGTCGAATGCCTTCTCGGCAACCTCCGGGCCGGCGCCTCTCCTCTGACGCTCGACATCCGCGTCGACGTCCTTCCCATCCCCGCATCCCACAGTGCCACCGCCACGGCACGGGTGTCCTCCGCCACCCCGGAGCCCGATTCACCCGCAGCCCAAAGCAACAACACGGCTGCGGTCACAACCATATTGGCGGCCAGCAACGACGCAGATCTCACCATTAAGAAATCAGCCCACGTGCCGGTGCTGCCAACGGGAGCCCCTCTTCATTACACACTGGTCGTGAGCAACAAGGGGCCGGCCAAGGCCACGCGAGTGCGAGTGGAAGATCACCTGCCGGGAGGCATTTTCTTCCCCAACTCGGAATGTGCCAGCCTCGAATCCGGAAATCTCGTTGTCTGGACCGTCGGCGATCTGGACAAGGACGCCGTACAGCGCTGTACCTTCACCGTGATCATGACGGGGACAGGCTCGTTCACCAACGTGGCGAACGTCACTTCCCAGGATGTCGGTGATCCCGACCCAAGCAACAACACGAGCCAGGTCACGACTCTAACCTTGGGAGGGTTTCGCCCTCCGACGATTCCCTCGCTGATCCTGCCCTACTTCGAAGCGGACCGCGACCCGGCAGGAGTCGCGACGCTCTTTGCCGTGCGGAATCCTGCGAACCATCCGGTGTGCGTGCGCTACGACTATTTTCTCGCAGGCCAGCAGGGGCCGGAGAGATCGGAGATGTCGTGCGTCGCAAGCAAGGCCTTAGACACGAGGAACCTGCGCGACCTCCAACTCGGGGACGAGAAGGTGGCCGTCGGCTATGTCGATGCCACACCCGTCAGTTGCCTCGAATGCAGCACAATCCCCTGTGCCGGCTGTGCCGGGCCAACGGCTGTGGACGGCGATTTCTTCCGCATCGACCCGTCCCGCGGCTCTGCGAGCGGCGAGCTTCTCCTTTCGACTGATCCCACAAGGCGCCCTCCCGATTTGTGCGAACGTTGGGATGGCCGATTCCTCAACGGAGGCTCCTCGGCTGACAGCACCGAGGTCGTTTTCTTCGTACCGAACAATCGAGCAGGCAGCGATCCCATCGCGACTGGGAAGGTCTACAGCGAGGCCGGCGATTTCATCCAGCCGATCACGATCGATACTTCGGAGAAAGCCTTCCACCGAACGACAGAAGATTTGCTGGCGAGCGCCGGAGCCATCGAATGGACGTTCCGCAAGGACGTGATCGGCAATGTGACCACGGTTCACCGGGCGGGAGGAGATGCGGTGGCCGTTCCCGGCGTCTGCCGCCGGCCTCCCTCCGGTCAGGACCTCGGCGACGAGGCACCTCTCCTGCTTCCCTACTTCGCCGTCGATCGAAGCAACGGGGCGACCACTCTCTTCGCCGTCCGCAATGGAACGGATCGCGAGGTCCAGGTGCACTACGAGTACCTCTCCGCGAACGGCTCTCTCCAGCTCGGAGAGACCAAGCCACTCGCCGGACGCGAGATGCGGACGGTCAACTTGCGCGACATCCCTCAGTTGACCACGGGGTCTGTCCGCATCACCGTGGTCCCGGATCCGGCAGTGCCGGAACGGCGGGAGCAGATCCTCAGCGGCGACTATATCCGCCTCGGCCCGGCCGCCCCGCAGGCACAGTCTGGCCGGGCGGCCGGCAGCGCCCTGGTGGACACCGACCCGCAGCGTTCACCACGGCAACTCTGCCACCGCTGGGATGCTCGATTCATCCAGAATGCAAATACAGGGCAAGAAACCGGCTTCGTCTTCTTCCTCGACTCTCCCACTTCGGGAGTCGTCGCCACCGGCAAGGTCTACCGGAAAAACGGCAACTACGTGAAGACCATCCAGGTCGAAGCCCCGCCGGGCTCCCTCCTCGCCGCCTTCGAGCGATCGGCCTCGGAGCTCGGAGTGAACAGCGGAGAGGGTTCCATCGAATGGGATCTCGGCCCGTTGGGCAATGTGGCCACCGTGTTCAAGCGAGGCGCAGGTTTAGACTCCGTGCTCGTGCCGGGCGTCTGCCGCGAATGAGCTACACTCGAAGGACCAACGTCCTTCGAGGTGTCCGCATGACCCATCTGCCGTCCGAGGCCGAGCAAGAAATCCTGTTACGGGACCTCGCCGAGCTCATCGCCGCCTGTGGTGCCGAGACCTTTCTCCGGGCGCCGATCCTGGAACCCACGCCCCGGTTCCTGCCCGATCCCTGGGAGGGCGATTTCGACAGCGCGCTTCTTCTCCTGCGGCGGCTGATGCTTTACGCCGGCCTCGACCTCGCCGCCAGCGTCCATGTCTACGACCGTGAAGACGCGGCCAATCCGCACCACATTGCCTGGTTCGCCGGGATCGAGGACGGGCTCTGCCAGTTCGGCATGGACGTCCGTCTGCCGGAGGAGCCCGAGGACCTCGCCGCCGTGTTCGGCCACGAGGTCGCCCACGCCTGGCGCGAGCGCCACGGCGTCGTCCATCCGGACAGGAAGAAGGACGAGGATCTGACCGATCTCACCACGGTCTACCTCGGCTTCGGCATCCTGACCGCCAACGCCGCCGACCGCTACACCCAAAGCGGCCTTCAGGAAGGCATCTACGCCGTCTCCACCTCTCGCTTTTCCCGGGTCGGCTATCTGTCCCCGCAGGCCTTGAGCTTCCTCCTCGCCGTCCAGCTCGTGGCGCGGGGGCTGTCACCCTCCCGCTGCAAAGCGGTGGAGCGGCATCTCGAGACCAATCAAGCCGAGTATCTGGCCCGCAGCCTTCGCCATTTGAGAGGGCGGCGGGAGGAGATCCTGTCGACGCTGGGGCTGCCGCCGGACACTTCGGGAGCGGACGAGCCCGACCTGGAGCGCTTCATCCGCCCGCTCAAGGACGTGGAGCCGGTCGGCACCGTGACCTACGAAGAGGACGTCTTCGAGGACAAAAGCTTCAAGCCAGGGCCCGACGGGAGCGTCTACGCGCTGCGGGAAGGGATCAGCCGGTATGTCTTCCTGGTGCTCTTGGGCGCGATGTTCGGCAGCTGGATCGGCCTCTTCGCCACGCCCGAGGGCTCCGGCATGGGCGCCGGAGCCGTGGCGGGAAGCCTCCTCGCGCTCCTGCTCCTGGGAAGAGGCCGGCGCTATCACTGCTCCGACACCGCCTGCCGCACCCGCATCGCTCCCGGTGACGAAGTCTGCCCGGGTTGCGGAGTGCGCGTCACGAAGCGGATCCGATCTTTGAAAGAGGTCTATGCGGAAGAGGAGCTGGAGGAGCAGTCGAGCTGAAGAGGAGCCAGGCGATCGAGCCTCATGGGAGGACTATCACTTGCCAGGTAAAGGCTCGACCCGTACCGTATACTCGTCCACCGGCTGTCCCTGCGGGCCAGACAGGTGGATCTTGTAGATACCCTTCAGGAGGAGGCGAGCGGGGACCTCGACCAACACGCTATCGTTCTGAGGCGGTAAGCCTCGCTCGCTCCAGATCTGACGGCCATCTGCCGTGACAATCTGGACACCGTACTCGGGATACGCCGAGGCCTCCAGGTTGAGGACCAAACCGACGCGACCGGCCCACGAAGGGGGGCGGATTGGCTCCTGGTCCGATGAGCCGCGCGTTTCGACGGATTCGACGTACGCCAGGTACACGTACGTCGGAGGCACGTGGAGCTCACGGACTCCCCAAACCACAAGCCCGACAATTCCCAGCAATAATACAGCCGCGAGTGCCAGAGCCGTGCGCTTCCAACGAAGTGACGCAGGCACCGCGGCGGCCCGGAATCGCGTCCACTGTGTCTCCAACTCGCGGTCCGTCAGCTCCCACGGCACAGGCTCCAGCGCTGGCGAGTCCATAAGATCGAGGGCCTTCCGTGCGCACGTGCGGCAGAGCGCCAGGTGCTCCCGGATCCTCTCCCGCTCCGGCTCGGGAAGAGCGCCGGCCGCAAAATCCTGAAGCTCCTCGATCCCGAGATGCTCGGGCAGCCTGTCCTCCAGAGCTGCCGCCAGCTCCCGGATCGAAGCCTTCAGGTCGCGTGCGTCGTGCCGGTCACTCACCGTCGTCGTCTTCTCTCAGATCGAACGAATCAAAGTAAGGACCCAGCTCCTTCTTGAGCCGTTCCTTTCCCTGATGGATCAGCGCCTTCACCGTGCCGATGTCAATCCCCATCAAAACCGCGATCTCACGATACTTGAGATCCTGGTGGACACGGAGAAGAATACATTGCCTCGTTCGGGGGGGCAGACCGCCCAAGGCTTCATAGAGCTTTTCCCGCCTCTCATCCTCCAGAACCGCGTCTAGAATCCCCTGCGAATGGCCCCAGCCTTGAAAATGCTTCTCCGCCGAGACCTCCAGCGCATTTTCCGCCGCCGCAGAGATGGAGACCTCGCTTCCCTTCCGCTTCTTCGCATTCTGATGGCGCGCTGCGTTGAGCCCTACGTTCTCGGCGATACTGAAGATCCACGTTCGGAGGGCCGACTCGCTGCGAAACTCCCCGATACCCTGGTAGACACGAAGGAACGTTTCTTGGGTGAGCTCTTCGGCAGTTTCTCGTGGAATTCCCTTCCGCAGGAAGTGATTGAGCACCTCTTTGAGGTGCCGCTTGAAGATCGTTTCGAAATCTTCCGGATCGTTATCGCCCCCAGCGCCCGAGCCGCTCCCTGGTCCGGACGGAGGCACCCCGCCCTTCCGAGGACGCGTCGGCGCCATCCAGAAGACGCAGCGGAGCAGGCCGTTCCAGGAGTCGACGATGAACATGCGGGCGTGGCGATGATACCGGACGAACGACTCTCACAGCACCCAAGGCACGATCAGCCAGCACCACAGCGCCGCCAGGATCGCCGCCGCGACGTCCAGCACCACCCCGGTCCGCGCCATGCGCGGGATCGTCACGTAGCCGCTGCCGAAGACGATCGCGTTCGGCGGCGTCCCGGCCGGGAGCGCGAAGTCGCAGGAGCAGGCGATCGTCGCGGTGAAGAGCACCACGGGCAGGATCTCCGGCGAGACCGCGTCGCGCAGGACGACCAGCATCACGGCGATGGTGGCCGTGTTCGAGGCGACGGCCGAGAGGCCCACCACGGCCAGGCTCGCCAGCAGCACCTGGGCGAACGGCGGCAGGCCGCGCACGGCCAGGAGCTGCCCTCCCAGCCAGGCGGACAGGCCGCTCTGCTGGATCGCCGACGCCATGGCGAAGCCGCCGCCCAGGAGGAGCAGCGTCTCCCAGGGGACGCGGGACAGGGCGCGGAACCCGAGCACCTGCCGGCCCTGGGTCCGCCAGAGGAGGAGGACCAGGGCCGCGAGCATGGCGATCCCGCCCTCCACGTGCGATGAGCCGATCTCATAGAAGGTGATCCGCGGCTTGAGGAAGCCGGTGATCCACTTGCTGCCGATCCACAACGCGGCGGTCACCAGGAAGACGCCAAGGACGATCCGCTCCGGCCGCTTCACCGAGCCGAGCCGAGCGAGCTCGCCGGAGACGACCTCCGCGCCGATCTCCCCGGAGAGCCCGTCCCTCCGCCCGATCCGCCAGAGCATCCACCAGACGGCCGGCAGGAACATCAGGACGAACGGGAGGCCCACCACCAGAAACTGCAGGAAGGAGATCGAGGTGCCCGCGCGCTCCATGAACCCCGAGAACTGCGCGTTGGGGGCCGTACCGATCTTGGTGCCGATGCCGCCGACGTTGGAGCCGTAGGCGATCGCCAGCATGATGGCCATGCCGTAGCTGCCCAGCCGCCGGCCGCCGCACTGGGCCTCGATCTGGGCGATGATGGCGATGCCGATCGGCATCAGCATGGCGGCCGTGGCCGTGTTCGAGATCCAGAGCGAGATGAACGCCGTGGCCGCGAGCGTGCCGGCAAGGAGATGCCGCGGATCGCTGCCGATGCGGTTCATGATGGTCAGCGCGATCCGCCGGTGGAGGTCCCACTGCTGCATGGCGGCGGCGATGCCCATCCCTCCGGCGAACAGGAAGATGTAGGGATCGAAGTAGGGCAGCACGGCCTGCCGCAGGCTGTGCTCGCCGAAGACGCCGAACAGCGGGAAGAGGACGAGCGGCACGCAGGCGGTCCAGTAGATCGGGATCGCCTCGGTGAGCCACCAGATGGCCATGAGCGCCGCGCCGGCCGCGGCATACGCCGGACGCGCCCCGTTTTCCGGGTCGTGCTTGAGCGGGGTGTCCAGCCCGGCGAGCAACGCGAACGCCACCAGGCCGGCGACGAGGCCCACGAGCTTCCAGCGCGAGAAGGTGAAGTTCTGCGGCAAGCGGGAGAGATCCTACCCGGTTTGGCCGGAGGACGCCATGCGGCGCGCATCCGTATGCTTGTCGTCGAGACGCGATCCGGATCGCGGACCGGCGATGGGAGCTCGAATGACCAGATGGTGGCGAACGCTCGTCTTTTTCTTCCTGGGCTTCTTGCTCGCGGCGGCCGGCATCGTCCACGATTAGGGATCGCGGCTCACCGGCATCCGAGAACATTATGCGGACCAGCATGATGCTGGCCGGCATAATGTTGTCGCCATCCAGGTGAGGGACCTCCCCTCCTCCGATCGTTTGGATGATTGCCGTCAGGCCCCGGGCGGAGGGAAAGCCCGGTTTTCCCCAAACAGCCTCTCCAGCTGCTGAATGATCGCCCGGTGCTGACCCGTAATCACTGAGAACGGGTGAAACCTTTCTCACCGTGGTTCGTAACGACATCTGTAGTCATGGAGGGGAATGACAATGACAATGCCCCGGAACACCCTGAATCAAGGATCGATCGAGCGCCCCGGCGAGGCCCGGGGCCGCTTTCTTTGGCTGGACGACCTGGGACGCGACGTGCGCTTCGCCCTGCGCTCGCTGCTCCGCTCGCCGGCCTTTTCCACCGTCGCCGTCCTCTGTCTCGCCTTGGGGATCGGCGCCAACGCGGCTCTGTTCAGCGTCCTCAACGCGGTCCTGCTCCGGCCGTTGCCGTTCGCGGAGCCGGACAGACTGGTCCGCATCTACGAGAAGACGGCCGAGAAGCAGGGCTCCGTCTCGGTGGCCAACTTCCTGGACTGGCAGGAGCAGAGCACCGGCTTCGAGCGGCTCGCGGCCTATCAGGACGGGAGTCTCAATCTCCAGGGAGGCGCCGAGCCCGAGCGCGTGTCGAGCGTGGCGGCGACCGCCAATCTCTTTACGCTTCTGCGTGTGCGCCCTCTTCTCGGCAGCACGTTTTCGGAAGGTGCCGACCGGACCGGCGCGCCCCAGGTCGCCATGGTCGGCGAGGATCTCTGGCGGACGCGCTTCGGGGCCGACCCATCTCTCGTCGGCCGGGTGATCCAGCTCAACGGGCTGCCGCATACGGTGATCGGAGTCATGCCCCGCTCCTTCGACTTTCCCGCGGGCGGCGACGCGACGGACGTTTGGGTGCCGTACCACTTCACCGATCAGGAGATCGCCAATCGCGGAAGCCACTTCCTCGCCGTGGTCGGCCGCCTGAAGGACGGGACCTCTCTGGAGCAGGCGACGGCGCAACTCGTGGCTGTCGCGGCGCGGATCGAGAAGGAGTATCCGAGCCAGCAGACCGGACGGAGCGTGCGTGTCCAGCCCCTGCGGGATACCCTGGTGGGCGACGTCCGGCCGGCGCTCCTCATCCTGTTCGGAGCCGTGGCAATGGTCCTGCTGATCGCCTGCGCGAACATGGCGAACCTTCTCCTGGCGCGGGCGGCGGTGCGGCAGCGCGAGGTGGCCGTCCGCCTCGCGCTCGGTGCCACGCGCGCTCGCCTGGTCCGGCAGTTCCTGGTCGAGAGCCTGGCCCTCTCCCTGGCCGGCGCGGCGCTGGGCCTCCTCCTCGCCCAGTGGAGCCTGGCCGCGCTCGCTCCGCTCGCCGAGAGCGCACTGCCGATCTTCCATGAATTTCCCTTGGACGGCCGGGTGTTCGCCTTCCTGCTCGCGATCGCTCTCTTCTCCGGTCTCGTCTTCGGGATCGTGCCGGCGCTCCAGGCCTCCCGCGCGGACGTGCGGGACACGCTCGCCGACGGCGGTACGAAGTCGACCGGCAGCCGCCGCCAGCGGCTCTTCCGCAGCGGGCTGGTGGTCTTCGAGATCGCCGTCTCCCTGATCCTTCTGGTGGGCGCGGGCCTTCTCCTGCGCGGCTTCCTCGCGCTGAGCGGCACGGAGCCCGGGCTGCTGTCCGACCACGTGCTCACCGCCCACCTCCCCGTCCCGGACGCGCAGCTCCCGGGATCGACGCCGCGGCTCTTCCGCCCGGCGCTCCAGGAGATCCGGAACGTCGCGGGCGTGCGCTCGGCCGCCGTGGTCTCCATGCTGCCGATCCAGAACGCCTGGACGAATGGCGGCTTCGCGATCGACGGGCGCCCGGCTCCCGCGCCGGGCCAGAGCCCCTCCGCCGAGATCCGCATGGCGAGCCCGGGGTTCTTCCAGGCCCTCGGCATCCCCATCCTGCGCGGACGGGACTTCACGGAGACCGACGGCGAGAAAGGGCCGGACGTGGTGATCGTCAACGCGACGCTGGCGCGCCAGCACTTCCCCAGTGAGGACCCGATCGGGCGCCGGCTGCTGCTCGGCACCACGCCGTTCACGATCGCCGGTGTGGTGGGAGACATCCGCCAGGCCGGGCTCGACGTCGAGCCGCTCGCCGAGATCTATTTCCCTTATGGACTGGACGCGGGGATGCTGGGCGACGCGGTCCTGGTGATGCGCACGGCCGTGCCCCCGGCGAGCGTCGCCACCGAGGTGCGGGCCGCTGTGCGCAGAGTGGATCCCACGCTGCCGCTCTACGACGTGCTCAGCATGGAAGAGGTGATCTCCCGCTCGCTGGCCAGCCGCCGCCTGAACCTCTGGCTGCTCGGCATCTTCGCGGGCATGGCCCTGGTGCTCGCCGCGACGGGTCTCTACGGCGTGATCTCGTACCTCGTGGCCCAGCGGACCCGGGAGATCGGCGTGCGCATCGCTCTCGGCGCGCAGACGGCGGACGTGATCGGGATGGTGATGCGCCAGGCCGCGGGGCTCACGGGGACCGGGATCGCCGTGGGGTTGGCCGGCGCCCTCGCCTTCACCTCGGTGCTCCAGAGCCTGCTGTACCGGGTGAGCGCCCGCGATCCCCTGACCTACGCCGCGCTCGCCGCCCTGCTCGCCTTTGTGTCGCTGATCGCCACCTGGCTCCCCGCATGGCGCGCCTCCCGCGTGGACCCGATCCTGGCGATCCGGAGGGAGTAGCGCGGCGAATTAACCTCTCACAAGACCTGAGCCTCTCAGGAGACTTGAGCTCCGGCTCCCAGCAGCTTCTCGAGCATCGCGGGCTCGACCGGCTTGACCAGGTGATGGTTGAAGCCGGCGTCCCGCGACTTGCGCATGTCTTCGTCCTGACCCCACCCGGTCAGGGCGATAAGGACGATGTCCTGACCCCAGGGCTGCTCGCGGATGCGGCGGCAGGCGTCGTAGCCGTCCAACCGCGGCATTCCGATGTCCATCAGGATCACGTCTGGCCGGAACGCCGCCGCCACCTCGACGGCATCGAGCCCGTCGAAGGCGGTACGGACCTCATTACCCAGAATCTCCAGCAGCAGAGCCATGCTGGAGGCGGAGTCCGCGTTGTCATCCGCCACCAGGATGCGGCGCGGTGCCGCACGTCCGACCTGTTCTTCCTTGTCGCTCACCGGCTGTGCCTCCTGGCGCCTATTGTATCCCTTCCTTCTCCGTGGCTCATCTGCCGCAACTCGGAGCATCCTCCACTCTTTTCTGCACCTACGCGCTTCACATAGACTTGGCCTCATGATCGAAGACGACATCCGCAGGTCCGCAAAGATGCTGGAATCCGTGGTTCGCATGTACGGGCTGTCCGCCCGGCAGCTCGAAGAGAAGCTGAGCTACGGAGCGGGGACGGTGAATCGCCTGTTCAGTGGCAAAATCGAGCTCAAGCTCCGTCACATCCTGTTGATTCTGGAGGTCATCGGGATTCCGCCGTCGCAGTTCTTCCGGGAGGTGTTCCCGGAGGACGACCGGCCGCGGAGCGAGCCGGAGATGGCTTCGCGTCTCCTGGACCTCCTTGAGAGGCACGCACCGCCGAGGAGATCCATCCAGCCTGCCCCGCCGAGCGTCTCCGACGAGGATCTGGACCGGCGCATCCTGGATGCGCTGAATCGGTTGGGCATCGCCACCCAACCTTCGAGCGGCGGACGCAAGAGGTAGCTCCCTGCCGCCCTGCCTCACTTGCCCGAGGCTCTTCCGCACGTTAAAATTTTCCTCTGGCAAGACATGACATTCGAAAAAGATCCTTTGGCCGCTGTCGCCCAGGTCCTCAAGAAGATGCGCCTGGCACGGGAGTGGAGCCCCGACGACGTGGCTCGGAGGGCCGGAGTGTCTCCCGAGGCGATCCTCGCCTATGAGTCCGCCCCCGCGAGCCTCTCGGAGGCGACCGCCCTCCAGGTCTTCGAGTCCTTTCCTCTCCATCCCGAGGACCGGACCAGCTTCCAGGATGCGTTTCTGATCACGCCTCCCCACGACCTGATCACTCATCTTCAATCGCGCCTGTACGAGCTCGAAGCGGCGGTGTGCATCGACGAGCAGAGCTTGAGCGAGGCTCTGGACAAGCTCGACTTCATCCTGTTGCTGCACCCGAGCCCGGACCGGACCGCGCGCATCCACCTCAGCCGGGCGGCCGTCCTCGGCGAGCTCGGGCGGGACCGGAGAGCCCTGGACGCCTTGATCAAGGCCGAGACCTACCTCGACCCGGACCGCGAGCCGCACCTCTGGCTGCGGATGCGCATGGAGCAGCTCTACGTCCTCTGTCAGACGGGGCGGTACCGCGAGGCCGAGCCCTTGCTGGCGGAGACCCAGAAGCTGGCGAACCAGGCCGGACACGACCGGGAGCGCCTGCAGATCCGCCGTCTGGCCGGGTGGGTCGCCAACGGGCTGGTCCGGACGGAGGAGGCCCTGCGCATCCTCCAGCCGGTGTGTGCCGAGATGATCGCCGCCGGGCTCGTCTTCGAAGCCGGCTGTGTCGCGTTCGACCTCGCGGGTCTTCTGGCGGCCCGCGGGGACACGGCCGAGCTCGCGGAGCTGGCGCAGCAGATGAAGCCGCTCACCGAGCACAAGAAGCTCTCCCACGACGCCCGCACCACGCTCAAGGTGTTCTGCTTCGCGGTACGCCGCGGCACCTTCACCGTCGAGATGGGGATTCAGCTCAGCGGCGAATTCCGAAAGGCCGGAAGCAGGCTGCCGCGGCCGTACGAGCTGCCGGCTTGAACGGCCTTCTCCCACGGTCAGCCGTTTCCTGTAGAATGCGCGTGCATTCCGCGCTCTCTATTTTTACAGGAGCTGATCATCAGGACCGGTCTACCTTTCTTCCTCGCCTGCGGGCTCGCGGTGGTGGCAGCCGTGGTGGCCGTGGCGCGGCTTTGGGGCGCCGGGCAGCGAGCGCGGCGGCAGGAGCTTGAGCGCCTGGTCGAGGAGCGCACGGCGACGATCGCGCAGCAGGCGGATAAGCTGCGCGAGCTGGATGTCCTCAAGTCGCAGCTCTTCGCCAACGTCTCGCACGAGCTCCGCACTCCGCTGACCCTCATCCTCGGACCGCTCGGGGACGCTCTCGAAGGGCGCTTCGGTCCGCTGAACGAGGAGCTCGGGCGGCAGCTCGCCACGGCCGGGCGCAATGCGCAGCGGCTCCTCGGGCTGGTCGACCAGCTCCTCGACGTGGCGCGGTTGGACGCCGGCCGCCTGCGGTTGCGGGTGCGGCGCGGCGATCTGGCGGCGTTCGTGCGCGAGCGCGCCGAGTCGTTCCTCCCCCTGGCCGAGCGCCGGCAGATCAACCTCGCCCTGGAGGTACCTCCGGAGATCGTCGAGGCCTGGTTCGATGAGGAGCAGCTCGGGAAGGCGTTGGACAATCTGCTGAGCAACGCTCTCAAGTTCACGCCGCGGCAGGGACGGGTGCACATGGCGCTGACAGCCCCGCCAGGAGCGGACCGCGTCGAGATCTCGGTCCGCGACAACGGCCCTGGAATTCCAGCCGGCCAGTTGGAGCGGGTCTTCGACCGCTTCTACCAGGCGGAGCCGATGGCGCAGCGGTGGCCGGGCGTGGGCATCGGGCTGGCGCTCTCCCGGCAGCTCGTGGAGCTGCATCACGGCGCCATCGCGGTCGAGAGCGCTCCAGGGAGGGGGTCCCGCTTCACGGTCACCCTGCCGCGCGGCCATGCGCATTTCCCCGCGGAGTTTCTGGAGGATCAGGCGACGCCCGCTTCCCGGCGGATCGCCTCCGGCTGGTTCGTGCCGTCGCCCAGCCTCTTCGTCGATCCCGGCCCGCCGCAAGACGAGGCCGAGCCGGATGCGGACGAGGACCGGACGACCGTTCTGGTGGTGGACGACAACCCGGAGGTGCGCGCCTATATCCGCCGGCATCTGGAGCCGGAGTACCGGGTCGTGGAGGCGGCTGACGGCGCCGAGGGGCTCGCCGCCGCCCGCAGGCTCGTGCCGGACCTGGTGGTCAGCGACGTGATGATGCCCGGGCTGGACGGCAACGCCCTGTTCCGCAGCCTGCGCGAGGATCCCGAGCTCGAGCTGGTCCCGGTGGTGCTGCTCACCGCGAAAGCGTCGGCGGAGAACCGGATCCAGGGTTTGCGCGACGGGGTGGACGACTATCTGGTCAAGCCGTTCGATCCGCGGGAGCTCAAGGCCCGCGTCGACAATCTCATCGCGTCGCGCAAGCGGTTGCTGGAGCGGCTCGGAAGCGCTCCCCAACCCCTGCGGGCGCTGCGGGTCTCGGAGGTCAAGGTGCCCTCGGCGGACGAGGCTCTCCTGGCGCGGGTCCAGGGGATCATCGAGCAGCGCCTCGGCGACACCGAGCTGACGGTGGAGGCGCTGGCGGACGTGATCGGCTGCGACCGCTCCTATCTGCTGCGCAAGCTGCGCGCCCTGACCGGCGAGACCCCCTCCGGGCTCATCCGCTCGCTTCGGCTCCAACGGGCCGAGCAGCTCCTGCGCGCAGGCGCCGGCACGGTGAGCGAGATCGGCTATGCCGTCGGCTTCAAGAGCGTCGCCCACTTCTCCAATGCCTTCCAGGAGAGGTACGGCGAGCGGCCGTCGGCGTTCGCGGCCAGGTATCGGAGCCCGTAAGGCTTTTCCCTGAGGCTGCAATTCGTTGTCTCCGGGGGGCCGTCCTCCTGGGGACAACGATCCGCACCCTGGACGCAAGCGCGTCGTCCCCCCTCCTGGATTAAGATCCGGCCGCTTTCTTCGTTCGCGTCTATCTTGGGAGGAGATAGAAAATGCTCAACCTGTCTCGGGTACCGGGGCTCTGCGCCGCGCTGGTCACCTTCGCGCTCGCAACGGCTCCAATCGCCGCTCAACCGCTGACCAAGTCCGCCATCCAGGTCGATCCCGGCAACACCAAGCAGGCCGGCCAGACCTTCGGCTATCGTCTGACCTATAACTGCAGCAGCACGTCGGGTCCCTGCCTCAACGCCGAGGTCGTGGACCTCCTGCCGGCCGAGGTGCAGTACGTGTCCACGGTCCCGTCCAGCCCCACCGGGGATGTGGCGGCGATCAACGTCACGCCCAACTTCGGGGGCTCGGGCCGCACGCGGGTGCAGTTCGTGCTGATCAACCCGCTGCCGGCGGGCAACAGCGGCGACCTGGTGATCAACGTACGCTTCCCGAACGGCTCGACGGCCGACGGCACGACCGCGACGAACACGGCGGACGGGATCAACCTGGGGGCCTCGCCGGGGACGTTCACTACGCCTCCGGTGACGGTCACGGCGGTGGCCGCGGTCCAGGTCGACCTGACGAAGAGCCTGCTGACCTCGCCGGCCAACCTGGACCTGCCCGAGACCTACCGGCTGCGCATCTCGGTGCTCAGCAACACGAACGGCTCGCTCAACCTCACGTCGATCGGCCCGGTGACCGACACACTGCCGGCCGGGACGGTGTTCAACGGCGCGACGCCGGCCGCGGACTGTCAGCCCGGCTGCGTGGGCACCACGCCGGCCGCGGTGACCTGGTCGAACCCGTGCACGGTCCCGCTGACGCCGGGAAACAACTGTGACATTTCCGTCAACGTCACCTTCCCGAGCGCCACGTTCCCCTCGGGGACCAACGTGACCAACGAGTTCACGGTCGAGGCGACGCCGCTCGGCGGGCCGCCGCAGACCTTCGGACCCGAGGGCCTCACCCATCCGGTGACCACCTTCGTACCCAATGCGGGGGCAGGGTTCAGCAAGAACATGGCTGGCGGCACCCCGAACCCGCCGACGCTCAACCAGACGTTCAGCTACGACCTGAACATCACGAACAACGGCAACGTGCCGCTCGACAACCTGGTGGTCATCGACACCCTGCCGGTCGAGATGCAGGTGACGAGCGTGACCACCGGTTCCTACAATGGCTTGGCCAGCTTCGCGGCGGGCGAGGGCGTGCGGGTGAGCTACGAGAAGAACACGGCCCCGGGCGTCTTCACGCTGTGGGGGAGCTCGCCGAACCCGACGACGAACACGACGCTGACCGCGCCGCCCCCGGGCCTGGGCGCAGGCGAGTACCTGACGCGCATCCGCTGGGAGTACGGCCAGGCGTCGCCCGGCATGGGTCCGATCACCCGCCCCATCATCACCGGCCGGATCATCAATCCGGACAATGCCGGCGGCCCGGTGGCCATCGGCGACTCCGTCCAGAACTGCGCCGATCTCTCGGCGGTCTACACGGCGGGCCCGACCAACGTCACCCGCAACGACTGCGAGACCTTCACCGTGAGCGGCCCGTTCGTGCAGCTCAATCCGGCCAAGGACCTCGTCACGACCGGCGGGCCCTTCAATCCGGGGCAGTCGATCAGTTACCGGCTGCGGGTGCGCAGCGATCCGCGGTCGAGCGATCCGGTGCCGCTGGAGAACCTGGTGGCCACCGACCTGCTGCCGGTGAACCTCCTCTTCTCGAGCTGGACCTTCGACGCCCAGGGGACGGGGCTCCCCGCGCCGCAGGTCTTCGATCAGATCCCGAACTTCGCCGGCACCGGCCGCACCCTGCTGCGCTGGCGGTGGAACGCCGGCAGCGGCAATCTCGGGGTCAACCAGCAGGTGTGGATCAACATCACGACGACGATCCGCAACGGCGCGCCCTCCGGCAGCCTGTCGAACGACTTCACCCTCGACAGCGACGCGCCGGGGTTGTCCCAGCGCTGCTCCACCCCCTCGGCGACCGACACTCTCGATTACGACGAGGACGGCAACACGGCGGAGACGCTCTGCCGCGAAAGCGAGACGGTCACCGTGGCGGGCATCGCCCAGCTCATCTCGGGCAAGACGATCCAGGGGACCTGCGACGGCGGGTCGGTCTCGACCTCGGCCGGGACACTGACCGGCGGCGCCATCGAATACACGCTGCGGGTGCAGAACGTGGGCACGGTGCCGATGCAGAACTTCGTGCTGATCGACATCCTCCCCTTCGTGGGCGACACCGGGGTGCGCGACACCAACCCGCGCGGCTCGCTGTGGACGCCGCTCCTCGCCGCGCCGATCACGCCACCGGCCGGCACGGTCATCTACTACTCCACCTCCGGCAATCCATGCCGCGGCGAGGTGGGCGGTCCCACGACCTCCTGCGATCCGCCCAACTGGACCACGGTGCCTCCCGATCCGATCACCAGCGTCCGCTCGTTCAAGATCGAGTTCGGCAGCCGGGTGGTCCAACCCTTCGACTTCCTGACGTTCACCTTCTCGATGGTTACCCCGGGGAACGTCCCGCCGGGCGACCCTGCCTTCAACTCCTTCGCCTACCAGGCGGACCGGGCCGACGGCTTCGGCTCGCTGGCCGCCGAGCCGCAGAAGGTGGGGATCACGCTGGGGGGCTGCGACGCGGCGAGCCTGGGCGACTTCGTCTGGGTGGACGCCAACAGCGACGGCATCCAGAACGACGGACCGACGGGCCTGAACGATGTCTACGTCCAGCTCTTCACGCCGGGCGCGGACGGTCTGCCCGGGACGATCGACGACGTTCCGCTGGCCTCGGTGGTCACCAGCAACGGACCGGACAGCGCGCCAGGCTGGTACCGCTTCCCCGGGCTCGCGCCCGGCAGCTACAACGTCTGCGTCACCCGGCCGCCGACCTACGAATTCACCGTCTCCAACCAGGGGAGCGACGCCGCGGACTCGGACGTCGTCTCGCTGTCGGGTCCCCAGACCGGCTGCTCGCCGGTGACAGTGCTGACGGCGAACGAGGACGATCCGACGATCGACTTCGGCCTGGTGGCGACGCAGCTCGCCGCGCTGGGCAACTACGTCTGGTTCGACCGCAACAGCGACGGAATCCAGAACGAGTCTCCCTTCGACGGCGCCAACGGCGTGACCGTGCGGCTGTTCGTCGACGACGGCGACGCGACACCCGAGCCGGGCACCGGCGACGTCCAGGTGGCGGCCACGGTGACCGCCGATGACATCTATGGCCAGCCGGGCTACTACCTGTTCGACGACCTGATCCCGGGCATCCGCTACTTCGTGCAGTTCGTGCTGCCGGCGTCGGCCACGGGGTTCACCTCCCAGAACACCGGCGGCGACGATACGGTCGACTCCGACGCGGCGCCGGGGAACGGCGTCACGCAGAACGTCATCCTGGCCTCCGGCGAGGTCAACCTGACCGTGGACGCCGGACTGGTGTCCGCCACCGGGACCCTCGCCCTGGGCGACCAGGTGTGGCTCGACTCCGACAACGACGGGGTGTTCGAGCCGCAGAACGGCGAGACGGGGATCGACGGCGTTGGCCTGAACCTCTACCTCGACGACAACGGCGACGGCTTGCCGACCCTCGATGAATTCCTGGCGACGACGACCACGGCCACCTCCAGCGGCTTCGCCGGTCTCTACCGGTTCAACAATCTGGCTCCTGGAACCTACATCGTGGTGGTCGATCCGCAGAGCTTCGGCGGCGGCGGCGCGCTCTCCGGGCTGGTCTCCAGCACCGGCAACGATCCGGCGCCCGATCCGGACGACGACGTGAACGGCGACGACAACGGCACCGACGTGGGAGCGCTGACCGCCAGCCGGCCGGTGACGCTGACCGACAACGGCGAGCCGACCTCCGAGGACGGCAACAACGACACCAACCTGACGGTGGACTTCGGGTTCATCTCCGGAGGGACGGTGACGGAGCCGGAGTACGACTACGGCGATGCTCCGGACGTGCTGTCCGGCACCGCCCCGGGGGACTACAACACCACCGCCCTGGACCTGGGAGCGTTCCACCGCGTAGCGGTGCCCAACGCTCCTTACCTGGGCTCCTGCGTGGACGCCGACGGCGGCTTCAACCAGGATGTCGGAGCGAGCCAGGATGACGCGGGCGGCTTCGGCACGGTGGTCGGCACCTGCGCGAACGGCGACGACGAGGACGGCGTGAGCTTCACAGGACCGTTCACGCCGGGCGGGACGGCGTCCTTCTCCGTCACGGCGGGCGGCCCCAGCGCCTGCGCGCTCAACGCCTGGGTGGACTGGAACGGCAACGGCGTCTTCGGCGACATAGCAGGCGAGCAGATCGCCAACAACGTCAACGTGGCCGCGGGACCGCCGACGGTGCTGTCGCCGGCGGTGCCGGCGAGCGCGGTACCGGGCCTGACGTATGCCCGGTTCCGCTGCGACTCGGAAGGCGGTCTCGGTCCCATCGGGCCGGCGGCCGACGGCGAGGTCGAGGACTACCTGGTCACCGTCGTAGGCACCGACTTCGGCGATGCCCCGGCCAGCTACGGCACGCAGGGGGGCGGCGCCGCGAGCCACACAATCGATCCGCTCACCACCCTGCTCCTCGGCGCCTGTGTCGACACCGAGGCGGACGGCCAACCGGCCGCCGGGGCCACCGGAGACGACGCCGCGGCCGGCACCAGCCGGATCGGCGCCTGCTTCGACGACGAGGACGGTGTCGCCTTCACCTCCGTGCTCACCGCCTGCCAGACGGCGCAGGTGACAGTCACGGCCGCGGCCGGCGGCGTGCTCGACGCGTGGATCGACTTCAACCTGAACGGCACTTTCGGCGACGCCGGCGAGCAGATCTTCTCCGGCCAGCCGGTCGCCGCCGGCAGCAACCCCCTGAGCTTCGCGGTGCCCTGCTCCGCGGTGCAGGGCACCACCTACGCCCGCTTCCGCCTCTCCTCGGCCGGCAGCCCCGGTCCCACGGGGGCCGCGGCGGACGGCGAGGTTGAGGACTACGCGGTCAACGTCGGCCCGGTGGACTTCGGCGACGCGCCGGACACCTATGGCACGCTCCTCCCGAGCGGCGGGCCGAACCACGGCATCGTGGCCGGCTTCTCCCTGGGCGCCACGGTGGACGGGGAGAGCGCGGGGCAGCCGTCGATCGGAGCGACCGGCGACGGCGCGGACGAGGATGGCGTGGTCCTGCCGAGCGCCGGCATGCTCACCGCCTGCTCGAGCGCGAACATCACCGTCACCCTCACCAACACGGCAGGTGTCGCCACGCCGCGCCTGGACGCCTGGATCGACTTCGACGGCGACGGCGTCTTCGGCGACCCGCGCGACCGCATCGCCACCTCGCTGGCCTTGACGGCCGGAGCCAACATCGTCCCGGTCAACGTGCCGTGCGACGCGCAATCGGCCGCCACCTACGCCCGCTTCCGCCTCAGCTCCACGGGCGTGGCGGGTCCCGGCGGCGCGGCCACCGACGGCGAGGTCGAAGACTACGCCCTCACCTCCAAGGGGCTCGACTTCGGCGACGCGGCCGATCCCACCTATCCGACCCTCCTGGCCTCGAACGGCGCCCGGCACCAGGTTCTGCCCACGGGCAACCCGACGCTGGGCACCCTGGTGGACACCGAGGCAAACGGCCAGCCGGGGGCCTCGCTCACCGGCGATGACGTCAACAGCGATGACGAGGATGGCGTGGTCTTCCCGGCCGTGCTCATCCCCGGCACCAGCGGCACGATCCAGCTCAGCGCGGGCGCGACGGGGGGCACGGTGAGCTGCTGGATCGACTTCACCCGCGACGGAGATTGGGGTGACGCGGGCGAGCAGGTGGTCACCGACCTCGTGGTGGGCGCGGGTGCCACCGCCTCCCCCACCTTCGCGGTGCCGGTCGGCTCACCTCAGGGGACGGCGCCCACGCGCTGCCGCATCAGCTCGCAGACGGGGCTGGGCGTCACCGGCGAGGCGCCGGACGGCGAGGTGGAAGACCACCCGGCGACGATCGGCGTCGAATCTCCGGCGATCGGCGTGGCCAAGCGGCTCGTCTCGGTCGTTCGAGACACCGCCAACCCGCTCCTCTTCCGGGTCGACTTCGCGATCCGGGTGGAGAACATGGGCAACGTGCCGCTGTCGAACGTGCAGGTGACGGAGAATCTCGCCGCCGCCTTCGCGGGAGCCGGCCCGTTCAGCGTCCTCTCGGTACAAAGCGCCGACTTCACCGTCAACCCCGGGTTCAACGGGGCCGGCGACACCAACCTCCTCGCGGCCGGGAACACGCTGGCCGTCGGGGCGAGCGGGACGATCAACGTCGTGGTGCAGGTCAACTCGGGGGGGCATCCCGGTTCCTACACCAACCAGGTCGTGGCGCAGGGCACCAGCCCGGCCGGCACGCCGGTGACCGACGTCTCGCAAGACGGCGACGACCCGGATCCGGACAACGACGGCGAGTCCGGCGACGACAATGAGCCGACGCCGATCGTCCTCCAACTGAGCGCCGTGGAGATCCCGACGCTCGGTTCCTGGGGTGTTCTGGCGCTCGTGACGCTCCTCGCGCTCTTTGCCCTCCGGCGCCTCCGGCCGGCGCGAAACTGAGCCAAAAGGCCGCCGGAGAAGGCTCCGGCGGCCTTTCCCCTCCCTTCCGTGCCCACGGATTTTCATCTTCGGGCCACGGATTCGCAGGTAACGACTTGACACGGCGAGCCAGGGGCATAGACTTTCTCTCTGTGAGCCTCTTTGACCAGGCCAGGGAAGTCGATGCCTGCCAGCCTGAAGAGAGTCGCCCGCCGCAGGCCCGCAGGGTAGCCGTAACACCCGCAGCCGCGATCCAACAGTCGGTCGCTTTCCCGACCGCATCGACAAACGCCGTCTGACGACACTGCCCCCGGGGGTTGTGGGAATCGGACAAGGCCAAGCGAGGAGTCCCACATGGGCAAGAAGTTGTATGTCGGAAACCTTCCTTACAGCGTCCGCGACAGCGACCTGGAGGACCTCTTCTCACCGCACGGCAGCGTGCAGTCCGCGCAGGTGATCATCGAGCGCGACACGGGCCGTTCCAAGGGGTTCGGTTTCGTGGAGATGAGCAATGACCAGGAAGCGCAGGAGGCCATCTCCGCGCTGAACGGCCGCGAAATGGAGGGTCGGACCCTCACGGTCAATGAGGCCCGTCCCAAGGAAGAGGGCGGTGGTGGCGGCCGGCGCGGCGGTGGCGGCGGCGGCGGCTACGGTGGCGGCGGCGGCGGCCGGGGCGGCGGTGGTGGCTACGGCGGCGGCGGCGGTGGCCGCGGCGGCGGCGGTGGTGGCTACGGCGGCGGTGGTGGCGGCGGACGCCGGTACTAGAACCGAACCCTAACCGGCTGATCGATTCATGGGGCGCAGTCCAAGGCTGCGCCCCTCTCCCCTTCTCTATCCCTTCCGCACAGACAAAGCCGTCCCCACGATCACCAGCGCCGCGCCGAGGAGCACCCGGAGCGTCACCGGCTCGTCCAGGGCGAAGTGGCCGACGATCACGGCCACGACCGGGACGGCGTAGTTGATCAGGGAGACCTGGGTGGCCGGCAGGCGCTTCAGGAGCCAGAAGTAGAGGGTGAAGGGGAGCGCCGAGCCGATCAGCGCCAGATAGAACAGGGCCAGGGTGGATGGGCCGCTGAAGGTCACGGTGCGGTCGGATTCCGTGATCCAGGCGATGGGCCCCACGATCAGGCCGCAGAGCAGCATCGGCACCGCCGCGGTCGAGAGCGGATGGATGCCGCCTCCCCACTTCTTCACCGTCACGCTGCCGACCGCCGAGCAGAGCGGGCAGAGCAGCATGACTGTCGCGGCGTGGGCCACCTGGGGACCGAGGAGCTTGTCGAAGTCCTCCGAAAAGATCACCGCGACCCCGACGAAGCCAACCACGACACCGAGCCCGCTCATCCAGGTCAGCCGCTCGCCGGGCAGCACGAAATGGGCGAGGACCGCGACCAGCAGAGGGAACGTTGCGAAGAGGACGGCCGCCAGCCCCGAGGGGACGTACTGCTCCGCCCAGTACAGGATGCTGTAGGAGATGCAGAACGTGAGCAGCGCGTTGGAGACCCAGACCCACCGCTCACGCCGGGTCGTTCCCAGGCGCACCCGAAAGACCGGCACCAGCGCCAGCAGGGCAAGGCCTGCGATGGAGAACCGCAGGGCGACGCCGGTGAGCGGCGGAATCCCTTGCAACCCCACGCGGATCGCCGCCCAGGTGGTTCCCCAGATCAGGACCAGCAGGGAGAGCGATGCCCAGGTGACGAGGCGCGACGGCTTCAGCCCACGCCCCTAGGGGTAGATCTTGTAGAGCATCCGGGGGTACGGAATGGTCTCCCGCAGATGTGACAGGCCGCACATCCAGGCCACGAATCGCTCGAGCCCCATGCCGAAGCCGCTGTGCGGGTAGGCCCCGTACTTGCGGACGTCGAGGTACCACTGGAACGCCTCGACCGGCAGGTTGTGCTGCTGGATGCGCTGAAGCAGCAGGTCGTGGTCGTGGATCCTCTGGCTGCCGCCGATGATCTCGCCATAGCCTTCGGGCGCGATCAGGTCGAGGCCGAGGACGACCCGCGGGTCCTCCGGGTCGGGCTGCATGTAGAAGGCCTTGAACGCCGCCGGGAAGCGGGAGACCATGACCGGCCGGTCGAACTGGCTGGCCAGGATGGTCTCCTCGTCGGCCCCGAAGTCGTCCCCCCACTGGATGTTGTTCCCCTCGCGGTTGAGGATCTCCACCGCTTCGGTATAGGTGATGCGCGGGAACGGCGCCTTGATCGCCTCCAGCTTGGAGACATCGCGCTCCAGGATCTTGAGCTCGGTCTGGCAGCGCTCGAGGACGCGGCTCACCAGGTAGACGACGAACTCCTGGGTAAGGTCGCAGAGCCCGTCGAACTCCAGGAACGGGACCTCGGGCTCCACCATCCAGAACTCCATGAGGTGGCGCCGGGTCTTCGACTTCTCGGCCCGGAAGGTGGGGCCGAAGCAATAGACCTTGCCGAGCGCCGCGGCGGCCGGCTCCAGGTAGAGCTGGCCGGACTGGCTCAGGTAGGCCTTGTCACCGAAGTAGTCGGTTTCGAAGAGCGTCGAGGTCCCCTCGCAGGCGGCGGGGGTAAGGATCGGCGAGTCGATCAGGGTGAAGTCGCGCTCGTAGAAGAAGTCGCGGATGGCCTGCTCGATCTCGCTGCGCACCCGCAGGGCGGAGCGCTGCCGGCTGGAGCGCAGCCACAGGTGGCGGTGCTCCATCAGGAACGCGGTGCCGTGCTCCTTCGGGGTGATCGGGAAGTCCTCGGTCAGGTGGAGGATCTCGAAGGCTTCCATCTGGACCTCGACGCCGGTCGGCGAGCGCTTGTCCTCTTTGACCGTGCCGGTCAAGCGGATGGTCGACTCCTGGGTGACCTTCTCGATCTCGGCCCAGTCGGCATCGGACACGTCTTTGCGGCCGGCCACGGCCTGCACGGTGCCGCCGCCGCAGCGCACCTGCAGGAAGGCGATCTTGCCGCTCGAGCGCTTGTTGTCCAGCCAGCCCGAGAGGACGACTTTGTTGCCAATGTTCCGCGTCAGCTCGCGGACGGACGAAACGGGGATGGGGTCGCTCATAGGAACGGGGATTCTATCCTCGGGCGGGAGCGGTGGCAAAGGCCGCGGCCGAGGCCCGCCGTTGACCTCCCGCCTTCCCCGTCAACGTACGCCGCCCACCCCTGAGTCTGCAAACGCCTGGGCGAGAAGATCCTCGATACCGGACCGTTCCGCCCACTCTTTGAGATAGCCCAGATCCAAAGCTCTACCCTGGACTTTGATAACCCCCCGGACGTCGTTCCACTGGCGTTCCGAGACCCCGCCGCCCTTGCGGTACCAGAGAAGCTTCTGAAGAATCGTGTCCTCGGGACTGGCGACCTGAAGATGGACTTCCGTCTCCCCTGGAATCGGCAGAATCTGCCGCCGTGCCATCTCCTGCCTCGCAAGAGGAGTCTCAGAGAAGACAAAGAGATCGACCTTGATCATGGTCTTCAGGTGGATCAGGTTGAACGACGTGCGCCGGCGGACAGCGGCCTCGACGCGCTCGGGGGAGAGGTAGAACGACCCATCGACTCTGCCGATGAAAGGCTGGATGTGGTCTGTTCGCAGGGCAGCCACAAGATCGGCATCCTGCGTGGAACGGGGGATGCCGTGCAGTGAGCTGGCGAGGGAGCCTCCGACAACATAGGGGACTTCGAGCTCTTCAAGGACCCGCGTCACCTCCAGGAGGACCTGGAACGCCTCGTCCGGGCTGACCAATGTCAGTACCCCTCGACCTCAGGGTCCCAGCCGAACGCGTCTATCATGGTCTCTCGATCCAGCCACAGGGCGGCGATCCGGAGGCGCAACTCGCGCTCGGACAGATCGGGGCCATACCGAGCCTGAATCCGCATCGCGGCCATCCGTTGGGCTGTTCGGTTCAAATCGAAGACCTGTCGGAGCTTCTCGACGGGATCCATCCGGCGATAGCCTTCCAGGAGAAACTCCTCGATCTCCGGCGGGGTATCGGTGGACAGTGTGCTCATCGGTAGCCTCCGGGGTGAAGGTACCACAATCGTCGGCTGGGCCTGTTCCCCGGCAGTGCTGCCGGCCAAGCCGGGACCGATCCCAAGTCCAAGCCTCCGGGTTGCCTCGTACCCCGCCGCTCCTCGTCACTTCCGCGGGGCGGCCGCTGTTGGTAAAGGTGTGAAGGTGAAGCCGAGGCTCGAGTAGACCGCGCGGTCTTCGGAGTCGTAGCGTTGTTCATCCGTCGGGAGAAACGGCGTCACCGTCAGATCGAGCGACGGCGGAAACGTTGCGTCCGTGATCATCTGCTGTGCGGCTTCGGAGACCAGAGGGGCGCGCGTCTGGGTCGGAGGGATCCAGTAGAACGCGGTGGACCCGCCGCCATCGAAGTTCACGGCGTTGACGGCGCCGAGGGCGATGAGCATCTGGGCGAGGTCAGAGGTCAGGACGCCGCCGCTGTCCGTCCCCTCCACCACGACGACGATGACATATTGGCCGGTCGAGTCGAGCCCGACCGCGCCGCGGCCTGCGCGGATTGTCGACTTCGGGATCGGACAGACCCCGGGGTTGCCGTTCTGGACGAGCAGCGTCCCCGGTTGCTGGAGGTTCGGACAGTCGTTGTTCGTGTTCGTCGAGCCGGAGACCGCCCATTGCACACCGGCCGGCACCGTGCCGCCGGTGATTGCGGCCTGCGTCAGGCTGTTGAAGTAGAGCACCGACCCGTCCGTCTGTCCGGGATTGACGAGCATTCCGTTGGAGACGAGAAGCCCCGCCGGTGTACCGCAGCCGGTGACGCCGCCGGGGCCCGAATTGGCGGTGATGGCGAGAATCGTGTTCTGGTTGATCGCGAACTGCCCCGTGTTCAGCAGGTTCACCTGTCCGTTGCCGTTCGAGCGGCAACCGGTGTCGAGCGCCGTGACGACCGGCGTGAACGTTCCGCTGCTGATGTCGAGGATGGCGATAGCCGCTGACGCCCGTCGTATCCGAGGAGAATTGCGCCAGGCCGACCTGGGCTTGCGCCGCGACGGTAAGGAAAAGGAGAGCGGGAAGCACCATCAGTCCGCGCTTCATGCATGCCAACATAATCAAAATCCTCCTTGATGTGGCCGGATTGCCGTAGGTCTGGGAGAGCAATCACCATGCCCGCGGAAAGCTCACGACAAAACGCCCCGTGATGGAGGAAAATATTGGAAATTCGAGGGATCGAAACGACCGCGGCACGTCGTGCGCGTGTCGCCGACGTGTCGGCGGAGGATGGTCTATACCCTCTCTGCTGAAGTGAGTCACCCTTCCGGCCGACGTCTCAGAACCAGCCAAAAGAACCAGAGGAGCAAGGGTGGGCCCAAGAGAAGCGCGGCGAACTCCAAGAACCCAAGACTGAATGCTCCCACGCCGCCACCGTCCTCGGCCACTGAAGCCATCCTAAAAAATAGCCCGGCCAACAACGCGAGGATGGCTACGACCCAACCGACGGATATGAGGAGAATTCGTCGAGGCGGCCATTCACGGAAATCCATATGCTGGCACGTCCCTTTAGTTAGGTTTTCAGTTACCCCCGCCGCACGGCGCCGGACGCGGTTATACGGCCAGGATAACGGCTAACCAGCCGGGATAGCGGCTACGCGGCAGATTTCGTCGCAGTTCCTATTTCTTCTGCAGGCTCGGGACATTCGCCAGGGCCTCGGCGGCAGCCTTCTGCTCGGCCATCTTCTTGCTCGGCCCTTCGCCGCGGCCGGCGACCTCGCCGCCGACCCAGCATTCGACCGCGAAGACCTTGCTGTGGTCGGGACCGGTGGCGCCGGCCAGGCGGTATTCGGGAAGATCCCAGCCAAGCGCCTGGGTGAGCTCCTGGAGCTGGGTCTTGGCGTCCGCGGCGAGGAGCTGGACCGGCTCCACCGCCGCCTCCTTCAGCATCGGCAGGATGACATTGCGCGCCGCCTCCAGGCCGCCGTCGAGGTAGACGGCGCCGAAGACGGCCTCCATCGAATCCGCAAGGAGCGAGGCTTTGGTGCGTCCGCCGGAGCGGTCCTCGCCGACTCCGATGCGCAGCGTGGGGCCCAGCTCGATCGTCTCGGCGTGATGGGCCAGGGCCGACCGGCTGACCAGCTGCGCCTTGCGCTTCGAGAGCTCGCCTTCGGGAAGCTCGGGATGGTTCTGGTAGAGCCACTCCCCGGTGACCAGGCCGAGGACGGCGTCACCCAGGAACTCCAGACGCTCGTAATGTTCGGGGATGCCCTGCTCGTTGGCCCACGAACGGTGCGTGAGGGCAAGCTCGAGCAGGTCGGCGCGCTTGAACCGGTGCCCCAACTTCTTTTCGAGAGACGTGGGCCTGCGGCCAAAGATCATCATCTATATGCTACCACGCGATACAGCAAGAGGGGGTCACCTCCGCCCGAACCGCCGCTCCAGATCCGCGTCCGACATCTGCAGGACGATGGGCCGGCCGTGGGGACAGGCGTAGGGCTGCTCGGCGGCGAAGAGCTCGCCGACCAGGGCCTCCATCTCCAGCGGAGCGAGGGGGTGATGCATCTTGACCGCCGACTTGCAGGCGAGGCTCGCGGCCAGGGCTTCCAGGATGCGCCGGCGCAGGTCCTCCGCGGCCACCGCGCTTTCGTGGTCCTCGTTGGCGAGGGCGCGCAGCAGGGGTTCCGCCTCCGCCGCCGTGAGGACCGCGGGCACCGAGGTCAGCGCCAGGGTGTTGCCCGAGAGGGGGGCCAGGCCGAAGCCGCAGGCGTCGAGGGAGGCGGCCAGCTCCAGCAGGCGCAGGCGCTCGGCGGGCGCAAGCTCCAGGAGCGGCGGCGTCAGCAGGTGCTGCACGGGGGTGATCTCGCTGGCCAGGGAGCGGCGCAGACGCTCGTAGAGGATGCGCTCGTGCGCTACGTGCTGGTCGATCAGGTAGAGACCGTCCGGTCCTTCGAGAAGGATCAGCGTCCCCTTGTACTGCCCGAGCAGCCGGAAGGGCCGCGCCTCGCCGTGCCGGCCCGAAAGCGGCACCATGGGCCTCTGGATCGGGGCGTAGGACGGCGCCGCCAGCCGCTCGGAGCCCCAGGGGAGGTCCGAGGCCATCGAGGTCCCCGTGGCCTGGACCGGCAGATCGGTCTGAGGATCGCGCCGCCAGGCCTCGGGCTGGGCCATCTGGCCGAGCCCCTGCCAGGCGAAGGGGACGTAGGGCTCGGCCGTGGGAGGGCGCAGCGGCGCCGCCTCCTCGCCTCGCGCGCGCTCCAACCCGCGGCGGAAGGCGTCGTAGATCCGGTCGATCAACCCAGGGTCGCGGAAGCGGACCTCGGCTTTCTGGGGATGGACGTTGACGTCCACCTCCTCAGGAGGGACGTCGAGAAACAGGAAGAGAGCCGGGAAGTCCTCGCTCCTCCACTCCTCGCGCACTGCCCGATAGAACGCGGCGAGGACGGCGCGGTCGCGCAGCATCCGGCGGTTCACGAAGACCAGCTGGCGCCGGCCCCGGGAGGTCTCGGGATCGCCGATGAAGCCGGAGATCCGCTCGCCCTCCCGTCCCGCCGTCGAGATGCTGTCGGCTGGGATCTCGACCAGGCGGCCGGCGAGCTCGCTTCCGAAGATCTGGCCGATGCGCTCCCGCGGCCCGGCGGTGCCGGCCGGCAGCACGTCGAGCAGGATCCGGCCTTCGTGGAGGACGAGAAAGCGCACATCCGGCCGGGCGAGCGCGTAGCCCTGAACGACCTCCAGAGAGCGGCGCAGCTCGGTCTGGGGAGACTTGAGGAACTTGCGGCGGGCGGGGACGTTGAAGAAGAGCGACCGGATGTCGAGCGTGGTGCCGCGCGGCCGGGCCATGGGCTCGACGACGCGCACGCGCCCGCCTTCGATCGCGACGCGGTGCCCGTCGCCGGGCTGCTCCGCGGTGGTCAGCTCGACCCGCGCCACCGAGGCGATCGAGGCCAGGGCCTCGCCGCGGAAGCCGAGGGTCGCCACGCGCTCCAGGTCGTCGAAGCTCCCGATCTTGCTCGTGGCGTGGCGGTCGAAGGCGAGGAGGGCGTCGTCACGTCCCATCCCCGAGCCATCATCGCTGACCTGAATGCGGGATTTCCCGCCGTGCTCGAGCTGGAGCTCGATCTCGCGGGCGCCCGCGTCGAGCGCGTTCTCGACGAGCTCCTTGACGACGGACGCCGGACGCTCGACGACCTCGCCGGCGGCGATCTGGTTGGCCAGGAAATCGGGCAGGAGGTGGATGCGGGCCATGGGGGAGGAATTGTATCCCCTCCCCAGAGCTCACTCCGTCATTCGTCGGCGTTCTCTGGGGGGGTGTCCACGTTCCAGGTGAAAGAGTCAACCTCATCAGCCGAGCCTCGACGGTCGTAGTCGTAGCGCCCAGCGGTGTCGCCTCCGGTGCCAGGCGGTGTCTTCAGGCCCTCGACGACGTGCATCGCCTCCTCCTCGGGGCTCAGGTCATCAGCCCCGGGATCGTCCTCCGGTCCATACTCGTAGCTTTTCTCGAAGTGAGGCGTTCCCGGGACGTTGGATCCGTCGTTGTTGTCCTCGTGCTTGGGGTGGTGCCCGCCGACCCCGCGCGTCCCGTGATAGATGTCGTTGCTATAGCCGTAGCTCCGTTCCGAATCATCCATTTCGAGTCTCCTTCCCGAGCCCTCAGGCTCGATGGGATGGAGATGTTGCAAAGGCCCCGCCAGGGGTTGAAACCCCTGGCCGAGGGCTACAGCGGGAGCAACTCGTACCGCGGCGTCTTCAGCTCCGCGCCGCGCCGGGCGACGATCAGGGTATTGCCCCAGGCGCGACTCCAGAGGGGGATGAGCCGCAGGGCCGTGCGGTAGAGGCCGCGGGCTCCGCCCGAGTCCGGGCGGTGTGGGAGCGTCCGGTGCTCCAGGATCTCCAGGCCGGCGGCGCGCAGAAAGCGGACGAGCTGCCAGGATTGGGTCACGTGCACCGCGTCCGCGTCCGGGACGTAGCCCTCGGTCAGGACGCGCGGCTCGGGGACTGTGTCGAAGCGGTGGCGGCCATCCAGGAGGGAGAGGAGCTGACGGCCGAGGCGCCGGGCCGCCACGCCGAGCCGGCGCCGTGGATCGAGGCTCGGCGGCATCTCGTACGGCAGGTCCCACGCCGAGCCCACGAAGAGCAGCAGGCCACCGGGGCGGACGATCCGCGCCGCCTCCAGGAAGGTCCGGCCGGGCTCGTGAAAGTGCTCCAGGGCGTAGGTGGAGAGCACAGCGTCGACGCTCTCCGAGGCAAACGGCAGCCGGGCACCGTCCCCGCGCACGCGCAGCCCAGGCCTCCCCTGCTCATTTGCCATGACGAGAGCCGCGGTCGAGACGTCGAACCCAATGTAGTGGCAGCCCCGGGGAACCCAGAGGGCGTTCTCGCAGGAGCCGCACCCGAGATCGACGATCCTCTGGCCTTCTTTCAGATAGCCGAGGAGGAGCTGCCGCTCGGGCGTGGCTTCGGGATTGGCGGCCGCGGCCTGCTCATAGTAGGCGCGGCTGGTATCCCAGAAGGCGGCGAGCCGCCGCTGGTTGTCGGTCTCGGGAGGCGAGGGCATGGCGGGGGGATATTAACCCTATCCCGCCCGCTCGAACGCTCCCTCGAAGTAGATCGGCTCCAGGCCGGACGCCCAGTAGGCGAGAGCATCCCGGTTCGGCTGTGTGGTCTCCCGCCCGGTGCGCAGCGGCTGCCCTCCGTCGAGCGGCTGGAACTCCAGCCAACCCTCCCACATCCCGTCGTCCCGCATCTCGCCTCGTGCCAGGATGGCGTAGAGGGTGCCCTCATCGGCCTGGAAGCGGAATGAGTACTCGTGGATCGTCTCTGTGATGCCGTGAATCGTCTCCATGGCGTATAGAGAAAAGCAAATTCTGTACCCTCACGCCAACGCCGCCGCCTGCTGCCGCACCGGAACAGGCGTCGGGACTGCCGCCACCGGGACCACCGCTGGCTTGGGCGCCTCGGCCTTGACGCGCTCCAGGCTCGCCCGGGCCGCGGCGAGCCGCGCGATCGGAACCCGGTAGGGCGAGCAGGAGACGTAGTCCAGGCCGACGCTGTCGAAGAAGCGGATTGAATCGGGATCGCCGCCGTGCTCGCCGCAGACGCCCAGGTGGAGGTCGGGCCGCGCCGCGCGGCCGAGATCGCAGGCGAGACGGACGAGCTGCCCCACGCCTTCCGTGTCCAGGCTCTGGAACGGATCGATCGGCAGGATCTTCTGTGCCACGTACTCCGGCAGGAAGCGGCCGGCGTCGTCGCGGGAGTAGCCGAAGGTCATCTGGGTCAGGTCGTTGGTACCGAACGAGAAGAAGTCGGCGTAGGCGGCGATCTTGTCGGCCACCAGGGCGGCCCGCGGGATCTCGATCATGGTGCCGATGAGGATGTCGATGCGCAGCCCCTCCTCCTGCAGCACACGGTCGCAGACCTTGGCCACCCGCTCGCGGAGGCGGATCATCTCCTGCTGGGTGCCGACGAGCGGCACCATGATCTCGGGCCGGACGTCATCTCCGGCGCGCTGGCGCACGCAGGCGGCGCGGACGATGGCTTCGACCTGCATCTCATAGATGTCGGGCGCGGTGATGCCCAGACGGCAGCCGCGGAGGCCGAGCATCGGGTTCGTCTCGGCAAGCGCCCCGGCCCGGGCCTCTACCACGTGGGAATCGACTCCCATCTGCTCGGCGAGCTGCTGCAAGGCCTTCTCGCCGTGCGGCAGGAACTCGTGGAGCGGCGGATCGAGAAGGCGGATGGTGATCGGCAGGCCGGTCAGCGCGGCGAAAATCCCCTCAAAGTCCTTCTGCTGCATGGGCAGGAGCTCGGCCAGCGAGCCGGCCCGCTCGGCCGCGTCGTGAGCCAGGATCATGCGGCGCACCACGGGGATGCGCGCCTCGTCGAAGAACATGTGCTCGGTGCGGCAGAGGCCGATGCCCTGGGCGCCGAGCGCGCGGGCGACCTGCGCGTCGCGCGGCGTGTCGGCGTTGGCGCGCACTTTGAGGCGGCGCTCGCCGTCGGCCCAGTCGAGGATCTTGATGAACGCTTTGGCGCCCGGCGAGAGCGTCGCGGCGTCGGCTCCGCCGAGCAGCGCGCGCTGCACCTCGGACGGCCGGGTGACGAGCGATCCGGCCAGGACCTCTCCCGACGTGCCGTCGATCGACAGAAAGTTGCCCTCGTGGAAGGTCTGGCCGGCGACCTTGACGATCCCCTCCTCTTCGTCCACGTCGAGCTCGCCGGCCCCGACGACGCACGGCTTGCCGAGGCCGCGGGCGACCACGGCGGCATGCGAGGTCATGCCGCCGCGCGAGGTGAGGATGCCGACCGACACATGCATGCCGACGATGTCCTCCGGCGAGGTCTCGGCGCGCACCAGGAGAACGGGACCGTCCCCGGCCATCTCGGCGGCGCGCTCGGCGGTCAGGGCGATGCGGCCCGACGCCGCGCCCGGGCCGGCCGGCAGGCCGCGCGCCAGCACCTTGACCTTCTTCTTCTCCTCGACGTCGAACTCGGGGGCAAGCATCTGGGTCAGGTGCTGCGGCTCGACCCGCTGGAGCGCTGTGCGCCGGTCGATCAGCCCCTCCTCGACCATCTCGGCGGCGATGCGGACCGCGGCCGGGCCGGTGCGCTTGCCGGTGCGGGTCTGCAGCATGAAAAGCTCGCCGTGCTCGATGGTGAACTCGATGTCCTGCATGTCCTTGAAGTGCCCTTCGAGGGTCGCGGCGACTTCCTGGAGACGAGCCCAGGCCTGGGGGAACTCCTGCGCGAGGCCGTCGGCGCCGTTCTGGCCGTCGACCGGCTTCGGCGTCCGAATGCCGGCCACCACGTCCTCGCCCTGGGCGTTGACCAGGTACTCGCCGAAGAACTTGCGCTCGCCGTTCGCCGGATTGCGGGTGAACGCGACACCCGTGGCGCAGTCCCACCCCTGGTTGCCGTAGACCATCGCCTGGACGTTGACGCCGGTTCCCGGCGTATCGGGGATGTGCTCGAGGCGGCGGTAGTCGCGGGCGCGCGGGTTGTTCCAGCTCTCGAACACCGCCGAGATGGCGCCCCAGAGCTGCTGGCGCGCATCCTGCGGGAACGGGCTCCGGCCGTGCTCCTCGATGAGCTTCAGGTACTTGGGGAGGAGGCTCCGCAATGCCTCGGCGGAGAGGTCGGCGTCTGTGGAAGCTCCGTTCTCCTCTCGGGTGGCGGTGAGGACCTTTTCGAACTCGGCGTGTGGCACCCCGAGGACGACGTCGCCGTACATGGTCAGCAGGCGGCGGTAGGCGTCGTAGACGAACCGGGCATCGGCGCCGCGGGCGAGCGCGGCCTCGACGATGGAATCGGTGAGGCCGAGATTGAGGATGGTGTCCATCATCCCGGGCATGGAGCGCGGGGCGCCCGAACGGACCGACACCAGCAGGGGCTTCGCCGGATCGCCAAACTTCCGGCCGAGCCGCTCTTCCACGCGCCGCAGGTGCAGCTCCACCTCGTCGTCCAGCCCCTCCGGATAGGTCCCAGGGTTCGCCTGGTAGAAACTGCACACCTCGGTGGACAAGGTGAACCCGGGAGGGACCGGAATCCCGAGCCGGCTCATCTCCGCGAGCCCGGCGCCCTTGCCTCCCAGCAGATCCTTCTGACTTCCGTTCCCCTCGGCCGAACCGCCTCCAAAGGAGTAGACATACTTGGCTGACATGCTCTGTCCTCCGTTTTGATCCGCTTCCTCGTCACGTCGAGCTGAGGATACGAGCCCTGATGTCGATTTTGCGCCACCCCGAAGGTGGGGAATCTCCCCGCATCGCCGGGTTGGCGAAGCTACAGTCATCTATAAGGGTAGCTTGGCCCGCGCCTCCGCCTTGTCGACCACGACCTCGGTGATTCGCGCGGTGCGGTTCACTGTACGCCCGATCGCTTGGAGGAGCGCGATGCGGTTCTGGCGGACCTTCGGGTCCTCCGCCATGACCAGCACCTCGACGAAGAACCGGTCGAGGACGGGCGCGAGGTCGGCGATCCGGCGCAGGCAGCGCTCGTAGTCGTGCGCCGCGGCGGCCTCCTCCACCTCGGAGCGCAGGCCCTTGAAAGCGGACCAGAGGTCCTTCTCCGCCGGCTCGGCGAGGAGCGACTCGTCCAGCGGCTGGCCGGCGGCGGCATCTTTCGTGATGTTCGCGATGCGCTTGGCGGCGAGCACGACGGACAGGAAGTCCGCGGACTCGCGCACCCGGTGGAGCGCATCCACCCGGGCGCGGAGATCGGGCAGGTCCGCCGATCCCATGGCCAGGGCGGCCTCGATCTCGTCATAGGTCGAGCCCGCGCGCTCCAGGAGGAAGCGGATGCGGTCGTGGAGGAATGGCCGCAGGTCGTCCAGGATCTGCTGGGGGCTCCGCTTCAGGCGGTCGCCGTAGAGCCTGGCCGCCTCGGCGGCCACCGCTTCCAGATCGAGCGCCAAGCCTCCTTCCAGGGCGATCCGTACCACGCCTTGCGCGGCGCGGCGCAGGCCGAAGGGGTCCTTGCTGCCGGTCGGAATCAGGCCGAGGCCGAAGATACCCACCAGTGTGTCGATGCGGTCGGCGAGGCCGGCGACCTGGCCGGCCCGGCCGCGCGGGATGCGGTCGTCCGTCGACGCCGGCATATATTGGTCGTAGACCGCCTGCCAGATCGCCTCGGGCTGCCCCTCCTCGCGGGCGTAGATGCCTCCCATGATCCCCTGGAGCGAAGTGAACTCCTTGACCATCTCGGTGGCCAGGTCGACCTTGAGGAGGCGCGCCGCGGCGACGGCGTGCTCCCGCTCGTCCTTCCAGCCCAGGCGGTCGCAGATCGCGCCCGCGAGCTGCGCGAGGCGCTCGGACTTGTCGGCGTAGCTCCCCAGTTTCTCCTGGAAGGTCAGGCGGTGGAGCTGCTCGGCCCGGTGGGCGAGCCCGGCCTTGCGGTCCTCTCCATAGAAGAAGCGCGCGTCGGCGAGCCGAGCCGCCACCACCCACTCGTTGCCGGAGCGCGCCCGCCCCTTGGGGTCATCGGCGCGGTCCATGACGGTCAGGAAGCACGGCAGCAGCTTGCCCGAGCCGTTCGATGCGGACTCGACCGTGAAGGCGCTCTGGTGATCGCGCAAGCTGGTCGCCAGGACCTCGGCCGGCAGCTCCAGGAAGGCGTCGTCGAAACGGCCCTCCATGACGCCGGGGATCTCGCAGATGGCGACCAGCTTCTCGAGGAGGGCGGGGTCGTCCATCAGACGGCCGCCGAGCTCTTGGGCGCGGGATTGCATGGTGTCGAGAAGGATGCGCCGGCGCTCGTCCGGACGGACCTCGATCTTGCGCGAGGCCAGCTCACGGCGCCAGGCCGCGACGCCGTCGACGCGGAAGGCCTCCGGCGAGAGGATCGGATGCCCAGCCGACTCGTCCCCGGCCCGGATGCCGTGGAGCTCGAACGGCACCACCTGGCCGTCGAAGAGGGAGACGATCCCGTGGACCGGCCGCACCCAGGGGCCTTCCCCGCTCCCCCACCGCATGGTCTTCGCCCAGGAGATCCCGGCGAGGATGCGCGGCACGATCTCGGCCAACACCTCGGACGTGGCGCGCCCCTCGATCTTCTTGACCGCGGCGAGGTACTCGCCCTTGTCGGTCGTCACACGCGACAGCTCCTCGGGAGCCACGCCGCAGCGCTTGGCGAAGCCGAGGAGGGCTTGCGTGGGCGCGCCATCCGCGGCGTAGGCGGCGCGCACCGGCGGCCCCATCACCTGCTCCTCACGGTCGGTCTCCCGCTCCGGCACGCCGGCGAGGATCAGCACCAGCCGCCGCGGCGTGAAGCCCGTCTCCACCTCGGAGGGACCCAGGCCGCGCGACATCAGCTCCTCGAAGACGCGCGTGGCCAGCTCGCGCACGCCTGGCTCCAGCATGCGGGCCGGGATCTCCTCGCTCCGGACCTCCAACAGATACTCACCGCGCATCGGCCACCTCCGAGGTCTCCCGTGTCTCCGTTGTCTCCTGGGCCGGATCGGCGGCGCCTTTCCTCTGTAAGAGGGGGAATCCGAGCTTCTCGCGGCTCTCCACATAGGCGCGGGCGCAGGCGATCGCCAGGTCGCGCACCCGCTTCATCAGGGCGACGCGCTCGGTCACCGAGACCGCGCCCCGCGCGTCCATCACGTTGAACAGGTGCGAGCACTTCAGGGTGTTCTCGTACGCGGGCAGGACGATCCCGGCCTCCAGGCACCGTTGCGCCTCGCGCTCGTGCCCCTCGAACGACTGCTGGAGGAACGCCACGTCGGCCAGCTCGAAGTAGTAGCGGGAGAGCTCGTACTCCTCCTGCTTGCGCACCAGGCCGTAGGCGATCCCCTCGACCCAGTCGATCTCATAGATGCTGCGCGACTGGGAGAGGAACATGGTCAGGCGCTCCAGGCCGTAGGTGATCTCGGCGCTGATTACCGGAAGCTCCAGGCCGCCGGCCTGCTGGAAGTAGGTGAACTGGGTGATCTCCATGCCGTCGAGCATCACCTGCCAGCCCACGCCCCAGGCGCCCAGGGTCGGCGCTTCCCAATTGTCCTCCTCGAAGCGGAGGTCGTGATCGGCGAGATTCAGGCCGATCGCCTCCAGGCTGCGCACGTAGAGGTTCTGGATGTTGTGCGGCGACGGCTTGAGGATGACCTGGAACTGCAGGTGCTTGCCCAGGCGGAAGGGGTTGTCGCCGTAGCGGCCATCCGCCGGCCGGCGCGAGGGCTGGACGTAGGCCACCCGCCAGGGCTCGGGACCGAGCACGCGCAGAAAGGTGTCCGGATGCATCGTGCCGGCGCCGACCTCAAGGTCGAGCGGCTGCTGGAGCACGCAACCCTCGCGCGCCCAGAACTCGGAAAGACGAAGGATCAGATCCTGAAGTGTCTGCATAGGAATTCCATTGAGTTGGAGCCCGCCCCTGCTCGGGGGGAACGTAGTCTATCGCAGGGTCTTCTGCATGACGTCGTAGCTGCGGAGCTCGCGCTGGAGAAAGGAGCGCCGCACCCGGGCTGACACCTCCTCCAATTGGCGGAGCGCTTGCGGCGTTGGCGGTGGCTCTGCCGCATTCGGGAGGCTCAGCCTCCCGACGCGCCGTAACAGATCCAGCGTCTCCGGCCGGACGATGAGCCCGCCCTGGCCCCCGCACTCCAGGCAGAGGAGCGTCTCTCCGTTCGGAGGGATCATCGCCCAGCCGGCGAACGGCCGCCCACACACGGGGCACTCCTGAATGGATGGGAAGACGCCAGCGAGCCGCAGAATCCAGACCTCGAAATACCGGGCCGCGAGATCGCGGTCCACCCCGGCGAGCAGGGCCTCGAGAGTCGAGTCGAGCAGGCGGAAGAAAAGCTCCGACGGCTCATTCTCCTGGGCGATCTCCAGCAGGTGATCGGCCAGATAGCTGCCGAGGAGGATGCCTTCCAGGTCCTCCTGCAGGCGGTGGGCCGGACGGACCGTCTCCACAAACGAGATGCGGCCGAGCTCGCGCCCCTCCTTCTCGTACCAGGTGACCTGCACTTTGGAGAGTGGCTGAAGCTGCCCCGCGAACCGGCTGTGCTTGGTCCGCGCCCCCTGAGCCACGCCCTTCTTCTTGCCGTGCTCCCGGGTGAGGAAGGTGACGATCCGGTCGCGGTCCTGCAGGTCCAGTACGTCGAGGAGAAGGGCTTCGGAGGTGATCAGGGTCACGGGACGTCCAAGCGGGATCGGAGCCGGAGCGCCGGCCGGCGCTCCGGCGGACAGATCTTCGACTAGGTCTGATACGGCGGCGGAGGCGGAGTCGGCGGAACACCGCCGCCCCCCATCGTCTTCGGCTTCATGAAGACGAACTCCATCGATTCCGGCGTCCGGTAGTTGTAGCGCTGGTTGAACTCCTCATCGCTCATGATCAGGATCATCACGCCTTCGACAAGTCCGAGCAGGCCGCCGATACCGCACGTAACGACCGATAAAGCGAGCTCGATCACTCCGGAGGTCGTCGAGCCCAGATAGAAGTGGTGAACACCGAAACCTCCCAGGAGAATCCCGAGAATACCCGCTACCGTTTTTTCCTTGCCGCGTGTCATCGTCGGTTGCATCGGTTCCATCGTCCGCCCTCCATGGTTTCATCCTGCGTGCGCCACCATGGTATCCGATCTCGCGTCCGGAGAAGGCATTTGTGCCATAGTTTGATGGAATAGCCATGGCGAATCCAACGAACTCCGAAGATCCGGGCCGCGATCTCGGCTTCGGCTCGGTCGTGGCCCACGAGAGCCGCCGCCGGCTGCTCAACCAGGACGGCAGCTTCAACGTGGTGCGCGAGGGACTCTCCCCGCTCACCTCGCTGAGCCTCTACCACACCCTGCTCACCACCACCTGGCCGCGCTTTCTCGGTCTGACCGCGGTTTCCTATCTGCTCGCGAACGCGCTCTTCGCCCTGGGGTACATGGCCTGCGGCCCGGACGCGCTCGGCGGCCTCCGGTCCGACACGCCGCAAGGCCGGTTCGTCGAAGAATTTTTCTTCAGCATCCAGACTTTCGCGACGATCGGCTACGGGGTGGTCTACCCCCGAAGCCTTGCCGCCAATCTCCTGGTGACGGTCGAATCCCTCGTCGGCCTGCTGGGGTTCGCCCTGGCCACAGGACTCCTCTTCGCCCGCTTCGCGCGTCCGACGGCCCGCATCCTGTTCAGCCGGCGGGCGCTCATCGCGCCATACCGCGGGATCACCGCCTTCGAGTTCCGGATCGCCAACGCGCGGAGCAACCAGCTCATCGACGTGGCGGCGCGCGTGCAGCTCAGCCGCCTGCGCGCCGATGGCCGGCGCGACTTCATTCCACTGTCCCTGGAGAGGAGCCAGGTGGTGTTCTTCCCTCTCGCCTGGACCATCGTTCATCCGATCGACGAGACCAGCCCCCTCTGGGGAATCACCGAGAGGGAGCTCCTGGCGCAGGACGCGGAGTTCCTGATCCTGATGACCGGGACGGACGAGACCTTCGCCCAGGTGGTCCACACGCGCTCGTCCTACAAAGCCGACGAGGTCGTCTGGGGAGCCCGCTTCGCGAACCTCTTCAAACCACCGACGCCGGACGGAGTCCTGAGCATCGACATCGGCAAGCTGCACGACTACGAGCGGGTGGGGCTGGGAAGGGCGTTGCCGCCTGGGGGGTGAGGAGGTGGGCTCAGTGGAACCCCATCTCTTCGAGGGACCCAGCCGACAGTAGCTTCTTCGAGAGCCGCCGAAGCTCTGCTTGCGAGTCGAGGGTCTTGATCTGCTGGCGGACTTTCATCGGCACCCGGCCGAACCGCTGCTTCATCTGGCCGAGGAGCACGTCGCGCATTCCCTCGATGCGCGCCTCTGCCTCCATGCGCCGGCGCCAAGCCTTCATGTTCTCTTCGAACATCGGGAAATCCTCCAAGTCCGCGACTCCGGAAATTGTAACTCCAGGAAAGCTCCGGTGCACCACCCGGAGTATCCAGATCGTGAACGTCCTTCGCAGCTCCGCTTCACTCCGCGGAAGCCACTCGTGCAGCAGTAGCCAGAGCTGGAGCGCCTCCTCGGGAGACGTCACCGTCTCCAGCCGGAACACGACCCCCGCCAGGTTCCTGGAGGATTCGAGGTCGGCGGAGCCGAGGCGCCGCTCATCCAGAAGGATGTGCTCGAATCGCGGGAGATAGCGACCGAGACCGCCCGAGACCGGCGGGAAGAGCCTCCCGAGATCGACCGGAGTCCGCCATCTCGGCTTCCCACGATAGACCGCGATGCCGACGACCGGCGGTAGGGTTCCCCCGGGAGCGAGCTTGTTCCTGCGGATCAGCTCCTGGAGGAGCATGACTTCGTAGGCGAGGATCCGCACCGGCATGTGGGGGTGCGGCTGCGACTGGAACTCCAGCAGGATGTAAATCGGGCAGGGCTCCCCGTTCTCCGGCTTCCAGAGCGCCCGCCAGAGCAGGTCGTTGTGGCGCTCCCGCAGGTCGTCGCTGACGAAGCTCCCGCTGACCCTCTCCAGGGTCGAAAGGTCCAACTGCTCCACCCATGCTTCCTGGACGTAGCCGCGCAGCAGGTCCTTGACCAGGCGCGGGTAGGCAAACAGCAGCTTGTAACCGTTGTCGTGTTCGGGCACTCAGCACCTCCGCCTCGCAGGGCGATAAAAACCTCGCCCATAACTAGTCGGAAAATGCGGGCCGAATCTTGCACTCGGGTCGAAAATTCTTCGAGAAACTTCCCGCGCCCTACTCCAGGTCCCCCAAATCCACGTCCCGGTCCAGACTCGCCAGGACGGCGCGGTCTTCTCTCCAGTCGGGCTCGACCTGGACGAAGAGCTCCAGGTAGACCTTGCGGCCGAGGTACTCCTCCAGATCGATGCGGGCCGCGGTGCCGATGTTCTTGATCATCTGGCCCTGGTGGCCGACGACGATCTTCTTCTGGCCGGGGCGCTCCACCAGGATCGTGGCGTAGATCCGGGTGAGGGGGCGCTCCTCCTCGTCTTCCCAGCGCTCGATCTTCACCGCGGTCGAAAACGGCAGCTCGTCGCTGGTCAGCTCCAGGACCTTCTCGCGGATGCGCTCAGCGACCAGGAAGCGCTCCGGATGGATGGTCAGCAGCTCGGGATCGAACAGCGGCTCTCCCTCCGGCAACCTCTCCCAGAGGATCTCCAGCAGCCGGTCCGCGCCGTCCCCGGTCTTGGCGCTGAGCGGCACGATCTCCGCGAAGAGGCCGGTCTTGGCGTAGCGGTCGATCACCGGCAGGAGCGCCTTCTTGTCACGCAGCAGGTCGACTTTGTTGAGGACGAGCACGCGCGGCTCCCGGGCTTTCCCGATCACTTCCAGCATGTAGGCGTCGCCGGCGCCGGGCTTCTGCGAGACGTCCACCAGGAGGCAGACCACGTCCGCGTCGTTCAGCGCGTCCATGGCATAGCGCACCATCTGGCGGTTCAGGCGGTGCAGCGGCTTGTGCACGCCCGGGGTGTCGTAGAAGACCATCTGGCCCCGCTCGTTGGAGAGGATCCCTACGATGCGGTGGCGGGTCGTCTGCGGCTTGTTCGAGACGATGGCGACCTTCTCCTCCAGGAGATGGTTCATCAAGGTCGACTTGCCGGCGTTGGGCCGGCCGACGAGCGCGACGGTCCCCGACTTCTTTCCCGGACCGGTTTTCTCCTGGTCTTCCATCAGGACTCGGTCTCCTCCTCGTCCTCGGCGGATTCCGGCGACCGCTCGACCCGCACCGTCTGGATGCGGCGATCGGCGACCGCCTCGACCGTGAAGCGGAGGCCGAAGCGGTCCACGGTCTCGCCGACCTGCGGCACGTGCCCCAGATAGGTGTAGATCAGGCCGGCCACGGTCTCGTACTCCGGGTTCTCGACCTCCACCGCGAAGAGCTCGTCGAGGAGCTCGATGTGGGCGCGCCCGTCGAGGCGCCAGACGCCCTCCTCCACCGGCTCGAGCTCCGCGACGAGCGCCTCGTGCTCGTCCATGATCTCGCCCACGATCTCTTCGATCAGATCCTCGACGGTCACCAGGCCGGCGGTGCCGCCGTACTCGTCCACCACGATCGCCACCTGCTGGAAGCGTGCCTGGAGCTCCTTGAGAAGCTCGCCCAGCGCCTTGGTCTCGGGGATGAAGAGCGGCGGCTTGATGAGATCCCGCACCGCCGGCGGCTCGGGCAGTCGGATGGACCGCAGCACGTCGCGGATGTGCAGGATGCCCACCACGTGGTCGATCGAGTCCTCGTAGAGCGGAATGCGCGAGTGTCCGGACTCGACAAAACGCTCGGCCAGCATCTCCAGGCTCGCCTCGACCGGTGCGCAGATCATGTCGATGCGCGGCGTCATGACGCTGCGCACCTGCGTGTCGCGGAAGTCCACGATGCTCCAGAGCCACTCTCCCTGCTCCGGCTCCAGGATGCCCTCGCGGGTGCCCACGTCGATGAAGGCCTCGATCTCCTCATCGGTGGCATTTTCCTCGTTCTCGTCCCGCTCCAGATGCGACGAGGGGACGAGGGGAGACAGCAGCGTCACCAGAGGAGCCAGGACGAACAGCGCTCCCCGGTACAGGAGAGTCAGGACGCGCAGCGCCCGCTCCGGGTCGCGCGCCAGAAGGGCGCGGTTGCTCGCCTCGACGAACGCCACGAGAACGGCCACGAGGCAGAAGGCCCAGACGAAGGGATATCTCCGGTTCCACACCTGCAGGAGCTGGGCGAGCGTCAGGACGAGGACGATCGGGATCAGCCGCGACAGGAGCGAGAGCAGGAAGCGGAAGACGCCGAAGCGCACCGGCGCGTCATAGAGGCGGCGCAGGCCTCCCCCCGCCTCCTCGGCCCACTGACGCAAGCGGATCGGTCCGCTGCGCTCGAGCAGCGCCGAGAGCACCGGGACGAGGAGCCCGAGCGGCACCACAAGGACCAGGATCCAGAGCAACGCCGGGGTTGGCAGGAACGTCCCGTCAGACACGTAGGCCTCCGCTCTCGTTTTCGCCGGCGTCCTCATCACGGAGCCACCGCTTGCGCAGCCGGCGCTCCAGGCGCTCCATCTCCCCCTGGTCGGTCTCGTGGTCGTAGCCGAGGCAGTGCAGGACCCCATGCAGGAGCAGGACCTTGAGCTCCCGCTCCACGGGGTGTCCCGCGGACTCGGCTTGGCGGCGCGCGGTCGGTAGTGAGATCAGGATATCTCCCAGATGCTCCTCCTCTCCGGGGAAGGAGAGGACGTCGGTCGTCTTGTCCAGACCACGGAACTGGCGGTTCGTGCGCCGCATCTCGCGGTCGCCGGAGAAGCGGACCCCCAGGCTCCGCGCCTGTGGCGCGAGCTCGTCCACCAGCCGCTCCAGCCAGGGGCGCAGCCGCCGGGCCTGCGCTTCCGGGTAGCGGTTGGGGTTCTGAAGGACGATCTCTCGATCGGTGCCGTTGGTCGGTTCGGGGTTTCTCATCCGGAACGGGTCAAGAGGCTCGGGCGGCGTCGGCAACCGGCCGCTTCTCGCGTTTCGGGCCGGCGTTGAAGTCAAAGCCCGGGTAGTCTACCCGCTGGTGGAAGATGTTGGCGAGCACGCGCAGGAAAGCTTCCGAGACGTTGCGGATATCCGACAGGGTCAGATCGGTATGGTCGAGCTGCCCGTCGTTCAGGCAATCGTCGACGATGGTGCGGATGAGGCTCCGGATCTTCACCGGGTTCGACTCCGTCAGCGTACGGCTCGCCGCCTCGACCGCGTCGGCGAGCATGAGCACTCCCATCACCTTGTTCTGCGGCTTGGGTCCGGGGTAGCGGAACTTCTCCTCGGAGATCTCTCCGGCCGCGGGGTCACGCTGCTCCAAGGCCTTGTTGTAGAAGTACTTGATCAGCCGGTTGCCGTGGTGCTGCTGGATGGCGTCGCGGACGACCCGGGGCAGGCCATGGTCGCGGGCGAGCTCCAGTCCGTCCTTCACGTGGTTTTGCAGGATCAGCACGCTCATCGAGGGGACGAGCTTGTCGTGCCGGTTCTGCCCCGGACGCTGGTTCTCGATGAAGTAGTCCGGGCGGAGCATCTTGCCCACGTCGTGATAGAGCCCACAGGTATAGGCGAGGATGGGATCGGCCCCGATCGCCTCGCTCCCCTCCTTGCTCAGGTTCGCCACCATCAGGGAGTGCTGGAAGGTCCCGGGCGCCTTGAACGCGAGCTCGCGCAGCAGCGGGAGATTCGTGTTCGACAGCTCGAGGAGCTTGATGTCCGTCGTGACCCCGAGCATCGACTCCAGGATCGGCACGGCAAAGCTCGCCGCGGCCGCGGCCAGAAGACCCCCGGCGAAGGCGCAGAGCAGGTCGAACCCGAGCTGCATCCAGCCGCGCTCGGCCGGGATGGCCAGAGAGGCGAAGATGAGCGCCAGGACGACGTTGATCAACCCGACCACCGCTCCGACGCGGGCCATGACCAGGCGCTGCCGGAACTGATAACGGTCGAGGGCGTAGATCGCTGCGAGCGAGCCTCCGAAGCCGAAAAAGACGACCCACAGGGCGTCGCCGTCCACCACCAGGCGGCTCGCCAGGATCGAGAACAGCACGGACAGGAGCAGGGCGGCATTGCGGCCCAGCAGGAGGACGACGAGCAGCGCCAGGGTGGCGAACGGGATCGCGTAGGACCAGCTCCGCGCCGCGTTCAAGGGCGGCCCCTCGAAGACGCTGGAGAGCGCTCCCGCCACCAGAAAACAGAACTTGGCGCCGAGCAGCGAGAGAAGCAGGAGCAGCAGCCCCTCGCCGAACAGGCGCCGCGGACCGTGGTCGGCCACCCGCTCGCGCTGCAGTCCCAGCCAGACCACGGCCGTGGCGAGGCCGAGCAGGAAGAGGGTCCCGGCCAGCGGTGGCAGTTGCAGGATGAGCTGCCGCTCACCACGCATCTGGGCGATCGCCTTGGCATCGCCCTCGTCGATGACGTCTCCCTTGCGGACGATCACCTGCCCCTTGCGGACCTGGTTGAACACCTGGCCGGCGCCAGCCGCCGCGGCTTCCTGCCGGACCAGCGTCTCGCTGCGGTTGGGCAGGAGGTTGACCGGGAGGTTGGCGAGAAGGAAGTCGACCAGGATGCGCCGCTCCCCCGCCGTGAAGCTCCCCCAGTCCCGCACCTCGGCCTCGAACATATCGCGCACCTCGTCCGGGTATCCGAGGGGACCGAAGAGATCGAGCTGGACCTGCTCGGTGCCGGCGGTCAGGTTGCGCAGGAGGATGCCGCGCATGCGGTTCTGCAGGAGCATCGTCTTGTCGCTCACCACGCCGCGGCGCAAGGCCTGGACGAGGACGCTGCGGATGCGGTCCTCGAGCTCGGACGAAAACCGGCGGCGGACCAGGATCCCGACCTCCTCCTGGGTGAGGCGCAGACCGTCCGGCACGGAGGGCCGGTCGAGGATCTGTCGGACCACCTGCTCACGGGCCGTCTCGGCATCGCCGGCCGTCTCGCGGGCGAGCAGCCGCCGGCCGCGATTGAACAGGTCGTGCACCTGCGCCTCGCGGGTGGCGGCCACCTCGAAGTCGAGGTCGTAGACCGGCAGGACGGCCTCCCGCTTCTCGGCCTGCTTGGCCCGCGTCGCCTCCTCGTCGAGCAGAAGGAGGTCGCGGGTCGCCACGAAGTCGCGGTCGGCGATGTTGTTGGGAAGGGCGCGCCGGGCGAAGAACAGCGAGCCGGGCATCAGTGCCCAGGTGCCGAACGTCAGGAACAACACCACCCACAAGGCCGGGGTCTCCAGCGACCGCCGCCAGAGGTCGACCGCCCGCACCCGCTTGCGCAGATTGATCGTGCCGGTGCTGATCAGCTCGAGACGGGACGAGCGAGTCTTCGTCGAAGCCGTGGATGAGGGTGGGGGTTCTTGCGTCATGTGGATCTCGCGCCGCCGGCCGGCGCGCGAGGGCTACGAGGGGGAGGCCCCCGCGTCGCCGGTGCGCGCCTTAGCCGCGTCTTCGCGATCGCGTTTCACCCGGTCGTGCCGATCATAGGCCGTGACGATCTTCTGGACCAGGGCGTGGCGGACCACGTCGCTCTGGTCGAATGTGAAGAACTTGATCCCCTCGACGTCGCTGAGCACTTCCTGGGCCTCCCGCAGGCCGGAGAGCTTCCCCTGCGGCAGGTCGACCTGGGTGACGTCGCCGTTGATCACCGCCTTGGAGTTGAAGCCGACCCGCGTCAGGACCATCTTCATCTGCTCGGTGGTCGTGTTCTGGGCCTCGTCCACGATGATGAAGCTGTCGTTCAAGGTCCGCCCGCGCATGAACGCGATCGGCGCCACCTCGATGATCCCCCGCTCCATCATGCGCCCGACCTTCTCGTATCCGATGATGTCGTGCAGCGCGTCGTGCAGGGGGCGCAGATAGGGGTTCACCTTCTCGGCCAAGTCGCCGGGGAGGAAGCCCAGCTTCTCGCCGGCCTCCACCGCCGGACGGGCCAGGATGATGCGCTTGACCCGCTTCTCGAGAAGAGCCGCCGCGGCCATGGCAACGGCCAGGTACGTCTTGCCGGTGCCGGCCGGGCCGATGGTGATGACGATGTCGTAGTCGATCATCGCCTTGAGATAGAGCTGCTGCTTGAAGCTGCGGGGCGCCACCAGGCGGCGCACGGCCGCCAGGAGCCCTTCCGGCAGGAAGAAATCGACCAGCGAGGTCCCGGGGGACTCGGAGGCTACACGGATGGCGGTCGGCACGTCGCCGGGGCGGAGCTTGTACCCCTTCTCGGAGACGCTGTTCAGCTCGTGGAGCAGGCGCTCCACGGCCTGCACCCGCTCGGGATCGCCGTGGATGCTCAGCTCGTTGCCGCGGGCGGTCACGGTCACGTCGAACGTGCGCTCGATCCGCCGGAGGTTCTCGTCATGAGTGCCGAAGAGGGTGTCGAGCCCCTCCTCGGCGAGAGTCACTTGCGTCATCTTGAAAACAATCTCTTCTGTGGAGTATCGGACGGCCTCCGTTCCTGGCGGCCGTCCGGAAGCCCCAAGTGTAGCACCCCTACTTCTTGCCGTAATCGTAGAACCCGCGGCCGCTCTTCTTGCCGAGCCGGCCCGCCTGCACCATCTGCTTGAGGAGCGGCGGCGGCGCGAAGCGCTTCTCGCGATACTCTTCAAACATGATGTTCGCGATGTAGTAGGTCGTGTCCAGCCCCACGAAGTCGAGCAGGGTGAACGGCCCCATGGGATAGCCGCAGCCGAGCTGCATTCCCTTGTCGATGTCCTCGACGCTCGCAACCCCCTCTTCCAGAGCCCGGATGGCGTCCAGCAGATAGGGGACCAGCAGCCGGTTGACCACGAATCCCGAGTTGTCGCGGCAGGCGATCGGCTCCTTGCCCACGGAGCGCGCGAGCTCGAACGCCGTCGCGTAGGCCGCGTCCGAGGTCAGCAGCGTGCGCACCACCTCGACGAGCTTCATCACCGGCACGGGGTTGAAAAAATGAAGACCGACGAACTGGTCCGGCCGCCGGGTGAACATGGCCATCTGGGTGATGGTCAGGGACGAGGTGTTACTGGCGAACAGGGCCTCCTTCTTGACCACCTCGTCCAGGGCGGTGAAGGTCTTCCGCTTCTCGTCGATGTTCTCGATGATGGCCTCGATCACGATGTCGCAGTCGGCCAGGGCGTCCAGCCCCACGGCGCCGGAGAGCCGGCTCACGGCCGAATCGCGATCCTCGGCGCTCATCTTGCCCTTGTCCACGGCCTTGCCCAGCGAGCCGTGGATCTTCTGGATCCCCTTTTCCACGACCTCCTCGCTCACCTCGCGCACCACCGTCTCGTACCCGGCGCGGGCCGAGATCTCGGCGATGCCGGACCCCATCAGGCCGCAGCCGAGCACACCCACCTTGCGAATCTGCATCGAACCCTCCTATGTCTCTCTCGATGAGGATGTTGTCGTCGTTTCCACGATCTCCCGCCCGCCCGCCTCTCCCGCGGCCCGCGTGAGCCGCAACGCCCGCGCTCCCGGCACCGGGAAAGGGAGCCGCTCCGCCCATTCCACCACTTTGACCCCCGGCCCGGCCAGCAGCTCGTCGAGCCCAAGAGACCCGACCTGCTCCGGATCGAGCCGATAGAGGTCGACATGGATCAGGCCACCGCGGCTCCCGCGATGCTCCCGGATCAGATTGAACGTTGGAGACTGGACCTCGCCCGGGTCGATCCCCAGCCCCTGGGCCACGCCTTGAGCCAGGACGGTCTTGCCACTCCCCAGATCGCCGGAGAGTAAAAGGACGCCATCCGGCGCCAGCTCCGCGGCCAGCTCGCGCCCGAGAGCCCGGGTCTCCTCCTCACTCGCGGTGAGCCAGCGGCCTTCCATACGAGGGGGGAGCTTATCCCGCCTGGCACCACCGCCCAAGCTCATCATCTGCCAGTCCTAGTAGCACCGAGCGTGCCAGCACTTCATGCAGAAATCGTGTAGGAATTCCAGTGGCGCGACGATGGCTTGAGGCCCCATCATCCTCACAACTGAGGCGCGGCAATCCCGCCGCGGTTTCAAGACAGAAAGGCGAAGCGGATGATGGAACGTTCGGTCTCAACTCTGGTACCCTCGATCCATGAAAGAGCTGATTTTCGAGGTGACCCAGGAGGAGGATGGCGGATTCGTCGCCGAGTGCTTGACCGAGAGCATCTTTACCCAAGCGGACACCTGGGAGCAACTACGCCTCCACGTCAAAGAGGCGGTCGAGGCCTTTCACTTTGACCGCCCGATGCCAGAGGGGATTCGCCTTCACCTCATTCGGGATGAAGTCTTAGCCCTCCGATGAAGCTCCCTCGGGATCTCAGCGGCGAAGCTCTGATCAAGAGCTTGTGCCAGAGCTGGGGATATCGCCTCGTCCATCAAGTTGGCAGCCACGCGGTTCTCGAGACGGAAGAACCTTCCCACCAGCGAATTGCCGTCCCGGCTCATAAGAGCCTGCGAGTCGGAACTCTGAACAGCATTTTGAAAGCTGTTGCGAGTCACAAGGGCGTGAGCCGCGATGAGTTGCTGGATTTGCTCTAAAGCTCGTCGTTTCGGAGCCTGGCGAACGCTGCAGGCAAAAAGTCCAGCAGGTCCCCGGCGGACAGCGCCTGCTCCCCCATCCGGGCGGCAGCCAGGTCGCCCGCCAAGCCATGCAGGTAGACCGCCAGCAGGACGGCATCGAGGACCTCCAGGGCGAACGCCTCCCGTTGCGCCAGGAGCCCGGCGAGCATCCCGGTCAGGACGTCGCCGCTCCCTCCCGTGGCCATTCCGGGGTTGCCGGTGGGATTGATCCAGACCTGGCCGTCTGGAGCGGAGATCAGGGTCAGGCTCCCCTTGAGGACCATGATGGCGCCCGTCTCAAAGGCGGCGCGGCGGGCCGCGGCGACCCGGTCGTCCTGAATCTCGGAGGTCTTGAGGCCGAGCAGGCGGGCGAGCTCGCCGGGATGCGGGGTGAGCACGGTGGCGGCCGGCCGTCGCTTCAGGTCCCCGGCCCTCCCGGCGAACGCGTTCACGGCGTCCGCATCCGTCACGACTGGAAGCTGCGCCTCCAGCACGATCCGCCGAATCGCCGCCACGGCCCCGGACTCCTGGCCGAGACCCGGCCCCAGGGCCAGGACGGCCTTGCCTTGCGCGGCTTCCAGCACCCGCTCGACCGCCTCCCTGGAGATCAGGCCCGAGCTCCCGGTTGGCAGGCCGAGGGTCATGGACTCGATCGATCCCAGATCGACGGTCTGCAGGATCGGCTCCGGCACCCCGATGGTCACCAGGCCAGCTCCGGCCCGCACGGCGCCTCGGGCGGAGAGAATCGCGGCCCCAGCCTTCCCCGGCGCTCCCGCGACGAGGAGAGCATGCCCGTAGCTTCCCTTGTGTCCGCTCCGCTCCCGCGGCGGCAGCAGCCCGGCCAGCTCCTCCCCCACCAGGAGATGGAGACGCCCGGCCGGCTCCTCGACATCATCAATAAGGCTGGACGGAATCCCAAGGTCGGCGATGACCAGCTCGCCCACCGTCTCGGCCGCGGGGGGCAGGATGTGCGCGACTTTCGGCGCTGCGAAGGTCACGGTAAGGTCGGCTTGGACGCAGGGGCCAAGGAGCTGATGCCGGCTGGCGTCGAGGCCGCTCGGCAGGTCGACCGCCACCCGCGGGACCTGCAGCTCGTTCATACCTTCGACAACCTCGGCGAACACCCCTTCGAGCGCTCGTCCCAGGCCCGTGCCAAACAGGGCATCGATGGCCAAGTCGAGATCCCGCGTGGCGTCCAGGGCGGCGCGGACCGCGGCGGAGTCCCGCACCTCCTCGATCTCCAGCCCCATCCGGCGGCAGACCGCGAGCTGGATTCCGGCGTCCCCGCTCGGCTCGCTCTTCCCCAGTACCAGGAAGATCCGCACCTCCAAGCCGCGCACGGCCAGGTGGCGCGCGATGGCGAGGCCGTCGCCGCCGTTGTTTCCCGGACCGCAGAAAACCGCGGCCGAGGTGGCTTCGCCGATCGCTCCCTCGGCCTCGCTGATCGCATCGACCACGCCCAAGGCGGCGTTCTCCATCAGCACGAGACTTGGCAGGCCCAGACCCTCGATGGCCTTGCGGTCGACCTCGCGCATGGCCGCGGCGGTGAGGACTCTCATGCGTAGCCCCAGGTGCCGAGGAGAGCACGGGTGCGCGGGCAGCCGAGATCGTCTTTCGTCATGAGGGAGGCGAGGCGGTGGAGGTCTTCGGGAGTGTCCACGTCGGAGGCCCGGGGCAGAAGCTCGAGGCGAAGGCCCAGCTCGTGGCAGCGCTCCACGGTGTCCAAAAAGACCCGGTTGGTGCTCCAGGCGATCGCCTCGAAGAGCCGGGGCGCCACGGCGCCGGCGCGCAGGGCAATCAGATAATAGCCGCCATCTTCGGCCGGACCCAGCACCACGTCGGCTCCGGCCTCCAGGCGCTCAAAGGCGTCGTGGACAATCTCCAAGGGGAGAGTCGGATGGTCGCTCCCCAAAGCGGCTACGGAGGCCGCCTCGGCTCCGGCCGCCGCAAGAGTCCGAAACAGCCGCTCGCCGAGATCCTCCCCCTCCTGCCGGACCCCGGGCAGAGGCCCCTCCGGCACCGCCTCCCCGGGATCGAGAGCCCAGGCGAGGCGGAGGTCGAAGCGTCCCTCCCGCAGGCGGTCCAGCAGGTCGTCCAGAAAGGCTTGATGGATCTCCGCCGCCTGCGCCGGAGTCAGAGCGCCGATGAGGCGGGTCTTCACCCGCCCCTCCCGGGCTGGTTTGGTGAAGAGGAGGAGGCGGCGATGATCTCCTGGCACAAGCGGGATTCTAGCTAAAATCCCACATTGTCATGCCCCTCCTCACCCTTCTCACCGACTTCGGCCTCACCGACTACTACGTCGCCGCCGTCAAAGGCACCGTCCTGCGGCTCGCCCCGGGGACGGTTCTGGTGGACATCTCCCATGAGGTGCCGGCCGGCGACGTCGAGACGGCGTCATTTCTGCTGGCTGCGGCTTTTCCCAGCTTCCCCGCCGGGACGGTCCATCTCGCGGTGGTGGATCCCGGGGTGGGCAGCGAGCGGCGGATCCTGGCTGCACGGGCGGTGTCCGGTTGGCTGCTCGCTCCGGACAACGGCCTGCTCACTCCCCTGCTGGACCGGGTCGAGGAGATCCGCTCGATCGAGAAGGCAGAGATCTTCCTGGGGAGCCCGGGGCAGACCTTTCATGGCAGAGACCGCTTCGCGCCGACCGCCGCCTGGTTGCTGCGCGGCGAGCCGTTCACGGCGCTCGGCCCGATCGTGGAGGACCCCGTCCGCCTGCCGATCGAACCGCCTCGCCGCGAGCCGAAGCAGATCGTCGGCCGGGTGGCTCACGTCGACCGCTACGGCAACCTGGTCACCGACATCCCCGCCGCCTGGCTGCCCGCGGGGGCCTGCCAGGTCACAGTGGGAGACCATGCGATCGGGCGCCGCGCGACCTGCTACGCCGAGATCTCTCCTGGCGAGGCGGCCTTCCTTTCGGGGTCACTCGGCACGGTGGAGCTGTCGTTGAACGGTGAAAACCTCGCCCAGCAGTGGGGCGTCACCCGCGGGACGGCCGTGCGCGTCTCCTGGAGCGCCCACCCTGAGGTGTAACAATTCGGTGACACTCTCCGCCGCGAGTCAGGCTACAATGGGAGCGACCGAGGCTGAGGAGCCCGATGGGTCTTTGGAAGGAGTGTGCGGCCATGAGCAAGTGGGAGTACAAGATCATCAACATCCGAAGTGAGAACTACCGCCTCGATCCGAACTCCGTAACGCAGCTCAATCAGTTGGGCGAAGATGGGTGGGAGCTTGTTTCCATCACCTCGGTCAACTTCAAGACCGGCGCCACCGACAACATCGCGATGGTCTTCAAGCGCCCCGCGGCTGGCGGCTGAGATCGAACGCCGCCCATCCGCCGTCTACTCTTGATGAGGCAAAAGGGGCCACCGTGCGGCGGCCCCCCAGGTCTTTCCTTTTCAATCCTTGAGCTTGCGCCGGCGTGGCTTGCGGCCGCGCTTCATGGCCAGGGCGAGCCCGCCCGCCCCGGCCGCGAGCAGGAGAAGCAGGTACTTCTTCCGGGGCGCGAACCCGACCTCGGTCGCGAGGGCGCTCCGCACTTCCGACAACCGCAGCTCCGCCTCGCGGCGGCTCCGTTCCAGCCGGAGCTCGGCCTCGCGGCGCGCTTCGTCGAGACGCTGGCTCATCGCAGATCCTCCTCGTCCTCATCGACCGCGGTCACTGCGACCGGCTCTACGTCCAGGGGCCGCTGGTCGCGCAAAAGCGTGTTCTGCCACCAGTCGAGATGGTCGTCCACCCGCCGGCGGAACGTCTGCATGGGATTCTCCACCTGCTTCAGGCGGTTCACGCCCAACCAGGCGAGGATGCCGGTGGTGATCAGGAAGAGTCCCAGCACGATCAGCGAGGCGGCCCAGAGCTCCAGCCAGATCGCGAGCACCGCGATCAGGGCGAAGATCAGGAGGCCGACAATCCAGAAGAGAAGGATGAGGGCCGCGCCGAGCAGAGCCAGCGCCCCTCCGGCGATCCGCCCGGAGCGGGAGAGGTCCTCCTGAAGCGTCGAGACCTCGGCCCGCAGGACGTCGAGCAGGGATTCGCCCAGCCCCCGAAACATCTCGATCCAGCCGTTCATCCACCCACCCGCACAGAGCGCGACACGAACGAGGCTTCAGCCGCCACGTCGTCGCGCACACCGACCGCCACCTTCTGGTCGCCTCCTCGCATCAGCAGGCTCATCGTGTAGACGTAATCCTTTCCCGTGGCCATGGCAACCTCCGCCTTCGGGATACTGATCGGCAGCGAGACCTGCTGTACCTCCGAGGTGTTCCCGTCGGTGTCCACGGCGGCGATGAACAGGCGGACGCGCGCCTCATGGGTGTTTTCGCGCGGTACCAGGACCAGCTTGCCGATCGGGATCTTCACCAGCACCGGCTGCAGATAATAGCCGTCGCTGCGCCGCGTCGGCGTCCCCAGCTCCACCTGGACGCTCAGAGGGTTGTTCTCGAAGGGGAAGCGAAGCGCGGCGAGGGTGCCGTCGGACATCCGCGCCTCGGTGTTCTTGTCGCGGTAGCCCTCGCGGTGCCGCACCTGCAGCCCCTTGCGCTTCACCTTGACCTCGATCTTATGGTAACGGCCGTCCCCGTAGTGGGTGGGCGTGTACCCGATTGAGTAGTAGCTGTTGAAGTCGGCCGCGATCTTTTCCAGCTGAGGAGTGACGATGTTCGAGTTGATCACCGCCATGCCGCCCGTCTTCTCGGCCATCATCTGGAGCGGGCTCTGCAGGTTGGAGATCTGGATCGAGTCGAGGAAGACGCCCTGGCCGGGCTGGCCGGCCGTCTGCGTCTCGGCCGAGATCGACGAATAGGTCCGCAGGCCGGCGGCGTCGATCGTATAGAAGGTGATCCGGTTGGCGTTGGCCTGGGCGGTCAGCTCCTCGAAACGGCGCGACGCGTCGAACTGAAACTGCTCGGTCAGGCCCGAGCTCTTCTCGCCGTACTTCCCCTGGACGGCATACCAGATATCCTGGCCGGCGATCTGCTGCAGGCCGTCGCTGACGTAGAGGATTGCCTTGCGCCCGGGCAGGCCGGCGAGCGAGTCGACGATGTCCTTGAGGGCGTCGATGCTGAACGACAGGTCGTTGAACGCCGACTGGGAGTAGCTCCGGGCGTGCATCGTCGCCTCGTTGACGCTCTGCGACTCCTCGATCTGGCGCAGCACCTCGCGGCGGTCCGAGGCCTGGTGGACTCCCTGGCCCGAGACCTTCTCGAGCTCGAGGAGCGCCGTGGCGATCAGGTGGGGATCGCTGGTGAACGTCCGCCGCACGTGCAGTGACCGGTCGTAGCTCACCAGCATCATCTGGTCGTCGCGGCCCAGCTTCTGGCCGACGAAGGCCCGCAGCTCGCGCATCACCCGGTTGCGGTTGAACGGCTGGATGTTGAAGTTGTCGATGTAGACCACCAGGCGCAGCCGCTGGTCTTCCGGCGTCTTCACCTCGTTCAGGTTCTTGTACGGCAGAGGGGGGACGGCCGGAATCTGTGCCACGGGGGCCGATGGTTGCGGCGCGGGCTGCGGCGTCACGGACCGGCCTCCCTCGACAGCATAGAAATTGGTCACGGCGACCGGGTGGCCATCTTCGTAGATTTCGAAGTCGTCCCGGGTGAGACCGTTGGTCCGGTTCCCCTTCTTGTCGGTCACGTAGACGTCGACGTTGACGACGCTGACGTTGACCACGTCGAAGAACTCTCCCCCCTCCTCCTGCTTCTGTCCTTCGGGAGCCTTGCCGGCGCGCTGTGCGCTCGCGGCCCCCGCTGCGAGAACGGCGGCCGCGAGACCGGCCGCCAGATAGCGTCGAAAGTGCATTGAGCTCATCGATCCTCCGCCGGGATTATACCCCCCCGGCCTCACGGCTTGCCCTTCTTCCTGGTGTCCGGCTTCTTGGCGTCCGGCTTCACGTCCGCCTCGGCGGTGAGGATGTGGCCGCTCAGCGGATCGAAGATCGCCACGATCAGATGCTGCTCGATGCGCCGCAGCCGGATCTTGGTGTCGTAGCGCAGGTAGGCCTCGGACGGCGGTGCCTGCTCCAGGGTCATGCGCAGCGGCACCACCGGGACGTCGGAGCGGTCCCCGTTCGAGTCCACCGCGGCGACGCGCAGCTCCAGCTCGGAGACGTGCTTGCCGTCGAGCGGCACGACGGTGATGCCGGCCACCGGGATGGCCAGGGTGATCGGGACCACCATCTCCTTGCGTCCATCCCGAACCGGAGCGCCGACCTCCATGGGCATGGGCGCCGCGCCCGGCGCGTTGCCGAAGAGCATGGCGCTCTCCACCATCATGGAGACCTCGGTCTTGCGCGACAGGTCGATGAAGCCGTTGCGCGTGCGGACCCGCAGGCCCGGCCGGTCCTTCAGCTCCACGTCGACCTGATGGCGCTGGTCGTTCTTCTGCCAGCCCGGGGTGAAGCCCAGCCAGTAGTAGGAGCGGGTGTCGGACTCGGCGGTGGGCAGAGCCTGCTCGCGCAGGGAGTTGATCAGCGCCCGGCCGCCGGTGCTTTTGGCCACGTACTCCAGCGATTGATGCACCTCCTGCTCGCGCAGGTTGATCCCGCCCGCGGTCGGAGCCGCCAGCGAGGCATCCGGCCCCTGGACCTCCACCCCGGGAACGTCGATCGGGTAGACCGTGTAGCCCAGCAGGTTGGCCGTGTCGGCGAGGGGCCGCATCACGTCGTCGCCGCGCGGGACCTCGCGGCTGCTGACCAGGACGCGGTTCGGATCGTTGATCGCGAAGTCGGCCGGCGAGTAGGGCCAGCCGCCCGAGAGCAGCAGCATGACCTTGCGGCCCGGCGGCGAGGAGAAGCCGCGCAAGGTGCTCACCGCGGCATTCACCGTCCGTTGCACCTGCTCGGCCAGATGGCCGGCGTAACCGATCTCCTCGAGACTGAGCTGCTTGGAGAACGCCGAACGGGGGCCGGGGACGACCCCGATCGAGGTGTTCATCCGCTGGGTCGTCTCGAAGTTGCGCATCTCGGCGAGGCGCTGCACGCCGAACGAGGGGCGGCCCACCGCCTGGTCGAGGGCCCGCGACAGGACCCGATCGGAGTTGGACCAGGTCGACAGCATGTCCAGGGAGCGGCCATCGTAGGCCACGATGGCCATGCGGTCCTCGGGGCGCAGCCGCGTCAGCTCGTTCTTGAGCGCGCGCAGGACCTCGTTGCGCCGCGGCTGGATCGAGAAGAAGTCGTCGATGAACACCAGATAGCTGGTCCCCACCGCCGTTCCCGGCGCCAGATTGGGCAGCCCGGGCAGGGCCTCCCCGGTCGCGGCGGCGCCGGGAGCGATCGCCTGGCCCCCGCGCACCTCGGAGAAATACTCGACCGCCACGTCTTTGCCGTCGACCCTCAGACGGAAATCGGACGGTGCAAGCCCGGACACGCGGTTGCCGTCCTTGTCGGTAACCACGACCTCGATATTGACCACCCGGACGTCGATCTGCTCCCCGAAGACGCTCGCGGGCGGCTCGGCGGCGGGCGACTGCTGTTGCCAGGCGGCGGCAGGCAGGGCCACGGCCAACAAGGCAAGGACAAAGCGAAGCGATTTCATCAAACCTCCCTGGGCTTGCCGCGGATGGGCATGCCCCCTCTGACAAACAACCGGCTGCGAAATTTTCTTTCTCAACGCTCCCCGCGGTGCGGCGGACCTGGCTTCTCGAAGGAGAGCTGGGCTTCTCCCCAGAGAATCTTGCCACTGGCCGCGTCGCGGACTGTGAAGACCAGGCGCTGCGCAATGCGGCGCAGCTTGAGGACCGTACGGAATCGCGCGTACCCGCCGGCGGGTGGTACCTGCGCCACGGCGACGCGCAGCCGCGAGCCCGGCAGCTCGGCGCGCCCGCCCTTCGCGTCGAGAGAGGCGATGGCCAGGGGCACCTCCGCCACGTACCCTTCCCCATCGGCGGGCGTCAGGGCCAGAGCTTCCACCGGCACGCCCAGGGTGACAGGCACCTCCACCTCCCGGCGGCTGATGGGCCGTGCCTCCGCCAGCTCCACCCGCACCTGGCGCTCCTCGTTGGCACCGCCGAACAGGAGCACGCTCTCGGCTTTCCGGGCCACCTCGGTCCGCGGGGACAGATCGGAGAAGCCGCGGCGGGAGCGCACCTTCAGATCCGGCCGCCGGACCTCGACCTGAATCGCATGGCTCCTGTCATCCCCCTTCCAGGAAGGAGAAAACCCGAGCCAGTAATAGCTGCCGGAGTCCTCGGCCACGGTGCGCAACACGTTCTGCTGAACCGAGTTGGCGACCCGGCCTCCGGTCGTCGCGGCGAGCTGGTCGAGCCCGCGCAGGACCCGCGCGTCCCCCTGGGCCACGTCGACCGGGTAGAGGGTGTAGCCCAGCCGGTTGGCGGACTCCACCAGCGGGCCGAAGAGCTTGGGAGCCACGGTGAGCGACCAGCCGCCCGAGAGCAGGAGCATGACCTTGCGCCCCGGCGGGACCTCGAAGCCGCGCAGCGCCCCCACCATAGCCAGAGCCGTCCGGCCGAGCTGCGTCCGCGCCTCGGGGTTGACCCGCTTCCCCAGCGTGCCAAGCATGTCCCGGATCTCTTGCGCTGTATATTCCATGGTGATGGCCGCATCGACGGTGATGTCCTCGTCACCCGCCATGCTGCGGTTCGCGGAGATGAGCTGATTGCCGCGGGCCGGACGCTCGCGCGCCGCCCGCAGCGCCTGCTCCAGGGTGGCGCGGTCCGTGCTCCAGGGGCTCAGCACGTCGATCCGTTGGCCGTCGAAGGCGAGCACCGCCATCCGGTCCACCGGTCCGAGCAACCCGAGATCGTCCGCCAGCCGCCCGAGAACGTCGTTGCGCGGGCTGGCTACAGAGAAGGAGTCGTCGATGAAAACGAGGTAATTGCGCTCCACCGCCTCGGCCGGAGCGACCGGCGCAACCGGTCCCGCCGCCGCGGCCGGAGAGGATGCCGCCCGGCCGTCCGCGATCTCGGAGAAGTAATCGAGAGGAACTTCTTGGCCGTCCACCAGAAGGCGGAAGTCCGCGGGGCTGAGCCCGCGGACCCGTTTTCCGTCCGCGTCCGTGACCACGACCTCCACGTTCACCACCCGGACGTCGATCGCCTCCTCGAAGACAGAAACGTCCGGTGGAGCCGCCTGGGGTGGCTGCGATCGAGCCACCTGGGAGACGGTCAGGAGGAAGACGCTACAGCAGATCCACGCACGAAGCATCCAGGTCTCCTTGCCCGCCCCGCAGGCGGCGCTCCTCGATTGTTTTACTTGGCCGCCTCGATCACCCGCCGGCTCGCGGTCTCCAGGGCTTCCTGGGCCCGTAGCGACAGATCGCTGTAGCTGCGGCGCGCCCGGACGCGCAGATTCGAGCCGCGCGGCTCCAGACGGATATCGTGCTTCCGTCCATCGGCCTTCCAGCTCGGCGAGAAGCCGATCCAGTAATAGGCCTCCGTGTCCTCCAGGGTCCGATCGAGGCCGGACTCCCGGTTGCCGTTGAGCGAAGCCTTGCCGCCGGTCTCGCGCGCCAGGACCTCGAAGCCGTGCTCCACCCGCTGCTCCCAGTCGGAGGCGATCAACCCGTAAGTGGCATTGGCGTTCTCCGCCGCGAGCCCCGCCTGGGACGCGTCGAAGGGGACCGGCGAGCTCTGCATCCCTGAGACGTCCACCGGATACAGGGAGTACCCGAGCAGATTGGCGCCCTCGATCACCCGCGGCTCCACGCCCGCCGGCCATCCGCCGGAGAGGAGGAGCATGACCTTGCGACCCTGCGCCGAAGAGAAGGCGCGCATCGCGGCCAGCGCGACGGCCCCGAACGAGTCGTCCACCCACAACGCCGCTTCACCGCGCTCCACGGCCGAGTAGCTCTCCAGGGTCGACAGCCATTCCGGCTGGCGCGCCGCGCGGAGATCCCACCAATTCACGAACGTGAGCTCGCCGTGGCGGACGGCATCTCCCCAGGGGTTCCCCCCGGCCGTGGCCATTTGGCGGAGAATCCGGTCGTTCTCCCGCGAATCGAGAGCGACACGGAGATGCGCGCCTCCCGTCGGCTGTTGCCGGACCTCCTGCAGGATCGCGCGCAAGCGGGCAGTATCGGAGGTCCAGCCGCTCAAGACCCTCAACCGTCCGCCCGGGCTCGCTGCCACCAGCGCAACCTGGTCGCCGGGGGCCAGCCGGTCTAAATCTTCGCCGAGCCGGCGCAGCACCACGTCGAGCTGCGCCTGCATTGTGAAGCTCTGGTCGATGAAGACCAGCAGATTGCGGCCGACCGCGCCGGAGACGGGAGCGGCCGGCCCTGTTCCCTGCGCCTCCACCGTCGCGCCGCCGCGGACCTCGGTGAAGTAGTCGATGGGGACCTCCTTGCCGTCGACCAGCAGACGGAAGTCGGCGGGGCTCAACCCCTTGATGCGCTGTCCATGGCGGTCGGTGACCACCGCCTCAACGTTCACGACACGGACGTCGATCGATTCGCCGATCTCGACGTCCGCACCCGGAGCTGCCTCCTGCGCGGCGAGCGACATCGAGCCGGCCAGCAGCAGCAGCGGGATCATTCTTGCGGGACCCTTCATCAGCGTCCTCCTCCTTTGAGAGCTCACTCGGACAGGACCATCGCAAGAAGGGTGCCTGGGGAAAAGGCCTGTTCCAGCAGGAGTTTACCCCCTGAAGCGTGCTCAGGGGAGGTCGGATAGAGTCCGGGAACGTCCTAGGGCGAGGACGGCGGGCAGCTTCAGGTTTCTGACGTGATCTCTTCAGCGGAGGAAGCCAGGGCGGCGCGGCGCAACCATCGATCCAATCGATCGAGGTCGTGACAGCGCAGGATCTCCTCCCTCTGCGCCGTGCTGACGGCGACACCGCGCGCCTCCAGGACTCTCAAGATCGCCTCGGCCCACCCTTCCGCCTGCCCCCTGGCTTCTCCCTTGGCTTCCGCCACGGCTTCGCGCCTCTGGATTACTGGGTTGCCTTTGGCCACCAAGGCCTCGGCGACCGCGTTGTCAGCCGCCGCCGCATCGACGAGGGCCGCCAGGTTCAGCGGCACCACGAGGCAAGGGTCCTCGATCTGTGCGCCTGCTTCCAGCGGACGCCATTCCCGGATCTCCGGAGACCACTCGCAGACCTTCTGGTTCTTCATCCAGACCGTGAAGATCCGCCGCACGCCCCGGTGGTGCATCCGCTCGGCTTTCTCGGTGATGTTCCTCTGGTTGTGCCCGGAGACGACTTCGAACGCGATCTCCTCCAGGTACCGCCTGCCCGTCATTGGATCGAGGCCGCTCTTCGCGACGCATACGTCACTGGCGAAGTCCGATTCGTCGTCATAGCGGGTGATCAGGTCCGCCGCCACGCGGTAGCCTGGGGCCACGTGAGCCCGGATCAGATAGTCGAGCTCGGTGTGCTGCGTCGCGTGCGGATACTCGGCCGGAGAGGCGACCACCCGCCGGCCGCCGATGATCTCGTCGCGCGTGACCTCCGGCTCGACCAGATGGTCGTCGACGGCCGGGAAAGGGTCGCGGCCCGGCAAACGCAGAGAGGAGCCGGAACCGGGGGAACCCGGAGCTTTGAGGCTGTAGCCGGCGCGCCGCTCGTCCATTGACGGTACTATAACACGGAACCGCGTCATCGATCGAGAGAAGCTTTCAAGTGCTCCACGATCCGCGGCCCGTGGTCGCGGGAGTTCTCGATGAAGATCCGGTCGGTCCAGCGGCCGGCCTGGAGGGTGCCGGCGACATAGAGGCCGGGCAGGTTCGATTCGCAGGTTTCGGGATCGAAGGTGGGGATCAAGGTCTCGGGATCGAGCTCGATGCCGCAGCGGCGCTCGAAGGCGGCGTCGGGCACGTAGCCGATCAGGATGTAGGCCGCCTGCGCGGGCAGGACCTCCACCCCGCCGGGTCCCTCCACCTCCACCCCCTCGCCATCGCGGAAGGCGCGGACCCGCGTGTGGAAGCGGGCGGGGATCGATCCCTCGGCGATGCGGTTCTCCACGTCCGGCTTGAGCCAGTACTTGACCCCGGGCTTCATGTGCGGCCCGCGGTGCACGATCGACACTCGGGCGCCGTTGCGCCAGAGGTCGAGCGCCGCCTCGGCCGCCGTGTTGCCGGCGCCGATGATCACCACGTCCTGCTGAAAGTGGGGATACGCCTCTCTGTAGCGGAGGCTCACCCAGGGGAGATCCTCGCCGGGCACGCCGAGCGTCCGCGGCTGGCCGAAATAGCCTGTGGCGATCGCCACGGCGCGGGCGGAGAGCGTGCGTTTCGGCGTGCGCACCAGAAACTCCTCCCCCTCCTTGCGCACGTCGAGGACATCTTCATACAGGGCCAGGGGGATCTTGTAGCGGTCGACCACCGCGCGGTAGTAGGCCAGGGCCTGCCGCCGCGTGGGCTTGTCCTCGGCGATGGTGAACGGCACGTCCGCGATCTCCAGGCGGTCGCGGGTCGTGAAGAACTCCATGAACGTTGGGTATCCCTGAATGGCGGCCGTCAGTGGTCCGCGGTCCACCACCAGGACCGACAGCCCGTTGCGGCAGGCCTCGGCGCCGATGGCGATCCCGGTCGGTCCCGCGCCGACCACCAGAAGGTCCAGAACTTCCATATTGCTCACGCGCTCTCCCTCCACTGGTACAGATGATCGACAGGGCCATGCCCGCTTCCCAGCGGGTAGGCCGCCGCCATGGCCGCGTGCAGCCAGGCGATCGCTCCTTCAACAGCTTGCGGCAGATCCTCGCCGCGGCCGAGCCGCGCGGCGATCGCCGACGACAACGTACAGCCGGTGCCGTGCGTCGCGGCTGTCTCGATCCGCGGGTGGACGAACCGGTGCCAGCGTCCGTCGGCGAAAAGGAGATCCACCAGCTCCGCCCCCTCGGCGTGCCCCCCCTTGGCGAGCACCGCCGGTCCCCTCTCTCCGGCCAGGGCTTCCGCGGCGCGCCGCCGCTCCCCCTCGGAGCCGACCGGCCGGCCGGTGAGGCGCTCCAATTCCGGGAGGTTCGGGGTGACCAGCGTCGCGAGTGGAATCAGCTCCTCTCGCAGTGCCTCGACCGCCGCATCCTCCAGGAGCGCGGCACCGCTCTTCGAAATCATCACCGGGTCCAGCACGATGGGGATTCCCTCAGCATGAACGCGCAACCGGCCGGCCACGGCGCGCACCAGATCGGCGTCGGCCAGCATGCCGATCTTCACGGCGTCGACGCCGATATCCTCGAACACCGCGTCGATCTGGGCGGCCACGAAGTCCGGCGGCGCGGCGTGGACGGCCCGGACCTCCCGGGTGTTCTGGGCGGTCAGGGCGGTGATCGCGCTCATCCCGTACGCCCCGTGGGCCGCGAAGGTCTTCAAGTCCGCCTGGATGCCGGCCCCGCCGCCGGAGTCCGAGCCGGCGATGGTCAGGAGCCTGGGAGGAGTCCGCCGCGTCGCGCTCACTACGTGAGGAGGTGCAAAGGTCAGGCCGTCCGCGACACCCGCGAGGAGGGTGCAGGCTGGCGGGAACGCAGCCAGGTCGCCGCCAGGACGATCAGCAGCACACAGATGCTGATCACCTGGGCCATCGTGAACGGGCCGAAGAAGCGGTCGTCCTTGACGCGGACGATCTCGACCAGGAAGCGCTCGACCGCCAGCAGCGCGAGGAGCACCAGGGCGACCGTGCCCGGCCGCAGGCCGCGCCGGAACAGCCAGAGGCCGATCCCCCAGATGAGCAGGCCGGCGAGCGTCTCGTAGAGCTGCGTGGGATGGACGCGCAGCAGCTCGGTGTCCGGAATCGAGGTAGGGACGTCGACGCCGAAGGCCTGGCGCAGCTCGCCCGCCGTGGTCGACGGCAGGCCGTTCGGGAAGGCGATCCCCCAAGGGAGCTTGGTCGGGCGGCCGTAGTCGTCGCCCACCAGGAAGCAGCCGATGCGGCCGATGGCATAGCCGAGCGCCAGGGCCGGAACCACGGCGTCCGCGGTCTCCCAGCCGGGGAGCCGGCGACGGCGCATGGTCAACAGGACCGCCAGGGCGCCGAGGATGAAGCCGCCGTACCAGACCAGGCCCGAGCGGTCGAACAGCAGGTGCCAGTCGGTATTCAAGATGGCGTAGTAGACCTTGGCGCCGACGATCCCGCCGACTCCGGCGGCGAACACCAGGGCGCTGGCATCCTCTTCGTCGCCGATCCCGTGCTTGCGCAGGCCCCAGCGGAGCTGCAGGTAGCTGCCGAGGAAGGCGAAGACCAGCATCACCCCGAAGGGGCTGATCGAGAACGACCCGATGCGGAAGAGCTCTTGGATCATAAGTGGGGGTGTCCCGACGGAGCGGCCCCTGTCGCGGGGCGCAATGGTAGCACGGGGGTCCTGTGGGGCAATCGTCGTACAATCCTCCCTTCATGATCACCGATGTGACCCGGGATTGCTACGCCCGGCTGCGGGAGACCGTCCAGAGCCGTGGGAAGGCCGCGCACTGGCTCGTCCTCACCCATGACAATCCGGACCCGGACGCCCTCGCCTCGGCGCTCATCCTGAGACGCCTGCTCCGCACGGCCTTCAAGCACACCGTCACCGTGGCGTTCGGCGGCATCGTCGGACGGGCGGAGAACCGGGAGATGTTCCGCACCCTGCGGCTGCCGTTCGTCCACGTCCGCGGTATCTCATGGAAGGATTTCCAGGCCTTCGCGCTGGTCGACACCCAGCCGAGGAGCGGCAACAACCAGCTCCCGGCGCGCCTCGTGCCGGATGTGGTGATCGACCACCATCCTGTGCGCCAGAACACGCAGAACGGGCCATTCTTCGACATCCGTCCGGAGTACGGAGCCACGGGCACCATCCTGGCCGAGTACATGTTGTCCGCGGGCATTCAGCCGACGCACGCCGAGGCGACGGCCCTGATCTACGCGATCCGTTCGGAGACCCAGGATTTCGCCCGCGAGTACGCCGGGCCGGACAAGGCGATCTACGATCTGTTCTTTCCGCGGGCGGACCACCGCCTGCTGGCCTGCATCCAGAACCCGCGCCTCCCTCGCACCTACTTCTCCAGTCTCCACGACGCTCTGGAGAACTTGGAAGCGGTCGACACCCTGATCCTCAGCCATCTCGGGAAGATCGACCAGCCCGACATCGTCCCGGAGATCGCCGACCTGCTCCTGCGCCTGGAGGGGAAGACCTGGGCGCTGTGCACCGGCGTCTACCAGGAGCGGCTCTACCTGTCGATCCGCACCACCAACATCCGGGCCGAGGCGGGCTCGCTCATGCACCGCCTGGTCGGGCGCCGCGGCAAGGGCGGAGGCCATGGCCGGACGGCCGGCGGATGGATCGACCTCAGCAAGATTCCGGAGGAGGAAGCGCGCCGGAAGCTGCAGCGGAGCATCGGAGCCCGGCTGGCCCGCGAGCTCGGAAAAAATCCGGACAAGATCGCGCGCATCGAGCTGCGGACCTGAGCTCCCCTCAGTCGTCCGACCCGGCTTCGACCGGATCGAGGTCCCGCACGAGCTGACGGGCCTCCTTGAACCGGTTCTCGGCGACGTGGATCGTGGCGACCTCCAAGCCCGGATCTCCCACCTCTCTCCCATCCCTGGGCAGCACCCCCAGTGACTTCTCCCCTTGGACGAACCAGGGGATCCCCGCCTCCTCCAGCCGCGCCGTCACCAGTCCGAAGTACGCGACGTCCGTGCTCTCGACGAGCGGAGCGAAGTCGACCTCTTCCACCCCATCGTCCACCTCCTCGACCAGAGGCACCTCGCACCCCTCACAATCCGGAACGCCGTTCTCGTACTCCGACCCGCACTCAGGACAAATCATGCCGTCCTCCTTCTGTCCGGATCATTTCCTGACCCGCACCACAGCCGTCAGGGCCGACCCCTCTTCTCAAAGTGTCACAGAAGCCCCATATGGTAGACGCTGATGGGCAGAATTGGACCCACCGGAGTCAAGGGATGTCCGCGGACCTGCTCCGTTGTAGTTGTCCTATAGAAAAGGTGCTGCGAAGGTGCCGAAGCGAGACGTGCTCACTCATCCTCCCAAGGGCTCTCGGGGACCAGGGGGCCATCGAGGCCGTGGAGAATGCGATCGAGCGCGGCGGGATCGCAAGCTTCGAGCTCGGCGCGGCGGCCTGCGAGGAGTCCCTGGGTGGCAGGCGAGAGGGCGACCATGGCGTTCGCCTCCTTCTCCAGGGCGTCGGCCTTGGCCTGCAACAGGGCGCGCTGCTTGCGCTGCTCGCGCAGCCAGCGCTCCATCTCTCCGCCGGAGCCCTCCGGCAGCGGGTAGGACAGCGCCCGCTGGGCGGTGACCCAGTCGGCGCGCTGGTACTCCTGCAGCCCGAAGGCGAGGGCCTCGGGATGGCGCAGGAAACGCCAGTCGATGAGGGCGATCAGGTTCTTGAGCTCCTGGGGACCCATCTTCTCCCGATCGAGCTCGGCGGAGAGGCTGCGCAGGAAGGCGTTCTCGCTTTCCATCCAGCGAGCGGAGACGGACGAGGCGTTGAGGATCACGCCGAGGCCGGGCCCGTTCTCCGCGGCCTTTCTCTCCTGCGCGAAGACGGCCCGCTGGCGGGTGATCTCGCGCACCGCGGGCTCCAGACCACGCCGCACCCGCAGGTACCGGTCCACGTCGGGGCCGGTCAGGTCGACGAGCGCGAGGTCATCGCCGCGCGTCCACCGGTGGGCCTGGTCGAGCTGGTCGAGCTGGTCCCGCAGGCGCTCGCTCTCCTCGTAAATCCGCACGGCGCCTTGCGACTGAAAAGACCCATAGCCCGTCATCACCATGTAGCCCGCGGCCAGCAGGAGGACGAGAAGGGCCCCCACGGCGGCGGCGGCGATCTGGAGGCGGTCCCGCGTGGTGATCGCCCCGTCGACCCGCGGCCGGGGCAGGGACGTGCCGGGCTTGAGAGAGCGCGCGGCGCGGAGCCAGGCGCGGTGCCGGCGCTTGAGATAGGACGGGAGCGACCGCGCATCGGCGGCGATCTCGGCGAGCAGCCGGCCGGCCTCCTCCTTCTCCCCCTTGTGGAGGAGGAGGCGCGCCAGCCGCACCTGCGCCTCGATCACGGTTCGGCGCTCGAGCACGCGGCGCAGCACGGGCTCGGCCTCGTCGCGCCGGCCGCTCTCGTCGAGGCAGCGCGCCAGGGCGAGCGGCCCTTCGCCGAGCCGCGCGTCGGGCTCGGCCGCGACGAGCTTCTCGAGATAGGGAACGGCCTCGGCGAAGCGCCCCTGCGCCTGGAGGACCTGGGCGAGGCCGAAGTTGACGTCCTCGACCGAGGCGCCGTTCTCGATCGCCTCGCGGAAGTGCTGCTCGGCTTCCTTGTTCTTGCCGAGGACGAGAAGCTCCTCCGCCGCCTCGGCGAGCACCCCCGGTCCGCGCCAGTGGCCGAGCTGGACCTGGAGAGCCTTCAGGTGGCGGCGCGCCTGGAGGCGGCGCGCCGTGGAGTGCGACATGAAGGAGGCGCCGCGGCTGCCGAGCATGGGGCTCCGCACCACCACGAAATAGACGATCGGCCCGACGACCGGAAGGCCGAGGATGATCAGGCACCAGTACCAGCCGGCGCCGAGCCGGATGGAGTCGATGAGCGCCGCCGCGGCGAGAATCAACGGCACGAAGCCGAAGCAGCCGCTGCACGCGAAGACACTGGCCAGGACAGGACCGAGCAGTTCCACGAAGGCGCTCCTCCGAAGGGCAGATTGAGCTGACGCTAAGGATTCATGATATCACCCGGCGCCATGATCGTCATCGTGATGGGGGTCTCCGGCTCGGGCAAGACGACGATCGGCCGCCTGCTCGCCGGGGCCTTGGGCTGGTCCTTCCACGAGGGGGACGATCTCCACCCCCCGGCCAACGTCCAGAAGATGGCCGCCGGCCTTCCGTTGACGGACGCGGAGCGGGAGCGGAGCTCCGGATCGGCATCCACGTCGACCAGCGACCAGGTCAGACCATGGGCGGGCAGGACCTCGTCGAGGACGGCCGCCATCTCATCGCAGAGATGGCAGCCGGCGCGGGTCACCAGCTCGTAGCGGGCGGGTGAAGGCGTGCGGCGGAAGAGCATGGCTTCATCTTATCTGGGGCCTTGGACCTCACCCCCTCGATCCCCCTCTCCCATCGCCCCCCCTTCCACCGGGAGAGGGGGAGGCCCACCCAAAGCAGAGTCGATGGCGGCTGTCCCAGGCCGGCCTGATCTCGCGACCTCCCCCTCTCCCGGTCGGCGGGGGGGCGACGGGAGAGGGGGACCGAGGGGGTGAGGTCTCAGGGCTTCCAGGATAGAATTCCGCCCGGGCATGCCGAAAAATATCCTTCCAGAACGCCATGAGATGAGTCAGCGGGCGCGTGAGCTTCGCAGGAAAGCCACGCCAGCGGAAGCTGCCCTATGGAAGCTGCTCCGTCATCGGCGGCTCCAGGGCCTCAAGTTCCGACGGCAATTTCCGATCGGCAACTTCGTCGCGGACTTCTGTTGCCACGGTCTCCGGCTCGTCGTGGAGCTGGATGGCGAGGTCCATGCCACCTCGGCGCAGGCCGCTCACGACGGCAATCGAGACTGGTACTTGCGGTGGCGAGGGTACACCGTCCTGCGCTTTCCGAATGACCAGATCTTCGACGAGCCCGAGTATGTCCTCGAAGAAGTCTTCCAGGCGGCCTGGAAGGCTGGCTGGGTGCCGCCGCCGGAGACCGAGGCCGAGTCGCCGTGCAGCGAAGACTGACCTGGGCCTGCCGGCCTTGGACCTCACCCCCTCGATCCCCCTCTCCCATCGCCCCCCCTTCCACCGGGAGAGGGGGAGGCCCACCCCAAAGCAGAGTCGATGGCGGCTGTCCCAGGCCGGCCTGATCTCGCGACCTCCCCCTCTCCCGGTCGGCGGGGGGGCGACGGGAGAGGGGGACCGAGGGGGTGAGGTTTCGGGGCTCGGGTAAGCCCCTACTCCCACTCGATCGTCGCCGGCGGCTTGCTCGTCACGTCGTAGACCACCCGGTTCACGCCGCGGACCTCGTTGATGATCCGGTTGGCTACGCGGCCGAGCAGCTCGTAGGGCAACGGGCTCCAGTCGGCGGTCATGAAGTCCTGCGTCTCCACGGAGCGCAATGCGATCACGCTCTCGTAGGTGCGGAAGTCGCCCATCACTCCCACGCTCTTGACCGGCAGGAGCACCGCGAAGGCCTGGCTCGTCTTGTCGTACCAGCCGCTCTCGCGCAGCTCGTTCAGGAAGATGGCGTCCGCCTCCTGGAGGAGGGCCACGCGCTCGGCCGTCACCTCGCCCAGGATGCGCACCGCCAGGCCCGGCCCGGGGAACGGATGCCGGCTGATGATCGCCTCGGGCAGCCCCAGCTCGCGGCCGAGCTGCCGGACCTCGTCCTTGAATAGGAAGCGCAGCGGCTCCACCAGCTCGAAGCCCAGCTCCTTCGGCAGGCCCCCGACGTTGTGGTGGGTCTTGATCACGGCCGAGGGTCCCTTCACCGAGACGGACTCGATCACGTCCGGATAGAGCGTGCCCTGCGCCAGATAGCGGGCTCCCTCGATCCGCTTCGCTTCATCCTTGAACACGTCGATGAAGACGCGGCCGATCACCTTGCGCTTCTTCTCGGGGTCTTCGACGCCGGCGAGCTCGCCCAGGAAGCGCGCGCGGGCGTCCACGGCCACGACGGGCACGCCCAGGGCGTCACGCAGGGTGCGCGTCACCTGCCCGGCCTCGTCCTTGCGGAGCACGCCGTTGTCCACGAAGATGGCCGTGGAGCGCTCTCCCACCGCGCGGTTGAGGAGCGCCGCCACGACCGACGAGTCGACGCCTCCCGACAGGGCGCAGATCACCCGGCTGTCGCCGACCCGCTCGCGCACGGCGGCCACCGCCTCGTCGAGATAGGAGGCCATGCGCCAGTCGCCGCGGGCGCCGCAGACGCCGTAGAGGAAGTTGCGGAGGATCTCGGACCCCGAGACCGTGTGCGAGACCTCGGGGTGGAACTGGATGCCGTAGAAGCCGCGCTCGGGGTCCTCGAAGCCCACCACCGGCGCATTGCCGGTGCTGGCGGTCACCCGGAAACCCGGCGGCAGACCTTCGACCCGGTCACCGTGGCTCATCCAGACGGTCTCGCAGGCGGAGAGCCCCTCGAACAGGCGTCCCGGCTCCACGATGGCGATCTCGGCCCGCCCGTATTCGCGGCGGGCAGCCCCTGCGACCGAGCCGCCCAGGCGATGCGCCATCACATACATGCCGTAGCAGATGCCGAGCGTGGGGATGCCGAGGTCGAACAGGGCAGGATCGGCGTTCGGGGCGTCGGTCTCGTAGACGCTCTGCGGCCCGCCCGAGAGGATCAGGCCGAGCGGACGCCGGCGGCGGATCTCGTCGAGCGGCAGGTCGAACGGGTGGACCTCGCAGTAGACGCGGTTCTCGCGCACCCGGCGCGCGATGAGCTGGGTGAACTGGCTGCCGAAGTCGAGGATGAGGATGGTCTGGTGATCGGTCGAGGCGGTCATAGTCTCTTTCAGAGCTCGTTTTCGGATTTGAGGCCGCGGGTCATCAGCTCTTCGCAGGCCCTGCGTGGATCTTTGCCTTCGTACATCACCTGGACCATCTGCTCGGTGATCGGCATCTCGACCCCTTTGGCGGCGGCAACGCGGGCCACGGCGATCGAGTTGCGGATGCCTTCGGAGACGAAGTGGGTGCCGCCGGTGATCTCCTGCAGCGTCTTGCCCGCGGCCAGGTCGAGGCCGGTGCGGCGGTTGCGGGAGAGGCTCCCGGTGCAGGTCAGCACGAGGTCGCCCAGGCCGGCGAGGCCGGCGAAGGTGCGCGGCTGGCCGCCGTAGGCGATCCCCAGGCGGGTGATCTCGTGAAGGCCGCGGGTGATCAGCGCGGCCAGGGTGTTGGCGCCGAATTGCAGGCCGCTCGCCGTGCCCGCGGCAATGGCGATGACGTTCTTGACCGCGCCGCCGAGCTCGACCCCCACCACGTCGGAGGAGGAGTAGAGGCGGAAGGCGGAGGTCGAGAGCGACTCGCGGATGGCGGTGGCGAAGGCGGAGTCCTCCGAGGCGATCACCGCGGCGGTGGGCATCCCCTTGGCCAGCTCCAGGGCGAAGGTGGGGCCGGAGAGCGCGGCGTAGCGCACCTCGCGGTCGGCGGCCATGGTCTCCTCGAAGGCGACCTGGCTCATGCGCGCCAGGGTCTCGGTCTCGATCCCCTTGGCGGCCGAGACGAGCTCGATGCGGCGCCGGCCGGGATGGGCGCGCAGGAACGACCGCAGCACGTCGCGGAAGCCGTGCGACGGCGCGGCGACCAGGATCAGCTCGCAATCGGCGAGCGCTTCGAGGTCGGAGGTCGGCACCACCTCGGGCGGCAGGTCGACCTCTGCCAGGTACTCGGGATTGCGGCGCTCCTCGGCCATGCGCGCCGCCAGCTCCGGATTGCGCGCCCAGAGGTGGACGGGGTGCCCTCCCGCCTTGCCCAGATGGATGGCGAGGGCCGTCCCGAAGGAGCCCGCGCCGAGGACGCCAATGGTCTTCGGATCGCCGTTCATGCCGCTCTCTCCCCCAGCCGGGGCTCGGCGCCCCGGCGCAGACGCCTGAGATTGGACCGGTGCCGGAACACGACGAGCGAGGCGATCGCCGCCGACGCGGCCACCACCGACGGGTTCGCCTCGGAGGTCCATCCCAGGCGGTACCCCGCCCAGGCGAGCAGCGGGAAGACCAGCGCCGCCAGGACCGAGCCGAGCGAGACGTAGCGCTTCCAGGCCACCACCGCGATGAAGACGGCCAGGCTCGCCAGCATGGTCAGGGGCTCCAGCGCCCCCAGGGCGCCGGCCGCGGTGGCGACCCCCTTGCCGCCGCGGAAGCCGAGGAAGACCGGGAAGACGTGCCCGAGCACCACCGCGAACGCCGCGCCTCCGACCACCGGCGGCGGCGCGTCGAGCAGGCGGGTGCCCAGCACCGCTGCCACCCCCTTGGCGAGGTCGAGCAGGAGCGTCAGGATCGCGGCCCCGAGGCTGGAGGTGCGCAGCACGTTGGTGGCTCCGGCGTTGCCGCTCCCCACGGTCCGCACGTCCTTGCCTTCCTTGATCTTGACGATCAGGAAGCTGAACGAGACCGAGCCCAGGAGATAGGCCGCGGCGACCAGAGCGAGACCCGTCCCGGTCGTCACTCGTCCTCCTCCGCTCCCGCGAGAGGCAGCTCGGCCGCGACGCGGTACTGCGCTCCGCGCGGGCTCAGCTTGCTTTCCATGAGGACGCCCCGCTCGGCGGTCCACGGCTGGCCGATGGTCCCCGGGAAGGCGATCACGAACTTGTCGGCGGCGTCGCGCGGCCAGTTGGGCTCGCAGCGCGCCAGGGTCACGTGCGGATGGTACGGCCGCTCCTCGGGCTCGAAACCGATCGCCTCCACGGCCGCGGCCGTCACGTCGGCCTGGAGGCCTTCCAGATCGCCGGGCGTCTCCATTCCGATCCAGGCGACCCGGGCGGGCCGGCGCGGCGGGAAGGTCCCGGCGTCGGCGAGGCGCAGATCGAGGGACGGATGCCTGGCAAAGGCCTCCTGGAGAGCCGCGGTCAGGACGGGCACCTGGGCCTCGTCCACCTGGCCCAGGAAGAGGAGGGTCAGGTGCAGGTTCGTGGTGTCGACCCACTTGGCGCGCGGCAGTTGCTCGCGCAAGCCGGCCACCCGCCGTGCCACCTCGCGGCGCACGGCTTCGGGGATCTCCAGGGCGACAAAGAGCCTCATGACGAGGAGGTTATCCCGAGCAGGCGGCGGCGGAGCATCTCCAGAGCGAGCTGGCTAGAGTGCCAGCGCACGCGCTCGCGGTCGCCCGGAAATCGCACCTTGCGATGATCGGTTTCAACCGGCCCCGCCACGGCGATGTGCACCGTGCCCACCGGCTTGGCCTCGCTGCCGCCGCCCGGACCGGCCACGCCGGTGATGCCGATCCCGTAGTCGCTCCCGAGCGCGCGGCGCACGCCCTCGGCCATGGCCCGGGCCACCGGCTCGGAGACGGCGCCGTGCTCGGCGATCATTTCGGCGGGGACTCCGACGAGCTGGGTCTTCAGCTCGTTCGTGTAGGTCACGGCGCCGCCCAGGACGTAGTCGCTGCTGCCCGGCACGCGGGTGAGCCGCTCGCTGACCAGGCCGCCGGTGCACGACTCGGCGAGCGCGATCGTTGCGGAGGCGCGGCGCAGCAGCTCGCCCACGACTTTTTCCAATGTGTCCTGCTCGCTGTACGCGTAGACCGCGGGTCCCGCCAGCTCGGCCAGGCGGGAGCTCATCGCCTCCAGACGCTGCCGGCGCTCCGCCTCTGGCCCCTCGGCGGTGGCGCACAGGCGGATGTCCCCGGGGCTCGCCAGGATCGTGATGCTCTCCCGGCCGAACTCATCGTAGGCCGGAGCGATCCGCTCCTCGACGACGGACTCGGGGAGGCTCGCGATCTTCAGGGTGACGGTCTCGCGGCCGATCCCTCCGGAGCGCTCGGCGAGCCAGGGCTCCAGGTGGTGCTCGATCATCGCGTCGAGCTCCATCGGCACGCCCGGGAACAGAAACAGGGCGGAGCCATGTTCACTCATGAGGAGCTGGCCCGGCGCGGTGCCGCGGCGGTTGGAGAGGACCGTGGCGCCGTCGGCGATCACCGCCTGCCGGCGGTTGACGTCCGGCATCCGCCAGCCGAGATCCTTGAAGCGGCGCTCGATGCCGGCCAGGACCTCCTCGTCGGTATGCAGCCCGCGTCCGAGAGCGGCGGCCGCGGCTTCGCGGGTCACGTCGTCGGCCGTGGGACCGAGGCCGCCGGTGACCAGAACGACGTCGTAGCGGTCGAGGAAGCGGCGCAGCTCGGCGGCGATGTCCTCTTCCGAATCCCCGAGCACCGCCTTGGCGCGCAGCTCGACGCCGTGGCGGTCGAGCACCTTCGTGAGCCGGAGGGAGTTGGTGTCGAGCCGCTCGGTGCCGAGGAGCTCGGAACCGACTGCCAGGATGGCCGCCTTCATGGGGCCGGATCATAGCGCAGCCGGGGGCTGGCTCCCTCGGTTTGACTCACCCCCAGGGGGCGCCATACCATTACCGCGATCATGCGCACAGCCCGTTTTGTACTTTTCGTTTCCGCCCTGTTGTCTCTGGCCGGACGCGCCGGGGCCGAGGCGTCGCGCCCGCTCCTCCTTCCGTCCGAGGACGGAACGCGCCTCCAGCTTCCATCGGGAGAGCGGATCTCCCTGCCAATACCGCGGGGCGCTGAAATGCGTACCGCGCTGTCTCTCGATGAGGGGTGGATCGCCGCGGGGGTCCGTCCCGACGCGTCCGGCCGCAACGAGATCCTGCTCCTGACCGGCAACGAGGGCGCCGCGACCGAGCTGCCGCCTCCGCCGGGCCGGACCTCCGAGATCCGCCACCAGCCGCTTCCGCTGATCGAGAACGGCCACCTCGCCGGCCTGCTCTGGCTGGAGGGGGACAACCGCTCGTCGTTCGGAGTGCGTTTCGCGGAGTGGAACGGAACCGGGTGGCGTGAGCCGCAGACCGTGGCCGCACCCGGCCCGGGGAGCCAGCTCGCCCTGACCGCCGCCCGCCTCGCGGACGGCACCTGGCTCGCCGCCTGGAGCGCTTACGACGGCACCGACGACGAGATCGTCTGGAGCCGGCGCGGCCGGGACGGCGCCTGGAGCCCGGCGCGCCGCGCCGCGGCCGGCAACCAGGTGCCCGACATCACTCCGGCACTGACCGCGACCCGCGATGGCGCCCTCCTCGCCTGGAGCCGCTTGGACGGCGACGAATACCGCGTGGTGGTTTCCCGCTTCCGCAACGGAGCCTGGACGAAGCCCGAATTCGCCGCACCGGCGGGCTCGCTGTTCCCCGGCTTCGAGCCGGCTCCCCAGGGTCGGGTCTGGCTGGTCTACCGGACCGCCGTGCCGCGCGGCTGGAGCGTCGCCGAGCTCGACCGGGCCGGACGGCCGGTGCGGCGCGCGGCCGTGGAGATCCAGACCGCGGCCAATGAGCGGCCGGTCGTCCAGAGCACCGCCAAGGGTCTGGCGTTGGCCTGGCCCGGGCGCGGCGAGCGGCTCGCGATCCGCTGGGAGAAGGTGCGATGAGGGTGCGCGCGGTCTTCAGCACCGCCTCTTGCGCTCTCCTGGCCCTGCTCGCGCTGGCTTCCGGTGCCCGCGCCCAGACCACCTACGTGGCATTCGGCGACAGCATCACCGAGGGAGCCCTCGACGACCCGAACCGGGTCGAGAAAGGGTATCCGCCGCGGCTCGAAGCTCTCCTCCAGCAGCGCGGCCAAGCCGCGGAGGTGCGCAACGAGGGCCTCGGGGGGGAGACGACGAGCGACGGGCTCAGCCGTATCGACAAGGTCCTGAAGGCCGGGGACGACGTCCTGCTCCTCATGGAAGGGACGAACGACATCGGAGAGCAGGACGTCTCCAACGAGACGATCGCCGTCAATCTGGACAAGATCGCCGAAAAGGCGGAGGACCGCGGCCTCACCGTGGTGCATGCCACCATCCTCCCGCGCTTCAACTCGAACTACGACGGCACGAACATCGTCACCGGAGCTTTCAACGGTCTGGTCCGGGAGCTCGCCTGGCAGGATGAGCGCAAGCTGGCCGATCCGTTCGAGGTCTTCTACCACCTGACCCCCAACTTCGGCCGGCTCTACAGCGACAAGCTCCACCCCAACGCCGCGGGCTACGACCTGCTGGCCCGGGTGTTCGCCGACGTCCTGACGAACGTGGACAATGTGCCTCCGGTCACCGGCCTCGTCCTCCCGGTCGCCGACTCCCCGCGCGTATCGCCGACCGCGCCGCTCCACCTGAACGTCTACGACTTCGGAGCCGGGATCGACGTGACCGCCACCCGCCTGGTGATCAACGGGCAGGTCTTGGACACCCCGCTCACCGGGAGCTCCCGCAAGCTGGAGATCACCTACAACCCGCCGACGCCCTGGAAGGGTGTGGTCGTCGTGCAGCTGCGGAGCCGGGACCTGGCGAGCCCACCGAACGTGCTCGACCGGGAAATCACCTTTTTCACCATCGAGGGGACCACGTTCCTGCCGGGGGACATCGACCGCGACGGCCGCGTCGACGGCGCCGACCTCCTCGCCTTCGCGCCCCACTTCGGTGCGCGCCGCGGAGAGGCCCGCTTCGCCGGGGTGGCCGATCTGAACGCCGACAGCGAGGTCAACGGCGCGGACCTGGCGGTGCTGGCGTCGAACTTCGGAAAGTCGTCGTTCTAGCCAGGACCCGCTCTACGAAATCTTCTCGATCACCAGGGCGGGCGCCTCGCCTTCCTCCGCGACCGTAAAGCAGTCCGCGAACAGACCGGCCAAGCGCTCATCGGGGCGGCGCAGGTAGACCCGCGCCAGCTCCTGCCCCTCCTCCACCGCGTCGCCCAGGCGGGCGCGCACCTCCAGGGAGATGCCGAGGTCGACGTCCATGTCCGGCCGGGAGCGGCCGCCGCCGGCTTCGACGAGAAGCAGGCCGAGCTGCCGGGTTGCCACGTAGGCGAGCCGGCCGGCGTGGCGCGCGAGGACGGGCACCTCCACCGGTGCCAGCTCGAAACGGGGTGACCGCAGCCAGGTCCGGTGGGTCCCCTGAAGCTCGGCCCAGCGGTCGAAGCGCTCGCGCGCCCGGCCGTCGCCCAAGGCCCGCTCCAGCTCCGCGCGGCCGACGCCCGCGTGTCCCGCCAGGCGCGCTACCTCCTCGCTCAGGACCAGGGTCAGCTCGATCAGGTCCGCGGGACCGTTACCTTCCAGGCAGGCGAGCGACTCCATCACCTCCGCGGCATGGCCGGTCCAGCGCCCCAGAGGCTGGCTCATGTCGGTCAGCAGAGCGCTCGCCGGCGTGCCCAGGGCCTTCGCCGTCTCGACCAGCCCCCGCGCCAGCTCGCGCGCCGCCTCGACCTCGGGCAGGATGGCGCCGTCGCCCGTCTTCACGTCGAAAACCACCGCGGCGGCACCGGTCGCCAGCTTCTTGGAGAGGATGCTGCTGGTGATCAGCGGCAGAGAGTCGACCGTGGCGGTGACGTCGCGCAGGCTGTAAAGACGGCGGTCGGCGGGTGCGATCTCGGCGGTGGCGCCGCCGATCGCCAGGTTACAGCGGCGCAGCAGGTTGATCGAACGTTCGCGGTCGAGCTGCTGATTGAGACCCGGCAAGGTCTCCAGCTTGTCCATGGTACCCGCGGTGTGGCCGAGTCCGCGGCCGGTGAGCATGGCGGTCGGCACGCCGCAGCTCGCCAGAAGCGGCCCCAGGATGAGCGAGATCTTGTCCCCGACGCCGCCGGTCGAGTGCTTGTCGCAGACCCCGGGGACCTCCCGCGCCAGGTTCCAGCGGTCGCCCGACTCCAGCATGGCCAGAGTCAGCGCACGCGTCTCTTCCGCGTCCATGCCGCGGATTGCCGCAGCCATCAGGAAGGCGCCGAGCTGCCCTTCGCTCCACGAGCCGTCGGTGGTGCCGCGCACCACCGTGCGGACCTCCTCCTCACTCAGCGGAAGACCGGCGCGCTTCCGCTCCAGGATGCGATAGGGAAGGATCATCGCAAAGGAGGGGAGAACGCGCGATCAGCCCGGCGGGAAGCCGCCGCCGCCGAGACCCGGAATGCCGCCGCCGAGCGCTCCGCCCCGCGACGGATCGAGCGCATTGATCTTGTTCTGCGCTTCGGACCGGTACGCGGACTCGGGGTACTCCTCGGCGATCCTCCGCCAGGACTGGAGCGCGTCCTGCTTGCGGCCGAGCGCCTCCTGCGTCGTGGCCAGCTCGAACAGGATCACGTCCTTCGGCAGGCCGGGCTCGTCCTGCTCCAGCATGGACTTGAGGCGCTGGGTCAGGTCCTCGTTCTTGCCCTGCTGGCGGTCCAGGTGGATCAGGTTGACCCGCGCTTCGCCCGCCAGGATGTTCTTCGGGTTGTCGTCCACGAAACCGGTCCACAGCTCGCGCGCCTTGTCGAGCTGCCCCTCGTCCGCGGCGATCTGCGCCAGGTACAGGCCGGCCACGTCCGCGGCATCGCTGCTGCCGTAGTCCTTCCGCACCTCCTCGAAGAGCTGCTTGGCGCGGTTCCGCCGGGCCGTCGAGTCGGCGAAGGTCGGGCTCTTGGGATCGTCCGGCTTGGCCGACGCGGCCTCGATCGGCGCCTGGTAGACCTTCATGGCGCGGCTCAGGGCCTCGTTCGCCTTCTCGGCACGGTTCTCCAGGAACACCCGGCCGATCAGAAACAGGACGGCCGCCAGCGCGACCACGCCGAGCCCGATGAGGAGCGTCCGCGCATGGCTCTCGGCATAGTCCATGCCCTTCCCCATGACGGTGGCGAAATCGTCCCGTTTCATCTCCTTGCGCGTCAAATGTTGCGTCATCGAAAAATGCTCCAGAAAGTACTAGTGTACACGCCCGCGGCCCCTCTCCGCTGCGCCAGCCGGAGAGTCTGCCATGGGAGGAGGCGCGCTGTCCATGCGTTCAAACAGCGCGATCTCCGGATTGATGAAACGCTGGCTGCTGGTCCCCAGCGCGTTGACGTTGAAGAGGTCGAAGAGCGGCTTGCCGCGCTGCAGCAGGACCAGGCCGTAGCCCGTCTCGCCCCGCAGCATCCGCTGGTAGAACTCGATCTCGCCCGGGTGCCGCATGTCGGTGAGGTTGATCGCGACGTAGCGAGGGCGCTCCTTCGCGAGCACCTTGCCGCGCGTGCGCAGCACCCGCTCCCACGGAAGCCAGCGGAAGCGCGGGATGTGCTTGCGCCGGCCGATCCCCACCGCCGAGCGCGCTGCTTGCGGCGTCGGAGCGTGCTCCCGCACGTACGCCTCCACGGCGTACCGGCTGTCGGCGAGGAGCCGGGCGTCCACCGACGCCGCGTAGAGGAGCGAGTAGCCGAAGAGCGCCGCCACCGCGATGCGGCGGAGAGCCACGAGCCGTCCAGACGGCGCGGTCAGGGCGCCGAGCAGACGCCCGCCGGGGAACGCCAGGAGCAGCGCGATCGGCAGGATGTACCGGTCGTAGCTGAACAGGATCATGCTCAAGAAGGTGACGTAGTACGAGACGATCAGGAAGACCAGGCTGGCGACCAGGAACGGCTCGTCGCCCCCCTGACGCTTGATAAGCCGCCAGACGGTCCAGGCGACGCCCGCGGTGCAGACCAGCGCCAGCGCCGGGTTCAGGCAGAACACGATCTGCCGCAGGAAGAGGGTCAGCAACGCCTCGTGCCCTTCCGGCGTGTTCTCGTAGTCCTGGTAGTTGTCGCTCATCGGACCGAGCAGCAGGCGGACGTGGAGGGCGAACCGGTTCCAGTTCCAGAGCATCTGGAAGACCGCGAACCCCACGACGGCAGCGGCCGCCGCCGCCAGGAACCGTCGGTCGATCAGCGCCCGGCCGAGACTGCCCAGAACCCCCCGCTCTCCATACTCGCGCCGCGCCCGAAACCGGATCAAACTCCAGAGGATGGGCAGCGGAGCCAATCCAAAGAGGCCGTAGGCCTGGTCCTTGGTGCACACCGTGGCGGCGGCCATCAGGGCGAACAGCACGTAGTCGCGCAGCCGGTGGTGCTTCAGAATGCGGACGTAGAACAGCAGCGACAGGGTGAACCAGAAGATATAGGGGACGTCGAGGTTCCCCATCTTCGCGTAGTAGACGTACGGGGCCACGCACACCAGGATCGCCGCCGCGAAGAGGGCGGACCGCCGGTCGTAGATCTCACGGCCGATGCGGTAGACCAGCCCCACCGTGACCAGAGCCAGGAGCAGGCTGACGCCGCGGGCGAAGAAGGTGAGCCAGACGACCCGCGACACCGGATCGACGCCGGCGGCTTTGAGCGCGAGCCGCAGCGGCCAGGACAGCCCCTGGAGGACCGCGAAGTGGAGCGGCGGATAGCGCGTGTGCCAGCCGTTGTACGCCTTGAACGAGAGGGCCTGCGGCCACGACGTGGGGTGCATCTCGTCGCCGGACCAGCCGAACCAGTGGGGCATCCCCCACCAGATCCCGATGGCGAAGAGCGGCACGGCCACGGCATAGAGGGCCGCGAGCCAGAGGCGCGGCCGGCGTACGTCGTCCGTCAGGGCGGCAGGTTCCGTCACTCTCAAATCTCTCGAAGGAATCGGATCGTATCGGAAAAAGCAGGAAATGGTGCGGCTAGGAGGACTCGAACCCCCGACCAAGAGTTTAGGAAACTCCTGCTCTGTCCACCTGAGCTATAGCCGCACAGGCGGGGGGATTATAGCGCAGCCCTCCCCCCCGCCCCGAGGTCCTAATACTTGATCAGCGCCTGCACATCGTAGCCCTTTTCCTCCAGCTTCCTGCGGCCGTCGAGGAAGGTCAGCTCGATGATGAAGCCCAGGCCAGCCACCACGCCGCCGAGCTTCTCGATCATCCGGGCCGTGGCCAGGGCGGTTCCGCCGGTGGCGACCAGGTCGTCGACGATGAGCACGTTCTCGCCCGCCGAGATCGCATCGCTGTGCATCTCCAGGGTGTCGCTGCCGTACTCCAGCTCGTAGGTCTCCCGGATCTTGGCCGAGGGGAGCTTGCCCGGCTTGCGCACCGGCACGAACCCGGCGTTCAGGTCATAGGCCACGATCGGCCCGAACATGAAGCCGCGCGACTCGATCCCCACGACCTTGTGGATCTTCTTCTCGGCGAAGAACCAGACGAACTGGTCCACGGTCTTGCGCAGCGCCAGCGGGTGCTGCAGAAGGGTCGTGATGTCATAGAAGAGGATGCCCGGCTTGGGAAACTCCGGCACCTCGCGAATGTGCTTCTTCAGATCGTCCATCTCTCCTCCTAACGGTCAATATCGAAGCCTTCCCAATTCGGCACCGTCGCCAGCTCCTCCTCGGCGATGCTGGTGACCCGCGCCGCCGGTGGCCCCTCCCGCAGCCGGTCGAGAAGGCGGGCGAGCTGCTCCGGATCGCCCGCGGCATGGACCTCCACCCGCCCGTCCGGCAGGTTGCGGACCTTGCCGGAGAGACCGAGCTCGCGGCCGGCCTGGCGGGCGAACCAGCGGTAGCCCACTCCCTGGACGCGCCCGTCGATCAGCAGGTGGAGCACCTTTTTCTCCGGGCTCACCGCGGTCCTTCCTTCCAGCCATGGCGGCCGAGGAGCGGCACGAACGCCACCTCCTCGCCCTCGCTCCGCCGGATGGCCCCGCGCGCCAGCTTCTTGTAGATCACCAGCCGCTGCGCGTTGAGCTGCCCCTCCGGGATCACCAGAACGCCGCCCGGCGCGAGCTGGTCGAGCAGCGGATCGGGTACCTTGGGCGCTCCGGCCGTCACCAGGATCCGGTCGTACGGGGCCCACTCGCTCCAGCCGACCGTGCCGTCGAAGACCTGGATCTTGACGTTCTCCAAGCCGAGCTGGCGCATGCGCGGAATGGCCTCGCGCGCCAGCTCGGCGATCCGCTCCAGACTGTAGACCCGCCGCGCCAGGAGAGCCAGGATGGCGGTCTGATAGCCGGAGCCGGTGCCGATCTCCAGGACCGAATGCTCGGGCCCCACCTCCAGCAGCTCGGTCATCCGCGCCACGATGTACGGCTGCGAGATCGTCTGCGACGAGCCGATCGGCAACGCGTGATCGCCGTAGGACTGCGTCCGCAGGTGGTCCTTGACGAACAGGTGCCGCGGCACCTTGCGCAAGGCCGCGAGCACCCGCTCGTCCTTGACGCCCCGGGCCGCGATCAGCTCGCGGATCATCCGCTCCCGCACGCCGGCGTACTGATCGCTCATGAGGTCCGCGTATCGATCCGGAGATCGATCTCGGCCAGGCGGTCGCGCAGGTCGCCGAAGCTCTCGAGCCCCGGATAGTAGGTGAGGTCCAGGTGCAGAGGCGTGACAGAGATCTGTCCCTCGGCGACCGCTCCGAAGTCAGTGCCCTCCGCCCGCTCCCACTGCGGCGTGCCATGGATCCAGTAGTACTTGCGGCCGCGCGGATCGAGCTTCTCGATCACCGACTGCTTGTAGAGCCGGCGGCCGAGGCGGGTGAGACTGACCCCCTGGATCGGGCCGGCCGGGATGTTGACGTTGAGCAGCAGGTCGGGCGGCAGGTGCTTGCGCTCCGCGATCAGGATGCGGAAGAGCTCGCGGGCGAAGACCGCGGCCGTCCGGAACGAGAACCCCTCCGCCACCTCCTGGCTGAACGCCACCGAGGGGATGCCCAGGAGCGTTCCTTCGAATCCGGCACTCACCGTGCCCGAGTAGGTGACGTCGTCCCCCAGGTTCAGGCCGAAGTTGATCCCGGAGGCCACGAAGTCGGGCGGGTGGTCCTTGAACAGCGAGAGGACCCCGAGGTTCACGCAGTCGGTGGGCGTGCCGTCGACCGCGTACCGTCTCTCTTCGACCTTCTGCATGCGCAGCGGCCGGGAGAGCGTCAATGCGTGGCCCATGGCGCTCTGCTCGCGGTCGGGAGCCACGACGGAGACCTCGGCAACCACGGCAAGCTCCTCGGCCAAGAGCTTGATCCCTTCGGAGAAGATGCCGTCGTCGTTGGTGACCAGGATGCGCGGCACGTCCGTCTCTTACTCGGCCGGGATGTACTTGCCGATGATCGGCTGCATCTTCTTCTTCGTCGCGGCCGGGATCAGCGCGCGCTCGGTGATCAGCGACTCGGCGAGGGCGCGGGCGCACAGGCAGTCGGCCGGGCGCTCTTCCGGCAGCGTCCGCACGAGCTGGCGCACCACCTCCTGCGACATCTTGACGTTCTGCGCGACGACCTTCATGACCTCCTGGCCCGTGACGTCGCTCTCGTGCCAGCAGTCGTAGTCGGTGATCATCGACAGGCTGGCGTAGCAGATCTCGGCCTCGCGGGCGAGCCGCGCCTCGGTCAGGTTGGTCATGCCGATGATGTCGAATCCCTGCCTCCGGTAGGCCTCGGACTCGGCGCGGGTGGAGAACTGCGGCCCTTCCATGTTGACGTAGGTGCCGCCCCGGTGCACCGTGGCGCCCGCCGCGCGCGCCGCCTCGCAGAACGGATCGATCATCCGCGGGCAGACCGGCTTGGCGAGCGAGACGTGCGCCACCAGGCCGTCGCCGAAGAAGGTGTCGGCGCGGTGCCGCGTGCGGTCGAAGAACTGGTCGGGGACCAGGATGTCGGTCGGCTTGTACTCGATCTTCAGCGAGCCCACGGCGGAGACCGAGATGATCTGCTCGACGCCGAGGACCTTCAGGCCGAAGATGTTCGCCCGATAGTTCAGCTCGGTGGGGAGCAGCCGGTGCCCGCGGCCATGGCGCGGCAGGAACGCGATGCGCCGGCCCTCGAGCTCGCCGATGACATAGGCCTCCGAAGGCTCGCCGAACGGCGTCTCGATCCGCCGCTCCTCGATCACCTTCAGGCCCTCCATGGCGTACAGACCGCTGCCGCCGATCACACCGATACGGATGTCGCTCATCAGAACTCCTCCCCGAATAGGGATAGGCAGGTCCTCAGGGACCGGGGGAGCCGGCAGAGTGTAGCACCCACCCGCCCGCCCGACGAACACGGACGGACATGGACCTTCACGGACTCCGGAACCGGCGGCTCCGGTCCGTGCCCGTCCGTGCGGGTCCGTGTTCGTCCGTGTCCTTCTAAATCGCCGCCATCACCGCCAGCGCCGTGGCCAGCGCCTGCCGCCCGGCCGCCGCGTCGACCAGCGGCGCGGTCTCGCCCCGGCAAGCGGCCAGAAAAGCCTCCAGCTCGCGGCGCAGGGGCTCGGCCTTCTCCACCGCCAGATCGTCCTTGACGATGCTCCTCCCTCCGTCCCCCTCCTCCAGTCGATAGCCGTGGACCTCCTGGGCGGCGTAGTCGAGCGAGAAGTAGCGGCTCGGCAGGAAGGCGCGGAGCTTGCGGGTGCGCTCGGCCGAGACCCGCGAGGCGGTGAGGTTGGCCACGCAGCCGGACGCGAGCTCCACCCGGGCGTTGGCGATGTCGACCCGTGGCGACAGCACCTGGATGCCGGTCGCCCGCACCTCGGCCACCGGGCTCGGATCGAGGGCGTGGAGGATCTGCAGGTCGTGGATCATCAGGTCGAGGACCACGTCCACGTCCAGGCTGCGCGGCGAGAAGACCCCCAGCCGCTGCACCTCAACGAAGCGCGGCGGCACGCCGAGACCGAGCACCGCCTGCACGACCGGGTTGTAGTACTCGACGTGGCCGACAGCCAGCACTGGACGCCCCGGCGCCTTCTCCCGCGCCTCGATCAGGCGGTCCGCCGCGGCCAGGTCCGGCGCGATCGGCTTCTCGACCAGCACGTGGATGCCGCGAGCGAGGAGCGCGCAGCCGATCTCGGCGTGGTGCACCGTAGGCGCGGCGACGACCGCGGCCTCGATCCCGTCCGCCAGCTCCTCGATCCGGGCGAAAGCGCGCGTGCCGTGCTCGGCGGCGATCCCTTCGGCGACCTCGGGCCGCGCATCGTAAACCCCGACCAGCTCGGCACCGGGGATGGCGGCCAGATTCCGCACGTGGTGCCGGCCCATCACCCCGGCGCCGACCACGCCGATACGCACCCTATCCGATCGATCAGCTCTCGCCACCGCTCTCCTCCCCCTCGGCCGCGCCCGCGCCGCCTCCGCGGCCTCCCCGCGGCAGATTCTTGTGAATGCCGCGCTTCGCGCTCTCCACGAACGCGATCAGATAGTCCACCTCGGGGTCCCCGGCGAGATCCTTGCGGATCTCCTCCAGGGCCTGCGCCGTGTTGAGCCCGGAGCGCACCAGCAGCCGCAGGGCGCGGTCGATCTTGCGGATCGTCTCCGCCGGCACTCCCTTGCGGGACAGGCCGATCCGGTTGGTCCCGAAGAAGGCCGGCTTCTGCCCGACGGTCTTGGCGAACGGCAGGGCGTCCATCACCACGACGCTGAAGCCGCCCACGTAGGCGTGGCGGCCGACCCGGCAGAACTGGTGCACGGCCGAGAAGGCGCTGATCGACGCGTCGTCGTGCACCTCGACGTGCCCGGCGAGCGTCGCGTTGTTGGCGAAGATCGTGCGGCTCCCGACCTGGCAGTCGTGCGCCACGTGGGCGTACGCCATGAAGAGGTTGTCGCTGCCGATGCGGGTGATGCCGCCCCCCTTGGACGTGCCGCGGTGGATCGTACAGAGCTCGCGGAACTGGTTGCGGTCGCCGATCTCCAGCGCCACCCGCTCGCCCTGGAACTTCAAGTCCTGCGGCTCGAAGCCGATCGCCGCGCTGGGGAAGATCCGGTTCTCGCGCCCGATTTTCGTGGGGCCGTAGATCTGCGCCCCGGCGCCGACCTCGGTCCCCGGACCGATCTCGACCTCGGGGCCGATGACCGCGAAGGGGCCGACGGTGACGCCCTCGGCCAGCACGGCGCCCGGATCGACCGCCGCCTGCGGATGGATGCCCGACCGCACCGTCGTACTCATGTGCGCGGCCCCCGATCAACCATGGCCGTCGAGAGGATCGCTTCGGCCGCCACCTCGCCATCCACCAGGACCTTGCCCGCGACTTTGCCGAACGTCGAGCGAAGCCGCAGCACCTCGATCTCGTAGCGGACCTGGTCGCCCGGCACCACGGGACGGCGGAACTTCGCCTCCTCGATGCCGGCGAAGTACAGGAGCTTCCCCTCGCGGTCCGGCAGGTCGTGCAGCAGGAGCAGGCCGCCCGCCTGCGCCATCCCCTCGATCAGCAGGACCCCGGGGAATACCGGCCGGCCGGGGAAATGGCCGAGGAAGATCTGCTCGTTGACCGTGACGTTCTTGAGCGCCACGATTCGCTTCTTCGGCTCGATCTCCAGCACGCGGTCGACCAGCAGGATCGGATAGCGGTGGGGCAGGACGGACATGATCCACTCGATATCCCACTGCTTCGAGACCGGCTTCGGCTCATTCGGCTCGTTCACTCTGGCTCTCCTCCTCCGAAGGCACCGCGAGCTTCTTTTCCAGGGCGCGCAGGCGGCGGCTCATCTCGTCCAGGCGGGCGATCAGCACGGTCTGGCGGCGCCAGCGCTTGAGCTCGACCGCCGGGATGCCGGCCACCTGGGTGCGCGGCTCGACCGAGGTCAGCGCCGCCGACTTGGCCGCCACCTGGGCGCCGTCGCCCAGATGGATGTGCCCGGAGACGCCGGCCTGTCCCGCCAGCACCACGTAGTCCCCCAGCTTTGTGCTTCCGGCGATGCCCGCCTGCCCGCAAAGGATACAGTGCCGGCCGGTCTGCACGTTGTGCCCGACCTGGACCAGATTGTCGATCTTGGTGCCCGCGCCGATCCGCGTCTCCCCGAGAGTGGCGCGGTCGATGGCCGAGTTGGCGCCGATCTCCACGTCGCTCTCCACCACCACCCGGCCCACCTGCGGCACCTTGTGGTGCACGCCGCCCGAGGTCGCATAGCCGAAGCCGTCGGCGCCCAGGACCACCCCGGCGTGCACGATGGTGCTCGCACCGATCTCCGTCTCCGGATAAAGCACGGCGTGCGGATGGAGGACCGCTCCCTCCCCCACCGCGCACCCGCGGCCGATCACCACGTGCGCATGGATGGCCGCCCGCGCGGCGATCGAGCTGCCGGCGCCGATCACCGCGTACGGCCCGATCCACGCGGTGGGATCGACGGCGCACCCCGGCTCCAGGACCGCCGTGGAATGCACGCCGGGCTCGGGAGCCGCCGCCGCGTGGAGCCGGGAGAGGATGCGGGAGAGCGCGAAGGCTGTGTCTTTGACGACCAGCAGGTCGCGCGGAGGGTCTGAGTCGCGCAGACCCGCGGCCAGATCCTGGCCCACGAGCAAGGCCCCGGCCTGACTGGCCAGGGCCTGCGCACGGTAGCGTGGATGATTCAGGAACGCGAGATCGCGCGGACCGGCGGATTCCAGCGTCCGGACCGCCTCGACCTCCCGCTCCGGATCTCCCTCGACCCGTCCACCGACCAGCCCGGCGAGATCCGCCAGCCGGTGTGTCACCCCCCCCATCCGATCGCTTACTTGCCCGCCTTGGGGGCGCCGTCGAGCCGCTGGATGATCTGGTTGGTGATGTCGATCGCCTCGTCGGCGTAGATCAGCCCGCTCTCGTACTTGCGGAAGATCAGGGTGTAGCCCAGGTCCTTGCCGGCCTGGTTGATCACCGGCATGACCTTCTGGTCGATCTGGGCGAGGACGTCGTCCCGCTTCTTGTTGAGCTCGCGGGTGGCGTCGTCCTGCAGGCGGCGCAGCGCGATGACCTTGTCCTCGAGCTGCTTTTCCATGTCGGAGATCTTGTCCGCGGCGAGCGACATCCGCCCGTCCTGGAGCTTGGTCTGCAGGTCCTTGATCTCCTGCTGCCGGGCCTTGACCTCGTTCTCCTTGGCCTCCTGGAGCTTCTTCAAGTCGGCGAGCGACTTCTTGCCGGTCTCGGACGCGAGCAGCACGCGCTCGGTGTCGATCACCGCGATCTTGATGGTCCCGGTGCCGGCGGGAGCCTGGGCACGGGCCGCGAAGGGCGCGGTCAGCGCCGCAGCCAGGGCGAGCCCCAGGACGGCGCGGGAAAAACGGGGGGTGATGGACGACATATCTCTCTTCTCCTTGGTCAGAAGCTGGTGCCGATGCTGAACTGGAAGTCCTCGAATCGGTCGTTCGGCTGCGGATCCAGGTTCACGGCATAGATGAATCGCAGGGGCGCCCCGAAGACCGGGACGAGCACCCGCAGCTCGGCGCCCGCCGTGTAGCGCAGGCGCGACAGATCGAACGACTGCCCTTCGCCGAAGACGTTGCCACCGTCGGCGAAGACGAGAGCGCGGAACGGGCCGCCGAGCAGGAAATGGTACTCCAGGTTGACCTGGAGGTAGCTCGTTCCGCCGAGGATCGTATTGGTGTCTTTGTCGCGGAGCGGCTCGCCGTTCGGCTTGCGCAGGTAGATCGACCGGAAGCGGTGGCCGCGGATGCTGTTCTCACCGCCGAGGTAGAACCGCTCCAGCGGGGACAGCGGGTAGTCCTTGTCGTTGTACGCCTCGACCAAACCGCCCTCGGTGTTGATCGCGAAGACCTGCCGCACCGGATAGCTCGCGGTCGGCAGCCACAGGCTGTAGGAGATCTCCGGACGCAGGAAGTAGTTGTCGCCGCCCAGGAAGCCGCCCGCGTACTCCGCCGCCAGGCTGAACCGCTGGCCGCGCGTCGTCTCGAACGGGTTGTCCCGGCTGTCGATCAGGTAGGACGGCCGCAGCGACGAGTTCTGGATGTCGTACCGCGTGGTGATCACGTCGCCGGGATTGGGATCCCCCGGCTGCCTCTGGTCGACCGGGAGCTCCGGCCAGACGTAGCTGACCTGGTCCGCATAGTCCGACCGGTTGTAGCTCAGGCTGGCCGACTGGAACAGCTTGAAGTTGCGTCCGTAGGTCAGGATGCCGCCGCGGCTGTTGCGGATCTGCTGGTTCGTGGTGCCCGCCTCGCCCAGCCGGTAGTCCAGATCCTGCTTGAAGGCGCGGACGCCGATGCTCTGCGGCTTGTCCAGGAACCAGGGAACGTAGTACGACAGATCGAAGAGGTCGCGGTACTTGCCGCTCTGGAACGAGACGCCGACCTGCTCGCCGCGGCCGAGGAAGTTCTTGGTGTTGACCGCGAACTGGCCGAAGAAGCCGTCGAGCTCGCTCCAGCCGCCGCCGAACTGCAGCTCCGTGCGGTCCGCCTCGTCCCCCTTGAAGACCAGGTTGACCTCCTTGGCCTCCACGTTCGGCTGGATCTCGACCGGGTCCTCCTCGTTCAGCTTGAAGTACCCGAGCTGGTTCACCTTGAGGACGCTGTTGCGGATGCCGCCGACGCTGACCATGCCGCCTTCGAAGACGCGCAGCTCGCGCCGGAGCACCTTGTCCATCGTGCGGTCGTTCCCCTGGAACTCGATCCGCCCCACCTTGAACTGGTCGCTCTCGCTGATGTGGACCACCACGTCGGCCACCTGGCCCGGCTTCTCCACCAGCTCGGGATCGACCCGGGCATAGATGTAGCCGGTGTTGTGGTAGAGGTCCGAGATCGCCTTGACGCCGTCGTCGACCATCTTCTGGCGCAGCCAGCCGCCGGGATTGTTCTTGAACACCCGGAGCAGGGCCTGGTCGGTGTAGACCTTGTTCCCCTCCAGCGTGATCTCGCCGAACTTCCAGCGCTCCCCCTCCTCGATCGGGACGGTGAGGAAGAGCCGGCGCTTCTGGTCCTTGGCGTTCGCCGCGTCCGGGTTCTTCGCGCGGACCTCGAGCTGCGGCTCGCCGATCACCACGTTCTTGTAGCCGGCGCCGCGATAGAGCTTGCGGATCTGGTCCAGATCCTCCTGCAGCTTGGCCGGATCGTAGATGTCCTTCTTGAGGACCCGGGTGATCGGACCGCTCTGGCGGGTGTTCTTCATCTGCCACTGCAGGGTGACGTCGTTGAACACCGAGTTCCCCTCGAACTCGATCTCGGAGATGCGCACCCGGTCCCCTTCGTCGACCGTGAAGATGACCCGCTTCTCGTTCGGGCTGCCCACGTCCTCGACCGTGTAGTGCGCCTGCGCGAAGCGGTACCCCTTCTCGGCGTAGAGCTCCTCGATGAGCGCCTTGACGCGCTGCAGCTCGCCCAGGCTCATCGGCTCGCCCTCGCGAATCCGGATGCGCTGCGTCGCGAGCTTGTCCTGGATGTCCGTCTTCGCGACCCGCTTGAGCCCCTCATACGAGATCGACCGCAGGACCGGCCGCTCCTTGATCGTGATGACCAGGTTCACCCCAGTTTCACCTGATGAAGAGGCCGCCGCCGGCGTGGCCTCGACCTGGAGGTCGTCGAGCAGGGAGCGGTTCCAGAGCTCGCGGATGTTCTCGTTGAGCTGGTTCTCGTCGAGCGGCTGGCCGGTCTCGAGGCCGAGGTAGTAGCGCAGCGTCTCGTCCGGGAGCATCGCGTTCCCCTGGAACTTGATGTCGCGGACGATCCGGCCGTTCTGGCCGGAGACGTTCTGGGACAGCGGCGGCTGCAACGGCTGCGCCGCGGCCGGAGCCATGGGCACCCCGCCCGAGAGCAGGAGCGGCAGAAGGGCGACGGCCGTAAGGCGGGCGAGCAGGGTCCGCCGGAACCGTCGGGAGCCGCCCGGCAGGCCAGCAATGTGCCGACGCATGAGGTCGAGCTTCATCTCGTCAGGTCCTCGCTACGGCGGCCGGGCCGCCGGAAAAGACTGCGCTGTGGGCGGGGGCGCCGCCCCTCGAGCAGGTCAGTGCTGAGGGACGGCGATCTCCTGGACGTGGGGATGGAACTTGAGAGCATCGTTCTCCAGATCCACGTAGATGCGATCGATGGGCTCGCCTCCGTGCTGGTGGATGAGGATCTCCGAAACGGCGTCCTGGATGTGGCGCTGGATCGTCCGGCGCAGCGGCCGGGCGCCCGTGGACGGCTCGATGTCCGCCCTGCGCAAGAGCCAGTCCTTGGCTTCGGCCGTGACCTCGAGACGCAGGCTGCGCTCCGCCAGGGTCTCGTTGACGTCCTCGATGAGGATGTCGACGATCCGCCGCAGCTCCTCCTCCCCCAGGGGGTTGAACACGATCACCTCGTCGATGCGGTTGATGAACTCGGGGCTGAAATTACGCCGCAGCTCCGCGAGGATCTCCTCCTCGAGACGGTTGAAGCTCTCCGCCTGGCTCCCTTCGCCGAAACCCATGCGGCCGCCGCGCAGCACCAGCTTGCTGCCGATGTTGGACGTCATCAGGATCAGGGTGTTCTTGAAATCCACCTGGTTGCCATAGGCGTCGGTCAGCAGGCCGTCCTCCAGGATCTGCAGGAGGAGGTTGGCCACGTCCGGGTGGGCCTTCTCGATCTCATCGAACAGGATCAGCGAGTAGGGCTGGCGTCGCACGCGCTCGGTGAGCTGCCCTCCCTCCTCGTGGCCGACGTAGCCCGGAGGCGAGCCGATCAGCTTGGACACCGCGTGCTTCTCCATGTACTCGCTCATGTCGAAGCGGATCAGCGTCTTCTGGCTGCCGAACAGGAACATCGAGAGCTGGCGCGCCACCTCGGTCTTGCCGACGCCTGAGGGCCCCAGGAAGATGAACGAGCCCACCGGCCGCTGCGGGTTGCTGACTCCCAGGCGCGAGCGGCGGATGGCGCGGCTGATCGCCGAGATCGAGCGGTCCTGGCCGATGACCCGCTGCTTGAGGATGTCTTCCATCCGCAGCAGGCGCTCGGCCTCCTCGCTCTGCAAAGCGGCTACCGGGATGCCGGTCCACGAAGAGATGACGTCCTCGATGTCGTGCCGGGTCACCTCCAGCACGCCCGTCTCGTCCGCGGCGATCGACATCCTCTCCAGGTCCTCGCGCAGCTCGATCTCCCGCTCGCGCAGGTAGACCGCCCGCTCGAAGTCCTTGTCCGAGATGGCGACCTTCATCTCCTTCACCACCTGGCGGATCTCCTGCTCCAGGCGGCGCAGGTTCTGCGTGTCGCGCACCCGGCGGAGCTTGACCCGGGCGCCGGCCTCGTCGATCACGTCGATCGCCTTGTCGGGCAGGTGCCGGTCGGTGATGTAGCGGCTCGACTGATAGATGGCCGTGCGCAGCGCCTCCGGACGGTAGCGGACCTTGTGGAACGCCTCGTACCGGTCCTTGACCCCCTCGAGGATCTGCTGCGTCTGCTCCGGGGTCGGCGGATTGACCTGGATGGCCTGGAAGCGCCGCAGGAGCGAACGGTCCTTTTCAATGTACTTGCGGTATTCCTTCAGCGTGGTGGCGCCGACGCAGGAGATCTCACCGCGGGAGAGGGCCGGCTTCAGGATGTTGGCCGCATCGAGCGACCCCTCGGCCGAGCCGGCGCCGATCAGGGAGTGGATCTCGTCGATGAAGACGATGAGCTCCTTGCTCTCCTTGAGCTCCTTCAGGATCCCCTTCAGGCGCTCCTCGAACTGGCCGCGGTACTTGGTGCCGGCCACGATCAGCGACAGGTCGAGAGCGACGATCCGCTTGTTGGCCAGGAAGATCGGCACCCGGCCCTCGATGATGCGCTGGGCCAGGCCCTCGACGATCGCGGTCTTGCCCACGCCCGGCTCGCCGAGCAGGATCGGGTTGTTCTTGCTCCGGCGGGAGAGGATCTGGATGATGCGGTCGACTTCCTCATCGCGGCCGATGAGCGGGTCGAAAGCCTGCTCGGCGGCGAGAGCGGTCAGATCGCGTCCGTACTCCGAGAGAAACGGGAGCTCCTTCTTCTGCTGCGAGGCCTCGCGCTCCTTGGCGATCGCGAGAACCTCCTCGCGGACCGTGTACACGTCGAACCCGTGCTGGGCGAGGATGCGCATGGCCGTACAGCCTTCGACCCGCAGGAGACCGATGAGCAGGTGCTCCGAGCCGACCGTGGCGTGCAGCATGCTCTCCGCCTCGTGAGAGGCGTAGGCGAGAATCTTCTTGGATTCTTCAGAGAGAGGGAGCTCGGCAGTCGAAGAGATGCGCTCGACGAAGACGCGCTCCCCTTCGATCTCGCGGCGGATGTCCTCCGGCTTCACCTGGAAGCGGCGGAAGATCTCGCTGACGGTCTCTTCACCCTCCCGAAGGATGCCCAGCAGGATGTGCTCGGACTCGATGACCCGGCTGCCCAGCTTGCTGGCTTCGTAGCGGGCGAAGAAGAGGGCGCGGCGGGCTTTCTCGTTGTACTTCTCAAACATGCGGTTCCTCTCGGTCCTCGGAGCGTCGGCGTGCCAAACCCCTGCAAAATACCGGAATTCAAACCCCGGCGCTGTTGCTTTTTCAGTCTCCGCATTCTAGCACAACGCCACCGCCGCTCCCGGCCGCCTGAAGATGCCGCCCTGGCGGAATCTCGCGCCGCGGCCAGGATTTTTTCCTACCAAAGTTGAAGCGGCGGGAAGGGCGGATTATTCCCGGGGAGAGGGTACGGCCCAAGTCCTTACAAAGGACCCTCACCGCAGCCCCCCATCCACCAGCTCCAGCACCCGGTTGCACCGCGACGCGATCTCCGGGTTGTGGGTCACCAGGATCCCCGTGGTGCGGTGGCGGGTCTGCATCTCCAGGAGAAGCTCGAAGACGTGCTGGCCGCTCGCCGGGTCCAGGTTGCCCGTGGGCTCGTCCGCCAGCAGGAGCGGCGGCTCCAGCGCCAGAGCGCGGCAGAGGGCGACCCGCTGGCGCTCGCCGCCGGAGAGCTGGTTCGGGAAGTGGTCGAGCCGGTCCTCCAGACCCACTTCGCGCAGCAGCTCCCGGGCATGATCGAACACCGGCCGCGGCTCGCGCCCCGCGATCCGGCCGGGCAGCATGACGTTCTCCAGCGCCGTGAAGTCCGGCAGGAGCTGGTGGAACTGGAACACGAACCCGATCGTCCGGTTGCGGAACGCCGCCAGAGCCGTCCCCGACATCTTCTCCAGAGGCTGACCGCCAATCGAGACGCTCCCACCGTCCGGCCGGTCGAGCGCACCCAGCAGGTGCAGCAGGGTCGATTTTCCCGATCCCGACGGACCCACGATCGCCACCATCTCCCCCGGCTCCACCGCCAGATCGATCCCCTTGAGCACCTCGACCCGCCGGAGCCCGTCCCGGTAGGTCTTGGCAAGGTGAGTGGCGCGGACGGGGACGCTCATGGGAGACCCCGCCCGCCCAAGGACGGCAAGGTCGCCAAGGACAGCAAGGTCCCTCCTCCTCCTTGGAGTCCTTGCAGTCCTTTGGGTCCTTGGGCGGTCGGGGGCTTCCTCACCGCTGCATCGCCTCCACCGGATCGAGCGCCGCCGCCCGCCGCGCCGCGTACAGCGCCGACGCCAACGCCAGCACCTGGGTCAGCAGCAGCACCAGGACCAGATCCATCGGCTTCACCAGGAACGGCACGTAGTCCAGGAAATACACCCGCCCGGGCACCTTGAGCAGCTTGTAATGGTCGAGCACCCAGGCGCCTCCGACTCCGAGAATCGTACCGGCGAGCATCCCGGAGCCGGCCACCAGGCCTCCCAGGATCAGGAAGGCGCGCCGCAGCGCGCCCGGAGTCGCCCCCATCGTCCCGAGGATGCCGATCTCCGGGCGCTTGCTGGAGATGATCAGCGCCAGGTCCGCCACCAGGGCGAGAGCGGCCACCAGGACGATGAGCGACACGGCGACGAACATCATGGCCTTTTCAAGGCGCAGCGCGAAGAGGAGCGGCCGGTTCAGCTCCTTCCAGGTGCGCACCACGCTCCCCTTGGGCACGACCGGCTTCAGCCGCTCCGCCACGCCGAGCGCCTCGTCGAGGTCGCCGGCCTCCACGTCGAGCCGGCGGTCGTGATTGCCGAGCAGCGACTCGGCGATGCCGCGCGGCAGGGCGATCCGCTCGCGGTCCTCCTGTGTCTTGCCGCTCTGGTAGGTGCCGGTCAATTGCAGGCTCCGGATGCGCGGCTGCGGTCCGAACGGCGTCAGGGTCGGCCGCGGCGACACGACCTCCAGGGTCTTCCCCCGGACGAGCCCCCACCGGGCGGCCAGGCTCGCCGGCACGTACAGCCCCTCGGCGCCCCCCTCGGCCCCGGGGAACGAGCGCGGCACCGTCCCCTCGAACCCGACCAGCTCCACGGCCTGCACCTTCCCCTGCTCCATCACCCAACCCCCGCCGCGGACCTGGATCTGGACCGCAGCCACCCCCTCGGTCTTCCGCACCGCCTCACGGACCGCCACCGCCTCCTCCTCCGTGAGACCGGAGGGGAGCTCGACCTCGATCTGCGGCGTCCGCCCCAAAAGCTCGGAGCGCAGAGCCTCCTGAAACCCCGAGATCACCGCGAGCGACAGGACCAGCGCCGTCACCCCGAGAGCCAGCCCGCCCGCCGCCACCAGCGACAGGAAGCTGGCGAACGCATCCCGCCGCGTGCTGCGCAGGTAACGCAACGCAAGGAGGACTGGGAAGGGCCAGGGGCGGAGGAGGAGGCTCATGCCGAAGGGAAGATATATCGCATCGGCGAGGCCGGTCCACCGGCGCGCGCAGCCTTTGGTATTCTCTGCATTTGGTTAAGTTGACTGAGGTCAATCCAGACCCCAGGACCCGCGGACAAGGAGAGACGAGCCATGGAATCTTTGAAGCGCCTTGGGACGTCCCGCATCGCTTTGCTGGTCATGCTGTTGTTCGCCCTGGTCCCTTCGATCGTGCTGCTCCTCCCCGCCAAAGCCGAGGCCGTCTGCTGCGGCTTCTCGTTCATCACCAACTACTACTCGGATGAGTCCAAAACGGTCTGGGTGGGCCGGTGTACCGACAACACCTGCACCGGCGCGTACTCCTGCACTGGGCAGCAGACCCCGTACGAAGGCTATTCGACGAGCTGCTGCACCAGCTGCCCCGGCAACTAGTGAACGTCGGGATCGTTCAGCTCGCCCGCTCGCCAGCAGCGGCCGGACGAGCTGCGGATTGTCGAGCAGGCGGCAGCCCGGTCGGGCTCGCCGGAATCCGGTTCGACATCGCACCAGATTCTTCATACAATTCCGATGCAACCCGAGGTGCACGATGCGAACCACGATCTCTCTTCCCGACGAGCTCTTCACCGAGGCCAAGCGCCTTGCCGGCGAGACCTCCTTCAGCGACTTCGCCGCCGACGCGATCCGCGCCCGCGTCCTGGACATCGCCCGCGAACAGCTCGCACGGGCGATGGAAGAGGGCTACCGGCAGGAAGCAATGTCCTCTTCTCTCGACGCCGACTGGGCCACGGTCGAGGCAGACGGCCTTTGATCCGGCGAGGTGACGTCTATCTCGTTCAGCTCGATCCCGTGGTGGGATCGGAGGTCGGCAAGACCCGGCCGGCGGTCGTAGTACAGAACGACCTGGCCAACCGGTCGAGCCCCACGGTCACCTTGATCCCGATCTCGTCGAAAGCGGATCGCGTCTTTCCGTTCCAGATTCGGCTTGCCGCCGGAGAAGGAGGGCTGGACCGCGCGAGCAAAGCCCTCTGCGAGCAGATCAGGACCGTCGCCCGGGATCGGCTCGTCCAATACCTCGGACATCTCCCGGCCGAGCGCCTGACCGAGATCCGCGCCGCCCTGGACCGGCATCTCTGGTTCTGAGGGCGCTCAAACCGTGTTCCAGCTAGGGTAGCCGAGTCTCCTCGAGAATCTCGAATTCAGAGGCGGAGGCGGATGAGCGTCATGCCAGGCAAGCCGATCTTTATCAGCTACAGCCATGACTCGGAAGCGCACCAGGACCAGGTCCTGGCGCTCGCCGAGCGGCTGCGCGAAGACGGCCTGGACGCCCAGCTCGATCAGTACGTGGAAGGCACTCCCGTGGAGGGCTGGCCACGCTGGATGCTCGACCGGCTCGACGAGGCGGGTTTCGTCCTGGTCGTGTGCACGGAAACCTACTACCGTCGGTTCCGGGGCCACGAGGCGCCAGGCCGCGGCAAGGGGGCCGACTGGGAAGGGGCGCTGATCACCCAGGAGATCTACGACGCCAGGAGCAAGACCGTGAAGTTCGTACCGGTGCTGCTCTCGGCGGGCCAGGAGCGCTTCATCCCCGAGCCCCTCCGCGGACACACGCATTACGAGCTGACCTCGGAAGAAAGCTACCAGGACCTCTACACGTTTCTTCAGGGAAAGGCCGGCGTCGAGCCCCGCCCGCTGGGCGACCTCAAGCCGGTCTCGAAGCGGAGCGCGCAGCCGCTGACGTTTCCTCCGGCATCCGAACCGACGCCCACGATGATCGGCGTCCCCCACCGCAACCCCTTCTTCACCGGCCGCGAGCCGCTGCTCGCACAGCTCCACCAGCGCCTCCAGTCAACCGGCATCACCGCGCTCGCCCAGGCAGCGATCCATGGGCTGGGCGGGATCGGCAAGACCCAGACGGCGATCGAGTACGCGCACCGGTTCGGCCCGTGCTACCAGTTCGTGCTGTGGGTGGCGGCGGAACAGGAATCCACGATCGGAGCGGCGTATCAGTCGATCGCCCGCGAGCTGGGTCTCGTCGAAGCGACGGCGGATCTCGCGGCGGCGGTCCAGGCGATGAAGGCCTGGCTCTCCCATGAGGACGGCTGGCTGCTGGTCTTCGACAACGCGGACGATCCCGCCCTGCTGCGTGCCTATCTACCGGTGACGCGGACAGGAGGCAAGGTCCTGCTGACCTCGCGAGCCAAGACCTTCGCAGACGTCGGCATCAGAGAGCCGTTCCGCGTTGAGACGATGAGCCCCGAGGATGCCGTCGCGTTCCTGCTCAACCGAACGAAGCGCGATGAAGCCGGATGGGCCGCCGATCTCGCCCGAGAGCTGGGCTATCTGCCGCTCGCCCTCGAGCAGGCGGCGGCCTATATCGACACGGTCGGCGTGAGCCTCGGTGACTATCTCGCCAGCTTTAAACGGCGTGGGTTGCAGCTCCTGGAGAAAGGCCAGCCCGGCGCGGAGTACCCGGCTTCGGTCGCCACGACCTGGAACCTCGCTTTCACCAACGTCCAGAAGGCCTCCCCCGCCTCCGCCGAGTTGCTGGCCGCCGCCGCGTTTCTGGTACCAGACGCGATCCCGATCGAGATCTTCACCCTCGGCGGCGCGGAGCTCGGTGATTTACTGGCCGAGGCGCTGAAAGGCGTAGACGAGGATCCGCTCGTCTTCTGGGAGCTGCTCGCGCCTCTGGAGCGCTACTCGCTCGTCGAGCGCCTGCCAGACAACGCGTTCAAGCTGCACCGTTTGACGCAGGAAGTGGTCAAGGATTCGTTGGGCGAGGAGGGCCGGCAGGCTTGGGCGGAACGGGTGGTGCGAGCACTGAATAGAACGTATCCGACGCCTGTCTTTGAGAACTGGAAGCTCTGCGATAAATTGCAGCCGAACGCGAGGCTGGCTTACGAGCTGACCTGCACCTACAAGTTGGATTCCGCCGAGGCCGGCTGGTTGTTCAATCAGGCTGGATCTCTTGCCAGGCAACGAGGGGACTACATCAGCGCCAGGGTTTTCTATGAACTCGCCGTAGAGATCAACGAGAGGGCAGTGGGCAGCGAGCACCTATACACCTTGACATCGAGAAACAATCTGGCTGAATCTCTTCAGGACCTTTGTGATTTCACCAGTGCCAGGAGACTTCATGAACAAGTCCTGGAGATCCGAAAACGCATACTGGGAACCGAGCACCGCGACACCTTGATATCGAGGAACAACTTGGCCGCGACTCTAAGTCACCTTCATGATCTTGCCGGTGCGAGGAAGCTCCACGAGCAGAACTTGGAGATCCGAGAGCGCGTGCTGGGGTGCGAACATTCTGACACCTTGTCATCGAGGAACAACCTGGCTGAAACCCTCCGGTCGCTCGGTAATTTTGCTGGTGCCAGGAAACTCCACGAGCAGGTCCTGGAGATCCGTGAGCGGGTGCAAGGGAGCGAGCACCCCGCCACCTTGCTCTCAAAGAATAATCTGGCTTGGACCCTCTATGACCAAGGCGAGCGCCGGGCAGCCTGCGAACTCATGGCTCGGGTCGTGGAAGGACGTCGACTAGTTCTTGGTGCAGAGCACCCCTTAACCCGAAGATCCATCGAGAGCCTGCGCCTATTCGAGGATGCGGCTGAAGTTTGATCTCACCCACATTGAAAGCACGCCCAACCTCCGGCATCGCTTCGCTCGTCCCCTGCCCCGCCGCACGCAGTAAATGAGCCGTCCACTTTCAGAGGGCGCTCACCGCCCTCCAGAAATGAGCCACCAACTTCTGGAGGGCGCTGACTGCCCTCCAGAAGTACGTCTCTCACTTTCGGAGGGCGCTCAGCGCCCTCCAGACGTACGTCCCTTGCCCCGCGAGGGCGCTCGCCGCCCTCCAGAATTGCGCAATCTACCTCTGGAGGGCGCTCGGCGCCCTCGGGAATTGCGTCATCTGCCCCACGAGGGCGCTCAGCGCCCTCCGGACGTGCGCGGCTCACTTCTGGAGGGCGCTGAGCGCCCTCCAGAAATTTCCAGTCTGTACATCGGGTCGGGACGTGCGGACCGCGGTCAGTCTGCTTCAGGTCGCAACAGCGGGAACAGAATCACGTCGCGGATCGACTGCCGATCGGTCATCACCATCGTCAGCCGGTCGATGCCGATCCCATTGCCGGCCGCGGGCGGCATCGCATGCTCCAGGGCCCGCACGTAGTCGGCGTCGAACAGGTGGGCCTCGGCGTCTCCCGCCTCGCGCGCTGTGATCTGCTGGCGGAAGCGCTCGGCCTGGACGTCCGGATCGTTCAGCTCGCTGAAGGCGTTGGCCAGCTCCATCCCGGCGATGTACAGCTCGAAACGCTCCACGAAGCGCGGATCGTCCGGCCGCTGCTTGGCGAGCGGCGAGACGTCCACCGGATGATCCGTGATGAACACCGGATCGAAGAGCTGCGTCTCCGCCGCCTCCTCGAACAGCGCCATCAGATGATGGCCGTAGGTGCCGCCCGCCGGCGGATGCAGGCCGCGCTCGGCGAAGACCTCGCGGAGGGACTCCAGCGAATCCAGACGCTCCTCCGCGATCCCGCCATACCGCGCGATCGCCTCGCGCATGGTGAGCCGTGCCCAGGGCCGCGCCAGGTTGACCGGCCGCCCCTCCCAGGTGATCTCGTCCTTGCCCTGGACCTGCTTCGCGATCTCCGCCAGCGCCGAGAGAAGCTCCTCGGTGAAGTCCATCATCTGGCGGTCGTCGGCATAGGCCCAGTAGAGCTCCAGCATGGTGAACTCGGGGTTGTGCCGGGTCGAGATCCCCTCGTTGCGGAAGTTGCGGTTGATCTCATACACCCGCGGGATGCCGCCCACCAGCAGCCGCTTCAGGAACAGCTCGGGCGCGATACGCAGGTAGAGGTCGATGTCCAGCGCGTTGTGGTGCGTCTTGAATGGCCGCGCCGTGGCCCCGCCCGGGATGTGATGCATCATCGGCGTCTCGACCTCGAGGAAGCCGCGCGCGTCCAGGAACGTCCGGATGGCGCGCACCAGCGCCGCGCGGGTCTCGAAGACCATCCGCGACTCCTCGCTGGATGCCAGGTCGAGATACCGCTGGCGGTAGCGGACCTCCACGTCCGCCAGCCCATGCCACTTCTCCGGCATCGGCCGCAGCGCCTTCGCGAGCAGGGTCAGGTCGTCGACCATCAGGGACAGCTCGCCCGTGCGGGTGCGGATGAGCTGCCCCGCCGCGCCGATCTGATCGCCGAGGTCGAGGTTGTCCAGGATCAGCAGGGCCTGCTCCGGGAGCTGGTTTTTCCGGATGAAGAGCTGGAGCTTCGTCCTGCCATCGTGGAGATCGAGGAAGACGAGCTTGCCCTGCTGGCGGATCGAGCGCACCCGGCCCGGAACGCGCAGGCGGAGCCCGAGAGCTTCCAGCTCCTCGGCGGTCGCCTCGCCGTGCTTCATCTTGATGTCGGTGGGCTCCAGGTCCCACTCGAAGCGGTGCGGATAGGTCGTGACCCCCGCCTCCGCCAACGCCTGGCGCTTGTCGCGCCGGTTCTGGATCTGCTCGTCGAGCTCTGACATGGACCTCTCTCCTCGCGCGCTCCCTAAGGACTGCCGGCCGGGCCGAGCCGGCCCGGCGGCCTGAGAACGGGAGGAAAGATATCGCAGAACCCTCACCCGGGGGTGAGGGTCCCCCACCTTACCCCGTCTGCCCCGCCTGGCTCAGCTCCAGAGCTTTGTCGGCCAGCTTGCCGATCGAGTCCTGGAGCCTGCCCTGGTCCATCAGCTCCGACGCGGCCAGCAGGCGCGTCCCGAGCAGGAACAGCTCCGCGGGATTCATCTCCTCCCGCTCCCAAGGCGGCGGCGGAGGCGGCGGCCAGACGCCCCGGGGCCATTTCGGCCAGCGTGGGCACAGCTCATCGATCTCGGCGACGATGCGCAGAGCCCGCTCCTGCGAGCGCTCCGCGGCCTCCCCGCCCAACAGGGCGCCGATCCGGTCGAGGGTGAGCAGCTCGTGGATGTGCGCATCCGCCAGGGAAAGCGCGTAGTGCTCTTTCGGCGGTAGCGGCTGTGGGTTCAGCATTGCCAAACGCCAGGGCTCCGGTTGGGGCTGGCTGACGAAATCGCTCAGGACACGCCGGCCGAGATCACCTCGGCCGAAGCGAGGATCATCATAAAAGGACGGACCAAAGATGCTCGCGAGCAGATTGGCGACGAAACGGGCAGAAAGTTGCACTTCAGATACCTCCTGGCAGTGGCTCTCTCGAAAGATCCCCGAGGAGCGCTGGCTGATTAGGCGGAGGTACCGAGGCGTTCGTTACGTTTTGTGATTCAGCACGCCCTCGATGCGCCGATCCGGGATCAGCCAGATCAGCGCGACCAGAACGTAGAGGCCCAGAGAGATCCGCGTCGACCAGAACGCCATGGGAATGGCGATGGCATACAGAACCGGCGACAGCTTGCCCTTCCAATCTCCGCCGACCGCCTTCTTCAGAAGCGAGTCGGGCCCCTGAGAAGCGATGATCAGCTGCTGCAAGATGTAATAGGCGATCGCATTCATCAGCAGGACGACGCCATAGAGAGCCGCGGGCACCGGAGAAAAGTGGTTCTCCCCCATCCAGCCAGTCGTGAAAGGGACCAGCGACAGCCAGAAGAGCAGATGCAGGTTCGCCCAGAGCATCGGCCCGGACACCTCGCGAACCGTATGCAGCATGTGATGGTGATTGTTCCAGTAGATGCCCAGGTACACGAAGCTCAACACATAGCTCAAAAACACCGGAAGCAACGGCACCAATGCCCCGAAGCTCTCGCCATGCGGCACCTTGAGCTCCAGCACCATGATCGTGATGATGATGGCGATCACGCCATCGCTGAACGCTTCGAAGCGGCTCTTGCCCATGGGGTCCTCGCGTCGCTCAAAGAGAGTCCGGTGCGACTGGCGCCGTACGGTACCACAGACAGCAGTCTGATCTGGCTCGGATCGTGCAGTATTTTCGGAATGTACAAAGGTTATCGCCAGCCTCGCGAACGCCTCGCCTACTCTGGGCTCGACCAATCGGGGTTTGTTTGGAATTACCACCCACCGAAAGGTACATCATGTCCAACACCACTGTTGTTGAAACCCACCCCAACGTCCTCTCGACCACCGCCATTCTCGGCGACAAGATCGTCAACCGCGCCGGGGAGAACCTCGGCAAGATCGAGGAGATCATGCTCGACCTGGAGAAGGGGCGCGTTGCTTACGCCATCCTCTCCTTCGGCGGCGTGATGGGGATGGGCGAGAAGCTCTACGTGGTCCCGTTCGAAGCCCTCAAGCTCGACGGCACCCGGGAGCACTTCACCCTCGACGTCGACAAGGACAGGATGAAGAACGCCCCGAGCTTCGACAAGAACAACCTCCCGCAGGCCTCGGACCGCACCTGGGGCGCCGAGGTCTACAAGTTCTACGGCTACAAGCCCTACTGGCAGTAAGACCAGAACGGCATCGAGCAGCACCGGGGGCGGCCGCAGGGCCGCCCTCTTCTTTTGTACTCATGTACCAATTACATGTAAGAAATACCGAAAACCGGCGCAGCTCACGCTTCGGGAGTCGCAACCGCTCCGCCGGCCGGCTTGAGCAGGTCGAGCAGTTGCGGCAGCTCGACCGGCTTGACCAGGTGGGCCATGAAGCCCTCGGCGCGCGAGCGGTCGAGGTCCTGCGGCTGGCCATACCCGGTGAGGGCGATCAGGCAGATGGTGGCCATCTGCGGATGCTGACGCAGCCGCCGGCCGAGCTCGTAGCCATCCATCCCGGGCAGGCCGAGATCGAGGATCACCGCCTCCGGGCGATGCTCGAGGGCCGTTTGCAGCGCGGTCATCCCCGAGTAGGCCACGCGCGCCTCGTAACCCGACATCCGCAGCAGCAGGGCCAGGCTGTCGGCCGCGTCGACGTCATCGTCGACCACCAACACACGCAACCCCATGGCGGCGGCCTTGTCCGCTGCCGCGAGAAGCGAGCCGGCTCCACAGCCGGGCTCGCTGAGCGGCAGCCGGACGACGAACGCGCTGCCCTGCCCCGGGCCCGCGCTGCTCGCCTCGACCTTGCCGTGGTGCAGCTCGACGAGCGCCCGCACCAGGCTCAATCCGATGCCCAGCCCCCCTGCGGAACGATCGAGGGTGCGGTCGGCCTGGGTGAAGAGGTCGAACACGCGCGGCAGCACCGTCTCCGCGATTCCCACCCCGCTGTCCCGCACCCGCAGCACCGCCACACCGCCCTCGGCCTCCAGCGACAGCCAGATGTGCCCCTGCGGCTCGGTGTATTTCGCGGCGTTGTCGAGGAGGTTGACGATCACCTGCTCGAGCCGGGCCGGATCGGCCTGCAGCCAGACAGGTTGCGGCGGCAAGGCCACCGTGAGCTCGTGGCCGCGGCGGTCGATCGCCGCGCGGGTCGCCTCCACCGCGACCATTACGATGCCGCGGAGGTCGATGCTCTCGAGCCGCAGGCGGAGCTGGCCGGTGGCGACGCGGGAAACTTCCATGAGGTCGCCGACGAGCCGTGTGAGCTGCGCGACCTGCCGTTCGAGGATCGTGCGCGCCTGCTCCTGGATCGGGTTCTCGTCGCCCCGCTGCAAGCGCATCAGCTGCAGGGCATTGACGATCGACGACAACGGGTTGCGCAGCTCGTGCGAGAGCATCGCCAGGAACTCGTCCTTCCGCCGGTGGAGCTCGGCCAGGGCAACGCCCTGCTCCCTGGCCTCCCGCTCGAGCCCGCTGCGCACGGTGATGTCGCGGATGTTGCACTGAATGACGTCGCTGGCGTCCGCGCGATACACGTTGCTGACGAACTCGACCTCCACTTTGGGCCCGCCGCGCGTCTCGAGCGGGAGGTGCTCGTAGCGGATGTAGCCGGTTTCCTTCAGCTCCTGGAAGGCCACCTGGCTGGCAGCGATGTCACCGAACAGGCCGATCTGCCAGAGCTCCTTGCCCAGCAGCTCGTCGTGGCTGTATCCGATCAGCGCTTTGATAAAGGGATTGGCGTCCACGATCTTGCCGCTCGCCGCGTCGAGGATCAGGATGCCGTCCTGCGCCGTCTCGAAGAGTCGCCGGTACCGCCTTTCGCTGGCGCGCAGCGCGGCCTCGGCGGCACGGCGCTCAGTCACGTCCTCGATGGCCAGCACGATTTCGCTCGGGCGGCCTTCCGCGCCCTCCAGGCCGCTGCCGTGGAGGAGCATGGTCCGGCGCCCGGCGCCCGGCAGATCCTGCTCGACCTCGAAGCCCTGGAAGTTGTTGAAGGCGTGAGTGCCCGGCAGGACCTCCGCAAGCTTCTGCCGGAGCCCGGCGACATCCCACCGGCCGTCTCCGAGCTCGGAGAGGAGACGGCCCTCCGCGTCGTTCCGGGAGACCTGGAACTTCTCGCAGAAGCCGCCGCTCGCGGAACGCACCCGCAACTGATCGTCGAGCACCAGGAACGATTCCTTGAGGGCGTCGACGAGACCCTTTGCGGGCGCCCGCCGATCGCGGTGCGCGCGAGCCTGGCTCGGCTGACCTGTAGTTTCGATCACTGTTTTTGGGCGATCGTTAGTCTTCGATCACGAAGGTGACCATCATGTTGACCTGGTACTCGGTGATGGCGCCTTCGTGCACCCGCACCTGCTGCTCCTTGATCCATGCGCTGCGCACGTTGCGGAGCGTCTTGTTCGCCCGGGCGAGCCCCTGGACGACCGCGTCCTCGAAGCTCTTGCCGGACGTCGCGCTGATTTCGGAAACCTTGGCTATCGACATTCTTGCCTCCGTTCGTCCGTTGTGTTGTGCAGCCTGAGGTTTTAGCTCGACATCCTGCCGACCGCCAGCTCGTTGTGGACGTCGGTGACGCCCGTGATGCCACGCGCGATGCGCTCCGCATCCTGCTTCATCGCATTGGTACGGACCCGCCCGATCAGCGTCACCACGCCTTGCGAGGAGCTGACGTCGACGTCCGAGGCCCGTACATCGGTGTCGGCGATGAGCTTCGCCTTGAGGCGCGAGCTGATCAGTGTGTCATCCACCCAGTCCCCGACGGTCCGCTCGCCGACGGTCAGATCGTTCACCACGCCGTCCACGCCAGCCGTGCGCCAGGCGATCCGCCCGGCCTCGCGGCGGGCGTCCTCGGAGTCGACGACGCCGGTCAGATAGACCACGGATTCGCTGGTCTCGATGTTCACCTGCCGCGCCTTCACGGCCGAGCTGGCTTCGAGCGATTCATCGATCTTGTCGGAGATCGCCGAATCCATATCCTTCGTCGTCTCAGGCACCATGGTTGCGGAGCATCCGGCGATCGCCAGCAGCGCGACGCCCAGGAAAGAATTGATTACGAGTCGTTTCATGAGGTAGTTCCCTTCTCGCGCCCTCTAATGAACGCCTCCCTACACTAGCCTTTATCTCCCAGGCCGTGAAGCGTGCTTGTTACCGGCCCGAGAGCCGCAGTTTCTACCCGGGTGCGAGCCACTGCCGTACGTAAAAACTACGGAGTCCGCCGAGAATCCGCTAAGATGGCGGTAGGGAGTCGCACCAGAATGAAGAAGCCACCTCCACCCAGCGAAACCAAGAGCGCCCACGCCTCGCTGGCCGCCGAGCAACAACGCTTCTTCTCACTGCTCGACGAGCTGCCTCTGCTCGTCCTCGTGTGTGCTCCGGACTGCTCGGTGCGCTTCGTCAATCGATATTTCCGGGAGCGCTTCGGGACACCGGCAAGCGCGCCGTGGGAGCCGGGCCTTCCTGAAGACCGCGAGTGGGCGGCGGGCGATGGCCGCACCTATCAGGTGGACACCCACCCCTTCGCCGACGCCGACGGCGCCGGGCTGACGCTGGCCCTCGGCCTCGACGTGACCGAGCGGAAGCTCGCTCACAAGGCCGAACAGCGGGCTCGCTCCACCGCCGAGGCCTTGCGCGAGGCCACGGTCGCGCTCACCCGCAGCCTCGACCGCGAAACCGTCCTGGCGACGCTGCTCGACCACCTCCGCCGGCTGGTTCTCTTCGACCGGGCCAGCGTCATGCTGCTCGAGGAGGCGTCGCGCGTCTCCGTCCGTGCCGTCTTCGACGGCGACCGGGTAGTCCCCCTCGCTCCGGCGGAGCGCCCGGAGTTCCTCGCCTCCGATCACCCCATCGTGCACCGGATCCTCACCACCGGCACCGCCGTCCTGATCCCCGACACCGGGGCGCTGCCCGACTGGCGCTCGCCTGATGGACCCTCCGAGGAGGCGAGCTGGCTGGGGGTCCCGCTGTTCGCGCGGGGCACCGTCGCCGGCCTGTTCGCGCTGTCCAAGCAGGAGGCGCGCTACTTCAACGACGAGCACGTGAGAGTGGCCGAGGCGCTCTCGTCACAGGCCTCGGTGGCGGTGGAAAACGCGATCCTTTTCGAACAGATGCAGGCGGCCACCGAGCGGATGCAGACGCTCTCGCGCCGTCTCGTCGAGGTCCAGGAGAACGAGCGGCGCACCGTCGCCCGGGAGCTCCACGACGAGGCCGGACAGGCGCTCGTGTCGCTGCGCTACGGCCTTCAGCTGCTGGAGCGGGAGACCGGCGGCGACGGCGTCGCTGCCCGTGTGGCCGAGCTCAAGCAGACGACCGATGCCGTCATCGACAGTCTCCACCGCCTGGCCGGCGCCCTGCGGCCCGCCAGTCTCGATCTCGTCGGGCTCGATGCCGCCTTGCGCCAGTACCTGCGTTCGATCGAGTCGAAGTGGGGTCTCACCGTCCGCTTCAAGGCCCGCGGGCTCAAGGACGAGCGCCTGCCAGCCGCCGTCGAGACCGCGCTCTACCGCGTGGTCCAGGAGGCGGTCACCAACGTCGTGCGGCACGCTGCCGCGACCCGGATCGACGTCCTGGTCGAGCGCCGGGACGGCCGCGTCCTGGCCATGGTGGAGGACAATGGGAACGGCTTTGTGCCCGCCAAGGCCAGGGAAGCGGAGCGTCTCGGGTTGATCGGGATGCGGGAGCGGGCCGAGGCCCTGGGGGGGACCTTGACCATCGAAAGCGCGCCGGGAGAAGGTACGACCATCGCAGTGGAGGTGGCCTGTGGCGACCAGCATCCTGATTGCTGACGACCACCCCGTCCTCCGTTCCGGCCTGCGGGTGCTGCTCGCGGCCGACCCCGACCTCGAGGTGGTCGGCGAGGCGGGGACCGGAGAAGAAACGCTGCGTCTCGCCGAGGAGCTGGGCCCCGACGTGGTCCTGCTCGACATCGGCATGCCCGGCGGGAGCGGGATCGAGACCGTCCGCCGTCTCAAGGAGAAGCTTCCTGCGCTGAAGGTGCTGTTCCTCACCATGCACGAGGAGGAGGGAATGCTGCTGGAGGCCCTGAGCGCCGGCGGCGACGGCTACGTCATCAAACGGGCCGACCAGCCGGAGATCATCCAGGCCATCCGCGTGGTGCTGCGCGGCGACGTCTACGTCCACCCCGCGATGACCCGCGCGCTCCTCGGCCAGTCCGAGACCACCGAGCGCCCGCAAGAGCCTGTCGAGCCGCTGACCCGCCGCGAGATCGACGTCCTGCGCCTCCTCGCCCGGGGCAACACCAACCGCCAGATCGCCGAGCTGCTCACCCTCTCCGTCCGCACCGTCGAAAGCCACCGCGCCAACCTGATGGGCAAGCTCGGCCTCTCCAGCCGCGTCGAGCTGGTGACCTACGCCGAGGAGCACGGATTGCTGTGAGAGATAACGCTTGGGGGCGGATCGCGCCGCCTGGCTGTACGCGTCTTTAGTTATCGTCGAATTGCAGGTCAGAGATGCGTTCGGCTGTTTTCCGAATCTTGCAGGTAAGCTCGCCAATATCCGGGTGGTTGCGGCCTGCCACAAAGGCTTGCCTGCGATCGCACTCAGTATCCCGGTACTTGACCCACTGGGCATTGCTCTCTTGCAAGGTTTTCTTTGCAGAAATTTTGTCCATCGATTGTCCTGCCTGTTGAGTGGCTTTATTCAGCACATCCGCCAAGGCAGCCTCTTCCCGTTTCAGGGAACCCTGCAGGCACTGGGTCATCTTGCCCCACTCGCTGGGCTCGAAGGCATCCCAGCACACATCCACCGGATCCCGCCGCCCGTCCTCGACAATTTCGACAAAGATGGGTTTCTCGGAGTTTTCCAGCAAGCAGACAAAGCGGACATTCGACGGTCCATCGGTCTTGTCCTGCCAAATACCATGGCCGGACAACACCGTGCTGACAAGCTGACTACCCACCTTCTTCTCGTACTTTTCCTGATTCACGCCCTCTTCCAGCAATTGAACAGAAACGAAGTGCTCCGGGCTGACCTGCCGATAGTGGCTGGTTGCCAAGCGCTGGCAGGCGTCAAGGGCTGGGGTCGCGGAAGGCTCATCGGCACTCGCTCTTGCCGGGAGGCTACTCCCAAGAGAAAACCAGCATCCCGTCAACAAGAACAGCGCTAGCATCGAGCCGTGAGAGTGCTTCTTGGTCACTTTCATCTCTCTCCTTCGGAAGGTAGCTGACATCGGCGTCATGAGACAAGTCTCATTGCCTACTTCAGTATAGCGCCCATCGGGGGACTTGCGGCAAGGCCCCAAAGGAGAGCTCTGATGCGCGTGCTGCTATCGACGCGAAGATGATTTAGAACGCCCCCGTATCCGCCACGCTTGCCAGCCGGCCGCTCGGATTGGTGTAGGTCTTGACGGTTCCAGCCACTGTGTCGGTCACCGTCAGCGTGTACTCCACGTCGGACAGAGCACCGTAGAACACCCAGAACTTGCCGTTCAGGGGTCGTCCGTCGAGCACCTTGAGGACCACCTCGACGTTGTTCGCGTCGAAGAACCAGAAATAACCGGTGTCGCCGCCCGCGAGGGGGACGGCCTGGCCGGTGCCCGTCTGCCCCTGGGTGGCCCAGCGCGCCTCGACGGCGAAGCGGCCGCCGTTCAGGCAGAGCCGCGTCGCGCTCGGTGCGCAGCTCCCGGTGGCCGGGGCGGTCCGGAGGAAAGTGATCGGCTCCCCTGCCGTGACAGGGGCAGGGCCCAGGGTCACCACGCCCGCCACCGAGGCGCCCCGCGGGCCGAAGGCCTCGGTATCGGCCACGCTCCCCAGCCGGCCCGGCGGATTGATATAGCGCCGTACTGCGCCGGTCTGGGTGTCGGTGACCGTCAATCTGTACTCGACATTGGAAAGGGCGCCGTAGAACACCCAGTGGTGATCGTTGAGGCCGCGGCCATCCAGAACCTTGAGGATGACCTCCACGTTCGCCGCGTCGAAGAACCAGAAGTACCCGGTATCCGCAGTGAGCGCGACCGCCCGGCCGGTCCCCCGGTTTCCCTGGAAATCGCGCCAGGTGGCCTCCACCCGAAAACGGCCGCCGAGGCAGAGAGCGTCGGCCGCGGGTACGCAGCCGCCACCCGCCAGATCGAAAACCCAGGGCTCCTCGCCGTGGATCCCGTCATCGGCTGCGAAGAAAAGCCGGTTGCCCGAGACGGTCATCTCCTTCGGATAGGACGACTCGGGTCCCGGCAGGATATCGTGCACGCGGCGAGTCCCGGCCGCCGTGCCGTCGCTCTCCCAGAGCTCGACGCCGCTGCTGCCGTCGGTGGCCGTGAAATAGAGCCGGCCGGCGGCCACGGTCAGCCACGAGGGCCGCGAGGAGGCCTCGCCCGGCGCGATGTCACGGACCAGGACGGCCCCGCCCGGCGTTCCATCCGTGCTCCAGAGCTCGATGCCATGCTCGCCGTCATCGGCCGCGAAATAGAGGCGGCCTCCCAGGATCGTGGCCCAGGCCCGCTCTTGCGCAAGGGGTGGGCTCGGAGGCGTCCCCACCGGCTCGACCAGGTACGTCCCGGCCGCCGTGCCATCCGACCGCCAGAGGCCGCGGCCCGTGGGACTCTGGGAGCTTCCGGCCATTAAATAGAGAACACCTTGGAATACGACGAGGTCGGTCGGCTTTTCGCCTTCCGCGACCCCGGGGGTGGGCGATACGGGAAACGGGACCTCGGCCGTACCGGGGGCGGTCCCGTCGGTCGTCCAGAGCTCGTTCTGGGTCGCGAAAAACACGGTCCCACCGATCTGCGCCATCTCCAGACGATCCCCGACGTCGAAGACGTACCTCGTGAAATTCGTCAACGGCCGCGTGCCCGCCGCCGTGCCGTCGCTCACCCAGAGCTGGTCTTGGTTCAACGAGCTCCCGGCGAGGGCGACGAAGTAGAGGTTCGACCCCAGAGGTGTGAGGTGCTCCGGGAACGACTGGAGCTCGACGAGCGGTCCGGTCCCGGCCACTGTGCCATCGCTCTTCCAGAGAGTGGTCTCAGGAGTCGTCGGATCTACCCTGAGGAAGGCCACGCCGTTGTGGTATGGCACCAGGCCACCCGCCGGGAGCTCTCCGGAGGTCACGGGGAAGGTCCCGGCCTCCGTGCCGTCGGTGCGCCAGACATGGAGCCGACCGAAGGAGGGAGGATTCTCGCGCAGGAAGAACGCGAGGCCGCCGGAGACGACGAGTGAAGATCCGATCTGGTTGCCCGCCTGGATCGGGAACGTCCCGGCGGCGGTCCCATCGCTGCGCCAGAGCCCCCGTTCACTGCCCACAGTCGCCGTGAAGAGGGCTCCCCCTGCGAAGGGAGCAAAACCGGAAGGGGCCGAGCCCGAAGCGCTATCGATCAGCGTGACGAGGCTGGTCCCTTCAGGAGTGCCGTCGCTCGACCAGAGCTGAAGCCCGCGGTGGCCGGGATCGGCGGCGAAGAAGACCTTCCCTCCGGCCTGGACAGGGGCGAAGCCAGAAAAGGCCGGGAACGGAAAGGGACCCAGATCGGCCAGGCGGACCGTTCCCTCCGAGGTCCCGTCGGTCCTCCACAGAGCGAATCCCTGGCCGCCGCCAGCGACGAAGAAGACCTTCCCCAGGAGCGCGAAAAGAGCCGGCATGGTGCTGCCGGCGCTGTTGCAGGGGCACAGGTCGGCGGCCAGACGGTGCGTGCCGGGCCCGGTGCCATCGGTGACCCAGACGTCGCTCGCCCCCACGATGTCGCTATCCGCAAAGATGGCACGATTCCCAACGCGCACCAGAGGTGTCCCGGCCACCTCGGGACAGCGTCCCGGACAGCCGGTCAGAGGCGCCGTCGTCGCCGGCGTCCCTTCGCTCGTCCACAGGTGCCAGCCTCGCGGCCCTTCGATGGCGGGGAACACCAGGCGCTTGCCGAGGAGGGTCAGGAACGGGACGGACTCGGTCCCGCGGGGGAACGGATTGGTTTCGACGAAGTTGGTCACGCGCCGGGTCCCCCCCGCCGTACCATCGCTCCGCCAGAGGTCGACCCCGGTGCCGTCATCCGCCAGGAAGTACAGGACGCCGCCGATCACCGCCACCACGGATCGATAAGGGGAGGTAAAGGGGAACAGCTCGACGAAGCTGGTGACCGGACGAGTGCCGGCCGGAGTGCCATCGCTGGTCCACAGCTCCTCGTCGGGACTGTTCAGGGCCCGTGCAAGGAAAAACACCCGGGAGCCCGCCGCGGTCAGCTCTCGTGGGCCATCCGGCTGCTGGTGGAAGGTCTGGAGCGCGCGGGTTCCCTGGGCTGTCCCGTCGGATACCCAGAGAGCGGGGCCGGTGTCCTCCCGGAAGAAGAACAGCCGGCTTCCGGCCGCCGTGAAGCTTTTCAAGATGGCATGCTCTCCGAGCTCCGCCACGAACCGGGTCCCGACCCGGGTGCCGTCACTCACCCACAGCCCGCACGGAGAGCCGCTCTGGAACGCCGTGTAGAAGAGGCGGTCTCCCACGATGGCACCCGGCAGAGCCGGTCCACTGGCGCAAGGCGTCGGCCTCCCGGCCGCGTCGCGGCTGAGCGGGAACGTTCCCGGAGCCGTCCCATCGCTCCGCCACAAGTTTGTCGGCCTGGCGCCGGACTGGTCCCCTGCCGCGAACAGAACGACCTGCCGGACGGTTCCATAAAAGGAAAAGACCGAGGAGGAGGAGCCGGGCACGAGCTCGCGGAGGAGCCGGGTCCCCAGCATCGTGCCGTCGCTCTCCCACAGCTCGACGCCCGAGCCGGGCGTCGAGCCGGGAAAGACGATCCGGTTGCCGACGGACACAAGCGGCCCCGTGACCCCGTAACGGTCACCCTGCGCTCCGACAAGATTGATGTCCCGGAGGAGCTCGGCCGTGCCCGCGGCGGCGCTCGGAGAAGCGGCCCCCAACCAGGCGGAACCGAGGAGGACGAAAGCTCGGACGACTCGGCGCATGAGAAAGACCTCCTCTTGCCAGTCTGCGGAGAGTCTATCTCATTTCAGAAACGGCGCACGGGCCGCAGCTCTGGAGCACGGACGGCACCGCAGCTACAGCGCTGCAAGCATCAGCAAACGTTCCAAAAGATTTTCTGAATCCTGCAGGGCCTCTCCACAGGGCATCACGTGACGACAGCGGCGCCCTGCAGGAGATGACTGGCGGCGAAGAATCTCCCCTCTCCTGCACGGGCTTTACACTCGAACAGGAGAGGAGGAGCGCGTCAGATTTGGATCAGGGCAGCCGTCATTAGCGCTTCAAGTCCAATTAGCGCTTCAAGTCCAGGCTGCTCAGAACTGCGACCAACCCCCTTCAAGGTTCCAGCGAAAGAATCAGACTGCGCTAAATAGCTCATCGCAGGAGGCCATCGCCAAGGAGCCGTCCAATTGCTGGCCGGGTTCCTGTGAGGGCAACACGCTAGTTGATGCCTGCCTGAAATACGGCGATTTGGAGGAAATTTCGACCGCGAGTGAAAGATTCGCCTTCCATTTTCCGACTGGTAATGGGCATGAGTCGCCATCTGCGCTTTGTGCCCGACGGCGGGGCCCTCGTCGAGGTCACCTGCCGCACCATCCAGGGACGCCTCCTCCTGCGTCCTTCCCCGCAGCTCAACGACATCGTCCTCGGCGTCCTCGGACGCGCACAAGACCGCTATCCCGTTGAAGTCGTGAGTTTTAGCTTCCTGTCGTCGCATTACCACCTCCTTCTCTGGGTCCGGGATGCCCGGGAGCTCGCTCTCTTCATGGGGTACTTCAACGGCAATCTGGCACGCAAGGTGGGCCACCTGACCGGCTGGACCGACAAGCTCTGGTCGCGCCGCTACCAGGCCATTCTGGTCAGCGACGAAGAAGCGGCCCAGGTCGATCGGCTGACCTACATCCTCGCGAACGGGGTCAAAGAGAACCTGGTCGCCCGGGTCGAGGAGTGGCCAGGCGTGCACAGCGGCCACGCCTTGCTCACAGGGGACCCGGTCGAGGGGATCTGGTACGACCGAACCCTGGCTCGCAACCTGCGGCTGCGGCGCAAAACCCCCGAGCCCGGCCAGGTCGAGATCCGGCAGACAGTCGTCCTGAGCCAGCTTCCCTGCTGGAAGCACCTGACGCCGAATGCCTACCGCACCCACCCGAGTGGCCGGTCTGATCGGTCAGATCGAGGCGACCGCCGCGGCGGAGAGGACGAAGAAGGGCGTGGAGCCGCTCGGCGCGGAGAAGGTCCTGGCGCAGGACCCGGAGACCCGGCCCGAGACCCTGGATCGCTCACCGGCGCCCTTCATCCACGCCGCGACGCGAAAAATCCGCAAGGAGCTCTGGGAAGCCTACGGATGGTTTATGGCCGCCTACCGTGAAGCGGCCGAGAAGCTCCGGAACGGAGACCGGAACGCCGCTTTTCCGCCTGGCAGCTTTCCGCCCCATCTGCCGTTCGTCCCCGCCTGAGCCCACTCCGAGAACACGGGCTCGACAGATGTTCAGGTCGGCTCCGGTGCATTCCACCGGTCGGTGGTCGAGGTGTGCCTCGTGGGGCGGTTTCGGAGAAAACCCGGCCATGTGGCGCCCGCCGGATCGCGCGGCAGAGAGCGTGAAACGGCACCCGGAGAGCCTGGAGGCGCCTGCGGAGCCGGGTTGAGTCACCGGCCGCGGGCTTTTGGCATCAGGATTCTTAGCGAGATCTACTTTATTCGCTGGAACTTATTCTTCCGGGCATCAGGCTTCTTTAGCGAGATCTGCTTTATTCGCTGGTACCTATTCCGCGTACCTATTCCGCGTACCTATTCCGCTCAAGAGGGGGAGGCGAGGGCCTATCTTCCTCCCTATGGACAAGGAGGGAGCCCTTCTCCCAGTGGTACACTGAACCTCCCGTTGAAGGACGACCGGGAGGAGCGCGTAGATTGGGGCATAGGCATGAACTGCCTCAGGTGGCCTTAGGTGGGGACCCGGCGATAGCATAAGCTTGCAGGAGCTTCAAAGATGTTGGACCGCAGTTCGAGTTTGGCGTATTCTCAACAACGTTATAGGCATAAGGATGGTCGGCCTCGAAACGCTGTTTCCGCTGCCCGGGTGCTTTAGGCTCCTAGGCGACGCCTCCGCTTTCACCGTTGCCGACAACCCGGGGAGTATGCTTGCTGCCTGACGACCAACTTCTTCGACGGCTTGGTAGCAGACTTGGCGAGAGTACTGTATCCGACCGAATCTACCTGTTGGTTTTGTTCATCAAGCGCCATCTCCGGAGGTTTCTCGGCGGCGCCGCTGCCTTAGGTGGGGTCGGCAAGCGGGCACCAAGCGATATCGAGCAGGATAAGGTGGGCGTGAGGTTGCTGGGCGATACGCTCCGACTACCCCATGTGCAACGACCCGAGATGCTGAGGTCGAGGCGGCGATTGCTGGCGCTATTCGTCGCGTTCGGTTTGACCGCATCCGTGCCGCTCTCCCCCCTCCACGGTGAGCCTTCGCGGGAAAGAAGGCTGGCCCTGGTTGTCGTTAACCGCGATTACCCAGGTAGTCCGGTGGTGAAGAGTGCCGGCAACGATGCGCGCGAGATCGCGGAAGCCCTGCTCGAAGCCGGGTTCGCAGTCACCGAGCTAACCGATATCAACTTCGAAACACTGAGGGAGGGAGTGAACCGCTTCAGCGACAGTATTTCTCCCGGGGACGTAGCGCTGTTTTACTACAACGGGCACGCCTTTCAATCCGCAGGCAAAAACTACCTCCTGCCAATCGGCTCGGATCAAACAAGAGGCTACAGCGCACAAGAGGTTCTGGACCGGGTTGAAGGATCAAGCGCCAGGTTTTCCATTGTCATCTTTGATACAGATAAAAATCTCGCAAGGATGAAGACGGATCCCACGACGGCAATTGCTACATCGAGTCAAGGCGACGGGACAAGGGAAGTTGCTGGGAATACGAATGGACTTTACACGAAGCGCCTTCTAGCCGCCCTAAGGCACCCGGGACTGAAGCTCTTTGAGGTGTTCAACACCGTGACTCAGGAAGTCATTAAGGAGTCCGGTAGGAATCAGATTCCTTGGTACAGCATCGCCTTCGCTTCCGACTTTTACTTCCTTCCGCCGAATGCACGGCTTGCGCCCGCGCCAAGGACCAAAGGCCAAGAGCCATCTCAGAGCACCGGTACCGTCGCCCATCCTGGCGCCTCGGGATCAGGTTCTCCGGTCAGCAAGCCTGACGCCGACTCGCCGGATCTCATGGCGGAGCTGTTGAAATGGGCTCTTAAGGGACTAGCTGGTCTAGTAGGTATCTGTGCACTCGGTTTCAGCGCGCTCCTGCTCCTAGCGTGGCGCCGTGGAAGTGCTGCACTGTCGAAAAGCTGGCTACTATCCTTGGCAGCGAAACCGATGCTGGCCATACCCGGCAGTGGACGGCGACTGCTGTTCCTCGGCTACTCTCGGCGCTTGGCTAGTCAAAGGATGATCGCCGATGCCTCGCAACGTTACTTCGGCCTGCCTGCCGAGCACGAGGGCGGCATCGTCCCGCCAGATCCCACCGGGGATTCACTACATAAAGCGATCGCCAGCGCCGCAGGACCTCAATGTCCGGTTCTAATTCTGGGCAGTGGGGGCGCCGGCAAGAGCACGCTGCTAGCCCGCCTAGCGCACCTTGGGCTTATCGGCAGCTTGCCCCCTGGGCTTGAGGATTTCCGGCCTGTGCTGATTCCTGCATCCTATTATGGTACCAGCCTGGTCAAGGCGGTGGCCGATACGCTACGCGAGCGCGATGGCGTCATGGTAGACGAAGAGATGACCCGGGCACAGTTGCAGTCCGGACGTTTCCTAATTCTATTCGACGGCGTTTCAGAGGTGGTCGGTGAACGAACTGATGCGCTCAATGAAATTCTGCGCACTGCGAGGCATGCAGACTATGCGAGCTGTCGCTTCCTGATCACCAGCCGCCCACTCGAAGGGGCAACAGTCGAGGCGGCGACCTTCCTACTGCAGCCCTTGGCACCGATAGTCGTGACTAAGGTCCTAGATAGTTACAAGCTCGGAGTAGCACGGGAGAACCGGGTCCGCGCGCAGCTCGAAAGGTTCGGAGATCGGCCCATCGAACCGCTGCTGTTCACCATGATTCTTGAGCAGGGCGCGGACGAGAGATTCGGAACAACCCGCGCGGAGATTTTTGAGCAGTATTTCCGGAGGCTGCTTCGGATCGGCAGCGACAAAAACCTGTGGGACGGCTGGCGCGATGCGCTAGAGCTTCTCTCCAAGCACCTCATGCTCGACACCGGCCGCCGGGGTGCCGGCTTGGTGCACGAGAATCTTCTCAACCTTCTCGGAGAACGGAAGGTTGGAGAGGAGACGGTGGAGAGCGCAACAACCCGCCTACGCCGCCTCTATCACCTGCCGGTGGTCGACGAACTCGACATGATTGGACAACTCGAAGCAGCGGGCCTGCTGCGTCGCGGGCGGCGCTGGCGCTTTGCTCACGACACCTTTGAAGAATACTTCGCGGCCAGCTACCTAGCTTCGTATCTTGAGCTCAAGGAACAGCTTCCTCCTCTCGATCAGTGGCGGGAACCGGCCGAGCGGCAACGCGAGTTCAGCGGAGTGCTTAGCTTCCTGCGCGAAATGTCCGATGCGGCATTGCGTCGCCGACTGTGCACAATGGATCTTCCTGAGGGGTGGAAAGCGGAGCTTGCGGTCGCGGACGAGGAAGGTGCGCGAGTGCTAGAGCCGAGACGCGACGAGTGGGTGGCGCCGATGGAGCCGAAAATCGATCACGTGAGCAAGGCGCTTCGGCCCAACCTAGTCATCAGTGGCGCCATTCTTGCCTCTGTGGCCATTTCATTACTGTACCGTATTGCTCCGATCTTAAGAGTGCCTTACTACTTTTCCCTGGTTTTGCTGGCGCTGGCCGCAGGAGTAATATTGGTCGGAAATCGGTTCTCGGCACGTTTGAGTTTGGCGGCCGTCGTTGGTCTAATTTTTTTTGGCGCTTTGATCCGAGAATCAATGCCCGGCAGCAATGGAGCTATTCTCGCTGGACTATTAAATCGTAAAATAAAAGAAGCGTCTGTAGATAAAGCCCTCATACCCAAGGCATTAAAGTACGCCACGCCAGTTAAAGTCGTTTTGGATGGGTTGATTGCTTTGGTACCTAGGCAAAACCAAATGACGGCGCTCCTGCTGGATGCTCGCCTTCCGTTAGTCGGAGATAAATGTGGTGCCCCTTTCCAACCTATGCTTAGCCTGCGTACAGAGTCTGCCAAGGAGTGCCTAGAGGCGGGGTGTGTACTGAACGGGGATTGGTGCGATTGCGACCTTGCTCGTCAAGAAATTTACATGCAACCAGAACCCCTTTTCCCCTGGCACCCGCTCTTGAAGCTACCAAAGAGGAGTATGCCCACAACACCGAACGAGGCCGTTGACTTCTCTTACATTGCGAACATGACGCAGCCCCCGTTAAACATGCTGCTCGATCCGAGATTCCTAGGCCCTGAACCACCGAGCCCTTTAGTGGCCCGAATGACGATGCCGTTTGAGTCAGTGACGGCATGCTCACTATGGGCTCAAAGAGCTGACGAGGTACAGGAATTAAGTTTCCGTCCGCTCGGTATCGCTGAAGAACATAAGGAGATGAGCCAAGCGCTCGCGCAGTCTGCTGTTATTCAATTCTCAATACCAGACAATAAACCGTTAACGCTAGGGCTTCACGACTTAGATAATCCGATCTTTCACCTTCTTAGGGTGAAGCGCGACTCGCATGAATACATCGTTAGACTCTCAAATCGCCGAAATATGCTTGTGAAGGACGGCCCATGCGCAGACGACGTGGGACGTGATTTTGCCTTATTCTATGAACTGGCCATGAATCCACCTGTGTGGGCAGACCGCCCAGTACCTCATGGGACTAAAACGCAATCAAGCCGCCAACAGGTAGATTCGCCGGAATGTCTTTTGACAAAGCCTTACTTACCAAGACCGATGTGTCCGATGGCCAGCTTTAATCCATAGTTTTTCCAAGTTTTTCCCAGCTCTCGCACCTACCCCCGAACTGCTCTGACTCAGTTGTTGACATTCAAGGATTAACCCAGTGAGTTGAATCTGTAGCTTGCTACGGACGGAGCTGTTGAAACTTTAGATTAATAGCTCCGACAGAATTGAACACCGAATCAAATCTACGTCAAATGGAGGAGCTTCAGATCTAACTATCGCTGCCGCAGGTGGTCTCCAAGAGACCGAAGTTTCCGCGGATACTAGTGGCGGCAGGAGGGCTGGGGTACCGAGAGCGAACTTCAGAGTGCCGAAAAGAAGCCTCCTGTTTTGGTTTGGTAGGCGCGTGTTGACGGTACAGCGAACGCGGGCAGGGAAAGGAGGGTAAGGAGGAGGCAGATGATGAGACTGCGGCGGAATCGAGGCATGGCGCGGTTTCCTTTCCTGGGGGCGGGGTGAAGAGCGGACCGGGACGGCCCGTTTCATCCTGTATCCCCCACAGAAGTTGTGCCTTTGCACAGGGTAACCGCGTTTTGTTGGCGCCGGATGGCGATACCGAAGCGTAAGTCAATGGAATCGTCAGAGGTGCGGGCCGGGAAATCCCTGGGCAGGAGCCCGGGAGCGGCCATCGAGTGCCCCCGACCATATAGCAGCCAGTTCCGACACGAGGCGCTGATCCTCCTTGGGGTGGCGTCGCCGAATTAGATCCTCGATCACTAGCGGATCGCTCGCTTTTCTTGAAGGTGCCATGCTGCCTAATACCTGTAACGTTTCGCCTTCGTTCTGCTCGCGCCAAACGCTCGTTGCGCTTCAGCGGCGGCGCCAGACGTCCGCTGCAAGCGCCTGGGTTGGCCGCTATGCTTAGCTCTCGCCTATCTGCTTCCTCATAGTAAAACCAAAACAGAAATTAGCCCGACAATTATAGGCACCAAGAATTCAAACGTGGCTCTTACGATTGTCATCGGCTGTGCCAAGGAAAACCAGACTCGTCCTTGGTGGGCGTAGCGTTCTATAGCTATGCGCTCTGCATTGATCTCCTCCTCCTTTAGTAGCGCCCGATACCGAGCCCAATCTCTTTGAGCGCTATTGAGCGCGACCCGCCAAGCCACCAAATCTGAAAGACCATAGATAATAAACGCGCAAAGGAAGTAAACAGCTACAGCTGCCAATGCTCTCAGTAGGGCTCGCTGATCGGTTTGGTTGAACTCAATACCCAGCGCCGAAATCTTGGACGGAACCAATCCGCTTTTAACTATCACTATACCAAGAGCACTCACACCGAGGAGAGTCCGGCGCTCCTTACGCGTGACCTCACTTAACGGGTCCCTAAGGCGCACCTCAGAGGGCCGCTTCAATTCGGTCATTCTCTCTCTCCTGGGTTGGCCAACCGTGAATTCGACCCCGGCATCCTCCTCCGCTACGACCACCAGCATTGCCTTTCCCGACAGCGAGCACCCCCGGGGCCAGTTCCAAGTCTTCTGATGCCCTCAACTTACGCCGTTTGCGTATCCATGTCAACGATGGCGCGCGCAGTCCCGAAGCATTCCGGATCCCAGTTCTCGCTGGTGGCCTTTGGGGATGGGCTGGCTGCTTCGCGCCAGCCCGTATGGATTCCAACTGGATGGGGCTTCGGCGACCACGAAGATTTCCTTAGGAACCGCTCATCAATAGGTGGGTCGCGAAGGACGCAGGGTGTGGTCAAGAATCCGAGACACTGCCCTGGAGCTTTGACACGAAACCCGCCGCTCCTCCAATCGCAGATGGAGCTCGCCCCCACCCGTGCCACCCTACTCCCAGGCGGTCCCCCACGCGGTCATGGTGGCCGTCGGGTGGGCCGCCGTGGAGGTGCACGTATGTCTCACGGTACCCGCGCCGCTCTTTTCGCCTCTCTTCTCGGTCTCGCTCTGAGCGGGCCGGCCGGTTCTTTCCGGCTGGTTGAGGGGATTCAAGCCTGGATGAGCTCCCTTTCGATCGACGAGGGCGGCATCATGGACCCGGACGGAGGCGACGGCGCCCAGGTCGATGCAGGCGGCATCATGGACCCGGACGGTTAGCTCCAGTCGTCTGGCGCACTCCCGGCCCCCTTCGGTCTTCTGATCGATGGGGGCTCTCCTCCCTGTTCTGCTTTTCGGCGACATCGCATATCATCAGGAGGTTACTTACGATCGTGTCTTTGAGGGGGAGATTTGTGAAGAGACATCCGACGGATCTACGGCTGGAGGCTTTTCTTCTCGACCAAGGCGACGAAGGACGCGCGATCCTTCTACACCTTTGTGACTGCGAGCGATGCCGGCTGCGGCTCAAGAGCGGCCCTCCGCACCGGCCCTTGGGCATCCCCGGACCTGAGCCGATCCCTCCGACGCCGCCGCTGCCTCGCGATTATCGGACGCTGGGTTTTGCCGCTGCCCTGGCGCAGGAACGCACCGAGGCCCCAGAGCTGTTCGTCGAGCTTCTGCGGCTACCGGTCGGAGCCCGGGTCTCTTTGGTGTCTTCTGATCCTCGGTTTCGGACGTGGGGTGTGCTGGAGCTTCTGATCGAGCGAAGCCTGGAGACGGCAACCCAGGATGCCGGGGAGGCGGAAGCCCTGGCCGCCCTGGCTCTGCTTCTCGCCGATCAGCTCGATACCGGCTTCTACGGGTCGGAGAGTCTCGAGGATCTGCGCGCCCGGTCCTGGGGCCATCTGGCCAACGCGCGGCGGGTGCGCTCCGACCTCCACGGTGCCGAGCAAGCCTTTGCTTCCGCGTACAGCCACCTCCGGCACGGCACCCACGATCCTCGCGAAGAGGCAATCCTTCTGGATCTGGAAGGATCCCTCCGCCGAGATCAGCGCCGGTTCTCCGAGGCCTTCTCCCTCTTTCGTCGGGCGGAGGAGTTGTTCCGGACCGCGGGGGACCTCCATCGGGCCGGCCGGTCTCTGGTCAAGCTCTCGACCGTGCACTATTTCGCGGGGGAGACTGACGAGGCGATTTCCGTCCTCATCCGGGCCTTGCCCCTGCTCGATGGAGAACAGGAGCCACGCCTCCGGATGTGCGCGCAGCACAACCTGGTCTTCTACCTCACCGAGTGCGGCCGCATCCCGGAGGCACGGCGGGCCTATGGGGAGGCCCGGGCGTTGTACCGGGATTTCTCGGAGCCTTGGGTGCGGGACCGGCGGCGGTGGGTGCGGGCGCGGATTCTGCGGGGGTTGGGCAAGGTGGAGCTGGCCGAGTCGCTCTTCCTGAGCGCGCGGGATGGCTTTCTGGCGGAAGGCATTCCTTATGACACGGCTCTGGTGAGCCTGGAGCTGGCGACGCTGTACGCCGAGGAGGGGCGGACGGCGGATCTGAAGCGCCTGGCCGGGGAGATGCTGCCGATCTTCACGTCCTTGCAGATCCACCGCGAGGCGCTGGCGGCGCTCTCCTTCCTGCAGCAAGCCATGGAATCCGAACGCGCCAGCCTCGATCTCGTCACCGCCGTCGTCGACTTTCTGCGCCGGGCGCAGCATCGGCCGGAGCTGCGGTTCGAGGCTCCGGAATGAGGGAGCTTGAAGTATTCGCTCACCGGGTAAGAGCCCATGCGCCAAAGGAAGTTTCCCGAGCCTCGCGGGAAGTTTCCCGAGCGCCGCGGGTAAAAGTACATGTTCAAAGGGTAAGAGCCTTTGCGCCGCGGGAAGTAGTACATGTTCAAAGGGTAAGACCCCGAGCGCCGCGGGTAAAAGTACATGTTCAAAGGGTAAGAGCCTTTGCGCCATGGGGAGTAGTACATGTTCAAAGGGTAAGACCCCGAGAGCCGCGGGTAAAAGTACATGTTCAAGGGGTAAGAGCCTTTGCGCCGCGGGGAGTAGTACATGTTCAAAGGGTAGGAGCCCGAGAGCCGCGGGTAAAAGTACATGTTCAAAGGGTAAGATCCTTTGCGCCACGGGGAGTAGTACATGTTCAAAGGGTAGGGACCCGAGAGGCTCGGGAAACTTCCCGAGAGCCGCGGGCGAATCCCGGTGAGGCTCGGGAAAAGGCCCGCGGGACGCGGGAAAAAGCCCGCGGGGCACGGGAAAAGCCCGTGAGGCGCGGGTAAAGGCCCGCGAGGTCCGGGCAAAGGCCCGAGGGTCATGGGCGATCGCCCGCCAAGCTCGGGCAAAGGCCCGCGGGGCACGGGAAATCGCCCGCGCGGCTCGGAAATTCCCCGCGGGGCTCGGGCAAAGGCCCCTGAGGCGTGGGAAACTTCCCGTGAGGCGCGGGCAACGGCCCAAGAGCCTGAGGCAACTCCCCGTGAGGCTCGGGCAAAGGCCGGCGAGGCTTGGGCTCCGACCCGCGAGCCGCGGGTCGGAGCCCGGCGGCCGCGGGTCCGGTGGGGTCGAGAAAGCGGACTAGAAATTCGACGAGGGCGCGACCGGCTCGATGAGCCACTGCGCATCGGCGTTGCCCGGGTTGCCGGCACGGGTGATGTAGGGCGACTCGCCCTTCTGCCACATGTACTGCTGCCAATACACGTTCATGATCGACGAGCCGGACCCGGCCGGTCGGATCGTGTAGTTGGTGGGGTCGGCGACGTACGGATTGAACGGATTGAACAGCTTCACCGAGCCGGTGGTGCCCGTATAACTGAGGAACAGCCACGGCGAGCTGGCCACCCGGAACACCGCGTCGTTCTGGGGTCCCACCATGACGAAGTCGAGCGGCTTCTGCCCGGGCCGGCAATACACCCAGGCGTTGTTGGAAACGCCGTCCGGCGCGCTCATGTATTGCTGGCTCCCGACGTTCTTGATGCGCACCGGAACACCGGTGTCGGCGGGCTGGTTCGGGATCTTCCAGTCGGCCGGCGGATCGAGCAGGCGGCCGGTGGGACCATTGCGCCACCGCCACGAGTACCAGATATGCATCTCGGTGTCGAAGAGGTCCTGGTACCCGACCCAGGGGATGGCGTTGTACAGGCATTTCCGCTGGGAGGCTTCCAGCTTTTTCACGTAGGCGAGCTGGTTGTCGGTCCCCAGGTTCAGGCCGATCATGCAGGCCTGCACCGTCTTTCCCTTTCCGGTCTGCCCCTCGGCCAGCACGTAGGTGGAGTCGCGGCGCGATTCGTCGTCATACCAGTGGAGCATCTCCTGCTCGTCGAAGCTCAGCCAGTTGTTCACCAGGGTCTGCGCCTCGGTGGTCGCCGCGGCCGAGCGCTGCGCGTACGGCGTCCCCATGGTACGGATGAACGCCGCCCAGAGGTCCTTCGTCGCCTCGACGGCCACCAGCGCGCCGCCCTGGCGGGGATCGCTCGAAATATTTTTCATATTGCTCGCCTTGTACGCCTTCCAGCTCGGGTCCAGCCCGGTGCCGCGGTTCCAGACCACGTCCCCGCTTGTGTAGTTCAAGACGGCGTCGATCGAATGGGTGTGCTGCTCGGAGCCCGCTGCGCAGAGATAGCTCTTCACCTGCCGCACCCGGACGTAGTTGTCGTTCGGAATGCGCACCGTGTGCTCGGAGCTGAAGGAGTCCTCGAACAGATGCACCGCCCGGCCGAAGAGGAAGTAGTTGCGGCCAACCTGGGTCGCGGTGGAGCCGGCGAAGCCGCCGTCGTACACGGACATCTGGTCCGGCCGGGCCATGGCCGCTTCCACGAAGTACCGGATGAAGCGTTTCTGAGATTCCCGGGCCGCCGTCACGCCGCCCTGTGCGTTGCGGTCGTCATACCGGCGCATGAAGTGGTCGTACTGGATCTCGGCCGGTTCCTGGGCCACGGCGTCCCAGCACTCCCGCGAGGTGGCCGCGTTGTAGCCGGCGAGGTCCACCCAGCGCTCCCCGACGATGGCGTCGTAGACGGCCTTGTACCGGCTGGCGTAGCGGTAGTCGTTGTAGGTTTCCGCCTTGATCCGCTTCAGCTCCGCCTGCGCGCCCGGCGAGGAAACGTTGGTGTTCTTGGCCAGTCCCTGGCTCCAGCTCTTGCGCGGATCGTTCGGGTCGGGCACGTCGGGAACGGTGGGGGGAGAGAACCCCATCAGCTCGATGGCCGCCATCCGGGTCACCCATTCGTGGCCCATGGGGATGGCGTTGGCGAAGCCGATGCTCGCTCCGCTCTGGGTGAAGGCCCACCCGGAGACCGTCGCGGCAAGGAACACGAGCGCGAGCGCTGCGACGATGCGCCGCCGCGGTGGGGCGGACATCAACGATCTTCCGTAGATTTTTCGCATTGGCACACCTCTGCTTGAATCGGCCATCCGGGCTTCATTGCCGGATGTCGGAGTCATTTGCACTCGGGATGTGCTGCGGCCCGCCGATTTATCTCACCTGGATTTCCATGTTTTTTCCGAGCAGTGCTACCCTCGACGATCACTGGACGGCGGGAGCCGGAATGCGCGCTCGGAACCTTCTCATCACCTGGCAGGCAGCCGCCCTCTTCACCCTCGGCGCGTCCGCCGTGCCTCCGCAGGACCTGCGGATCGGAGCCGCCGCCGAGCGGCCGATGGCAGGAGGGGAGAGCCACGCTTATCGAATCGATCGGATCGATCGGATCGAGGCGAAGCCCGGGACGCGGCTGCTGGTCACCGTCGACCAGCGGGGCATCGACGTCGTCGTGGAGGCCCGCCAGCCGGACGGCAGGCTCCTGATCGCGGTGGACAGCCCGACGGACAGCCAGGGTCCGGAATCCGCGCTGCTTCCAGAGATGGCGTCCGGTCCGCTGGAGATCCGGGTGCTGTCGCCGAGCCCGGGAGTGGCGCCGGGCGCCTATGAGATCCGCCTGGACGAGCTTGCGGCAGCGACACCCGCCGAGCGCGAGCGTCTCGAAGCCGAGCGGCTGATGACCGAGGCGGCGGCGCGCAACCGCGAGGGCGGCCCGGACGGGAAACGGCTCGCCGCCACCCGCTACGAGGAGGCTCTGCTCCACTGGCGCGCTCTGGGCCGCAGACGGGAGGAGGTGCGGTGCCATCTCGCGCTGGGCGGGATCGACACGGCCCTCGGGCAGCCGAAACCGGCGCTGGAGCACTACCGGCAGGCGCTCGAACGGGCCGCCGGGCTGGCCGACGAGCCCGGGCAGGCGGCGGCCTGGAGCGGCATCGGCCTCGCCCGCACCGCCCTGGGGGAAACGGCGGGGGCCGTCGATGCGCAACGCCAGGCGCTCGCCCTCGAGCGCCGCCTCGGCCGTCCTTATGAAGAGGGCAAGGCGCTCAACAACCTCGGCTTCGCCCTCCACTCCCAGGGGGACCTGCGGGTGGCTTTGGGCTACTACCAGCAGGCGCTCGACGTCTTCCGGCAGGTGGGAGAACAGGGGTTCTGGAAGGCGACCGTGCAGCACAACCTGGCCGGGGTCTACATCGGCCTGGGGGAGCCCGACGCGGCGCTGGAGAGCCACCGGCAGGTCCTCGAGCTGCAGCGGGCGCTGGGCGATCGGAGAGGCGAGGCGCGGACGCTCCACAACCTGGGCGTCCTCTACGGCAACCTCGGTGAGCTCGGCCAGGCTCTCGACGCCTACACGACGGCCCTGGCGCTCTTCCGCCAATCCGGCGACCGGCTGTGGGAAGCCGCGCTCCTGCACAACCGGGGTGTGGCCTTCATCGGGTTGGGCGACTTCGAGCGCGGGCTCGCCGACCTGGAGCAGGCGCTGGCGATCCGCCGGGAAGCGGGCGACCGGCGGGGCGAGGTGCTCTCCGAGATCAGCATCGGCCATGCGCAGCTCCGCTCCGGCCAGATCGCCCAGGCCCGCGAGGTGGGCCGCCGGGCCGCCGGCGTGGCCGCCGCCACCGCCAACCGCCGGGGAGAGATGCTCGCGCGCCTGCTCGTGGCCAGAGCGGACGTCGCCGTCGGCGAGCCGTCCGCGGCTCTCGCCGAATTGGGCCAGGCCCTCGACCTCGCCCGCCTCCTGGAAGACCGGGTCGTCGAGGCCGGGATCCTGCAGCTCACGGGCGAGGCGCAACTGGCCTTGCAACAGCCGGAAAAGGCTGCCCTGGTGTTGGGCCAGGCGGTCGAGCTCGCCCGCACCGTCAAGGCGCCGACCCGGACCATCGAAGCGCTGGCCTCCCTCGCCCGCGCCGAGAGGAAGCTGGGAAGGCCGGAGGACGCCCGCTCGCGGGTCGAAGAGGCTCTCCTCCTCATCGAGACCCTGCGCACCCGGGAGACCGACCCGGACCTGCGAGCCTCGTTCCTGGCCGCGCAGCGCGCCGCGTTCGAGCTGGAGATCGACCTGCTGATGGAGCTCGACCGGCGGCAGCCCGGCCAGGGGTACGCCGAAAAGGCGCTCGAGGTCAGCGAGCATGCCCATGCCCGGTCCCTGCTCGACCTGCTGCAGGAAGCGCGCGCCGACATCCGGGAAGGGGTCGACCCGCGGCTGCGCGACCGCGAGCGCGGCCTGCTCGCGCGGCTGAGCGCCAAGGCCGGCCAGCAGGCCGAGCTGATGAGCCGTCCGGTCGCGGCGGAGCGCCGGCAGGCGGCCGGCAACGAGATCCGGGCGGTGCTCGACGAGCTCGCCGAGGTCGAGGAGGAGATCCGCAAGAGCAGCCCCCGCTATGCCGCGCTCACCCAGCCGCCGCTCGCCACGAGCGCCGAGATCCGGAGCCTGCTCGACAGCGAGAGCCTGCTCCTCGAGGTCTCGCTCGGCGAGGAACGGAGCTTCCTCTGGGCGGTCGACGCGGGCTCCGTGACCGGCTTCGAGCTGCCGCCGCGGGCGCGGATCGAGGCGGCCGCCCGCGCGGTGTACGACCGGCTGGCGGTCCTCGCGCCGGGAGACGCCCCCTTCGAGCAGGCCGCCGGGATGCTGAGCCGGATGGTGCTCGGTCCGGTCGCCGGGAGGCTCGGGACGCGCCGGCTGGTCGTCGTAGCCGACGGCGAGCTGCAGTACATCCCCTTCGGAACGCTGCCGATCCCTGAGGCCGCCGGTTTCACTCCCCTGCTCACCCGGCACGAGATCGTCAACGCTCCTTCGGCCTCCGCCATCGCCTTGCAGAGACGGCTTGCCCGCAGGACCGCCGTAGCGGGGGACGTGGCCGTGCTGGCCGATCCGGTCTTCGCGCCGGACGATCCGCGGGTCGCGCCGGGAGCCATGCCGAGGTCCGCGGCCGGCCCGGGGCTGCGGTCCGCCGCTTCATCTCCTGCCGCTCCCTTCCTGAGACTGCCCTGGACCCGCCGCGAGGCGAACGCGATCGCCGCGGTCGTGCCCGCGGGCCGGTCTTTCCTGGCGCTCGACTTCCGGGCCAGCCGCGCGACCGCTCTGTCGCCCGACCTGGCCGGGTACCGCATCGTCCACTTCGCGACTCACGGCATCATCGATTCCCGTACCCCCGCCCTGTCCGGATTGATGCTCTCGCGCGTTGGTGAGAGCGGCGAGCCGCTGGACGGCTTCCTGGGGCTGCGCGACATCTACAACCTGCGGCTCGGGGCCGACCTGGTGGTGCTCTCCGGGTGCGAGACGGCGCTGGGCAAGGAGGTGCGGGGAGAAGGCCTGGTGGGATTGACGCAGGGCTTCCTCTACACCGGCGCCCGGCAGGTCGTGGCGAGCCTGTGGCGGATCGAGGACCGGGCGACGGCCGAGCTGATGTCGCGCTTCTACCGGGGCCTCCTGGTCGAAGGCCGGCCTCCCGCCATGGCCCTGCGGCTGGCCCAGCTCGCCATCCGGGAGGACAAACGGTGGCGGTCCCCCTACTACTGGAGCGGGTTCGTGTTGCAGGGCGACTGGGCCGGCTCGGAAGGTGGCCTGAGATAGAGAGCGACGACGGAGCACTTCCAGGGAGACGCGGACGATCCCACCGCGTCCTCGCAAGAGAGGAGATCACAATGGCAAAGTTCGAGGATTTCGTGAGGGAGTGGTACATCACGGATTGGCAGATCGAAGGCAGCGGGCCCATTCCGAGGGGCGGCTTCGCTCTTGGCACTCTAAACATCGTGGCGCCCATCGCAACGTCTCCGGGCACTCCCAAGGCCGCAGATCTTGCATGGAGGAATGAAGGAGGCCAGGATTGCGTCCTGCGAGGAATCTCCTTCAAGGAAGAGGATGGAACGCTGCACGACCCGAAGATTCTGGTGTACTTCGGAGGGCTCTCGCACCCCATTACGGTCGCGGTCACTCTCGCCATCGGCAAGGGCGGTGTCCTCAGGGGGCAGTTCCAGCACTCCGGACCTCCCCAGGACGGGAACACCGGCACCTTCATCGCCGACGCGGACCCACCGAGTGACGGCCGTTCCGGTAAAATGGCTCCCCGCCAAAAGGGGGAGCATGAACGAATCCGGGGTGCCGCCAGCGGAGCATGATCCAATCGTCGAGTTGGTCCGCCGCATCGTCTCCGGAGAGCCGTCGGCGGAGGCGGAGCTGGTCCAGCGCTTCAGCCGGGCTCTCTCGTTCCTGTTGCAGCGGCTGACCCGGGATGAGGCTATGGCGGAAGACCTGTACCAGGAGACGTTCCGGCTGGTGATCGAGAAAGTGCGCAGAGGGGAGCTGCGCGAGCCGGAGAGGCTCCCGGGTTTCGTGAGCAGTCTGGCGAAGAACCTGTTCCTGGGCTCCGCCCGCCGCGGCGGGCGGCGGCAGAAATGGCACGGCGACGCCGAGGCGACCGAGACCGCTCCCGATCCTGCGCCGGGGCAGCTCGCGAGCCTCCTCGCCCGGGAACGGGCGGCGACCGTCCGCCAGGTGCTGGCCGAGCTCAAGAACGACCGGGACCGCGAGATCCTGTCCCGCTATTACATCGCCGACGAGCCCAAGGAGAGCATCTGTCGGGATCTCGAGCTCTCGGACCTTCATTTCAACCGCGTGCTCTTCCGTGCCCGGCAGCGCTGCCGGGAGCTGTTCGAAAAACGGCACCCGGCAGGAGGGGACATCCGATGACCGAGCTGGACCACGCCTACGTCGAAGAGAACGATCTCATCCAGTCCTACCTCGCCGGCCGCTTGAGCGAGAGCGAGCAGGATGCGTTCGAGGCGCACTACTTCGCCTGCGCGACCTGTCTCGAAAATCTGGAGACGGCGAACGCTTTCCGGGAAGGGATGCGCCAGGCCGCGGCCGAAGACATCGCGGGCACGGCCGAAGCCCGCGCCGGCCTCGGAGTGCTGGCCGGCCTCGCCATGCTCTCCCGCTGGCGCCGCCTGGCCCTGGTGGCCGGCGCCCTCCTGCTGCTCGCCGCGTTCCCCGGCTTCTGGCTGATCCAGCGCAACCGCGGCCTCGAACGGCAGCTGGCGGCGGCGTCCGCCGAGGCCGCCGCAGCCGGGCAACACCGCGCCGCTCTCGAGGCCCGGCTGCACGGCCTGGAGAAGGCCCGCGCCGAGGACCGCCGCCGCCTCGCCGAAAAGCTGGCCGAAGAGCGCCCGGCGGTCCGCGAGCCCGCCGTCCAGCCGCCCACCCTGCAGCCGGAAATCAACGTCCCGCTCTTTCTACTGGCCGCGGTGCGCAGCGGCGAGTCCGGCAGGGAGCCGGTGAACCAGATCCCGCTCGCCTCCACGACCAGATCGGTGATCCTCACGGCCGACCTGGCCACCGTCGACTCCACCGTCTACCGCGCTTCCCTCTCCAACGCAAACGGCAAGGAGATCTGGCAGGCGAGCGGCCTGCACCCGGACAGCCGGGACACCCTGGTCCTCCTCCTCCCGGCCGGCATGCTGCCGCCCGGCATCTATCAGCTGACGATCGAAGGCGCGCAGGCCGGCGGCAAGTGGTTTGCCGTCGCGGGGTATCCGTTCCGGGTGGTGCGGAGCCCGTAGGCCCATAGCGAGATCCTGGGCGCGGCCTCCCCTCTCCTGCACGGGCTCCTTGCCGAGGATTCGGACCCAGGTTTGGCCTGGCGCGAGGAACCTTCTCCGGAGTGTGTCGGAGCCGGTTCCCGACATGACGCCGACATGTCTTCCTCCCCCGTCTCCCAACCCGACTCCGTCTTCCAGCCTGGTGCCGTGGGCTGAAGGCCACCTGGCACCGATCCTGCTCCATGCCAGACCTGTCGGAAACTCGATCGGTCGAAAACGAAACCCAAACCCCATTCCTTTCTCGGACAGGATGCGAGGAGACGAAATGTCCAATGTTACGCAGAGCCTCACGTACCCCATCACCGATCCACCCGCCGGCTACATGGATAACGCAAAGGTCTGCTCATTTCTCGTCAACGTGGCCTGCGACATGTGCCAGCAGTGGCTGCAACAGGGACAGCCGTCGCCGGACTCCTTCCATTGGGTGCCCAACGATCCATGCCCCTATACGAGCCAGTACAACCTGAATGATTTCAACTTCAACCCGAACGCCCTCAACGGTGCTTCCAACTCGATCATCTGGAGCACGTTCCAATATAAAAATCAGACCTATAGGGAGCCGTTCGGTTTCATCGCGATGACGGCGGGCGGCGGCGCGTTCTACCTCGTGTTCCGCGGCTCACAAACGAACGTCGACTTCGATCTCGACGGCGAAGACCCACAGGTGCCCTATCCCGAAGGGCCGCCGGATGCGCTGGTCGAAGAGGGATTCGCAGCGGTGTTCGCGGGGTGTTCCGATGCGATCGGGCAGGCACTGCTCCAATTGAGCATACCGTGGGATGGTGATACCAGGCGGGCTTTCCAGTACCCCTTCTTCATCACGGGCCATAGCCTGGGCTCGGCGTTGGCGACCCTTTCGGTACCGCTGATGGCGCCTTACCAGGCCAAGGGAATGCAGTGCAACCAGGCGAGCCCCCGCGTGGGCAACCCCGCGTTCGCCAATTTCATCGACAGCTTCGCCGACAAGGGCTTCCCCACCTACCGGCTCGTGAACACCGCCGACCTGGTCCCGAAGCTGCCGCCGCCTGAGGTCCTGGTCAACGGACAAAAGTACTCCTACCAGCACGTGGGGACAGAGGTGGACTTCACCGCCGCGTACCCGACAGAAAAGGACAAGCATAGCCCGTGCTGTTCCTACTCCTACGCGCTGTTCAACCCGACCTCTCCGGTCAATCCCAACATCTCGCAATGCGTGGCTACGCTCGAGCCTAGTGAAGCCCCACCAGGCGAGCGCACATCGGCCTCTCCGGTCGGCAGCGTCTGAGAATGGGTGAAGGCCGCGCTCGAGCTTCGCGGCCTTCTTCCTATTACCGTGCCGTATGCCACACGCGGGCAAGCATTACCGAGCGTTGAGGAACTCCTCGATCAGCCGCGCGGTGAGCTCGGGATAGCGGGTGTCCTTCTGTGTCATCACGGCTTCGCCAAGATAGTCCCCGTGTCCACCGGGCAGGATCAGCAGGCGTGCGCCGGGAATCAGGCGAGTCAGCTCGATGGCATGCTCAGGTTTCACAATGTCTTGATCTCCAAGGACGATCAACGTCGGTGCGCGGACTGACCCGACCAACGCGTCTGGTACATCCTTGAAGCTCTGCATCCTCGCGGCGTCCTTGTCGTGCATGGTCTTGAGCTGCCGCACGTCTGGGTTCACCCGCAGGAACGCGTCCTTGAGCGGCTGCGGCATGTTCGAGAAGTCCGCCTGCTTCATGAGCTCCCAGAGCTGCGGTTGCGCCCCGTCCCTCTTGGTGATCGATGAAGCGAAGACCATTTTACGCACGAGCTGCGGATGTCGGATGGCGACCTGGAGCGCGACACTGGCGCCGTTGCTGAACCCAAAGAGGTCCGCCTTCTCAACCTCCAGGTAGCTCAGGAGGGCCGCAACGTCGTCCGCGGACGACTCGAACGTGAAAGGCGCATCGCGATCGCTCGTTCGGCCGTGCCCCTGCTCCTCCACTGCGATGACCCTGCGGCTGCCGGCGAAGACCGGGAGCACTTTGCTGAACGTGACCTCGATGGTGGACCCGCCGCCGTGAAGCAGCACGAGCGGAACGCCGTCTCTACGACCATGCACTTCGTAGTACATGTTGATGCCGTTGACCGGGGCATGGCCGCTCTCGAGCGGCCTCGGCTGCAGGGTTGACACGTCTTTTCCAGCCCCCATAGCGCCAGTCTGTGCACAGCCGCTGCTCAATAAGGGCATCGCAAGCACCAGCAACCAACTACCTTTATTCATACCGCGCTCCAGTTTTGTCGCCTAACCCTTGGTCAAAGCTACAGAGCTCGGCCAACCAAGCTTTCGGGCCGCTGCGATCGCAGAGATTGGGACCGGGAAGCTCCCCTCTCCTGCACGGGCTTTACACTCGAACAGGAGAGGAGGAGCGCGTCCGATTTGGATCAGGGCAGCCGGATCAGGGCAGCTGCTCAGAACTGCGACCAGAGGAACTGGTTCGTGACCTCGTGGTGGTACTGCACCTCGGAGGCCTTGATGAGGGTGCCGAGGGCCTTGGGGCAGCGTTCGGCCTGCGCGAGCTTGAGCTCGGCGAACTTGGCGTGCACCTCCTCCCCCATCACCTCCTGCATGAACCGGCTCCCCTTGAACAGCCGGATGGCGTCGTAGATGTTGTCCGGCAGGAAGCGGGTGCGCGGCCGCTTGTCCCCCTCCTCCTCGCTCTGGGGGCCTTCGAGTCCCGTCTTGAGCAGGGCATAGATCGCCAGGTACGGGTTGGCGTCGGGAGCGATGGAGCGCACCTCGACGCGTGCCGAGCGCTCGTTGCCGAGGGGGAAAGAACGGTGCCCTCGGATTGCCCTTTTCTGGACAGGAGCTAGCTAGTACTTTTTTGGTACACTGCGGCTATTGCCCGAGGGGCGTCACTTAAGCAGATTAATGTGGTCTTAGTCCAGATCGCTCACCGTCTGAAGGAGAAACATCCCATGCGTTCCCCACTGCTCCTCGCGCCTCGCGTTTTGATTGGGCTGTCCCTGGCAGGCCTCCTGTTCGGTGCCCCCCGCCACGCCTGGGCCCAAGGCTGAGTGGC